>Ga0209233_1000049_pt1 | contig 453558 bp, 422 predicted proteins | sample AraplaCL_Cvi_mCL_FD_184269 | JGI IMG/M metagenome (GOLD analysis project Ga0209233, IMG submission 184269) | Arabidopsis root microbial communities from the University of North Carolina, USA - plate scrape CL_Cvi_mCL (SPAdes) (version 2) | ecosystem: Host-associated > Plants > Roots >... | reverse complement strand
ACCGGAACTGCATATCCGTGGCGATCAGCAAACCAAGTATGAATATATTGGCAAGGTGATCCTGACGGCGCAACGGGCGGGCATAGCCAAGATCGGGTTCATTACCGAACCGCCTGCGCGCAACTGACATACAGCCTGACTACGCCGTCTACGCGCCGGGGTCATCCCCGCGAACGCGGGGATCCAGTTTTCGCAGGCTGCCGCAACATGGATTCCCGCGTACGCGGGAATGACAAGCGGGGCTAGGCGCTGATGATGTATGAAGCAGGAAGTTTGAAACATTAGGAGCATCAAATGGGTATGAATGTAGGTTCTTCCGGCGGCAACGCCAACGATCCGGAACCGATGATGGAAATGAACATGACGCCGCTGATCGACGTCATGCTGGTGTTGATCATCATGCTGATCATCACGATTCCGATCCAGAATCACGCGATCAAGCTGAACATGCCGACCGGCAATCCGCCGCCGCCATTGGCCCTGCCAGTGGTCGACACGGTGGACATCGATCCGAGCGGCACGGTGATGTGGAACGGCACGCCGATGGCGAACCGCGCGGAACTGGAAGATCGCTTGAAGACGGTAGTCGCGGGCGGCAATATCGATGAAGTGCACCTGCGGCCGAACAAGCTGGTGGAGTACAAGTCGGTGGCAGCCGTGATGGCGTCGGCGCAGCGGCTGGGCGTCACCAAGATCGGCATTGTCGGCAACGAGCAGTTCATGGAGTAGCGGATAGTATCTTTTTGACCAGAAAATGCCTGGCTGAAGGGCCTGTCCAGTGGATTTCCCGATACCACTTAAAGACCGATTGACAGCCGCTTTCTGTCCTCATACAGTAAATCCAGTTTGTTAGCGCTGATAAGAACAATGCCGGTGGCAAATGAAAGCGACGGATGCAACAACATGATTGAATACCTGATCGGTGTCGATGGCGGCGGAACCGGAACCCGCGTGCGCCTGGTGCGTAATGACGGCGCGCCGCTGGCGCTTGGCAACGGCGGCCCGTCCGGGCTGATGCATGGCGTGGAACAGGCCTGGTCGGCTGTGCTGGATACGCTCAACGCGGCGTTTGCGAGCGCGGGTCTGGTGCGGCCGGCGCTGGAAAAAATGGCCATCGGCCTGGGGCTGGCAGGTGTCAACAACAAGCAGTGGGCCGCCGACTTTGCGGCAAAGAACCCGGGTTTCGGCGACGCCGTGCTGGAAACCGATGCCTTCACCACTCTGGTCGGCGCCCACCAGGGACGCCCCGGCGTCATCATCGCCATCGGCACCGGCAGCGTCGGCGAAGTGCTGACGGCGGACGGTCGGCGGCGCGAAGTCGGCGGCTGGGGTTTTCCCGCCAGCGACGAAGCGGGCGGCGCCTGGATCGGCATGCGCGCCATCACCTACGCCCAGCAGGTGCTGGACGGGCGGGCGCCGGGCAGCGATTTTGCGCGCGCCCTGATCCATTTCTGCGAACGCGGCGGCAATACCCGTTTCGACAGCCATCGCGACAGCATGTTCGCCTGGCTGGCCGGCGCCAGCCAGACCAGCTACGCGCAGCTGGCGCCGATCGTCGCTAACTATGCCGGCCGCGAGCCGGCCGCGCGCCAGATCATGCTGGCCGCGGGACAGGAAGTCGCCAGGATCGCCGCTGCGCTCGACCCCTCGGGGCAACTGCCGGTTGCCTTGTGCGGCGGCCTCGCGGCGCACCTGCAAGAATACCTGCCCGCACAGTTGCTGGCGCTGGTCGTCAAGCCGCATGCAGATGCGGCCACGGGCGCGCTGCGGTTGATCGATGAAAGATTAAAAGGGAAAAAAACATGCTAGCCCAGATAGAAAAACTCAAGCCGGATGCCGCTAGCGACACGCCTTTATACCTGCAGCTGGTGAACCGGCTGTCGGAACAGATCAACAGCGGCGTCTGGCAGCCGGACGAAGCTTTGCCGTCGGAGCGCATCCTGGCCGATTCGCTCGAGATATCCAGGGTCACGGCGCGCAAGGCGATCGATGTCTTGTGCGAGCGCGGCATGCTGATCCGCAAGCGCGGTTCCGGCACCTACATCACGCCCAAGCTGGAGCAGCCGCTGTCGCGCCTGACCAACTTCAGCGAAGAGCTGCGCCAGCGCGGCTTCAGGCCCGGGTCGCAATGGCTGCTGCGCGAAACCGGCATTGCGGTCGCCGAGGAAATCCTGGCGCTGGGCCTGTCGCCGAATACCGTGGTGTCGCGCCTGAAACGCCTGCGCACCGCCGACGACGTGGTGATGGCGATCGAAACCACCACCATCCCGTCGCACTACCTGCCGGATCCGAAAGCAGTGACGGATTCGCTGTATGTCCACCTGGAGACGCTGGGCGTGGCGCCGGTGCGCGCCCTGCAGCACATCCGCGCCATCAACGCCAGCGCCGACCAGGCCAAGCTGGCCGATATCAAGACCGGCGCCGCGATGCTGCACATCACGCGCGTCGGCTACCTGGAAAACGGCACGGCGATCGAGCTGTCGCATTCGTATTGCCGCAGCGACTACTACGACTTCGTCGCGGAGTTGCGTCGATGACAGGTCAACGCCAACCGGGCGGCGACTCAGCAGGCGATCCAGGTGAAGGTTTCAAAGGCGAGCTCAAGGGCAACATACTGACGCCGCAAGGCTGGGTCAGCGGCGTCTTGCGCTTCGACGGCCGCATCACCGCGATCGACGGCGCAGAGGTCGATCCCGGCAACAACCTCGATCCATACATTTTGCCCGGCTTCATCGACCTGCATGTGCACGGCGGCGGCGGCAAGGACATCATGGACGGCGGCGACGCGGTTCATGTGATCTCCGCCATCCACGCCCGCCATGGCACCACCAGCATGCTGGCCACCACCATGACCTCGCCGCTGAGCGACCTGGAGCAGGCGCTGGAAGCCTGCGGCCATGCCTGCCGCCAGCGCCGCGCCGGCACCGCGCGGGTGCTCGGGGTGCACCTGGAAGGGCCGTACATCAACCCCGGAAAACTCGGCGCCCAGCCCGATTTCGCCCAGGAAGCGACGCTGCAGAAAGTGGCGCGCCTGAGCGCCATGGCGCCGGTCAAGCTGATCACGGTGGCGCCGGAAATCGCCGGCCACCTGGAGGTGGTGCGCACCCTCAGCGAATCCGGCATGCGGGTGCAGATCGGCCATACCCTGGGCAGCTATGAAGAGGGCGTGCAGGCGCTGGAGCACGGCGCTTCCGGCTTCACCCATCTGTTCAACGCCATGACCGGCTTCCAGGCGCGGGCGCCCGGCATGGTGGGCGCGGCGCTGGCGCATGCCCGTTATTCGGAACTGATTCCCGACCTGCTGCACGTCCATCCCGGCGCCATCAAGGCAGCCCTGCGCGCGATTCCCCGGCTGTATTGCGTGACCGATTCCACCGCCGCCACCGGCATGCCGGACGGCGATTACATGCTGGGCCGCCAGCAAGTCCACAAATGCATGGGTGGCGTGCGTCTGGCTGACGGCACCCTGGCCGGCAGCACGCTCACCATGGACCAGGCTTTGCGCAACCTGGTCGGGCTCGGGCTCGGCCTGGACGACGCCTCGCGCCGGGTATCGACTTATGCCGCAGACCACCTCGGCCTGGAGCAGCGCGGCCGGCTGGCGAACGGCTGCCATGCCGACCTGGTGGTGCTGGACCGGCAACTCAATTTAACCGCGGTTTATGTAGAAGGGGAACAGATTGATCTCACAGAAGTTTAGTTCGCTCATGTTGCAGGAAGCGTGTTCCGCGGCGGAGCACGTGGCCTTGCAATTGCAGCGCGATACAGACAGTTATGCGGCGCTCGGCGCCCGGCTGCGCAGCGCGCAGCCGGCCAACGTGCTGACCGTCGCCCGCGGCAGTTCGGACCATGCGGCCAACTATTGCGCTTACCTGATCATGGCGCGCCTCGGCCGCATCGTGGCCTCGCTGCCGATGTCGCTGGTGACGCTGTACAAATCGCCGCTGCTGGCCCGCGATGCGCTGGCCATCGCCATTTCGCAGTCGGGCCAGAGCCCGGATGTGATCGAGCCAATCCGTTATTTCCGCGACGGCGGCGCCACCACCGTCGCGCTGGTTAACGATGCCGCTTCGCCGCTGGCCAACAGCGCGCAATGGAGCTTGCCCCTGCATGCGGGCCCGGAACTGAGTGTCGCCGCGACCAAGAGTTTCATCACCAGCCTGACCGCGGCGGCGCGCCTGGTGGCGCACTGGCAAGACGACGCCGAGTTCCTGGCGCAGATCGAAGCCTTGCCGGCGGCGCTGCAGCTGGCCGCCGAAACCGACTGGTCGGCCGCCATCGAAGTCTTGGCGCCGGCTTCGCGCATCATGGTGGTGGGACGCGGCACCAGCTTTCCGGTCGCGCTCGAAGCCGCCCTCAAGTTCAAGGAAACCTCGGTGCTGCAAGCCGAAGCATTCAGCGGCGCCGAGATCAAGCACGGTCCGATGGCCTTGATCAATGAAGGTTATCCCTTGCTGATTTTCGCCACGCGCGGACCGACCCAGGCCGGCCTGGTCAAGCTGGCCGAAGAAATGCGCGGACGCGGCGCGCGTGTATTGTTGGCGGCGCCGGCCGATGTCAGCGAGCGCGACCTGACCTTGCCGCTGGCGCCGACGCCGGACCTGGACCCGATCGTAGCGATCCAGGCCTTCTATGTCATGGCGGCCAACCTGTCCATCGCTCGCGGCCTTGATCCCGACCGGCCGCGCCATCTGAGCAAAGTCACCAAGACCAGCTGATCGATTGGATTTAAACGATTGAATTTAAGCGACTGAAACAGTGTAGTCGCGCCGCACAGATGGAGCAGCATTATGAGTAGCACCGATAGCAAATCCGATCCCCAGGGCAGGCTGAGCGCCGCGCGCCGCGTCGCCGGACAGCTGATCATGATCCGCATGCCGGGCACGGTGCTGGATGAGGATACCGCGCAATTCTTGCGCGACAACCATATCCGCGCGGTGTGCCTGTTCCGCCAGAACATGGTGAACGCCGAACAGCTGAGCAAGCTGACCGCCGATTTGCGGGAGGTAATGGGGCCGAATGCATTGATCGGCATCGACCAGGAAGGCGGCGCCGTGGTGCGCGCTACCTGGCTGCCGGCGCCGCCGGCGGCGATGGCGCTGGGCGCGGTCGACGATGTGGCGCTGGCGCGCGCGGTCGGCGCCGCTGTTGCGCGCGGCATCAAGTCGCTCGGCTTCAACTGGAATTTCGCGCCGGTGCTGGACCTCAACAACAATCCGGCCAACCCGGTCATCGGCGAACGCTCTTTTGGCGCCGATCCGCAACGCGCCACCGAGCTGGCGCTGGCTTGGATGGAGGGAAGTCTGGGGGAGGGCGTGGCTTGCTGCGTCAAACATTTCCCCGGGCATGGCGATACGCACGTCGATTCCCACCGCGACCTGCCGACTGTAGCCAAGCCGCGCAACGCGCTGGATCTGCTGGAGCTGGCGCCGTTCAAGGCGGCGCTTGCAGATTGTCGAGCACCGGCCATGATGAGTGCGCACATCGTCTATCCGGCGCTGGACCCGGAATATCCGGCGACCCTCTCGCACAAGATACTGACAGGCTTGCTGCGCACTGAATGGGACTACCGCGGCGTCATCATCACCGACGGCATGGACATGCACGCGATCGCCGGCCGTTACGGCGTCGGCAACGCCGCCGTGCGCGCCTTGGCGGCGGGCGCCGACATGGTCATGGCGCTGGGCAACCGCCGCACGCAAGAGGAAACCCTGGTGTCCCTGACGATGGCGCTGGCTACCGCCGACGACCGCGGCGAACTTGGCAGCGCAGCGCTGGCCGCGAAGCTGGGGCGCCTGGACCGGCTGGCCGCCGCTTATCCCTGCGCAGCCGGTGCCTATCTCACTGAATCCGTCGATGAACGGCTGATGGCGGACGCCTGGCGCCGCGCCCTGACCGTAACCGACCAGCCGCGGCGTTTGGCCGACGGCGCAAAAATCCGCCTGGTGGCCTGCGCCGACGCCGCCGGCGACGGCGTCGCCGAAGCCGGTCTGCCGGCCGAGGCGGTAGCTGCCTTGCTGGCGCGCCGCTACGACGTTGACCTGGTGACTTTCGACGACGAGGACAGCCTCGACTGGGCCGCCTTGCCGGCCGACGGCAGGACCGTGATCCTGGCTTCGACCACGCGTTTGCGCTACGGCGAAAACGCCAGCAAGAACTGGCGCCCCGACCTGCACCTGGTGCTGTGGAATCCATTCCAGATACTGGATATCGCAGCGCCGGCGCTGATCACCTACGGCTTTGCCGCAGCGGCGCTGGAAGCCGTCGCCGACTGGCTGGCAGGAAACCTCGACGCACACGGCGAGATGCCGGTGCCGGTGACAAGCAACCCGACCCAAGGCGGCCGCTGACATGAGCATCCAGGAGCAACCCGAACACCATCCCGCACTTTGGGTGCCGACGCTGTATTTCGCCGAAGGCCTGCCGTATTTCGTGGTGGCGACCATCGCCGGCCTGATGTACAAGAGCATGGGCATGGCCAACGACCAGATTGCGCTGTGGACCGGCATGCTCGGTTTCGTCTGGGTCTTCAAGCCGCTCTGGAGTCCGTTCCTGGAAGCGGCGCGCAGCAAAAAATCGATCGTGCTGCTGTTCCAGTTTTTCGGCGGCGCCAGCCTTGGGCTGGTGGCGCTGGCGCTGCACCTGCCGGATTATTTTGCCGTCAGCATCGCTTTGCTGGGACTGGTGGCGATTGCCTCCGCGACCCATGACATCGCTGCCGACGGCCTGTACATCGCCAGCCTGAGTTCGACCCAGCAGGCAACCTACGCCGGCTGGCAGGGCGGCTTTTATAATGTGGCGCGGTTTTTCTCGCTGGGCGGGCTGGTGGTGCTGGCCGGGTATTTCGAGAAACGCATGGCGGTGGCGCAAGCCTGGAGCCTGATTTTCGGCATGCTGGCGCTGAGCATGCTGCTGCTGGCCATCTATCATTTGTGGGCCTTGCCGGCCGGCCGCAATGTGGCCCGTCCTGCCGGCGGGATGCGTGGCGTCTGGCTTACCCTGCGTGACGTGATCATCGATTTTTTCCAGAAACCGGGCATCTGGCTGGCGATCGCCTTCATCATCCTGTTCCGCGCCGGCGAAGGCCAGATCACCACCATCGGCCCGCTGTTCCTGCGCGCCGCGCGCGCTGAAGGCGGGCTGGGACTGGCGACGGCGGAAGTCGGCGCCGTGTATGGCACGCTGGCTACCGTGGCGTTCATTGCCGGCAGCCTGCTGGGCGGTTATTTCACAGCCTGGCGCGGCCTGCGGCGCAGCATGTTTTTCCTGATCCTGGCGATGAACCTGCCGAACCTGGCTTATTTTTTCCTGAGCACCGCCATGCCCAGCAGCCTGGGCGTGATCGGCGCCGCCCTGAGCCTGGAAATGTTCGGCTACGGTTTCGGTTTTGTCGGACTGATCCTGTTCATCATGCAGGAAGTCGCGGTCGGCAAATACCAGATGGCGCATTACGCGCTCGGCACCGGTATCATGCAGCTCGGTTACGTTCTGTTCAAGATGGTCAGCGGCGCGGTCCAGGGCGCGCTCGGTTACCAGCATTTTTTCCTGTGGGTGCTGGTTTCCGCGATCCCGGTCTTGCTGTTGTCGCGCATCGTGCCGATCGGACGCCATGAGCGTGCCGACGAAGCCGACGCGCAGCCGGCGACGGTCTGAGCGATGAAGCATTTTCCTGGATGTACTTTGGCCCTGGCGTCATTGCTGGCGGCGGCCAACGTTATGGCTGCCGGCACGGCCGGCATTTTCTTCGATGACTTTCACTACGCCGATACTGCCGCGCTGACAGCCGGCGGCTGGAAGATCCGCGACCAGCAAGGCCATCCTGGCATCGAGCATGGAAAGTGGGGGCCGGGCACCATCAGCCTGGTCGACGATCCGCAAGCCGGCGGCCAGCGGCTGCTGCGCCTGAGCGCGCGCACCGACGGCACGGCTGAGGGTACTTACCAGGCGCAGCTTTGCCACCAGCGCAAATATTTCGAAGGCACTTACGCCGCCCGCATCCGGTTTACCGATGCGCCGCTGCAAGGACCCGGCGGCGACCTGGTGGTCGAATCTTTCTACACCTCCAGCCCGCTCAAGCACGATTTCGATCCGCAGTACAGCGAGCTGGACTGGGAATACCTGCCCAACGGCGGCTGGGGCAATCCGCACAGCAGGCTGTACAGCGTGTCCTGGCACACGGTGCAGATGGAACCCTGGAATGCCTTCAACCAGGTGCATGAGGAACAGCGCGCGCTGGGCGGCTGGCACACCGTGCTGATGCAAGTGGCGGACGGCAAGGTCCGTTATTTCCTGGACGGCGTCCAGCTCGACGAGCACGGCGGCCGCAATTACCCGGCGCAGCCGATGTCGATCAATTTCAATTTGTGGTTTTCGCCCAGCGGCGTGCTGCCCGACGCCAGGACCGAGCGGCGCTACGAACAGGACCTGGCCTGGGTCATGCACGCCAAGGACCAGCTGCTGTCGCCGGCGCAGGTCGACGAGGCGGTCGGCGCTTACCGCCGCACCGGCGTGCACCATGTGGACACAGTCGCCGCCATGGCGCCGCCGCTGCCGTCCAACTGCGATTTTTGAAACAAGCGAGATAAATAAGCGAGAGACATGATGAAACTGATGCGGTTATCGATGCTGCTGGCGGCGCTGCTGCCTGCCGCGGCCATGGCGGCGCCTTACAAGGTGGTTGCATACAAGGTGGTGGCTTACTACTTGCCGTCGCAGCAGCGCCAATACTCGGCGGCGGATATAGACGCCAGCAAGATGACGCACCTGAATTATGCTTTCGCGCTGATCAAGGATGGCGAGATCGTCGCCGACCAGTCCTCCGGCACCGACCAGAGCGCGCGCGACTACCTCGTGCTGCGCGGACTCAAGAGCCGTTCTCCCAAGCTGAAGACCCTGATCTCGGTGGGCGGCTGGGCCGGTTCCAAAGAGTTTTCCGATGTAGCGCTGACGCCGCAGTCGCGCCGGAAATTCGCCGACAGCGTGGTCGCCTTTCTGCGCAAGAACGGTTTTGACGGCGTCGATATCGATTGGGAATTCCCGGTGGCCGGCGGCGACGCCGCCAACACCATGCGGCCGGCAGACAAGCAGAACTACACGCTGCTGCTGCAAGCGCTGCGCGAGCGCCTCGACCGCGCCGGCAAACAGGAACACCGCGGCTACCTGCTGACCGCGGCGATCGGCAATAACCAGGGATTTTTCCAGAATACCGAAATGGCCAAGGTCGCCGCGATCCTCGACTGGGTCAACATCATGACCTACGACTTCAGCGGTTCCTGGAGCAAGTTCGCCGGCCACGTCGCGCCCTTGTACAACGATCCGGCGCTGGCGCGGCCCGGCGCCGACCCGAAATTCAATGTCAGCAGCACGGTCGAGATGGCCCTGCAGGCGGGCATCCCGGCGCACAAGCTGGTGCTGGGCATGCCTTTCTATGGCTATAGCTGGAAGCAGTGCGGCGCGCAGCTGCACGGACAACACCAGGACTGCAACGGCAAGGGCCGCGGCGGCGTCGAGCCGGGCGAACTGGATTTCGCCGATATCAGCGCCACCCTGGTGAACCGCAACGGCTTTACCCGTTATTGGAACGACGCCGCCAAAGTGCCTTACCTGTTCAATCCGGACACCGGCGAATTCGTCAGCTACGACGATGTCGAGTCGCTCGGCTACAAGATCAGGTACCTGAAGCAGATGGGCCTGGGCGGCGCCATGTTCTGGCAGCTGTCCGCGGACCGCGATGCGGTGCTGCTCGATAAAGTGGCGGCGGAGCTGCTCAAGCCGTAGTCCCGCTTGCTGGCCGTTTCCTGGAAAAGCGCCGTCGTTGGCAGCTGTCCGGCCGCATAGTAGAATCGTCGGCGCAGGGCGATCGCATCGCCGCAAGCCCGACGCGGCCTATCCTTGAAAGGAATCCAAGACAATGACCAACCAAAACATCAGCCACATGACGGCGGCGGCGCTATTGAGCGTGACGCTGGCCGGCTGCGCCGCCGATCCAGGCTCGGCGCCGGCGGCTACGCCCGGACCGCAAGGAACGCCGGGCTCGGCGCAAGGCTGCAAGGCGGACAAGCTGGAAGACAACGCGCTCATCGGCAAGACCGAGAGCGAAGCAACCGCGCTGCTGACGGGTTGCCGCTGGCGCATCGGCGAGCGCGACGGCGAACAGTTCATGGGCACCATGGATTATTGGGAAGACCGGCGCACGCTGGGCATCGCCAACGGCAAGGTGACCTGGGTCAAGCGCGGTTGATGTGCGGGGGCGGCGAGCCTGAGCGCCGTCACCAATAGTCGCCAAGGTTGAAAGAAAAAGGCCCCGTCCAGATCTGGACGGGGCCTTTTCATTTGACGCCGGCTGGCGCCGGCGCTGCCGTGCTTACAGTCCCAGCTTCGAGATGAAGGCGTTGGTGAAACCCAAGGTGCCTGCCTGGCCATACGTGTTGCAGGTAGGTGAAGCCGAGCCTGGCGCGCAATCGCGGTCGCGATCGAAGGACCAGAAGTGGATGCCGCCCAGGCCATTCTGCTGCGCGAAGTTCACCAGCGTCGTGACATCGGCAGTGGAGAAGGTTTCGTCGGTGGTGTCGTTGCCGCCGATCATTGGCGTCACTTCGATCTGCTTGTACGGCACGCCGTACTGGTTATGCAGTTCGATTGCCGATTGCACCGCCGATGCGCCCATGTCGCAGCCGCCGCTGCTGTTGAGCATGCAGTTGCCGCCGGCCGAGCTGCCGTAGTCCATCGCCATCAGGTTGATGGTGTAGTTGGTCAGGCCGTAAGACTGGATCGCCTGCATCACTTGCACGCCGTAGTAGCCGAGGCTAGGCGTTACGTGGCCGCCCAGCGTCGCCAGCGTGAAGCTGAAACGCAGGTTCGGGTAAGCCGCTTGTGCGTTTTTCACGCGCAGCACCAGGTTGTTGATGTCAGCCGTGCTCTGGCCTGCTTCAATATCGAAATCTATGCCGACCAGGTTGGCTGAATAATAGGTCTGGATGAATTTCTTGAAGTCGGCATCGTTGGCGCAAGTGAAGGAACCTGCAGCGCCGCCGGTGGAAACGATGTACTTCTTGCCGGCGTTGACGAACGATTGCACGTTGGCTGCCGCGAAGGCCGATGCCGATACGCCGCCCCAGTTTTCGCTACCGCAGGCGCCGGTCGCAAAGGCCCAGGTCAGGGTAGTGAGCTTGGCTGGCATGGCGCTCAGCACGGTCTGCGTGCTGCCGGTGACAGCGGTGCTCATGGCATAGGTGTTCCAGTTCAGATTGATGTTGCCATCCTTGTACGGACTGAAAACGAAACCGGCCGGTGTGGTGCCGCCGCCTGGAGGAGGAGGCGGTGGTGGCGGAGGAGGAGGCGGCGGCGTCACGACGCCGCAGTTTTCGACGATGGTCCATGGCTGGCCCGTGCCGGAGCCGCCGTTGTTGGTGGAAGGGTTGTTCCCCTGGGTCCACCAGTTGGCTTTGTAGTTGACGCCGTTGTAGCTGACCGTGGCGCCGCCGGTATAGGCCGTGCTGGCGACCCAGGCCGGATAACAGGCTACCGTGGTCGCTGCTTGCGCGCTCGCTGCCATCAACGGACTGGCCTCGGCGCTGCCGGTCATGACGGCGCTGCAGGCCAGGGTAAGCATGAGGCCCTGTATGAGTTTCAGTTTCAATTTTCTCTCCTGAGAAGGTTGGTCGGGCAGCGCGGCGAGGCCGGCTGCCGGTAGGCACAGACTGTTATGCGATGTGAACCAAAACCGAAGCTGTTAAAAAAACACTGCGAACAATCACTGCGAATGCCGTTGGGCCAGGTTGCCGGAAACAGACGACATCTCATCCGTCATCTTCCGTATTTCCATATGGAAATACCGAATTAAGGGCACTTTAAGAGCGCAAAAAGTGGCTGTCAATCTGTATCTAACTGGTATTAGATTAATAAATTTGTGGTCTCATTTTGGTGCGCTTCATATGGGCTTAAAGTATTGTTTATATTGAATATTATTCAAATTGTGTAGACTGTTTTTTTGATAAGTGGACTGGTCGCTTTTTTTCGATCTGGAGCCGGGAAATAGCCGTTTTGCGATAAATCGACTATCGGTATGCGGTTGATGGGAGGCGGTGCCAGGGCGGCCGGAATGGGCTCGGCCAGAGGGAATCCGTATGCGTTGGGGGATGTGAATCGCCAGGCGTGCGAGGCAGTTTTCCGGCTTGGCCGGGGCCACCAAGTATAATCTCTGCCTTTTTCAGCACTCCCCCGGATTGTCGACAGGAAATTCCTGCCATCGCTTGGCCAGGGGCGGCGTCATCGTTTTTGAAGGAAGTTGTTGCATGAGTTTATTTCGTACCAAGGATCTGGATAAGATGATCCATTCCAGCCGCACCGATACCGGCCTGCAGCGCACGCTGGGAGCGATGGACCTGACCTTGCTGGGCGTCGGCGCGATTGTCGGCACCGGCATCTTTGTCCTGACCGGCAGCGGCGCCTTGCTCGCCGGTCCCGGCCTTTCGCTATCGTTCATCCTGGCGGCGATCGCCTGCGGTTTCGCCGCACTGTGCTACGCCGAATTTTCATCGACGGTGCCGGTCTCGGGTTCGATCTATACCTACAGCTACGCCACCATGGGTGAAATCGTTGCCTGGATCATCGGCTGGGACCTGATGCTGGAATATGGGCTGGCGACGTCGGCGGTGTCGGTGGGCTGGTCGGGTTACATGCAGTCGCTGCTGTCCGGTTTCGGGATTGCCTTGCCGACTGTGCTGACGGCGGCGCCGGGCGCCGTTCCCGGCGTCGCCACCTGGTTCAACCTGCCGGCGTTCTGCATCCTGCTGGTGATTACCGGGCTGCTGTCGATCGGCATCCGCGAGTCGGCGCGCGCCAACAACCTCATGGTGTTCATCAAGGTAGCGGTGGTGCTGCTGTTCATCGTGGTCGGCGCCGGCCATGTGCAGCCGGCCAACTGGCAGCCTTACCTGCCGTTCGGCTATAACGGCGTGTTCAATGCGGCGGCGATCGTGTTCTTTGCTTTCATCGGGTTCGATGCGGTGACTTCGGCGGCGGAGGAGGTCAAGAATCCGGCGCGTGCACTGCCGGTGGGGATCATTGCGTCGCTGGGGATCTGCGCGTTGCTGTATGTGGTGGTGGCGGCGATCATGACTGGCATTGTGCCGTTTGCGAAATTCGACGGTGTCGACCATCCGGTTTCGCTGGCGCTGCAGTATGCGGGGGAGAACTGGGTTGCGGGTTTTGTCGACCTCGGGGCGATCATCGGCATGACTACGGTGATCCTGGTCATGACTTACGGCCAGACGCGGATCCTGTTCGCGATGTCGCGCGATGGTTTGCTGCCGAAGAAGCTGTCTAGCATTCATCCGCGTTTTGCTACGCCGTTCTTTACTACCTGGCTGGTGGGGATCGTGTTTGCATTCATTGCTGCGCTGATTCCGTTGAACATCCTGGCTGAGCTGATCAATATCGGGACCTTGATGGCGTTTTCGCTGATTGCGGTGGCGGTGCTGGTGTTGCGCAGGACGCGGCCTGATTTGCCGCGGGCTTTCCGGTGTCCGGGGGTGCCGTTTGTGCCGGTGGCGGCGATCGGGTTTTGCGTGTTCCTGATGTTTCATCTGCAGGCGGTGACCTGGATGGCGTTTCTTTGCTGGCTGGCGATAGGCTTCGCAGTATATTTCGGCTACGCCCGGAAGCGCTCGCTGCTGCACCCACCACAGCAGTAACGCAGTTAAATGGGGTCAGAGTTTTTTTACGACAGTTTCACCGTCGTAAATTACTCTGACCCCATTTAACGGGCCACGGAGTAAGTGCTGTGGCATTCGACGGCCTTCTTTCGTCGTTACCTAAAACGTTAGCTACTCCGCTGCGTTTTTGTGCCGGCTGGCGATAGGCTCCGCAGTATATTTCGGCTACGCCCGGAAGCGCTCGCTGCTGCACCCACCACAACAGTAACGCAGTTAAATGGGGTCAGAGTTTTTTTACGACAGCTTCACCGTCGTAAATTACTCTGACCCCATTTAACGGCCCACGGAGTAAGTGCTGTGGCATTCGACGGCCTTCTTTCGTCGTTACCTAAAACGTTAGCTACTCCGTTGCGTTTTTGTGCCGACTGGCGATAAGCTTCGCGATATATTTCGGCTACGCCCAGAAGCACTCGCTGCTGCACCCACCACAACAGTAACGCAGTTAAATGGGGTCAGAGTTTTTTTACGACAGTTTCACCGTCGTAAATTACTCTGACCCCATTTAACGGGCCACGGAGTACGTGCGGTGGCATTCGACAGCCTTCGTTCGGTGTTACCTAAAACGTTTGCTGCTCCGTGGGTACAAGCCGGGAGCGGCCCGGCAGCCGCTCACTTTCTTTGCTTCGCCAAAGAAAGTAAGCAAAGAAAGGCGACCGCAAAGCCGTTGCCCTCCCTCCGGTCGGGTCCCCAAATGAGCCAGCGGCCAGCCGGGTGGGAAGACAAACTCGCTTCGCTCAAACATGTCTTCCCACAATTCCCGGCTGACCACTGTCTCATTTGGCAACGTCCCAATGCGGAATTCAAAAGCAACGTCAAAAACAACGGCAACCCCAACGTCAAAAACAACTTCAACCGCAACTTCAAAAGCAACGTCAACATCCAAAAAAAACCGCTGCCGCGTTCGCAAAATTGATTGCGAACGCGGCAGCGGTTTTGCGGGATTGCTGGTTCTTACTGCTTTGCCGCTACTGCCGCATTTGCTTTTGCCTTTGCTTCATCCCGCACGATCACCACGCTGATGCGCGCTGGATCGATGTATTTGCGGAAAGCGGCGTTGACTTGTTCTACGGTCAGGGCGCTGATTTTGTCTTCTACCTGTTTGCTCCAGGCGAAGGTGCGGTTGATGTCCAGCAGCCTGGCCCAGCCGGCGCTGAGGGCGTTGTCTTGGGCGCGGGCGTTCTGGTTTTCCTGGAGGATGCCGGATTTGGCGCGGGCCAGTTCTTCGGCGCTGAAACCTTCCTTCAATGCGCGCGCCAGTTCTTCCTTGACCGCAAGGTCGACCTTGCCCAGGTTTTGCGGGGCGGCGATTGCTTGCACCGAGAACCTGCCGGCGCGGCTGATGGAGCTGATGTCGAGCGATGAACCGATGCCGTAGGACAGGCCTTCTTTCTGGCGCACGCGGTCGATCAGGCGCGATTTCAGGCCGCCGCCGCCGAACAGGTAGTTGGCCACCATCATGGCCGGGTAGTCGGCGTCGTCGTCGCGCATGTCCAGGTTCTGGCGCGCTACGTAAAAGCCGTTTTCCTTGTCCGGCGAGTTGATGGTCTTCTGCAGCGGCGCGACGTCGAAATTCTGGCGGATCACGCGCTGGTAAGGCGCTGCGCTTTTCCAGCCGCCGAATTCATCCTGGACGACCTTGGTGACGGCGGCGACGTCGAAATCGCCGACGATCGCCAGCTCGCCTTGCGAGGCGCCGTAGAAGTCGTGGTGGAAGGCGCTGACCTCAGCCAGCGGAGTGGCCTGGATCGCCGCGATCTGCTGGTCCACGGTCTGCGCCGCCAGCCAGTGGCCTTGCGGATATTTGTTGAAGTGCTGGGAGATGGCCTCGGCGGCCAGCGTATTGGGCTCGTTGCGCGACGCTTCCAGCCCGACCAGGGCTTCCTTGCGCAGGCGTTCGTATTCGGCCGGATCCAGGCGCGGCTGCTTGAGCACGCTGGCGACCAGCTTCAAGGCCGCCGGCAGGTTGCTGCGCGTGGTCTGGAATTGGGTCGGGCTGCCGCTGATCTTCAGTTTGGAAAACTCGTCGGCCAGCTGCTCGCGCGTCAGCGTGGTGGTGCCGCGCATCAGCATGGCGTCCATCAATTCGGAAGCGGTCTTTTTCCCGAACAGGCTTTTTTCATCGCCCCATTGCAGGTTCAGCTTGACCGTCACGGTTTCGCCGCGCGTCTTTTTCGGCAGCAGCGCCAGCTTCAGCCCGCCCACCTGCGAACGCAGGGTGCGGGCGTCGATATTGGCTTGCGACGGATCGAAAGCTTCGCCGTCGGCGACCGCCTGCTGCGGCTTGTAGTCCTTGAACAGCTCAGGCAGGCCTGGCGCCGCGGGAACGTCGGCGCGCTGCAGCTGGTCTTCCGGCAGGAACAGTCCGACTGTGCGGTTATCGCGGGTGAAGTAATGTGCCGCCGCTGCCGCCACTTGCGCGGAGGTGACCTTGTTGGATCGGTCGCGGCCCAGGAACAGCAGGCGCCAGTCGCCCAGCGCGATGGTGCCGGACATGGCGACGCCGACTTTCTGCGGATCGTTCAGCAGCTTTTCAAAGCTGTTGGCATTGTCCAGCCGCACCCGCTCCATTTCTTCAGGAGTCGGCGGGATTTTGGCGAACTGTTCGACGCCCTCGATCAAGGCCTGCCGGACCGGTTCGATCGGCTCGCCTTTCTTGACGACCGCCGCGATGATCTCCAGCCCCGGTGCATAACCGGTTAGTTCATAGTTGAATATGGCGGTGGCCTTGCCGGTTTCCACCAGAGATTTGTGCAGGCGGCCGTTCGGCGTGTCGGCCAGGATCGTGCCGGCGTAGGACAGGGCGTCGCTGTCGGCATGCAGTTCACTCGGAATCTTGTAGGCGACGGCCACGATCTGTACATCGCCCTGGCGCCGTATGGTGACGCTGCGTTCGCCGTCCTGGGTCGGCTCCACGGTCCAGAAATCGCGCATCTTGCGGGTCGGCTTAGGCAGCTTGCCGAAAGCCTGGTTGACCCAGGCCAGCGTCTTGGCCGGATCGAATTTGCCGGCGATCAGCAGCACCGCGTTGTCGGGCTGGTAGTAGGTGCGGTAGAAGGCTTGCAGGTTTTCTATCTTGACGTTTTCGATATCGCTGCGGTTGCCGATGGTCGGCTTGCCGTAGTTGTGCCAGTCGTAAGCCACGCCTTGCAGGCGCTTGAACAGCACGCTGTACGGCGAATTCTCGCCTTGTTCGTATTCGTTGCGCACCACCGTCATTTCGCTGTCCAGGTCTTTCCTGGCGATGAACGAATGCAGCATGCGGTCGGCTTCCATGTCGATCGCCCATTTCAGGTTGTCGTCGCCGGCCTGGAAGATTTCATAGTAGTTGGTGCGGTCGAGGTTGGTGGTGCCGTTGAATGACATGCCGCGCTGGCTGAAATCCTTGGGAATCGACGGGTGGGTAGGGGTGCCCTTGAACATCAGGTGCTCCAGCAGGTGCGCCATGCCGGTTTCGCCGTAGTTCTCGAAACGCGAGCCGACCAGGTAAGTCATGTTGACAGTTACCGTGGGCTTGGAGGCGTCGGGGAACAGCAGGACCTTGAAGCCGTTGGCAAACCGGTATTCGGTGATGCCTTCGGCCGACGGTCCCTGGGTTACGCCGGCCGGCAGCGCAATCGCGGCCTCGGCGGCCCCGGTGAAGCCGATGCCGCAGGCAGCGGCCAGCACATAAGACAGCAAGCGGTTGGACCAGGAACGTTTACGGAATAGATGCATGAAATTTCCGATCTGTGAAGAAATGAATGGACGAAAAGGCGCGCATATCCGGCGCAGGATAGTCGCTTGGATCTGGTGTGGGGCTACAGCGCATGGGCCGCGACAGGATGCTACCTCCGGACAAATGATTCTTGCTTATTTTGCCACAGAGGTAGATGGGAAGAGAGATTCTGGAGAGGCGGCTTATTCGGTCGGCGGCACGTAGCCGGTGGCGGCATCGGCGCCGTCGCCGAAGAAATGCTTTTCCATCTGCGCCGCCAGGTACTTGCGGGCGCGCACGTCGGCCAGGTTCAGGCGGTTTTCATTGACCAGCATGGTCTGGTGCTTGAGCCAGCCGGCCCAGGCTTCTTTCGACACGCTTTCATAGATGCGCTTGCCCAGTTCGCCTGGATACGGCGGGAAGTCGAGTCCTTCCGCTTCTTTGTCTAGCTTGATGCAATGGATGGTGCGTGCCATGGTTTTTCCTCGTAGATATTGCGGGCCGTGCTGCCACAGGCCCGTTTGTAAGATCGGTTGAATTGGGGATAGTTCGCCGGGCGCCAGGTCGTGATAAGGGCTTGATTTGAGGCGTTGATTTTATAGGGTCTTGATCAATACCAGCGATTTCCGTTGCCAGTTATACATGTGCTGGCGATCCTTGGGCAGGTCGTCGACCGTGGCATGGACGAAGCCGCGCCGCAGGAACCAGTGCGAAGTGCGGGTGGTCAGCACGAACAGCTTGGTGAAACCGGCGGCGCGGGCCCGGCTTTCCATGTGTTTCAGGATGCGCTCGCCGTCGCCTTGCGCCTGCACTTCCGGATTGACCGTGAGGCAAGCCATTTCCGCCATTTTTTCGGCCGGGAAAGGATACAGCGCAGCGCAGCCGAAGATCACGCCGTCATGCTCGATCACCGAGAAATAGTGGATTTCGCGTTCGATCAGTTCGCGGCCGCGCTTGACCAGGGTGCCGTCGTTTTCCAGCGGCTCGATCAGCTTCAGGATGCCGCCTACGTCTTCAATCGTGGCTTCGCGCAGGCTTTCCAGGTTTTCGTAGGAAATCATGGTGCCCACGCCATCGTGGGTAAACAATTCCAGCAGGACCGAACCGTCGGTGGCGAACGGCACCACATGGGCGCGCGGCACGCCGGCGTTGCAGGCCTTGATCGCGTGCTGCAAGTAGAAGGCCGAATCGGCCGGCAGGCAGCCGCTGTCCAGCACCGCTTGCGCCTGGTGCGAAGACAGTTCGCGGATTTCGGTGTCGCCGGCGTCTTTCATCAACGGCGTTTCGCTGATGAAAATCAGCTTTTCGGCGCGCAGCGAAATCGCCGCCGCCACCGCCACGTCTTCCATGGTCAGGTTGAACGCTTCGCCGGTCGGCGAGAAGCCCAGCGGCGATAGCAGCACCAGGCCGCCGGCGTTGAGGATCGGATGGATGGTGTCGTAGTCGATCTTGCGCACCACGCCGGTCAGCTGCAGGTCGGCGCCGTCGATCACGCCCAGCGGACGGGCAGTGACAAAGTTGCCTGAAATGATACGGATCGCGGCGTGCGCCATCGGCGTGTTGGGCAGGCCCTGGCTGAACGCGGCTTCGATGTCGAGGCGCAGTTCGCCGGCGGCTTCCTTGGCGCATTCCAGCGCGGCGATGTCGGTAATCCGCAAGCCGTTATGGAAGCGCGCTTCCACATTGCGCAGCGCCAGCTGTTCTTCGACCTGCGGCCGGGAGCCGTGCACAATCACTACCTTGATGCCTAGCGCATGCAGCAGCGACAGGTCTTGCGCCAGCACAGGCAGGGCGCCGGCGGTGACCAGTTCGCCCGGAAACGCGACCACGAAGGTCTTGCCGCGAAAGGCGTGGATATAGGGCGCGACCGAGCGCAGCCATTGTACGAATTCGTTGGGATTTTCCATTTCGCACATTATATACGTGATAAATGCAGGATAAATACAGGACATCGCATCGGCTGCAGGGATTCCGCGCTTTGCCGGCGGTTTTATTGCCGGCGTAGGCTGGACGCAACGCGCCTGTCCAGCTTTCAACGCTGCAAAACCGCCCGCGGTGCGATAATCCGGCCATGACAAACATGATGACAACACCATCCATTACCGTGGAATTCGAAGCAGGCGACGTACAGCAGCTGCTGCAGCACGCCGAAGCGGCGACCGCACACCTGCCCTGCATGGGCGACCAGTTTGTCGCCAAACATTATGCCGGCGGCAAGGTGATCACCAAGAACGACTGGCCGGACATCAGCCAGATCGATGTCGAGAAGATCCCGCCGGCGCTGTTCCTGGTCAACGATTCCTTCCTGATGAGCAATGGCATCGATCCGCAGCAAGCCATTGCCTGCGTATACAAGAACGGCCATGTGGCGTCCGAGCAGCAGAACGAAAGCGACGCCTTTGCATTAGGCTCGGAAGAGCTGCCGAACGTGACCCGGATCCTGGCCAGGGATTTTGCCGGCATCGAGACCGCGCAGAAAATCCGCATCACTTTCCAGCACGATCCGCGCAAGGGGCCTTTGGTCTCGCTGGAAGTGATCCAGCCAGACGGCGAGGCGGGAGCCGCCCGGATAGTCAACCGCCGTCCTTGAAGACGGCGATCCAGGGGAATATCAGCTGGCCAGCTCCAGGCTGACGATGGTCAGTGCGCCTTCGACCTTGTCGACGGCGAACATGACCTTGTCGCCGGTCTTGAACTGCGCCAGCATGGCCGGGTCGCCAGCCTTGAACAGCATGGTCATGGCGGGCATGCCGAAATTCGGGATCTGTTCGTGCTTGAGGGTGATCTTGCCGGTGCCGGCGTCGACCTTGAGGATTTCGCCGTTCACCATCGGCAGCGCGGCCTGGTCCGCCGGGGTGGTCTGCATTTCGGTGGCGTCGCTGGTGCTGGCCATGCTGGTCAGGGGCAGGCCGACGATCAATGTGGTGAGGATGACGATTATCTGCAGGTATTGCATGGTCAATGTCCTTTTAAACTGCGCGATTCGATATCGCATTGCTAGGATGGCATAGGGCTTTCCGGGAGTGATTTATGGCATATGCGGGCGGCCGGGCGCTTATCAAGCGTCGCCCTGAGATATCGATACTCGGGGATGCAAGGTAAAAAGTACCGGCTTTTTACAGCTCGTTACGAAATGCCGAAATGCTATCGTTCTGGAATATTTCCCCCTGAAATCATCTTTTTCCCGGCTCAAGCTCCCGCACCGCAGCGCCTGTTTTTTTGTTGGGCTTTACTGTTTTTATTCTTCGATATAGTATACCCCCCTATATTATATTGGGAGGTAGCCGTGGGCCATACAATCAAAGACAAGCAAAAACTCTTGAACCGGGTGCGCCGCATCCGCGGCCAGGTCGACGCTATCGAGCGTGCGCTGGAAGACGAGAAGGGCTGCATGGATGTGCTGCAGCAGATCACCAGCTGCCGCGGCGCCATGAATGGCTTGCTGGCGGTTGTCCTGGAAGACCACATACGCACACACCTGGTCGATGCCGAGCACGGCGGCCATGAAGAAGAGCATGGCGACGCCAGGGAACAATTGATCGATGTCGTCAAAAGCTACTTCAAGTAAGCACGCTGCGAGTCGTCGCTGCCCAGCTCTCCAGGCATAGCGGCGTTACTCCCGGTGCAAATCCAACATATGCAAGGCAGGTCCCATGACTGAATTTTCCACACTGTTGCAGCAAGGCGCTTCCAACGCCTGGCTGTTCATCCCCAGCGCAATCCTGCTTGGCGCGCTGCATGGCCTTGAACCCGGCCATTCCAAGACGATGATGGCGGCTTTCATTGTCGCAATCCGCGGCACCGTGACCCAGGCAGTCCTGCTTGGCCTGTCGGCCACGCTGTCCCATACCGCCGTGGTGTGGGCGGTGGCGCTGGCGGGCATGTACTTCGGCCGGCAATGGAACGCCGAGGCGAGCGAACCCTATTTCCAGGTGGCGTCCTCGGTGCTGATCATCGGCGTCGCGGCCTGGATGATGTGGCGCACCTGGCGCCAGCAGCGTTTTGCCGGGCATGGCCATGATCATGGGCACGGCCATGCGCACGACGAAACCAGGCGCATCGACACCGGCCACGGCGTGGTGCGGCTGGAGATATTCGAAGACGGCGTGCCGCCGCGCTTCCGGCTGTTCAGCGACGGCAAGCACGGCCATATATGGGCGGCCGGCCAGGTAAACATGACGACGGAGCGGGGAGACGGCAGCAGTCAGTCATTCACTTTCGTGCAACGCGACGGCTTTGTCGAGTCGGAGCAAGAGATCCCGGAGCCGCACGAGTTTGTCGCACGCCTGCGCCTGGGCCACGAACACCACAGCCATGACTATGATGTGGAATACACGGAACACGCTCATCACAGCATCAAGGACTATGACGGGCTGGACGTATCCGCCCCCGGCTACCAGGACCCGCACGAGCTGGCCCACGCCAACGACATCCGCCACCGCTTCGCCAACCGTGAAGTGACGACAGGCCAGATCATCATGTTCGGCCTGACCGGCGGCCTGATTCCTTGCCCGGCCTCGATCACTGTGCTGCTGTTATGCCTGCAGCTGAAAAAGATCGCGCTTGGCGCCACGCTGGTCCTGTGCTTCAGCATCGGCCTGGCGCTGACGATGGTGCTGTCTGGCGCACTGGCTGCCCTGAGCGTGAAGCATGTTTCCAGGCGCTGGAGCGGGTTTGGCGAATTTGCGCGGAAGGCGCCTTATTTTTCCGGCGCCTTGATCTTGCTGGTCGGCCTCTATGTCGGTTATCACGGCTGGATCGCGCTGCCCTAGGCTGACCCTGGCGAGGAGAGCTACAGCATGTTTCAATTCGAAACATCTGATACACAATCAGCATGTGCCGGCGGCAGGACCGTGAGTAGAATCAACTCAACATCAACGGTCTAAGGAGAATCAAATGGAAACCAGCACAACCACCGCACGTTTGCACCCATTGGTCGCCGGCGCCGCCGGCTCGCTCATCCTGGTGAGCCTGCTTGGCATCGCGGCGATTACCGGTTTCCTCCCGAGTTCCCGCGGCACTCCGGCCGCGGCGCCATCTCCTGACCTGGCGCAGACGACGCAACAGCCGCTTGCCGGCAACGGCGCCGCAGTACCGGCAACTGGTGCGCCGGTGCTGGTGCAGACGGCGAACGGCTATCAATACATGCAGCCGGTGGCCGCGCCTGCCGTGGCGGGATACCAGGTTGAACCGGCCAATGCCGCGCCCAAACAAAAAACCATCGTGCATCATGTGTATCGCACCAGCAGCCCATCGTATGCGCAGAATGCCCCGGCGCCGCAATACCAGGCTCCGGCTGAACCGGCCCGTCCGGCATCGCAAGTCAGCCCGCTGGGGATCGCCACCGGCGCGGTAGTCGGCGGATTGCTGGGCAACCAGGTCGGCAACGGCCGCGGCCGTACGCTGGCGACAGTCGCCGGGGTTGTCGGCGGCGGTTACCTGGGCAATACGGTGGCCAAGAATTACGGCTACTGATCCTGAAGTCGCCATCTGATAAAAAGAACACATGCGAGCTAATGCCATTCAGTTAGGGCCGAACGGCGTGACATAGCAGCAGCTTCGTCTAGGCGACTCCGCGGATGGCCAACCCAGCTCCGCGCCCCGTCTAGGCGCCCCGTCATTCCCGCGAACGCGGGAATCCATTTTCGCCACCATACTCAGTAACCTGGATTCCCGCGTTCGCGGGAATGACGGGGCGCGGAGCTGGGGTCGCCTAGACGGGGCGGCCATCCGCGGGGTCGCCTTAACTGAACAGCATTAGCCCATGTGGGCTATTTTTTTGCGCGGATGTCGCTTACTCGGCAACCTGCATTTTTGTGACGGTCAATGCGCCGTTGGTTTTTTCAGCGATGAAATCGACCTTGTCGCCCGGCTTCACCTGGTCCAGCAGCGCAGGATCGCCCACACGGAAAACCATCGTCATCGGCGGCATGCCGAGATTCACCAAGGGACCATGCTTGATGGTGATCTTGCCGGCTTCCTTGTCGATTTTCCTGACTTCTCCGCTCGACATGGCCGCGGCGCCGGCGGGCGCCGCCGTGGCCTCGGCCTGGTTTGTTTCTTGCGCGCCTGCGGAGGATGCGTGGAACGACAGCGCCAGCGGCAAAACGAGAGCTGTAATGAGAATGGAACGGGTTTTCATGGTTTTCCTTTGTCTGGTGGACGAAATTATTTGACGACGATATTGCCGCGCATGCCGGCTTCGAAATGACCCGGCTGCAGGCAGGCGAAATCGAACGAGCCGGCCTTGCTGAACTGCCATATCAATTCGCCGCTTTTGCCCGGATCGAGCGATACCTGGTTCGGATCCGAGTGCTCCATTTCCGGGAATTTCTGCATCAGCGCGGCGTGCTCCTTCAATTCCTTGATGGATCCCAGCACCATTTCATGCTTGACCTTGCCGGAGTTCTTGACGATGAACCTGACGGTTTCGCCGCGCTTGACCGTGATGCTCGCCGGCGTGAAGCGCATGGTGTCGCTCATGTCGATTTCCATGGTTTTGGATACTTTGCCCGGGTCGCCTGGTTTGCCCATCGACGAAGCATGTTCGTCATGGGTTTGCGCCGCGCCGCCGCCGGCCTCGTCGCCATGGGCGAGGGCATTGGCAGACAACAGCGACAGGGCCAGGCTTGAGGCGATCAAAACGGATTTCATAAAAATTCCTTTCAGTTAAAAGAGAGTGTTGCGTTGCTTTGGTTAATGGTTGTCATGCGAGCCGGGCTTGATTACCTTCAGCACCTTTTCACCTGGTTTGGCCGCCATGCGCCTGGCGTCCGGCGCCCGGCTTGCCTCCGGCACGGCAGCGGCGCCGCCTTTCCATTCGTAGGCCAGGGTGCCGGCAGGATGCCTGTACCAGCCGGGATCCCTGTAGTCGTTGGCGGCCAGGCCCTTGCGCACTTTCACCGTGGTGAACATGCCGCCCATCTCGATGCCGCCGAACGGGCCGCTGCCGGTCATCATCGGCAGGGTGTTGTCGGGCAGCGGCATTTCCATCTCGCCCATGGCGCCGCCGGTTTGTCCCATCGCCATGTAGTCCGGCACCAGCTTGTTGATTTTTTCGAGGACGTCGCGCTGGTCGACCCCGATCATGGTCGGCACGTCATGGCCCATCGCGTTCATGGTGTGGTGCGATTTGTGGCAATGGAAAGCCCAGTCGCCGAGCTCGGTGGCGTCGAATTCAATCGCGCGCATCTGGCCGACGGCGATGTCGGTGGTCACTTCCGGCCAGCGCGAAGCCGGCGGCGTCCAGCCGCCGTCGGTGCCGGCGACCACGAATTCATGGCCGTGCAGGTGGATCGGATGGTTGGTCATGGTCAGGTTGCCGACGCGGATGCGCACCCGGTCGCCCTGGCTGCACACCATCGGGTCGACGCCCGGGAATGCGCGGCTGTTGAAGGTCCACAGGTTGAAGTCGAGCATGGTGCTGGTTTTCGGCGTGTAGCTGCCGGGATCGATGTCGTAGGCATTCAGCAGGAAACAGAAATCGCGGTCGGCGCGGTGCTGGCTGGGGTCTTTCGGATGCGTGATCCAGAAGCCCATCATGCCCATCGCCATCTGCGTCATTTCATCCGCATGCGGGTGGTACATGAAAGTGCCCGGCCGTTTTGCGATGAATTCGTAGACGAAGGTCTTGCCTGGCTGGATGCCCGGCTGCGTCAGGCCGGTGACGCCGTCCATGCCGTTCGGCAGCCGCTGACCGTGCCAATGCACGCTGGTGTGTTCGGGCAGCTTGTTGGTGACGAAGATCCGTACCCGGTCGCCTTCGACCACCTCGATGGTCGGGCCGGGCGACTGGCCGTTGTAGCCCCACAGATTGGCTTTCATGCCCGGTGCGATTTCGCGCACCACCGGTTCGGCCACCAGGTGGAATTCCTTGACGCCGTTTTTCATGCGCCAGGGCAGGGTCCAGCCGTTCAGGGTGACCACCGGATTGTAGGGCCGCCCGTTGGGCGGCGAAAGCGGCGGCTGCGTTGCCGCGCCGGCCATCGTTACGGCTTCGGGCAGCGTTGCCGCTCCGGCCCGGCTGACCAGGCTGGCGCCGATGGCGACGGCGCCTGCGCCGCTCATGAAATTTCTACGTGACACCATGATGTCTGTCCTTGTATTTGCATTAAGCGTTGATTAATCGGCCGCCGCGACGACGGAAGCGCCGGGTTTGCCGGCGGCTGCCGCCGGTGAACGGCCGGTTTGCGCCATTTTCAGCGCCGCGTCGGCGATCCAGAAATCGCGCAGCGCCTCGATTGCGCCATTGACGCTCCGGGCTTGCTCCCTGGCGTCCGCCAGCAGCGTGAAAACGCCGATCAGCATGCCGTTGTAGCGCAGCATCTGTTCGTCCGAGATGCGCTTCTTGAGCGGCACGATGTCATCGCGGTAGTGGCGCGCGATATCGTAGGAGCTGCGATAAGCGGCATACGCTTCCCGTACCTCGGAGCGGGCGTTGACGGCCAGTTCCGCCGAGCGGTTCACGGCTTCCATGTACAGCGCCTCGGCTTTCGCCACGCGCGCGCCGCCCCAGTCGAACAGGGGAATCTCAAGCTGGATCGAATAACCGTTCTCGCGCGACGGCCCCTGGTTGTAGTTGTTGTGCATCAGGCCAAGGTCGAGGATGTTGATGAAACGCGTCGCCTTGGTCAGCCCGAGGGAGCCGGCCAGGCCGGACAGCTCGCGCCTGGCCATCATGATGTCGAGCCGGTTTTGCATGGCTTGCGCTTCGATGTCGGCGATCTCTTGCGGCGCTTTCGGCAAGTCCGGCAGCCGTTCCGGCAACTGGAACGCGGCCTGCTTGCCCGACAGGCCGAGCAGGCGGGTCAGCTTTTCGCGTTCGGCTACCTGTGCCTGCGCCGCGCGCGCCAGCTGCACCGTGGCGTCGGTGTAGAAAGACTGCTCGCGCGCCTGCTCCAGCCTGCTCCAGTTGCCGGCCGCGGCCATCTTGCGCGCCAGTTCGGCGCCGGCCTCGGCGGAAAGCTTGACCTGCTCCATGTATTTGACGGTTTCCTGCGCCGCCACCGCGGAGAAATAGGCGTGGCGGGTATCGTCGGCGACCGCCAGTGCGTCGCCGGCGGCGCGGAATTGCGCCTGTTCGAAGCGGCGGCGCTCGATCTTGCTGGCGAACGGCATGGTCAGCAGGCTCATCACGGGCAGCATCAGAGAGCGGTCGATTTCGATATCGTCGCCGCGGTGCAGGCGGCCGAATGAAAACGACGGATTGGGGATGCGCCCGGCTTGCACCAGGTCCGCTTCGGCGATGCCTAGCCCGCTGTAGCTGGCTTGCAGGCCCTTGTTGTTGAGCAGCGCGATCTTGACCGCATCGTCGACGCTCAGCGGTTTGGCCAGCAGCGGCGCGATGGTATTGGCGACGCTGGCGGCGTCGTCTTCCGACTTGACCCATTTGATGTCCTGGCCGCTGCGTTCCTTGACCAGCGACTGGACCGGCGCGTAGCCGCCGTCCGGCGACAGCGAGGCGCAGCCGGCCAGGACGAGCGGAAGCAGCACAGTGGCGGCACGGATCGTGCGCCTCGTAGTGAGGGTAAAAATCATGATGTCCTCGATGATGCAATGCGAATGGAATGCGGACGCGCAGGCAGGCGCGCGCCGCAAGCGGCGGCAGGATTCAGGCGTTACGGCTGCGGGCGGCGAGGGCCCTGGACCGGTGCTTCAATCCTGGATCAGATGGCGAGGGAATGCGGAGGCCGTTCGAGGCCTTCCGGGAAGTAGGCGGTGAATTGCTGGTCTGGCTGCGCGCCTGTTTCCAGCCCGGCCGGCAGCGGCGCCACCAGGTCAAGCGCAGAAGGAGCGCTGATGGCGCTGCTCAGGCAGCAGGATGCGCAGGCGCTGCATTTGCCTGCACCGTTGTGGTGATGGGAGTCATTTGCCGGCGAATCGTTGCTTGATGCCTGGGAAGCATCGGCGGCATGGTGCTGGTTTGCCGCAAGCTGTTCATGATGATGGGCCTGCTGTCCCTGCGCCTGATGCATGTGGCGCTGGCTGGCCGAACGCGACGCCTGCTGCGCTACACCGCAATCAAGCATGGCGGACGATGCAAAGCCTTGCATAGGCAGAGCAAAGGCCAGGAGCCAGAGGATTGCGATCTTGAGGAAGCGGGACATGGACGCCAGTATAAGTCAGAAATAAAGGACTAACAATGCAAGCGATGTCATTGCCGGGCCAGGCCTTCAAGGATCGGGCAATCCGGGCGGTCGTCGCCGTGGCAATGACAGGCCAACTGCTCCAGCGTCGCTTTCATGGCTTGCAGTTCCTTGATCTTGTCGTCCAGTTCGGTAATGTGCGCCAGCGCCAGCTGCTTGACCTTGCTGCTGGGGCGCGACTGGTCCAGCCAGAGGCCGATCAGTTCGGCGATCTGTTTCATCGAGAATCCCAGCAGGCGGCCCTGGCGGATAAAACGCAGCAGGTGGATATCGCGCTCGGCATAAGTGCGGTAGCCGCCGTCGCTGCGGCTGGCTTTCGGAATCAGGCCGGTTTCTTCGTAGTGCCGGATCATCTTGGCCGAGACGCCCGAAGCTTGCGCGGCATCGCCGATATTCATGGCGTTAGTCGACATGTGTGGTTTCCTTTGCAGAGGTGGGGCGCCAGCGGCGCAGCAGCAAAGCGTTGCTGACCACGCTGACGCTGCTGAACGCCATTGCCGCGCCGGCCAGCACCGGGTTGAGGTAGCCCAGCGCCGCCAGCGGGATGCCGACCAGGTTGTAGATAAAGGCCCAGAACAGGTTCTGGCGGATCTTGCTGTAGGTGCGGCGCGAGATGTCGATCGCGTCCGCCACCAGGCCTGGATCGCCGCGCATCAGCGTGATGCCGGCAGCCTGCATGGCGACGTCGGTGCCGGTCGACATGGCGATGCCGACATCGGCAGCGGCCAACGCTGGCGCATCGTTGATGCCGTCGCCGACCATGGCGACCACGGCGCCGCCGGTTTTTAGATCGGTGATCACCCTGGCTTTTTCGGCCGGCAGGATCTCCGCGTGGATTTCGTCGATGCCCAGCTGGCGGCCGACGCTGTTGGCGCTGCCATGGTTATCGCCGCTCACCATGGCGACCCGCAGCGACAGGCGCTGCAGCTGCTGGATCGCGGCCCTGGCCGTGGCTTTGGTCTCATCGCCGAAGGCCAGCAGGCCGGCCAGCGCGGGCGGTCCGCCGGTTGCGGCGGCGAGCCAGGATACGGTGCGGCCCTCGGTTTCCAGTTGCGCGGCCTGGCTCGCCAGCGGGCCCAGGTCGACGCCCAGTTCCTGCATCCAGCGCGAACTGCCCAGGTAGCACTGGCGAGCGCCGACGCTGGCTTGTATCCCGCGGCCGGCAACGGCCTGCACCTGGCTGGCGGTCAGCGCAGCCGGCAACCCTTTTAGCTCGGCGGCGGCGATCACGGCGCGCGCCAGCGGATGTTCGCTGCCGCGCTGCACCGCCGCGGCCAGCGCCAGCAAATCGTCGCTCGCATCCGGCACGCTCGGCAACAAGGCCAGCAGCGCCGGATGGCCGACCGTCAAGGTGCCCGTTTTATCGAAAGCCACGACGCTGATGCGATGGGCGATTTCCAGCGCTTCGGCATCCTTGATCAGGATCCCGAAGCGGGCCGCGACGCCGGTGCCGGCCATGATCGCGGTCGGCGTCGCCAGCCCCAGCGCGCAAGGGCAGGCGATCACCAGCACGGCAACCGCGTTGAGCAAGGCTTGCTGCCAGTCGCCGCTGGCCAGGCCCCAGCCCAGCAAGGTGAGGACGGCTATCAGCAGCACCACCGGCACGAATACCGCGCTGACCTGGTCGACCAGGCGCTGGATCGGCGCCTTGGCGGCCTGCGCATGCTCCACCATGCGGATGATGCGCGCCAGCGTGGTTTCGGCGCCGATCGCAGTGGTGCTCACCAGCAGCAAACCTGCGCCGTTGACGGCGCCTGCGGTCACCCGGTCGTGCTGCTGTTTTTCCACCGGCAGGCTCTCGCCTGTCAACAGGGATTCGTCGACCTGGCTGTGGCCCTCAAGGACCACGCCGTCGACGGCGATGCGTTCGCCGGCGCGCACCACCACGACATCGCCAAGTTGCAAGGCTGCGATGGCAATGTCGCGGTCGACGCTGCTTCCGTCTTCAATGCGCCGCACCGTGGCGCGTTCCGGGCGCAATGCATTCAGCGCCCGGATGGCGTCGGCGGTCTGGCGCTTGGCGCGGGTTTCCAGCCATTTGCCGAGCAGCACCAGGGTGATGACCGCCGCCGACGCTTCGAAATACAGGTGCGCCATGGCGCCATGGCCGGCCGCCAGCAGCAGGTACAGCGACAAGCCGTAGGCAGCGCTGGTGCCGAGCGCCACCAGCAGGTCCATGTTGCCGCTGCCGGCCTTGAGCGCGCGCCAGCCGGCCCGGTAGAAACGGGCGCCGAGCCAGAACTGCACCGGCGTCGCCAGGGCCAGTTGCCACCAGCCGGGCAGGGCCCAGCCGGAGCCGAACGGCATCAGCAGCATCGGCAGCACCAGCGGCAGCGTAAACAATGCCGCAACGGCGACTGGCCACCAGCTCGGCAATACACTCTTGCCGGCCGACGCTGCTTGCGCCGGCTTGGGCAGCGAAGCTTCATAACCCGCCGCCTTGACTGCCGCGACCAGCTTGTCGAGCGGCACCACGCCGGCAGTGCCCAGGGTAGCTTTTTCGCTGGCCAGGTTGACCGCCACGGTTTGCACGCCGGCCACCTTGAGCAAGGCTTTCTCGACCCGGCCGACGCAGGAAGCGCAGCTCATGCCTTCGATATCCAGCGTGATTTCCTGCTGCCTGACCTGGTAGCCGGCTTTTTCCACCGCCGCCACCAAGGAACCGATGGTGCTTGAACCGTCGGCCTGCACGGTGGCCAGTTCCGTCGCCAGGTTGACGCTGACCTCGCGCACGCCGGCCACCTTGTGCAGCGCCTTTTCAACATGCGATACGCACGACGCGCAGCTCATGCCGTCTATCGGTAACTGGAATTCTGTCGCTGGGATGGCGCTGCTGCTCATGGCGGGCTCGGCTTGCATAGTGGTAATGACTGCATGATCCACCTTCCCATCATGGGAAGGTCAAGCACAATTTTAACAGCCTGCGTTTTGCGCTGCCAAAAGCTCTACTGCATATACGCAATGCGCTATACGGCAGGGGGCAGCGGCAAGTTAGGATTCCTGTCCGCTTTATTTTCTCCAACAACTTGCCAGGAAAGCATCATGACCAAACCAGCCAATTTCGAGAATTACCATATCCGCAAGTGGTACACCCAGATCGACGACACCCTGGCCAACGAAAGCGGCGCGCTGGCCGACGGCAGTCCGCTGCGCAAGATCGTGATCGCGGCGGCCATCCACAATCCCTATGCCGGGCGCTTCAGCGACAGCCTGGAGCTGATCCTGGCCAGTTCGCCGGCGCTGGGCCATGAGTTCGGCCGCCGCATCGTCGCCGCGCTGGGGCAAGACCAGGTGGAAAGTTACGGCAAGGCTTGCATCGTCGGCATCGGCGGCGAATACGAGCATGGCAACGCCTTCCTGACGCCGGCCATGGTGATGCCGATCCGCGAAGCCATCGGCGGCGGCAAGGCCTGGATCCCGTCTTCCGGCAAGCGCGGCGTGCCGGGCACGGAACTCGATATTCCGCTGGCGCATAAACATGCCTTGTACGTGCCGTCGCATTACGACACTGTCACCACCCAGTTCTTCGATGCGCCGAACGCGGATGAAGTCGTGGTGGCGTTCGCGGTGGCGACACGCGGCCGCCTGCATGCGCGGCTGGGCGGTTTGAAAGCCAGTGAAATCGAAGGCAAGAACGGTTTGAACTGAGCGGTTTGGGGCGCCGCCGGAGGACCTCGGTGATAAATTGTCCGTTGCTGCTTGACCTTGCTACGATGGGAAGGTTTATAGTTGAATCAGGTAACCAACGGAGCAATGACAATGATCGAATTCAAGGTGCAAGACATGACTTGCGGCCACTGCGCCGGCCGCATCACCAAAGCCATCAATGGCGTCGATGCCGACGCCAAGGTGGAGATCAGGATAGAAGGGCGGGCAGTGTTGGTAGATAGCAAGGCCAGTGTTGCCGAGCTGGCTGCAGCAATCAGCGATGCGGGATATACGCCGCAAGCGGCCTGATATTTTCCCTGGACGGAGAAAGCCCGCACAGTGGGTAATGCCGTTCAGTCAAGGCCGCCCCGGCTCCGCGCGCTGGTCTAGGGGAACCCAGCTCCGTACCTCCGTCATTCCCGCGAACGCGGGAATCCATTTTCACCACCATACTCAGCAACCTGGATTCCCGCGTTCGCGGGAATGACGGGGCGGCCATCCGCGGGGTCGCCGAGACCGGGGCGCGGAGCTGGGGCGGCCTTAACTGAACGGCATTACCGCATTGCGGGCTTTTTTGGGGCTTGGCCCAGCGCCTGGTTTATGCCAGCACGCGGCGCAGCCAGTTGCCGATATCGGCGACTTCTTCCGCGCACACCGAATGCGGCATCATGTATTCATACCATTCGACCTGGTAACCCAGCTGCACCAGCAAGTCGCGCGATTTTTCCGCGCGGTCGATCAGCACCACCGGATCGCCGCGGCCATGGGCCTGGAAAATCGGCGTGTGCTGGTTGGCGGCGTGGCGTTCGGCGGCGGTCTTGTCGCTCAGCGGCAGGTAGCCGGACAGGCACATCAGGCCCGCCAGTTTTTGCGGATAACGCAAACCGGTCTGCAGCGCCATCGCGCAGCCTTGCGAGAAACCGGCGATCACGATCTTGTCGGCAGCGATGCCGAGCGCGGTCTGCTGTGCGATCAAGGCTTCGATTTCCAGTTGCGATTTGCGCAGCCCGGCTTCGTCTTCGCGCCGGATCAGGTCGGTGGTCAGGATGTCGTACCAAGCCGGCATCACGTAGCCGTTGTTGATGGTCACCGGGATCGCCGGCGCGCTCGGGAACACGAAGCGGATGCCGGGGCAGCCGCTCAAGTCCAGTTCTTTCACGATAGGGACGAAATCGGAGCCGTCGGCGCCGAGGCCGTGCATCCAGATGACCGCCGCAGTTGGCGTTTCAGAGGTGGCGATTTCCAGGGTTTCGAGGGTGCTTGGCATGGATTGGTCCGGATAGAAAGAGGGTTGGAAATTGGATAGGCGATGGCGTCAGATCACCATCAGGTCTTTGCCGACGATGATTTCGCCGCTGAACTGCTTGCGCGCCTCGGCCGACCACATGTCGTCGCTGATGGCGGGATCGCCGCCGGGCACGAAATGGCTCAGCACCAGCGTCTTGACGCCGGCGCGCGCCGCTGCCAGTCCGACCTGGGCGGTGCTGGTATGGCTCTTGACCAGGTGGTCGAGCAGGGTCGGCGCATTGTCGACGGTCTTCATCAGTTTCTCCAGCGCCGGCAGGTACATCACTTCATGCACCAGCACGTCGGCGCCTTTGGCCAGCTTGATCAGGTTCTCGCTGTAGGCGGTGTCGCCGGAGAATACGACCGAGCGGTCCTTGGTGTCGAAGCGATAGGCGAACGCAGGCTTGAGCGTGTAGTGGTCGACCAGCGCGGCGGTCACCTTGACCTGGTCGTTCTCCATGACCACGCGCGGGCCGTCGAATTCGTGGGTGTTGATCAGGGGGCGCAGCGGCGGCCGGCCTTCTTCCTGCATGCGGGTGGCGATGTCGATCGCGTTCATGTGGACAAAGTCGTCCATCATCTGGCGCATTCCCGGCGGCCCGTACAGATGCACAGGCGTCGCCAAGCCGCTGGCCCAGGCCAGGAACACCAGGTTGCCGAGGTCGGCGTTGTGGTCGGAATGCTGGTGGGTCAGGAAAATGTCGCGTATTTGCGGCAGCTTGATGCCGGCCTTGGTCAATTGCAGGGCGACGCCGTTGCCGCAGTCGACGACGTACGGTTGCCCGTCCACCAGCAGCACATTGGCCGGCGCCGCGCGCATGGCCGACGGCGTCGGTCCGCCCTTGGTGCCCAGCAGGATCAGTTGCGTGCCCTGGTTGGCGGTGCTCGTTTGCGCTTGCACCGCCGGCAGCCAGGGCAAGGCGGCGGCGCTGCCCGCGGCCAGCGCGAGCCGCATGAAATCACGGCGCGAAGCGCGGGAGCGAGGTTCACTCATGGTTTGTTTTTCCCTTCAGGCACAGTCCGACGATATCGGCGGCGTCGGCTTTTTGCTGCCAGGCCGAGACCTGGTTTTTTGCGGCATTGCGCAGGCTGTCTTGCATCTCCTGCGACGGGGCAAGGTCCAGCGTCATTTTATGGTCGCGCATGCGGGCGTAGTTGCTGGCGATGCGATCCTTGACGCTGTTCCAGGAGCTGGCGGCAGTGCGTTGCGCCGCTTCTGTCAGTATCGCCTGCTGCTCCGGTTTCAGCCGCTCCCAGGCATCCTGGTTGATGACGGTGTAGCTCAGCGGGATCGAGTAGCTGACCGCGCTGAAATTGCCCAGTTGGTCCCACAAGCGGTTGCCTGCGCCGCCGTCGCCAGACGACAGCACCGCATTCAGTTCGCCTGCGGCCAGCTTGGCCGGGACCGCGGAAAACGGCAGGTTCACGCTTTGCGCGCCGACCTGCTCAAATACCGCGCGGCTGTTTTCATCGTAGGTGCGGATCCGCAGCGCCCGCAAGGCCGCCAGGCCAGTCAAGGGTGTGGCCGACCAGATGCCGGACGGCGGCCACGGCGTGACGTACAGCAAGTGTGCGTTGAGCTTGCGCAGGTGCTGTTCGGCGGCCGGCTGGGCGCAGCTGGCGAGTGCTTTGGCCTGTTCAAAATCACTGACCGTGAACGGCAATGACGACAGCAGGAAGAACGGATCGCTGGCGCCGGCGATGCCGGCAAACAGCGTGGCCATTTCGACCTTGCCTTCGCTGACGGCGGCGACCTGGGCGCTGCCCTTGAACGGGTTCTGGGTTTCCTGCAGGGTATCGATGGCGAGCGTGCCGCCGGCCAGCTGCTTGACGCTGGCCGCAAACTGCAGGTCGGCCGCGGCGGTGACCGAAGTCGCCGGATATTCGTTGATCAGGCGCAGGGCCTGGGTTTGCGCCGATACGGGAGGATTCAGCGCCAGCGCCAATATCGGCAGGAGCAAGGCTTGGGCAAGGCGGAGCTTGGAAGTGGCCGTTGGCGACATGGATGCAGTGCGCGTAAAAAGGTTAAATGACAAAGAAGCGCAACGAGAATGCGCTAAGCCGGCCTGATTGCCGACTTCGGCCGGAACGCCTTGCATACCGCTTCATGGGTTTCGATGTACGGCCCGCCGATCAGGTCGATGCAATAGGGCACGGCGGCGAAGATGCCGGATACCTTTTGTTTGCCGTCGGCGTCTTTCAAGCCTTCCAGGGTTTCCTTGATGGCCTTCGGCTGGCCCGGCAGGTTCAGGATCAATGCCGCGTGGTCCGCGCTTTCGCGGATCACCGCGACTTGCCGCGACAGGATCGCGGTGGGCACGAACTGCAGGCTGATCTGCCGCATCTGTTCGCCAAAACCTGGCATTTCCTTGGTGGCGACCGCCAGGGTGGCTTCCGGCGTCACGTCGCGCCGCGCCGGGCCGGTGCCGCCGGTAGTCAGCACCAGGTCGCAACGCTGCCGGTCCACCAGTTCGACCAGGGTTTGTTCGATCAGCGCGCGTTCGTCGGCGATCAGGCGGGTTTCGACTTGCCAGGCAGTGCTGAGCGCCGCCGCCAGCCAGTCTTGCAGGGCAGGGATGCCCTGGTCCTGGTAGACTCCGGTGCTGGCGCGATCGGAAATCGACACCAGGCCGACTTTCAGGGTTTGCCCGGGACTAGTTTTGCTCATCTTGCAGGTCTTCGTCGTCCTGTCCGCTGTCGTCCGCTGCGCCGGGTTTCTGCAGCTGTTTCAGCAGCTGGAAGATTTCGCGGTAAGCCTTGGGCGGCTTGTTCTCCGCCTGTTCCTTGCGGCCGTTGCGGATCAGGGTGCGGATGTGCTGCACGTCCAGCTCAGGATGCTGCGCCAGCAGTTCGGTCAGCGCGCCGTCGTCCTTCAGCAGGCGGTCGCGATGGCGTTCCAGTGCGTGCATGGCGGCGGTGTCGGCTTTCGACAGGCCTCTCCAGCTGTCCAGGGTTTTCTGGATTTCTGCGATTTCGTGCGGCTCCAGCGTGCGCATTTTCTTGCCGACGTACTGGGTCTGGCGGCGGCGTCCTTCGTGGTCCTTGATCTGCTGGCATTCGAGGATGGCGTCGCGCACATCTTCCGGCATCGGCACCCGCTTGACGCGGTCGCGCGACTCGGCGATCAGCTCTTCGCCGAGCTTCTGCAGGGCAGTCATCTCGCGCTTGAGCTGGGACTTGGAGGGACGGTCGTATTCTTGTTCGAACTCGCTGGACTGAAAGCCGCAGGAGCCCCGGTTGGGATTTGGCATGATGTTAAGGGTACTTCCATACTGTAAACGACTGCTATGATAACCGTTTTATACCTTTTCCAAAGAAAACCGACCCATGAGCGACTCCGTATTTATCCATAGTCAAGAGCAATTGCAACAGTTGGCGCAGGATGTCTTGCGTTATGCGCGGGAAAAAGGCGCTTCCGGCGCCGCCGTCGAAATCAGCGAAGGCAGCGGCTTGTCGGTGGGCGTGCGCAAGGGCAGCGTCGAAACGATCGAGCAAAACAAGGACAAGGGCATGGGCGTCACCGTCTACCTGGGCGAGGAAGGCCATACCCGGCGCGGCAATGCCAGCACCTCCGATTTTTCGGCCAAGGCCCTGCAAGACACAGTGGAAGCGGCTTACAACATCGCCCGTTTTACCGCCGAGGACGATTGCGCCGGTTTGCCGGATGTTGATACTTTGGAAATGAACCCGCTGGACTTGAAGCTGTGCTCGCCGTGGCTGATTTCGGCGGAAGAAGCTGTCGAACTGGCAAAACGTTGCGAAGCGGCAGCATTTGCCGTCGACAAGCGCATCACCAACAGCGAAGGCGCCGGCGTCTACGCCCAGCAATCGCACTTCGTCAGCGCCAATTCGCGCGGTTTCATGGGCGGTTATCCGTTTTCGCGGCACACCATTTCGGTAGCGCCTATCGCCGGCAAGGGCGGCAACATGCAGCGCGACGACTGGTACTCGTCGATGCGCGATCCGCGGCAGCTGGCCAAGCCGGAAGCGATCGGTCGTTACGCCGCGGAGCGCGCGCTGGCGCGGCTGAATGCGCGCCAGCTGGATACCCGCAAATGCCCGGTGCTGTTCGAGGCGCCGCTGGCGGCCGGCCTGCTGGGGGCTTTTGTGCAGGCGGTGTCGGGAGGCGCGCTGTACCGCAAGTCGACCTTCTTGCTCGATACCCTGGGCAAGCCGGTGTTTGCGCCGCATATCCAGATCGTGGAAGACCCGCACCTGATCGGCGCGGTCGGTTCGGCGCCTTTCGACGAAGAGGGCGTCAAGACGCAGAAGCGCGATGTGGTCAAGGACGGCGTGGTGCAGGGCTACTTCCTGTCGACCTATTCGGCGCGCAAGCTGGGCATGAAAACCACCGGCAATTCCGGCGGCTCGCATAACCTGAGCATGACTTCCTCGCTGACCAAATCCTCGGACAACTTCAAGGCGATGCTGAAAAAGCTCGATACCGGCCTGCTGGTGACCGAGTTGATGGGGCAGGGCGTCAACTACGTCACGGGCGACTATTCGCGCGGCGCGTCCGGCTACTGGGTGGAAAACGGCGTGATCCAGTATCCGGTGGAAGAAATCACGATTGCCGGCAACATGAAAGAGATGCTGGCGCAGATCGTCGCCATAGGCGCCGATTCGCTGATCCGCGGCACCAAGCAGACCGGCTCGGTATTGATCGAGAGCATGACCGTGGCAGGCAACTGACGGCGGGTCGCGCCGCCTCTTGCTCAGGCAGCTTTATCCGGTATCCGACACCTCCTTCGTGGAGGTGTTTTTTTGTCTCCATTTTTGTTTCCGTTCCTTGTGCCGGTATTTTTATTGTCAAAAACATCAAAAAAAGCAAGCGCTTGCGCAAGCGCTTGCTTTCCACTAAGATTGACCGCAAATCAGGTCGCGCACGGTATTTCGGCGCGGCCCAGGTAAAGATAAAAGACGCAAGGAGACAAATGAAAATCCCGCATCCAGACGAGGTAATGCGCCTCCGTCTAGCACCAGATCCGGCATCAATGATTGAGCGATCGCTCACGCTGAAAGCAATGTTGGCAGCGCTTATCTCTAGATTTTGCTGAAAAATATCTATCCTGTCGCACAAACCGTTTATCGATTCGACGGCTTTTTAAAAAAAACTGATCGATCAGTCAAAACAAGGGGTTGTCCATGAAACCTGAAGCAGGCGCCACGCCGATCCTCGAGATGCGCGGCATCTCCAAGACCTTCAGCGGCTTGCGGGTGCTGAAAGAGGTTGACCTGACCGTGCATGCCGGCGAAGTCCATGCCTTGATGGGCGAGAACGGCGCCGGCAAGTCGACCCTGATGAAAGTGCTGTCCGGCGCCCACCAGGCCGACCCCGGCGGCGAGATCCGCATCGACGGCCGGCGCGTCGCCAGCTACGGCCCGGGCGCCGCCAAGGAACATGGCGTGGCGGTCATCTACCAGGAACTGAGCCTGTGCCCCAACCTGAGCGTGGCCGAAAACATTTATCTCGGGCGCGAACTGAAGCGCGGCTGGAGCGTCGACCGCAAGGCGATGGAGGCTGGCTGCGTCGACGTCTTGAAGCGGCTGGGCGCGGAATTCAAGCCGCAGACCAAGGTCAGCGCGCTGTCGATCGCCGAGCGCCAGTTGGTGGAGATTGCGCGGGCGATCCATGCCCATGCGCGGATCCTGGTGATGGACGAACCCACGACGCCGCTGTCTTCGCGCGAGACTGACCGTTTGTTCGCACTGATCCGCCAGCTGCGCCAGGAAGGCCTGGCGATCGTCTACATCAGCCATCGCATGGCTGAAATCTACGAACTGTCGGACAAGGTCTCGGTATTGCGCGACGGCAAGCACGTCGGCATGCTGGCGCGCGCAGAATTGTCGGCCGAGGCGCTGGTGAAAATGATGGTGGGGCGCGACCTCTCCGGTTTCTACAAGAAGGAACATGCGCCTTACGATCCCGGCAATGTCGTCATGCGGGTGCGCGACATGGCCGACGGCAAACGGGTCCGCGGCTGCAGTTTCGACCTGCACGCGGGCGAGGTGCTGGGCATCGCCGGCCTGGTCGGCGCCGGCCGTACGGAGCTGGCGCGCCTGATCTTTGCCGCCGATCCGCGCATCTCCGGCACGCTGGAAGTGGCCGGCAAGGCGGTGACATCGCTGCGCGGCCCGGTCGACGCGATCCGCGCCGGCGTCGCTTACCTGACCGAAGACCGCAAATCGCAGGGCCTGTTCCTGGACATGAGCGTGCGCGACAACATCAACGTCTGCGCCTGCGTGCCGGACGCCAGCCACGGCGGCGTGCTGGACCGCAGCCGCGGCGCGCAGCGCGCCAGCGCCGCCATCAAGTCGCTGGCGATCCGGGTGGCTTCGCCCGGCATCAACGTCGGCGCGCTGTCGGGCGGCAACCAGCAGAAGGTGCTGCTGGCGCGCCTGCTGGAAATCAAGCCGCATGTGCTGATCCTGGACGAACCGACGCGCGGGGTCGACATCGGCGCCAAGTCGGAGATCTACCGCATCATCAACGAGCTGGCCCAGGCCGGCATCGGCGTGGTGGTGATTTCCAGCGAACTGCCGGAAATCGTCGGCACCTCGGACCGGGTGCTGGTGATGCGCGAAGGCGAGCTGGTGGCCGAACTGGGCGGGCATTCGGGACGTGAAATCACCCAGGAAAACATCATCGAGCTGGCGACCGGCGCGCAGCAGGTTCAGCCGCAGGCCGCTTGAGCACGTAGAGCGGCAATCATGAATCAGAACAGCAAGGAGACAACTATCATGGAAGCAAGTAGCAAGATCACGGCCGAGACCATCGGCAAGCGCGAACAGCTGCGCGGTGTGCTGCGCACGGTCGGCATGCTGCCGGTGCTGCTGTTGCTGGTGCTGGGTTTCGCCCTGATGAGCGAAAACTTCTTCACGGTGCAGAACCTGTCGATCATCACCCAGCAGGCGTCGGTGAATATCGTGCTGGCGGCTGGCATGACCTTCGTCATCCTGACCGCCGGCATCGACCTCTCGGTCGGTGCGATCCTGGCGGCGTCGGCGGTGGTGGCGATGCTGGCGTCGCTGTCGCCGCAGTTCGGCATGCTGGGGATCGCCGCCGGCATCGGCTTCGGCCTGCTGCTCGGCCTGACCAACGGCGTCCTGATTGCCTTCATGCGCTTGCCGCCGTTCATCGTCACGCTCGGCGCGCTGACCGCGATGCGCGGCCTGGCGCGGCTGCTGGCGGACGACAAGACCGTATTCAACGCCGAACTGCCGTTTGCCTTCATCGGCAACGATGCGGTGCTGGGCGTGCCCTGGCTGGTGATCATCGCCTTGCTGGTGGTGGCGGTGTCCTGGTTCATCCTGCGCCGCACCGTGATCGGCGTGCAGATTTACGCGGTGGGCGGCAACCATGAGGCGGCGCGCCTGTCCGGCATCAAGGTGTGGAAGGTGCTGCTGTTCGTGTATGCGGTGTCGGGCCTGCTGGCCGGCCTCGGCGCGGTCATGACGGCGTCGCGCCTGTCCGCGGCCAATGGTTTGCAGCTGGGTCAATCCTATGAGCTCGATGCGATCGCGGCGGTGATCCTGGGCGGCACCAGCTTTACCGGCGGCGTCGGCTCCATCGGCGGCACCCTGGTCGGCGCGCTGATCATCGCGGTGCTGACCAACGGCCTGGTGCTGCTGGGCGTATCCGACATCTGGCAATACATCATCAAGGGCATCGTGATCATCGGCGCGGTGGCGCTCGACCGTTACCGCCAGTCTGGCGCGCGCACCTGAGCTTGATAAAAATTTCTCGACCACCGGGTGCGACAAGCTGGTCGTTGTTCCTGGATTTTCATATGACCGGCAACAGGAGATCAAGCATGATGAAAAAATTCGCTATGGCCGCAGTACTTCCGCTGACGCTGGCCTTGACCATCTCGGGCGTGGTGCAGGCGCGTGAACTGAAGGCGGTCGGCATCACCGTCGGTTCGCTCGGCAATCCTTATTTCGTGACGCTGGCCAACGGCGCCAAGGCCAAGGCCCAGCAGATCAATCCCGGCGTCAAGGTCACCGCGGTGTCGGCCGACTATGACCTGAGCAAGCAGTTCACGCAGATCGACAATTTCATTTCGGCCGGGGTCGACCTGATCCTGCTGAACGCCACCGATCCGGTCGCCATCGAGCCGGCCATCAAGAAAGCGCAGAAGGCCGGGATCGTGGTGGTGGCGGTGGATGTCGGCGCCAAGGGCGTCGACGCCACGGTGCAGACCGACAACGAACTGGCCGGCAAGCTGGCCTGCAAATACCTGGTCGACAAGCTGGGCGGCAAGGGTAACGTGATCATCCAGAACGGGCCGCAGGTGACTGCCGTCACCGACCGCGTCAAAGGCTGCAAAGCGGTGTTTGCCGCCGCGCCCGGCATCAAGGTATTGTCCGACGACCAGGACGGCAAGGGTTCGCGCGAAGGCGGCCTGAACGCCATGCAGGGTTACCTGACGCGTTTCCCGAAAATCGACGGCCTGTTCACCATCAACGATCCGCAGGCGATCGGCAGCGACCTCGCCGCCAAGCAGCTCAAGCGCGGCGGCATCATCATCACGTCGGTCGACGGCGCGCCGGATATCGAAGCGGCGCTGAAATCCGGCACCTCGATCCAGGCTTCGTCCAGCCAGGATCCTTGGGCCCAGGCCCAGGATGCGGTGGCCATCGGCTACGAGATTCTGAACGGCAAGCGTCCCGCCAAGCCGGTGGTTTTGCTGGCGCCGGTGCTGATTACTCATGATAATGTCGCTACATATAAAGGCTGGTCCAGCCAGCGCTGACGTGAAAGGGCGGCTGCCGGAACAGGGTTGCCGGCAGCCGCCGGCCTAAAGCAAGGGGAGATCAATTGGCTACGATGGATGATGTCGCAAGAATCGCGAAGGTATCGACTTCGACGGTCTCGCATGTCTTGAACGGTACGCGCAAGGTGAGTCCGGCTACCGTGCGTGCGGTAGAGGCGGCGATCCAGGCGCTCGGCTACATCCCCAACACCCTGGCGCGGTCGCTGGCGCGGTCGACCTCGAACACGATCGGCGTGGCCATTTCCGCGCTCTCCAATCATTATTTCAGCGAAACCGTGCACGCCATCGAGACCGAATGCGCCAGGCACGGCATCATGATGCTGTATGTCGACACCCGCGACGATCCGGAACAGGAGCTGCGCGCGGTCAAGGCGCTGCACCACCGGCGGGTCGACGGCATCCTGCTGGCGCCGTCCGCCGATCCGCAGCACCTGGCGCTGGAATACCTGCGTGCCAACGAGATCCCGGCGGTGCTGGTCGACCGCCTGGTGGCGCAGGGTTTCGACCAGGTCGGCGTGGAAAACAAGAAATCTTCACAGGAGCTGGTCAGCCACCTGGTCGAGCATGGCCATAAACGCATCGCATTGATTTCCGGCAGTCCGGGCCTGACCACGACCGACGAGCGGATTGAAGGCTACCGCGCGGCGCTGGACACCGCCGGCCTGCAGTTCGATCCGGCGCTGCTGGTCAGCGGCGAATCGAGCAGCGAACCGGCAAGGCAGGCCACCCGCCGGCTGCTGACGCTGGCGGCGCCGCCGACCGCCATCATGGCGGCCAACAACCTGATGACCATCGGCGCCATGCATGCCTTGCGCGACGCCAAGGTCGATGTGCCGGAACAGATCGCCCTGGTCGGTTTCGACGATTTCGACTGGGCCGATTTTTTCATTCCGCGCCTGACCGTGATGGCGCAGCCGGTCAAGGAACTGGGAATGCGGGCAGTCAAGCTGCTGATGAAGCGGATTGAAACGCCGGACGGCAAAAAACAGACGGTGCGGCTGGCGCCGACGCTGCGCATCCGCAACTCCTGCGGCTGTCTTTGATACTTTTTACTGGAAACGGATAACCATGGGTAGTCCCATATCGCTAGGGATAGATCTCGGCACGTCGGAACTGAAAGCGGCATTGCTGGACGAGAGCGGCACGGTGCTGGCGCATGCCGGCGTCCGCCTGGCTATTTCGCGGCCGCAGGCCGGCTGGTCCGAGCAGGATCCGGAAGACTGGTGGCAAGCCTGCCTGGCGGGGCTGCACCAATTGCGGCAGCAGCAGCCCGGCGCGTATGCCAGGGTGCGCTGCATAGGCTTGGCGGGACAGATGCATGGCGCGGTGCTGCTGGACCGCGACGACCATGTGCTGCGCCCGGCGATCCTGTGGGACGATTCGCGCGCGCAGGCGCAGGCGCAATTACTGGAGCGCGCGCATCCCGCTTTCGCCGCCGTTACCGGCAGCCTGCCGATGGCCGGCCTGACCGCGCCCAAGCTGCTGTGGCTGCGCGAGCACGAGCCGCAGCTGTTCAGCCGGATTTCCTGCGTGCTGTCGCCCAAGGATTACCTGCGCCTGCGCCTCACCGGCGAACGCATCAGCGACGTCTCCGACGGCGCCGGCACGCTGTGGCTGGACGTGCATAAGCGCGACTGGTTTGAACCCATGTTGCAAGCTACCGGGCTCGAGCTGCATCAGATGCCGCGGCTGGTGGAAGGCTCGGCAGCGTCAGGCGACTTGAGCGCTGCGGCTGCATCGCAGCTGGCGCTGCAGCTGCCGGTGCTGGTGGCCGGCGGCGGCGGGGACAATCCGGTGTCGGCGGTCGGCATCGGCGCGATCGAAGCCGGCCAGGCTTTTGTCACGCTGGGCACCAGCGCCGCCATGGTCGCGATCACCGACCATGTGGCCGGCAATCCGGCCAGCGCGGTACACAGTTTTTGCCATGCGCTGCCGCAGCGCTGGTACACCATGGGCGCGATGCTGGCCGGCGCCAGCTGCCTGCGCTGGGTCACCCAGCTGCTGGGGCAGACCAGCGAACAGGTCTTGCTGCAGCTGGTGCAAGAGCGTTTGCCGCTGGACCAGCCGGTTCCCGCGGCGACGCCGCTGTTCCTGCCTTACCTGGCCGGCGAGCGTACTCCGCACAACGATCCGCTGCTGCGCGGCGGTTTCATGAACCTTGCTTACGAGACGACGCCGGCGATGTGCGGTTATGCGGTGCTGGAGGGCGTCGCTTTCGGCCTGCGCGATGCGATGGCCGCGGTGCAGTCGGCGGGCGCGGAAGTGGCCGCCTGTTCGCTGGTCGGCGGCGGCGCCCGCAGCAGCTATTGGGCGCAGCTGCTGTCGAACATCCTCGAGCGCGAAATCTGCACCTTGTCGGGCAGCGAGCTCAGCGCCTGCATCGGCGCCGCCAAACTGGGTTTCCTGGCGTACGGCTGCGGCCGCGACTTGCCGGGCCTGGGCATGCCGGTCAAGGCGCGCTTCACGCCGGCGGCCGGGCAGCAGGAAATGCTGCAAGAGCGCTACCGCAAATTCCGCGGCTTGTTTCCTGCAGCGCAGGCTCTGCACGACTGAACTTTGACGAATTTTTGACTTCTTATCGCATTCCCTACCCACAAGGACAGACATGAACCAGCTGGACCAGCTCAAGCAATATACGACCGTAGTCGCAGACACAGGCAATTTCAAGCAGCTGGCGCAATTCAAGCCGCGCGACGCCACCACCAATCCATCGCTGATCCTGAAGGCCGTGCAGCAGGCCGACTATGCGCCGCTGCTGGCCGAGACGGTCGCCGCCCACGCCGACAGCGCGCTGGAGCAGATCGTCGACCAGGTGCTGGTGCGTTTCGGGCTGGAGATCTTGCAAGTGGTGCCGGGCCGGGTCTCGACCGAAGTCGACGCCCGGCTGAGCTTCGATACCGCCGCCACCGTGGCCCGGGCACGCCGCATCATGGCCTTGTATGAAGCTGCCGGCATTGGCCGCGAGCGGGTGCTGATCAAGATCGCCTCGACCTGGGAAGGCATCCAGGCCGCGGCCATCCTGGAACGCGAAGGCATACGCTGCAACCTGACCCTGCTGTTTTCCTTCTGCCAGGCGGTCGCCTGCGGCGCCGCCAAGGTGCGCCTGATCTCGCCATTCGTCGGCCGCATCTACGACTGGTACAAAAAATCGGCCGGCAGCGCCTGGGATGAATCAGCGAATACGCTGGGCAACGATCCCGGCGTGAAGTCGGTGGCGCAGATCTACAGCTATTACAAGCGCTTCGGGATCGACACCGAGGTGATGGGAGCCAGTTTCCGCAACGTCGGCCAGATCGCCGCGCTGGCGGGGTGCGACCTGCTGACCATCAGTCCGGACTTGCTGGCGCAGCTGCAAGCCAGCGATGCGCCCTTGTCGCGCGCGCTGGACAAGGATGCCGCCGCCGCTGCCGACCTGCGCGAAATCCGCTACGACGAAGCCAGCTTCCGCTACGCGCTCAACGACGACGCCATGGCTACCGAAAAACTGGCGGAAGGGATACGCGGCTTTGCGGCCGACGCCTTCAAGCTTGACCACATCATCGAAGGCTTGCTGGCGTCGGCGCGGGCTTAAGCCGGCTGCGGCAAGTCGTCCTGCAAGGCTTGCCGGCGCCAGCGCCAGGCCAGCAGCGCCAAAGCCAGCACGGCATGCAGCAGGGCGATGCCAAGCATCAGCCAGCCGTTGCCGATGTGCAGCGGCATGAAAAATATGGCGAGCGCTTCCAAGCCCATCAAGTTGCTCAGGAACGGCAGCAAGCCGTTGATGAGCGCCAGGTACAGGATGGTGGTGGCGCCGACCCGCTTGCTCCTGCCGGAAAAGGCGAAGAACAGGTAGACGCAGCAGTCGCGCAACAGCATCAGGGCCAGCGTTGGCGCCAGGAACGACAGGCCGGCCGCGGTTATCCGCAGCTTGAACGGCAGTTCCTGGGCGCCGCTGAACTGCAGCAGCAGCGCCAGGCAGAAGCTCAAGGCCAGCGTGGTGGGCCAGATCGGCAGGTTGTGGAACAGGCCGTGCCAGTTGCCGGCCTTGGCCCTGGCGACCACCCGCTGCCAGAGCGCGATATCGTTTTCTTCGGTGAACAGCGCGGCATAGGTCATGCCCAGCGCGAACAGCAATCCTATCCACAGCAGTCCGGCGCCGCCGGTGAAGCCGCCGACATAGGCCGCCAGCAGGCAGCACGATAGCGGCCAAGCCCAGGGAACCGTGGCGATCTGCAAGGCGCTGTTCATGCTGCGCCAGGCGGCGAACACGGCGATGGCAGCGAAGAACGCCGCGCTGGCCGGCAAGAAAGAGCCGTAGGCGAACGGCTGGCCCCACCAGTAAACGGCAGCGTCGGTCGCGGAGCGGAACGGCGGCGCGAACATGACAGCGATCAGCACCACCGCCCAGGCGATGCCGCCGCGCTGCACGGCGCGGATGTCGCTGCGCATCAGGTGCAGGTTCAGGGCAATCGTCGCGGCATGCATCAGGATGCCTAGCGCAACCAGGGTCAGGCCGCTGCTCAAGGGCATGCTGTGTTCGCGCACCAGGACGGCAATCGCGAAAACCAGCAGGCAAAGCAGGCCGCCGTACCAGTTGAAGGCGGTAGCGCCGAACAGCTTGCCCCAGGTCATGGTCCAGGGATCGAGTGCGCTCATGCGCTGCTGGTCCCAGGTCTTGTCGCGGATTTCTTCGATCACGGCGTTGCTGGCGTTACGGGTGCCCCACAGGCAGACGATGCCGCCGAACAGGATCAGGGCGATGCTGTCGAGCGGCACGCCGCCCGGCCAGTTGTCGTTGGCCAGGCTGAGCGTGAAAAAAACCAGTCCCAGGATGGCCGGCATGGCGATCAGGCGATGCAGGGAAAACTGCAGCCACAGGTTGCGTTTGAATTCAGGATTGATCATGATGCGCTCCCGCTTGCAATGTTTTGTCCGTTTTGTTCATAGCTGGCCACTGAGCGCAGGTAGGATTGCTGCAGGTTTTCCTTCTGGTCGGCGAAGCTGGAGACCTGCAGGCCGCCGGCGATCAGGCGCGCCAGCAATGCCGCCTGGGCGTGTTCGTCGCCGCTGAACATGAAGTCGGCGCTGCGTTCGTCGCTGGCGCTGAGCTGCAATGCCGGTTCGGCTGCCAGTTGTGCGTGCAGGCCGGGGTTGGCTTGCGCCAGCGTGATCCGCAGCGACCGGCGCGGCGCCAGCGCGCTGCCGCCGTGGTCCAGCGCGCGATATTCCAGCACCTTGCCGTCGCGCAGGGCCAGCATGTGGGTCGAGTACTCATCCAGCTCGGCCAGGATATGCGACGACACCAGCAAGGTCATGCCCTGCGCCTGCAGCAGGCGGAACAGGCCGGCCAGGCTGGCGCGCGCTTCCGGATCGAGGCCGGATGCCGGTTCGTCCAGCAGCAGGATCTGCGGTCCGTGGATGATGGCCTGGCCGATCGCGACCCGCTGGCGCAGGCCGCGCGACAGCTTGTCGCAGGTCTGTTGCAGGCGCTCCGTCAGTCCCAGCTGCTGCGCCGTGGTCTGTATCGCCTGCGGAATCGCCGGCGTCGCCAAGCCCTGGGCCGCGGCGGCATACTCAAAACACTGCGCCACCGTCAGCGACTGGTACAGGCCGTAGAAATCGGACAGGTAGCCCATGATCCGGTGCACTTCGCGCGGCCGTTCCAGCACATCCATGCCGGCCACGCTGATGGAACCGGCGAGGGGTGTCTCCAGGCCGGCGATGCAACGCATCAGGGTGGTTTTGCCGGCGCCGTTGGAGCCGACCAGCGCCGTCACGCTGCCGGCTTCGACCTGCAGGCTGACCTGGTGCAAGGCGCGATGGCCGGGATAGTCGAAGGTGAGGCCAGAGATTTTTATCATGAGAGTCGGTCTTCCGGTGAAGGGGCGCAGGCGATAAGTTGCTAATAATAAAGCAACGAATAGGGCAATGCGAAGAAAATCGGCAAATTGCGCCCGGCAACAGCGTGTATCAATATTGCGCCGGCTGTTACCAAATGATTCACCTGCTTCGCGAGGCGGGCAACTCCGGTTTAATGGGCAATTTATTTACAGGAGATTGCCATGCATGTTAACCAGTTGCGGTCCGCCTTGAAGTGGAGCTCGGCGCTGATCTGCCTAAGCCTGGCGGCCTCGGCGCTGGCGGCGCCGGTGATGGATTTCCGCAGCGAAGACGTGCTGTCGGTGGCGGATGGCGTGAAAGACGAGCTGCACCTGAACCAGAACCAGCAGACCTTGTGGCGCCAGATCGAAACCAAGACGCGCGGCATCCTGGGCGCGCGGGAAAAACGTCAACGCGACTTGCAGGCGAACATGGCGAACGGCCTCAAGGATCCTGCCATCGACTTGCGGCAGCTGTCGGCCGCGGTTGATGCGGAATCAGGTTTGTCGGCCCAGGACGGGCGCCAGCTGCGCGAACTGTGGCTGACCATGAACGACGCGCTCGACGACCAGCAGCGGCAGGCCGTCCGGCTGTTCCTGGCGGACCGCCTGCAGCGTGTGGACCAGGCTTCCTGCGAACGCAGTTCGGTGGTCGGCAAGGACAAGTCGTCTGGCAAGGGAGCGCACGGCGGCAAAGGCATGGGCGGCATGGGCGGCATGGGCGGCGCGAACGGCGGCGGCATGCAGTAGTTTTCCTTGTTGGTTTTATCGTCCGCGGCGATTTAACAAAGGTTTGCAAATTACCGGCTTTTCACTCGAACTGAACCGAACTCCCGTCCTCTAAAATGTTTGTAGCGAGTTTGCTAGAACTCTGGCCGGCCACTGCCGATTCGGCTGTGGGCGGCGCCTTATATATTGGATGCGGTAATGCGGTTAAAGCAGATAAGCGGTTTGCTGGTAGTGGGCAGTGTGCTGGGATTGAGTGCTTGCAGTTCGGTGGTGACCGAGGGCAGTTCGGCCGCGGCCGGGGTCGCCGGCACTGCGCTGGCGGGCAAGGTGACCAATAACGCCGCGGTCGCCACCGGCATCGGGCTTGGCGTGCAGGCTGCGGCGCGCGCCGGCGTGCAATACGAACAGCGCAAGGTGCATGGCGAAGAACAGGACGCAATCGCCATTGCTGCCGGCGGCCTGGCTGTCGGCGCCGTCGCCAACTGGCAGATCAGGCACTCGCTGCCGATCGAAGACAACGAGCGCGGCCGGGTTACCGTTAGCCGCGTCATCGCCAGCCAGGGCATGAGCTGCAAGGAAATCGTGTTTTCCGTCGACGGCCTGGTGGACAAGGCGAACAAGCCGACCAGCGAATTTTATGTGGCGACCATCTGCCAGGCGGGACCAGGCTGGAAGTGGGCGTCTGCCGAACCCGCCACCGAGCGCTGGGGAGCTTTGCAGTGATGTCGTGCGGCGGTTTCTTGCGCGCCGGCGGCGGCGCCTGCTTGCTGGCGGCTGCACTGAGCGGCTGCAACAGCATCGGCGGTTTTGCCGGCGCCGCGGCCGGCGTCGCCAGCGGTGCGGTCACTTCCAATCCGGCAGTCGGTTATGCCATCGGCATAGGGGTGCAAGCCGCCACCGACGCCACCACCAAATACGTATTCCGCAACTGGCAAAAGGCCGAACAGGATGAAATCGCCGCCATCGTCGGCCAGCTGGATGTGGGCCAGGCGCGCAAATGGGCCATCGTCCACCAGATCGCTTACGGCAACGAACACGGAGAAGTGCGCGTCACGCGCCTGATCGATACGCCGCTGGCCTTATGCAAGGAAGTGCTGCTGTCGGTCGACAGCGGCGACGGCGCCGAGTTGAGACGCGCCTGGTATACCGCCAGCGCCTGCCGCAGCGACGACGTGTGGAAATGGGCGGCGGCAGAGCCCGCGGTGGAGCGCTGGGGCAGCCTGCAGTAGTGTCACCAGCGGCCGGCCAGCATCAGGAAACCCGGGATCCAGCAGGAAACGATGCCGATCAGCGCGGTGATGTGGCCCAGGGAGCGGATGGTTTTCTGCAGGGCCAACGCCAGGAAGAACAGGAACCAGAGCAAGCCCCATGTCAGCCACATCATGGTCGAACGCATGTCCTGGTCGACCGCCAGCCAGGCCATCGGCAAGGTGTTGATGGCGACGAACAGGCAATACCATCCCAGGCCCTTGCCGTTCATGCCTTTCCATTGCACCGCGGCCAGGTACAGGTAAGTGAAGGCAAACAGCAAGCCGGCGGCGACGCTGAGGTAGCCGGCATTGTCGACGCTGCGCACCAGTCCAATAAAGCTGATGGACAGCGCCAATGTGCCGACCAGGAAATTGAAGACGGCGTTTTCACGCGCCTCGATGCGGCCGGTCAGGCCGACGCCGTTGACGACCAGCACGGCGCCGATGAACAGTAGAGCAATGCCCAACATGATGTAATTCCTTCTGCAAGAGTGCCGGCAGTGTTGCCGGACTATCCGGGTTTGCAGGGAAGATACGCGTTTGGCCGGCCTGGAGGTATGCCGGAAATGAATAAGGCCAATAGATATATTGGCCTTGCATTCGGATGCTGGATGGGGTTAATGCCTGCCGCTTCAGCCGCCCAGGTAGGCTTCCAGCACCTTCGGATTGTTGAGCAGGTTGCTGCCGCTGTCGGCCAGCACGATCTTGCCGGTCTCCAGCACATAGCCGCGCTGGGCGATGCGCAGCGCCTGGCGGACGTTTTGCTCCACCAGCAGGATGGTCAGGCCGGTGCGGTTGATTTCCTGCACGATGCGGAAAATCTCCTGCACCAGCAGCGGTGCCAGTCCCATCGACGGTTCATCCAGCAGCAATATGCGCGGTTTGGCCATCAGCGCGCGGCCGATCGCCAGCATCTGCTGTTCGCCGCCGGACAGGTTGCCGGCCAGGCCGTCCTTGCGCCGCTGCAGCACCGGGAACAGGGAATACACCCAGTCCAGGTCCTGCGCGACCTGCGCCTTGTCCTTGCGGGTGTAAGCGCCCAGCGCCAGGTTCTCGGCGATGCTCAGGGTGGTCAGCGTGGCGCGGCCTTCCGCCACCTGCACCACGCCGCTCTGGACGATCTTGTGCGGCGATAGCCGGGTCAGGTCTTGCTGACGGTCTTGCTGATTGAACAGCACCTGTCCGCGGGCCGGCTTGAGCAGGCCGGAGATGGCAAGCAGGGCGGTGCTTTTGCCGGCGCCGTTGGCGCCCACCAGTGCGGTGATTTCGCCTTCGTTGAGCGCCAGGTCTATGCCTTTGACCGCTTCGATATGGCCGTATGAAACCGCCAGGTCCCGCACTTGCAGGATCGGTGCAGCGTTGCTTGTCATTCCGCGTCTTCCTTGCCCAGGTAGGCTTCGATCACTTCCGGGTTGTTCTTGATCTGGTCGGGGCTGCCTTCGGCGATGATGCGGCCGAAGTTGAGCACCGCGATGCGGTCGCACAGGCCCATCACGAAACGCATGTCGTGTTCAATCATGAAAATGCTGAAGCCGCGCTGCTTGATGTTCAGGATTTCCGTCATCAGCTCGGTTTTTTCGGCGGGATTCATGCCGGCCACCGGTTCGTCCAGCAGCAGCAGCTTCGGCTTGGTCGCCAGCGCCCGGGCGAATTCCAGCTTGCGCTGCTCGCCGTAGGACAGGCTGTCGGCCAGCATTTCCGCCTTGTGGTCCAGGCGCACCCAGGACAGCAGTTCCAGCGCCCGCTCGCGTGCCTGGGCTTCGATCCTCCTGAAGCTGCCGAGGTTGAACAGCAGGCTGCCGAAACCATAGTGCATGTGGTCGTGCATGCCGACCACGACGTTTTCCAGCAAGGTCATTTCCTTGAACACGCGGATGTTCTGGAACGTGCGGGCGATGCCGCGTTCAGTGATCTTGTGCGGCGCGACCTTGCCGATGTCGGCGCCGTCGAATTCGATGGCGCCGCCGGATGCGCGCAGCAGGCCGGTGATCAGGTTGAAGACGGTGGTCTTGCCGGCGCCGTTAGGTCCGATCAGGCCGAAGATGCCGCCCTGCGGGACGTTGAAGTTGACGTCCTGCAGTACCTGCAGGCCGCCGAAGTTCTTGCTGATATTCTTGAGTTGCAGCATCAGTTGTTTCCTCCAGCCTGGGCCTTGCGCTGGAAAAACGCACGAATCCGGCGCGGGTCCCAGATGCCTTTCGGCAGGTACAGGATCACCAGCACCAGGATCAGGCCGTTGACCACCGCACGGTAGCTGTTGAAATCGCGCAGCGCTTCCGGCAGCAGTGTCAGCACCATGCCGCCGATGGTCGGGCCGACCAGGGTGCTGGTGCCGCCGAACACCGCCATGGTCAGGATTTCGACGGCGTTTTCGAAGGCGTAGTTGCCGGGGCCGATGGTGAACGTGTAGTGAGCGTTGAGGCCGCCGGCCACGCCCGCGATGGCGGCGCCGATGACAAACGCCAGCAGCTTGTAGCCGGCGACGTTGACGCCCATCAGGCGCGCCGCCACTTCATCTTCCTTGATGGCTTCGAAGGCGCGGCCGATTTTCGAGCGGCGGATGCGCGCCAGGATGTACAGCGTGGCCGCCAGCAGCAGGACGATGTGCCACCATTCGGTCTTCAGCGGGATGCCGTTCAGGCCGAGCGGGCCGCCGGTGATATCCATGTTGAGCACGATCACCCGCACCACCTCGCCGAAACCCAGGGTCGCCATCGCCAGGTACACGCCTGACAGGCGCAAGGTCGGGATGCCGATCACCAGCGCCACCAGCGCCGGCAGCGCGCCGCCGATCGCCAGCGCCGCCGGGAACGGCAAGCCGGTCTGCATGCTGACCAGCGAGGCGGCGTAGGCGCCGATGCCCATGAACGCGGCGTTGGCCAGCGACAGCAGGCCGCATGACAGGGTGACGTAGATCGACAGCGCCAGCATGGCGTTGACGCCGAGGCCGAAAATCACGGCGTTGTAGGTCGACCAGAAACCGTCCCACCAATCCGTGAAGCCTATGGTTGTAAACAATTCAGTCATGTCAGGCCTTCCTTTCCAGCACTTTGCCGAACATGCCGGAAGGCTTCACCAGCAAGATCAGGAACAGCAGGCCGAAGCCGACCGCGTCGCGGAAATCGCTGGAAATGTAGGCCACCGTCAGCACTTCGGCGAAGCCGAGGAACAGCCCCGCAATCATGGCGCCGCGGATATCGCCCATGCCGCCCAGGATGATGACGGCGATACCTTTGTGCAGCATCGGCTGGCCCATGAACGGCGTGATGGCGTTGAACGACAGTCCCACCAGCACGCCGGCGGCGCCGCCCAGCGCGGCCGCGGCGAACGAAGTCAGGTAGAACAGGCCTTCGACATTGATGCCGAGCAGGTAAGCCGCTTTCGGCGACTCGGCGATCGCGCGCAAGGCGCGTCCGAGCTGGGTGCGGCGCATGATCGCCAGCAGCACCAGCATCAGGATGAAGGAAATCGCGACGATGCCGATCTGCACCGCGGTGACATGCAAGTGGCCCCAGTTGTAGCTGTCCTCGGGAATGGTGCCCACCGGGAAACGCTTGTTCTCGGCGCCGAACAAGCCTTGCGCCAAACTGGTAAGGATGGTGGCGACGCCGATGGTAGCGATCATCGGCGCCAGGTGCGGCGCGTTGCGCGCCCGCAGCGGCTTCAGCACCAGGTAGTCGACCAGCAGCCCGATCAGCCCGGATACCAGCATCGCCGCCAGCATCGCCAGCCACAGCGGCAGCGCCAGGTGCTCCACCAGCAGCAGCGCAGCATAACTGCCCAGCATGAAAATCGCGCCGTGAGATAAATTGATCACGCCCAGCACGCCGAAAACCAGCGTGAAGCCCAGCGCAAACAGCGCATACACGCTGCCCAGCGAAAGGGCGTTGATAAGTTGTTGTACAAGCATGAAAGGTTTTCTTAATTTTAATTAGGGTCAGAGTCGAATATGTTCGTAAGGGAATATTCGACTCTGACCCTAATTAATATGCGACGGATGGCGGTCGCGTTGTGACGGCGGGTTGGCTTATTTCAGCAAGATGAACTTGCCGCCTTTGGCGATGTTGACGATCGCTTCTTGCTGCGCGTCGTAGCCGACTTCCTTGCCGGTTACCGGCGGCGCCTTGCGGAAGGCGAACTTGCCGGTGGCGCCGTCGATGGTGACTGCCGGCAGGGCTTGCTGCAGGGCGATGCGGTCCTTGTCGAGCGCGCCGCTGAGCTTGATGTTCTTCAGGGCGGCGGCGACTACGTGCAGGGCGTCGTAGGCTTGCGCGGCGAACTGGTCGGGATCGCTGCCGAACTTGGCCTTGTAGGCGGCGATGAAAGCCTTGTTGGCCGGCGTCAGGTTTTCCGACGACCATGGGCTGCCCATGATGGTGTCGTCGCCGGCGCCCTTGGCGATGTCAAACAGCTTCGGCGAATTCAGGCCGTTGCCGCCGATGAACGGCTGCTTCATGCCGAGCGCGCGGGTTTGCAGGATGATGTTGGCGGCTTCTTCGGTCAGGCAGGAACAGACGATGGCGTCCGGATTCGAGGCCTTGATCTTGGTCAGCTGCGCCTTGAAGTCGACGTCGCCCTTGGCATACGCCTCGGTGGTGGTGACCGGGATTTTCTGGTCGGCCAGCGTACCCTTGAAGACGTCGTAGCCGCTCTTGGTGAAGGCGTCGTCGTTGCCGTAGATGATGGCGACCTTCTTGATGCCGAAATGCTTGACCGCGGCGCGCGTGGTGACCGGCAGCACGTCGGCTTCCATCACGGAGTTGCGGAAGGTGAACGGGCCCATGGCGGTGATGCCGTCGGCGGTGTTGCTGGTGCCGAAGGCGACTACCTTGGCGGCGTTGGCGATCGGATCGGCGGCGAACGCCGAGTTCGACAGGGTCGGGCCGAACACCAGCAGCGCCTTGTCCTTGAAGATCAGTTTCTTGAAGACGTTGATGGCTTCTTCTTTTTTGCCTTGCTCGTCTTCGATCACCAGCTGCAGCTTGTTGCCGTTGACGCCGCCGGCGGCGTTGACTTCATCGGCGGCCAGCGAAAAGCCGTTCTTGATGGCGACGCCGTACTTGGCGGCCGGGCCGGTCAGCGCCGCGGCCAGGCCGAGCTTGACGTCGGCCGCATGCGCCGCATTGGCCAGGCCGACAGCCAGCATCAGCAACGGCAGTGTTTTCAATATGGTTTTGCATTGCATTTCGATGTCCTCCAAGAGACCGTTTTTTTAGGCGGCGTCGCTCCATGGCAAGAGGTCGGCCAGCGTTTTTTGTTTTGGCGCGCACGCAGGCCCGCCAAAGGTGAACAAAGTATAAGGGATTTTCGGTCAGAAATTCCTGGCACGCAGCGTGGGGTTTCAGCGTTTGCGAAACACTACGCCTACTACTCGCGAGCCAGGTAAAAAATGGGTGTTTTACGCGGGGATGCAGCGACTTTTGGTCGGTTTTGGAGAGATATTGCGTGGTTTTGGGCAATTATACCCGGCGCTGGAAATTCGTGCCCGCCGCACTCATGCCAAATCGGCATGACGGCAAAGCATTGCGCTTCCCGCCATGCCGGTTTTTACATCAGCCTAACTGCTGGCGCAGATGCTGGATCGCCAGGCGCACCTGGCGCGGCGCGGTGCCGCCGATGTGGTCGCGCGCGGCTACCGAGCCTTCCAGCGTCAGCACCTGGAAAATGTCGTCGTCGATCAAAGGCGAGAACGCCCGCAGCTGCTCCAGCGACAGGTCGCTCAGGTCGCAAGCCTGGTCGACGCAGCTGCGCACCGCATGCGCCACGGCTTCGTGGGCGTCGCGGAAAGGCAGGCCCTTCTTGACCAGGTAGTCGGCCAGGTCGGTCGCGGTGGCGTAGCCTTGCAGCGCGGCGGCGCGCATCGCTTCCGGCTTGACCGTGATGCCGCGCGCCATGTCGGCGAAGATGCGCAGGGTGTCGGTGAGCGTGTCGACGGTGTCGAACAGCGGTTCCTTGTCTTCCTGGTTGTCCTTGTTGTAGGCCAGCGGCTGGCCTTTCATCAGGGTCAGCAGGGCGATCAGGTGGCCGTTGACGCGGCCGGTCTTGCCGCGCGCCAGTTCCGGCACGTCGGGGTTTTTCTTCTGCGGCATGATCGAGGAACCGGTGCAGAAACGGTCTGCGATGTCGATGAAGCCGATGCGCGGGCTCATCCAGATCACCAGTTCTTCCGACATGCGCGAGACGTGGGTCATCACCAGCGCGGCGGCGGCACAGAATTCGATGGCGAAGTCGCGGTCCGAGACGGCGTCCAGCGAATTGCGGCAGACATCGTCGAAGCCCAGCGTTTTCGCCACCCGTTCGCGGTCGATCGGGAAGGTGGTGCCGGCCAGCGCGGCGGCGCCCAGCGGCAGGCGGTTGACGCGCTTGCGGCAATCCAGCATGCGCTCAGCGTCGCGCCCGAACATTTCGATGTAAGCCAGCACGTGATGGCCGAAAGTGATCGGCTGTGCAACCTGCATGTGGGTGAAGCCGGGCAGGATGGTGTCGGCGTGCTGTTCCGCCAGGTCCAGCAAGGCCAGGCGCAGGTCGCGCAGCAGGGCGCTGATGTCGTCGATGGCGCCGCGCAGGTAAAGGCGGATGTCGGTCGCCACCTGGTCGTTGCGCGAACGGCCGGTGTGCAGGCGCTTGCCGGCGTCGCCGACCAGTTCGGTAAGGCGTTTTTCAATATTCAGGTGGACGTCTTCCAGGTCCAGCAGCCATTCGAACTTGCCGGAGGCGATTTCGCCCTGGATCTGGGCCATGCCCTTCTGGATCGCGGCATGGTCGTCGGCGCTGATGATTTTTTGATATGCCAGCATCTCGGCGTGGGCCAGCGAACCCTGGATATCGACTTGCGCCAGGCGCTTGTCGAAAAATACCGAGGCGGTGTAGCGTTTGACCAGGTCGGAGACCGGTTCGGAGAAACGAGCCGACCAGGCTTCGCCTTTTTTGGAGAGTTGTGCTGTCATAATTGTGTATTGGACCGAGTATTAAACCGTGCGTAGGGAATAGCAATGAATTATGCGATTATAAATCACTGCCCCCGGAAACCGGCTTTATGCTTGCCGGTCATGCCGCGATCGGCGCCGGCGCCATCTCCGGGCCGCCCGGCAATTGCCATTAAATTGCTCTTCAATTAACTAACTTCACCTTTCACCTTCATGGCATCTGACCAGATCGCAGACAACGCGCCAGCGCAACAGCCGAACACAGTGCTGATCCCCGACGGCTGCAACCTGGGCGTAGTGTTCCGCACCCTGATCGCGGTCAACCTGACGGTGTTGGCGGCGCTGCTGCTGCACAGCGACGGCCTGATGGCCGCGCTCAACAGCTTTGTCGAGTCGGCGATGCTGATCGAACCGGCCTGTTTCCTGTCGCTGGTCATATTGTGCGGCTTGCACCGGGTCGCCCACCGCTTGCCTTCGCTGGTGCAGCGCCTGGCGTGCGTGCTGGCGCCGGTGCTGGTGACGGTGGCAGTGATCCGGCTGCTGTCCGGTTTCGACTGGTTCGTCAGCGGCTTTTCCCACGTCAGCGCAAGCGGCGGCATGCCGCTCGCAGCGTTGGCGGCGGCGCTGTTCGGGGGCGTCCTGCAACACTATTTCGAGCTGCGCGCCAGGGCTTTCTCGCCGGTGCTGGTGGAAGCCCGGCTGCAAGCCTTGCAGGCGCGGATCCGGCCGCATTTCCTGTTCAATAGCCTGAACGCCGTGTTGTCGCTGATCCGCAACGAGCCGCGCCGCGCCGAAGCGGCGCTGGAAGACCTGGCCGACCTGATCCGGGTGCTGATGCGCGACGGCCGCGCCATGACTACGCTGGAAAAGGAAATCCGCCTGTGCCGGCAATACCTGTCGATAGAAAAAATCCGTTTGGGCGAACGCCTGAAAGTGCAATGGGAGCGGAACGGCATCAGCGACGAGGTGATTGTGCGGGCGCAGATCCCGACCTTGCTGCTGCAGCCGCTGATAGAAAACGCCGTCCACTACGGCGTCGAGCCGAGCACCGAGCCGGCATTGATCCGGATCCAGCTGAGCCATACGCTGGAACGGATTGAAATCGTCATCACCAATCCTTACAATCCGTATAGCGGCAAGGGCGTAGCCGCTCTGCCTGAAGGTAACCAGATGGCGCTGGAGAATATCCGCGAACGGCTGGCGCTGCTGTACGATGTCGAAGCACAATTGACGACCGCCACCAGCCTCGGCCAGTTTGAAGTGCGCGCCAGTTTTCCGTATGTCAAGGCAGCCCTGGCCAGGCCGCAGGGCAGCAGATAAAAACCAACAACATCCTATTTCATGATCCCTCGCATCTATATCGTTGACGATGAAGCGCCGGCGCGCGCCAGGCTGAGCACGCTGCTGTCCGACATCGTGGCTGACTGTCCGCATTACCTGGTGGGCGAAGCCGGCCATGCGCAGGCAGCGCTGGAAGGCATCCGGGCCACGGCGCCGGACCTGGTCTTGCTGGATGTGCAGATGCCGGGCATGAGCGGCCTGCAGCTGGCGGAGCAGCTGTTGAATAGTGCGGGCGCGGCCGAGCCGCCCCTGATCATTTTCGTGACGGCCTATGACGACTATGCGCTGAACGCATTCGACGTCCAGGCTTTCGACTACCTGGTGAAACCGGTGCGCGCCACGCGGCTGGCGCAAGCCATCGCCCGCGCCAGCCGGGTGCGGCAGCATGCGCAAGCGGCTTCGGCAGCCGGGCCGGTTACTACTACCGGCTTGCCGCGCCAGCATTTTGCGGTGCAGGAGCGCGGCCGCATGTCGCTGGTGCCGATGGCGGAAGTGCTGTACCTGAAGGCGGAGCTGAAATACGTCACGCTGCGCACCAAAACCAAAGAATATCTGATCGAGGATTCGCTGGTCTCGATCGAAGAAGAACTGGCGGCCCACTTTGTGCGCGTGCACCGCAATGCGCTGGTGGCGCGCAACGCCATCAGCGGCGTCGAACGCGTCATGCAGGCGGCGGACAGCGACGGCGATGGCGACAAGCCGCAGGAAATCTGGCAAGTGATCCTGCGCGACATCGATCACCGCTTGCCGATTTCACGGCGCCAGCTGGCCGAGATCAAGGCGCTGGTGCGCTGACGCCTACACCAGGATGTTCAAGGCATGCGGGTTGCCGGCGCCATACTGCGGAAACAGCTTCTGCATGGCCGGATCGCCGATCCGCATGTGTTTTTCCGCCAGCGTCGCCAGCACCGAGCGAAAATCGGTGGTGATGGCCAGGTCGCGTCCTTCGTTGAGCGACTTGTCGTCGATGCCCGGCCATGAACCGTGGATGGTGCGGCCGCGCACATTGCCGCCCAGCAGCCACATGACGTTGCCGTGGCCGTGGTCGGTGCCGCCGTTGCCGTTTTCGCGGAAAGTGCGGCCGAATTCCGACATCACCACGATCACCGTATCGTTGAACGCCGGCCCCAGCTCGCGCGCCAGCGTGGTCAAGCCGTCGGCCAGCGGCCGCAAGCGGTTGGCCAGCTGGCCGTTGCCGTTGCCCTGGTTGGTATGGGTGTCCCAGCCGCCGACGGCGACAAAACCGAGCCGGATATCGGGATTGCTGCGCATCAGCCGGCCCAGGCGGGCGGTGTCGATCGACAAGCCGTTCGGCAGCGGCGCGCCATTGTTCGCCATCTTTTGCTCGGAGCTGGCGGCGTCTGCCATCAGTTCCTTGCGCGCCGAAATGCCGTCGCGGTAGCTTTTGCCGAGTACGGCGTCTTGCGCGTAAAGCGCGGCGTAAGCCTGGCTGACGTCGGCGCGGTCGATCAGTGTCGGCCGGGTAGCGTCGCGCCCGGTCGGCATGTTGGCGACCACCGCCCGGCCGGTCAGGATGCGCGGCACCGATTCGCCCAGGGTCAGGGCTTGCATCGGTGAATGCGATACAGGCATGACGCCGAGCATGCGGTTCATCCAGCCATCGCGGGTATTGTGCTCTCCAGGCGTACCGGTTTCCATGTAATCCTGGGCCTCAAAATGCGAGCGCGACATGTCCGGCGAGCCCGAGGCGTGCACAAAAGCCAGCCGGCCGTCGTCCCAGTACGGCTGCAGCGCCTGCAGCGCGGGATGCAGGCCGAAGTAGCCGGTGAGGTTGATCGCGCCGTTGTCCGTGCCGGGGCGCGATACGGCAATGCCCGGACGCGCCTTGTAGTAATTGTGGTCGCCATGCGGCACCACCACGTTCAAGCCATCCACCGCGCCGCGCAGGAACACCACGATCATGCGCGGCGTGCCGTCGCCTGCGGCATGCGGGCGCTGCAAGGGATTGCCGTATGACAGCGGGCTGTCCACCATCGGGGCGGCGGCGACAGGAGCGGGTTTTGCCTTCGCTTGCGGCTTGCTCGCCGGCGCCACCACGCAGCCGGACAGGCCGACCGGTATCAGGATGGCGCCGCTGGTGGTCAGGCCCAGATGGCGGATGAAATCACGACGGTTCATAACATGGCTCCTGCGGGCTATCGTTTCATGAAATCCGGGCTGCCGAGTATCAGGCCGACCTGCAGATTGGCGGGGGCGGCGCTGACGGTTTCGAGGCTGTGCGGCGTCAACGTCGGCGTCAAGGTTTGCAGCAGCTGCTGCGGATCGATGGGGGCGGCAGTGTTCGGCACAGCCGCTGCCGGCGGCGATCCGGGTGCAGCCGGCGGCGGGTCGGCGCGGGCGATCGGCGATTTGCCGTTGCTGAAGCCGTTGACAAAATTGATGCGGCGGAGCAGGGCGTCCGGATTGAGCCAGGCCTCTTCTGAAAACTTGTAGCCCTCCGGCGTCAGCCAGCCGTACAGCGGCTGGCCCAGCTGGTTGAGCACGCCGTCGATCGGCTTGACATTGAGCACCGGCGTCGCCGTTGCGCGCAGCGACGACACCACGTATTGATAGGGCGTCTTGAACTGGGCCTGGTAATTGCCGCGGTCCCAGAATTCGGGGCTGTCGAACAAGGTGTGCAGTACCGCCTTGATGTCGCCGTTGCTGCTCAGGAAGCGGCGCGCCAGTTTTTCCGTCAGCGCCGGTTCCGGTTTGTCGGAAACGAAATACTGGACCAGCTTGGCGGCCACGAAATGGGCCGTGGCCGGGTGATGCGCCAGGATGTCGAGCGCCTGTTCGCCTTCCTGGTAGCCGCTGCCCTTGATGGTCCGGCCGAGGAAAACCTTGTCGCCGGCATCGTGGCGGCGCGGGTTGAAGCTGAAAGCCGGCTGGCCGTCCTTCATGCCTTTTTCATCGATGGTCCAGCCGCTCAGGATGCGCGCCAGGGAAATCACGTCGACCTGGGTATAGCCGCTGTCGACGCCCATGGTGTGCAGTTCCAGCAGCTCGCGGCCGTAATTTTCGTTGAGCCCTTTGAAGCGGCCTTTCGCCTCCGGCGTGCCGGCGCCGCTGCTGAGCCAGTTGTCGAGGTAGTACAGCATGGCCGGATGGTGGGCCACCGCGCCCAGCAGCTGGCGGAAATTGCCGAGCGCGTTAGGCCGCAGCACGTCTTTTTCATATTCGCCGTTCCAGTAGCGCACCCATTCCTTGCCTTCGAAGACATTGAAATGGTTGAACCAGAACTCGGTCATCACTTCCTGCAGCTGGCGCGGGCTTTCGGTAGCCAGCCACAGCCGGGAAAAATGCGTCTGCGGCGTGATGTCCTTGTTGGCGCGCTGGCGCGCCATGTTCTTTTCGTCGGGAGTGGCGGTGTTGGGAGGGAAGGAAGGGGGGCCGTATTGCTGGTAGAGCTGGGTTGCGCTTAGTTGATAAGTCGTCAAGGAAGATAACTTGCTTGCCAGCTCGGGCGGCAACGGCAGGCTGTCGGGATTGAGCTGCTGTTCTATATAGCGCTTGACGCCGAGGCGCTTGACCGCGTCGACGTCGCCAGGACGGGGGCCGTAGGCCAGCCGGTTCAGCACATGCAGCGCTTTTTCCGAATCGTTCAAGGGCGGCTGGACGGTCTGGGCGCCGGCATTGAGCGCGGCCAGCGAACTCAGCAGCAACGCGGTCGACAGGTAACGAGGAAGGGTCGGCATGTTCCACCTTATGCGGTTTTTCGGCTTACACCCCCGATTAACGCCGCGCCGGTCGCATGCGCATACAAGGCCGGTGTAACAGATTGTAAGGCGGCAACATTGGCCGGGAATCCGCTCCGTGCCTTAAACGACTTTTCCCGGATTCATCAGGTTCAGGGGATCCAGCGCCTGCTTGATGGTTTTCATCAGCGCCATTTCCAGCGGGGATTTGTAGCGCAGGATTTCTTCGCGCTTGAGGGCGCCCAGCCCGTGTTCGGCCGAGATCGAGCCCTGCATGCGGTCGACGCTGTCGTGCACGACGCGGTTGATGTCGGCCTGCCGGTCTATGAATTGTTCGGCGGAAGAGCCGGCCGGCGGCGAGACGTTGTAGTGCAGGTTGCCGTCGCCCAGGTGGCCGAAGGTGACATTGCGGCAGCCGGGGAAATGCTGTTGCAGCAGGGCGTCGGTGACGGTGATGAATTCGGCGATGCGGGAAATCGGCAGCGAGATGTCGTGCTTGATGTTCTTGCCCTCCATGGCTTGCGCCGAGGAGATGCTTTCGCGCAGCTGCCACAGGGCGCGCGACTGGGCGCTTGAGCTGGCCAGCACTGCGTCCTGGCAGATGTCCTGTTCCAGCGCATCGCCGATGACGGCTTCCAGCAAGCCGCTGGCATGGTCCGCTGATTCGCTGTCGGACAGCTCCAGCAGCACATAGTGGGGATGGCGCTGGCTGAAAGGGAACTGCAGCTGCGGGAAATGCCTGGCCACCAGCTGCAGGCACAGGTCCGACATCAGTTCGAAGCCGGTCAAGGTCGCGCCGCAGCGGCCTTGCGCCAGGCTCAGCAGGCGCAGCGCGGCAGCCGGCGTCTGCACCGCCGCCAGCGCTGTGAGCTGGGCTTTGGGCTGCGGGAACATTTTCAGCACGGCAGCCGTAATGATGCCCAGCGTACCTTCAGCGCCGATGAACAGGTCGCGCAAATCGTAGCCGGTATTGTCTTTGCGCAGGCTGCGCAGTCCGTGCAGGATCTCGCCCTGGGCGGTCACGACTTCCAGCCCGAGGCAGAGTTCGCGCGTGTTGCCGTAGCGGAGCACCGCGGTGCCGCCGGCGTTGGTGGACAGGTTGCCGCCGATGGTACAGCTGCCTTCGGCCGCCAGCGACAGCGGGAACAGGCTTTGTTCGGCGGCCGCTGCTTCCTGGATATGCTGCAGGATGCAGCCGGCTTCGACGGTGATGGTATGGTTGACGGCGTCGACCGCGCGGATGCGGTTCAGGCGCTTGAGCGACAGCACGATGGCCTGGCCGCTCTGGTCGGGCACGCTGCCCAGCACCAGGCCGGTGTTGCCGCCCTGGGGTACGATCGGAACCCGGAATTGCGCGCAGAGTTTCACGACAGCCGCTACTTCGTCAGTGTCAGCCGGCTTGACGACAGCCAATGCCGCGCCGGTAAAACGCTGGCGCTGGTCGGTCAGGTAACCGGCTTTGTCGGCTTCATCGGTAAGCACATGGGCAGCGCCGATAGCGCCGCGGCAAGCATCAAGGAATTCGTTATTTTTCATGTCCAGGTTTCGACAAAAATAGTTAAATGGGGTCAGAGTTTTTTTTCGCGCCCTTTGCGAAAATTACTCTGACCCCATTTAACGGCCCACGGAGTACATACCATCGCACCGATGCTACTGCGACGCCTTCTTGATCGCCTGCTTGGCCACTTCCTTGGCCGCCTTTTTATAAGGCCGCAGATAAAGGATAGTGCAAAAGAAAAAGACGACGCTAAGCGCGACTTCCACCCAGCCCAGCCTGCTGGAGAGGAAGCTGCTGTCGCTGGTCGCACGCACGATGCCTTCCGTGAAATAGAGAAGAATCAGCATGGACGCCCATTGCATCGTATACACGTCGCGCTTGAGCACGCCGCGCAACGGGAACAGCAGCGGCAGCACCTTCAGCACCATCCAGGAGCCGCCCGGACGCAGCGGCGCCAGCACCAGCTCCCAGGCCAGGCCCAGCGCGATCAGGCCGAGCAGGCTGCCGACCGCGCCGAAATAGAAGAAACGCGGCTGGCGCGCCGCATGCGGCAGCGGATGGGTCGATATGCCCGGTTTCAGTTTGGTGGTCATCATGCCCCCGCGATGTCGAGTCTTGTTTTCAGCTTCAAGGCGGTTTCCGCCAGCCTCCGGCCCTGGGCGATGGCCAAGGTGCGGCTCTCGGCCGAAATCGGATGCGTGCCGTTCATGCCGGACCAGTGGCTGGCGCCATACGGCGTGCCGCCGCTGGCGGTGGTCATCAGTTCCGGCAGCGTGTAGGGTAAGCCCATCACCAGCATGCCATGGTGCAATAAAGGCGTCATCATCGACATCAGGGTCGATTCCTGGCCGCCGTGCAGGCTGCCGGTGGAAGTGAATACGCATGCCGGCTTGCCGGCCAGGGTGCCGGCCAGCCAGTCGGTGCTGGTGCCGTCCCAGAAATATTTCATGGCGGCGGCCATGTTGCCGAAGCGGGTCGGCGATCCCAGCGCCAGGCCGGAGCATTCCTGCAGGTCGGCCAGTTCGACGTAAGGCGCGCCTTCGGCCGGGATGTCCGGCGCGCTGGCTTCGGTCACGGTCGATACCGCCGGCACCGTGCGCAAGCGCGCTTCGCAGCCGGCCACGGAGTCGATGCCCTGGCCGATCAGTTCGGCCAGCTTGCGGGTCGAACCATGGCGCGAGTAGTACAGGACCAGGAGTGGTGTGTTAACAGTAATATTGGATGAGTTCATTTTGGTATTATAGGGCGCTTTAGCGCGGGTTCATGGTGCAAAACGCGCCTTTAATCGCTCGCTCCGGAAGGCAAAATCAGGGAAAGCATGAAGTCATTGAAATTTTCCAGGCTGCGCGGCCTGTCCTGGCCGCAATTGCGCGATCTGTTTCGTTTTGCGGCGCGCCGCCTGGATGAAGAACGCTTGCCGCAAGTGGCCGGCAGCCTGACCTTCACCACCATCCTGGCGCTGGTGCCGATGCTCACTATCGCCTTGGCGATTTTCACCGTATTCCCGCTGTTCAGCACTTTCCGCGCTTCGCTGGAACAATATTTTGTGCACAACCTGATGCCCAGGGGCGTCGCCAACGTCATCCTCGATTACCTCAACCAGTTCGCCACCAAGTCGGCGCGCCTGTCGGCGGTCGGCGGGGTGGCGCTGATCGTCACTTCGGTGCTGACGATGTCGACGGTGGACCATGTGTTCAACCGCATCTGGCGCGTCAAGAAGCAGCGGCCGTGGATACACCGGGTGCTGGTGTACTGGGCCATCATCACGCTGGGACCTTTGCTGATCGGCATCTCGATCACCGTCACATCTTATTTGTCGGCCGCGGCCAACGGCCTGGTGGTGAGCTGGGCCGGCCGATGGTTTTATACGCTGCTGTCGGTTGCGCTGACGACCGGCGCCTTCACCCTGCTGTACGTGGCGGTGCCGAACCAGCGGGTGGATTGGCGCGACGCCGTCTGGGGCGGCCTGCTGGCGGGCATCGTGTTTGAAATCGCCAAGCGTTTTTTTGCCGCTTACGTGATCAAGTTCCCGACCTACACCATGGTCTACGGCGCGCTGGCCGCCTTGCCGATTTTCCTGTTGTGGATCTACATGCTGTGGATGATCACGTTGGTCGGCGCCTTGCTGGTGGCGGCCTTGCCGGTGGTGAAATATGAACGCTGGTGGCATGTGCCGGCGCCGGGCAGCGCCTTTGTCGACGCCATGGCGGTGTTGGGCGTGCTGCACCAGGCCAGGACCGGAGGCAGTTCGGCCGCGGTGGACGCGGACCAGATACGGCGCGCGACCCGGCTCGGTTTTGACGAATCGGAAAGCCTGTTGCAGCAAATGCAGGAGATAGGCTGGGTCGGTTCGGTGCAGACCGACAAGCTGGTCAGGACCCAGTGGGGACGCAAGGCGCGCATCAGCGTCGACGGCTGGATTTTGCTGGCCAATCCGGAGCGGCTGAAACTGGGCGACATCTATCGCCTGTTCGTGTGCAACCTGGTGGCGGGCAAGGTGGCCGACGAGGCGCTGGCGTGGCAGGTGGAAGCGGCTATCGAACGCGGCCTGGAACAGACGCTGACAGCGTATTTTGCCGACGGATTAATACATCCGGAACTTGAGGTCGCCGCCGCTCAATAATCCCGGCGTCCAGAAATAGCTGACCTGCACCGTGCCGTTGTAGGTCGGCCTTGTATAGTTCATCAGGAACAATGGCAGTTTTGCGCGGGCGGGCGCATCCTGCTCCGCGGCCTGGCCCGGTTCCCTCTGCGTCAGCGCGGCGTCCCTCGTGTGCATGAATTCCCCGTTTCCTGAATGGCGGCCGGCCGCACCGGGTTTCCGGTGGGCGGATGTCGGCATGTCTAAATGTAAAGTAGAGCTTATTCTAAGGGATAAACGGTTCACATTGTGGCGAACCGTTTTTTACATAGTTGGTTAAAAAGAAACCTGGCCGGTCAGCATCTGCCAGTACATGACCCAGTCGCCGAGCAGGGAATAAAGCGGCTGCCTGAAGGTCGCGGGGCGGTTTTTCTCGAATGCGAAATGGCCGATCCAGGCAAAACCGTAGCCGCACACCAGCGCTACCGGCAACCAGTACAGGGCGCCGGTCAGCACCAGCGCGACCAGCGCCAGCAAGGCCAGGGTCGAGCCGACAAAGTGCAGTTGGCGGCAGGTGCGGTTGCTGTGCTGGCTCAGGTAGCTCGGATAGAACTCGGCGAAGGTCTCGTATTTCTTTTCAAGCACGGTAGGCATGGCGTCTCCTTGCTGTTGCTGTCCTTTCAGCTTAATCCCCGATCGAGGCCGGCGCAACCGCCGCGGGCGAACGCAGCGCCGCGGTTGCAAACCTGTACAAATGATCCAGCACCGCATCCGGCTGCTCCGCCATCAAGGCATGGCCGCTGGCTGCCACCTGCACCACCTTGGCGTGCTTGATCGCGCTTATCAGGCCGGCAGCCGCCTTGGCCGGCGTCATGACGTCGCGCTGGCCGAGCAGGAACAGGGTGGGGCAGGCCACCGCCTGCGCCGCCTGTTCGCCGTTTGCATAGCTGTTGCAGGCGGCGAAGTCGGTATAGAACACGGTCGGCTTGCTGTCCGACTGCCGCGCGATGCGCTGCATCAGGCGCTGGCTGGCGCCTTGCACGTAAAAGCCCGGGCCCGGCGCCGAAGGTTTGGGAGAGATGGTCGAATGCGACCAGATGTTCACCATGTCGATTGCACTTTGCTGGGCATTGTTGGCGGCATCCAGCAGCGCATCGGCGACTTTCATCGGATAGGCGGTGCCGACCAGCGCAATGCCGGCGATGCGTGTCGAACCGGCGGCACGGCCGGCGTTCTCCAGCGCGACCAGCGAACCCATGCTATGGCCGATCAGGATAGCTTTGGTGACGCCGGCGGCATCCAGCAAAGCGTCCAGCCAGCCCGACAATTCTTCGATGCTGGCCAGCGCCGGCCCCAGGCTGCGGCCGTGTCCCGGCAGGTCCGGCGCCAGCACGCCGAAACCGTGGTGGGCGAAGTAGCGGGTTTGCAGGATCCAGACCGAGTGGTCGTTCTGGCCGCCGTGGATGAATACCGCGGTCGGCAGTTCCGGGTTGAAGGTTTTGCCGCCGGTATAACAATAGCTGGCGTAATTTGCGCCCTGTGTTTTCAGCAGCATCTCATTTCCCCTTGCGCTCGGCGCGCTGCGACATCTTGAGGCCGTAAGCCAGGTCTTCGATCAGGTCTTCCACATTCTCCAGGCCGACCGACAGCCGCAGCGTGCCTTCGGTGATGCCGGAGGCGGCCAGCTGTTCGCTCGGCACCCGGAAATGGGTGGTCGAGGCCGGATGGATGACGAGAGACTTGGCGTCGCCGACATTGGCCAGGTGGGAAAATATCTTGAGCGACTCCACCATGCGCTGGCCGGCGGCGCGGTCGCCCTTGAGGTTGAACGAGAACACGGCGCCGCAGCCCTTGGGCAGCAACGTCTTGCTCAATGCGTGGCCGGGATGCGAAGGCAGTTCAGGGTAGGCCACCGATTCGACCGCATCGTGCGCCGCCAGGAATTCGACCACCTTGCGGGTGTTGGCGACATGTTTTTCCATGCGCAGCGCCAGCGTCTCTATCCCTTGCAGGATGGCGAAAGCATTGTGCGGACTCATCACCGCGCCGAAATCGCGCAATCCTTCGCGCCGCGCGCGCAGGGAAAACGGCGCCACCGTCGATTCTTCGGAAAACACCATGCCATGGAAACCCTCGTACGGTTCGCACAATTCGCCGAAGCGGCCGGTCTTGTCATATGCCTGCTGCCAGTCGAAAGTGCCGCCGTCCACCAGCAGGCCGCCGACCGCGGTGCCGTGGCCGCACAGGAATTTGGTGGCGGAATGGAACACCAGGTCGGCGCCGTGCTCGAAGGGTTTCAGCAGGTAGGGCGTGGTGAACGTGGCGTCGACCATCAGCGGCAGGTAGTGTTCGTGGGCCAGGGCCGAGATGCGCGGAATGTCCAGCACATCCAGCCCAGGATTGCCGAGGGTTTCGCCGAACAGCGCTTTGGTGTTGGGCCGGATCGCCGCGCGCCAGGCGTCGAGGTCATTCGGATCGACAAAGGTGGTTTCGATGCCGAAGCGCTTCATGGTGTACGACAGCAGGTTGTGCGAACCGCCGTACAGCGCGCGCGAGGCCACGATATGCGAACCGGCGCCGGCGATGGTGGCCAGCCCCAGGTGCATGGCGGCCTGGCCGCTGGCGACGGCAATCCCGGCGACGCCGCCTTCCAGCGCGGCGATGCGTTCCTCCAGCACCGCGTTGGTGGGGTTGGAAATGCGCGAATACACATGGCCGGCACGCTCCATGTTGAACAGCGAGGCAGCGTGGTCGGAATCCTTGAAGACAAACGCCGAGGTCAGGTAGATCGGCGTGGCGCGCGCGCCGGTGGCCGGATCGGGTACGCTGCCGGCATGCAGCGACAGGGTGTCGAAGCCGGGATAATGGGGGATGCTCATGGCGCTGGTCGTCTCCTTTGATTCTTGAAATATGAGAATTCATTCTATTCATGCTGCGCTGCGCGGTAGATTTTTGGCTCCGCTTAAGCTACATTCTGGATACCAGCAAGCATAACCCAAGCAAAGGCAGGATGGCCCCATGAAAGTTTCTGAGATCCTCAAAGTCAAAGGCAATATTCTTTACACCGTGACGCCGGAAACGCCGCTGATCGAGGCTGTCAACACGATGGCGGAAAAAGATATCGGTTCGCTGGTGGTGATGGAGTTCGGGACGCTGGTGGGGATGCTGACCTTCCGCGAAGTGATGAATGCGATCCACCAGAACGGCGGCGCGGTCGGCAGCAATACGGTGCGCAAGCACATGGACGACAGCCCGATCACTGTCACGCCCGATACCGAAGTCAACGAGGTGCGCCGCATCATGCTGGAGCGCCACGCGCGTTACGTGCCGATCATGGATGCACGCACCTTGCTGGGCGTGATGTCGTTCTACGACGTGGCGAAGGCGGTGCTGGACGCCCAGGGTTTTGAAAACAAGATGCTGAAAGCCTATATCCGCGACTGGCCGTCCAACGCCGACGAATAGGATTTTTCATGGATTGTCAGGAACCGTTTGCGGCAGAATGATGCCGCAAACGGTTTTTTTGTGTAAGCTGCCCGAAAAATATTAAAACAATAATCACTTGCCATAGCACGCATCCTCCACATTAGCTTACCTATGTCCAAATCGAGTCAATTTTCCCTGCTGCGCCAGCGCCGTTTCGCTCCTTTCTTCTGGACCCAGTTTTTCGGCGCCTTCAACGACAACGTGTTCAAGACCGCCTTGCTGACGATCCTGACCTACGAAGCGCTGAGCTGGACCAGCATGGACGTCAGCCTGCTCAACAACCTGATCCCGGGCCTGTTCATCCTGCCGTTCGTGGTGTTTTCGGCGACCGCCGGCCAGCTCGCCGACAAGTTCGAGAAATCGCGCCTGGCGCGCTACGTCAAGGTGCTGGAAATCATCATCATGGCGGTGGCGGCCGCCGGCTGGATGACGCATACCTTGTGGCTGCTGATCCTGGCGGTGGTCGGCATGGGCATCCATTCGACCATCTTCGGGCCGGTCAAGTACGCCTACCTGCCGCAGCAGCTGCGCCAGGACGAACTGGTCGGCGGCAACGGCATCATCGAAATGGGAACCTTCGTCGGCATCCTGCTGGGCGAAGTGCTGGGCGCGGTGCTGGTGGTGCACAAGCCGTGGGGCATCGAACTGGTGGCGGGCGGCACGCTGGCGATCGCGGTGCTGGGCTGGCTGCTGAGCCGCGGCATTCCGCTGACGCCGGCCGCGGAACCGGAGCTCAAGATCAATTGGAACCCGGTCACCGAAACGGTGCGCAACCTGGGTTTTTCCCGCAAGAACCGGCCGGTGTTCCTGGCCATGCTGGCCAATTCCTGGTTCTGGTTCTACGGCGCCATCGTGCTGGCGCAGTTCCCCTTGTATGCAAAAAACTACCTGCATGGCGACCATAGCGTTTTTGTGCTGCTGCTGACGGTGTTCTCGCTCGGCGTCGGCGCAGGCTCGCTGCTGTGCGAACGCTTGTCGGGCCATAAGGTGGAGATCGGCCTGGTGCCGTTTGGCGCGATCGGCCTGTCGGTGTTCGGCCTCGACCTGTTCCTCGCCAGCATCGGCTATACCAACACCACGGCGGTCGACATGGCCGGTTTCGTGCAGCAGCACGGCAGCTGGCGCATCCTGTTCGACTGCGTGATGATCGGCCTGTTCGGCGGCCTGTACATCGTGCCGCTGTTCGCGGTGATCCAGACCCGTTGCGACCGCCGGCACCTGTCGCGCACCATTGCCGGCATGAATATCATGAACGCCTTGTTCATGGTGGTGGCGGCGCTGGTGGCGATGGTGCTGCTGCAGTCCGGGTTTACCATTCCGCAGATTTTCCTGGTGACGGCGATCCTGAATGCACTGGTGGCGCTGTACATCTTCACCGTGGTGCCGGAATACCTGGTGCGTTTTGCGGCCTGGATACTGATCCATACCATCCACCGCGTGCATACCGTCAACCGCGACCGCATCCCGGACGAGGGCGCCGCGGTGCTGGTCTGCAACCACGTCAGCTACGTCGATGCGATCGTGATCATGGCCGCCAGCCCGCGGCCTATCCGCTTCGTCATGGATCACCGGATCTTCAAGATCCCGGTGCTGGCCTGGCTGTTCAAGACCGCCAAGGCGATCCCGATTGCGCCGGCCAAGGAGAATCCGGAGCTGATGGAGCGCGCCTTCGACCAGATCGCCGCGGCGCTGGAAGACGGCGACCTGGTCTGCATTTTCCCCGAGGGCAAGCTGACCAGCACCGGCGAAATGAACGAATTCCGCGGCGGCATCAGGAAAATCGTCGAACGCACGCCGGTGCCGGTGATCCCGATGGCCTTGAGCGGCTTGTGGGGCAGCATGTGGACCCGCAGCGCCGGCAATCCTTTCCAGCGCTCGTTCAAGCGCGGCCCGCTGTCCGCCTTGCAGCTGGCGGTCGGCGACGTGGTCGAGCCGGAGCAGGCCACCCCGGAATATTTGCAGCAGCAGGTCCAGACTCTGCGCGGCGCCTGGCAATAAGTCCGGCCGCCGCGGGATGGACCCTGGCCACGACGCTTGATGAAAGGACAGAGAATGACCAAACACTCACTGGAGGATGCCACCATGGCTCGCCGAAATTTCCTGGCCCAGGGCAGCAGGCTGCTGACCGGCGGCCTGTTGCTAAGCGCCATGCCGATGGGCTCGGCGCTGGCGGCGACGGCTGGTCCGGCGCCGCTGATCATCGACACCGACCCCGGCGCCGACGACGTGATCGCCTTGCTGCTGGCCTTGTCGGCGCGCGACAAGCTGGACGTGCGTGCGCTGACCACGGTCGCCGGCAACGTGCAGCTGAACTACACCTCGCGCAATGCGCGCATGGTGCGCGAATGGGCCAACCGTCCGGACGTGCCGGTGTATGCCGGCTGCGCCCGTCCGATGCTGAGGACGCCGATCTACGCCGCCGAGGTGCATGGCGCCGAAGGCGTCACCGGCGTCAAGGTGTTCGAGCCGAAACAGCCGCTGGCCAAGGGCAATGCGGTGCAATACCTGATCGATACGCTGCTGGCCGCGAAACCGCAAAGCATGACGATCGTCACGCTCGGGCCGCAAACCAACCTGGCCATGGCGCTGATCGAAAATCCCGGGATCAGGCAGGGCGTCAAGGAAATCGTGATGATGGGCGGCGCCCATTTCAACGGCGGCAATATCACGCCGGCGGCGGAATTCAACGTGTTTGCCGATCCGCACGCCAGCGACGTGGTGTTCAAGAGCGGCTTGCCGATCACCGTGATCCCGCTGGACGTGACGCACAAGATGCTGACCAGCCCGGAGCGCATAGACCGCCTGCGCAAGATCGGCAACCAGGCCGGCAAGACCGCCGCCGACATCCTCGACGCCTACGTCGAGCACGACATCAAGCAGTACGGCCTGCCGGGCGGCCCGGTGCATGACGCCACCACCATCGGCTACCTGCTGCGGCCGGAGCTGTTCAAGGGCCGGATGGCCAATGTCGAGGTCGATACCCGCGAAGGACTGACGTTCGGCGCCACCGTGGTCGACTACTACCGTTCTACCAAGCGCCCCGAGAATGCGCGCTGGATCACGGAAGGCGACACCCAGGGATTTTTCGACCTGCTGACGCTGCAGCTGGCGAAACTGCCCTGAACGGGGGATGCTGAAAAGACAATGATCTTGCCAGCCGGGTAGCCCCTGAGGGGCGGCGCTGGTAAAATCATGTCTTTCAGCCCCCTTTTATCTGGATCATCATGCCCGGCAATACCTTCGGCAGTCTGTTTAGCGTCACCAATTTCGGCGAATCCCACGGTCCGGCCATCGGCTGCGTGGTGGACGGCTGCCCGCCGGGCCTGGAACTGTCCGAAGCCGATATCCAGCCCGACCTGGACCGCCGCAAGCCCGGCACTTCGCGCCACGTGACTCAGCGCCAGGAGCCGGATACGGTAGAGATCCTGTCCGGCGTCTACGAAGGCAAGACCACCGGCACCCCGATCATGCTGCTGATCCGCAACCAGGACCAGCGCAGCAAGGATTACGGCAATATCGTCGAGACCTTCCGCCCCGGCCACGCCGACTTCACTTACTGGCAGAAATACGGCATCCGCGATCCGCGCGGCGGCGGCCGGTCGTCGGCGCGCCTGACGGCGCCCATGGTCGGCGCCGCGGCGATCGCCAAGAAATGGCTGCTGCAGCAGTATGGGACCACCTTCAAGGGCTGCATGAGCCAGCTGGGTGAAATCCCGGTGGTTTTCGAATCCTGGGAGCATGTCCCCAACAATCCGTTTTTTGCCGCCAACGTCAGCCAGATCGCTGAACTCGAGGCGTACATGGACGCCTTGCGCAAGGACGGCGATTCCTGCGGCGCGCGCATCGATATCGTCGCTTCCAAGGTGCCGGTTGGCCTGGGCGAGCCTTTGTACGACAAGCTGGACGCCGAAATCGGCTACGCCATGATGGGCATCAACGCTGTCAAAGGCGTGGAAATCGGCGCCGGTTTTGCCTCGGTGGCGCAACGCGGATCGCAGCACGGCGATGAAATTACCCGCCACGGCTTCCTGACCAACAACGCCGGCGGCATCCTGGGCGGCATTTCCAGCGGCCAGGACATCACCGTGTCGATCGCGATCAAGCCGACCTCCAGCATCCGCACCCCGCGCCAGTCGATCGACAAGCAGGGCAACCCGGCCACGGTCGAGACCTTCGGCCGCCACGATCCTTGCGTCGGCATCCGCGCCACGCCGATCGCCGAGGCGATGCTGGCCCTGGTGCTGATGGACCATGCCTTGCGCCACCGCGCCCAGTGCGGCGACGTGCAGGTCGCGCCGCTGGTCGATTCCAAGTAATCCGCTAGCGCGCAGCCCGGTTCCGGCTGCGGCTTTTGTTCCTTCCTTTACTGCGATCCTGTGGCAGATTTTGCCGGCGGGATGGCTATTCTTGCGCGGCTGGCCTAGATTTAAGTTACGCTAGGCGCTAGCGTGCTAAAACGGAACCAGACCGCGGAGAGGGGACATCATGATCGATACACTATCTAGCGCTGCGCTTGCCGGCGGCTTGTCCTGGGCCAGCGGCATCCGCCTGTACATGGCGCTGTTCATCGCCGGCTGGTTCGGCCGCCTGGGCTGGATCGACCTGCCGCAGGCGCTGCAGGTGCTGGAATCGCCATGGGTGATCGGCGTGACCGGCTTGCTGGGCGCCATCGAGTTCCTGGTCGACAAGATTCCCGGTCTCGATTCGGTCTGGGACGCGGTCCACACCTTCATCCGGATTCCGGCCGGCGCCATCCTGGCGGTGGCCGCCATGGGCCACATGGACCCGGCCTGGACCACGATAGCGGCGCTGATCGGCGGCACGTTTGCACTGGGCGCCCACGCCACCAAGGCCGGCAGCCGGGCCATGATCAACACCACGCCGGAACCGCTGAGCAACTGGACCGCCTCGTTTGCCGAAGACGCGACTGTGATGGGCGGCCTGTGGGCAGCATTTTTCCATCCCTGGCTGCTGTTTGCCTTCCTGTTCCTGTTTTTCCTGTTTGCGATCTGGCTGCTGCCCAAGTTGTGGCGCGGCCTGCGCTGGGTATTCCATAGGCTCGCCACATGATTTTTTTGCAGTCCCTACGCATGACCCGCCGCGACTGGCGCGCGGGCGAATTACGTTTCTTGCTGATAGCACTGATCGTGGCCGTTGCCTCCTTGTCGGCAGTCGGCTTTTTTGTAGACAGGATGCGCGCCGGCCTGAGCCGCGATGCGCACCAGCTGCTGGGCGCCGACCTGCTGATATCCGGCGACCAGCGCATCAGCCCCGGCTGGCGCAGCGAGGCGCAACGGCGCCGGCTGACCCTGGCCGACACGGTGGTATTCCCCAGCATGGCCATCGCCGGCGAGGGCGACAGCGCCAGGTCGCAGCTGGCTTCGCTCAAAGCCGTCAGCGCCGGCTACCCGCTGCGCGGCAGCCTGGTGGTCGCCGACAAGCTGGGCGGGGCCGATACGGTCACCCGGCAGGTTCCCGCCGAAGGCACGGTATGGCTGGACGCCAACATGCTGACCGCGCTCAACCTGGCGGTGGGCGATCCGCTCAAGCTGGGCGACCGTACTTTCAAGATCGCCAAAGTGCTGGTGGTTGAACCCGACCGCGGCAGCGGCTTCGTCAATTTTGCGCCGCGCGTGATGCTGTCCATGGCCGACCTGGCTTCCACCAACCTGGTGCAGGACGGTTCGCGCGTGACCTACCGCTTGCTGCTGGCCGGCGCGCCGCAGCAGGTGCAGGATTTCCAGCAATGGGTGGAAAGCGACATCAGCCGCGAAAACCTCAAGGGCGTGCGCATCGAAGGCCTGGAAAACGGCCGTCCTGAAATGCGCGCGACGCTCGATCGCGGCCAGCAGTTCCTGTCGCTGGTCGGGTTGTTGTCGGCGCTGCTGGCGGCGGTGGCGGTGGCGATGGCGGCGCGCCGCTTCATGCTGCGCCACCTCGACGCCTGCGCCATGCTGCGCTGCCTGGGTTTGACGCAGAACCAGGTGACGCAGCTGTATTTGCTGGAATTCCTGCTGGTCGGCCTGGCAGGCAGCCTGATCGGCGTCGCGCTGGGTTTCGGCGCGCATTTCATGCTGCTCGATTTGCTGGGCAAGTTTGTCTCCAGCGACTTGCCGCCCGCCGGCGTGACGCCTGCCGTGCAGGGCCTGGTCACCGGCTTGCTGCTGCTGATCGGGTTTGCCTTGCCGCCTATCCTGCAACTGCGCAACGTGCCGCACAACCGCGTGATCCGGCGTGAGCAGGACGCGCCGCAAGCGCTGGTGCTGGCGACTTACCTGCTCGGCACGCTGACATTTGTCGGCTTGCTGCTGTGGCAGGCCGGCGATATCAAACTGGGCTTGCTGACGGCGCTCGGATTCTTGGGCGGCTTCGGCTTGTTCGCCTTGCTCGGCTGGCTGGCGTTGAAAGGCTCGCGCCATGTGCGCGGCCTGTCGCGTCATCCGAGCTGGCGGTTTGCGCTGACCGCGCTGCAGCGGCGGCCGGTGGCGACCATCGTCCAGATCGTCGCCTTGTCGCTGGGACTGATGGCCTTGCTGCTGTTGACGGTGATCCGCGGCGACCTGGTCGGCGCCTGGCGCCAGGCCACGCCGGCCGACGCGCCCAACCGCTTTGTGATCAATATCCAGGACGACCAGCGCGCCGATATCACGCAGCGCCTGCAAGCGGCCGGCATTGCCCAGCCGCAGCTGTTCCCGATGATCCGCGGCCGCCTGACCCAGGTCAACGGCAAGCCGATCACCGCCGACACCTACCCCGACGACCGCGCCAAGCGACTGGTCGACCGCGAGTTCAACCTGTCCACCATGAACCAGGTGCCGGCGCAGAACACGGTGACCGCCGGCCGCTGGTTCGACGATAGCCGGCCCGAAGCATCGGTTGAAGAAGGCCTGGCCAAGACCTTGAACCTGAAGCTGGGCGACCAGCTGCAGTTCGACATCGCCGGCCAGCTGGTTAGCGCGCCGGTTACCAGCCTGCGCAAGCTGGAGTGGGGCTCGATGCGCGTGAACTTCTTTGTCATCCTCAACCCCAAGCTGATGACCGAGATGCCGCAAACCTGGATCACCGCGTTCAACCTGCCGGATGCGCGCATCAATTTCGGCAACCAGCTGACGCGCGATTTTCCCAACCTGACGGTGGTCGATATCGGCAGCGTGATCAAGCAGATCCAGGGCGTGATCGACCAGGTGGTGGCGGCGGTCGAGTTCCTTTTCCTGTTCACCTTGCTGTCCGGCGCACTGGTGCTGTATGCGGCCCTGGTCGGCTCGCAAGACGAGCGTACCCGCGAAGCCGGCTTGCTGCGCGCGCTGGGCGCTACCCGCAAGCAGCTGTCGCAATCGCAATGGATCGAGTTCGCGCTGATCGGCAGCCTGGCCGGCTTCCTGGCGGCCAGCGGCGCCGCCGCAACCGGCTGGGCGCTGGCGCACTATGTGTTCAGCTTTACCTGGACCTTCAGCCCGCTGGTGTGGCTGGCCGGGATGGCGATCGGCGCCGCCTGCACGTTTGCCGGCGGCTGGGTCGGCCTGCGCCATGTATTGAACCAGCCGCCCCTGCAAACCCTGCGCGAAGCCTGATGCGGCGCTTGTCGAGGCCACTCGGTTGCGTCAATTGGGAGATAATGTGCGCTTACGCTAACACTATCTCCCCATGACTACAGAACACACTACTTCCGCCGGCGAGCCGGCAGAGCAGGAACCAGCCAGTCTCTACGACATGATAGGCGGCGCCGGCAAGCTGCGCGAACTGGTCGACCGTTTCTACGATTTGATGGACCTGGAGCCGCAGTTCGCCGTGATCCGGGCCCTGCACCCGACCACGCTCGACGGTTCGCGCGACAAGTTCTACTGGTTCCTGAGCGGCTGGAGCGGCGGTCCCGACCTGTACATAGAGCGCTTCGGCCATCCGCGCCTGCGCGCGCGCCACCTGCCGTATGCGATCGCGACGCCGGAGCGCGACCAGTGGCTGCGCTGCATGGCGCTGGCGATGCAGGATGTCGGCATGGCGGAAAGGCTGCAGGAACATTTGCTGACGTCCTTCTTCCAGACCGCCGACTGGATGCGCAACAAGGCCGATAATCAAGCCGAGCGCCAGCCGTGATTTCACCGCAATCCATTTTTAGCTTATCGAAGAATACATGACATCAACCGAACTGCTCATCCTGCTCGCCGTCGCCGCCGTCCTTATCGTGCTGCAGATCATTGCCATCGTCCGCGGCTCACGCGGCGCCGATCCGGCGCAACAGCTGGCGCAGCTGCAAAACGACTTGCAGCGCCACCAACAGGACATCGGCGAACGCCAGCAACGCGAACTGCGCAGCGAGGTGCAGACCAGCGCCCAAGGCATGCGGCAGGAACTGGGCAGCAATTTCGGCCAGCTGCAGCAGACCCTGGCGGCGCAAATGACCAGCGTCGCCACCTTGCAAAACAACCAGATCGACACCTTCGCCCAGCAACTGGTCAAGCTCAACGAAACCAACGCCCAGCAGCTCGACAGCATGCGGCTGGCGATGAACCAGCAGGCGCAGACCAGTCGCGAGGAACAGGCGCAGTCGCTGAAGCGCTTCGGCGATACGCTGAACCAGACGCTGGCGGCGCTGACTGAATCGAATGCGCAGCGCATGGCGGAGGTGCGCGCCACGCTGGAGGCCAAGATCAAGGACCTGCAGAACGACAACGGCTTGCGGCTGGAAGAAATGCGCAAGACCGTCGATGAGAAGCTGCACGCGACGCTGGAGCAGCGCCTGGGCGAATCGTTCAAGATCGTCTCCGACCGCCTGGAAAAAGTGCACCAGGGCCTGGGCGAGATGCAGCAGCTGGCGATCGGCGTCGGCGACCTCAAGCGGGTGCTGACCAATGTCAAGACGCGCGGCACCTGGGGCGAAGTGCAGCTGGAAATGCTGCTGGAGCAGGTGCTGACGCCGGAGCAGTACGCGAAGAACGTGGAAACCATTCCCGGCAGTGGCGCCAAGGTCGAGTTTGCCATCAAGCTGCCGGGCAATGACGACGGCGGCACGCCAGTATGGATGCCGATCGACGCCAAGTTCCCGAAAGAGCAGTACGAACGGCTGGTAGAGGCGGCTGAACGCGCCGACGTCGAAGGTGTTGCTCTGGCTTCCAGAGAACTGGAGCGCGCCGTGCGCCTTGAGGCCAAAACCATCGCCGAGAAATACCTGTCGCCGCCGCTGACCACCGATTTCGCCATCCTGTTCCTGCCGACCGAAGGTTTGTACGCGGAGGTCATGCGCCGTCCCGGCCTGGCCGACGAATTGCAGCGCGTGCACCGGATCAGCATCGCCGGCCCGTCGACCTTGTCGGCCTTGCTGAACAGCCTGCAGATGGGATTCAGGACGCTGGCGCTGGAGAAGCGTTCGTCGGAAGTATGGCAAGTGCTGGGGGCGGTCAAGACCGAATTCGGCAAGTTCGGCGACGTCCTGGCGGCCACCAAGCTGACCCTGGAACGGGCAGCCAAGAATATCGACCAGGCCGAAGTGCGCAGCCGCCAGATGGCGCGCAAGCTGAAATCGGTGGAAGCCTTGCCGAGCGACGCCGCGCAGCTGCTGCTGGGCAAGGATCCGGAACTGGCGCCGGACGACGAAAGCTGAAACGCTATCCGCGATGCCGTTTTATGAGCGGCTGCCTGGCAGTTCCGCGATATGCCACAGTACACCGGCCGGATCGTACAGATAGGCAACGCGCATGCCCCAGGGCTGCAGTTTTGGCGCCAGGGGGTGGGAGATGTCATATTTATCGGGCAGTTTCAGCGCATCGATATGCCGCCACCAGCTATCCAGGTCGTCGACGACTATCTGCATCATGCAATTCTTGGCCCAAATTTCATCGTAGTACTTCTGCAGCAGGAAGCTGCACGTTGATAATTCCAATATCGCTAAATCTTCCCCGTCGTGGGCCAGGGTAAAGCCGAGGTCCAGATAAAAACGCTTGCTCGTTTCGAAATCCCGCGAGGGAATGAAAGGGCGCAGGGTATGGATGGTCAAGGATGGATCAGGCATGAAGGTCCTTGGGGTTAGTTGTCTTTTTGCATAGATATCGTTCGAGGCAGGCTGTAACAAGATGTTTCAATTGATTTTCCATGAAGCCAATCTTTCATTTAGTTGCCGCGACTATAATCACTTAGCGAAAACATACTGAGGGTGGGAGATTGAGCGAGACCGAACAAGAAGCCGCCCCGTTAGCTCTGGCGGCCGCGCCAAAAACAGCTGTGCAATTTCCATTCAAGCTTGTCATAGGGAAGTCTTTGCTGGCGACCATTGTATTAGGTGGCGCCATCGTTGCCACGACTATTCTAACGACGGGAACGGATTTTCTGCGTTACTTTCGCCCCGCCGACAATGTCAGTGAATCACAGCGGCAGACTCGATTATTGGAGTTCGCTGCTTTGTCGCCGGTACGGCTGTCGCTGGTGAGCGATCATGATATCGCCGCTGCTTTGGACAGCATGCAGCTTTCTCCGCCGGCCAAGCGAGCTTTGTTGTCAGATATCGCGCCGCCTGCAGCGGTGCCGGCGACTTCGGCCAGCCAGGCGCTGCCGGCTGCGCGGCCGATAGCCGTGCAAAGCCAGCCTGTCGCCACTCCCCTCAAGTCAGCACCGCTTCAATTGGCCTGGATTACCCTTTGGGATACCGATGTCGAAGATGGCGATGTGGTGCGCATCGACAGCCACGGATATTCGCGCACAGTCACGCTGACCACCAAGCCGCAGACCTTTGCCATCCCTGTTCCGGTTGACGGCGTGATCAGGGTGTCTGGCATCCTTGATGGCGAAGGCGGCGGCATTACCGTCGGTTTGGCGTCAGGCGCTGCGCAAGCGGTGTTTCCGGTCATGAGCGTGGGCCAGGTCCTCGGGCTGAAAGTGAAGGTCGATTGATGCGCGGCGTGTTATCGATGGCGAGCAAGCTCATGCCGCTGGCCTTTCTTGTAATGGCAGTGCTGGCGATTGCGCAGTTCTGGATGCAGCACGGTCCAAACGGCGGCGATATAGGAACTTATTTTCACAACACGACCGCCTTTTTGCATGCCCATGGCTGGATTGTTCTTGGCATCGCGGGGCTTGCATGGACAGTGGTGTTTTTAGGTTATTTTCACGAACGTCAACGTGCACGTGCAGTTAATTTTGATGGAAGAGGCTGGATGATGGACATACTTGATCGCTTGAGCAACCGCAGCATCCTAGAGGAAAAACTGGCAAAAGAGCCGACGGCAGTCTTTATCGACGCCGACCGCCTGGCGAGCGAACTCAAGAGCAAAGTTATCGGCCAGGATGGCGTCTGCGACGACATGGCGGCGCAAATCCGGCGCCGGCTTGCGCTCAAGCAGAGGGGTAAGCCAGTTGGCGTATTCATGCTGGCAGGTCCGCCTGGCACCGGGAAAACCTACCTGGCAAAATGCCTCAGCGTCCAGTTGCAGCGCCGGTTGCTGCATTTCGACATGACGCAATTTTCCAGCGGCGGCCATGGAGCCAGCCAGTTGTTTGGTTCGTCCAAAGGCTATGTCGGTTCCGACACTTACGGCAAATTGACCGCCGGCTTGCGTGATGCGCCGGAAGCCGTGGTGTTGTTGGATGAAATTGAAAAGGCTCATCCGGATATCCACAAGAACTTCCTGACGGCGTGGAATGACGGTTTCGTGACGGAAGCATCAGATGGCAAGCAGATTTCGACTACCAACGCCATTTTCATCATGACGACCAATGCGGCGACCGACGCCATGCAGGCACTAAACGTGACCTATGCGGATAATCCGGACGAACTGCGCCGCAGTTCCACCAATGTCTTGAGAGAAGCAGGATTTGCAGCAGAAATGCTGAACCGGATCGATCGTATTTTTAACTTTAAATCTCTTTCAGGCTTGGATGTCGCGCGTGTCACTGCGCTTGAAATTGAAGCAATGATCAAAGGTTACGGGCTGGAAGTCAGCACGGGAGGGATTGATCCCGAGGTATTGGTCGACATGATGCGGCGTCACGACCGGCTTGGAAAAGGAGCGTCTTCACGCGACCTGGCGCGCTCTATCGAAGAATCGATTTCAGATTCGTTGATTGACGCCAAGCAGAAGGGCTACACCAAGGTGAGTCTGCATTCGGTGGGTGATATCGTAATCGCCAAGCCAGAACAATGAAGGTTGAATCAACGGCAGGCGCATTCGCCTCGTTCAGGGCACTCTGGCAGCGGGCTCCGCTCTGGAGGTTTTTTCTCATGCTGGCATTGCTGCTGACCATGCTGTTCACGTTGTATCCGCCGCAGCCGGCGACCGGCAACGACAAATCCGCAGGCTTGGGAACTACCGCCAGCTATGTATCGCAGAACGTGAAGCCGGCAGAGGCGTCGACAAATATTGCGATCGCGGCAGCGGCCGGACTTGCGGCCCCGGTCAAATCCCCGGCTGCAGTTGCTCTGAATCCGCCGTTGAAAGCAGGTGCTGGAAATCCAGCCACTGCCGCCCCAAAGGGCAGCCCGGCGCCATTGACGCCGAAGACTGCAAGCTTGTCGCTGGTGACTGCCGACGCAACCGCAAAGCCGAACGATGTGGGTATCGATAACGCAATCATAGGAAAACTCTACAGCGGCTCAATCCAGGTCGACGGCTTTAAGCTTCCGCTCCCGCCCGGGAACTGGATCAGGCTGGCCATGACCAGCATCAAAATACCGACGGCAACTGGCGCCGGATTTTTTCTCGCAAAAATTGAGCACAAGCATTTGATTGCTGCTGTCAAAGGATACGTAGTAAAGAGCAAGGATAACCCGGGCGCCGGATTCCCTGAAGCCAAGGGCTGCTCGCAGCCGGATCCGACCCGGAATTTCGTCTCGGTTGAAGGAGTAACTCCTTTTGACAGCGAGGCTTGCTGGCTTATCCACAGTTATTACACAACGCCATGGCAGCAGTGGGCGGACCGTTCGCTCAAGATAGATCTGATTGACCGCGCAGCGGCAGGCGACCTGAGCGCCAAGGGTGTGACATATCCGCAAGACCTGGTAGACGTTCGTTTCATCCGGTTTGAAAAATGGGGCGGGATGGAGGTGCACTATCTATTCAGTCCGGAAGCGGAGGGAATTTCATCAAATACGGTATTGTCCTATTCCGACATGGATTGGCGCGCGAATAATATTGTGCGTTACCCGGAAAAAATGGCCTATGTGGATAAGCTCAAGGCTTGGGGGGCAAGCTTCTGGCCGCAATTCAAAGCCGGTTTTGCTCAAGCTGCGCCGGTGGCAGAGGCAAATGAAGTTAGTCAAAAAAACGCTTTGCAATAGCGGCATGCCGCTATCGCTCTTCGACTAGCGATTTAGGCTAAGCAGGCATGGCGAAAGGCGGTTTGCCGGCCTGCCGGATCACCTCGACATCAATCCCCAGGCAAGCCTTGACCACATGCGGCGTCATGCTCAGCGCCGGCGCATCTTGCATCAGCAAGGCGCCGTCCGCCAGCCAGGCCAGCTGGTCGGCATAACGCGCCGCCAGGTTGGGATCATGCATGATCGCCAGCACGCCGATATGCCATTCTTTCGCCAATTGCCGCAGGGTGCCGAGCAAATGATGCTGGTGCGCCAGGTCCAGCGCTGCGGTCGGTTCGTCCAGCAACAGGTAGCGCGGGCCCGGCGGCATGCCTTGGTCGCCATGTTGCGGCCGCAACTGCGCCAGCACCCGGGCGAACTGTACCCGCGCCAGTTCGCCGCCGGACAGTGTGGTGACGTCGCGCTCCGCCAGCGCAGCGGCGCCGGCCAAGGCCAGTGCTTCCATCGCGATCAGGCGATCGCCGTGGCTGCTGCCGCCGCCATGCGGATAGCGGCCCAGCAAGGCGATTTCCATGGCCGTGAACGGAAACGAAAACTGCACGCTTTGCGGCAGCACTGCACGGGCAGCCGCCAGCTGCCGCGGCGTCATGCGCGCCAGCGGCGCTCCGTTGAGCGAGATAGCGCCGGTCAGCAGGGCGTCGCTGTTTTGCAGCTTGCCGTGGAACTCGCCCGACATGGCTTTCAGCAAAGTGCTTTTGCCGGCGCCGTTACGGCCCAGCAGGGCGACGATTTCACCGGGCCGGATATGCAGGCAGAGGTTGCTCAGGATGGTTTTACTGCCGCGTCGCAGGGACAGGTCGCTGGCAATTAACATGGTCGGGTTCCAGGCAGGTGGGTTGTCATAAGCCGAGTTGCCCGCGCCGGCGCCATAGCAGCGCCATGAAGAACGGTCCGCCCAGCAGCGCGGTGAGGATTCCCAGCGGCATTTCGGCCGGCGCCGCCACGGTGCGCGCGATCAGGTCGGCCGCCAGGGTCAGGATGGCGCCGAACAGCAAGGCGCCAGGCAGCACCACCCGCTGGTCGGGGCCGCACACCAGGCGGATGCAGTGCGGCGCTACCAGGCCGATGAAGCCGATGGCGCCGGTGCAGGCTACCAGCGCGCCGACACACAGGGCGCTGGCGATCAGCACCTGGCGCTTGATGGCTTGCACCGGCACGCCGAGGTGCATGGCTTCCGCTTCCCCCAGCAGCATGGCGTTGAGCGCCGCCGAATGGCGCGCCAGGGCGGCGATGCTGAACACGACTACCGGCGTCGCTACCGCCAGCAAGGACCATTGCGCGCCGGCCAGGCTGCCCAGGTTCCAGAAGGTAAGCGTGCGCAGCTGGTCGTCGCTGGCGACATAGATCAGCAAGCCGATGGCGGCGCCGACGATGGCGTTGATGGCAATCCCTGCCAGCAGCAGCAAGGGCAGCGCCAGGCGGCCGCGGGCAGCGGCGATGCGGTACACCAGCATCGCTACCGCCAGGGCGCCGATGAAGGCCGCCAGCATGGGCGCATAGATGCCGACCATGCGCAGCGCATCGGGCCACAGTGTGGCGCCCAACACGATGGTCAGCGCAGCGCCGAGCGCGGCGCCGCTGGAAACGCCAATCAGGCCGGGATCGGCCAGCGGATTGCGGAACAAGGCTTGCATGGCGCTGCCGGCAGCGCCGAAGCCGCAGCCGACCAGGATCGCCAGCAGCACCCGCGGCAGGCGGATATCGAGCAGCACCGCGCGGGTCTGCGCATCGGCCATGCTCAGCTCTCCCGGCTGGGCGCCCTGCCACAGCAGCAGCGGGATACGCCATGGATCGATCTGGTAAGCGCCGAGCGCCGCGCACAGCAGCGTCGTCACGGCCAGCAGCAGCGACAAGCCGGCCAGCACCATGCGCTGCCGGCCTTTGCGCGGCAATTCAGGCACGCGGACCACCGGCGCGGGGCCCGGCAGGGCACGGGAAAAGGAAGTCGACATAACGGCAGTGATCAGCGTTCAGGCGCGCAGCTGGGCCGACAGCCGGGTCAGCGCTTGCGGCAGGCGCGGACCGAAACCTAGCAGGAACAGCGAATCCATGTCGCCCACCACGCGCCGGTTTTTGGCGGCCGGCGTCAGCGACAGGCCCGGGCTGGCCAGCAGTTGCTCGATGCCGCCTATCGCCGCCAGGCTCTCGCTGGCAATCATCAGGATGTCGGGAGCGCTGCCGACCGCGCTTTCCGCAGTCAGCGGCTTGTAGCCTTTGAAACCGTTGCCATCTGAGGTGGCATTGATCGCGCCGGCATAACGGATCATGGCGTCGGCCGCGGTATCGCGGCCGGCCACCATGGCTTGCGTGCCGCTATTGCTGAGGATGAACAGCACACGCGGTGCCTTGGCTTGTTTCGGGACCGTCGCCAGAGCAGCTTCCCATTCGCTGTCGAACCGCTGCAGCAGCGCCTTGCCGCGCGCAGGCAGGTCCAGCGCGGAGGCCACTCCCGTAATTTTTTCGCGCACGGTATTCACGTCATGCCGTTCGCCAAGCCGGATCACACGCACGCCGGCAGCGGCGATCTGCTGCAGCGTGGCCGGCGGGCCCGCGTCGGCCGAAGCCAGCAGCAGGTCAGGATGCAGCGACAGCACGCCTTCTGCCGACAGCGCACGCTGGTAACCCATCTTGGGCAGCGCTTGCGCGGCGGCGGGATAGGTGCTGGTGGTGTCGGCGCCGATCAGCATTGCGCCGGCATCCAGCGCATACACCACTTCGGTCAGCGCGCCGCCGGCCACCGCCACCCGGCGCGGCTTCCTGGCGGATTCAGCCTGGGCAGCAGCCAGGCCGGGCAGGGCGCCGAGCAGCAAGCCGGCGGCGCTGCCGCCCAGCAGCAGGCGCCGTTGCATATCGATAAGCGGTTTCACGCGTGGACCTCCGCCATGTTTGCCGCCAGCGGCAGGGCCAGCACTGCGCTGCGCCAGGCAGCCAGTTCCGGCTGGCCCGGCTTGCGTACGCCGAACAGCATGGCGATGGTGTTGCCTTTCTGGTCGAACAGTTCAAGCGAGGTGACTTCGCCGTCGCTGGTCGGTTTGCTGACTACCCAGCTGGACGCAATCAGGTCTTCCCGCAAATGCAGGTTGAAGCCGGGATCGAGAATGTTCAGCCAGGGACCCATGACCTTGATATTGCTGACTGCACCGGAATGGATCTGGATCATGCCGCGGTTGCCGACAAAAACCATGATGGGCAAGGCGCTGGCGGCCGCCTGTTCCAGGATGGCGCGGGTGGCGCCGTTGTCGACCTGGCGCACGAACTGCGGCGGCGCCAGCCGCAACGCCTGGGTCCGGCTGAGGCCGAAATCGCGCAGCAGGCCGAAGAACTGGTGGGTGTCGGTCATGCCTTTCCAGGCCGCGCGGAAGCCATCGCCGTCGATCTCGGCATTGGCTTTGTCGATGGCGACAGGCGGCACCGGCTCAACGGCCATGCCAGGCAACTGTTCGGGATCGCGCCAGCGCGCTACCAAGGCGTCGAAGGCGTCGTGATTGCTGTGTTCGCGCAAGAACACCTTGTGCACCGCTTCGCCATGCAGGTCGTAGAACTGCAGGCTTTTTTGCCAGGTTTTTCCGGCGCCGCGCGCTACTTCTTCAATCACGGCGCAGGCGAAACTCCACTGCTTGTAGAAAATCCGCAAGTCGATGGCTTCGCCCAGCGCCAGCCCGACTTGGCCGTTGTGGCTCATCTTTTCGTAGACGCCGTCTTTTTCGTGCACAGCGCTGTCGTTGCGGGTCAGCGCCATGACCGGCCCTAGCAGCGGCACTTCTTCAAGCAGTTCGACAAACCGCGGCAGCAGCCGGATGGCTTCGGCGCCGACACAGGCGGCGATGGCTTCGCCTTCGGAGACGCCGATTGCAGCGGCCGCATCGCGATTGCGCAGCTTTTTTTCACGTTTGGCGTTCAGGAAATCCTCACGCAACTGCTGCGGGTCGCGTTGGTGGTTGTGGCTGGTGGCAGACATGGTTTTCTCCTGGTCTGTGAAATGGAATGGATGGCGTAATCAATACTGGAACTTGAGGCCAACGTTGAAGTTGCGGCCGGGCGCTGTATAAGCGTCGGCGACGGTGGTGTTGCCCGCCAGTCCGCGCACGTCCGACCAGTTCCAGTACTGGCGGTTGAACAGGTTGTGGATGCCGGCGAACAGCGAGACGTTCTTGCTGATGTTGTAGCCGCCGCGCAGGTCGACCACGAAAGCGGCCGGCGGCGCAAAATCGCTTTGTTTGCTCATGTCGCTGCGGCGCTTGGCGCTTTGGTAGATGAAGTCGGTCTGGCCGTACCAGAGTTCGCTGGGTTCATAGCGCAGGCCGAATACCGCCATGAACGGATTGACGGTGTCGAGCGGCGTGCTGCTGCCGTCGGCGCCTTCTGTATGGCCTTTGGTGTATGCCATGCCGGCCTTGATTCCCAGGCCGTTGGCGAGCTGCCAGTCGATCCTTGCTTCGGCGCCGCTGATGCGGGCGCGGGCGCGGTTGACGTACTGGTAGATGAAAGGATCGACGAACGGTCGGCCGCTGCCCTTCACGATTTCCTGCGAGATGAAGTTGCTGTAGCGGCCGGTGAACGCGGCCACGCTGTAGCGCAGGGTGTCGTTGCTGCCGCCCAGCTTGCCGCGCAGGCCAATTTCAAAGGTATTGCTGGTCTCCGGTTTCAGGTCCGGGTTGCCGATCGTGGCGTAGCCGTAGATCGGGTTGCCGAAGCTGTTGTTGACCTGGTCCGGGGTCGGCGTGCGGAAGCCGCGCGCGTACTGGATGTAGGGCAGCAGCGCCGGGCTGATTTCGTACATCAGCGCCAGCCGCGGCGAAACCGCGTTGCCGCTCGATTTGGTGGCCTGGCCGGTGTAGGACGGATCGTTCTGGTCAGGCGTCAGGCGGTAGCCGTCAAAACGCAGCCCGGGCGTGATGCTGAGCGGACTGGTTTGCGACAGGCGGATTTCATCCTGGATGAAAGCGCCGAACAGCGAGTAGTCGGTATTCGGGAATGCCTTGTTGGGGAACGGCGATTCGCCGACGCCGGGAATGGTGCCGTCGCGCAATCCGCTGATGCGCGCGGTGCTGAGGTCGAAACCATAGACCAGCTTGTGCTGCAGATTGCCGGTAGCGAAGCCGCTTTCGGCCTGGGCCGAACCGCCGTAGGTGCTCTCCCGGTAAGTGTTGTCGCGGGTGCGGTCGACAGCCGGGAACCGGTCTTCATAGGAAAATTGGTGGTTCTTCGCATCCTGGTAATAGATCTGCGCGTGGGCGTTTTGGAAATAAGGGTTGCCGGCGTCCTTGAAGTCGTAGGCCAGGCTGTAGCGGTTGCGCTCCAGCTTGTCGTTGGCGCGCAACGCCAGGGTGCTGGCGGTGACCGCCGACAAGACGTTGGAGTCGGTTTTCTGTTCCTGGTGATCGATGGCCGCAGTGAAGGTATCCTGGGCGCTGGCCTTGAACACCAGTTTCCCGAGCAGCGCATTGCCGTTGACGTTTTGCGGATTGGCGGTGTCGCGGCTGGGGCCGTTGATGTTTCGCGTGCCTTTGGTGTCGACCTCGTGGCCGGTACGCTTGTTGGCGATCAGCAGGCCTTCGAAACGCTCGCCGCCGAAAGCCGCGACGGCGGTGGTTGAGGTGCTGCCGTCGATGGAGTCGTAAACCGGCTTGATCGAGAAATAGGTCGGCTTGTTGAAAATCTTCAGGAAATCGGAGGGATCCTTGGTGATGAAATTGACTGCGCCGGTCAGGCCGTCGCTGCCGTACATGGCCGATGCCGGGCCGCGCAGGATTTCCACCCGTTTATACATGTCCATCTGCATGTAGTCGCCGCGTCCTGCCTCCAGCGGGCCGAACGAAAACGAGCTGGGCAGGCGTATGCCGTCTTCCATCAGCAGGATGCGGTTGCCTTCCAGGCCGCGGATATTGATGCCTTCGTTGCCGCCGCGGCCGCCGGCGGTGGCCGCCGACGACGGCCGGTAAGGGCCGCGCCGGACGGTGACGCCGGGTTCATAGCGCAGCAGGTCCTTGACGTCCCTCGGCTGCTGTTCTTCGATGGTTTCGGCGTTGATCACCGAAATGCTGCTGGGCGTGCGCGCCACGGCGGTTTCGCTGCGGGTGGCGGTGACCGATATTTCATCGAGCGTGCGGCCGGCGGCATAGCTGCCGGCCAGCAGCTGCGGTGCGCTCTGAGCAAAGACCGGCAGCGATGTCGCGATTGAAGCGATCGTGGCGAACGCGGCAAAATTGGCGGCCGAAGGCAATCCCGGCAGGCGGGTCGGGTATAAAGTGGGCAAAGCGTCGTACTCCAAAACAATCAAGCTTGTTGAGTGGCTGGCGACGCTGGTGATGCGGCTGGCTGAAAAAGAGGAGGGGGCAAGCGGTAAAACTTGTGTGCGGACCTAATTATAAATGAGAATTATTATTATTTGTAGATTTCACTAAACAAGCACCGGATTTTATCGCCGGAAACCAGCATAGTTACATCTGGTAGCAACTATGCATGATTGGAAATAGTGGAGCAATAAGCGCTGGCCTATACTGTTGGCATAGCAGATGCAAGAGGTATGGAGTACCCTCGCATTTGCCCGCAATAAATAGAAAAACCGGAGTTCACTGCAGTTTACTGAACAGAACCGAAAGAAAAGGAGTTCACCATGCGTATGCTCGTAATTTTGGCCGCAGTCGCCATGCTGGCCGGCTGCGCCACGGATGCCGAACGCGCCGCCCAGGCGCAGCGCGACGTCGACCAGATGATGCGCGTTTATGGTCCGGCTTGCGAAAGACTTGGATATAAAGGCAACACCGACGAATGGCGCAGCTGCGTGCTGCGGCTGGACACAAAAGACAATACCGAACGTTATCCTGCGACTACGACCTGTTTTGGCCATCCTGGTTTATTCCAGTGCAATACATTCTGACGGCAGCAGTCTGATGTAAATCAACGCAGTGTTTTCAGCAGGTCATCGATACTCCAATTGATGGCCTGCTTTGACGTGGCGGCGCGTAATCCCGCCCCTTAAGCCACGGCGTCGTGGCAGCAGACGCAAAGCTTGTTGCCGTCGGCGTCGCGGAAATAGGCGCCGTAATAGTCGGGATGGTATTCCAGGCGCAAACCGGGCGCGCCTTCGCATGATCCGCCGTTTTCCAGGGCCGTGGCATAAGCGCTGTCGACCTCGGCCCGGGTCGGCGCCAGCAGAGCGATCATCTGACCGTTGCCGACAGAGGCAACGTTGCCATCGTAAGGCGCGCCGATGATGAACAGAGGCCGAGCCTTGCCGCTCGCCATCCAGGCCGCCCACGGTTTGCCGGCGTCGCAGAATTTGAGCTGCAGGTCCAGTTTTTCCATGACAGCGGAATAGAAACCGTACGCGCGCTGAAAATCGGTGACGCCGATAAAAATGTGAGAGATCATGGATTTCCCTTTCGGTAGAAAAATGACGTGAACGATCGATACAATCTACAGCGTTTCGTGGCCGCCCAGCAGCCGGTCTTCGATATCGTACGCGAAGAACTGGGCCGGGGCAGTAAACGAAGCCATTGGATGTGGTTCATCTTTCCCCAGATCGAAGGACTGGGGCGCAGCCCTACGGCGCTCAGGTATGCGATCACTTCGCTGGAGGAAGCCAGGGCGTACCTGGAGCATCCGCTGCTGGGACCACGCTTGCGGGAATGCTGCCGGCTGGTTGCGGCTGTGGATGGGCGCTCGATAGAAGATATTTTCGGTTTTCCCGACTATATGAAATTTCAATCCTCGATGACCTTGTTCGCGCAAGCGACGTCCGACAACCAGCTTTTTAATGAGTGCTTGCAAAAATATTTTGGAGGGGAGCCTGATCAAGCCACTCTCTCTCGATTGTGAGCTCTGCGGCGACACGCAGCAGCGCTTTGATATCGCCGGAGTATTTCGTTCCTCGGCGTTTTAGCCGATAGACAAACGCATCGGGACAAAACATATGCCATGCATTTCAACTTGCGGACCGGTTTTGACGAAGCCGAAGCGTTCGTACACAGGCTGCGCGAAAGGCGAGGAGTTGACTGTAAATGCGTCGATGGCTCCGAGCGCAGAGGTAGCTGTTTTCGCCGTCTGCCAAAGCTGTGTAGCCAAACCGCGGCGCTGAAAATCCCTGGCGACAAACAGATGGCACAGGTGGCTGCGATCACGCAGTGCGATGAAACCCGCGAATACGCCGTCTTCAAAAGCGAGATGATATTGATAGCGCGGATCGGCGATATATTTCCTTACGGCGGTTACCGAGACCGATTCGAAAAAATGTTCAGCGCCATGGCCATCAGGTGTGGCCAGGAATTCGTGGGTGAAGCATTGGATCAACGCACAAATGGCATCGGCGTCTTCGATTTTGGCGGTGCGGAAATTCATGTGCGCACTCACTAAATCAACCCATCGAACAGGATCACCTCGACCGCATCGCCGCCGGCGACATCTCCTTGCTCATGCGCCAGCACGATCATGCAATTGGCCTCCGCCATCGAACGCAAGATGCCCGAACCCTGGGCGGCGGTGGGGCGCACGCTCCACTGGCCGTCGTTCAAGCTGAGGATGCCGCGCTGGTATTCGGTGCGTCCCGGGCGCTTGCGGATGGCGATGGCGGCGGTGGCGCGCATCAGCGGCAATGGCGTCGCTTGCGCGCCCATCATCTGCAGCAAGGCTTCGCGTGCAAAAAAATAAAACGACACCATGACTGCCACCGGATTGCCGGGCAGGCCGAAGAACAAGGCTTGTTTGCCGTTTGACGCGATGCTGCCGAACGCCAGCGGACGACCCGGGCGCATGCCGATTTTCCAGAAGGCGACGTCGCCCAGCTGGGCCATCATCTGCTTGGTGTGGTCGGCGTCGCCGACCGAGACGCCGCCGGAGGTGATGATCGCGTCGGCGTTTTCGCAGGCGCTGCGGAAAGCGCTTTCCAGCGCCTGCGGATCGTCGCCGACCACGCCCATGTCGATGATGTCGCAGCCCAGCCGCTGCAGCATGCCGTACAGGGTGTAGCGGTTGGAATCGTAGACGCAGCCGGGATCCAGCGCTTCGCCCACCGAACGCAATTCGTCGCCGGTCGAGAAAAACGCCACGCGCAGGCGGCGCCTTACCGGTATTTCGGCGATCCCCAGCGAGGCCAGCAGGCCGAGGTCGGCGGGGCGCAGGATGCGGCCCTGGACGATGGCGGCGCTGCCGGCTTTCAGGTCTTCGCCGGCCAGGCGGCGATTGGCGCCTGGTTTGACGGCGCCAGCCGGGACGATGACGGAACCGGCCGCACTGCCGGGGCCGACGAATTCTTGCGGGATGACTGTGTCGAGTCCCTCCGGCATCAGGGCGCCGGTCATGATCCGCACCGCCTGGCCGCTGGCCGGCGTTCCCTGGTAGGCGCGGCCGGCGTGGGCCGTGCCGGCCACCGCCAGCACGGTATCGGCGCCGGCGCGCAGGTCGGTCGAGTTGAAGGCGTAGCCGTCCATGGCCGAGTTGTCATGCGCCGGGACGTCGATCGGCGAGATGATGTCGTTTGCTAGCACGCGGTCGAGGGCGCTGCGCAGCGCTACCTTTTCAATGGCGGTGACCGGCGTGATGCAATCGCGGATGATGGCCTGCGCCTGTTTGACCGGCACGGCGTGCGGATCGTAGTCCGACATGCAGCTGGTCAGCTCGGACAAGGATGGCTTGGCAGGACGGGTATTCAGGTTCTTCATTGCGTTTGCGTTATCGCTGTAGTAACTGTTCTCGGGTATTGATGTTACGGAAAGCGTCGGCATCGGTAAACAGCGTTTCGCAATAGTCGAGGCGGCGATACCATGTTTCCATCTTACGTCCGCCACCCTGCAGGTAGTCATTGAGGTCGGTCAATAAAGCGGTTTTCAGCAGCATGAATACCGGCTGCGGCCAGATGGCCTGGTCGCTGGCGTCGCGCGTGCAGGCCACCGCCAGGTCGGCGCCGGCGCCGGCCAGGGTTTGCGCCAGGCGCTGCACCAGGTCATGCGGCAGGTAGGGCGAGTCGCACGGTGCGGTCGCCAGATAAGCCGTGCCGCAGTGGTGCAGGCCGGCTTGCAGGCCTGCCAGCGGGCCGGCGAAGCCAGGCTGTTCATCGGGCCAGACCGGCGCGCCGAACGCCGCGTAGCGGTCCTGGTTGCGGTTGGCGTTGATGATCAGGCTGCCGACCTGGGGCGCGAGGCGCGCGAGGACATGCTCCACCATCGGTTTGCCGTCGAGCAGGGCCAGGCCCTTGTCGACGCCGCCCATGCGGGCGCCGCGGCCGCCTGCCAGCACCAGGCCGGTGATGTTCGCTGCAGAGGGGAGGGGATAGGTTTCCATGGCGCGGCCCGGTCAGCCGCCTATGTACGACATTTCCACTTTCTTCGGGGTGGGCTCCAGCCCTTCGGTGCGCTCCGTGCGCAACTCAGAATAGCGGTCATCGCGGGCGCGCCACAGCTGGCCGATCACGCTGGAGATTTCGCGGTCGCTGCATTCGTTGCGCAGCAAGGCGCGCAGGTCGTGGCCGGCGCTGGCGAACAGGCAGGTGTAGAGCTTGCCTTCGGTCGACAGGCGGGCGCGCGAACAGTCGTGGCAAAACGCCTGGGTGACGCTGGAAATCAGGCCGACTTCGCCGCTGCCGTCGTCGTAGCGCCAGCGCTGCGCGGTTTCACCGACGTAGTTGGCCGCCAGCGGCTGCATCGGCAGTTCGCTCTGGATCAGCCGGGCGACTTCGGCCGACGGCACTACTTCATCCATCTTCCAGCCGTTGGAGGCGCCGACATCCATGTATTCGATGAAGCGCAGGATGTAAGGCGTGTTCTTGAAGTGGCGCGCCATCGGCAGGATTTCCTGGTCGTTGACGCCGCGTTTGACCACCATGTTGACCTTGATCGGACCCAGTCCGACCTGGTGCGCCACCTCCAGGCCGTGCAATACGTCGGCCACCGGGAAGTCGGCGTCGTTCATGCGCTGGAAGATGTTTTCATCGAGCGCGTCGAGCGAGACGGTGACGCGGTTCAGGCCGGCGTCTTTCAGCGCCTGGGCTTTTTTCGCCAGCAGCGAGCCGTTGGTGGTCAGGGTCAGGTCGAGCGGCGTGCCGTCCGGCGTCTTCAGGGCGCTCAGCATGCCGATCAGTTTTTCGATGTGCTTGCGCAGCAGGGGTTCGCCGCCGGTCAGCCGGATCTTGTGCACGCCGTGCGCCACGAACAGGCTTGCCAGGCGGGTGATTTCTTCAAATGACAGCAAGGCGGTGTGCGGCAGGAAGGCATAGTCCTTGTCGAACACCGCGCGCGGCATGCAGTAGACACAGCGGAAATTGCAGCGGTCGGTGACCGAAATGCGCAAGTCATGCAGCGGCCGCCCCAGTTCATCCGCGATCAGGCCGGTCGGCGTTTCAAGGATGGAGGGGAGGGAAGGCGGCAAGAAACTGCGGCTATCGATCAGCGGGATGACTTTTCTAGTCATGGTGTTGTGTGTCTGGAAAAATGTGCAATGGCTTGCATCTATATATGGGGTGGCAACTTCTACAAGATACCATGGGCATCGTTTTTTAGCTTCAGCGCTTGCCGAATAGGGCTGGCACGGCGATTCTCGCAATTTCAAACATATCGCCTGCGCCAGACGTGACAAAGGGAGTCTGGGACTCCCTTTGTTGTCTTGCTGTCTAGCAGTTGCCTAGCCCATGCCGCCTGACGGCGGACCGGCTTACTGCGGGCGCTGGGTTTCGACCTGCACCAGCGGTTCGCTGGATTGTGCCGGCAACGGCTTGCGTTCGCGCGGCACGCGTGGCGCCGCGACGATGTTTGCCGTGGCTTCCTGCGCTGCACGCAGCTTGCTTGGGTCGGTCGCCGCCAGGGTCAGGCCGGCTGCAGCCAATACGCTCTGCAAGTCTTCCACCTTAGGCGATCCGCTCGAAACAGCCGTCTTGATGACCGCCGGCGCTTCTGCTGCCGGGGCTGCCGTTTCAGCAACCGCTGGAGCAGCCACTTGCGCTGCTGGAGCCAGCGGTGCAGGGGTTTCGATCAGCGGTTCTGCCGCCGGCTGGCTGGCGACGATTACTGGCGCTGCTTCAGTCACTACAGGCTCTGGCGCGATCGCTACCGGAATAGCGACCGGTTCAGGCTCGGTAACCACCGATGCTGCGACGACTGGCGCGGCAACTACAGGCTCCGGTGCAGGTGTTGCTACCGGCGCTGCTTCAGCAACGACAGCGGCTTCTTCTTGGCGGGCGATTTGCTGTGGCGCCAGCGGCGCTGCGATGGCGTTCGACAGTACGGTCGGCGCCGCTTCAACTGCCGGAGCCTCCGTTGCTTGCACCGCCGGTTGCGTCATCGGAACTGCGGACGCCATCATCGGTACGCTGTCGCTGGCTGGTGCGGCTGCTTCGGCTTGCACCGGAACAATCGCCGCTGCAGGAGCAACTGCCTCGTTGCCGGTTTCGGCCACGTCAGCTGCTGCCGCGGTTTCGCCTGCTTCGATGTCGTCGCTGCCGCCTTCGGTCGTGCCTTCGGCGCCGTCGCGGTCGCGGCGATTGCGGTTACGGCCGCCACGGCGGCGGCGGCGGCGTGGCTCTTCGTCTTCACCAGCCTTGGCTTCAACGCGTCCGCTATCGGTTTGCGCCGGTTCCGCGGTTTCGGCAATGCTGCTGACGGCAACACCGGCAGCGGCGACTACGCCACCCTTGAGCAAGGTTTCGTCAACCTTGATTTCGCTCAGGTTTTCCTTGCGCTCTTCACGTGGCGCACGCGGTGGGCGTTCGCTGCGTTCGCGCCGGCCTTCGTTGCGCGTTTCCGATTTGCCTTCGCTGGTTTCGCGCGGTTCTCTTTGCTCTTTAGGTTCGCGCGGAGGGCGTGGCGGACGGGCTTGCTGGGTTTTGGCTTCCAGTGTTTCCACCAGCGGCTTCTTGGCGTTGTCGTCGCGCGTTTCCTGGGCGTTGCCGTCGCGGTTGCGGCCGCCACGGTTACGGCCGCGCTGACCACGGTTGTTGCGGTCGCCGGTGCGGTCGCTGCGTTGTTGCGGGCCCTTGGCTTCGGCAGTAGCGGCAGGGGTTGCTACAGGGGCTGCCGGCTTGCTGAAGAAGAAACCGAAGATCTTGCCGAGGAAACCTGTTTCCACCGGGCTGGCGGCCGCGGCAACCGCCGTCGGACGCGCTTCGACCGGCTTGCGTTCGACGATAGGCGCCGGCTGGTCTGGCGTGATGCCCTTGACCACGGCTTCCTGGCGCGGTTTGCCTTCTTCTTTCTGGGTCTTGCTGTAGCCGATGTCGGTATCGGCTTGCTCTGCCATGGCATAGCTGGCCTGGGTTTCTTCCAGGCGCGGATCGTCGTGCTTCAGGCGCTCCAGCTTGTAATGCGGGGTTTCCAGGTGTTTGTTCGGGATCAGGATGATGCCGACCCGGTGACGGGTTTCGATCTTCAGGATCTCGCCGCGCTTTTCGTTCAGCAGGAAAGCCGCGACGTCGACCGGCGCCTGGACGTGGATCGCGGCCGAGTTCTCTTTCATCGCCTCTTCCTGGATGATGCGCAGGACTTGCAGGGCGGACGATTCGGTATCGCGGATATGGCCGGTGCCGTTGCAGCGCGGGCAAGTCACATGGCTGCCTTCCGACAGCGAAGGACGCAGGCGCTGGCGCGACAGTTCCATCAGGCCGAAGCGCGAAATCTTGCCCATCTGGACGCGGGCGCGGTCATAGCGCAGGGCGTCTTTCAGGCGGGTTTCGACTTCGCGCTGGTTCTTGGAGTTCTCCATGTCGATGAAGTCGATCACGATCAAACCGCCGAGGTCGCGCAAACGCAATTGGCGCGCAACTTCTTCAGCTGCTTCGCAATTGGTGTTGAATGCGGTGGTTTCGATGTCGCCGCCGCGGGTGGCGCGGGCAGAGTTGACGTCGACCGAAACCAGGGCTTCGGTATGGTCGATCACGATGGCGCCGCCGGATGGCAGCGGCACGGTGCGCGAGTACGCGGTTTCGATCTGATGTTCGATCTGGAAGCGGGAGAACAGCGGCACGTCGTCGCGGTAGCGTTTAACGCGATGCACCATGTCGGGCATGACGTGAGCCATGAACTGCTGGGCCTGGTCGTGGATTTCGTCGGTGTCGATCAGGATTTCGCCGATGTCAGGCTGGAAATAATCGCGGATCGCACGGATCACCAGCGACGATTCCTGATAAATCAGGAAAGCGCCTTTGCCGGTCTGGCCGGCGCCTTCGATGGCGCGCCAGAGTTGCATCAGGTAATTCAAGTCCCATTGCAATTCGTCAACATTGCGGCCGATGCCGGCGGTGCGGGCAATCACCGACATGCCGCTTGGCAGGTCCAGCTGGTCCATGGTTTCGCGCAATTCCTGGCGATCTTCACCTTCGACCCGGCGCGAGACACCACCGCCGCGCGGGTTGTTCGGCATCAGCACCAGGTAGCGGCCAGCCAGCGATACGAAAGAAGTCAGGGCCGCGCCTTTATTGCCGCGCTCTTCCTTTTCGACCTGGACCATGATTTCCTGGCCTTCGCGCAGGGCATCCTTGATCGATGCGGTGCGGACGTCTACGCCTTCCTTGAAGTAAGTGCGGGCAACTTCCTTGAACGGCAAAAAGCCGTGGCGCTCTTCACCGTAGTTGACGAAGCAGGCTTCCAGCGACGGCTCGATACGGGTAATCACACCTTTGTAGATATTGGACTTGCGTTGTTCGCGTCCGGTGGTTTCGATATCGATGTCGATGAGCTTTTGCCCGTCAACAATAGCCACGCGCAGTTCTTCTTGCTGCGTGGCATTAAACAACATGCGTTTCATTTTTCGCTCCGTGACCCTCGGGTCAATGCAATGGCGCTTAAAGATTGCTGTTCTTCAGCATTTCTGTCAGCGACAAAAAGTACAAGGATGTACGCGAGAACGGAGTGTCAGGGGGGAGAGAATTGCCTTGGTGTGTATGCGCTATATGAGCGCAGTGCACAGGCGCGGATATAGTGCTGCCGGCAGAGGCATCTGCAAACCTGCTGCGCGTCTCGATTCCTGGTTTGCGATGCTCGCTGTATTTTCATACAGCCGCGCTTCTCTACCAGGCATCGAACCGCCTGCGACGGTCTTCAGGCGCCTCTTACTGAAAAACTACCAGCGCGGCCGGTACAGCGTCTTGCGGTTCGCGGAACGCGAACACGACGCTTGGCGGCGAGCAGCTTGATAGAGCCAAATAGAGCATTGGTTTCAGTAAGTATGCGACAAATTTAAAACACTACATCAACCGGCGAGCTCGTCGCGATCGTTTGGATCGCATCGGGCTCGCCGGACTTTATCCTAATCATCCAGACATTCTTGTTCAGCATCCGTGCGCGTTATCCGATGACAACAACGGTGCGACCTTGACTCGCGCAGGGGTGATGCGTACACATTTCCCATCAAATTTGCAAATTGGCGAGGCTGATGGGGACGCCCCTGTGTAGAATGGTCTTTTTATTCTTACACCAGCAACTGTTTTCTAACAATTGCGGAACAATTATATATTCAAAATGAAGGACTTAGCGAGATTTTCTGGAGGACGAGCTGAGACTCGTCCCAAGGCGCGGGCACAAGCCGCGCCCAAGCATAAGGCCGACCACAATGTAGCCGTGGGGCAAGAGGCGGAGCCGTCGCCTGCGCCACAGCCCCTCGCCGTACAGCTGCTGACTATTGCGGAAGACGACGCAGGTCAGCGCATCGATAACTTTTTATTGCGTATTTGCAAAGGAGTACCCAAGAGCCACATTTACCGCGTGCTGCGTTCCGGCGAGGTCAGGGTTAACAAAGGCCGCATCGACCAGACCTATCGCCTGGCCGAGGGCGACGTGATCCGGGTGCCGCCGATCCGGATTGCCGAAAAGCAAACGCAGGCGGTGGCGCCGGGGGCGGAATTCAAGATATTGCTGGAAGATAACCACCTGCTGGTGATCGACAAGCCGGCAGGAGTTGCCGTGCACGGCGGCTCCGGCGTCAGCTACGGTGTCATCGAGCAGTTGCGCGCCGCCCGGCCGCAAGCCAAGTTCCTGGAACTGGTGCATCGGCTGGATCGCGATACTTCCGGCATCTTGCTGCTGGCAAAGAAACGTTCTGCGCTGACCAACCTGCACGAACAGATGCGCGACGGCGACACCGACAAGCGCTACCTGGTGCTGGTGCACGGCGACTGGCAAAACGAGCGGCAGCATGTCAAGCTGCCGTTGCACAAATATACGGCGGCGGACGGCGAGCGCCGGGTGCGGGTGCAGGCCGACGGCCAGGCATCGCACACGATTTTCAACCTGATCCGGCGTTACGGGGATTATGCGTTGCTGGAGGCTGAGCTGAAAACCGGCCGCACCCATCAGATCCGGGTACACCTGTCATCCAGCGGTTTCGCCATCGCCGGCGACGACAAATACGGCGATTTTGCCCTGAACCGGACTTTGCAGAAGGCCGACGGCCAGCGTATCGCCTTGAAGCGGATGTTCTTGCACGCTTATCAGATTACCTTCGCTCATCCCGAAACGGGCAAGCCGGTCACGCTCAAGGCACCGCTGCCGCCGGAATGCGAAAAATTCCTGAAAAGCCTGCCGCAGGATATTTCTGCGGCGATGCCGGCAGCCAAGGACAATTAGAATATCAGTTAGTATTTGTTTATCGGTTTGCCGATTTTTCCCGACCGGCAGGCCAAACCCAATAACAGGAGCTGGCAAGGTTGCCAGGCAATATGGCGCGAAAGAATTTTGATTTAATAGTATTCGATTGGGATGGCACCTTGATGGACAGTACCGCCATCATCGTGAAATGTATCCAGGCTGCGGCCAGGGACCTGGGTCTGGCGGTTCCGGACAACAAGGCCGCCGCGCATGTGATCGGACTGGGGCTGGCGGAAGCCATGCAGGTAGCGATGCCGGGCCTCGAGCCCAGCCAGTATCCGCGGGTGGTGGAGCGTTATCGTTATCACTACCTGGCGCAAGACCAGGACCTGACCTTGTTCGACGGCGTGCGCGAAATGCTGGCGGACCTGTCGCAGCAGGGGTATTTCCTGGCGATCGCCACCGGCAAGAGCCGGGTCGGGCTGAACCGCGCCTTGCACGAAACCAAGCTGCTGTCGGCGTTCGATGCAACCCGTTGCGCCGACGAGACCTTCTCCAAGCCGCATCCGGCCATGCTGCAGGAACTGACGCGCGAGCTGGGCCAGGATTTGAAGCGCACGGTGATGATCGGCGACACTACCCATGACCTGCAGATGGCGATCAATGCCGGCGCCGCGGGGATCGCAGTCCAGTATGGCGCGCATCCGGCGCATGAGCTGGATGTTCTGAAGCCGTTGTTCAACGCGACCTCGACAGTGCAGCTGCACGCCTGGCTCAACGATAACGCCTGACCCTGACTCCCGCGAGCTGCCGTGAATGCTATCCGTATCCCCTTGTGTGCTTCTTCCGCGCTGGCTGAGCGCGGCAAGGGCGTGCGCTTCGCGGTCACCGCCTGGGGCGACGATGCAGTTGCGTTCGCCATACGCCACCACAATATCGTCCACGCCTACCTGAACCGGTGCGCGCACATTTCGCTGGAGCTGGACTGGAACGAGGGCGAGTTTTTCGAATCCAGCGGTTTGTACCTGATGTGCGCGACGCATGGCGCCGTGTATGAGCCTGAAACCGGCCATTGCGCCGGCGGCCCATGCCGCGGCGGACGTTTGCACAAGATTCTGGTTGAAGAAAGCAATGATCAGGTGTTCTGGATCCCTGATGAATATGTGCGGCCTGTGATTGCCTGACAGGCCGGCCTGTTCAATAACGATTTCGGATAAACGAAGTGAGTGAACACCATGAGCACTAACGAATTTGACAATGTGGGAACTGCCATGCCGGAAAAAAAAGAAGGTTGGGAGCGCGATGTGCTGGAGAAGCTGGCGTTCGCCTCGTTGCGTGAACAGCGTGCGCGCCGCCGCTGGGGAATCTTTTTCAAGCTGGCCGTGATCGCCCTGATCATCGCCGCGGTTTGGCTTGGCATGAATTACGAAGGTTCGGATACCCAGACCGTCGGCGCGCATACCGCGCTGGTCAAGATCAACGGCGCGATCGAATCGGAGGGCAACGGCTCGGCCGGCGTGGTAGTGCCGGCACTTGACAATGCTTTCGCCGCGGACGATTCGGTCGGCGTGATTTTGCGCATCAACAGTCCTGGCGGCAGTCCGGTGCAGGCAGGGATCATCAACGATGAAATCACGCGCCTGCGCAAGGAATATCCGAGCAAGCCGCTGTATGTGGTGGTTGACGAGATGTGTGCTTCAGGCGGTTATTACATTGCCGCCGCAGCCGATAAGATTTATGTCAACAAGGCCAGCATCGTCGGCTCCATCGGCGTGCTGATGGACGGCTTCGGTTTCACCGGCCTGATGGACAAGGTCGGTGTTGAACGGCGCTTGCTGACCGCAGGCGAGAACAAAGGCTTTCTCGATCCGTTCAGCCCGATGAGCGCAACCCAGAAAGGTTATGCGCAAACCATGCTGGCGGAAATCCACCAGCAGTTCATCGATGTGGTGCGCAAGGGCCGCGGCGCGCGCCTGAAAGAAACGCCGGAAACTTTTTCTGGTCTGTTCTGGAGCGGCTCCAAGGCAGTCGAGATGGGCCTGGCCGACGGTTATGGAACAGTGGACAGCGTAGCGCGCGATGTCTTGAAGCAGGAAGATATTGTCGATTACACCAAGAGCGAAGGATTGCCTGAGCGCGTGCTGAAAAAATTCGGCGTGGCGATGGGTGCAGGCGTGGTGCAATCGCTGATGAATGACGTCAGGCCAAGTTTGCGTTGAGTTTCATGCAAGGCCTGCTGGCAAGCGGGTCTTGAGGCAATGTCAAAGTAGAAACCGGCATATGGTAATACCTTAATTCGCCTTGTATCTTCACGATCCTGTCGTATATTAAAGGTACTCGGGAATAGTGAACGGAGGGGGCATTATCGGAATACCACAATCCATCACCATACAGATTGTTTCGGTAGCAAAAAATCACTCCATCGCAATACAACCCCTTGTCTTGGAGTAGTGCAGTCACTACCGGATAAACCAACGCATCCTGGATGCGACACCGAGAAGTTTTCGACTTCTCAACATATATGTCTTTCGAGACAGGCAAATACGGCGACGGCGCAATACCGTCGCCGTTTTGCGTTATGCGCGACGCAATTATTGCGCGAGGAATAAGAACACGGTTGGCTTTTTATGGAAGTCAGGATGTTTGCCCGCGGCCAAGGCAGCTTTCCATTTTGCGGCAGTCTGGGTCCTGATGGTTTCCGACGGCAGCGTCAGGTCGGTAGCCACGCAAATCAGCGTGCCAGGCTGGCAGGCGTTGGCTAATGCTTCCAGGAAGGCGCTGTTGCGATACGGCGTTTCTATGAACAATTGCGTTTGCTGTTCCTGGCGCGAACGCAGCTCCAGCGCCTTGATGCGTTTGCCGCGCTGCTCGGCGTCGGTCGGCAGATAGCCGTTGAATGCAAAGCTCTGGCCGTTCAGGCCGCTGCTCATGACGGCCAGCAGCAATGACGACGGCCCCACCAATGGCCGCACTTGAATGCCGTGCGCGTGTGCAAGCCGCACCAGGTTAGCGCCGGGATCCGCGACGGCCGGCACTCCGGCTTCTGAGATCAGGCCGGCGTCCCGGCCGGCAAGGATCGGCGCCAGCAAGGCCGGCAATGCGGCGCTGGCGGTATTGACGTTCAGTTCGGCGATCTGGATTTCCTGCAGCGGCTTGAGCAGCGGTTGAGACGCATCTGTCAGCTTCAGGAATGCGCGCGTGGTCTTTGCATTTTCTGCAATGAAGTAATCCAGCCTGGCGGTGAGCGCCTGTACTTCCTGCGGGATGACGGATGCCAGCGCCGCGGCCGGCGATGCGGCTTCGTTTTGGCCTAATGTGTTGGGGATCAGATACAGGGTGCCTGGCATGTCGGTCTATTTAATGAAAATGGGAAGGCGGAAAAATGGGAAGGCGGCGCGGCGCAGCATACCGGTCAGCGCGATTAATGGCAAACCGGTCAGGGCGGTCGGATCAGTGCTTTCGATTTTTTCCAGGATGGCGATGCCCAGTCCCTCATTTTTTGCGCTGCCGGCGCAATCGTAAGGTTGTTCGATGCGCAAGTAAGCGTCCAGTTCGGCATCGGGCAGGTCGCGGAAAGTAACGAAGGTCTGGATGTTTTCGATCTGGGCTGCGTGTTCGGCCTGGCTTTGCCTGCTGTCCCAGAGGCACAGCGCCGTGTGGAAAATGACACGGCGGCCGCGCATTTTCTGTAATTGTGCCAAGGCATTTTCGTGATTGCCGGGTTTGCCGATCTGCTCGCCATCCAGCGTCGCCACCTGGTCGGAGCCGATCACCAGCGCGTTAGGCGCCGCCAGCGCCACCGTGCGTGCTTTTTCCAGCGCCAGGCGCAGGGCGGTGGCTTGCGGGCTCTCGCCAGGGTGGGGTGTTTCGTCGATGTCCGGCACCATCACCTCAAACGGGATTTGCAGCCGGGAAAGCAATTCCTTGCGATATTTTGAGCTCGAACCGAGGATCAGGCGCGGCAGGGAGGTCGTGGAGGAGGCGGTTTGTTGTAAAGAAGCCATGGTTTTTGTTGTTTGAGCGATTGCGGAAGCGGCAAATGACGGGCAAAGTGCGGAAAACGCGCTAACACTTTGACGAATAAGGGAAAAGGCTGTTATTATCGCAGGTTTTCCGGGTTCGGCTGGGTTGGGCTTTATTATGAGTGCTTTTGTCATCGACGCCTTTGAGTATGCCCGCCATAAAGAGCGCCGCGAAGGCGACATGCCGGTGGCTGGCCTGGACCGCCTCTCCGCTGAGTCTGCGGACCGCTCCGGCACCCTGCATTGGGTCCTGGTTGGCGGCGCCGATCAGCTGGGGCACCCGCAACTGACGCTGACGGTCAGCGGTTCGACCAAGATCATGTGCCAGCGTTGCCTGACGCCGTTCGCTTTCGATATCGATTCGGAATCCGTGCTGGTGTTGGCAAAAGACGAAGAAAGCGCTGACGCGATCGATGCGCTGCTTGATAATGACGAGATTGATGTCATCGTCGGCACTAAAACACTGAATATCATTGAGCTGGTTGAAGATGAGGCTCTGCTGGCCTTGCCCCTGTCGCCGAAACATCCGGTTTGCCCGGACCAGTCTGCGCTTGAAGGCTTGAAAAGCGCCAAGAAAGAATCGCCCTTTGCGATGCTGAAGAATCTGAAGCAGCAGTAATACGGCAGTAGAAACAAAGAATTGCGGTAAATTTGTCGCGCTGATTTTCACATGAATGTGATTCCGTGTGACTAAGGTGTGGCAATAGGTAGTAAAATCCGCGCACAAACGCGGCAGGAATATCCAGCCTTTCCCTGTTCTGAGGGTTGGATATGTTAAACTTTAAGATCTTAAGAAAGCAGGAGTTATCATGGCAGTTCAACAAAATAAAAAGACCCCATCCAAGCGCGGCATGCACCGTGCCCACGATTTTCTGGTTGCACCTCCGCTGGCTATCGAGCCAACGACTGGTGAAACACATCTGCGCCACCACATCAGCCCTAACGGCTTTTACCGTGGCCGTAAAGTGTTGAAGACCAAGAACGACGAGTAATATTTACTTGTTCTTGCGATGCAGGTTGAAGGCGGCGCGATGAGTTTCTCAGTGCGCCGTTTTTGTATGCAGAATAGGTCAACACGCCCTCTATCGCGTCATTTTGAATCGCGCCCAATCTGCCTCATAATACGGCTTAGAGTAGGCACTGAATCAAAACAATGACAATCAAAATTTCTATCGACTGCATGGGTGGCGATCACGGCCCGTCGGTTACCGTTCCTGCTGCTGTTTCATTTGCCAATCGCGAGCCTGAGGCCGAATTGGTGCTGGTTGGCCTCGAAGAGGAAATCCGGGCGCAGCTGAAAAAGCACAAGGCAAGTTCCCATCCGCGTTTATCGGTGCACCATGCATCCGAAGTGGTGACGATGGACGATTCCATCGAAACCGCGTTGCGCCGTAAAAAAGATTCCTCAATGCGTGTCGCCCTGCATATGGTCAAGGACCAGCAGGTGCAGGCATGTGTATCGGCGGGCAATACCGGCGCCCTGATGGCCGTTTCGCGCTATCTGCTGAAGACCTTGCACGGCGTTGACCGCCCGGCGATCTGCACCATCCTCCCCAACCAGAAAGACGGTCCGACTTACATGCTCGACCTGGGCGCCAACGTTGATTGCGAACCCTTGCACCTGCATCAGTTCGCCTTGATGGGGTCGGCCCTGGTGTCGGCCATGGAAGGCAAGCCGCGGCCGACGATCGGTTTGCTGAACGTCGGCGAAGAAGCGATCAAGGGCAATGAGGTGGTCAAGCAGACGGCGGAGCTGCTGCGCGCCGACCACGAAAAGGGTATCCTGAACTTCTACGGCAATGTCGAAGGCAACGATATCTTCGAGGGCACTACGGATATCGTCGTCTGCGACGGTTTTGTCGGCAATGTCACGCTCAAGGCCTCCGAAGGCCTGGGCCGTTTCGTCAAGACCGTACTGACGACCGAATTCAAGAGCGGCATCTTGAACATGCTGGGCGCGGTGATCGCCGGCGGCGCCATCAAGGCCATCTCGCGCCGCCTGAATCCTTCGCGCTATAACGGCGCCAGCCTGCTGGGTTTGCGCGGGCTGGTTTTCAAGAGCCATGGCGGCGCCGATGCCTATGGCTACGAGTGGGCCATACAGCGTGCATTCGATGCAGCCAAATATGATGTATTGTCTCGTATTGCGACTACGATTGCGGAGCTGATGCCGCAAGCCGACGGCGCTGCCGCAACTGCGGACGGCGTGTCCGGCGAAATCGTTAATACTGAATCAACCCAACAAAAGACAGCATGACTACATATAGCAAAATTGTCGGTACCGGCAGCTATTTGCCGCCGAAGCGGGTAAGCAATCAAGAACTCACTGCGCAGCTTGCCGAAAAGGGCATAGAGACATCGCATGAATGGATTTTTTCCCGCAGCGGCATCGCCGCGCGCCATTACGCTGAAGCCGATGTGCAATCCAGCGATCTCGCGGTAGCCGCAGCCAGGCAGGCGCTGGACATGGCGCGCATGCAGCCCGACGATATCGACCTGGTGATCGTCGCCACTTCGACCCCGGATCATTTCGGCGGCTTCCCGAGCACTGCCTGCGTAGTGCAGCAAAAACTCGGCATCGCCAACGGCGGCGCGGCGTTTGATGTGCAAGCGGTGTGCAGCGGGTTTGTGTATGCGGTGTCGATCGCGGACAGCTTCATCAAGTCCGGCGCGCACAAGAACGTGCTGGTGATCGGCACCGAGGTTTTTTCCCGGATCCTGAATTTTGAAGACCGCACCACTTGCGTGCTGTTTGGCGACGGCGCCGGCGCGGTGGTCATGACTGCCTCTGCCGAGCCGGGCATCCTTGCCACCAAGCTGCACGCCGATGGCCGCCATAAAGATATCCTGTGCGTCCCGGGCAAGGTAAGTTCGGGCGTGGTCGAGGGCAGCGCTTTCTTGTACATGGACGGCCAGGCGGTATTCAAGCTGGCGGTCTCGGTGCTGGAGAAAGTCGCCAGCGAGACCTTGCAGATCGCCGGCATGTCGGCCTCCGAAATCGATTGGCTGATTCCCCACCAGGCCAATATCCGCATCATGCAAAGCACCGCCCGCAAGCTGGGCCTGGACAACGAGCGCATGGTGGTGACGGTGGACCAGCATGGCAATACTTCGGCAGCATCGATTCCGCTGGCCTTGGACCAGGCCGTGCGCGATGGCCGCGTCAAGCCTGGCCATAATGTCATGATGGAAGGTGTCGGCGGTGGCTTTACCTGGGGCGCCATCCTGGCGCGCATGTAAACGCCCGACGTCCAGGCGGCGGGCTGCCGCCAGAGCGCTGCCGTATGCCAGCGTGTGTTTGATAAATTTGATACCCAATTAGGTAAGGCATGAATAAATTCGCTTTTGTTTTTCCGGGCCAAGGTTCGCAAGCCGTTGGCATGCTGAACGGTTTTGCCGACAATCCAGTAGTAAAAGACACTGTCGCAGAAGCGTCCGAAGCGCTGCAATTCGACCTCGGCAAGCTGATTGCCGAAGGACCGAAAGAGGAGCTGGACCTGACCACCAATACGCAGCCGGTCATGCTGACCGCGGCAGTTGCCTGCTACCGGGCCTGGCTGGCCGCCGGCGGCAAGGCGCCGGCGCTGGTGGCCGGCCACAGCCTGGGCGAGTACTCGGCCCTGGTTGCGGCTGGCGTCATCGCATTCAAGGACGCCGTGCCGCTGGTGCGGTTTCGTGCGCAGGCGATGCAGCAAGCGGTGCCGGTCGGGCAAGGCGGCATGGCCGTTATCCTCGGTTTGTCGGACGAAGACGTGCGTGCGGTTTGCGCGGCTGCGGCCCAGGGCGAAATCGTCGAAGCGGTGAATTTCAATGCGCCGGCGCAGGTGGTCATCGCTGGCCATAAAGCTGCAATCGAGCGCGCTTGTGCCGCGGCCAAAGAAAAAGGTGCGAAACGCGCCTTGCCATTGCCGGTATCGGCCCCATTTCATTCCTCGTTGCTCAAGCCGGCGTCGGATCGTTTGCGTGAATACATGCAAGGCCTGGTTTTCACGGCGCCGCAGATCGCACTGATCAATAACGTCGATGTCGCCATCGTCAATGATCCGGAAGCCATCAAGGATGCACTGGTGCGGCAAGCCGCCAGCCCGGTGCGCTGGGTCGAAACAGTGCAGAAAATTGCCGCTGAAGGCGTCACCCATGTGGTTGAGTGCGGTCCGGGCAAGGTTCTTGCTGGCTTGACCAAGCGTATTAATGACAGCCTGATCGGCGACATGATCATCGACCAGGCGTCGCTGGATAAAATGTTGGAGACATTCAAGTGACTTTACCAAATACAGTTTCACAGGATTTGATCGGCCAGGTAGCTTTGGTCACCGGCGCATCTCGCGGCATCGGCCGGGCGATCGCATTGCAATTGCTCCAGCGCGGCGCCAAGGTGATTGGAACGGCAACTTCCGAGGCGGGCGCCGCGGCGATCACTGAATACCTCGAGGGCAGCCAGCCGGGCAACGGCCGGGGTATCGTGCTGAATGTGAATGACGCCGCCGGCTGCGCCGCAGCGGTCGAGCTGACCCAGAAAGAGTTTGGCAGTTTGTCGATTCTTGTCAATAATGCAGGCATTACCCAGGACCAGCTGGCGATGCGCATGAAGGACGAGGAATGGGATGCCGTCATCTCTACCAACCTGACTGCCGTGGCGCGTTTGTCGCGCGCTGTCTTGCGTGGCATGATGAAGGCCAAGCATGGCCGCATCATCAACATCACTTCGGTAGTCGGTTCGGCCGGCAATCCGGGGCAAATGAACTATGCGGCCGCCAAGGCCGGCGTATCCGGGATGAGCCGGGCGCTGGCGCGTGAGATCGGCAGCCGCAACATCACGGTCAATTGCGTTGCGCCGGGTTTTATCGACACCGACATGACCAAGAGCCTGGGCGAGCAGCAGCACGCCTCATTGCTGCAGCAGATCCCGCTGGGACGGCTGGGCGCCGCCGACGATGTGGCGGCCGCCGTGGTTTTCCTGGCATCGCCGCAAGCCGGCTACATTACGGGCACGACTTTGCACGTAAACGGCGGCATGTACATGAGCTGAAGCAAGCCTGCAGTTCCAGGTTTATTTCAGACTTAAATGTAAGTAGCACCTATTTAGAAGCTTTTGGCATGGTTTTGTTAAATCTTAAAGACTAATGTCGAAAGTAAATTTTCAATGCGCAAACCTGCTAAAATGCGCGCACTTTCTGTAACCTAATGGAGGCATCACATGTCCGATATCGAACAACGCGTTAAAAAAATCGTCGCTGAGCAACTGGGCGTCGCAGAAGCTGACATCAAGACCGAGTCGTCGTTTGTCAACGACCTGGGTGCTGATTCGCTCGATACAGTTGAACTGGTGATGGCGCTGGAAGATGAGTTCGAAATGGAAATCCCTGACGAACAAGCTGAAAAGATCACTACAGTGCAACAGGCTATCGATTACGCTACGGCTCACGTTAAGGCCTAAGCAAGCTTTGAATGTATCCGGGAGAACCGCTTGAGCCGCACACGTGAACGTCGCGTTGTGATCACTGGCCTGGGTTGCATTTCACCAGTCGGCAATACGATTGCCGATGCGTGGAGTGCGATTATCTCAGGCAAATCAGGGATCGCAGCCATCACTAAGTTTGATGCCACCGCTTTTTCCACGCGTTTTGCGGGAGAAGTGAAGGGCTTCAATATCGAAGATTACATTCCTGCCAAAGAAGCACGTCATATGGATACTTTTATCCACTATGGCATGGCGGCGGGGATGCAGGCGATGCAAGACAGTGGCCTGGAAGTAACTGAAACTAATGCTGAGCGGATAGGCGTCATCATCGGCTCCGGCATTGGCGGTCTGCCTTTGATTGAAGAAACGCATGCCGAACTGACCAGTCGCGGCCCGCGCCGGATCAGTCCGTTCTTCATCCCGGCATCGATCATCAACATGATTTCCGGCAACCTGTCGATCAAATACGGTCTGAAAGGACCGAATCTGGCGATCGTGACTGCCTGCACCACGGGCTTGCATTGTATCGGTGCGGCCGGCCGCATGATCCAGTACGGCGATGCCGATGTGATGATCGCGGGCGGCGCGGAATCAAGCGTGTCCCCGTTGGGGGTCGGCGGTTTTGCATCGGCGCGCGCCTTGTCGGCGCGTAATGACGATCCCGCTACCGCCTCGCGTCCATGGGACAAGGATCGCGACGGTTTCGTGTTGGGCGAGGGCGCCGGCGTGCTGGTGCTCGAAGAATACGAACACGCCAAGGCGCGCGGCGCCAAGATTTACGCGGAACTGCTTGGCTTCGGCATGAGCGGCGACGCTTACCACATGACTGCGCCTAGCCTGGACGGCCCGCGCCGTTGCGTAGGCAACGCCTTGCGCGATGCCGGCGTCAATGCCGACCAGGTGCAATACCTGAATGCGCACGGTACCTCGACACCGCTGGGCGACAAGAACGAAACCGAAGCAATCAAGGCGGCTTTCGGCGATCATGCATACAAACTGGTAGTCAATTCGACTAAATCGATGACTGGGCATCTGCTGGGCGGCGCAGGCGGCCTGGAGTCAGTGTTTACCGTACTGGCTTTGCACAATCAGATATCGCCGCCGACTACCAATATTTTCAACCAGGATCCTGAATGCGATCTTGATTACTGCGCCAATATCGCGCGGGACATGAAAATAGATATCGCAGTCAAAAACTCATTCGGCTTTGGCGGCACGAATGGCACCCTGGTTTTTGGCAAAATCTAGACTTTTGCTGCAGGCTTCGGACCGGTCTCCGTGGAGACCGGTCCGAAATCCGTTTTAAGCTTGCCATGATGTCGATCGCCATGTCAGCCGTGATCCGGCCCTCCAGGGTGCTGTCGGCGCTGGTTGGCCTGCAATGCCTGCTGGTCGCCTCGACAGGCGTGCTGATTGCCCTCGGCGCTGTCGGCGATTTGGCGTTACCCGAGCGTCTTGCTCTGGCCGTGCTGTGTTTAGCAGCGGCTATTTACGGAATAACGCGCTACTATCGTAGCAGGCGAGCTGTTCACATCGATATTTCCGGAAGCGGCCGCATCAGGATTGCCGATGCGGTAGCTCCATCCACCAAAAAACAGATGCCATCGCCAGCGGGATTGCTTGATGGCACTATTCTCTGGTCACATTTACTGCTGCTGCGCCTTCGATTGGATAGCGGCTCGGTTCGAACAATCGCTATACTGCCTGACTGTGTCACTAACGACACTTTCAGAAATTTATCCGTGGCATGCCGCTGGATTGCGTCGCGGACGAATAGAACGGAGCGCACTGGATTGGATAATGAATAAGCATGGTATTGAACTTTTGTTATTGCTTACTATCTATTTCCGCGCCCGTATGCAAGCCGCAACAAAACAAGGGAATGGGGATTGACGACAGAACGCGAAATTGATCAACTGCTTGTCGAGCGCGTACAGCGTGGCGATAAGAAGGCGTTCGAGCTCTTGGTAATTAAATACCAACGCAAGCTGATGCGTCTTGTTTCGCGGCTGGTGCGCGACCAGGCAGAAGCTGAGGATGTTGTGCAGGAAGCCTTTATCAAGGCTTACCGGGCGCTGCCTCAGTTTAGGGGCGACTCGGCCTTTTACACCTGGCTGTATCGGATTGGCATTAATACGGCCAAGAACTATCTGGTGACGCAAGGGCGCAGGGCGCCCACCTCAACCGAGGCAAATTCTGAGGAAGCAGAAACTTTTGACGACGGCGAGCAACTAAGGGATATAAACACCCCGGAATCCTTGCTGGCCACCAAGCAGATAGCGCAAACCGTGAATACTGCGATGGAGGCGCTGCCGGCAGAACTGCGTACGGCGATTACCTTGCGCGAGATCGAGGGATTGAGTTATGACGAAATTGCTGAAGCAATGGGATGTCCGATAGGAACGGTACGCAGTCGGATATTTAGAGCACGGGAAGCTATCGCAGATAAGTTGAGGCCATTGCTGGATACGGCCATCGACAAACGTTGGTAAAAAAGATAGCGGTTTTTCGGGAACGAAGGGGTTGGCCAGGTTTTAAGGTGACTTATGAATACCAAAGATATAACCCAAGAGCAGATCTCTGCCTTGGCTGACGGGGAATTGTCCGACGCCTATGTGGATATGGCGCTGGCGGCTTTGCGTCAAACGGATGGCCGCGACACGTGGGACGTCTATCACCAGATAGGCGACATCATGCGTTCGGACGACATGGCGTTGACCATGAGCGCGGATTTTTCCGCCCGCATGGCGGCGCTGCTGGATGCCGAGCCGGCGATCATTGCCGCACCGCTGGCCGCCACTGTGCAGCCGTCCGAACAAATTGCTGTCGGTGGCGGCCAGCCTGCAGGCGTCGGCGTGATCGGCGTCAGGCGCACCATCAAGCGTTTTGCCTTGCCCGGCATGGCGGCTGCGGCTGTCGCCGCGGCGGCGTTCATCATCACTCCGCAGACGGTGGTTGTCAGCGGTCCGGCGGCGCAGCAGCAGTTGACGCTGGCGTCCGCATCCGCCGTCAGCGACGACCATGTCGTCACACATGCCGGAGAAGTGCTGCGGGATTCGCGGATGGATGAATACCTGACAGCGCATCAACGTTTCTCTCCTTCTCTTTATAGCGCTGCGCAATACGCACGGCCGGCTACATTTGCCCCTGATGCTAATAACTAATATGCGGCAGACGCGGGTCTTGCTGGGGGTCGTTCTGTCGCTGGTCATGGTGCTTTCCGCGCATGCGGAAAGCACCGATGCTGCAAACGCGGCTGACAAGCAGGAGGCGCAGGCGCTGTTGAAGAAAATCCAGTCGGCGGCGCAAAGACTGAACTATTCCGGCACTTTCATTTATCAGCAGGCGAACCAGATACGCACCTCGCGTATCACGCATGTGCTGGAAGGCCGGAATGAAATAGAGAAACTGGAGATTCTCGACGGGCAGCCGCGCGAATATATCCGGCGTAACGAAGATGTCACCTGCTATATGCCGGAGACGCGGACCAAGATCGTCGAGAAGCGTGTCACGCAAGACGGCTTCCCGGCCATCCTGGCAGCGCTGCCGGCCGACCTGACCGATTACTACAATGTCAAAATGGGCGAGACCGGACGGGTAGCCGGGTTCGATTGCCAGGCAGTGCTGCTGGAACCCAAGGACAACATGCGTTACGGCTACAAGCTTTGGGCAGAAAAGAATTCGGGCCTGCTGTTGCGGGCGCAAACGCTGAACGGTAAGAACGAGATCGTCGAGCAGATTTCGTTTACCCAGATCGGCATCGGCAATATCGATCACAGCCACCTGAAACCGAGCTTTGGCAACACCAGTTCTTGGCACACCGAAAGCAGCGTGATCAATCCGACCAACCTGAACGAGTGGACGGTTACCGGCATGCCTCCCGGGTTCAAGAAAGTACGCGAACTCAAGCGCATGGTGGCCGATGCGCCATCTCCGAAGAGCGCCGCCGGCATAGCGGCAATGCGGCGCGAAGTGTCGCAGCTGATTTTTTCCGACGGACTGGTGGCGATTTCGATCTTTATCGAACCGGGCAGCCAGAGCCGTACCGAAGGATCCTTGCAGCAGGGAGCATTGAATATCGTCGGCAAGCGGCAAGGGGATTACTGGCTGACGATTGTGGGCGATGTGCCGCCTGCTGCAATGAGGCAGGTGGCGAATTCGATTGAACTCAAAAACAAATAAAACTCTATGACTACGAAAATGCCTGTTGCGGTTCGTTCCGTTTTATCTGCCATGGTTGTCGCCGCGACAGCCACTTTTTTTGTTCCCGCCATGCTTGGCGCCGGCCCTCAGGCGATTGCCGCGCCGGTATCCGGATTGCCGGACTTTACCGACATCGTTGAAAAAACCGGCCCGGCGGTGGTCAATATCCGTACTACCGAAAAAATCAAAGGCGGTTCCGGCCAGGGCGATTCGGGCGATCCTAGCGACGACGAAATGCAGGATTTTTTCCGCCGCTTTTTCGGCGTCCCGATTCCCAACATGCCACGCCCGCAGGTTCCTGGCCAGCGCGGCCGCAAGGCTGATCCCAAGCAGCAGGAAGAAGTGCCGCGCGGAGTCGGTTCCGGTTTCGTGATTTCAGCCGACGGTTATGTCATGACCAACGCCCACGTGATCGACGGCGCCAGCGAAGTGTATGTGACGCTGACCGACAAACGCGAATTCAAGGCCAAGGTGATCGGCGCCGACACGCGCAGCGACGTCGCCCTGCTGAAAATCGACGGCGCCAACCTGCCGCGCCTGACGATGGGCGATTCGGACAAGATCAAGGCTGGCGAATGGGTGCTGGCGATCGGCTCGCCGTTCGGCCTCGAGAACACCGTGACCGCCGGCATCATTTCGGCGAAAGCGCGCGACACGGGCGACTACCTGCCTCTGATCCAGACCGACGTTGCGGTCAACCCAGGCAATTCCGGCGGTCCCTTGATTAACATGCGCGGCGAAGTGGTTGGCATCAACTCGCAGATCTACAGCCGTTCCGGCGGTTTCATGGGGATTTCGTTTGCGGTCCCGATCGACGAAGCCATGCGTGTGTCGGACCAGCTGAAAGCATCGGGCAAGGTGACCCGCGGCCGGATCGGCGTGCAGATCGGCGAAGTGACCAAGGACGTGGCTGAATCGCTGGGCTTGCCCAAGGCAGAAGGCGCGCTGGTGGCGCGGGTCGAGTCTGACGGACCGGCAGCCAAGGCCGGCTTGCAGGCCGGTGACATCATCCTGAAATTCAACGGCGTGGCGATCGACAAGGCGAACGACCTGCCGCGCCTGGTCGGCAATACCAAGCCGGGCGCACGCGGCACCATCAGTGTCTGGCGCAAGGGCAGCAGCCGCGATTTCCCGATCTCGATCGCCGAACTGGCGGCCGACAAGGTTGCCGCGGATGACGATGTCAAGCCGAAGAAGGAGCAGGTTGCCAACGCACTGGGCCTGACGGTCAGCGACCTGAGCGAAGCCAAGAAGAAAGAGCTGGGCGTCGACGGCGGTGTGGTAATCGAGACCTCCGAGGGTAGTGCGGCGCGGGTCGGTCTGCGTGCCGGCGACGTGGTGCAGCGCTTGAACAATACCGATATCAAGGACGCCAAGCAGTTCAACGCCCTGGTTGCCAAGCTGGAGCCGAAGAAAATGGCGGTGCTGCTGGTGCGCCGCGGCGAGTCGTCGCAATTCGTTCCGCTGCGCCCAGGCAACTGACCGCGCTGATTGTCGTTATACAGAGCTGCAGACTGTCGAGGTCTGCAGCTTTTTGTTTTTACCGGCGCGGCTTGCCGCTCCATGTGTTGCAAGGGCCAGGGATGTCAAAATTTCACTTCACGCTGTATAGCCGGTCCTACTGCCATTTGTGCGAAGACATGCGGCTGGCGCTGCTGGCTTTGCAGGCGCCGGACGAAAACGCTGCCGGCTGGTTTACTGTCGAGCTGGTCGATGTCGATGCGGATCCTGAGCTGGTGGCCAGGTATGACGAGCTGGTGCCGGTGCTTGCCGGCAGCAGGGATGGCCGGGCGCCGGTGCAGCTTTGCCACTATTTTCTCGACGACGAGGCCGTAAAGGGATTTTTAGGCAAGAGCGGCTGAACTGCGGCCAGGCAAGCATTTTGATTATTCGAAATGCAACATTGCAATTTCTGCCCGGAACATCGTCTTTCGCATACTCCTGCCGGGAAATAAAAAAAGAGTCTCTTGCATCCCTTGTTTTAAGGTGCTTTTAAGATACTTATAGGAGTATGTTGATAAAACGCTTTCCTTGTTATACTGGAAGGCAATATCTTCAGGGCTTTGATTTGTCGGTTTTCCCCTCTGAAATCCGGTAAAATGACGGCACTGAATAACCTGTCATAAAAGGCGCTCGCCTGGGACACATGTGCGGTGTTTCGTCAAATGCGAAACACTGTGCTGAGCCCGGCTCAGAGCGCTTTTTTTGTAATCGCGTCTGTCAATGAACAACATCCGTAATTTCTCCATCATCGCCCACATCGACCACGGTAAATCCACCCTGGCGGACCGTATCATCCAATCCTGCGGCGGCTTGTCTGATCGTGAAATGGAAGCCCAGGTGCTCGACTCGATGGATATCGAGCGCGAGCGCGGCATCACGATCAAGGCCCAGACCGCGGCGTTGTCCTACAAGGCGCTGGATGGACAGGTCTACAACCTGAACCTGATCGATACCCCGGGCCACGTCGACTTCAGCTATGAAGTCAGCCGTTCGCTGTCGGCCTGCGAAGGCGCGCTGCTGGTGGTCGACGCTTCGCAAGGGGTGGAAGCGCAGACCGTGGCCAACTGCTATACCGCGCTTGACCTGGGTGTGGAAGTGGTGCCGGTATTGAACAAGATCGACCTGCCTTCCGCCGATCCGGACAACGCGATCGCCGAAATCGAAGACGTGATCGGGATCGATGCCCACGATGCGGTCCATTGTTCGGCGAAGACCGGGCTTGGCGTGCGCGAGGTGCTGGAGTCGCTGATCGTCAAGGTGCCGCCGCCGAAAGGCGATCCGGACGCCCCTTTGCAAGCCTTGATCGTCGATTCCTGGTTCGACAACTATGTCGGCGTCGTGATGCTGGTGCGTATCAAGAACGGCACCTTGCGTCCCAAGGACAAGATCCTGCTGATGGCGACCGGTTCCCAGCACCTGACGGAAAGCGTTGGCGTGTTTACACCGAAATCGCAGGCCCGCGAATCGCTGTCCGCCGGCCAGGTGGGTTTCATCATCGCCGGCATCAAGGAGCTCAAGGCAGCCAAGGTCGGCGACACCGTCACCCTGGCCGGCAAGCCCGCGGCGGAGGCCTTGCCTGGCTTCAAGGAAGTGCAGCCGCAGGTGTTCGCCGGCTTGTTTCCGGTCGAGGCCAACCAGTACGACGCCCTGCGCGACTCGCTGGAAAAACTCAAGCTGAACGACGCTGCCTTGCAGTATGAACCTGAAGTATCGCAGGCGCTGGGATTCGGCTTCCGCTGCGGCTTCCTCGGTTTGCTGCACATGGAAATCGTCCAGGAGCGGCTGGAGCGCGAGTTCGACATGGACTTGATCACTACCGCGCCGACCGTGATCTATGAAGTGGTGAAGCGCGATGGCACCATCATGCTGGTGGACAATCCGTCGAAGATGCCCGATCCGTCGAATATCGAAGAAGTGCGCGAACCGATCGTGACCGTCAACCTGTACATGCCGCAGGAATATGTGGGTTCGGTCATTACGCTGTGCACCCAGAAACGCGGGCAGCAGGTCGACATGAGCTACCACGGCAAGCAGGTCAAGCTGACCTATGAAATCCCGATGGCAGAGGTGGTGCTCGATTTCTTCGACCGCCTGAAATCGACTTCGCGCGGCTACGCCTCGATGGACTACGAATTCAAGGAATACCGTTCGGCCGACGTGGTCAAGGTCGACATGCTGATCAACAGCGAAAAAGTGGATGCGCTGGCCATCATCGTGCACCGCTCCAACAGCCAGTACCGCGGCCGGGCAGTGGCGGCCAAGATGCGCGAGCTGATTCCGCGCCAGATGTTCGACGTCGCGATCCAGGCAGCCATCGGCGCCAATATCATTTCGCGCGAGAACGTCAAGGCCTTGCGCAAGAACGTGCTGGCGAAATGCTACGGCGGCGACATCAGCCGCAAGCGCAAATTGCTGGAAAAGCAGAAGGCCGGTAAAAAACGGATGAAGCAGGTGGGTTCCGTCGAGATCCCGCAAGAAGCATTCCTGGCAATCTTACAAGTGGATGAAAAATGACATTGCAATCAATCTTAGGAAATTTCGCATTAATCCTGTTTGTCCTGACCGTTGTCACCGGCATCATCTGGTTTTTTGACCGCTTCTACCTCAGCAAGCAACGGCGCGCCAAGGCCGACGCCGCGCTGGCCGAATTCGACGCCCGCAACGCCAAGCTGAGCGCCGACGGCATCAAGCTGGAGAACAGCGGCCGCGCTGCGCTGGAAGCGAACCTGCTGCGCCAGCCGACCTGGGTTGAATATTCCGGCAGCTTTTTCCCGGTGATCGCCATGGTGTTCTTCTTGCGCTCGTTCCTGTATGAACCGTTCAAGATTCCGTCGAGCTCGATGGTGCCGACCTTGCTGGTGGGCGACCTGATCCTGGTCAACAAGTTTACTTACGGTATCCGCCTGCCGATCCTGAATAAAAAAGTGGTCGAAATGAATAAGCCGCAGCGCGGCGACGTCATGGTGTTCAAATATCCCAAGGATATGTCGCTCGATTACATCAAGCGCGTGGTTGGGGTGCCCGGTGATAAAATAACTTACCAAAACAAGCGCTTAACGATTAACGGTCAAGCTCTTTCTTATGTGCCGTTGCCGGATTACCTGAATGAAGACAGCCTGGACTATTCCCAGCAATTCACGGAAAACCTGTCAAACGTGCAACATACGATCGCAGTGCGCAGCGGCCGGCCGCCGATTTCGCTGGAAAGCGTGATGGATTTCCCTAACAAGGACGCCTGTTCCTATAACCCTGAAGGGTTTACCTGTACCGTTCCTGCTGGAAATTATTTCATGATGGGGGATAATCGGGATAACAGCGAAGACAGCCGTTACTGGGGATTCGTACCGGATGAGAATATTGTTGGAAAAGCATTTTTGGTCTGGATGAACTTAGGCAATTTCAAGCGTATCGGCACTTTCTTTAAATAAACCATTTAAACCATTGCGGAGTCAGGGATGACAAGAATTTCCGGATCTACACGGAAGCAGCAAGGCATTACATTATTCGGCCTGATCGTTGTGTTGGCGGTCCTTGGCTGTATCGGTGTGCTGGTGGCCAAGGTGACGCCGACCACGATCGAATATTTTTCGATCAAGAAAGCGATCGCCTCAGCCCGGACGGCCGGCACCACCGTGCAGGAAATCCAGAACGCATTCAACAAGCAGGCCGAGGTTGGTTACATTGACGCGATTTCAGGAAAAGACCTGGAAATCACCAAGAATGGCGACGATATCCAGATCAGCTTTGCGTACCAGAAAAAGATTCCGCTTGTCGGGCCTGTCAGCTTGCTGATCGATTATGCAGGCAGCACCGCCAAGTCTTGACCGGCGCTGAACCAAGTGTTGAAGAATCGCCACGGACGACAACCGTAAACGTCGAACAAAAAATGGACCTCATGTTATTGCAGAATCGGCTAGGCCACACTTTTAAGGATGCTACGTTATTGCAGCAGGCCTTGACGCATCGCAGCCACAGCACCCTGCATAACGAGCGCCTGGAGTTCCTCGGCGATTCGATCCTGAACTGCGTTGTCGCTTCGTTATTGTTCGACCGCTATACCAAGATAGACGAAGGCGACCTGTCGCGGGTGCGCGCCAACCTGGTCAAGCAGCAGTCGCTGTATGAGATTGCGCAAAGGCTGGAGCTGTCGCAGTTCCTGCGGCTGGGCGAGGGCGAGCTGAAATCCGGCGGCTTCCGCCGGCCGTCGATCCTGGCCGATACCCTGGAAGCGCTGTTCGGCGCGATTTTCCTGGACGCCGGTTTCGATGCCGCGCGCGACGTCATCCGCGCCTTGTATATCCCGATCCTGGATACCGTCGATCCCAAGACTCTCGGCAAGGACGCAAAGACCCTGCTGCAGGAATACCTGCAAGGGAAAAAGATCGCCTTGCCGCAATATAACGTCGTGGCTACCCACGGCGCCGCGCACAACCAGGAATTCGAAATCGAATGCCTGGTGCCGAAGCTGGACATCCAGGTCTTCGGCAGCGGCGGCAGCCGCCGCGCCGGCGAGCAGGCCGCGGCCAAGCTGGCGCTGGAAGCGGTGCAAAAAGCCTTTGTGAAAGCGCCGGCCGCGCCGCGCAAAACCAAACCGCGCACCGCGCAGCTGAAGCTGAGCGGGATTGCGACGATTCAGCCGGATGCGCCGGAAGCTGCGCCGGAGGAAACCGGCAAGCCTGCTGCGCCGGCCAAGGACAAAGCCCTGGTCGAGGTGGCCGCCAAAGCATCGGCGAAAATCCATGCGCCAGCCGTCAACGGCAGTGCCGAGACAGCCGCGCCAGCCCCAGCCAAGGCCGGCGGCGTTGCTAGCGCCCCCATCGCGGAAACCGTCGCCGGCGCCGCCGCTCCTTCTAATGCAACACCCCATACCACGAGCAAATCGAAAACCGCATGACAGACTCTACACCCCAGGCATCGACCGATGCCGCAGCTGATTTTCGTTGCGGCTACATAGCTATTGTCGGTCGTCCTAACGTAGGCAAGTCGACCTTGATGAACGAGCTGATCGGCGCCAAGGTCAGCATTACCTCGCGCAAGGCCCAGACCACGCGCCACCGGATTACCGGGATCCAGACCGTGGCCGACACGCAATTCGTGTATGTCGATACGCCAGGTTTCCAGACGCGCCATTCGAATGCGCTGAACAAGACGCTGAACCGCACCGTGACCACGACGCTGACAGCGGCCGACGTCATCCTGTACATCATCGAAGCCGGCACCTTCGGCCCGGCTGACCAGCAAGTGATGGCTTTGCTGCCGGCCAACGTGCCTTGCATCCTGGTGATCAACAAATCGGACCGGGTCAAGGACAAGGCGGTGCTGCTGCCGTTCGCCCAGAAAATCGCCGCCATGCGCGATTTCGCGGCGGTGGTGCCGGTATCGGCCAAGCTGCGTTTCCAGCTGGATAACCTGCAAGGCGAAATCCGCAAGCACCTGCCGGCCAATCCGCCGATGTTCGGCGAAGACGATATCACCGACCGCAGCGAGAAATTCCTTGCAGCCGAAATCGTGCGTGAAAAAGTATTCCGTTTTGTCGGCGATGAACTGCCTTACACCAGCACGGTCCTGATCGAGAAATTCGAGCTTGAAGGCAATCTGCGCCGTGTGTTCGCGGCGATCCTGGTCGAACGCGATACCCACAAATCGATGGTGATCGGCCAGAAGGGCGCCCGCCTCAAGGATATTTCAACCCAGGCGCGGCTGGACATGGAACGCCTGTTCGGCGGTCCGGTATACCTGGAAATCTGGGTCAAGGTGAAATCCGGCTGGGCCGACAACGAAGCCGGATTGCGCGCCTACGGCTACGAATAAGCCCGAATCCATACCCAACAGAGCATGAGCGCCATCATCGCTGACGACACCGCCGGAGAAGCTGCCATGCCGCCGACCGTGGCTGACGAAGAGTTGATCGCCATCATCGGCGAAGCTGGCGGCGCTGCCGCTCCCAATCCGCCAAAACGCCGGGCCCGGCCCTTGGATACCCGCGTCACAGGACAGCCGGGTTTTGTCCTGCACAGCTATCCGCACCGCGAAACCAGTTTGATCATCGATGTCTTCAGCCGCGATTACGGCCGCATCGCCCTGGTTGCCAAGGGCGCCAAGCGTCCTTTGTCGAAACTGCGCGGCGTGCTGCAAACCTTCCAGCCCTTGTCGCTGAGCTGGAGCGGCAAATCCGAAGTCCGCACCCTGATTGCGGCCGAATGGGTAGGCGGCTTGCTGCCGCTGGAAAAGTCGGCTCTGCTGTGCGGTTTTTACCTGAATGAACTGCTGGTCAAGCTGGTGGCGCGCGACGATCCGCACGCGGCGCTGTTCGATCACTACGTCACCACGCTGAATCAATTGGCGCACCAGGAACCGGCGCCTATTGTCCTGCGCCAGTTTGAAAGGGCGCTGCTCAAGCAGACCGGCGTCGCCGGCGATTTCACCCGCTGCACCAGCACCCGGCAAGCGGTCGATCCTGCGGAAAATTATGTGGTCGATCCGGAACGCGGCCCGCGTCTTGCACGGGCGGCCGATTCCTGGCCGCGCGTCAGCGGCAAGACCTTGCTCGACATGGAGCGGGAAGACTACCGCGACGCCGTCACCCAGGCCCAGAGCAAGGTCCTGATGCGTTTCCTGCTGGCCCACCACCTGGGCGGCGCACCATTGAACACGCGGCAGATCCTGATCGACCTGATGCAGCTGTAAAGATGCAGATGACTGCCGCCGACAAATCCAATCCCATTACCTGAGCATACGATGAGCTATCTCAATCCTACCTCCGCCGTGATCGACCTTGGCGTCAATATCGATCACGTCGCCACCTTGCGCAATGCGCGCGGCACCACTTACCCTGATCCGCTGCAAGCGGCATTGCAGGCTGAAGAGGCGGGCGCCGATGTGATCACTTTGCATCTGCGCGAAGACCGGCGCCACATCAAGGACGCCGACGTCGAAATCATTCGGCCGCAACTGCGCACGCGGATGAACCTGGAAGCGGCAGTGACCCAGGAAATGATCGATTTTTCCTGCAAGATCAAGCCGGAGGATTCTTGCCTGGTGCCCGAGCGCCGGCACGAACTGACCACGGAAGGCGGCCTCGATGTCGTCAAGTACTTTACCCAAGTGCAGGCAGCGGTGCGGCAGCTGCAGGCGGAAGGCATCCGGGTCAGCCTGTTCATCGATCCCGAAGCCGACCAGATCCAGGCCGCGGCGGAAGTCGGCGCGCCGGTGATCGAGCTGCATACCGGACGTTATGCCGAAGCGCATGACGAAGCCGGCCAGCGCAGTGAGCTGGAGCGGGTGCAGATCGCGGTGCAGGAGGGCGTCAAGCGCGGCCTCAAGGTCAATGCAGGCCATGGCCTGCATTACACCAATACCCAGGCCATTGCCGCCATTCCCGATATCGCCGAGCTGAACATCGGCCACGCCATCGTGGCCCACGCAGTATTCGTCGGCTGGAAAAACGCCGTCAGCGAAATGAAAGCCCTGATGGTGAAAGCGCGCCTGGGAAAATAGAAAGGCTTGTGATGATTTATGGCATCGGCACTGACATCATCCAGATTCCGCGCATAGCCGCGGCGCTGCAGCGCAACGGCGATCGTTTCGCCGAAAAGATCCTGGGTCCCCAGGAAATGGAAAAATACCTGCAGCGCAAAGCCAAGGTAGAGGTGCGCGGCATCCGTTTCCTGGCCACCCGTTTTGCTGCCAAGGAGGCTTTTTCCAAGGCGCTCGGGCTGGGCATGAAGATGCCGATGACCTGGCGCGCCATGCAGACCTTGAATGCCCCCAGCGGCAAGCCGGTCGTCGTGGTCAACCCGGCGCTGGAAGAATACATGCAAAGCAGGGGCCTGACCGCCCAGGTATCGATTACCGATGAAGCGGAGTATGCGGTCGCCTTTGTCATTGTAGAAAAAAATCGTGTGGAGATAACATGAGTAGTGGTTTGAAACAGCGTGCAGCCGGCCAAGCCGCGCTCGGTCCGGTCATGCTGGACGTGGTCGGCGCCAGCCTGAGCGCTGACGATATCCGCCGCATCCAGCATCCGCTCACCGGCGGCGTGATCCTGTTCACGCGCAACTACCAGGACCGCGCGCAGCTGACCGCGCTGACCGCGGCGATCCATGCGGCGCGTCCCGGCATCTTGATCGCAGTCGACCATGAAGGCGGCCGGGTGCAGCGCTTCAGGACCGACGGTTTTACCCGCTTGCCGGCGATGCGGCTGCTCGGACAGCAATGGGAGCGCGATGTGCTGGCAGCGACCAAAACCGCGACCGCGGTAGGTTTCGTGCTGGCCAGCGAGCTGCGCGCCTGCGGCGTCGACCTGTCGTTTACACCGGTGCTGGATCTCGATTACGGCGATTCCAGCGTGATCGGCGAGCGCGCTTTCCATCGCGATCCGCGCGTGGTCGCCTTGCTGGCGAAGAGCCTGAACCACGGACTGGCGCTGGCCGGCATGGCGAACTGCGGCAAGCATTTTCCCGGCCACGGTTATGTGCATGGCGACTCCCATTCGTCGCTGCCGGTCGACGACCGCAGCCTGGCGCAGATCATGGAAGAAGATGTCAAGCCCTACGACTGGCTCGGCATGAGCCTGGCGGCGGTAATGCCGGCGCATGTGATTTATTCCAAGGTGGACCGGCACTCGGCCGGATTCTCCCGGAAATGGCTGACCATCCTGCGCGAGGAGATCGGTTTCAACGGCGTGATTTTCAGCGACGACCTGAGCATGGAAGCCGCCGGTTCGGCCGGCGGCGTGCTGGATGGCGCCAAGGCGGCGCTGGCGGCCGGCTGCGACGTGGTCCTGATCTGCAATTCGCCGGACAAGGCCGACCAGCTGCTGGCCGGCCTGGAGGGCGGTGCGGCGCCGGCATCGTGTGCGCGCCTGACGGCGCTGGCGCCGCAAACGGCGGCGCTTGATTGGGACACGCTGCAAGGCGATGCGCGTTACCTGGCCGCCAGGTCGCTGGTGCAAGCGCTGCTGTAAGGTATGATCTGGCATCATGACTGAAGCTGAAATTCCCGATCCGCGCGCGGTGGTGCTGGAGACCGTCGCCAAGCTGCCGAACCTGCCTGGCGTGTATCGCTATTTCGACGCGGCCGACAATATCCTGTATGTCGGCAAGGCGCGCGACCTGAAGAAGCGGGTCTCGAGTTATTTCCAGAAAAACCTCGCCAGCCCGCGCACAGCCATGATGGTCGAACGCATTGCCCGGCTGGAGACCACGGTGACGCGCAGCGAAGCGGAAGCCCTGATCCTGGAAAGCAACCTGATCAAGAGCCTGCAGCCGCGCTACAACATTCTTTTCCGCGACGACAAATCCTATCCTTACCTGAAAATCAGCGGCCAGGAATATCCGCGCATGGCGTATTACCGTGGCGCGGTGGATAAAAAGAACCAGTATTTCGGTCCTTTCCCGAATGCCTGGGCGGTCAAGGAATCGATGCAGATCCTGCAGAAGGTGTTCCTGCTGCGGACCTGTGAAGACAGCGTTTTCGCCAACCGCACGCGGCCTTGCCTGCTGCACCAGATCCAGCGCTGCAGCGCGCCGTGCGTGAACCTGGTCAGCCATGAGGATTACCTGACCGATGTCGACAATGCCGCCAAGTTCCTGCGCGGACGGCAAACCGAAGTATTGACGACGCTGGACAAGAAGATGCATGCCTATGCCGCCGAACTGAAGTTCGAGCAGGCGGCCGCGGTGCGCAACCAGATTACCGCGCTGTCGCGCGTGTTGCACCAGCAAAGCATGGAAACCGTGGGCGACAGCGATATCGACATCGTCGCCGTCATCGTCCAGGGCGGGCGCGCCTGCGTCAACCTGGCGATGGTGCGCGGCGGCCGCCACCTGGGCGACCGCGCGTATTTCCCGAGTCATGTCGACGGTGCATTGTCGAACCCGGAAGAAGCGGCGGGCGAAACCATTGAAGTCGCTGTGCTCAAGGCCTTCATGGCGCAGCATTACATCGATACGTTCATTCCCGGCACGCTGATCCTGAATATCGAATTCGACGAACCGGCCCTGATGGTGGCGCTGATGGAGCAATGCGGACATCGCATCAACCTGCTGTTCCAGCCGCAGGGGCAGCGCCGCCAGTGGCTGGAGATGGCGCACAAGGGCGCCGAGATTTCACTCGCCAGGCTGCTCTCGGAGCAGGGCTCGCAGCAGTCCAGGACGCGCGCGCTGGTGGAGGTGCTTGGCCTTGAAATCGAAGATATCGACAGCTTGCGCGCCGAGTGTTTCGATATCAGCCATACCTCGGGCGAGGCGACCCAGGCATCCTGCGTGGTGTTCCACCACCACGCCATGCAGAACGGCGAATACCGGCGCTACAACATCAAGGACATCACGCCAGGCGACGACTACGCCGCGATGCGCCAGGTGCTGATGCGGCGCTACGAGAAAGTGGCCAACGGCGACGGCGTGATGCCCGACATCGTGCTGATCGACGGCGGCAAGGGGCAGGTTGAAATGGCGCGCCAGGTGCTGGCCGAACTAGGGCTGGACATCGGCCTGATCGTCGGCGTCGCCAAAGGCGAAGGGCGCAAGGTCGGGCTGGAAACGCTGATCTTTGCCGACGGCCGCGCCGCGCGCGAACTCGGCAAGGAGTCGGCGGCCCTGATGCTGATCGCGCAGATCCGCGACGAGGCGCACCGTTTTGCGATCACCGGCATGCGCGCCAAGCGGGCCAAGGCGCGCCAGAGTTCGCGGCTGGAAGAGATCGAAGGGATCGGCGCTAAACGCCGGCAGAAGCTGCTGGCGCGTTTTGGCGGACTGCGCGGGGTGGCCGACGCCAGCATCGAGGATATCGCTTCGGTTGAAGGCATATCGCGGCTGCTGGCGGAGGAGATCTACAAGCAGCTCCATTGAGTGTTGCATTGCTCGTTGCTTTTGCAGGTTTTGTTTCCCAACTGCGGCATACTCCTAGATAATTAAAACATGAACAGTTGGCTCCTTACCCATAAAACCATTTATGCCATTTAATATCCCGATTTTACTGACCTGGTTGCGGGTTGCCCTGATCCCGTTGGTGGTCGGCGTTTTCTATCTTCCTGACCTCGGTTTTTCGACGCTGCAACTGGGCCTGGCGTCCACCATCATTTTTATCGTCGCCGCCGTGACCGACTGGTTCGACGGGTTCCTGGCGCGGCGCTGGAACCAGACTTCCGCTTTCGGCGCTTTCCTGGATCCGGTCGCGGACAAGCTGATGGTCGCCGGCGCCTTGCTGGTGCTGGTGCACCTGGGGCGGGTCGATCCCATCATCGCGTTCGTGATCATCGGCCGCGAGATCGCCATCAGCGCCTTGCGTGAATGGATGGCGCAAATCGGCGCATCGAAATCGGTCGCCGTCAGCTCCATCGGCAAAATTAAAACCACTGCACAGATGGTCGCGATCCCGATGTTGTTGTATTATGGCGACCTGCTTGGCATCGATACCCGTTTCTGGGGGCAGGTGCTGCTGGTGATAGCAGCGGTGTTGACGGTGTGGTCCATGTTTTATTATTTGCGTAAAGCGTGGCCGCTGATCAAGGAAACCACCGCAGCAAAAGAAAACAACAGGCAGTGAAGTAAAAAGTCGGTGTTTTGAAAAAATGTGATGAATATTTTTCGAAATTATTGACAAGCTCTGTAGATCAACTATAATGTCGTCTCTGTAGTTAATACAGAAAAAGAAACAAATGCGGGAGTAGCTCAGTTGGTAGAGCGCAACCTTGCCAAGGTTGAGGTCGAGAGTTCGAGACTCTTCTCCCGCTCCAGATTCAAAAAAGGAAGCTGGAAAAAGCTTCCTTTTTTTATGTAAGATCAGTAGCTGATCGTATTGCCTGGCAGATGTCCATCCAGTCAATATGCTTTGATTTTGCAGCAGGACACCCCTGGCGGGGTAGCAAAGTGGTTATGCAGCGGCCTGCAAAGCCGTTTACGCCGGTTCGATCCCGACCCCCGCCTCCAGACTCCATACGCGGGAGTAGCTCAGTTGGTAGAGCGCAACCTTGCCAAGGTTGAGGTCGAGAGTTCGAGACTCTTCTCCCGCTCCATATTCCAGGCAAGGAAGATGAACATGTCTTCCTTGCCGTTTCAGTAAAAATTCCTCCTTTGGTTTTTCTCCTGATGTGCCCGCAGAGTATTCTGCATGCATGGTTTTCCAGAGTCTTGCGCCGTTCTCCGCAGAGTGCCGATACACGAGTAGATTCACCTTTCGCCGGGGCCACTTTCCAGATAGGACTGGGTTCCGGGAGTCTTCTCCTTTATCGGCTATCGCGATAGCCGCATCCTTTACAATTTCGTTTTGCAAATCAGTTTGACGACCGGTCCGTACACGCGAACCGGTCGTTTTGTCATTTGGGCGGCTCAATCGGCAAGCCGCCCAGTATCTGCGCAGGTCTGCGCAGCACCGGGTCGAACGGGTTAAGCTGCGCGCCGACGCCCGCGGCTTCTTTCTTCAATATCTGCACCACGGTCGGCAAACGATCGGCATTCAGTCTTTCCGCCAGCGTTGCGACGCTCAGGGCGGCCACTGCACGGCCCTGGCGGTCCAGCACCGGCACCGCAATGCCCGCCATGCCGGGCAGCAGCCCGACGCCGTGGCTGGCGGCATAACCAAGATCGAGCGAACGCTTGATTTCGGTGCGCAGATACACTTCGTCGTACAAGCCCAGGTCCAGCAAGCGCGGCAGGTTGAAGCGAATGATTTCTTCCCGTTCTGCTTCCGGCAGGAATGCCAGGATCACCAATGCTCCCTGGCCGACCCCGAGCGCCACCCTGCCGCCTACGTCCCCTGTGAACGAGCGGATTGGGAACGGTCCTTCGCTGCGGTCCAGGCACATGGCGTCGTAGCCGCTGCGCACCAGCAGGAACATGGTGTCGCCCAGCGCTGCCGACAGCCGCAGCAGGATGGGGCGGCAGATGTCGCGCAAGTTGCCGCGCTGGCCGGCGCGCGCAGCGAGCGCAAAAAATTCCACGCTCAAGCGATAAGCCTTGCTGCGTTCATCCTGTTCGACCACGCCTTCGCCCGCCAGCGCGCGCAGGATGCGGTGTGCAGTGGGCTGGGCCAGGCCGGTGGCCTGGGCGACATGGGTCAGCTTGGCGCCATCGCCGCTGCTTGCGGCCAGGGCCCGGATAATCGCGAAACCGCGCTGCAGGCTGGTTCCGGTAGAAGCATCTTGATCCTTCATCAATTTCTCCAGATGGAATATATATATCTATATATCTAATAATATATTCATTTAATGGAGTAAATCAAATAATTAGTCTGCTATATGGAATATTGAATTGACCCTGATTTTTCTTTTCACTATATTTCGGAAAAGGCTTTGGCAAGGTATTGGATGCAAAACCGACCGTCATGGGGGACAAGTCGATGTCGTTTCTACAGCTGGAAAACCTATCCAAGCACTACGGTGACTTCACCGCGGTGGAGAAACTCAACCTGACGGTGGAGAAGGGGGAGTTCGTTTCGCTGCTCGGACCTTCCGGCTGCGGCAAGACCACCACCCTGCAAATGATCGCCGGTTTTATCGAGGCGAGCGCGGGCCGGGTGCTGCTGGATGGGCGCGACATCACCCATGAAAAGCCGAACCGCCGCGGCCTCGGCATCGTGTTCCAGAGTTATGCCTTGTTCCCGCACATGACGGTGAGCGGCAATGTCGGCTTCGGCCTGGAAATGCGGCGGATTGCACCGGACGAATGCGCGGAGCGGGTACGCAAGGCGCTGGCGCTGGTGCACCTGGAAAAATTCAGCCATCGTTATCCGCGCGAGCTGTCCGGCGGCCAGCGCCAGCGGGTAGCCCTGGCGCGCGCGCTGGTGATCGAACCGCCGGTGCTGCTGCTGGATGAGCCGATGTCAAATCTCGACGCCAAGCTGCGCGAGGACATGCAGGTAGAACTGCGCGAGATCCAGCGCAAGGTCGGTACCACCACCATCATGGTCACGCATGACCAGTCGGAAGCCTTGTCGATGAGCGACCGCGTGGTAGTGATGGATGCCGGCCGCGCGATCCAGATCGCCAAGCCGTTCGATGCCTATGAATCGCCGGTCAACCAGTTCGTCTCGCAGTTCGTCGGCAAGGCCAACCTGTTCGAAGGGCAGGTGGCCTCGGTCAGCCAGCAAGGATCGGCGCTGAATGTTCACGGGCATCTGCTGAACACCAGCGACGCCACCTTGCAAATCGGCGAACAGGTCACCCTTTGCCTGCGCCCGGAAAAACTGGAACGCTGCAGCCCGCAGGATGAAATCATTCGCGGCCGGGTGCGTTCGGGCGTATTCCTTGGCAACCAATGGCTGTATCACATCGACACCGGACTGGGCGATTTGCTGGCCACCTGGCAGAACTGCGGCAATGCCGCATGCAGCGACGGCCAGGAGGTTTCCTTGCGCTGGCCGGCGGACGCGCTGCACATAGTCAAGCGCGGACAGCCCGAGGTCCGGCATGGCTAAGTCGCCCGCCCTGCCGTCGCCAATGCTGCCGTACTTGCTGACCGCCCCGGGCGTGATCCTTTTTTTCACGATGGTGCTGGTGCCGTTGCTGCTGACCTTGCTGCTGTCTTTCTACGGCTTCGATTCCGGCACCGGCATCGTCGCAAAATTCAGCCTGAACAACTATTGGCAGGTTTTCAGCGACGAATATTTCCATTCCATTTTCCTGCGCACATTCTGGATAGCGGGACTGACCACGCTCATCTGCATAGTGATCGGCGCGCCGGAAGCCTATGTGCTGAGCCGCATGGGGAAACCGTGGCGCTCGATTTTCCTGATCGTCATCCTCGGTCCCCTGCTGGTGTCGGTAGTGGTGCGTGCTTTCGGCTGGAGCATGCTGCTCAGCGCCAACGGCCTGGTTAATTCGGCTATCGCCTGGTTTGGTTTTGCGCCGCTCAAGCTGCTCTATACCACGGGTGCAATCGTGATTGCCCTGGTGCAGGTGATGCTGCCGTTCATGGTGATTCCAGTATGGACCTCCTTGCAAAGGCTCGATCCTACCGTTGCCCAGGCGGCCTTGTCCCTGAACGCCTCGCCGGCGACGGTGCTGCGGCGGATCGTGCTGCCGCAGGTCTTGCCCGGCATCCTGTCCGGCAGCCTGATCGTGTTCGGCCTCAGCGCCAGCGCCTTTGCGATTCCCGGCTTGCTGGGCGGACGCCGCCTGAAAGTGGTGGCGACCACTGTCTACGACGAATTCCTCGGCTCGCTCAATTGGCCGCTGGGAGCGTCGATAGCCATCATCCTGCTGCTGGCGAACCTGCTCATCATGCTGAGCTACAACCGGGTCCTGGAACGCAAGTATTCCAGGACGCTGGGCTAACCGGGGAAACCGATCGTATGCGCAACAATGGTCCGATTGCCTTGATATTCCATGCGCTGGTGGTGGCGTTTGTGCTGGCGCCGCTGCTGGTTGTGTGCCTGGTCGCGTTTACGCCGGAAGACACGCTGTCCTTGCCGACCCACGGTGTTTCATTGCGCTGGTTCAAGGCCGTCTTCGAACATCCCGACTTCGTGCAATCGTTCTACAACAGTTTGCTGCTGGCCCTGCTGTCTGCCACGCTCTCGCTGTGCATCGCGCTGCCGGCAGGGTTGGCGATAGGGCGCCTGAGTTTTGCCGGCCGCGATTTCCTGAATGCCTTGTTCCTGTCGCCGCTGATCATTCCCACCCTGGTGCTGGGGGTGGCGCTGATGCGGCTGTTCGCCAGCATGGGCGTCAGCGGTTCGTTCGGCTGGCTGGTGGTGGCCCACGTGGTGGTGATCAGCCCCTATGTATTGCGGCTGGTGCTGGCAGCGGTAGTGGGCATGGATCAAAGCGCAGAACAGGCCGCGCAGTCGCTCGGCGCCGGACCCTGGACGGTATTCCGGCGCGTCACGCTGCCGATGATCCTGCCCGGTATTACCGGCGGCTGGCTGCTGGCGTTCATCAACAGTTTCGACGAGCTGACCATGTCGATTTTCGTGACCACGCCGGCTACCGTCACCCTGCCGGTACGCATGTACATGTACGCCACCGAATCGATCGACCCGATGATGGCTTCGGTGTCGGCATTGATGATCCTGGTTACCGGCGCCGCGATGCTGGTGCTGGATCGCGTCTACGGGCTGGACAAGGTATTGATCGGCCAGCAGGGATGAACCCATGCCAGCAACAGGAAACGAGGCAATGACTTTATTTACCAGAATCGCAGAGACGCAACGCGAACCGGTCAGCTTCTCGCTGGACGGCCGGAGCGCGACCGCGCTGGCAGGCGACACCGTATTGACCGCGGTCCTGACACAGGCGGACAGCTTGCGCTTGTCTGAATTCAGCGGCAAGCCGCGCGCCGGCTTTTGCCTGATCGGCGCTTGCCAGGATTGCTGGATGCACACCGAAGACGGACAACCGCTGCGTGCCTGCGGCACCGAAATCCAGCCCGGCATGCGGCTGCTTACTGCGGTTTCGGGAGCGTCGCATGGATGAGCCGCGGATCGTGATTGTCGGCGCCGGGCCGGCCGGGGTGCGTGCCGCCGAGGCCTTGGTGGCGGCGGGATTGCGGCCGGTGGTTGTCGATGAAAACCAGCGTGCCGGCGGCCAGATATATCGCCAGCCGCCTGCGGGGTTTGTGCGTTCGAAAAAACAGCTGTACGGTTTCGAATCTGCGAAGGCGGATGCGCTGCATCGCACATTCAACAAACTGCGCAGTTATATCAGTTATCTGCCCGAGACCCTTGTATGGAATTGCGACGGCCGCCAGCTGGATCTGCTGGGCCGCGGCCAGCACCAATCCTTGCCCTATTCGCACCTGGTGTTATGTACCGGCGCCATCGACCGGGTTTTGCCGTTCCCGGGCTGGCTTTTGCCTGGCGTGTATACCCTGGGCGCGGCCCAGGTCGCGCTGAAGGCGCAAGGCTGCGTGATCGGCAGCCGTATCGTCCTGGCTGGTTCCGGCCCCTTGCTTTATCTGCTTGCTTATCAATATGCGAAAGCTGGCGCCGACATTGCGGCAGTACTGGATACCTCTTCTTTTGCCGGCAAGCTGCAGGCGACATTTGAGCTGCTTAAGCAACCGCTCGCTTTGGCCAAGGGCTTGTATTTTCTGGCATGGCTGCGCTGCCATGGCATCAAGGTAGTGGAGGGCGTGGAAAAAATTGCAGTCACTGGCGAACAAAAAGTAAAAACCGTTTCCTGGCACAAGAACGGCCGTGAACAAACGCTGGAGTGCGACGCGGTTGCCAGCGGTTTCGGACTGCGTTCGGAAACCCAGCTGGCCGACCTGGCGGGCTGTGCGTTCGAGTTCAGCCAGATCAATCAACAATGGCTGCCGCAGCGCGACCAGGCCGGGCGCAGCAGCGTCAAAGGGGTATACCTTGCCGGCGACGGCGGCGGCATTGCCGGCGCCGACGCCGCTGAACTGGCGGGACGGCGCGCCGCCCTGGCTTTGCTTGAAGACTTGGGGAAGACAATCGACGTGGGAGAAAGCCGGCGCCTCGATCGTGCATTGCAACGCATGCAGGGGTTTCGACGCGGACTGGAGCGCGCATTTCCAACGCCGGTCGAATGGGCGCGCGAGTGCGCCGATGAAGAAATCATTTGCCGCTGCGAAGAAATCACGGCGGGTGAACTGCGCCATGCCGTGAACCATGCCGGCACGGTCGAAATGAACCGGTTGAAAGCGCTGACCCGGGTCGGCATGGGACGTTGCCAGGGACGGGTTTGCAGCGCCGCTGCAGCTGAAATCCTGGCTTGCAGCACCGGCAAATCGCTGGCGGAAATCGGACGCCTGCGTGGCCAGCCGCCGATCAAACCGTTTCCGGTGGCGGTTGGCGTGGCGATGAGCTCGGTACGGGAAACGTCATGAACGAGCGGCTGACAGTTGATGTCGCCATTATCGGTGGCGGCCTGATGGGCTGTTCTGCCGCCCTGGCCTTGCGTCGCATGAACCTGTCAGTGACGTTGCTGGAACAGGGCTGGTGCGGTGCGCAAGCCAGCGGCGTCAATTATGGCGGAGTGCGGCGCCAGGGCCGGGCTTCGGCGCAGCTGCCGTTATCGCAGCGCGCCCATGCGATCTGGCAGCGTTTGCCGCAGCTGGTAGGCAGCGACTGCGAATATACGGTTTCAGGCCATCTGAAACTGGCGCGCAGCGAGATTGAACTGGCGTCGCTTGAAGATTACCGGGCGCAAGCCGACGGCTTCGGCTTGCAGCTTGAGATCCTCGGACGCGCAGCACTGCGCCAGCGCTTTCCGTGGCTGGGCGAGAAGGTCGCCGGCGGCTCCTTGTGCCCGGGCGACGGCCACGCTAATCCACGGCTGGTAGCTGCCGCTTTCGCGCTGGCGGCAAAGAATCACGGCGCCGACTTGCGCGAAGGGACGACAGTAGAAAGCGCCGTCTTCGATGGCGGGAAATTTACGGTTCGCGCTGCCGGCGGGCTGGAAGTCAAAGCGAAATTCCTGCTTAACTGCGCCGGTGCATGGGGTGCAAGATTTGCCGAACAATTTGGCGAGCATGTGCCGGAATATCCGATTTTTCCGAACATGTGGGTGACCGAACCGATGCCCAAACTGGTTGAGCCCAATGTCGGCATCGTCGGCGGCGGTTTTTATGTGCGCCAGGTAGCCAGGGGAAATTTCGTGCTGGGCGGCGGGCGCGGCACGGGGCAGTTGGCGATTGCATCGACGCGGCCGGCCAGCGCTTCTATGTTTGACTCGATGAGGATGGCTTGCGAATTCATTCCTGCATTGCAAAATGCATTGGTGATCCGCAGCTGGACTGGCGTCGAGGGCGCCTTGCCGGATCATCAGCCGGTCCTCGGGCCGAGCGCGACGACTCCTGGCCTGTTTCATGCTTTTGGTTTTTCCGGCGCAGGCTTCCAGCTGGCGCCGGCAGTGGGGGAAGTCCTGGCGGACCTGGTAGCCCATGGGGCGACGGCAACGCCTATCGAGGCTTTCAGCATCGATAGATTCAGCGCAATAAGTTGAAAAAAAAGCTGAAGCCGATGCATCAGTAAATTATGTGGCGGGCATGTCGGGGCGTTTAATCTTAGAGGAGGCGGGACCATGAAATTCAAACAGATTCTCCTGGCGACAGGATTCATTTCTGCATTAGGCGCAGCGGCGGCAAGCAGCGCCGAGACGCGCACGCTGTATGTCGGCATGAACGGCGGCAGCATGGAAAAAAATTACACCAGCTATATATTTCCGGAATTCGAAAAAGCCAATAACGTCAAGATTGTGGTGGTTCCCGGCACGTCCGCCGATATCATGGCCAAGATGTCGGCGCAAAAAGACAAGCCGCAAATGCACCTGGTGTTTCTCGACGATGGCGTCATGTACCGCGCGGTCGGCATGGGGCTGTGCCAGAAACTGAAAGATGCTCCGGTATTCAAGGAAATTTATCCATTTGTGCGCATGGCGAACGACCAGGCGGTGGGGATAGAACTGGGCACGGTCGGCATCGGTTACAACAAGAAGATGTTCGATGAAAAAGGCTGGGCTGCGCCGACTTCCTGGATGGATTTCGCCGATCCGAAATACAAGGGAAAAGTAGTGTTCCAGTCGATCCAGAGCAGCACCTTCGGCCTGCACAGCTTCCTGATGTTCAACCGCCTGGTCGGCGGCACCGATAAAAATGTCGAGCCGGGTTTCCAGAAATGGGGCAGCACGGTCGGTCCCAACGTGCTTGAGTACCTGTCCAGCTCAGCGAAAATATCGGAAATGGTGCAAACCGGCGAAACCGCGATTTTCCCGCTGACGCCGACGGCAATTGCGAATCTGAAAGCCAAGGGCATCCCGGCCGAATTTGCTACGCCGAAAGAGGGGGCAGTCATGCTGATGGTCGGCGCTTGCGCCCTGAAGAACAATTCCGAACCCGAACTCTCGCAGAAACTGGCGGAATACCTGTTGAGCGCCGGCTCGCAAGCCAAGGCGGTGGAATATGCCAACGCCATTCCGATCAACAAGAACGTCAAGATACCGGAATCCGTGCAAGCCAAGATAGGCAATGTCGACAAGCTGATGAAAAACATCAACACGGTCGACTGGGACGTCATCAACAAGGACCGCGCCGCCTGGAACGATCGCTGGAGCCGCATGATCGAGCGCTAGCCTGGCGCTGTCCTATGCGGCGGCAAACGGCGGCGGCCTGCGCTTGATCGGCTGCGCCTTGACGATCGCGGTATTGGTCTCGGCCTTGTCGGCGATGCGGTCGATGACCTGGTCCAGTTCTGCGATCGAGCGCACGAACAGGCGCGCGATATAACAATCCTCGCCGGTCACCTTGTCGCATTCGCAGAATTCGGGCGTCTCTTCGATCAGCTTCTGGACGACTTGCAGCTTGCCGGGCAGGGGCCGGATGCGCACGATGGCTTGCAGCTGGTAGCCCAGCGCCTGCGGATCGATATCCACTGTGAAACCGCGGATGACGCCGCGTTCCTCAAGCCGGTGCAGCCGTTCCGACACGCTCGGCGAGGACAGGCCAACCTGCTGGCCCAGCTCTTTGAGCGAAATGCGCGCATCCTTGAGCAGGACTTCAAGGATGCGCTGGTCGACATTGTTCAGCATTTTGCATGTCTCCGAGAATTTGAAATATTGCCTTATATAATAAGGCAAATGGCGCATATTTCCTTGTATTTAGCATAGAAAATACAAGGGTAAAGTGAGATTATCAGGCTCTGACGGTTTTCGGGAGCTTTATATGAACAAGACGGTAAGCGGCACGGTTGAAATGACGGCCGCCATGGTTATTTCGGGAACCATCGGCTGGTTCGTCGTGGTGTCGGGCCAGCCGGTGCTGGACGTGGTGTTCTGGCGCTGCGTGTTTGGCGCGGCAACCTTGCTGATAGTCTGCGCCGGCATGGGACTGCTGCGCGGCGCCGTCACGCTGCGCCTGCTGGGCCTGGCGGCGCTGGGCGGCGTGGCGATCGTGGTCAACTGGCTGCTGCTGTTCATCTCTTATTCGCACGCGTCGATCTCGATCTCTACCGCGGTCTACAACACCCAGCCATTCATGCTGGTCGGCCTTGGCGCGGTTTTTTTCGCCGAGCGCCTGACGCTCAACAAGCTGACCTGGCTCGCGATAGCCTTTGCCGGCATGCTGCTGATCGTGCTGGCGCAACCGGGCGCGGCCGATAGCGGCAGCAATTACCTGGCGGGGATACTGATGGCGCTGGGCGCGGCTTTTTTCTATGCGGTGGCCGCCATCATCACCAAGAAGCTGGCCGGCACGCCGCCGCACCTGATCGCCTTGGTCCAGGTCTGCGTCGGCACGCTGATGCTGGCGCCTTTCGCCCACCTGTCGGCGCTGCCTTCCGGCCTCGGCGCGTGGGGCATCCTGGTGACGGTCGGCGTGGTGCACACCGGGCTGATGTATATCCTGCTGTATGGCGCGATCCAGAAACTGCCGACGCACCTGACGGGATCGCTGTCGTTCATCTATCCCATCGTGGCGATCGCGGTGGATTTCCTGGCCTTCGGCCACCGGCTGCAGCTGAGCCAGCTGATCGGCGCCGCCGCTATCCTGATCGCTGCGGCAGGCATGAACCTTGGCTGGACGCTGTGGAAACCAAGGGTGCAAATGCAATGACGGCAAGCGCCGCGGCCAGCAGGCAGCCGCGGCGCCCTTACAGTCACCTTGATCAAGTCAGGGCGCGCGCCGCCTCCTCAATCAGGGCGACGATTTCATCGGGATGCGAGGCCATGGAAGCATGGCTGGCCGCCAGCTCGATGGTCTTCCTGGGTTTCATGCGTTCGGCGAACCAGCGCTCGGTTGCCGGCGGTATCATGCGGTCGTTGCTCGAAACCTGGTACCAGGATGGTTTGCTTTTCCAGGCTGGCGGCCCGGAAGCGTCGCCGAAACAACGGGCAGCGATCGGCTTCTGCGTCAGCGCCATCACCAGGGCTTCGGTTGCATCCACGTCCTGGCAGAAATTGTCGCGGAACTGATCGCGGGCGATCCACAGGAAACCATTGTCGTCCGGCGCGATGCTGGCGGCGCCGGGCGGCGGTTCGCGCATGCCGAAAATGCCGCCCGGGGTTTCGCCTTCATCGGGAGCAAAGGCGGCAACGTACACCAGGCCAAGCACGTTCGGCGCATGGCCCGCGCCGGTGATCACCATGCCGCCATAGGAATGGCCGACCAGCAGCGTCGGGCCGTCCTGGGCTGCGGCGAACCTGGTGGTGCGGTCGACATCGTCGGCCAGCGAGGTGAGCGGGTTTTGCACTGCGCTCACGCGGTATCCTCTTGCGTGCAGCGGCGGAATCACGTGGCGCCAGTGCGAGCCGTCGCCCCATGCGCCATGCACCAGGACTATATTGAGCTGCGTTGCCATATTGCGTTCTCCTGTTCTGTCGAGCGACCATGAAAACTGCAGGATGGCGTCGCTCGGGCCATCCCGGACAATACGAGCCGGTGATGCAGGCTTGCACTTTCCCGGCCCAGTGTGCCGCTGATGCTGGCCGGATGCGATGGCAGCTTGGCATCAAATCATCCTGGCGTCCGGAAAAGTTTCCAGCAACAGGTCGGAGAATACCCGTAATCTGCTGCTGACATGGCGCCGGCACCCGCCAGCTTCGTTTACAGCAAACCGAAACCGGAAATGAAAACGCCCCGTCAGCTGCAGCGAGCGGACGGGGCGTAAAGCCGGGTGTTATTCCGGCATGCGGAAATCGCTTAACGCAACAGGCTCAGCGCTTTTGCCACACCGGCGCCATAAGCCGGATCGGCCTTGCTGCAGTTGGCGATATGGCGTTCCTGGATTTCCTTGGAGGCGCCGCCCACCGAACGTGCGGTGTTGTCGAACAAGACCTGCTGCTGGGCCGGTGTCATCAGGCGGAACAGGTTGCCCGGCTGCGAATAATAATCGTCGTCGACGCGATGGTTCCAGTGGTCCGCCGCGCCTTCCACGGCCAGCGGCGGTTCGGCGAAGTCGGGCTGTTCCTGCCATTCGCCCTTGCTGTTAGGCTCATAGCCGATGGCGGCGCCGGCGTTGCTGTCGACGCGCATGCTGCCGTCGCGGTGATAGCTGTGGAATGGGCACTTCGGCGCATTCACCGGGATCTGGTGATGGTTGACGCCGAGCCGGTAACGCTGCGCATCGCCATAAGAGAACAAGCGTCCCTGCAGCATCTTGTCCGGCGAGAAGCTGACGCCCGGCACCACATTGGCCGGCGAGAACGCTACCTGCTCCACTTCAGCGAAGTAGTTTTCCGGGTTGCGGTTCAGTTCCATCACGCCGACTTCGATCAGCGGGTAGTCCTTGTGCGGCCAGACCTTGGTCAGGTCGAACGGGTTGAGGTGATACGAACCCGCATCCTTTTCCGGCATGACCTGGACCGACAGTTTCCAGCGCGGGAAATCCTTGTTCTCGATGCTGTCGAACAGATCGCGCTGGGCGCTTTCGCGGTCGTTGCCGACCAGTGCCGCGGCTTCCGCATCGGTGATGTTTTCAATTCCTTGCAGGGTCTGGAAATGGAACTTGACCCAGTAGCGCTCATTGGCGGCATTGATGAAGCTGAAAGTATGGCTGCCGAAACCGTGCATGTGGCGATAGGAGCGCGGCAGGCCGCGGTCGCTCATGACGATGGTGACCTGGTGCAGGGCTTCCGGCAGCAGGGTCCAGAAGTCCCAGTTGTTGTCGGCGCTGCGCAGGTTGGTTTTCGGGTCGCGTTTGACGGCGCGGTTCAGGTCGGGAAACTTGAGCGGATCGCGCAGGAAAAATACCGGGGTATTGTTGCCGACCAGGTCCCAGTTGCCTTCTTCGGTGTAGAACTTGACGGCGAAGCCGCGGATATCGCGTTCGGCGTCGGCGGCGCCGCGTTCACCGGCGACCGTCGAGAAACGTACGAACAGGTCGGTTTTTTTGCCGACTTCGGAAAAAATCTTGGCCTTGGTGTATTTGGTGATGTCGTGGGTGACGGTGAAAGTGCCGTGGGCGCCGGAGCCCTTGGCGTGCATGCGGCGTTCCGGGATGACTTCGCGGTCGAAGTGCGCCAGTTTTTCGAGGAACCAGACGTCTTGCAGCAGGGCCGGGCCGCGCGGGCCGGCGGTCTGGATGTTCTGGTTGTCGACGACGGGCGCGCCGGCGGCGGTAGTAAGCTTTTTCATGCTATTCCTTTCAGTGAACGGGAGGGAAGGTCTGGCTTGTATTATTCTCGATATAAATAAATAGATAAAATTAATTTTAATTAAATTATCAATAGTTATTAACTACTGATAGATATAAGCTTATGCATCCGGCAGGGGAATCCGTTCGTTGTCGCCCGGCACCGGATCGAAGCGTTCCTCACGCCAGTTGTCTTTAGCGGTTTCAATCAGCTGCGGATCGCTGGCGACAAAATTCCACCAGATGGTGCGCGGCCCGTCGATAGGGGCGCCGCCCAGCAGCATGACCTGGGCTGCTTCGCTAGCGGCAATGCGGACCGCCTGGCCAGGTTCCAATACCGCCAGCACGCCCATTTCCAGCGTTTCGCCGTCGATGGCCACGCTGCCGCTGGCGACATACACCGCCTGCTGCGGATATTCCGCTTCCAGCGTGAACTGCGCGCCGGCCTGCATTTCAGCGGCGACATACAGGGTTGGCGCCAGGACCTTGACCGGCGCCTCTTTGCCAAAAGCACGGCCGGCGATGATGCGTAGCCGGTAGCCGTCGCCCTCGACCAGGGGCAGGCTGGCGGCCGGATGGTGGACGAAGGCCGGCGGCCCTTGTTCGTCGGCCAGCGGCAGCGCGACCCAGGTCTGGATGCCGTGCAGGCGCCAGCCTTTGGCGCGTTGCGCCGCGGGCGTGCGTTCGGCGTGGACGATGCCGCGTCCGGCGGTCATCCAGTTGACGTCGCCCGGAATGATTTCCTGGTCGTTGCCCAGGCTGTCATGGTGGCGGATGGCGCCTTCGAACAGATAGGTCACTGTCGCCAGGCCGATGTGCGGATGCGGGCGGACATCGATGCCCTGGCCGCTGGCGAAGTCGACCGGTCCCATGTGGTCGAAAAACAGGAACGGTCCCACGCTCTGGTGGCGGCCGGCCGGCAGCACGCGGCGTACTACCAGTTCGCCGAGGTCGCGAGCGCGGCCCGGTATCCGGTATGCAATAGAGGTAGTCATGTTATATCCAGTCCAGGTAGGCAAAAAAAGGAAGTGCAATGGCTTATTGAAAATTTCATAAAACATGACAATGCCATTGCCCGGTTTTCCTGCGTGATCAACAAACGCAGCTAACTGGGGTCAGAGTGAACTTTCTGCGCGCTTTTTGCAGAAACTTCACTCTGACCCCACTTAGCGGGCCACGGAGCGCCGCCTCATCCCTGAAGAAAGAACGAAACCGCGCTATGCGCTCTGCCTTTCTCCGAATCCGTCATGTGGGGTCAGAGTCAAGTTTCGCGATGAAGTGCCGCGAAAGTTGACTCTGACCCCAGATGACTCTTGCCGTGGTGATCTCATGAATCATGAAACTCTCGATAGGCAAGCTGAAAGACATTAGCATATTTGAATATGCGAGGTTACCGCATAGTGAAAAAGCCAGGTTCTTCCGTAGTGGATCACGGAAGAGCCTGGCTTTTTTTTGAGTGGCTGCAAGCTGCAGCCATGGGCTTTGGCTGTTTCTTAGAATGCGCCTGCCAGCAGGCAGCCGCCCACCGCTGCAATCGCCACGCCGCCCAGGCGCACTGCGCGCGCCGCCATTTTCTGGCCGGCGGCGAGGCCGACCGCCAGGCCAAGCACATGCAGCAGCGCCGTCGCCGCGACAAAACCGACGCCGTACCAGAGCGCCGAGGCGCCATGCGGCAATTCGCTGCCATGCGCATAACCGTGGAACAGCGCGAAGATGGAGACCACGCTGGCGCTGGCCCAGAGCGGCATGCGGACGGCGAAGGCGATCAGCAGGCCCAGCACGGCGACCGATGCCGCGATGCCGGTTTCGACCGCGGGCAGCTGCAGGCCGGAAAACGCCAGCAGCGCGCCGGCCACCATCATCAGCGGAAACGCCAGCGGCAGCGCCCACAGTGCGGAGCGTTTGTTTTGCGCCGCCCACAGGCCGACCGCCAGCATCGCCAGCAAATGGTCGATGCCGGAGAACGGATGGGAAAAACCATCGTTGAAGCCGAACGCGTCGGGATGGCCGGGATGGGCGAATGCCGAGCCGATGCCGAGGGCGGCGATGGCCAGCGCGCTGAGGCGGCCGCAAGTACGGGCGGAAAGATGGGGCATGGCAGGACTCCTTGGAAATGGCTGTTTATCTGAAGAATTCATTTGGGCTGCCGATTCAGGCTGCGTGTTTAGGCTGATCCAGCAAACCTTGCTCGCGGATGAAAGCGATCACTTGCTCAACGCCGTCGCCGCTGCGCAGGTTGGTGAAAATGAATGGCCGTTCGCCGCGCATCTTTTTGGCGTCGTGCGCCATTACGTCCAGGTTAGCGCCGACATAGGGCGCGAGGTCGGTCTTGTTGATGATCAGCAGGTCGGAGCGGGTGATGCCGGGGCCGCCCTTGCGCGGGATTTTTTCGCCGCCGGCGACGTCGATCACGTAGATGGTCAGGTCGGACAGTTCCGGGCTGAAGGTCGCCGCCAGGTTGTCGCCGCCGGATTCCAGCAGGATCAGGTCGAGGTCGGGGAAATCGGCGCTCATGCGCGCAATCGCCTCCAGGTTGATCGAGGCGTCTTCGCGTATCGCGGTGTGCGGGCAGCCGCCGGTCTCCACGCCCATCAGGCGCTCCGCCGGCAAGGCGTCGGCGCGCAGCAGGATCTCCATGTCTTCCTTGGTGTAGATGTCGTTGGTGATGACCGCCATGTCGTAGCGGTCGCGCATGCCTTTGCACAGCATTTCGCACAGCGCGGTCTTGCCGGAGCCGACCGGGCCGCCGATGCCGACGCGGAGTGGATTGGATGTTGAGGAAGTGGTCATTTTGAAATTCGCTTAAAAATATTGAATGTTTGGTTTCAGGAGCGGTAGAGGCGGCTGTATTGCTCTTCATGCTGCATTGACAGCAGCGACAGGCCCGGCGCCCAGTTCGACAATTCATGGTCGGCCAGTCCTTGCGCTTGCTGTGCAGCCAGCTGCAGTTCTGCCTGCAAGGACAGCAGCAGGCGCTGGCCGGCGACCTGGCCCAGCGGGATCGACTTGACGCACACCAGCACCTGGTTCTCCGCCCAGGAAAACAGCATGCCCAGCAGCGCCGCTTCATGCGGCACCTGCAGCGCTACGGCGGCGTAGGCGTAGGCGGTCGGCAGCGGCAGTTCCGGCTGTGCCTGCAAGATCGCCAGCAAGGCGGCGTCGCCCACCTGCAATTCGATCGCCAGCTTGCCCAGCGAATATCCCATCTGTATGGTTTCGGCGCGGAATTCGGCGGTATCGCGGGCTGCGATGAAGCGTTCAGTCCACAGCGCAACCGCGGCGCCGTCGCGGCCTTCGAACGCTTGCAGCAGGCGCCACAAGACGGGCGCCTCAAACAGCGCCACTACTTGCCGCAGGTTGTTGCAGATCCAGCCGCGCGCGGATTCGGGATCCTTGACCCAGCCCTTGTCGATAGCCGTTTCCAGCCCCTGCGAATAGCTGTAGGCGCCGATCGGCAGCGACGGACTGGCCAGTTGCAGCAGGTGGAGCAGCGCGGTCGCATGCATGTCGGTCGCCAAGGTCAGCTGGCGCTGTCGTCGCCGGGCCGGTGGATTTTCTGGCGCAGCGGCACCGGCGCCAGCAAGCCGTCATGGTGATGATGATGGCCGCCGCCATACGCTCCCGATTCAGGCTCGAACGCCGCCAGTTCTTCGGTGACCGTGGCTTGCAGGCCCTGCAGCATTTCCTTCAGCACCGCATCCTTGCGTATGCGCAGGAAACCGTCGCCGACATGCGCCTGGGTGTGCCGGTTGGCCAGGTGGAAAGCACAGCGCAACAAGGCGTGCGGACTGGCGCATTCGATGCGGTAGGTCGCTTCGGCCGCCGCCATGATCCTGACCACGCGCTCCTGGCCGCTGTCGTCGCTGCCTTTGAGCAGGTCGCCATGGCGCAGCACGGTGCCGCGCACCGTGAATACGCCGACTTCTTCGCCGCTCGCCAGCGCTGCCCGCAGGCGGCTTTTCTCGCGCAGTTCATAAGGCAAGACCAGTTCGCCATGGATCAGGTCGGCGCGTTCTACTTTTGTGTTGAGGATTAACATCTTGCTTTCGTCGAAATTGAATCAGAACAGGAAATAACGCTGGGCCAGCGGCAATATGCTGGCCGGTTCGCACACCAGCAATTCGCCGTCGGCCCGCACTTCATAGGTTTCCGGATTGACTTCCATGCGCGGCGTGGCGCTGTTATGGATCATGTGGTGCTTGCGCAGGTGGCGTACGTCTTTGATGGCCACTACCGGTTTGTTCAGCTTGAGGCGTTCGCCTATGCCGTCGTCAAACGCCGCTTGCGAAACAAAGGTGAGCGAGGTCTTGAGGCCGCCGCCGTAGGCGCCGAACATCATCCGGTAGTGCACCGGCTGCGGCGTCGGGATGGAGGCGTTCGGATCGCCCATCTGGGCGGCGGCGATCATGCCGCTTTTCAGGATGGTGGATGGCTTGACGCCGAAGAAAGCCGGCTTCCACAGCACCAGGTCGGCAACCTTGCCGACTTCGATCGAACCCACCACATGCGAGATGCCATGGGTGATGGCCGGATTGATCGTGTATTTGGCGATGTAGCGCTTGACGCGGAAATTGTCAGCCTTGCTGCCGCTGTCTTCGGCCAGCTTGCCGCGCTGGACCTTCATCTTGTGCGCGGTCTGCCAGGTGCGCATGATGACTTCGCCGACCCGGCCCATGGCCTGCGAATCGGACGACATCATGCTGATGGCGCCGATGTCGTGCAGGATGTCTTCGGCGGCGATGGTCTCGCGCCGGATGCGCGATTCGGCAAACGCCACGTCTTCGGCAATCGCCGCATCGAGGTGATGGCAGACCATCAGCATGTCCAGGTGCTCGTCCAGCGTGTTGACGGTAAACGGCCGGGTCGGGTTGGTGGACGAGGGCAGCACATTGCTGTTGCCGACCGCGGCGATGATGTCCGGCGCATGGCCGCCGCCGGCGCCTTCGGTATGGAAGGTGTGGATGGTGCGGTCCTGGAAAGCGGCCAGCGTGTGTTCCAGGAAACCGCCTTCGTTCAGGGTGTCGCTATGGATCGCCACCTGCACATCCATGCGGTCGGCCACGCTCAGGCAGTTGTCGATGGCGGCCGGGGTCGAGCCCCAGTCCTCATGCAGCTTGAGGCCGATGGCGCCGGCCCGCACCTGTTCTTCCAGCGGCCCCGGCAGGCTGATGTTGCCTTTGCCGAGGAAACCCAGGTTCATCGGGAAAGCGTCGGCCGCCGACAGCATCGCATGCAGGTGCCAGGGGCCGGGCGTGCAGGTGGTGGCGGCGGTGCCTGCCGCCGGGCCGGTGCCGCCGCCGAGCATGGTGGTGACGCCGCTCATCAAGGCTTCTTCCATCTGCTGCGGGCAGATGAAATGGATGTGGCAATCGATGCCGCCGGCGGTGACGATCTTGCCTTCGCCGGCGATGATCTCGGTGGCGCCGCCGATCACCATGGTGACGCCGGGCTGGATATCCGGATTGCCGGCCTTGCCGATGGCGGCGATCTTGCCGCCCTTGATGCCGATGTCGGCCTTGACGATGCCCCAGTGGTCGACGATCACGGCATTCGTGATCACCGTGTCCATGACGTCGCAGTGCATGCGCTGCGACTGGCCCATGCCGTCGCGGATCACCTTGCCGCCGCCGAATTTCACTTCTTCGCCGTAGGTGGCGTAATCCTTTTCGATTTCGATGAGCAGTTCGGTATCGGCCAGGCGGATGCGGTCGCCGGTGGTGGGGCCGTACATTTCGGCGTAGGCATGCCTTGTGATTTTATTCATTTGCGACCTTGCTCATGATTTTGCTGGTTTCGTTAATGCGCCCATGACCTTGCCGTTGAATCCGTAGACGATGCGGTCGCCGGCCAGCTCCACCAGCTCCACCGTGCGCTTCTGGCCCGGCTCGAAGCGCACCGCGGTGCCGGCGGCGATGTTGAGCCGCATACCGTAGGCATCCTCGCGTTCGAACAGCAGGGCCGGGTTGACTTCGTAAAAATGAAAGTGCGAGCCGATCTGGATCGGCCGGTCGCCGCTGTTGGCAACGGTGACGCTGCTGCAGCGGCGGCCGACATTGAGTTCGATGTCGCCGCCCTGGATCTGCATTTCTCCTGGAATCATGTTGGCTCCGGCGCTGGTTAAGGAATAGGGTGGTGCACGGTGACCAGCTTGCTGCCGTCCGGGAAGGTGGCTTCGACCTGGATGTCGGGAATCATTTCGGCGATGCCGTCCATCACGTCGGCGCGCGTCAGGATCTGGCTGCCGTAGGACATCAGCTCGGCGACGCTCTTGCCGTCGCGCGCGCCTTCCATGATGGCGGCGCTGATCAAGGCTACCGCTTCCGGATAGTTCAGCTTGAGGCCGCGCGCCAGCCGCCGTTCTGCCAGCAGGGCGGCGGTGAAGATCAGCAGTTTGTCTTTTTCTCTTGGCGTCAGGTCCATGTGACTGTTCTTTCTTTTTTTCGATGACGATGATGATGTTGGTTCAAGTGTTCCAGATGCGCGGTATCAATGCTTCGTGTCCCAGCAATTGCGGGCGGATCAGCTGCCAGGCTTGCATCATCCACTGCCGCGCCAGTTCGCTGGAGTGGCCCAGGTGGCGCAGCACCAGGACCGATTTCACTTGCGTGACGCCGACGCTGGCCCGGTCTCCCGCCAGCTGGTTCGAGAGTTCGCGCAGCTGTTGCACGACGCCAGGAGGGAACGGTTTGCCGGCCGCCACCAGAGTGGCGCACACGGTGCAGCCCGCCAGCCCCAGGCGGTTGTGCATGGCCGGGCTGGCGCCGCTCAACGCGCCTTGTTCAAACCACAACAGCTTGCCGTCGCGGCGGATGCTGGTCTGCTGCGAGATGCGGCCGCTGTTGAATGTTTCGCCCGAGGCGGTGCGGCCGAAACACAGGATCTCGCCGCCGATGTAGCGGGCTTCGCCCTGCAGCTCGACCTGATGTTCCAGCGCGACTTCGGCCTGGTCGAAAAAAATGGTTTCCTGCGGCAGCCATTCCATGGTTGCCGCATCGGCCACCTGCAGCCTGACCTGCTGCCGCGAAAGCTTGCCGTTGGCCTGGTACCACTTGGCGGCGCCGGGCGTGGTGAGGAAGGCATGGGCGCCTGGAGCGACGCTGGCCTTGATGGCAAGCTGGTCGCCGCCGACCACGCCGCCGGGCGGATGGACGATGATGGCGTGGCAGATCGACGGATGTTCCGGATAGAGCGCTTTCTGCACCCGCAAGGGGCCGTAATGGGCGCGCTCCAGCAGGCGCGTGGTGCCGCGGTCGTCGCCAAAGCGCAGCGACAGCCAGGCCTGGTTGCCAGCGCCGCGGAACGGCTCGGACAGGGCCGCAGGCAAGTCGGTCTCGGCGTGAGCCGGCACGGGCAGGGTGGTGAAATTATCCATGGGGCAACTATACCGCCAAGTGCCGTTTCACGCTGTCGTCATCCATGCCGTCCTGGCTGCCGGCGGCCACTACCTCGCCGCGCGACAGCACGACAAAGTTGTCCGCCAGGTCGCGCGCGAAATCGAAATACTGCTCGCACAGCAGGATGCCGATGTCGCCGCGTTCGCGCAGCAGGCGGATCACGCGTCCGATGTCCTTGATGATGGAGGGCTGGATGCCTTCGGTGGGCTCGTCCAGGATGATCAGCTTCGGCTCCGCCAGCAAGGCGCGCGCGATCGCCAGCTGCTGCTGCTGGCCGCCGGACAGGTCGCCGCCGCGCCGCTGCAGCATTTCCTTGAGCACCGGGAACAGTTCGTAGACCTCGTCCTTGATCAGCAAGGCTTTCTTGCCCGATTTGGTGGCCATGCCCATCAGCAGGTTTTCTTCCACCGACAGGCGCGCAAAGATTTCACGTCCCTGCGGTACATAGGCAATGCCAAGCGCGGCGCGCTGGTGCGGCTTCAGGCCGGTGATGTCGCGTCCTTCCAGCGTTACCTTGCCGCTGGCGCTGGGCAGCACGCCCATCAGGCATTTCAGCAGGGTGGTCTTGCCGACGCCGTTACGGCCCAGCAGAGCCAGGCACTTGCCTTTTTCCAGGGACAGCGACACGCCGCGCAAAGTATGCGAGGAGCCGTAATACTGGTTCAGTTGTTCAACGTTCAGCATGCTTTTGTTTGAAGCTCTCTCAAAACTTTGTCATTCCCGCGCACGCGGGAATCCATTTTCACTGCCATGTTCAGCAACCTGGATTTCCGCGTGCGCGGGAATGACAGGGTCGGGAATGACGGCTGGATCATCCTAGCGCCCGAGGTAAACTTCGATCACGCGCTCGTCGGCCTGCACTTCCGACATCTTGCCGGCTGCCAGTACCGAGCCTTCATGCAGTACCGTGACCTTGCCTTGCTGCGCGATCTCGGCGACAAAACCCATGTCATGTTCGACCACCATGATCGAGTGCTTGCCGCGCAGTTCATTGAGCAGTTCGGCGGTACGCGCGGTTTCCGCATCCGACATGCCGGCCACCGGTTCATCCAGCAACAGCAGCTGCGGTTCCTGCATCAGCAGCATGCCGATTTCCAGCCACTGCTTCTGGCCGTGCGACAGCAGGCCGGCCAGCCGCCGCTCGTTGCCGTTGAGGCGGATCAGCCTGAGGCAGGCGTCGATCTTGTCGACCTGTTCCGAACTCAGCCGCGAAAACAAGGTGGTCTTGACGCGCTTGTCCATCTTCATCGCCAGCTCAAGGTTCTCGAACACGGTGTGCTGCTCGAACACGGTGGGCCGCTGGAACTTGCGGCCGATGCCGGCGTGGGCGATGTCGTATTCGGTCAGCTTGGTAAGGTCTATGCTCTGGCCGAAGAAAGCGGTGCCGGCGCTGGGCCGGGTCTTGCCGGTGATGACGTCCATCATGGTGGTCTTGCCGGCGCCGTTGGGGCCGATGATGCAGCGCAGTTCGCCCACCGAAATATCCAGGTTCAGGTTGTTCAGCGCCTTGAAGCCGTCGAAGGAAACCGTGATGTTTTCCAGGTAGAGGATGGCGCCGTGAGTGGTGTCGACGCCTTCCGGCTTGATCCGCGCATACGAAGTGCCGTAGTCGGCGTGGAGGGCGTTGTCGACCTTGTCGGATGGCTGCGACGGATTATAAATTTGGCTCATGCGCTCTCCTTGCCGCTCTTGAATTTGCTTTTCAGCTTGTCGGCCAGGCCCAGGATGCCCTGCGGCATGAACAGCGTGACCAGGATGAAAATCAAGCCCAGCGCGTACAGCCACAGGTCGGGGAAGGCGCCGGTGAACCAGCTCTTCAGGCCGTTCACCGAGAAGGCGCCGATGATCGGCCCCAGCAGCGAACCGCGGCCGCCGACCGCGGCCCAGATCACCATTTCGATCGAGTTCGCCGGCGACATCTCGGATGGATTGATGATGCCGACTTGCGGCACGTACAAGGCGCCGGCAATGCCGCACAGCACCGCCGACAAGGTCCACACGAACAGCTTGAACCAGAGCGGGTTGTAGCCGATGAACATCAGGCGCGATTCAGAGTCGCGCACGGCCTGCAGCACCCGTCCAAGCTTGGAGGTGACGATCCAGCGGCACAGCAGCAGGGCGCCCAGCAGGAAGGCCAGCGTGATCAGGTACAGCACGGCCTTGGTCGAGGGCGCCGTGATGGAGTAGCCCAGGATGCGCTTGAAATCGGTGAAGCCGTTGTTGCCGCCGAAACCGGTGTTGTTGCGGAAAAACAGCAGCATGAAGGCAAAGGTCATGGCTTGCGTGATGATCGAGAAATACACGCCCTTGATGCGCGAGCGGAAGGCGAAATAACCGAACACGAAAGCCAGTACGCCCGGCACCAGCACCACCAGCGCCATGCAGTACCAGAAATGGTCGGTCAGCGACCAGAACCAAGGGTAGGTTTTCCAGTCGAGGAACACCATGAAGTCGGGCAGGTTGCTTTGATAGACGCCGTCGCGGCCGATCGCCCGCATCAGGTACATGCCGTGGGCGTAGCCGCCCAGCGCAAAGAATACGCCGTGGCCGAGCGACAGGATGCCGGTGTAGCCCCATACCAGGTCGAGCGCCAGCGCCGCCATGGCGTAGCACATGAACTTGCCGACCAGGGCCACCGTGTAGCTGGAAACATGCAGTACATGGCCGGCAGGGAAGGCCAGGTTGAGCGCCGGCAGCAGGGCCAGGACCACGCTGCAGAAAATGATGCCGCTCCATGCGGGCCGCGAAAACAACGGTGCCTTGGCGGCGGCGATCTGCTGGAGGGTTGGATCAGATGCCGGTAGAGTTGCGTTGCTCATTCGACGCTCCTGCCTTTCAGTGCAAACAGGCCTTGCGGGCGTTTTTGAATGAAGACGATGATGAATACCAGGATCGCGATCTTGGCCAGCACGGCGCCGGCCACCGGTTCCAGGAACTTGTTGACTTCGCCCAGGCCGAAAGCCGCGATCACGGTGCCGGCCAGCTGGCCGACGCCGCCCAGCACCACCACCATGAAGGAGTCGACGATATAGCCCTGGCCCAGGTCCGGGCCGACATTGCCCAGCTGCGACAGCGCCACGCCGCCGAGGCCGGCGATGCCGCAGCCGAGGCCGAAAGTCATCATGTCGATCTTGTCGGTCGAGACGCCAACGCAGGACGCCATGCGGCGGTTCTGCATCACCGCCCGCACGAACAGGCCGAGCCGGGTCTTGTTCAGGATCAGCCACACCGCCAGCACCACCGCCAGCGCGAAGAAAATGATCACGATGCGGTTATACGACAGCACCAGCGAACCGAGCACGGTGACGCCGCCCGACATCCAGCTCGGGTTGGCGACTTCGACGTTCTGCGCGCCGAAGATGGAGCGCACCAGCTGCATCAGCATCAGGCTGATGCCCCAGGTGCAGAGCAGGGTTTCCAGCGGCCGTCCGTACAGCCAGCGCAGCACCAGCCGCTCCAGCACGATGCCGACCGCGGCGGTGACGATGAAGGCGGCCGGCAGCGCGACCAGCAGGTAGCCATCCAGCGCGCCCGGAAAATACTGGCGGAACAGCAGCTGGCAGACATAGGTGGTGTAGGCGCCTATCATCAGCAGTTCGCCGTGCGCCATGTTGATGATGCCCATCAGGCCGAAGGTGATCGCCAGCCCGAGCGCGGCCAGCAGCAGCACGCTGCCGAGCGAGACGCCGTAGAACACCTTGCCGATGAAGTCGACCGTCGCCAGGTGGCGGTCCAGCACGCCGAGGGTGCGCACGGCTTCGATGCGTACCGCCGGATCCGGCTCGACGTAGCTGCCGTCGGGGTTCTTGTCGAGCAGGTTTTGCAGGGCGGGACGCAGGTTGGCGTTGGTGCTGCCGGCCAGGGTTTGCACCGCGGCCTTGCGGGTGGCGGCTTCGGGCGAATGCAGGTTGGCGGTGGCGATCACCTGTTGCAGGATGGCCTGGATTTCGGGGTCGCTTTCCTGGTGCAGGGCTTTGCTGATCAGCGGGATTTGCGCCGGGTCGGCGGTTTTTATCAATTCGGTGGCGGCGGCAATGCGCTGGTTGCGGTTGGCGGAGAACAGTTTCAGGCCGGACAGGGCGCCTTCCACCACCCCGCGCAGGCGGTTGTTGACGCTGATGCCTTCGGCGTCGTCGGGTGTGGGCAGGGTCTGGTCGGTGGCGGGATTGAATGCCTGGGTGTCGTCGACGATCAGTACGGTGCTGTCGGGGCGGGCGTACAGTGCGTCGGTGTTGAGCGCGTTGAGGATTTTTAGTGCGTCGTCGTTGGCCAGCGCGGCGATCTGGTTGACTGCGGCGATGCGGGCGTCGGGGTCGTCGCCGGCCAGCGGCTTGAGCAGCGCGGGGTCGATCCTGGCTTGCGCCAGCGCGGTGTGCAGGCACAAACTTGCAATGAGAAGAATTTTTCTTGAGATTTTCATTAGTCTGTTTGCGAGCCGATTTTTTTCCTGCCTTGGCATTACGGAACGGTAGTTAAATGGGGTCAGAGTTTTTTTTCGCGTCTTTTGCGAAAATTACTCTGACCCCATTTAACGGGCCACGGAGTATGTGCGGTGGCATGCGATGTCCTTTGTTCGGTGTTACCTAAAACGTTTTCTACTCCGTGGGTACAAGCCGGGAGCGGCCCGGCAGCCGCTCACTTTCTTTTGCTTCGCCAAAAGAAAGTGAGCAAAGAAAAGGCGACCGCAAAGCCGTTGCCCTCCCTTCGGTCGGGTCCCCAAATGAGCCAGCGATCAGCCGGGTGGGAAGACAAACTCGCTTCGCTCAAACATGTCTTCCCACAATTCCCGGCTGACCGCTGTCTCATTTGGCAACGTCTCAATGCGGAATTCAAAAGCAACGTCAAAAGCAACAGCAACTTCAAAAGCAACAGCAACTTCAAAAGCAACAGCAACTTCAAAAGCAACAGCAACTTCAAAAGCAACAGCAACTTCAAAAGCAACAGCAACTTCAAAAGCAACAGCAACTTCAAAAGCAACGGCAACTTCAAAAGCAACGGCAACTTCAAAAGCAACGGCAACGTCAACTACAACGTCAAAAACAACAACCTCGATACCGCTGCGGTCAGAGTTTTTGTTTGCCTTCGTTGCCCGGGATGTACGGGCTCCATGGCTGGGCGCGGATTGTGGTTTTGGTTTTGTTGACTACGTTGAATTGGCCGTCAGCCTTGATTTCGCCGATCATTACCGGTTTGTGCAGGTGATGGTTGGTGGCGTCCATTTCGAGTTCGTAGCCAGACGGGGCCTTGAATTTTTGGCCGGACATGGCGGCGATCACTTTGTCGGTGTCGGTGGACTTGGCTTTTTCCACTGCCTGTTTCCACATGTAGATGCCGACATAGGTGGCCTCCATCGGATCGTTGGTGACCACGGTGCTGGCGTTCGGCAGATTCTTGGCGGCGGCGTAGGCTTTCCATTTCTTGATGAAAGCAGCGTTGACCGGGTTTTTCACCGACTCGAAATAATTCCATGCAGCCAGGTGGCCGACCAGGGGTTTGGCGTCGACGCCGCGCAGTTCTTCTTCTCCGACCGAGAATGCAACCACCGGCACATCCGTGGCTTTCAGGCCGGCGTTGCCCAGCTCCTTGTAGAACGGCACGTTGGAATCGCCGTTGATGGTCGAGATCACTGCCGTTTTGCCGCCGGCGGAGAATTTCTTGATGTTGGCGACGATGGTCTGGTAATCGGAGTGGCCGAACGGCGTGTAGACTTCGTCGATATCCGCGTCTTTCACGCCCTTGCTATGCAGGAATGCGCGCAGGATCTTGTTGGTGGTGCGCGGGTACACATAGTCGGTGCCGAGCAGGACGAAGCGCTTGGCGCCGCCGCCTTCTTTCGACATCAGGTATTCGGTGGCCGGGATCGCTTGCTGGTTGGGCGCGGCGCCGGTGTAGAACACGTTTTTCTCCAGCTCCTCGCCTTCATACTGGACCGGATAGAACAGCAGGCTGTTGAGTTCCTTGAAGACCGGCAGCACCGATTTGCGCGAAACCGAAGTCCAGCAGCCGAACACCACCGACACCTTGTCCTGCGAAATCAGCTGGCGCGCCTTCTCGGCGAACAGCGGCCAGTTGGAGGCCGGATCGACCACCACCGGCTCCAGTTTCTTGCCCATCACGCCGCCGTTGGCGTTGATCTCTTCGATCGCCATCAGGGCCACATCCTTCAGCGAGGTTTCAGAGATCGCCATGGTGCCCGACAGCGAATGCAGGATGCCTACCTTGATGGTGTCCGCGGCAAATGCAGAGGGCAGCCAGGAACTGGCGGCCAGGGCGAAAGCGCCGAGTGCGGTAGCTTTCAGAAGGGTGCGACGTGACATGAATTTCTCCTCCGGTTATGAGCGATAAAAAACAGAAAAAGCACGAGCAAAGAAAGCCTGCGGCAACCCTGGTGCGGGGAAGCGCCGATTACACAGTGGCATTAGCAGAATGCATGCCAGAGAAGAGAGGCCGCGCCATGCGCCGGATTCGGGGAGAACTACTTGGATTTGGAGCAATATCGGCGCCGGCGAGGCATGCGGCGCCCATATTTGGTGAGGCGGGATTTCGGTGCGGGATAAGCGCACCAGCATGGTGCCGCGTTATGCGGCGACCCTGAGGCTGCCGCAAAAAACGATGCCGATTGGTGCGGAAAACCCCGGAACTGGCAGGCCAGTTCCGATACCGGTTCAGGGAACGATGGTGGTAAACAGGTAAACCGCAAAGATCACCAGGTGCACCGTGCCTTGCATGACCGTGGTGCGGCCGGTGCCGAGCGACAGCGTGGCGACGATGAATGACAGCAGCAACAGCACGGTGGATTTGATATCCAGGCCGAGCGACAGGGTCCAGCCGGTGGTGAGCGAAACGATGGCAACCGCCGGGATGGTCAGGCCGATGCTGGCCAGCGCCGACCCGAGCGCCAGGTTGAGGCTGGTCTGCAGGCGGTTGGCGCGCGCCGCCCGCACCGCGGCCAAACCTTCCGGCAGCAGCACCACGGCGGCAATGATGATGCCGACCAGGGTCTTGGGCGCGCCGACGCTCGCCACCGCGGTTTCCAGGGCCGGCGCCAGCGATTTCGCCAGCAGCACCACCGCTCCCAGGCAAACCAGCAGCAAGCCGCCGCTGGCCGCCGCCACCTTGGCCGATGGCGGCGCCGCGTGGACATCTTCATCGTTGACCGCTTCTTCCGGCAAAAAGTAATCGCGGTGGCGCACGGTCTGCACCAGCACGAAGGTGCCATACAGTATCAGCGAGATGATGGCGATGAACGCCAGCTGGCTAGGACTGTAGAACGGACCCGCGGCGCTCGAGGTGTAGTTGGGCAGCACCAGCGTCAATACCGCGATCGCCGCCAGCGTCGCCAGCGAGGCGCTCACGCCCAGCAAGCCGAAACTCTGTTCCTTGTGGTGGCTGGCGCCGACCAGCAGGCAGATGCCGACGATGCCGTTGAGGATGATCATGATGGCGGCAAACACGGTATCGCGCGCCAGGCCCGTGGTTTCTTCGCCGCCGGCCAGCATCAGCGAGACGATCAGCGCTACTTCGATCAGGGTCACCGCCAGCGCCAGCACCAGCGTGCCGTAAGGTTCGCCGACCCGGTGCGCGACGACTTCGGCGTGGTACACCGCCGCCAGCACGCTGCCGAGCAAGCCGATCACCAGCAAGATCGTATAAAAGCCGCCTGGATTAAAGCTCGCGCCGCCGAGCAGGAGCCAGCCGGCGACCGGAGCGGCGATGGACCATATGGGGAGTGCAGGGGAAATTTTCATATGGCGATTGGACACGCATCAAGCATTTTTTGCAAGTATTGCGTGGAAATCGGCCGCCGTCAGGGACCAGGCAGCTCATCTCACCAGGCCCAGCAGCCGGGATTTGCCGCGCACGGCCGATTCCGGCTGCACGCTCTGGCCGGCAACCGGCACCGTCATGAGTTTTTCCAGCGCCCGGGCCAGCTTGACCCGGCCCGCCGCCGACATCCTTGTCATCGGCAGGCGCAGTTCGTCCTGTATCTGGCTTTGCATCGCCAGCGCCGCCTTGACCGGACCGGGATTCGGTTCCGAGAACAGCAGCTGGATCACCGGCAGCAGCTGCTTGAACAAGGCGCGCGCCGAACCGAGCTGGGCGGTGCGCACCAGTTCGAACAAATGCACGAACAGGTCGGGCCGTATGTGTGCGGCGGCGGAAATGGCGCCGTGTCCGCCCAGGCATAGCGTATTGAACAGCAAGGAATCGTCGCCGCACAGGACACGCAGGCCGGTGCGGTTGATCAGTTCCATGGTTTGCGCCAGGTTGCCGCTGCTTTCCTTGATCGCCACGATATTGGCGTGCTGTTCCAGCGCGCTCACGGTAGCGACATCGATATTGACGCCGGTCCTGGCCGGGATGTTGTACAGGATCAGCGGACTCTCGGCAGCCGCGGCCAGGGCTTCGAAATGCAGGCGTATGCCTTCTTGCGACGGCCGCACATAAGACGGCGCCGAAACCAGGAAAGCGGCCGGACGCAAGGCGTTCAGGCGCTCGATTTTTTCCGCCGCCGCGCGCGTGTCGCTGCCGCCGATGCCCATCGCCACCGGACAGCGGTCTTGCACCGCTTCCATCACGCCGCACAGCAGCTTGTCTTGTTCATGCTCGTTCAGCGTGGCCGCTTCGCCGGTCGTGCCGCACACCACCAGGCCATGCACACCGGCGGCGGATAAATTCAGGGCCAGCTGCTGCGCGCCGTAGAGATCAAGCTTGCCCTGGCGGAAAGGCGTGACGAGGGGAACCCAGATGCCTTCAAAAATGGACATGGTGTGCTGTTTTCAATAGAGGTTGGAAGGAAGTGGCGCCGGTGGCCATGTTCATGCCGGCAGCAGCGGCGTGATGCGGCCGAATTCTGCCTGCGGCAGGGCGCGCATGATGTTGCCGATGACGGCGTCGATCGAGCCCTTGCTCAGGCACAGCCAGAATTTCATCTTGCTGGCGTGGTCGACCGGCTTGACGCGCATGTAGATCATCAGGTCGCCGCAGGTGCCGACGATGATGCGGCGCAGCTCGGCGACCGAGGCGGCATCCACGGTGATGCGCATCATGAAATCTTTTTGGACCGGGAGAGTCGGCTGGCGATACGGATGCAGAGAGAAGGGCAAGGCAGGGGCCTGGGTTTTTTTCGAGACGGCGGCGGGGAGCGAAGAGAAGCGCCATGCTGCTGGAATTACCTGATTCATAGAGGGTATCTACTGGTCGTTTAGGTGATTACAGGTTAGCAGGCAGGGCGTAAAGATTCTCTAAAAAGGACTGGCGGGCTTGTAAACGCAGCGTAAAAATTGCTGCACTGCGCATATGCAATCCAGGTTCAGGCCGCGCTGTCTTTGGCAGACAGGTATTTGCTCGGCGAGATGCCCAGCGAGCGCCGGAACATGGCGATGAATGCGCTCAGGCTGTCATACCCGAGATCGATCGCAATGGCGGTCACCGGCTGTCCCGCCATCAGCAGTTCCAGCGCACGCATCAGCCGCGCGCGCTGGCGCCATTCGGAAAACGGCATGCCGGTTTCGGCGGCGAAGCGCCGGGTCAGGGTCCTCGGCGCAATTGCGGCCCATTCAGCCCATTGCTGCAGGCTACGCTGGTCCGCCGGATTGTCGGCCAGGGCCTGGGCGATTTTTTTCAGGCGGCGTTCCGCCGGCAGCGGCAACGCCAGTCGTGTGCGCGGCAGGCTGGCGATTTCATCGAGGATGACGGCCAGTACGCGCGCTTGCATTGCATCGGGCATGAGGGCATCGGACCAGCTGGCGGCGCGCAATGCGGCTGCCCGCAGCAGGCCGGAGACCTGCAGCACCAGCGCTTGCCGCGGCAGGCCGGCACAGGCGGAAGGCGCCACATAAACGCTCCAGCCGTCGAAGGGGCCGTGCGAGCGCAAGCTGTGCGGCTGATGGCCGGGGATCCAGACGGCGTGGCTGGGCGGCACCACCAGTCGTTCGTCGCCGGTATCGATGCTGAGCAAACCGCCGGCCGCCGCGATCAGCTGGCCGCGCGCGTGAGCATGGGACGGCGTGGCGCGGAAATCGTCGCTGCGGCAATGCACTGCGATGATTTGCGGCCCGTCTTGCCCGTCGGCGCGGGCGGGATCGAGCAGGGTTTGTGGTTTGGCTTGCATGCGACATATTATGGCTTAATAGCGCAAGCCAGGCCATTTCTTGCGCCGCATACTGGGCGCTCCTTTCTTAATTAATGGAGCACAACCATGCGAGCAGAAGACTTGCTTCCCAACCACGTCGACAGCGGCGATTTCAACGGCACGATCGTGCGCAAGGGCACCGTCGGCGCTTTCCTGGCCAATGCCCGCACCTTCCTGGATCCGTCGGCGGCGCCGGGCCGCCGCCAGGAAGCGGAACAGCACATGACTGAGGCGCTTGCGGCGCTGGATGCACTTGGCGTGTTCGAGGTATTCGCGCTGCGCGATCCCGCCTTGCAGGTTTTTGTTGACCAATGCCGTCGCGCGCAGGGCTGAATTTTGGCGGCCGTGCGTCAGCTGCGTATCGTTACGGCGCCGCCGGCAAACACTGCCGTATGCCGGCGGCGACGGCGCGGGCCGCCTTGCCGGCAAAGCGCGGCGAGGCCAGGCGCGGTTCCTGGTCCGGATTGGCCAGCACGCCGACTTCGATCAGCAGCGCCGGCGATTCGGCGGTTTTCAGCACCACCAGGTCGTCGAAACGATGGATCCCCAGCTGCCGGTCAAGCAAGGGACGGTTTTCGCCAGGGATGGGCGTGGCGTGATAGAGCGAAGGGTGTTCGCCGATGTCTTGCAGGCGCAGGCTGATGCTTTTGGCGCAATCCAGGCTGCGCGCATAGTGCGGCTTGCTGGCGGAAACGAACAAGGCGTAGCCGGAAAATTCGCGGCTCCGGCCCGCATCGAGCCAGGCTTGCTGCATCGAATCGTGGTGGATGGAGACGAACAGCGCCGCCTTGGCGCTGGCCTTGGTGCGCGCCTGCAAGGAGACCGGCGATCCTTGCGCGGCGACGTCGACCACCTCCAGGCCCTCTGCTTGCAAGGCCTTGCCGAGGGCGATGGTGAATTGCCGGTTGAGGTCGAATTCGCGGTTGCCGCCGGGGCCGATGGCGCCGGGTTTTTCTGTCGTGTGGCCGGTATCGACCACCACTTGCTGGGCGTTGCAGTGGGCAAGCGGCAGGCCGTACCAGCAGAGCAGGCCGGCCACCGCCAGGAGCCGCCGGCAGGTGGCGGCCTTGCTCATTTGTCGGACGCCAGGCGCCGCCGGTCCAGCGGTTTCAGGTCAGCTTCCATGTGGGTCGCCAGGTGGTCGATGAAGACGCGCATTTTGGGCGCCAGGTAGCGCGTCGGCAGGTACTGTATGAAAGCCGTGCCCTGGTAGGCGGCGATGAATTCCCAATCGTTGAGCACGGCTTTGACCAGCCCTTGCTCCAGGGCGTTGCGGACGATGAAGTAGGGCAGGCAGCCGATGCCCAGGTTCTGCAGCACGCCGTCCAGGCGGGCTTCGCTATGGTTGACCACGTAACGGCCGCGCACCTTGATGATGGTGGTTTCGCCCTGGCGCATGAAGTGCCAGTCGGAATCGCCGGGGTTTTCGCCAAGGTAGAGGCAGCTGTGGCTGCACAGGTCTTGCGGCAGTTTCGGCGTGCCGTGCTGTGCCAGGTAGCTGGGAGTGGCGCACAGCACCTGGTCGATCGACATCAGCGGTCGCGCCACCAGGCCGTCGGCCGGCTGGCTGGTGATGCGGATCACCAGGTCGGCGTCGTCGTTGATCAGGTCGACGTGGCGGTCGGTGAGTATCAGCTGTACATCGACTTGCGGGTATTTTGCCAGGAAGCTGGGAATCAGCGGCGCCACCACGCCCTTGCCGAAGGCTTTCGGCATGCCGACCCGCAGCAGGCCCTGCGGCACCGCGACGAACTTGTCGGCCACTTCCATCGCCGCCTTGGCCGCGCCCACCATCTCCAGGCAGCGCTGGTAAGCCTCGCTGCCGGATTCGCTCAGGCGCAGCTTGCGGGTGGTGCGCTCCAGCAATCTGACGGATAATGCCTGCTCCAGGCGCGACACCTGGCGGCTCACGGCCGAGGGCGTCATGCCGAGCTCCTGCGCCGCGGTCGAAAAACTGCCGGTTTCCACTACCCTGACAAACACCGCCATATCCGGCATCAGCTTGATATATCGATTGGCTCCCATTTGTTCCCGCCGTGCACAAGTGTTGTTCTGAATACATAGATTATCGTATTTGCTGGAATAAAACATAATTACATTCATTAGTGATTGTTTTTATTGATTTATTCATACTATCTAGTTTTGGAATGCCGGAGCTCCCATGATTCAGCCGCTAAAAAGAATACGCAGCATCGACGACCTGAAACTGGTTGCGGCTCACTGCGAGCATGTCCTGACTTTGTTCAGTGGTGGACTGGATAGTACTTATGCCTTGAAATGCCTGGTCGACAGCGGTTGCCGCGTGACCGCGCTGACGGTGGACCTGGGCGAGGGCATCAACGCCGCCGACCTGCAGCAGATCACTGCGCACTTCGGCGCCGAGCTGCTGGTGATCGACGGCCAGCAGGCCTTCGCCGAAGACGCCGTGCTGCCGGCGATCCGCGCCAATGCCCGTTACATGGGCATCTATCCGATCAGCTCGTCGTTATCGCGCCCCATCATCGCCCGCTTCGCGGTCGATACCGCCTTGCGCCTCGGCTGCAACGCCATCGTCCATACCGCTAACCAGTCGCAGAATACGCTGCGCCGCCTGAACGGCGCGATTGCGCAACTGGGTTACGCCGGTTATTACGGCACGCCTTACGAATACACCGCGATCTCGCGCGAAGAAAAGATCGAAGCCTTGCGCGCTGCCGGCCTGCCGCACTTCCAGGCGCGCGGCATCAGCGGCGACGCCAACCTGTGGTGCCGCGAATTCGAATCCGGCTCGCTCGACAATCCGGAATCGTTCTGGGTGCCGGAATCCCTGTTCGACTGGACTGCCGCCGTCGATCCGGCGCCTGCCAGCATTGAGCTGTCGATCCGTTTCGACGGCGGCCGCCCGGTCGCCATCGATGGCGAAGCCTTGCCGCTGGTGGAACTGATCGCGCGCCTGAACCGCCGCGTCGGCGCTTTCGGCATCGGCCGCTATTGCGGCCTGGAGCACCTGGAGCAGGGCGAGAAGGTGCTGGAAGTGCGAGAAGCGCCTGCCGCCATGGTGCTGCTGGAAGCATACCGGCACCTGGAAACGGCTGTGCTGGACGCCGAACTGCTGCGCGAAAAACTGCACATGGAACAGCTGTGGGTGCGCGAAGCGATCGAAGGGCGCTGGTTCACTCCTCTGCGCGCCGCCGCCGACCGTTTCATCCTGGAGACCGTGCAGTACGTCAGCGGCACAGTCAATTACCGCTTGCGCGCCGGCGCTGCCGACGTCTGCGCGATACGCGCCGACGCGCCGCTGTACCTGACCGATCGCGACAGCTGGGAAAAAGACGTCGCTGCGCAGCGTTCCAGCCGGCAGCTGTCGGTGCCGGCCGGTGCGGTGCTGGATGCCAGCAAGCTGCTGGCTGAGGAAAACTAAAATGGAAATCGACGTCTTGGCGCCAATCAGGATCGCGCCGCCCATCATCGACCATCTCGGCAACGAGCTGCGCCAGCGGCAATTCAGCGTGATGTCCGGCCGCGCCGTGCAAGCCGCCTGCGATGTCGATCCGGCTACCTGGGACGATTTCGCCAGCTGCTGGAACAACCTGCCGCAAGACAAGTACATGGGCGACAACGGCAACTACCGCTTCCGCCGCTACAGCGCATTCGAGCTGGATGGCGCCGACGGCGTGCTGCACCAGTTGCCGCACGCGCCTTACGTGCAGCCGAGCTACATCAATAAACTGAACGGCGACGTTGCCCGCCATTTCGAGCCGCTTGAACAGCATTTCATCGACAATCCTTTCTTGTCCGGCCTGCTGCTGTCGCTGGCGCAAGTGTTTGACCGGGTCGATGGCGGCAGCGGCAAATGGAATATCCGCCTCCATCCTTACCGCATACGCGCCAGCTCCCATGTTCCAGGCAACCCGACGCCGGAAGGGCTGCACCGCGACGGCGTCGACTATATCGTGACCATGATGGTGCGCCGTCATAACGTGGTCGGCGGCGAGACCTACATTACCGATGTCGCCGGCAAGCTGATGTGCCGCTATACCTTGACCGACCCGATGGACCTGATGCTGGCCGACGACGCCCGCACCATGCACGGCGTGACCAAGGTGCTGCCGCAAGAAGCCAAGCGTGAAGCATTCAGAGACGTGCTGGTGATTGCCTATACCAGAACCCAAGCTTAACCAGGCGTGATTCGACCCTGACCAATATCCTCGGTGCTCCCGCCGTTTGTTCCGCTCAGCCTCCACCTAGGCGGAACGTTTTTTTTTCTTAACTGATAGCGCTGACGGCGCTATCCGGAGTAAAGCGAAGTGACGACCTCAACTGCCAGCCGGTCCCCCAACTCATCTGCCAAAGGTCTCTGGTTAGCCGACTTGCTGCTGTTGCTGGTTGCGATCGTCTGGGGCACCAGCTATGGCGTCGCCAAGGACGCGCTGGTGTTTTATCCGGTGCTGGGGTTTGTCGCGATCCGCTTTTGCATGACTTTTTTCCTGCTGCTGCCGAGCCTGCGCCAGCTGGCCCGGCCGGAAGGCAGGGCGGCGTTGCGGGCCGGCTTGCCGCTTGGCTTGATCCTGCTCGCCATCTTCATCTGCGAAACCTTCGGCGTGGCGTTGACGCAGGCTTCGAACGCCGCTTTCCTGATCAGCCTGTGCGTGGTCTTCACGCCTTTCGTCGAATGGCTGGTGATGGCCCAGCGGCCGCCGGTCAGCGCTTTCGTGGTGGCCTTTGTCTCGCTGTTCGGCACCTGGCTGCTGACCATCGGCAGCAACCTCACTTTCAACCTGGGCGACGGCCTGATGCTGGCGGCGGCATTGCTGCGCGCCTTCATGATGGTCATGACCAAGCGCCTGACGGTCGACAAGAACATGTCCAACCTGACCCTGACCGCGGTGCAATCCGGCGTCGTCGGATTCGGTTGCCTGCTGGTCGCCAGCCTGTTCATGCAAGGCGGCTTGCCGCCGCTGCCAAGCGATCCGAGCTTCTGGGTGAGCACGGTTTACCTGGTGCTGTTTTGCACCATCTTTGCTTTTTTCGCGCAGAACTACGGACTGCGGCGCAGCAATCCTACGCGGGTTTCGCTGCTGATGGGAAGCGAGCCGGTATTCGGCGCGCTGTTCGCATCGTTCTGGCTCGGCGAGAAACTCGGCGCCTTGTCCTGGATCGGCGGCGCGCTGATTGTCGGCGCCACTTTGTGGGCGACATTGCCGCGTTCGATGCTTAATTTCGGTGCGTTTTTTTCGGCCCGGAATATCAAGCCGGAGAGTGCTCCCATCATTGGTGCGGGAATCGATTCGAGCCAATGAATACAAGGGTTTGAGCGGAAACAGAGGAACAACGAAATACGCGGTTCGATAGAAGAAAATATCAGTTGAATTGCTATTGCCACACGGAAATAATTGATTTATTCTGAATCTCAAGACAGACAGATTTGAATCGTAAAAAAAGATGTGAAGCGTTGATTTTTCACACGGCATCCGCTCCAAAAGAGTCATCGATGCCGTGGTTAATCCTCAAGAGGGAAGTCTCATGATTTGCACCGGATTCAATTCAATCTCCATCCGCCCGCGCTGCTCGCCAGATGCCGCGCAGCGGACCGCGGCCCCCTCCAGTCTTCCGGCATTGCCAGCGCTAACGCTGCGGCCATCCAGTTAACGGACGTCACGTCCCGTTAAGCACTGCATCACGACCGGTGATGCAGACTCCAGCGCCAGACCAACTTTGCATTGCCGATCGCAATGCCGGGCTGTGGCGTCTTTTATCTGTTCCATTCAAGAGGAATATGCACATGAAATCGGAAATATCAGCGAAAGCACTAGCAGCAAATTTTGCGATTCCCCAGGCTTCGGCATTGTCATTGGCGCTGTCCCTGGTGTTTGCATCATTGTCTGTCCACGCAGCCGTGGCCGATAACAGCACTTGGGTCGCCACCAAGACCCAAGCGTTTTTGCCGCAAGTCCAAGCGAATCAAAAGAGCGTGGCAGCCGATGCCAGCGTGGTTACCCCAGCCGCATCCGCCGTGCAATTGGCGCAAGGCGAGCCGGTCCATGTGACGCTCAGCCTGAACTTGCGCAATGAAGCCAAGCTCGACAAGTTCCTGCAAGACTTGCGCACACCCGGCACTGCTTCCTACGGCAAGTTCCTGACCCCGGCCCAATTCGCCGCGCAATATGCGCCGACGGAAAAGGACGTGGCGGCAGTCGTCGCCCACCTGCGCAAATCCGGCTTTGTTAACATCAAGGTTGCGCCGAATCGTCAGCTGGTATCGGCCGACGGCACCGCAGCCACCGTGCAGACCGGCTTCCGCACCGCGCTGAAGCACTTCCAGCAAGACGGCCGCAAAGTGTTCGCCAACGCCGACGCAGCGCAAGTGCCGACCGCACTGGGCGGCATCGTAGGCTCGGTGCTGGGCTTGCAAAACGTTGCGGTAGCCCAGACCCACCATCGCTGGGTGCCGAACTCGGAAGCCGGCGTGAGCACGCAGGCAAAAGCCGTCGTCAATGCAACCCCGATCGCTACCCCGCATAGCCCGGCGCAATTCCCTGCGATCTATAACGCCGGCACGACGCCAACTGCTTCGAACACCGTGGTTGCGATCATCTCGGAAGGGGATATCAGCCCGACCATCGCCGACCTGCAAACATTCACTTCAGCCAAGGGCCTGGCTACCGTCAATACTTCGGTAGTGCAAACCGGCCCAGCCGGCAGCGACTATAGCGATACTTCCGGCCAGGTCGAATGGAACCTCGACAGCCAGACCATCACCGGCACCTCCGGCGGCGTCAACCAGCTGATCTTCTACGCATCGCCCGACATGCAATTCAGCAGCATCACTACTTCCTATAACCAGGCAGTATCAGACAACCTGGCCAAGGTGATCAACGTATCGCTCGGCGGCTGCGAATCGGATACCCATGCCGACGGCACACAGGCGGCTGACGACAATGTGTTCAAGCAGGCTGTGGCGCAAGGCCAGACCTTCTCCATTTCGACCGGCGACGCAGGCACTTACAACTGCCAGGTCAGTTCGATCTCCGGCGCGCCAGGCGTGCCGACCGCGAAATCGACCTATGACGTCAGCGAACCGGCCAGCTCGCCATACGTGATCGCAGTCGGCGGCACCACCTTGTACACCAACGCCGGCGCCTACAGCAGCGAAACCGTGTGGAATGAAGGCCTGAGCGCGATCGGCACCTACGACTCCGCGGGCGATTATGATCCGACCAAGCGCCTGTGGGCAACCGGCGGCGGCTACAGCAAGTACGAAGCGGCGCCTTCCTACCAGTCGGGCGTGATTGCCGCCGGCAAGACTACCCGCGGCTTGCCGGACATCGCATTTGACGCCGCCAGCGCCAGCGGCGCCACCATCTACTACAACGGCCAGACCGGTACGGTAGGCGGCACCAGCCTTGCAGCGCCGATCTTCACCGGCGTCTGGGCGCGCCTGCAATCGGCCAACGGCAATGCATTGGGCTTCCCTGCAGCCAGCTTCTACAAGTATTTCCCGCTGGCTGCCAATGCTTCTCTGCTGCATGACGTGATCTCTGGCACCAACGGCGCCAGCAGCACTTACGGCTACAAGGCAGCTAAAGGCTGGGACGCAACAACAGGCTTCGGCAGCCTGAACATTGCCAACCTCAATACCTTCGTCAAGAACACTTCGGACTTTGCGCGTTAATCCTCCGAGGTTTTTGTAGCGAGCATGTGTGAAATCGCCGGCGCGGACAGGTGTCATCCGCGCCGGCGACGAGACGGCAGCACCAGTACCGATCGGAGACGGACATGAACAAATCGAATTTCAGATGGATCGTTGCCGCCCTTGCATTGGGCGCCGGCGCCATCTATGCGGTTTTCTCGGTCGACGATTCGATAGCGAAAACCGGGACCCAGGCCGCGGCAGTCGCCGGGGAGCGGGGCGGATTGCGATCCGGCGCCGCGCAGGCCGTTGCGCCAGCCTTGTCGGCCAAGGCGCAAGACGCCGTGAATATCAATCCATTTGGAAAATAGCTAGCGGCCGGGCTTTAGCCTTGGGCCGGGCAAGCAATGAAAGAAGAATCCGCAATGACCGCATATCTGCAACGACAAGACCGGCTGGCGCTGGTGACACAAGCCACGGCAAACGTTACCGGCAAGCGATTCTGCTCGCATCACCAGGGTGAAGTCGCCGTGACGGAAGGCGATTTCGTGTTGCGCAACAAATCCAAGCGCTGGATCTGCTTCCGCTGCCAGGAGCGCAGCCGGCTGCGCCGCGATGCGCTGGCAAAACAGGTTGGATAATCGACCTTTATCCTAGCGGAATGCTGCAAGCGGATCGTATTGCGGCCCTGGAACATCGTCTGCTTCCGCCGCCGCATTTCTCTGCTTGATGAAGCTGACCGAAGTGACGCGCCATTCGCCGCGCTGCAGCTGCCAGCCGTGGATCACTTTCTGCCAGCCCGGCTTCAGGTAAAGCTGGTTGTCGCGCTGCAGTTCCCAGTGGCCGGCTTCCCATACATACCAGCCGCCCACATAATCCCAGAATCCAGGACTCCACACCAGCCCGGCGCGCGGAGCCGGTTCGGCTTCTTTCTTGGGCGCCGGCGGGGCGTTCCTGAGCACGATGTCTGGGCCGCCCTGGGGTTTTGGCGGCGGACTGGCGAACGATGAAAAGCGGCCGGCGATGATCGCTGCGATGCTGAGAGGGTGTTTCAATTTGCGCTCCTGAAGTTGTTCAGTGCGATCGATTGTACGAAGCGGGAATTTCAGAAATGTGTCCCGTGCATTTGCTTACACTTTTCACATTTGACTTACAGCGCCTGGCTGGCATGCAGATCGCGCGACAGGCTGCAGCCTGCCGCGATTCCCCTATGACAACCCCGGTTTCCCTGTAGCCGCGGCGTCGGCCGCGACGGCCGCGGCGGTCTTGCGAATAGATTAATAAAGCTGGATCGGGCGCGCTCGGAATAGGGGATTTCGACTAATGCAAGGGGAAAATATTATCTAGTTGTTTCGCTATGTGTCGGCGGCGCTTGAGATATATTACATGCCCTGAGCATCATAAAAAATCCAGGAGACGCCATGACATCGAACCGCCGCGTGACTTTTTTCCATTCGCCGAACACCCGTTCCATGGGCGCCCGTATCCTGCTTGAGGAACTGGGCGCGGACTACCAGCTGCACGCGCTGAACATGAAGGCGGGCGAGCAGCGCACCCCCGCCTACCTGGCAATCAATCCCATGGGCAAGGTTCCTGCGATCCGCCATGGCCAGGCGCTGATTACCGAGCAGGTCGCGGTTTTCCTGTACCTAGCCGACCTGTACCAGGACGCCGGCCTGGCGCCGGCGCTGGACGATCCGCTGCGCGGCCCGTACCTGCGCTGGATGGTGTACTACGGTTCCTGTTTCGAGCCGGCGCTGGTCGACCGCGCGCAAAAGCATCCGCCGGTGGCGCCGTCGACCTGCCCCTACGGCGATTTCGATACCATGCTCAAAACCCTGACCGACCAGCTGGCCAAAGGGCCGTATATCCTGGGCGACAAGTTCAGCGCCGCCGATGTCCTGTGGGGCACCGCACTGACCTGGACCACCGCCTTCCAGCTGGTGCCGATGTCGCCGGTAATACAGGCTTATATCGACCGGGTCAATGCGCGTCCGGCCGCGCAGCGCGTCAAGGCGCTCGACGCCGAGCTGGCGGCGCAGCACGCCATCCAGGCCACGGCTGCGGCCAAGGCCTGACAGCGGATTTCACCTCGCCAGCCGCTATCCTGCCAAAGCAGGGCGGCAGCTTCCATCATCAAAAAAAACGGAGCCTGACTTGAATACTGTCGCCAACCTGCTGATTGCCCTGGTCGCCTTGCTGCACGTCTATTTCCTGGTGCTTGAAATGTTCTTGTGGGATAAGCCGTTCGGCATCAAGACGTTCAGGCTGACGCCGGAGTTTGCCGCGGCCTCGAAGGCGCTGGCCGCCAACCAGGGTTTGTATAACGGTTTCCTGGCTGCCGGCCTGGCCTGGGGCTTGTGCCTGGGTACGCCGGGATATGCGGTCAAGATCTTTTTCCTGGCCTGCGTGATCGTCGCCGGCATCTTCGGCGCGCTCACTGTCAGCCGCAAGATCCTCTATATCCAGGCGGTGCCGGCCATCGTCGCTTTGGGCCTGCTGATGCTGGCCTAGATCATGCGGACGGCAAGCGCGTCGCCAGCACGGCGGCGCGCAAGGCGAGCAGCGCGCCGTGCAGCGTTGCGGAAATTTCCGGGTGGCGGACGATCTCGTCTTCGCCGAGATGCGAACCGAGGATGGGCACGGTGACCGACGCCGGCTCGACAACCTGCGCCGACATCATCGTCACGATTTCCTTCAATGACGCCTGGGCATGCACTGCCCTGGGCGAGGCGTTCAGCAACGCCACCGGCTTGAGCACAAAAGCCTCGCAACCCACCATCCAGTCGAGCGCGTTCTTCATGGCGCCGGTGATGCCGTGCGCATATTCAGGGCTGGCGATCAGCAAGGCGTCGGCGGCCACGATCCGGGCCCGCAAGTCTGCCACGGCGGCCGGGTCGCTGGCTTCGATATCGGGATTGAACAAGGGCAGATCGCCCAGGCCGCGGTACAGCGCGATGCTGATGCCGGCCGGCGCCAGGCGGGCCATGGCGCGCAGCAGGGCGGAATTATGGGAGCCGGCGCGCAGGCTGCCCGAGATGGCCAGGAATTTCATGGTGCCCGAGGAAAATTGCAAGGACAGCCATTATGCCAACATCCGTCCCGGGCGTCGCCGGCGTTGCGTTCCTGCCTATTTTGCAGGTGCAGGTGCGGGTTGTTGCGCAGGAGCAGCCTGGTGTGCGGCGGCCGCTTCGTCAGCGGCTTTCTTGTTGGCCAGGTGGCGCCCCACGACGCAGCCGCCGACCGCGCCGACCACTGCGTGATGGCCCGCGTAGTGGCCCGCCACCGCGCCCACGGCAGCGCCTTTCAGACAGCCTTTTGCCTGGGCCGCGCCGCTGGCGGCTGCAAGGGCAAAGGTACATAAGATTGCTGCGGCGATGTTTGCTTTCATGGTGATTCCTTTGGAAGATGATGGTGCTTGTGCAGATGGTTAACGCCCAGGGCCGGGCGCTCGGTTGACCGTGCCTGGAAAAAAGACGCCGGCTGTCGAATTGCCTGTTTTTCAAGGAAACAGGGCAAATGCCGTTTTTGTGAAAACACGGCCCTAGGCCGCGGCGTTGATGCAAATCAGCAATCCCGGTCAGGTGCGGAATCCGGCGGCGCCCTACAATCGCCGCTATCCCTGCCTGCGACAGCCGGTTCGGTTCCTGTCTTTAACCTGGAGATGACATGCGTTCCTTGTGTGCAGTGATCTTGATGTGCGGAGTGTTTGCGACACAAGCTTTGGCCCGCGACGGCCAGATGAATGTCGGCATCGTCAGCCTGACCACCGGCGGCGAAGATGGCATCCCGGTCGCGGTCTGGTATCCGACCGAAGCGCCGCAGGCCGAGTGGCAGACCGGTTCCGGCCTGATCCATGCCACGCGCAACGCCGCCATCGCGGGCGGGAGGCATGCGCTGATCGTCCTCTCGCACGGCAGCGGCGGCAGCGAATTCGGCCACGCCGACCTGGCCGAAGCGCTGGCCAGCCACGGCTACGTGGTGGCGACGCCGCGCCATCTGGGCGACAGCTACGACCGCCCGGAGGGCAAGTTCACGGATATGCAGATCGTGGGGCGTCCATGGCAAGCGGTGGCGACGCTGGACGCCGTCCTGGCCGACAAGCGGGTCGGGCCGTCGATAGACGCCAAGCGCATCGGCATGGCCGGATTCTCCGCCGGCGCCTACACCACCATGGTGATGGCGGGCGCCAAACCCGACCCCGATTTATATGTCGCCTATTGCGCGGCCCATGCCGACGACCATGAAGTATGCCCGGCCGGCGGCCAGTCGGCGCTGCGGCGCACGCGTCCCAGCTGGAACGTGCCCAGCGACAGCAGGGTGCGCGCGGCGGTGGCCATGGCGCCGTTCAGCGTCATGTTCGACGCCAAAGGCGTGGCCGGCGTGACCATCCCGTTGCGCATCTACAAGGCCAGCGACGACCAGGTCTTGCGCAACCGCTGGAATACCGACCATCTGCTGAGCTTGCTGCCGGCCAGCGTGGAACGCGGCGAACTTGCCGGCGGCCATTATGTGTTCATCGCTCCCTGCAGCGATGGAATGAAGACGGCGATGCCGTTCCTGTGCGTCGATGCGCCGGGCGTCGACCGGGTCGCCGAGCATGCCAGGCTGAATGCCGAAATCATCGATTTTTTTGACCGCAAGCTGCCTAAAACCGAGTGAATGGCCTTCGATACGGCATCTTTTACTCACTCAGCTGCTCCAGGTTATAGAATTGAAGTTTTCACGAACGGATACTTCAATGCCAAGTTCTACTCACATCGGTGCTGCAGCGGCGCTCCAAAGCCTGGCCACCTGGACCGCGGCGGACGGCCGCGATGCGATTCAAAAGACTTTCCGGTTTGCCGATTTCAACGCAGCCTTCGGTTTCATGACCCAGGTGGCGCTGCTGGCCGAAAAAATGGACCATCACCCTGAGTGGTCGAATGTCTATAACCGCGTGGAAGTGCTGCTGACCACCCATGACGCCAACGGCGTTACCGATCTTGATCTGCGGCTGGCGCAGTTCATGGACCGCCACGCCGCCGCTGCCGTCAAAAATTGAACAAGCACGCCAGCCAGCAGCCCAAGGCCGGCACGGCGGCGCCCGCCGTCGTGCTGATTACTGGCGCCGCCAAGCGGGTCGGGCGCGTGATCGCCGAACGGTTTGCGCAAGCCGGTTATGCGGTGGTGGTGCATTACGGCAGTTCGCAACAGGAAGCGCGCGATACGGTGCAGGCGATCGAAGCCGGCGGCGGCAGCGCGGTCGCCTTGCAGGCCGACCTGCAGGCGCCGGACCAGCTGACGGCAATGATGGCCTCGGTCTACGCTCGGTTCGGCCGGCTCGACGTGCTGGTCAACTGTGCCGCAGTGTTTTTCCCCGATACGCTGGCCGATTTTGCGCTGCCGGACCTGGAGCGTTCATGGCAGGTGAATTGCCGTGCGCCGCTGCTGCTGACCCAGGCGTTTCACCGGCAAGCCCAGCAACGCGCCCAGCAAGGCGTGGTGATCAATGTGGTGGACCAGAAAGTGCGCGCCAATTTCCATCCCGAGGATTTCAGCTATACCGTGGCCAAAGCCGCGCTGGGCAACCTGACGGCGATGCTGGCGATGTCGGCGGCGCCGGTATTGCGCGTCAATGCCCTGTATCCCGGCCTGATGGCGACCAGCGGCGACCAGAGCCAGGCCGATTTCGAATATTCTTCAGCCCGTTCCACGCCGCTCGGCTATATCGCGCCCATCACTGAAATTGCCGACGCCATCCTGCTGCTGGCCAGGCCGTCGTTCAACGGCGCCGAGTTCGTGGTGGACGCCGGGCAGAACCTGGTGCGGGTCGAACGCGACGTGATCAATCTGTATCGGGCGCCATAGCGCCTGGCCTGGGCTGGCGCCGGTTTGTAAGGAAAGCGCGAGGCGGAACGACCAAGCAGCAGACGACCAGCCAGGAGAACCACGTGCCAGACCTTATCAATGTTGCAAAGAAGATTGCCGCAGCCGCGCTTGCGCTCGGCATTTCCGCCGCCGCCCAGGCGCAGGACTACAGCGCGCAAAGCCCGCCCAACCGGGTGGCGCTGGTCGAGCTGTATTCCAGCGAAGGCTGCAGCAGCTGTCCGCCGGCCGACCAGTGGCTGTCCAGGCAAGGCGCGCAGGCCAGGCCAGGCGAGGCAGGAACCGAGCGCATCGTGCCGCTGGCCCTGCATGTCGATTATTGGGACAGCCTCGGCTGGAAGGACCGCTTCGGCGACCATCGTTTCACCGTGCGGCAGCAGGAACTGGCGGCATTCGCCGGCAGCCGCGTGGTGTACACACCGGAAATTTTTGTCGGCGGCCGCGAGTTGCGGCAGTGGAGCGCGAACAAGGCGTTTGACACTGCGGTCGCAAAAATCGCGGAGCAGCCGTCGCCGGCCGACATCGCCATCAAGCTGTCAGGCACCGCGGCGCGCAGCTTCGACCTGTCGGCCAGGGTCAAGCTGCGCCAGCCTTCCAAGGACAGTCATGACGCTTACATCGCGGTCTATGAAAACAAGCTGGTATCGAAGGTGGCGGCAGGCGAGAATGACGGCGTGACGCTGCACCATGACTATGTCGTGCGGCGCTGGCTCGGTCCGTTTGCGTTGAAGGACGGCATGGTGCAGGTCAATCAGAAGCTTGCGCTCGACAGCATCGGCACGGATGTCCGCGCCGACCGTTTCGGCATCGTCGCTTTTGTCCAGAATGCGAATAGCGGGGAAGTGTTGCAGGTGGCCAGGCTGGCGGTCGATCACTGATCGTCGCCGGGCGGCGGCCAGGCGCAAAAAAACCGGATCAATCGCTTGATCCGGTTTTTTATTTGGCAGCCTGCATCTTGCGTCAGGCTGCCGCCAGCGCAGCCTCCACCGCCAGCCCGATTTCCAGGATCTTGCGGTCGTTGCCGCCGGCGCCGGCCAGCATCAGCCCGACCGGCGCCGTGCCGGCGGCATGGCAGGGCAGCGACAGCGCGCAGCCGTCGAGAAAATTGATCACCGACGGATTGCGCAAGATCAGGCCGTTGGCCGCGAAATACGCTTCGTCGCTGGCTTCCAGTTCGGCGATCAGCGGCGCCACGACAGGCACGGTCGGCAGCAGCAGCGCATCGTAACCGGCGATCCTGGATTCGATCGCGGCGATCCATTGCTTGCGCGCCGCGAACAGGTCGATCAGGTCGGCCGCGCTGATCTCCTTGCCGCGCAGGATGCGCGAAATCACCCGTGGATCATAGGCAGCGGCGCGCTCGGCGATCAGCGTCCGATGCCAGGCATAAGCCTCGGCGCCGGTAAAACCGCCTTTGGCGTTGATTGCGCCCAGCGCCGCAAATTCGGGTATCTCGATTTCCTCGATCAATGCGCCCGCTGCCTGCAGCCGCCGGCGCGCATTGGCGAACGCCGCTGCAACCTGCTGGTCCATGCCGTCCAGCACCAGCGTGGTCGGCAGCGCAAGGCGCAGGCCGCGCAGCGAATAAGGCCGCAACGGCAGGACCGGTTCACCGGCCAGTATCGCATCGAGGGTGGCGCAGCAGGCGACGCTGTTGGCGATCGGGCCGATCGAATCGAGCTGCGTCGACAGCGGCAGTACGCCCTGCAGCGAGACCCGGCGCGCAGTCGGCTTGAAGCCGGTCAGCCCGCACAGCGCGGCCGGGATGCGCACCGAGCCGCCGGTGTCGGAACCGATGGCGGCGGCCGCCATGGCGTCGCTGACGGACACCGCGGCGCCCGACGAGGAGCCGCCCGGTATGCGGCCGGCGCCTCTGTCCCAGGGATTGCGCGGCGTGCCGTAGTGCGGATTGATGCCGAGGCCGGAGTAGGCGAATTCGGTCATGTTGGTGCGGCCGATGATGACGGCGCCGGCCGCCGCCAGGCGCTGCACCGCCACTGCGCTGACGCTGGCCGGCGCAGCGTCGCGCAGCACCACCGAACCGGCCAGCGTGGCGCTGCCGGCGACATCGAACAGGTCTTTCACGGAAATCGGCAGACCGTCGATCGGCGAGCGTACCTGGCCGCTGGCGCGCAGCAGGTCGGAGGCTTGCGCCGCCGCCCGCGCCGCCGTCGCATAAAGTTCGGTAAACACCCGGCGGCCTTCGCCGGACGGCTCCAGCGCGCGCTGCAGCGCGGCTTCGGTGAGATCGACGGAGCTTACGGCGTTCCGGCTTAGCGCCGCGGACAGGGATTGCAGGGTAGGTAGCGTGGTAGTCATGCGGCCTCGTGAAATGGTGTGGAATCCGATGTTCAGGCAACTTCCGGCAGGACTTCTACCTGGTAGCGATGGCGCAAGGTGCGCTGCCGGCGCGGATCGAACAGTTCCATTGTAAATGACCGGGCCGGGCGGATGCCGCCGATCGCGGCGACGGTGCCGCAGGTCATGCCGCTGCCGGCGGGCAGCACGGCGGCGCCGTTGGTATAACCCGCGATCAGGTCTTGCGGCGTGCGCAGCGACGCCAGCGTGCCTTCCTGGTACAGCAGCTGTTCGCCGTTTTCTTCGATGTAGGAGCGGATCACCAGTTCATCCCAGTGATCGGCGACTTCGGCCAGGCGCCAGGCGCCGGCGGCGACCGGCTTGACGCAAGCCTGTTTCGACAGCGCCACGCTGTGCGCTTCCAGCTTGCGGTCGGTATGGTCGGAAGCGATGCTGACATACAGCTCGCCGCCGGCGGCAAAAACAAAGGTTTCCACTTCGCCGGAAGAATCCGGGCCGACTACCTGTACCTGTTCGGCCTGGGTCAGCTGGTTGCTGGCGACGCGGTAATACAGCGGCACCGCGCTTGGGCGCGAGATGCCGAGCGCAGCCAATTCCTCTATGTGGTGTTCGATGGCGGCATGGTCGCGCCCGGCCCAGCCGGCGACGATCAGGGTATGGATATCGGTGTCGAGCTGGCGCTTGCCTTGCTCGCTGTCGACCTGAAATGAGATGTGCATGATGGTTCCAGCTTTAAAGAAGGCGGCCGGCAGGAAAGCAGGCGCCGATTGGTAGAGAGTTAGCGAACTTTTTTGATGAACAGCAAGACCAGGATCGTCGCGCAGAATTCCAGCGCGGCGACGAAATACAAGCCGGAAGCGACGCTGCCGGTAGAGGTTTTCAGCGAGCCGATCAGGTAGGGCGCGGCGAAACCTGCCAGGTTGCCGATCGAATTGATCAGCGCGATGCCGCCGGCGGCCGCGGTGCCGGTCAGGAATGCGGCCGGGATCGACCAGAACACCGGGAACGCCGCCAGGATGCCGATCGCCGCCAGCGTCAGCGCGCACAGCGCCAGCACCGCATTGCCGATGAAGAAACCGGTCAGTATCAGGCCGATGCTGGCTACCAGCGTCGCCAGCGCGCAGTGCAGGCGCCGTTCGCCGCTGCGGTCGGAATGGATGCCGTTCCAGATCATGGCAATAGTGCCCGCGAGGAATGGAATGGCGGAGATCAGGCCGATCTGCAGGTTGCCGGCGATGCCGATTTCCTTGATGATCGACGGCGACCAGAAAGCGATCGTGGCGTTGCCGCTGACCACGCAGAAATACACGGCGGCGCAGATCCAGACCCGGTAATTGCGGCAGGCGTCGCGCAGGGACGCATGTTTATTGTCATGGTTTTCCGCCGCCAGCGCGCCGCTTACCGCCTGCTGTTCAGCCGGGCTCAGCCAGCCGGCGTTGACCGGTTTTTCCGGCAGGTACAGCAGCACCATGACGCCGGCCAGCACCGACGGTATGCCTTCCAGCAAGAACAGCCATTGCCAGTTGGCGTAATGGCCGACGCCATCCATGGCGCTCATGATGAAACCGGCGATCGGCCCGCCGACCACGCCGGCGATGGCGAACGACGTCATGAACAAGCCGTTGACGCGGGCCCGCTTGGCGGCCGGGAACCAGTAGGTCAGGTACAGCACCACGCCAGGGAAAAAGCCGGCCTCGAACACGCCCAGGAAAAAGCGGATGACATAAAACATGGCCGGCGTCTTGACATACACCATGGCCATCGAAGTCAGGCCCCAGAGGATGGTGATGCGCGCCAGCGTCTTGCGGGCGCCGATCTTTTCCAGCAGCAGGTTGCTCGGCACTTCAAACAGGAAATAGCCGATGAAAAAAATGCCGGCGCCAAGGCCGTAGATCGCTTCGCTGAACTGCAGGTCTTGCAGCATCTGCAGCTTGGCGAAACCGACGTTGACGCGGTCTATCCAGGCCAGCACGAACAGGAATACGAGGAAGGGTATCAGCCGCCAGGCGATTTTCCTGTAGGTCGCTTCCAGCGCGTCCGGCGCCAGGTTGAGGTTGTTGCGCATGTGATGTCATCCCGAAATGAATTTGCTCCGCCGTGGCTGGCGAAGGATGGCGCGGCGTTTCTTTGACGTCCGTCACCGGCGGCCAGGAGCGGCTGCCAGATGAGTCGAGTATGCGTACCCGGCTGGCAGCTGTCCAACAAGAAATTGTCAGCGCAATTGAATGGAAAATCTTATGAGCAAAAGTGGGGCGCTGAGTTTGGCGTTTGCCGCATTTTGGCCGCGCTGTGCACTGCGGCTGTGCTTTTGGGTTTTTCTTCAAAACAGGCTGACGGTGTTTTAAGCAATTCTTTATTGCTTTTGCGATGCCGACTCCCGATTCCGTATTGAACCGGTTTTCGGGCCGCCGCTTTTGCCCGGCCGTGCGAGACAACGTAGCGCAACAGGCCAGTAGATGGGGGCGGCCGAGCAAGCAGAAACCTCCAAGTCTGTTACTTAAATAACTGTTTCTTGATTGTAATTAGATGTTAGTTTGTCAATATTATTTCCTTGTGCCACAATCCCCGCACTTCAATCAAGTGCTAGCCGCGCAACGGCGCAGCCCCGCTGATGCAATCCGGCATCGGATTTCAGCGGCAGGCAAAAAACAAGGACGACAATGGCGCAAGAACTCATCTCCTCGTGGAACAAGGGCCTAGGCCAACACAACCGCCTCCTGAAACTCGATACTGTGCTGGGACAGGACGTACTGCTGCCTCAGCGCCTGGTTGCCGAAGACCGTTTGGGGCGCGGGTATGAATATACTGTTGACGTTTTGTCCCTGGACCGCAGCATCCCCCTCAAACAATTGATTGCCCAGCCAGTCACCCTCTGGCTGCAGCAGGCCGACCAGCGCAGTTACCTGCCGGTCCACGGCTATGTGCAGCGCGCCCGCAAGCTCGGCTGCGACGGGCTGCTGACGATGTATCAGTTGACTTTCCGTTGCTGGCTGCATTTCCTCAAGTACCGCAAAGACAGCCGCATCTGGCAAGAGCGGGACGCGACCGACATCCTCTCCGAAGTGTTCAACCGCCATCCCCAGGGACATGGCCGTTACCGCTTCATGCTTAGCCGCGCGCCCGCGGTGCGCTCCTATTGCACCCAGTACGAGACCGATTGGCATTTTGCGATGCGGCTGATGGAAGAAGAGGGCTGGTACTGCTATCACGAGCAGCAAGAGGACGGCAAGGATCACATGCTGGTCATCACCGATTCGGCGCGCAGCTTGCCCGCCCTGGATCCTGCCGCCATCCGTTTTCACCGGGCCGGCAGCCGGGACGAAGCCGACAAGATCACCCAATGGAGCGGCGAGCGCCAGCTGCGCAGCCGCAAGCTGGAAACGGTCACGACTGACTACAAGGCGCCGCGCCAGGTCAAAGGCACCGCCGAGCGGATTGCACCGGAACACGGCAACATTCCTGAGCAGCTGGAAGTCTACGAATACACCGGCGCTTATACCTATAGCCAGCAGGCACAGGGCGACCTGCAGGCGCAGAACACCGTCGAGGGCTGGGAGTCGCAAGCCAAGCGTCATTTCGCCTGGTCTGCCGTGCGGCGCATGGCGGTCGGCTCGTATTTCAATTTCGAAGGCCATGGCGACTTTGCGGAGACCAGGGACGAGCAGCGGCAATTCATCGTCATCGGCCTGCACTGGTATATCGAAAACAATCTGCCGTTGTCCGGCACGGCGGACGATGTGCATGGCAGCTTGCGGGAACAGCTCGCCGCCATCAAGGAACGCGCCGGCGCCGGCGAGGCAGCCGCGAACACCGGGTTTTTCATCAACCGGATCGAAGTGCAGCGCCGCAGCGTTGAATATCGCAGCCCAAGGGAACATCGCAAACCTGTCATGTCCACCCAAACCGCGGTCGTGACGGGGCCGGACGGAGAGGAAATTTTTACCGACGCGCTCAACCGGGTGAAGGTGAAATTCGTCTGGGCGCATGGCGTCGCCTCTTGCTGGGTGCGTGTCAGCTATCCAAACGCGGGCGACAACCATGGCGGCGTGTATACCCCGCGCATCAACATGGAAGTGATCGTCACGTTTCTGGACGGCGATGCGGACCGTCCGGTCATCACCGGCCGCCTCTATAACGGCGACCAAAAGCCGCACTGGCATACCGACGGCAAATTGTCGGGATATAAGTCCAAGGAGCATATGGGGCAGGGATATAACCAGCTGGTGATGGACGACAATACCCGGCAAAACCGCCTGCAGCTGTACAGCACAAACACCCACGCCCAGCTCAACCTCGGTCACCTGGTCGGCCAGCAAGGCAATACCCGCCAGGCATTCTACGGCAGCGGTTTTGCGCTGAACACGAATGCATATGGCGCCGTCGTCGCCGGCCAGGGACTCTACCTGAGCACCTTCGGCCGGCCCGGCGCCACCGGCTCCCAGCTGGACGTGCGGGAAGCGCACCAGCAGTTGACGGCAGCCCGGCGCCTGACCAAAACCCAGTCGGACGCGGCTGCCAAAGCCGGCGCGCCAGCCTTGGAAGCGCAAGATGCGCTCGAACGATTCATCGACGCCACCCAGGAACAATATGCCGGACCCGGCCAGGAACAGGCCAACCGTTTCCGGCAGCCCATCTTGCTGGCGGCGTCGCCGGCCGGCATCGGCCTGGCCACGCCGAGCAGCACGCATCTGCACAGCGGCGACCACGTCACCGTGTCCAGCGGCCAGGACACCAATCTGGCGGCGGGCAACAACCTGGCTGCCAGCGTCGGGCAGCAGATCAGCCTGTTTGCCAGCGAGGGCGACATCAGCCACATCGCCGGACGCGGCAAAGTGGCAATCGAAGCGCATGACAACGCCATCCGCCTGGTCGCCCAAAAGGTGATCGAGATGATCAGCGCGGAAGACTGGCTACGCTTCAAGGCCAAGAAGGGCATGAGCTTCAATGTAGGCGGCACCGAATACACCATCCAGCCGGACGGCCACCGCTGGTTTACGCCGGGCGTGGTGGAACATCATGCGATCAGCCACGATACGTTCCCGCCGCAGAGCAGGTCGGCGGCTATGCCGGTCTTGCCCAAAGATGTGTGTCTGCCGTGCATGTTTAAGGCGGGTAGGCAGGCCAGACTGGTTGCGCGGTTAACATGATGCGCCATTATTCCCTGATCGATGGCGCCTTGGTGTATGACGCAATATGCAATCACCCGTTGTTTACGGACCCCGCTGTCAACTGGTGCACGCCGCTGCTGCCCACCGAGGCGCGCTGCCTGGCCGGGCCGATACTGATAGACATGGCGCTCGTGGAGGCAGCAGGAGCGGAAGCCAAATCTGCGGTTGACGCGGTGCTTGGCGGCTTCCCGGGGCGGCTGCATTGCTCCACGCTGCAAAGCCTTGCCGACCTCGCCACCCTGGCCGGCCATCTGCAGCGGTTCACCTGTTTCTACGACCAGGATGCCGTACTGCTGGGGCTACGCTTCGCGGATGCGCGAATCCTGGTGCATCTGCCCGACATCATGACGCCGCAGCAATGGGGCGAGATGACCGGACCGATAGCGCAATGGAGCACGTTTGACCGACGCGGCGAGGAAGTCGTCCTGATGCTGCCGGAAGACCGCGCCAGCCTGATCCAGGAAGACAAGCAGTTTGCCCTGAGCGGAGAACAAATGGCGACTTTTGCCATCGGCGCCGAGCCCGATATGCTGCTTGAGCAACTGAAATCTACGAAGCACGTCAAGGAAGGTCATTTGTATGACGATTGGCGCCTGGCGTCCGAGTGTGTCGCGATATGGCGAGAAAGCGGCTCAGATAACCAGGAGGTTTTATTGAGTTTCGCCCGCAAAATATTCAGTTCGAAAGGTAAAGCATTGCAGGAAAGAGACTGGATATCGTTTCTTGCGCATGCCGGGCCGCAAGATATTTCAGATTCGTGATCCGAGGATATCCACATGAAAAATAACTACATTAGATCCCCTTCATTGCGTTGGTTGTTACCGACGCTCATAGCCGTCCTTTTGAGCGGTTGCGCTGCTAGGGGCGTCAACGGCATGGCGCCGGAGGGACAGACTCCAGTCTCGATATCGTCAGTCGTGCATTATGGAAAAGGGATCGGCATTTCAGAGTTTTATGTCAATAGTAGGCGAAGTGGTCATCAGTACGATGGCTGGGGAAGCAGCGGTAATTCGTGCTGCCTGAATCTACCAGATAAACCAAGCATGTCTCTGATGATGACGGTGAGATGGAAAACCTATCGTACAAGCTTCAAAGAAGAACGTTGGCACGAAGCTACCGTGCCAGTGCATTTTGCGGTCCCCTTAGGAAAGAGTTCTGGCATGTATGTGCATTTTTTACCTGGACATCAGGTTCAAATTTGGGTCACCAGACAGTATCCAGAATCAACTGAATATCCTGGCCCAGCTTATCCACGTGATCCAGCGCCTGCTTATGTTCCGCTTTTTGATGAAAAACCAGAACCAATAAAGGGTAAATGACATAGCCAATGCAAAATCCTGCCTCGAGCCTGCTCAGATAACCTGCCCACCCGCTTTGCCGCTCGAATGCGGCACACATTGTGACTTCAATTTGAACACTGATTTTTTTAAGGGAAATCAAATGACGAATAGTTTTGCATTATTGCCTTGGTTGTTGCCGACGTTCATAGCCGTCCTTCTGAGCGGTTGCGCTACTAGGGGCGTCAACGGCATGGCGCCGGAGGGGCAGACCCCGGTCTCAATATCTTCAGTCGTGCATTACGGAAAAGGCATTGGCATTGCCGAGTTTTATGTCAATGGCAGACGGAGCGGTTCTCAATATAACGGCTGGGGAAGCAGCGGTAATTCGTGTTGCCTTAATCTACCTGATAAGCCAAGTATGCCGTTGATGGTGACAGTCAGATGGAAAACCTATCGCACGAACTTCAAAGAAGAGCGTTGGCACGAAGCTAAAGTACCAGTGAATTTTGCGGTTCCAATGGGAAAAAGTTATGGCATGGTAGTTCATTTTTTACCGGGACATCGAGTCGAAATTTGGTTTGCGGACGAAGGCGCAGGAAGCCCTGACTATCCCGGGCCAGCTTATCCGCGCGGCCCGGCCCCAGATTATGTTCCGCTTCCCGACGAAAAACCTGAACCGACAAAAGAAAAATAAATATGACGAATGCAAAATCCTGTATCGAGCCTGCCCAAGCAGTCTGTCCATGTGCGTTGCCGACGGACTGCGCAAAACATTGTGACTTCAATTTGAGCACTGACTTTTTTTAAGGGAAATCAGATGACGAATAGTTTCTTTAAATTTGAACTATGGCGTTGGTTGTTGCCGACGCTCACAGCCATCCTTTTGAGCGGTTGCGCTACTAGGGGCGTCAACGGCATAGCGCCGGAGGGACAGACCCCAGTCTCAATATCTTCAGTCGTGCATTACGGAAAAGGCATCGGCATTGCGGAGTTTTATGTCAATGGCAGACGGAGCGGTTCTCAATATGACGGCTGGGGGAGCAGCGGTAATTCGTGCTGCCTGAATCTGCCTAATAAACCAAGTATGCCGTTGATGGTGACAGTCAGATGGAAAACCTATAGAACGAACCTCAAAGAAGAGCGTTGGCATGAGGCTGTAGTGCCGATACATTTCGCAGTTCCATTAGGGGATGGCTATGGGTTGAAACTTCATTTTTTACCGGGACATCGAGTCGAAATATGGTACGCGCGTGCCGGAGCAGCGAATCCTAGCTATCCAGGCCCACCCTATCCAAGCGGCCCAGCTCCAGATTATGTTCCTCTCCCCGACGAAAAAACAGAACCAACAAAGGGTAAATGACATGGCCAATGCAAAATCCTGCCTCGAGCCTGCTCAGGTAACCTGCCCACCCGCTTTGCCGCTCGAATGCGGCACGTATTGTGACTTCAATTTGAACATCGGCATTTTCTTTGATGGCACTGATAACAACAAAGAGCGAGATACTGAGGCCTTGGCTCAGAGCAATATCGCACGCTTGTCTGACGCATATCGTCATCATCCGTCAGAAGGCTTTTTTTCTATTTATATTGAGGGTGTTGGTACAGCCTCTCCTGAGAAATTTGGCACTAATGGTGAAGATGTCCGAGAGACAGCTGCTGGCAAGGGTGGCCAGCCAAGAATCATTTGGGGGCTGTTGGAGGTACTAAATTCAGTACACAGTTTTGTAAATCGTGACGATCCAATGTTTGATGATAAGCAAATGAAAGTTTTGTGCAGCGATCACTGGGTAAAGCCTGAAGATCGGCGCGAATGGCCAGTACCCATGCCGTCCGAGGAAGACAAGATACTCAAAGAACTTGGCTTAAAATCCGGTCTGGTCGATTACGAAAAGACGCGGGAGGATTTCTTGAAACAATGTGCTCGCAGGCTGAGCATCCAGCTCAAGGCGCCGAGGACCTTGCCGCGTCTGGCAGGCATTTATCTCGATGTATTCGGATTTTCCCGTGGCGCAGCCCAGGCGCGTGTGTTTACCAATTGGTTGCATCAATATTTCCTGATTGACGGCAAACTGTTTGGCATTCGCGCCTATGTCCGGATGTTGGGTCTCATGGATACGGTTGCATCGGTGGGCGTTACCAACGCGAACAATGGTGAGGGTCACTGGGACTGGGCTACGGTGGAGAATTTGCGCATTCATCCAGAGGTCAGGAACTGCGTTCATTACGTGGCCTTGCATGAATTCCGCACGGTCTTTCCCCTCGATAGCATATGTCAAGGCGATGTCTTGCCGCCAAAATGTTACGAACATTATTATCCCGGCGCGCATGCCGATGTCGGCGGCGGCTATGCCCCCGGCGCTCAAGGCAAGGCAGTACGAATCGTCGATGGCGTGCCGGTCCCGGACGACAGCAAAAAACTGTCGCAACTTCCACTCAACGATATGTATCAGGCTGCAAGAAAAGCCTGCGAATATCATTCGGCCGGACAACCGTGGTTAGACGTGACGCCGCAATCCGAGACTGACGAGAATCCATTGATTGCACAATTCGCGTTGGATCCCGAAGTTCGCAAGGCGGCCGCCGGCTATTTCGCCAACTGCCGCATCTTCAAGAATCTGTCCATTGATCGGCAGTTACGTGCGCACGGCTTGATGTATCTGGCCTGGCGCCACATGGTAAACACGGCTGAAGGTTTTGAGCGCCTGTATAGCGTGAGGTATGCGCGGACAGCTGGAATCATTAAATACCGCGACAATTTTGGCAATATGAAGGAGCGGGATAGCCTGTTCTATTATCGAAAGGGACAGGAAGTGTTCGCCAAGCAGATCGAACTGGTATCTCGATATCTTCCTATCATTGATCCAGAGGACCGGTCTGCGCGGCATAACTATAGTAAAAATGTCACTGAGATTTATAACGTGATCAAGACGATCAAAGTTTCTCCTGAGGTGGGCGCGTTTTACGATGAGATGGTGCACGATTCCTATGCCGGTTTCATCGAGAAATTAGGCGGCGAATTTTTGCGCAAGCAGGTTGAATTGGAAGGCTACCTGCGCTATCGGGCTGTTTATCTCGGCAACCAGACCCGGGAAAATTCCATGCATGTCGCTCCCGAAGCGCGCCGAGCTTGACAAGGAGCTCCCATGAAAAATTCCCAAGGCCAAGGCGTCATCCGCCTCCGCGACAAGACCAGCCACGGCGGCGAAGTGACCAGCGCTTTCGCGGGTTGCAGCGCACAGGGCATCCCGGTGGCAGGAGAGGGATGCATGACATACTGCCCACGATGTCAAGGCGAATTCGAGATTCTCGCGAGAGGCAGCGGAAGGCGGCATAACGGAAAGTGGCTGGCATATGACACGGATGAAACAGCTTGTGGCGCGCGGCTGATTTCATCTCTCTGAAGAATTGAGAGTTTCATCATTCATGGCATCGCCACGGCAAGAGTCATCTGGGGTCAGAGTCAACTTTCGCGGCGCTTCATCGCGAAACTTGACTCTGACCCCGCATGACGGATTCGGAGAAAGGCAGGGCGCACAGTGTGGTTTTGTTCTTTTTTAGCGATGAGGTGGGTGCTCCGTGGGCCGCTAAGTGGGGTCAGAGTGAAGTTTCTGCAAAAGGCGCGCAGAAAGTTCACTCTGACCCCATTTAGCTCTGTCCCCAGTCTAATCGCACAGGAAAGCCGGGCGAGGGCATTGCCAGTTTTACGAAACTCTCAATAGGTGCCGCTGTAGCAATTCTTAGATTGCCGCGAAGGGTAGTTCCAACGGTTCAGAAGGCAGCCGGGCGATTTCCGGCCCCCAGTTCAGCGCGAATTCGGAAGCGGTTTCCTGGGCGATGCTGGCGATGGTTTCAGTCAAGGCATTTTCCGGATCGTTGCGGAACGACGCCATCAGCAGCAAGGCCGGGAAATCGGCGTCCACCCGCAGCAGCTGCAGGCTGCCGTCGTTGAGCTCGCGCTGGATGATCGCCGGCGGCACCACGGCGACGCCGAAACCATCGCTGACCAGCCGTATCATGGTCGCCACCGAGGTGATGCAATTGATGTGCAGCGAACCGCGTTCGCTGTTGGAAAACAGTTGTTCGATGATGGTGTGCGGCCCCGAATTGCGGGCAAAGCTGACCAGCGGGAACGCCGCCAGGTCCGACAGGCTCAGCGTTTCGCTGCCGATCTCCAGCTTGCTGCTGCCGACCCAGCGCATCGGCAGTTCGCACAGCTTCAAGTTGCGGATGTTCGGCGCGATCACCGGTTCCGCCTGCAGCACCAGGTCGAGGTCGCCCTTGCTGAACTGCTCGCGCAGGTGGATGGTGGTGTCGCTGGCGATTTCGATTTCCAGCTGCGGAAACAGCTTGTGGATGCGGCCGATCAGGTCCGGGAACCAGCTATGCACGATCGATTCGATCACGCCTATGCGCAGCACGCCGGAATAGTTGTCGCGCGCCGACATGTCGTCCTTCATTTCATGCATCAGCTTGACGATGCGCTCGGCGTACACCAGCGCCTTGCTGCCGTCGGTGGTCAAGGCCACCTCGCGCGCGCCGCGGTCGAACAAGCGCACGCCGAAATCCTGCTCCAGCGTGGCGATGCGGCTTGATACCGCGGCCTGGGTGGTGTGCAGCTTTTCCGCCGTCAGCCGGAAGTTCTTCAACTTCGCCAGCCAGACGAAGGTTTCGAGGAAGCGGATGTTCATCGGTGCTGTCGGCAATCCATCAGTGAGATTCCAGTGTAGCGCATCGGTACGGCTCTGTCGGCAGCTTATTCGCCCGGCAGCTTGCCGTCGTCGGTCAGCGCGATGAAACGCCGCAGCAGCGTGCGCAGGGCGATGGTGTCGACCGCGCCCAGGCTGCCCAGCAACGCCAGTTCGGTTTGTTTGCCGGCGTTGGCGATCTCTTGCGCCAGGGCCTGGCCGATGGCGGTCAGGTAAAACAATCCGCGCTCGCTGCTCTCGCCCTGGTCCAGCACGACTTGCAGCAGGCCGCGCGCAGTCATGTCGTCCAGCACATTGATCAGCGGCGTGTGGCCGGCATAGACGAACAGGCGGTTCAGTTCCGCCAGGCTGCGGCCGTTGCGCGCAGCCAGCGTGTTGAGCACGAAAAACTCGGCATCGTTCAAGCCCTGCAGGGCGCCGAATTCGCGCAGTTTTCCGTACAGGTGGAAATAGGCGCTGCCGAGCAGGTAGCTCATCGAATTCTCGTCGAAGCTGTCGGAGGCGGCGGTAGCCTTGATCAGCGCTTCGGCTTCATCGGCCAGTTCCTTGCGGGTGGCGACGGCGTAATTGCCGCGCTGGTAAACCAGGGGCGCGATGTCGGAATGTTCGAAGTGCATGACTTCGCCGACCATGATGATGTGGTCGCCGCCATCGTAGCGGTAGGCGGTCTTGCACTGCATGCGGGTAGTGCAGCCGTCCAGCAGCGGCGCGCCGCCGAGGCCGGTTTCGAGCTCGAGGCCGGCGAACTTGTCGTGCGCGCGTTTGCCGAAATGGGTGGCCAGCTGGTCCTGGTCGTGCGACAGGATGTGCACCGCCCAGTATTCGGCGGCTTCGAACGCCGCCAGGCTGTTGGACGACTTCGACAAGCTCCACAGCACCAGCGGCGGATCGAGCGAGACTGAATTGAAACTGTTGGCGGTCACGCCGACCAGCTTGCCGTCGGCCTGGCAAGCAGTAATGATGGTAACGCCGGTGGTGAAGGTTCCCAGCGCATTGCGGAATTCGCGCTGGTCGAACGGGGTGGACGGTTTGGACATCTACATTGCTTTCTGACAAATACTTTTTTGCATCATGTTATCAGGCTCTGGCCCGGAAGGAGGGGGATTGTTTATCTGTCGGCTTATATTGGCCAAAGCCGGCCCATGCTAGGATGGCAATCTATCAATTCCTTTTGAAAAGACCTGCCGATGTGGATAGACACCCATTGCCATCTGGACGCCGCTGAATTCGGCGGGGAACAGGCGCAAGCCGCGGCAGCGGCGGCGCAGCAGGGCGTCGATTGGATCGTGATCCCGGCAGTGGAGCGCGCCAATTTCGCCACGGTGGCAACGCTGGCCGCGCAGCTGCCCAATTGCACCTACGCGCTGGGCATCCATCCGCTGTATGTGCCGCAAGCCGACGAGGCCGACCTGCTGGCGTTGCGTACGGCGATCGCCGCGGCGATGGCCGATCGGCGTTTTGTGGCGATAGGCGAAATCGGCCTCGATTTTTTTGTGCCCGGCATGGACAGCGGCCCCATGCGCGAAAAGCAGGAGCATTTCTACGTCGAACAATTGAAGATGGCGCGCGACTTCGACCTGCCGGTGCTGCTGCATGTGCGCCGCTCGCAAGACATCCTGCTCAAGCATCTGCGCCGGATCAAGGTGCAGGGCGGCATCGCCCATGCCTTCAACGGCAGTTTCCAGCAAGCCGAGGCTTTTATCGGGCTCGGCTTTCGGCTCGGTTTCGGCGGCGCCATGACGTTCACGCGCGCACTGCAGATCCGCCGGCTTGCGGTCCAGCTGCCGCTGGCAGCGCTGGTGCTGGAAACCGACGCTCCCGACATGTCGCCGGCCTGGCTGCATCCGCAACACAACCAGCCGCAGCAGATCCCGCGCATCGGCGCCGTGCTGGCCGAGTTGCGCGGCATGGCGCTGCCCGACCTGGCGCAGGCAACCGCCGCCAACGCCCGCGCAGCCTTGCCGCGCCTGGCAGCGCTGGCCTGATAACGCAACGGCGCGGCGGGCATGCGCAGCGCCGCGGTCGGGCTTGTCCTCGGTGTTGGTTTTTTGCAAATCCAGGCGGCATTGCTCGCGGTTTGGCTGCTATGTTGTCTGCTGGTCTCGGCGTGGCTGCCGGCCGCGGCTGCCCGCAAAACCCGCAATCCTTATCTTGGACCGGCTGCGAACCTGCTGGCCGGCATGCTGTTCGGTTTTGCCTGGGCCGGGCTGTTCGCGCAATATCATTTAAGGCATGAGCTGACGCCGGCATGGGAAGGGCGCGATATCACCGTGATCGGCACGGTCGACAGCTTGCCTTCCTATTCCGAGAGCGGCGTCCGTTTCACTTTTGCCGTGGAAAAAGCGCTGGATCAGGACGGCGCAGCGCCGCTCGTTCCGCCGCGCCTGGCGCTGGGCTGGCGTCAAGACGGAAACGGCGAGGAGGCCGCGATTCAGGCCGGCGCGCGCTGGCAGTTGAGCGTGCGCCTGAAACGTCCGCACGGCAACGCAAATCCGCACGGTTTCGACTATGAGGCATGGCTGCTGGAGCGCAACCTGCGCGCCACCGGCTATGTCCGCTCCGGCCCGCAGAACCGGCAGCTACAGGCATTCGTGTTCAGCCCGGGCAACCTGGTCGAAGTGCTGCGCAGCCGTTTGCGTGAACGGATCCTGCAAGCCTTGCCCGAGCACCGCTACGCCGGCGTGCTGGTAGCGCTGGCGGTGGGCGACCAGCGCGCCATCGAGCAGTCCGACTGGGAGGTTTTCAACCGCACCGGCGTCAGCCACCTGGTCGCCATTTCGGGGCTCCACATCACGATGATTGCCGGCATGTTCGCGGTCATTGTTTCAGCGCTGTGGCGCCGTTCCTTTTTCACCGGCGCGGCCTTGCCGCTGCTGCTGCCGGCGCAAAAAGCGGCAGCCTTGGGCGGTGCGCTGGCGGCCTTGTGCTATGTCGCGCTGGCCGGCTTCGGCATACCCGCGCAGCGCACCCTGTACATGCTGCTGGTGACCGCGCTGGCTTTGTGGAGCGGCCGCATCGCCAGCGTGTCGCATGTGTTGTGCGCGGCGCTGGCGCTGGTCTTGCTGGCCGATCCCTGGGCGCTGCTGTGGCCGGGGTTCTGGCTGTCCTTCTGCGCGGTCGGCGTGATCCTCTACACCAGCGTCGGCCGCAGCGCGGCCGTTGCGGCCCAGGGGCAATCGCTGCCGGCGCGCTGGCGGCATGGTTTGAAAGCCGCCGGCTCTACCCAATATGCGGTGACCATCGGCTTGCTGCCGCTGACGGCCTTGCTGTTTGGCCGCGTCTCGCTGATCGGTCCGCTCGCCAATGCGCTGGCGATCCCGCTGGTCGGCCTGGCCGTGACGCCGCTGACCCTGGTCGCCAGCGTGCTGCCGGCGCCGCTGTCGACCTGGCTGTGGCGCGGCGCGCATGCGCTGGTAGAGCTGCTGGCGATTTTCCTGGACTGGCTGAGCGGTCTGCCGTTCGCGGTATGGCAGGCGCCGATGCCGCAGGCGTGGACTTTTGCGCTGGCGCTGCTGGCTACCCTGTGGCTGCTGGCGCCGCGCGGCTGGCCGCTGCGCTGGCTGGCGCTGAGCGGGTGGCTGCCGCTGCTGCTGGACCATGGCAGCCGTCCCGCTCCGGGAGAAATGTGGGTCACCGCGCTCGATGTCGGCCAGGGCATGGCGGTGCTGGTGGAGACTGCCGGGCATCGCCTGCTGTACGACAGCGGTCCGTATTATTCGCCGGCGTCGGATGCCGGCAGCCGCGTCGTCGTGCCCTACCTGAGGGCGCGCGGCATCGCGGCGTTGGATGCGCTGGTGGTGTCGCATGCCGACAATGACCATTCCGGCGGCGCACTGTCGCTCATGGGCAGCGTCAAGGTGGGCAAGGTGTATTCGTCGCTGGCGCAAGATCATGCGATCGCCAGGGCGGCTGCGGTCCACCAGCGCTGCCACAGCGGCCAGGCGTGGCAGTGGGACGGCGCCAGGTTCGAGATGCTGTACCCGGACCGGGACCACTATCCGGCGCCGGCGCAGGTAGCCAAAACCAAGGCGAACACGCTCAGCTGCACCCTCAAGATCAGCCATGGACCACACGCCATCCTGCTGCCGGGCGATATCGAAGCGGCCCAGGAAAGGCAGCTGGCCGCCAGCCACGCAGGGCAATTGAAATCGACCGTGCTGCTGGCGCCCCATCATGGCAGCGGCACGTCATCGACGGCGACATTCCTGGCGGAGGTCGAGCCGCAAATCGCCTTGTTCCAGGTCGGCTACCGCAATCGTTTCCGTCATCCGAAACAGCAGGTGCTGGAGCGCTACCGGGACCTGGGCATCGCCGTCTTGCGTAATGATGCAGACGGCGCAATCATGCTGAAATTCGGCGAAACCGTGATCGCCGATACCTATCGCGAGCAGCACCGCCGCTATTGGCACGGCCGTTAGCCTGGCGCGCCGTCACTTTTTTCAGACAACCGCCCCGGTCGCGTGCGGATTTCCATCCAGTTCAGTCCTTGCTTCAGTTTGCCAAGCCGTCGAAAAGCGATATTTTTCATGTGCTTATCGTTTTATGTCTGGATGGCACAGCATATGCTTGATAGCGAAATGACGAGAGTCTTCGAATCTTGTCCAATAAACTTAAAAAGGGGAGACAAATGGACAATCAGCGCCGCAATTTCTTACAGAAGGCTGGCGGGTATGCAGCCCTTGCAGGACTTGGCACCGTAGCGCCGCGGGCATTTGCGCGGACTAGCGGCGGCGTTTCTATGGGGAAATTATCCATGGTGGAAATGTCGCATCGGCTGGCGGCCGGCTCGCTGAGCAGCCGCCAGCTGGTGGAAGAAGCGCTTGCCGCCATCGGCGATCCGCAAGGCGAGGGCGCGCGTGCTTTCATGACGGTGTATGCCGAACAGGCGCGCGCGGTTGCCGCCGAGATCGACGCCCAGCGCCGCAAAGGGGTGATTGCCTCGCCGATCGCAGGCATCCCGATTTCGATCAAGGACCTGTTCGACGAAGCCGGCCAAACCACCTTGGGCGGCTCCACGGTCCTGGTCGGCCAGCCCGCCGCGCTCAGCGATTCGGTTGTCGTGGCAAGGCTGCGCAAGGCTGGCGCGGTCATCATCGGACGCACCAATACGGTCGAATTTGCCTACACCGGCCTTGGCGTCAATCCGCATTACGGCACGCCGAAAAACGTATACGACCGCGCGACCGGCCGCATCCCTGGCGGCTCGACATCGGGCGGCGGCATTTCGGTAGCGGACGGCATGGCTGCCGGCGCCATCGGCACCGATACCGGCGGCTCGCTGCGCATCCCGGCGGCGCTCAACGGCCTGGTCGGTTTCAAGCCGACCCAGCGCCGCGTGCCGCTCGACGGCGTGATGCCGCTGTCGACCTCTCTGGATTCCGCCGGCCCGATCGCCTGGAGCGTCGCGGACTGTGCATTGCTTGATGCCGTGCTCGCCGCGGAAACCGTGCGCGCGCCCGGCGCGCCGCCGCTGCGCGGATTGCGTTTCGCGGTGCCCAAGACTTTTTTCCAGAACGATTTGTCCGAGCCGGTGGCGCGCGCGTTTTCGAGCGCTTTGGCGCGGCTGTCGGCGGCGGGAGCGACCATCGTTGAATTGCCGATGGCCGAATTTGCGCAGGCTCCGAACATCAATCCGCGCGGCATGATCACTGCATCGGAAGCTTACGCCTGGCACCGGAAATATATCAAGGACGGTGCCGATAAATACGATCCACGGGTGCTGGCGCGCATCAAGACCGGAGAGGCCATCAGTGCGCCAGATTATGTGCAATTGCTGGCGCTGCGGCGCGACTTCATCCGCTCGATCAATCAGGCCGCGGCAGGCTATGACGCGATGCTGATGCCGACCACTCCCGACATCGCGCCGCCGATCGCCGACGTGCTGAAAGACGATGAAAGTTACTACCGCATAAACGGACGGATGCTGCGCAACCCGTCGGTGGTCAACCTGTTCGACGGCTGCGCGCTCTCGGTGCCCTGCCACCAGGCGGGAGACGCGCCGGTCGGCCTGATGATTGCGGGCACCCAGAATACGGACCATCGCATTCTCGCGGTAGGGCGCTCGATAGAAGCGGTTGTGGCGCCGCGCCGCAGCTGACTCCTGAGCGCCGGCTCTAATATTCCCTTTGGAACATGGCTGCTTTCGGTTTTAAATGAGACCCCATCGCAACAGGTTTTTTTGTCTTATTTATGACTGACGCTCTTCGCCCGATTTTGCATTTCGTCCACGGCAACAGTTTTCCGGCAGGGACTTACCGCCAGTTCCTTGACTTCCTGGGGTACGACTACGATGTCCGTTCGCTCGACATCCACGCCCACAATCCCAAGTACCCGGTCACCGACGGCTGGCCGGCGCTGGTGCAGGAACTGATCGATGAACTGGCGGCGCGTTACGAACGGCCGGTGATCCTGGTCGGCCACTCCATGGGCGGCGGCCTGGCCCTGCTGGCGGCGCAGCAGCGGCCGGACCTGGTCAGCTGCGTGGTGATGCTCGATACGCCGGTGGTGGTCGGCTGGCGCGCCAGCCTGCTGCGCGGCGCCAAGGCGCTCGGGCTGGACAAGCGGGTGTCGCAAGCCCGGTTTTCCGTCAAGCGGCGCAACTTGTGGCCGAGCGCGGAAGCCGCCTACCAGCATTTTGCCGGCAAGCAGGTGTTCGCCAACTGGGCGCCCGAAGTGCTGCGCGACTACATCACCTACGGACTGGAAGAGGAACAGGGCAATGTGGTCCTGCGTTTCCGGCGCGATATCGAAACCGCCGTCTACCGCACACTGCCGCATGACATGGGCAATGTGCTGAAACGCGGTTTCCCGGTGCCTATCGGTTTTGTCGGCGGCGTCGATTCGGTCGAATGCCGGCAGGCCGGGCTGGACGCCACGCGGCGCCTGGTCGGAAAGTATTTCAGGCAGATCCCCGGCGGCCACCTGTTCCCGATGGAAACGCCGGAACTGGCGGCGGCCACCACACGCCAGATGATCCAGTCCCTGCTGGGACAACGCGCTCCCGAGCCGTCGATTCGTAACAATTCGTAGCCATTCGAGGTCCGATCCCCGGCATGTTGTAGGATACAGGGCTATTTCCATCGAATATTGCTATGTCATCAACAAAGAAAACCCAGCAAGACACAAACAAGTCCCGCTCCAGCCCCGCCGGGAAAAACGGCAAGGGCAGCGTGGCCCATGCGCTGCTGCTCACCATCGGCGGCCTGGTGCTGGCGGGCGTGGTGATCGCCGGTTTGCTGGTGACATATGCGCTGGTGGTGATGACGCCGCAGCTGCCGGCGCTGGACGCAATCACCGACTACCGCCCCAAAGTGCCGTTGCGCATCTACACTGCCGACCACGTCCTGATCGGCGAGTTCGGCGAGGAACGGCGCAGCCTGGTCAAGCTGGACGACATCCCGGCCGACATGAAGAATGCGGTGCTGGCGATTGAAGACGCGCGCTTCTACCAGCACGGCGGCATCGACGTCATCGGCATCCTGCGCGCAGGCGTGGCCGACATCTTGCATGGCGGCGCTTCGCAAGGCGCCAGCACCATCACCATGCAGGTCGCGCGCAATGTTTTCCTGTCCAGCGAAAAAACCTACTCGCGCAAGATCTATGAAATCCTGCTGGCCTACAAGATCGAGACGGCGCTGAGCAAGGACCAGATCCTTGAGGTCTACATGAACCAGATCTACCTGGGCCAGCGCTCGTTCGGTTTCGCCGCCGCCGCGCGCACTTATTTCGGCAAGGACCTGAAGGACATCACGCTGGCGCAGGCGGCGATGCTGGCCGGCCTGCCGAAGGCGCCGTCCGCCTACAACCCGGTGGTGAACCCAAAGCGCGCCAGGATCCGCCAGGAATACATCCTGAAGCGCATGCGCGACCTGGAGTTCATCACCAAGGAACAGTACGACCAGGCGCTGGCGGAAGATATCCAGGTCAAGACCAAGGGCAACAACTACAGCGTGCATGCCGAGTACGCCATCGAAATGGTGCGCCAGATGCTGTACGCGCAATTCAAGGAAGACACTTACACCCGCGGCCTGAGCGTAACCACCACCCTCAACGCCGCCGACCAGCAGGCAGCGTATGACGCGGTACGCAAAGGCGTGATGGATTACGACCGCCGCCACGGCTACCGCGGACCGGAAGCCACCATCGAACTGCCGGCCGGCGGCGACGAGCGCGACCAGGCGATCGAAGACGCGCTGCAGGACAAGCCCGACAATGACGACATCCTGCCCGCCGTAGTGCTGAGCGCCGATCCCAAGCAAGTGCAGGCGATGCTGCGCAACGATACCGTGGTCACCATCAGCGGCGAGGGACTGCGCCTTGCCGCCTCGGCCTTGGGAACGAAAGCCGGCAAGAACCTGAAGATCCAGAAGGGTTCGGTGATCCGCGTCATCAATACCGCCAAGGGCTGGCAGATCACCCAGCTGCCGCAGGTCGAGGCCACCATGGTGTCGCTGACGCCGCAAACCGGCGCCATCCGTTCGCTGGTCGGCGGTTTCGATTTCAACCAGAATAAATTCAACCACGTCACCCAGGCCTGGCGCCAGCCCGGTTCGACCTTCAAGCCGTTCATCTACTCGGCCGCGCTGGAAAAGGGTTTCGGACCGGCATCCATCATCAACGACGCACCGGTGTCTTTCCCCGGCGCGCCTGGCCAGGGACCGTGGGAGCCGAAGGACGACGACCAGCCTGACGGCCCGATGCCGCTGCGCACCGCCTTGCAGCGTTCGAAAAACCTGGTGTCGATCCGCCTGCTGGATGCGATCGGCGTCAAGTATGCGCAGGAATTCGTCACCAGCCACTTCGGCTTCGATCTCGACAAGACGCCGCCGTACCTGCCTTTGGCCCTTGGCGCCGGGCAGGTGACGCCGCTGCAGCTGGTCGGCGCCTATGCGGTGCTGGCCAACGGCGGCTACCGCGTCAATCCCTACCTGATTTCGCAAGTGACCGATTCGCGCGGCACGGTATTGTCCAAGGTCGAGCCGCAGATCGCCGGCCAGAACGCCGCGCGCGTGCTGGATGCGCGCAACAGCTACATCATGACCAGCCTGCTGCAATCGGTGGCGCAGCGCGGCACCGGTGCCGGCACCAATGTACTGCGCCGCAGCGACCTGGCCGGCAAGACCGGCACCACCAACGACGCCTTCGACGGCTGGTTCGCCGGTTACCAGAACAGCCTGGTGGCGGTGGCCTGGATGGGCTACGACCAGCCGAAGAGCCTTGGCAGCCGTGAATTCGGCGCGCAGCTGGCGCTGCCGATCTGGACCGAGTACATGGGCCGCGCCTTGCGTGGCGTACCCGAGTATCAGATGCCGATGCCGGCCGGCGTCACCACTATCAACAATGAGTTTTACTTCGACAATTTGACGCCAGGCAACGGCTTCATCGCTTCGCTGGGGCTGGGCGCCGGCGCGAGCGGGGCGCCGGTCGAAATCGGCCCGGATGGAACGCCTTTGCCTGCTCCTGTTCAAGCGCCGCAAACCAATCCGCAGGAAGACGAGAAGCAGAATATCCTGAAGCTGTTCAGCGGCCATTGACCGCCTGGCGGCGGCCGGTAAAAAAACCGTCAACGCCCTTACCGGGCATTGACGGTTTTTCTTTTGCGAACGGCGCCTACTGCAGCCAGGTCCGCTGCAAAATCTGCTTTTGCAGATGCGGCGCCGCCAAGGTCCCGTAAACACGTCCGCCCATCGCCTCGCCGCGGCTGGCGATGAAGGCTTCGGCGATGACGGCCGGCGCGTGCTGCAACATCAATGCCCCCTGGACCGTCAGCACCAGGCGCTGCACGAAGCGGCGCCCCAGCATTTCGCGCTGCTCGGCCGGGGTCGCCAGGTCCTTTTGCAGTTCGTCCAGCATGCTGCGCAAAGCGGGATGTTCGTTTGCCGTTTCAGCCAGCTGCGCCAGCAGCAAGCCGAAACCGGCCGGCTCGCGTTCGATCGCGCGCAGCACATCCAGGCACATCACGTTGCCGGAGCCTTCCCAGATTGAATTGACCGGCGCTTCCCGGTAAAAGCGCGCCATGGGGCCGGTTTCGACATAACCGTTGCCGCCCCAGACTTCCATGCATTCGCCGGTGAATTCCAGCGCGCGCTTGCAGATCCAGAACTTGGCGGCGGGCGTGACGATGCGGCGCCAGGCGCGCTGCAGCGGATCGTCGGGTTGCTCGAAAGCGCTCGCCAGCTGCAGCATCAGCAGCGTCGCCGCCTCGCTTTCCAGGGCCAGGTCGGACAGCACGTTCTGCATCAGTGGCTGTTCCGCCAGGCGGCGGCCGAAAGCGCTGCGGTGGCGCGCGTGGTGCAGCGCCTGCACCAGCGCCTGGCGCATCAGGCCGGCGGAACCGATGACGCAGTCGAGGCGCGTGTGGTTGGCCATTTCGATGATGGTCGGGATGCCGCGGCCTTCGTCGCCGACCATGATGCCGAAGGCGTCCCGGAACTCCACCTCGCTGCTGGAATTGGAGCGGTTGCCGAGTTTGTCTTTCAGGCGCTGTATCTGCACCGGGTTCTTGCTGCCGTCGGGCCGCCAGCGCGGCACAAAAAAGCAGCTCAGGCCCATCTCGGTGCGCGCCAGCACCATATGGGCGTCGCACATGGGCGCCGAAAAAAACCATTTGTGGCCGGTCAGCAGGTAACCGGCGCCGCGGCCGCCGCCGCCTTCCAGCGGGATGGCGCTGGTGGTGTTGCTGCGGACGTCGGAGCCGCCTTGTTTTTCCGTCATGCCCATGCCGACCAGGATGGAATTCTTGTGCTCCAGCGCCAGGTCGCGGCCGTCATGTTCGCACGACAACAGTTTTGCCTGCAGGGCGGCAAACAGGGCCGGTTCCTGCTGCAGCACCGGGATCGAGGCGAAGGTCATGGTGGTCGGGCAGAGCGATCCGGCTTCCAGCTGGGCATGCAGGAAATAACCGGCGGCCCGCGCCACGTGGCTGCCGCCTTGCGGCTTGATCCAGGGCAGGGCATGCAGGCCTTCGCGGCGCAGCATGCTTAGCAAGGCGTGCCAGGCCGGATGGAATTCGACGGCGTCGATGCGGTTGCCGAGGCGGTCGAAGGTACTCAGTTCCGGCTGGTGGCGGTTGGCCAGCTCGGCCAGCTGCCAGCTTTCCTTGCTGCCCAGTTCGGCGCCGTAGCGCGCCAGCCGGTCGGCATGCCACTGGCCGTGCAGGCGCTGCACGCCGGCCTGCAGGATCGTATCGTCCAGGTACAGGTTGTTGCCATACAGTTCAGGCGCCTGGTTGGTGACTTCATGGGTTTGCCCTTGCATGAGCGATCTCCTGGTTTTATGCGGCTGTTCCCTCTGACTTTACCCCTTGTCTCCGCTCTCTGGAAGGTGTTGCCGGGCAATTATCTAGAGGCTGCCTTCAAGCGGCTTGCCGAGCGCCGGAATGGGGCCGAGTTTAAAAACTGTGCGGGCTTCGTCTGTCAGGTAAAATGCTGTTTGTATTTCACAACCTGCCGCCCCTATCCGCTGCCTATGTCCTACCAAGTTCTCGCCCGTAAATACCGCCCCAGAAGCTTCGATACGCTGGTCGGCCAGGAACACGTCGTAAGGGCCTTGACGCACGCTTTGGAGCAACAGCGCCTGCACCACGCCTACCTGTTCACCGGCACCCGCGGCGTCGGCAAGACCACCTTGTCGCGGATCCTGGCGAAATCGCTCAATTGCATCGGCGCCGACGGCAACGGCGGCATCACCGCGACGCCGTGCGGCGTGTGCGAAGCGTGCGTGGCGATCGACGCCGGGCGCTTTGTCGACTATATCGAAATGGATGCGGCCTCGAACCGCGGCGTCGACGAAATGGCGCAGCTGCTGGAACAGGCTGTGTATGCGCCGTCCAATGCGCGCTTCAAGGTCTACATGATCGACGAAGTGCACATGCTGACCAACCACGCCTTCAACTCGATGCTGAAGACGCTGGAAGAGCCGCCCGAACATGTCAAGTTCATCCTGGCCACCACCGATCCGCAGAAAATCCCGGTGACGGTGCTGTCGCGCTGCCTGCAGTTCAACCTGAAGCAGATGCCGCCCGGCCATATCATCAGCCACCTCGACAATATCCTGGGCCAGGAACAGATCGAATTCGAGACTCCGGCTTTGCGCCTGTTGGCGCAGGGCGCCCACGGTTCGATGCGCGATGCGCTGTCGCTGACCGACCAGGCGATCGCCTATGCCGCCGGCAAGGTGACGCTGGAAGCGGTGCAGGGCATGCTGGGCGCGCTTGACCAGTCCTACCTGATCCGCGTGCTGGATGCGCTGGCGCTGAAAGACGGCCCCGGCCTGCTGGCGGTGGCCGACGACATGGCCAGCCGCAGCTTGTCATATAGCGCGGCGCTGCAAGACCTGGGCACGTTGCTGCACCGGGTCGCGCTGGCGCAAAGCGTTCCCGCGGCCTTGGCCGAGGATTTGCCGGAACGGGAAGAAGTGATCCGCCTGGCGGCCTTGTTCGACGCCGAAGAAGTACAGCTGTTCTACCAGATTGCCGTGCACGGCCGCAATGAACTGGGCCTGGCGCCGGACGAATACGCCGGTTTCTCGATGACGCTGCTGCGCATGCTGGCGTTCCGCCCGCAAGCCGACGGCAGCACCGTGGCGCCGCCGCCTGCCAGCCGTCCGCGGCCGCAAGCCAGCGGCGCGCCGGCAGCGGCGGCGCCCGCATCGAGGCCGGCGCCGCAGGCAGCACAAGCGGCGCCGACTGCTGCGCGCCTGAGCAGCGCTCCGCCCACGCTCAGCACCAGCGCGCCGGTTACGCCTGCCGGCGGCAGCGGCGCCATGAGTCCGGCCCGGGCTGCGCTGGAAGCCGCGCGCGCGGCGTCGTCCCGCAAGGGCGGCGCGCCGGTGCGGCCGCAGCCAAGCCAGGCGCCGGCAGCGCCTGCCGGCCAGCCAGCCGTGGCGGCCGTAGCGGACGCCAAACCGGCAGCGCCGGTCCACGTTCCGCAAAATTCCTCGGTGCCGCCTTGGGAAGAAGAGATCCCGCTGCCCATGGATTTGCCGGATACCGAATTTTCCAGTTCGGCGGCTGAAAAAAAAACTGAATCGTACGCACAATCCGCCCCGCAGCGTCCATCTTCCGCCAACGGCCTAGCGAACAACGGCCGCCAGGCTGCGCGCCCCGAAGCCGCGGCGCCGCAACCGGTCGCGCCGGCAGAACCGCTGCCGCCGCTGGTGCTGCAGCCCGATCCGAACCTGAACTGGGACGGCAACTGGCCGCTGCTGGCCGCCACCCTGGCGGTGCGCGGCGTAGCGCACCAGCTGGCGCAGCAGAGTGAACTGATCAAATCCGACAGCAGCGGTCCGGCGGCCCATTTCTATCTGCGGATTCCGTTCGACACCTTGCGTTCGGCCGGCAGTGTTGATAAGTTGGAGGCTGCGCTGGCTGAACATTTCGGCCGGCCGGCCAAGGTGGAAACCGAGCTTGGACCGGTCCGCCATACTGCAAATGCGCAGGCCATGGCGGCGCAGGCCGAACGGCAGCGCCTTGCCGAGCAGACCGCAAAAAACGATCCCTTCATCCAGAGCATGGTGCGCGAATTCGGCGCTTCCATCGTGCCGGGATCGGTCAAGCCCCTGGGTTGAAACGGCAAGCAGCAGAGCGCATCGGCAAGGTGTCGGGCACCATTTGAAACACCGGTTAAATTATCTGTTTTTATAGGAGAAGCACCATGATGAAGGGCCAACTGGCAGGGCTGATGAAACAAGCCCAGGCAATGCAGGACAACATGAAGAAGATGCAAGACCAACTGGCCTTGATCGAAGTCGAAGGCGAGTCGGGCGCGGGCCTGGTGAAAGTCGTGATGACTTGCAAGAACGCGGTCAAGCGTGTGGCGATCGATGCTTCGCTGCTGGCTGACGACAAGGACATGCTGGAAGACCTGGTCGCCGCCGCATTCAACGATGCGGTGCGCAAGGCGGAAGCGCTGTCGGCTGAAAAGATGTCGGGCCTGACCGCCGGCATGCCTGCCGGCTTCAAACTGCCGTTCTGACCGGCCGCTGTGGTTGACCAGATTCATAAGCGCGGCATGACGCGTGTAACCTGATGCAGGGCTAGCCGTGAAAATTCCTTCCAGTCTTACCTTGCTCACCGAGGCCTTGCGTCATCTGCCCGGCGTCGGTCCGAAGTCGGCCCAGCGCATGGCTTACCACTTGCTGCAGCATGACCGCGACGGAGCAGCGCTGCTGGGGCGGGCGCTGACCCAGGCGGTCGAGCAGATCCGCCACTGTGCGCTGTGCAATACCTTCACCGAGAACGAGGTGTGCGAAACCTGCCTCGATCCCGAGCGCGATCCAGCCTTGCTGTGCGTGGTGGAAACGCCGACCGACCAGCTGATGATCGAGCAGACCCTGACGTTCAAGGGTCTGTATTTTGTCCTGATGGGGCGCTTGTCGCCGCTGGACGGCATCGGTCCGAAAGATATCCAGCTGGAGAAACTGATCAGCCGCGCGACCGACGGCGTCGTCACGGAAGTGGTGCTTGCCACCAATTTCACCAACGAAGGCGAAGCCACCGCCCACTACATCAGCGAAACCATGAAAGCCCGCGGCCTGCAGGTCAGCCGCCTGGCGCGCGGCGTGCCGGTGGGCGGCGAGCTGGAGTATGTCGACGCCGGCACCATTGCGCGCGCCATGCTGGACCGGCGCGCGACCTGACAGACTGGAGCTCCATGCCAAAAAAACATAGCAGTAGTCCGAATTAATTCCGCTCGGGCAGTATTATCATAGATCGTAGAAGACGTAACCAGTTTCGAGACAGCCGCGCCAAGACGGCAAAGAAAACAACCATTGCACACAAACAGCAGTGAAATAACCCTGGAACGAGGAGACAATATGAAATTCAGCTGGAAGCAGTTCGGCATCGCCCTTTGCCTGTTCTTGGCGGGGTACTTTACCTTCAATGGCAAGCTGTTTGCGCAGACCCCCGAGAAAACCAAAGTGGCGATCGCGGTGGGCGGCAAGAACCTGTTTTATTACCTGCCGCTGACGATCGCCGAGCAGCTCGGTTATTTCAAGGATGAAGGCCTGGATGTCACCATTTCCGATTTCGCCGGCGGCGCCAAGGCCCTGCAGGCGCTGGTCGGCGGCAGCGCCGACGTGGTTTCCGGCGCGTTCGAGCACACCATCAGCATGCAGGCCAAGAACCAGCACATCGTCGCCTTCGTCCTGCAGGGCAGGGCGCCGCAAATCGTCATGGGCGTGTCGAACAAGACCATGCCCAACTACAAGTCGATCGCCGACCTGAAGGGCAAGAAGATCGGCGTCACTGCGCCGGGTTCCTCGACCAGCATGATGTCCAATTTCGTGCTGGCCAAGGGCGGCCTGAAACCGACCGACGTTTCCTATATCGGCGTCGGCGCTTCGGCCGGCGCCTTGTCGGCGCTGCGTTCCGGCTCCATCGACGTGATCGCCAACCTCGATCCGCTGATCACCATGATGCAGCAGAATAACGAGATCAGGATCATCGCCGACACCCGCACCCTGAAAGACACCAACGCCGTGTTCGGCGGCCCGATGCCGGCCGCGACCCTGTACGCCTCGGCCGACTTCATCAAGAAATATCCGAACACCACGCAAGCCCTGACCAACGCCATGGTGCGCGCGCTGAAATGGCTGCAGAAAGCGGGGCCGTCCGATATCGTCAAGGCGGTGCCGGAAAGCTACCAGCTGGGCGACCGCGCGCTGTACATCGAAGCTTTCATGAAAGTGCGCGAGGCGATTTCGCCGGATGGCGTGATTCCTAACGCCGGCCCGCAAGTCGCGCTGCATACCTTGCAGGCATTCGATCCCGACCTGGCCGGCAAGAATATCGATCTGTCGCAGACTTACACCAACGAGTTTGTCAAGAAGGCTAACGCCAAGTACAAATGATCGGCGGGGCGGCGCGCATGGGTCGCCCCACGCGCGCTGTCCTCGATTTTCCAGGCCGGCGCCGAGGCTGTTGCCGTCACAAGTCCATCCATATTCCCATGACTCCAGCCCTCTTTCTCGACAACGTCAGTTGCACCTTCATCTCCAAGGATGACCGTTCCCAGCGCTACACCGCGGTAGCGGACACCAGCCTGTCGATCGCGCCGGGCGAATTCGTGTCCGTGGTGGGGCCGACCGGCTGCGGCAAATCGACCTTGCTCAATGTTGGCGCCGGTTTGCTGCAGCCCTCGTCCGGCAGCGTCCAGGTGTTCGGCGAGCCGCTGCTCGGCATCAACCGCCGCGCCGGCTACATGTTCCAGGCGGAAGCGCTGATGCCGTGGCGCAGCGCGCTGCAAAACGTCATCGCCGGCCTGCAGTACCGCGAAACCGATGAAACCAGGGCGCGCCAGCTGGGCGAAGAATGGCTGGCGCGGGTCGGCCTGCAAGGTTTCGGCGACCGTTATCCGCACCAGTTGTCGGGCGGCATGCGCAAGCGCGTGGCGCTGGCCCAGACCTTGATCCTCGATCCCGACATCATCCTGATGGATGAGCCGTTTTCGGCGCTGGATATCCAGACCCGGCAACTGATGGAAAACGAAGTGCTGGAACTGTGGAGCGCCAAGCGCAAGGCGGTGCTGTTCATCACACACGACCTGGACGAGGCGATCGCCATGTCGGACCGGGTGGTGGTGCTGTCGGCCGGGCCCGGCACCCATCCGATAGGCGAGTTCGCGATCGACCTGCCGCGGCCGCGCGACGTGGCGGAAATCCGCAACGAAGCGCGTTTTGTCGAGCTGCACCAGCAGATCTGGAGCGTGCTGCGCGATGAGGTGCTGAAGGGTTACCAGCAACAGAAGAAAGTCGCCTAGCGGCAAGCCGGCAAGCAATTCGTGGAACCAGGAAAACAGGGATAAAACAGGATCATGTGGAAAGCCATCAAGCCCAATTATAAAAATCTGCGCGTCTACCAGGTGCTGGTGCTGCTGATATTTTTCTGCATCTGGCACCTGGCCACGCGCAATCCGCAGACCGCGTTTTTCTTTGGCGAGCCGCTCAAGGTGCTGCTGCGCATCTGGCAATGGTTTACTGTCGGCAGCGGTTCGGTGGAGGTCGGCTTCGGCGACCACACCTGGTTCACCCTGACTTTCCCGGCGGAGATTTATTCGCACCTGCTGGTGACGCTGACCGAAACCATGCTGGCGTTTGGCATCGGTACGGTGTTCGGCCTCGGCGTCGGCCTGTGGCTGGCCTTGTCGCCATTGACCTCGGCCATCCTCGATCCTTACATCAAGGCCTCGAACGCCATGCCGCGCGTGATCCTGGCGCCGATTTTCGCCATGTGGTTCGGACTCGGCATCTGGTCCAAGGTAGCGCTGGCGGTGACGCTGGTGTTCTTCATCGTATTTTTCAATGTCTACCAGGGCGTGAAAGAAGTCAGCCCGGTGGTGCTGGCGAATGCCCGCATGCTGGGCGCCAACCAGCGCCAGCTGTTGCGCACGGTATACCTGCCGTCGGCCACTTCCTGGGTGTTTTCCAGCCTGCACACATCGGTCGGGCTGGCGTTCGTCGGCGTGATTGTCGGCGAATACCTCGGCTCGGCGCGCGGCGTCGGTTACCTGATCCTGCAGGCCGAGGGCAGCTTCGATATCAACACCGTGTTTGCCGGCATCCTGGTGCTGACGGCGTTTGCGTTGGTGCTCGATACCGTGGTGGGGATGATAGAAAAGCGCCTGATGAAGTGGCAGCCGAAGAGCGGCGAGACCGAGCGCCTGTAAAGGTTGCAGCAGCGCGTCTTGCCGCGCTGGCAAGACGGAGGGCTGCCGATTGCATAAACGGCTTGCCAGAAAAGATGGCATTCTTTTAACAATATGGCGGCTATCCCCATGCATTTGCCGTCATTAGCTACAAATCCGGTTGCGTATGCCATCCAATAGCCTATTCTCATCATGTCATAGTGCTTATGTTGCCAGTTCTCCAATGTAATAAAATGCCGACCCCCCAGATGAATGCCCGGCAGGGGCTTTTGATGGATCCGATGAGCATCTGCAACAACCGCTAGCGAACGACGGTTGGGTGCTCCTTGGCTTTTGAGGAGAAATACATGACAAAACTCGACCTTTCGCGTCGCAGTTTTTTGAAGGCCAGCGTGGTGGCCGGCGTCTCGGTGTACGTGGCGCCCATGGGCGGCAAAGCGTTCGCCGCCCTGTTTGAAGAAAAAATCCTGACGCCCATCCAGTGGGACAGCAGCAACGGCCAGGTCAAGTTTCGTATCGACGGCATCGCCAAGGTCACCGGCGCCAAGGTGTTCGCGCGCGACGTCCGCGCCCGCGACATGCCGCACTGGCCGGACCAGCAGGCGCACGCCTTCATCCTGCGCGCCACCAAGGCCGACCGCAGTTTCCTCGGTGTCGACCTCGGCCTGCTCGGCGACGAACTCAAGCCGGACCGCGTGGTCACCGCCGCCGACCTGGCGCGCGACGGCATCGCGTTCCCGGCGTTCTACGGTGAAGACATGCTGCTGCCGGCCGGCAAGACCGCGGCCTACCTCGGGCATGCGGTGGCGATCCTGATCTACAACGATTTCGCCCGCTTCCGTTTTGCCAAGGATAAATTGCAGTTCAAGGATGAAGTGGTCCAGTACGGTCCCGTCACCGGGCCGCTGGAGCGCGATCCCTGGGGCACGTTCCGTTTCGTGCGGGTCGGCGGCGCGACATCGTTCGACGACGATGTCTTTTCCAGCCTGAAGAATGCGCCGGTATTTCCGAGCATGATGCGCAAGCACCAGCCGGTATGGCCGGACGGCCAGGAGCACGGCAAGCTGGGCGAGCAGGGCATGTTCCATGCGGCCCAGATCCAGCAGGAGCTGGACCACCCGCCGGCAAGCTGGCTGGTCATGGAGCGCGACTACAGCACGCAGTCGGTGGACACCGCCGCGCTGGAGCCGGACAACGCCAATTGCTGGTACGACAGCGCCAATCAAGCCCTGCACATGGTGGTGCCGACCCAGTCGCCCGGCGAAGTGGTGGACAGCGCTATCGAGATGATGAAAAAGGGCAAGTTCCAGCTCAAGCAACTGTTCCTCCATCCTTGTTATACCGTCGGCTACGGCTCCAAGGACCATTACAATTTCCCGTTCTACGGCCTGCTGACTTCCCTGTATGCGGACGGCAAGCCGGTGCGCCTGGCCAACGACCGCTACGAACAGTTCCAGACGGCGATCAAGCGCCATGCTTTCAAGATGCGCTACCGCATCGCGGTCGACCGCGAGACCGGCCTGCTGCAATCGTTCAAGGGTGAGTTCGAAGCCAACGGCGGCGGCCGCGCCAATTTCTCGCCGTCGGTGGCGATGGTGGGCGCCACCGCCGCGCAATCGATTTATTATTTCCCGAAAAACGACCTGGCTGCGGTCGCCATCGCCACTCGCGCGATCGATGCCGGCTCCGCACGCGGCTACGGCACGCTGCAAAGCATGGCGGCGACCGAGATGATGATCGATGAAATGGCGGAAAAGCTCGGCCTCGACGCCATCGATTTCCGTCTCAGGAATGCGCTGCGCTCGGGCATGAAAAACACCCAGGGCGCGATTCCCGCCGGCGCGATCCGGGTCGACGAAGTGCTGCAGAAAGCCAAGAACCATCCCCTGTGGATCAACCGCGGCAAGAAAAAAACCGAATACGAAGCCGGCCATCCGGGCTATCGTTATGGCGTGGGGTTTGCCTGCGTGCAGAAGGACTTCGGCACCGGCGCCGAAACCTCGTTCGCCAAGGTCGAAATCAGCGCCGACGGCCAGATCCACCTTTCGCACAGCGCGGCCGAGATCGGCACCGGCATGTCGACCTCGCAAGCGATCGCCTGCGCCAAATGGCTGGGCAAGCCGGCCCATGAAGTACGCACCTCGGTCACCGACTGGAGCGACCTGCCGGTGGTCACCAGCGGCGATCCTTACATCATGAGCCAGGCCGAGCAAGACAAGCTGTCGGCCAATCCGCGCTGGTCGCCTGGGTATTCCTCGCCATCCAGCGCCACCAACTCAGCCTTCTACTTTACCCACAGCACGCGCGAAGCCGCGCGCGTGATCTTCATGCACGGCCTGTGGCCGGCGGCGATGGCGATCTGGAGCCAGGGCATAGGCGGCGGCCAGGCTGCGCCGCTGGTGGTGCGGGTCGAGGATGCGCGCTGGGTCGACGGCAAACTGTCGGCCGCGGGGCTGCAAGCGCTGCCCTATGAACAGCTGGTGAAGAAAGCCCATGAACTGGGGCTGGTGACCGGCGCCACCGTGCACGTGTTCAACCGCTGGCAATGGACGGAAGCCGAGTTCGAGATTCTCGGCAGCCTGGTCAGGATCCCGCTCGACGGCCTGTCGCTGCGTTACGGCGACGGCGCCGACAAGACGCGCAAAGCCAGGGTAAACACCGCCGGCGGTTACGAAGTGCTGAACCGCAAGAAGGTCTTCATCCCGCCGACCCAGCGCAACAACGCTGCCGTGACCTACTACAGCGCGGTCGGCACGCTGGTCGAACTGGCGGTGCACGAAGCCAGCGGCAAGGTCGAGCTGCTGACTCATCACTCGATCATGGAATGCGGCAACCAGATTTCGCCGCAGCTGGTTTCCGGCCAGCTGCAGGGTGGGCTGGCGATGGGCATCGGCCATGCCCTGCATGAGTACCTGCCGCTGTACGAGGACGGCCCCGGCAACGGCAGCTGGAACTTCAACCGTTACCAGCTGCCGCGTGCCAAGGATGTCGCGGTCTGGACCCAGACCAGCGAAGTGCTGCCGCCGCTGACCGAAACCGATCCGCCCAAGGGCATCGCCGAAGTGGTGATGATCCCGGTGGTCGGCGCTATCGTCAACGGCATCGCCCACGCCATCGGCCATCGTTTCACCGATCTGCCGGTAACCCCACAAAATATCCAGGAGGCTCTGGCATGAGCATGACTATCCACCCCATCACCATGCATATCAACGGCAAGCCGGTCGGCCCGGTGCCGGTGCCGGAAGGCATCATGATGATCGATTTCCTGCATGAGTACCTGGACCTGACCGGTTCGCGCCTGGGCTGCGGCCAGGGCGTCTGCCGCGCCTGCGTGGTGATCCTCGACAAACCCGACGGCACTAGCGAAGAAGTGCGCTCCTGCATCACCGGCGCCCATTTTTTCGAGGGCAAGAAAGTACGCACCGTCGAAGGCCACGCCCAGCGCAACGAAAAGGGCGAAGTGGTGGCGCTGTCGCCGATCCAGCAGAAGTTCCTGGAGCACTACAGCTTCCAGTGCGGCTACTGCACGCCGGGGTTCGTCAACGCGGCGACGGTGCTGCTGGAAAAACTGAAGCGCCAGCCGGTCGGCAAAGAGCAGCTCGACCAGGCCATCACCGATGGATTGAACGATCATATCTGCCGTTGCACCGGCTACGTTCGCTATTTCGAGGCAGTCAAGGAAGTGGCGCTGGCGACGCCGGGACTGGTAAAGGACGGCAAGTGATGACTAAGCTCCGATACCTGCGCAAGGTTTTGCGCGTGGCGGCCGCGCCGCTGCTGGCGACGGCCTTGCTGGCCGCCTGCGATGGCGGCAGCAGCCCGGCCGCACCGGCCGCCGGCAATGCGGTCAAGCCGGGCAGCGCCGACCAGCTGGCGCTTGGCCGCTACCTGGCCAAAGCCGCCGATTGCGCCGCCTGCCACACCACCGCCAGCGGCGCGCCGTTTGCCGGCGGCGTCGAGCTGGCGTCGCCGTTCGGCAAATTCTACGGCTCCAACATCACGCCGGACAAACAGCACGGCATCGGCAAATGGAGCGCCGACCAGTTCTACAAGACCTTGCATGACGGCGTGACGCCGGACAAGCACCTGTACCCGGCCATGCCGTACACCTCGTACCGCTCGATGACGCGCGCCGATAGCGACGCCATCTATGCCTACCTGATGCAGCAGAAGCCGGTTGCCGTGCCGAGCAAGGAAGCGGACCTGAAATTCCCGTACAACATGCGCTTCGGCATGATGTTCTGGAATGTGCCGTTCCTGAAAAATTCGCTGAGCGACGCTTCGGCCGGCCAGTCTCCTGCCTGGCTGCGCGGCCAGTACCTGAGCAACGCGCTCGGCCACTGTGCGGAATGCCATTCGCCGCGCGGCGTGTTCGGCCAGCTCGATTTGTCGAAACCGCTGGCCGGCGCCGCGCTGGGCCGCGTCGCCGCGCCGGATATCACGCCCGCCGGCCTGGCTGCGGTGGGCTGGACGGCGGCCGACCTGCAAACCTTCTTCGCCACCGGCATCGCGCCTCAGGGTTCGGCCTACGGCGAGATGTTCCCGGTGGTGCACCTGAGCACGCAATACCTGAGCAAGGACGACCTGAACGCCGTCGTCACCTACCTGCTGGGCGACAAGCCGTTACCGCCCGAGCCAGTCAAGGCCGTCAGCGCCGATGCAGCCGAACTGGATGCCGGCAAGCGTTTGTATACGGCGGTCTGCGCCGGCTGCCATGGTTTCCAGGGCGACGGCAAACCGCATGTGGCGGTGGCGATGAAGGGCAATTCGACGGTGCGCAACGCCGATCCGCATAACCTGATCGTGGCGATGCTGGACGGGATCGAAGCGCAGAAATTCCCCGGTACCGAAAGCCTGCAGGACATGCCGGGTTTCGCCGGCCAGCTGAGCGACAAGGAGCTGGCGCAGCTGTCCAACTTCCTGCGCGCCGCCTGGGGCGGCCAGCCGGCTGACATCACCGCGGACCGCATCAAGGGCCTGCGGCTGACGACGGCGCACTGAAGCCCTGCCTCGGGAACAGGGCCGGCCGTGCAAGCGGCCGGTCCTGTTTTTCATTACACTGGCAGAAATCAAAAAAAGATCAGGCACGCCATGAATGCAGTCGATTATCAAGTATTAAAAAGCGCCGTCAGCTGGCTCCAGCAGGGCAAGCGGGTAGCGCTGGTGACGGTAGTGCGCAACTGGGGTTCGGCGCCGCGGCCGCTCGGTTCGCTGTTTGCGATCACCGACGATGGCGACTTCACGGGTTCGGTTTCGGGCGGCTGTATCGAGGATGACTTGATGCAGCGTTTTGCCGCAGCGTTCCCGGAACGCATAGAGCTGGTGCGCTACGGCATCAGCGCTGAACAGATGCAGCGTTTCGGCTTGCCCTGCGGCGGCACGCTGGAGCTGGTGATCGAGCCCTTGTCCGACGCCGCTTCGCTGACGCCTCTGCTCGACGCCGTTGCCGGCCGCAGGCTGGTGCAGCGCCGCCTCGACATGCGCAGCGGCGCGGCCAGCATCGAAGCCAGCGACGCCGATTTCGCCCTGCATTTCGACGAACGGGAATTGCTGCAGGTGTTCGGCCCGCGCTGGCGCTTGCTGATCATCGGCTGCGGCCAGGTGTCGGAATACCTGGCGCAGATGGCGCCGGCGCTGGATTTTTCGGTGTACCTGAACGACCCGCGCGAAGAACAGCGCCGCAACTGGCAGGTCGACGACGTGGTCTGGCTGGATGGCATGCCGGACGACGCCGTTTTGGCCTTCAAGCCGGACCGCCGCACCGTGATCGTCACCCTCAGCCACGATCCGAAAATCGACGACATGGCGCTGATGGAAGCGCTCAAGACCGACGCTTTCTACGTCGGCGCCATCGGCTCGATGGCAAGCACCGAGGCCCGCAAGGAAAGATTGTCGATGCTGGACCTGAGCCCGGAACAGATCTGCGGCCTGCACGCGCCCATCGGCTTGTCCATCCTGAGCCGGTCGCCGGCCGAAATCGCGGTGTCGGTGCTGGCCGAACTGGTGATGCTGCGCAACCGGGGACGGGTAGCGGTGTCGGCATCCAGCTGCGCCGTCAATACCGACGGCTTGCGGATGGTCGAACGGCCATGAAACATTTAAAGGCAAATACATGAAGATGACGGACATTCCGTTTGGCACGACCGACTGGGAAACCGTCGAACGCACCGAACACAAGGGCGAGACCGGGATCGCCTATTGGCGCACCCGCCACTTCGGCGGCATTCGCGTGCGCATGGTCGAATATACGCCGGGCTACCTGGCCGACCACTGGTGCAGCAAGGGGCATATCCTGTTTTGCCTGGAAGGCGAACTGCACACCGAACTCGAAGACGGCCGCGGGTTCTTGCTGACAGCCGGCATGAGCTACCAGGTTGCCGACGGCGCCGAGCCGCACAAGTCGTCTACAGCGGCCGGGGCCAGGCTGTTCATCGTCGACTGAAGGCCGCGCCAGGCAGGAAGTTTTGGTCTGGATTCCTTTACTGTTGCCGCTAAGCTGCTAGTATGAAAGTAGGCAATCCGCCAAGTAAACAGGCAGGGTTGCCGGCAAGCGGACAGACAGGAGTCCTTCAATGGATTTCGCACTGGATGGGAGCAGACCCACCAGGAAACTGGTTGGTTTCACGGTAGTCTTGGTTCTGCATATAGCAGTCATATATGCACTGGTGACAGGTTTGGCGCGCAAAATTGTCGACGTCGTCCAGGAGCCGGTGATCACCAAGCTCATCGCAGAAATCAAGCCGCCGCCACCCCCGCCGCCCGACAAGCCGGTGCCGCCGCCGCCAAAATCGGCCGCGCCGCCGCCGCCCTACGTACCGCCGCCAGAAGTCAAGGTGCAGCCGCAGCCCCAGGAAAACACGATTGCCGCGGTCACCAATGTCAAGCCGCCGAGTAACGAGCTGCCCACTTCCGTCGCGCAACCGGCGCCGGCCGCCACGGCCCAGGCCGCCGGCCCGCCGGCGCATACCAGCGCGAGAGTCGCAGGCCATTGCGAAAAGCCGGAGTATCCCAGGACTTCCTTGCGCAATGAAGAGCAGGGCACGGTGAACGTGAAGCTGGTGATCGGCGTCGATGGCAGCGTGGTGGACGCCACGATTGAAAAGAGCAGTGGCTACAAGGACCTGGACCGGGCCACGCTGAAAGCATGGAGCCTGTGCCATTTCACGCCGGCCATGGCGGATGGGCAGCCGGTGCAGTCGGCTGCGCGCATGGAGTATGTCTGGAAGCTGGAGTGAGTAAATTGGCTGACTCCGGATTCGGGTATCAGGCGAAATTTTTGATCCAAAAAATATAATTCTCCTCGGTGGGCAAGCTATAATTTTTTGCGATAAATTCGCTCGCGCCATGGCCCATATTGCGTTAGGCCTCGCGCAGACCCATACACTTCAGGAGAATTCATGTTTGACCACGTCAAATTCGGAGTCAGCGACTTTGCAGCGAGCAAAGCGTTTTTCCTCAAGGCGCTCGAACCAATCGGCGTAGCCGTTGTAGCGGAGGGGGTGCCGACATACGGTGTCGAGCTTCTCGGCCCGAATAGCAACGCTTCACTGTGCCTGTACCAAACCGAGGAGAGGCCGGCGCATCTTCATTTGGCGTTCGCGGCCCAGAATCGCCGGCAAGTCGACGCTTTCTATCGCGCGGCCCTGGAGGCGGGCGGCAGGGACAATGGTGCGCCTGGCGTGCGCCCGAATTACAACGCGAACTACTACGCAGCTTTTGTCATCGGCCCGGACGGACACAACATCGAAGTGGTTTGCCATGAGCCCGAGGCCTGACTTTGTTATCGAGGGGAGGTGCGCAAGCGGACTTCGGCACTTGCGTCCGCCCTTCATGTCAAACGTCAGCGTCGCCGTCTCGCGGCAGAGCAATTTACTCTGTGGCGTCGAACGCCCTGTGGAAGCTCACATCTCCCGCGGGGAATTCGCCACAAAATGAAATTGCCTGAAAATATTCAGGCGGAACGCCAGGCAGCACAAGGCATGCCTGAGCTTTGAAGCCAAAGCGGCCGTAGTACGCCGGATTGCCTAACACGACGCAGCCGACACCTCCAAGGCCTTGTAATTCAGTGAGGGCCGCTTTCACCAGCTTCGAGCCAACACCTTGCTTCTGGCGATCAGGCCATACGGAGACTGGTCCAAGCCCATACCATCCGGTTGCGCCCGATGAAATCGTGACTGGCGAAATGGCGACATGGCCGACGATTTCATCGCCTTCTGTCGCAACCAAGGAAATCGTCAGCTGATCAAAACGCCGCAGCGCATTGACGATGAATTGCTCGGTGTGGCTTGAGTGCTGTTCGCCTTGAAACGCGGCTTCGGTAAGGCATGTGATGGCGTTGGTATCGCCGGCTTGCTCATTGCGGATCTTGATGTTCATGTTGATTGACCTTTTGCGGATACTCATTCGACACTTAGGACTACTTGATAGACTGCGCATGGAGCGTTGTAGTGGGTTTCGATGCCGCGATACCGCATGCCAAGCCGCTTCATCACCGCAATGGAAGCAGTATTGCCAGGATTCGCCACGGCCACCACTTCTGGAATGCCCAGTTCTTTGGCGAACAAAACGATCCGTTCAGCGGCTTCAGTCGCATAACCTTTTCCCCAACAGTCTCGCCTTAACCGCCAACCGATTTCCGGGACGGCGCCTGTCTGGGCAGCCAATGGCTGCAATGTCGCAGCACCGATCATCAGGTTGTCGTCTTTGCGGAAAATGCCCCACCATGAGAACCCGTGAGATGCCCATCTCGCTTTTACCCGATCGATCATCGCTTGGCTTTCGGCCTCGGACATTGGGGCGCCGTTGCCGATGTAAGTCATGACCTCTGGGTCACTATTAATCGCTGTCAAGCCTGCAAGGTGTTCGTCAGAAAGGGGAATCAGTTTCAACCGCTTTGTTTCAAGAGTAGTCATGATTTTGCGAGACGTTTAACGTTTAACGTTTGACGTGATCGGCGCATGGCGCCGCTCTAATGCCTGTAGAACGAACAGCCGCGTTTCGCCGTAGTGGCTCTGCCCGACCCGACTTAGGGCTGGTCATACGAAAATCCGTTGGCGACGAGGCGTTGCCAACCTCGCTGACGGTGGCGATAGAAGAACCAGGCAAACAGCCAGACGAGCGGCGTGAGAAGGCCAGCTTTGACTTCGACGCGATCGGTGTAGCTGCAACCCTGTCCTGAGTCCTGGATGGTAATCAGATGGTCCCACTTGGACATGAGGGTGCCACGGCCGTTGTCTCTGAGCTCGACGTAGAAGCGGCCGAACTCGTTCGAACGGTCTCGTCCTGAGATATTGACCCACTGCCGGCCGATCGGCAGAAAGCCAAAGAGCCGGACGGAAACCAGGTACTCCTTCTCTTCCCATCGTTCAGGCAGAGACTTCGGTTCCATGGGGGTAAACTGAACCAGCGGGCTGGCGATGTGTTGCATGAGGCGTGGAGTTTGAACCTCCGCGAAGCATTGTTGCGGCGAGCAAGAAAGAAGAACCGTGTGTTGAACGTGCATGGAAACCTGACGTTGAAATAACGGGAGCACTATCGCATTCCCTTTGGTTAATAAATTAAGCCGGCAAATGATCCAACTATTACGACGCTCAAGTCTTCGCTGTCGGTAGCGAGTCCTCAAGTCGGATGATGTCTGGATATGACCAGCCGCTTTTGGCCGATACAGGTCAACACGGCAAGGCGTAGGGCGTAATAGCGAAGCGTATTACGCCGCATGGTTTTATTCAGGGAACGTGGCATTCTCTTATTGTTATTGGCTTCAATTTCTTGGACACCGTTTCTCTCATTTGCACATTCCGCATGCGGCGTAATACGCTTCGCTATTACGCCCTACAATATCGAATCGACCGGCTATGCTGATGGTCACCTAAGGCCGCCACCAGGCTACGTTCTTCGTCTGATTCGATTCAATTTGAGATTCGGTACTAACACGGTAAGGCGTAGGGCGTAATACGCTTCGCTATTACGCCCTACGGGGCTGCTCTTGGCTGTTTGTGCGCAATGATATCGATCAGCAGTTTAAGATTTCGTATCATCTCCAGCCGCTTTGAACAGATCGTCAAGGGAACTCGCTTTCTTTGCGGTGCGAACGACACCCCGGCGGCCTGTGAATTCTTCTTCTATGTTGTCGCGGTAATAGCTCCACGCCGAACCCGAGGTTGACAGCCGGCGCCAGACCTCGTTTCCGACACCCGAATAATCTATCGCGCTTCCATCCTCGAATTCAACCCGCAGCGTACGCTCTCGCGGGTCATATCCGATAGCGCGCAGTTTTCCGGCATTAATGCGCTTCATTTCCATGATTGCCTCCTGTATATGCGTATTCTACGGGCTGCCATCCGGCATTGGAAATATGGTAAGACAAATCAAAACAGCCATGATGAGAGCCAACCCAGCATTCCGGTTTCACTCAATTTGGGTTACATCGTTGTGCGTGGGTGTCGCATTCTCATGAAACAGGTCCCCCAGGTATTGCGCCAACTCTTCTGCGGGAATGAAATCAGGTACGACGAACCCGGCAGGTCGGCGCTTGCCCTCGGCGCCGAGCACAAATGCTTTCCAGCCGTCGCCAGAGGCAACGATTGCGATACGCCTGCCAAAGACATTGAACCGGTACTCGTGCATGGGGCACCTCAACATGTTTGATTTGTCGAATTTTTTTGCTCACTGCTCAACTTTCTGAGCCACCTGGACAATCCGTTCCCGCACCACCCGGATCGCCTGCTTGAGGGCATAGACATCCTGAAAGTATCGCTGCGGAATGCGTATCTGGCTGGCGTTCGCATCGATGTTTTCGATGTCGTCGCGCCATTGCGCAATCTGTTCCTTGCCGGGCTGTTTGGTGCTCCATATTTCATCTTCCAGCGACTTGATTTCGCGGTACCAGACCACCAGCCGGTTTTTCATGCGCGCTTCGACCATGCGCGGCAGCGCTTGCAGCAGGCCGAACAGCAGCGCCATGAAAGGCAGCAGGATCAGCAGGCGCCGCTCGATGAAGCTGGCCAGCCAGAACGGCAGGTAGCGCTGCAGGAAGGGGCGGCCGGATTTGAAGTAGCGCGTGCTTTCGTCGGAAATCGGGAAATCGTCGGTATTCAGGTTGGGGAAGGTGCCGCGCGGGGTGAAATAATCTTCGCGGGCGTGGGCGGTGTTGGCGGCTTCCAGCAGCAGGTAGACCAGCGCCGGATGCAGGCTGTCCTTGGACACCAGCAGCGCGGTCGCGGCCAGCAAGGTGACGTCGGCCTGCGGCAAGTCGTTGGCGACGCTGGTCGAAGCGCGCGGGAAGATGATCTTGGAAAGCGAAGGGAATTTCAGCACCAGCGCATCGGCCTGGGCGAAACTCATCAGCTTCAGGTCGCTGTTGAGCAGCATCTGCTGCATGGCCGCATCGGGCCTGCCGATAAAGAAGGCGGCGTCGAGCTGGCCGTTTTCAAGGTTCTGGTAAGCCTGGAAGGCGTCCATTTCCAGCAGCTTGGCGTTGTCGGCGCTGATGCCGCTGTGGCCGAGCAGCGTGCGCGAGACTTTCAGCAGGCCGCTGCCGGGAACGCCGATGGAAATCCGCTTGCCCTTCAATTGCACCAGGCGGTTGATGATGGCGTCGCCGCGGTAAAACACCCAGATCGGTTCGTACGAGATGGCGGCGATGGTTTGCAGCTGGTCGTTTTCGGACGGGGTAGTGGTGCCGGACTGGATGAAGCCGACTTCGTATTCGCTCTCGGGGTCTTTCAGCCGCTGGTAGTTTTCCACCGAGCCGGAAGAGCTGCGGATATCCAGCGTGATGCCTTCGCGCTTCAGGAGCGGCGCATAGCGTTCGGCGAAGCCGTTGTAGATGCCTTTGTCGGCGCCGGCGGTGATCACGATCGTGCGCTGGGTGGCCGGCTTGAGGATGGTCACCAGGGCCCAGCCCAGCACGGCGACAGCCACCACCGCCCCGGCGAGCAGGAGCCGCAGGCGCTGTGCGGTCATCGGCGCTTTTTGTATGCGGTGCAAAGCTGGATTGTGTCTCGGCATGGTGTCTATAGGGGACGCGCTTGGTCGGGCAACTCGGAAACCGCATTCTTTCAGGAGCCTGCGCTCCCGCACACATTACACCTTCTTGACGAACTCCGATTTCAGGCTCATGGCGCCGAAGCCGTCGATCTTGCAGTCGATGTCGTGGTCGCTGTCGACCAGGCGGATATTCTTCACCTTGGTGCCGACCTTGACCACGCCGCCCGAACCTTTCAGTTTCAGGTCCTTGATCACCGTCACCGTGTCGCCGTCCTGCAGGACGTTGCCGACCGCGTCGCGATATACCTTGGCGCCGTCTCCGCCGGACTCGGCGGCAGCCTGCGCCGACCATTCATGGGCGCATTCAGGGCAGATGTAGAGGCCGCCGTCTTCGTAGGTGAATTCGGAACTGCATTTAGGGCATGCGGGCAGGGTGCTCATGATGTTGTCTTTCAGGTAAGGCAAAATTGCAAAGTGACACAGTATACTGCCTGCCCGTCATCGGGGCCTAAGCTCGGCCGGGAAAATAGTCGGCATACACCTGCGCCACCCAGTCGACAAACACCTTGACCCGGGGCGACAGCTGGTGATGGTAAGGATACAGCGCCAGCACCGGCAGTTCGGGGCAGGTGCGGTCGCTCAGCACCTGTACCAGCCGGCCGCTCTGCAGGTATTGCTCGACCCGGAAGCGCGGCACCTGGATCAGGCCGAATCCCAGCAGCGCGCATTGCGTGTAGCTGTCGGCGCTGTCGACCGCTATCCAGCTGCCGGCCTTGTATTCTTCTGCCTGGCCGTCGCGCAAGAGCGTGAATGGGTATTGGATATTGTGGTTGCGCGTGAAAAAGCCGACCGCCTGGTGCGCCGCCAGGTCCTCCGGCGCCAAGGGAGTGCCCCAGCGCGCCAGGTATTCCGTGCTGGCGCAGATGACCTCCGGCAGCGAAGCCAGCCGCCTTGCGATCAGCGAAGAGTCCTTGGGCACGCCGACCCGCACCACGCAGTCGATCCCTTCGCCCACCAGGTCGACCAGCCGGTCGCCGCTGCTGATCGCTATGTTCAGGCGCGGATAACGTTCACGGAATTCGGCCAGCCGCGGCAAGATGACCTGGGTAGCGTGGGTGCCGTGCAGGCCCAGGCGCAGCACGCCGCCGGGATTGGCCGCGCTGGCGTCGAGCGAGGCTTCGGCGTCTTCGACGTCGGCCAGGATCCGGCAGCAGCGCTCATAGAACGCGCGGCCGTCCAGGGTCGGCTTGACGTTGCGCGTGGTCCGCTCCAGCAGCCGCGCGCCCAGCCGCCGTTCCAGTTCCTTCATGGCGTGGGTGGCGGTGGCGCGGGGGATTTCCAGCAAACCGGCTGCCTTGGTGAAACTGCCCAGGTCGACGATATGGGTGAAGAGGCGCAACGCTTCAAGTCTGTCCATGGCGGCAATTGTTGTCTTTGGTTGGATGATGCGGGCAATTTTTACTTATTTGTCTAAATCTGTCCAACGTCAACGCCATATCTAATGGCGTCGACGATAATGACCTGCCGGTTTGACACTTCGCTGTTGCTTGATTAACGTAACAGCCATTCATTCACCAGGACATCGAGGCCAGCCATGATCCGTTTCCTTCCCAAATGCGCGGCCGCTTACGCTTTTACCTTGGTCCTTTGCGCTAACGGCGCCGCGGCGCAGGCGCAACCGGTGCCGCCGCCAGCGACAAAGGAAGGGGATTTTTTCATACGCGATTTCAAGTTCCGTTCCGGCGAAACGCTGCCCGCGCTGAAGCTGCACTACACCACGCTGGGCACCCCCAGGCGCGGTGCGGACGGCCACGTGAACAACGCGGTGATCGTCATGCACGGCACCGGCGGCGACGGCCATCAATTCTTTCGGCCGCAATTCGCCGACGTCCTGTTTGCGCCGGGCGGCTTGCTCGATCCAGCCAAGATGTACATCATCCTGCCCGACGGCATCGGCCACGGCAAATCCTCAAAACCCAGCGACGGTTTGCATGCGCGTTTCCCCAAATACGATTACGACGACATGGTCGCCGCGCAATATGCCCTGGTCACGCAGGGCCTGGGCGTGGATCATTTGCGGCTGGTAATGGGAACCTCGATGGGTTGCATGCATTCTTTTGTGTGGGGTGAAACCTATCCCGCGTTCATGGATGCGCTGATGCCGCTGGCGTGCCAGTCGGTGCCGATTGCCGGCCGCAACCGCGCCTGGCGCAAGATGCTGATCGACGGCATCACCAGCGATCCGGCGTGGCAGGGCGGCGACTACAAGAGCCAGCCGCAGCAGGGCTTGCGCACCGCGGCCGACTTGCTGCTGATCGCCGGCAGCGCGCCGCACCAGCAGCAAAAAGATTATCCGACGCGCGACGCCGCCGACGCCTACGTCACCGAGCACGTGGAAAAAGACCTGGCCACGCTCGACGCCAACGACTTGCTGTACCAGGTCAGCGCATCGCGCAATTACGATCCGTCCGCCAGCCTGGGCAAGATCACGGCGCCGCTCATGTGGATCAACTCCGCCGACGATTTCATCAACCCGCCGGAAACCAACATCGCCGAAGCGCAGGTGAAAAAGATCAAGAACGGCCGCTACGTATTGATCCCGATCAGCGACCAGACCTATGGCCACGGCACCCATACGCGCGCAGCCGTGTGGCAGTCCTATCTGGCCGAGCTATTGAAAGAGTCGGCTAAAAAATAGATGTCGGCGCCGGCCCGATGCGCCGCTAGTCAACGTCCGGGCACGGACAGGAGCGCGGCCAGCAAGGCGGATGCGCGCGTAGCTGTTGCCATGGCGCTTACAGCAGCGCTGCTCCAATCAGCCCGCTGACCACGCCGACCAGCATGGTCAGCAAGGCTACCGCCACCAGCACCCTGGCATCGAAATCCTTGCGCAGCATCAGCAGCGACGGCAGGCTGATGCTCGGCAAGGTCATCAGCAGCGCCACTGCCGGCGCGGTGCCCAGGCCCAGCGACATCATGGTCTGCACGATAGGGATTTCAGCCGCGGTCGGGATCACGAACAGGGTGCCGGCGATGGCCAGCGGCACCAGCCACAGCAGGCTGTTGCCCATGGCGCCGTCGACGTGGGGAAACAGCCAGACCCGCGCCGCGCCCAGCGCCAGCACCGCCAGCACATACACCGGGATGGTGCTCCAGAACAATTGCCAGATGGTGCGGGCCCAGCGTCCCAGGAAATCTGCGCGCGCAGGCGCACTGGCTTCGACCACCGCCTCTGCCGCCGCCGCCGGGATTTCTTCGGGGCGGGAAATGCGCTGCGCGATCATCGACACGCCCAGCACCAGCACCAGGCCCGCTGCCAGGCGCAAGGCGGTAAAACCCCAGCCCAGCACAAAACCCATGAACACCAGCGTCGCCGGGTTCAGCACCGGGTTGGCGATCCAGAACGCCAGCGCCGCGCCCACCGAGACTTGCTGGCGGCGCATGCCGGCCACCACCGGAGCGGCGCAGCAGGAACACATCATGCCGGGCAAGGCGAACAGGCCGCCGCGCAGCACCGAACCGAAGCCGGCGCGGCCGAACAGGCGCAGCAGCCAGTCGCGCGGGATCAGCACCTGCAACAGCGAACCCAGGATCACCGCCAGTACCGCGGCTTTCCAGATCGCCAGGAAATACACTTTGGCGTAGGCCAGTGCGGCGGCGACGGGTGCGCCTTGCTTATCGTCGAGAATCGAGGCGCCGATGCTGTGCTTGTCGGCGGCCAGGAACGATTTGAGGTAATAGGGCGACCATTTGACGTAGTACAGGCCGACCACGGCCACCAGTACGAACAGCGCCGGTTTCCACCAGAACGACCAGCCCCTGGCGCTGGATGGGGAGGATAGAGTGTGCATGGAAATCATCCTGTAGGAAATAACAGCGCATCATAACCCGGCGCGGCAGGGCGGATTTCATCCGTTGCTGAAAATTATAAGCGGGATCGGGCCGTGCGGGACAACCCTTTGGCGCCTTAGTCGTCCTTGTCCTGCGGCTGATAAGGCGTCAGGTCGCGTGCGAACGAGAAGCAGGCATAAGCTATGCCAACGGAAAGGATGGCGAGCACGTACGCCAGCCGTTTTCCATGCCACAGGCTGGATAGCCAGCGGTTGAAGTCGGCGATCAGCCGCCCCGAGGTTCCGCCATACAGTTCGACATCGCGGCGGTAAGCCTTGGAATCGCCCGGGTCGACGGCATAAACGCCCCCGCCCACCACCTGGTAGCTGAGGGCGGCGTTCTCACGTTCGGCAGCGGTGCGGTAGATCAGGCCGGCAGACAATAACCCGACCAGCAGGACAGCGGCGGCTATCAGGTACAGGGACAACTGGAGATGTGAGTGTTTACCGTGCATAGGACGTCCAGTCATGGCGCCGGAGTGTCGTCCGGCCCGATGTTTTTCCTCATCCGCGTCACCGGCACCTGGACGCCGCCCGGCAGGTCGAGCGCGAACCTTTCGATGACGGTGAAGCCGGACGCCAGGTACAGCGGCTCGCCGGGCAGCGTAGCCACCAGCTCCAGCGCGCTGAAGCCGTTGCGCGCCGCTTCGCTGGTGCAATGCCGCATCAGCTGGCTGCCGAGGCCGCGGCGCGCCATGCCGGGATCGACAAAAAAGGCGCGTATGCGGGCCGCTTCGCACAACGGATCGAGCAGGGGATCCGCGCCGCTTTTCGCGCGGTCGCCGCCGAACAGGGTGCGCCGCTTGCTCCAGCCGCCGCAGGCCACGGCCTTGCCGGCGTCTTCGATCACGAAATAGGTCTGGTCGGCGATCAGCTGCGTGTCTACGCCAAATACATGGCGGGTGACGGCGGCAGCCTGCTCATCCGAATAGAAGCCGGCGCTGAGGCCGATGCCGGAGCGGGCAATCAGCGCTTCCAGCAGCGGCACGTCGGCCATCTGCGCGGGACGCAGGCTGGAGGCCGGTTGATGGCCGGCTGCGGTGGGAGCCCCGGGTTGCATGAGCTGCCTGCTCCTCAGGATTTGAGGCGGTAGCCGGTCTTGAAGATCCAGGCCACGATCGCCAGGAACACCGCCAGGAATATCAGCGTCATCGCCAGGCTGATCGTGATGTTCACGTCCGCGGTGCCGTAGAAGCTCCAGCGAAAGCCGCTGATCAGGTAGACCACCGGGTTGAACAGGCTGATCGTGTGCCACACCGGCGGCAGCATCTTGATCGAGTAAAAGCTGCCGCCGAGGAAAGTCAGCGGCGTGATGATCAGCAGCGGCACCAGCTGCAGCTTCTCGAAATTGTCGGCCCAGATGCCGATGATGAAGCCGAACAGGCTGAAGGTGACGGCTGTCAGCAGCAGGAACAGGATCATCCAGAGCGGATGTTCGATATGCAGCGGAACGAACAATCCCGCCGTGGCCAGGATGATCAGGCCCAGCAGTATCGACTTGCTGGCGGCGGCGCCGACATAGCTGATCACGATTTCGCGGTAGGACACCGGCGCCGACAGCAGCTCGTAGATGGTGCCGGTGAATTTGGGAAAATAGATGCCAAACGAGGCATTCGAGATGCTTTGCGTAAGCAGCGACAGCATCACCAGCCCCGGCACGATGAAGGCGCCGTAGCTGACGCCGTCGACCTGGGCGATGCGCGAGCCGATGGCGGCGCCGAACACGACGAAATACAGCGATGTCGAAATCACCGGGGCGATGATGCTTTGCAGCAGGGTACGCCAGGTGCGCGCCATTTCGAACTTGTAGATGGCGCGGATTGCATGGAAATTCATTGTCCGTCCTTGATCAGGTTGACGAAAATATTCTCGAGGGAGCTTTGCGTGGTCTGGATATCCTTGAACTGGATGCCTTGCGCGCTGAGGGCGTTGAGCAGCGAAATGATGGTCACCCGTTCGCCATCGTTCTCATAGGTATAGACCAGCTGGCTGCCGTCGCCGGACAGGCTCAGCTGGTAGGCCGCAAGTTCGGGCGGAACCTGCGCCAGCGGCTGTTCCAGCTGCAGCGTGAGCAGCTTCTTGCCGAGCTTGTGCATCAGTTCCTTCTTGTCCTCGATCAGGATGATCTCGCCCTTGTTGATCACCCCGATGCGGTCGGCCATGTCTTCCGCCTCCTCGATGTAATGGGTGGTCAGGATGATCGTGACGCCGCTTTCCCGCAGCGAACGCACCAGCTGCCACATGTCGTGGCGCAGGTTGACGTCGACGCCGGCGGTCGGCTCGTCAAGGAACAGGATCTGCGGTTCGTGCGACAGCGCCTTGGCGATCAGCACCCGGCGCTTCATGCCGCCGGACAAGGTCATGATCTTGTTGTCCTTCTTGTCCCACAGGGACAGATCCTTGAGCACCTTTTCAATATAGGCGGGATTGGCCGGCTTGCCGAACAGGCCGCGGCTGAAGGACACCGTCGCCCACACCGTTTCGAAGGCGTCGGTGGTCAGTTCCTGCGGCACCAGGCCGATCAGCGAACGGGCGGCGCGGAAATCGGCGCCGATGTCGTGGCCGTCGACCCGCACCGAACCCTCGGAGATGTTGAGGATGCCGCAGATGCAGCTGATCAGGGTGGTCTTGCCGGCGCCGTTCGGACCCAGCAGCGCCAGGATTTCGCCGCGGCGGATGTCCAGGTTGACGTTGTTGAGGGCGCGGTGGCCGGAAGCGTAGGTTTTCGAGACGTTTGCTACAGAAATGATATTTTGCATGAGCCGTTCGATCGTAATGAATGCAGGAGGCGGATGCGCCTTGCCGTGCATTCTAATCCTGAATGGAAAATTAATTTTGGCGCAGGCCGTTCTCGAAGGCGTCGATCAGTTTGATCAGGCTCTCCATGCGCGATTGCTCCTGCGGCGTCGTCGCGCGATCCCATAGCAGATCGAATTCCGCCACCAGCCGGCGGTATTCGGTTTCGCTGACAGGCGCCGTGTCTGTTTCTTTCTCAAACATAGGTTTATCCCGACAAGTAGGAAACACCGGGCTACGGTGCTTCACTGGATGGTGCGCCGGAGCGTCATGCAGGCACGGCGCTCTCCATGGTTTTGGTGCGCAACAGCAGGGCGCCCAGCGCCGCGCCCAGGCCGGCGAAACAGGCTCCGACCAGGAAAGCAGCCTGGTAGCCGCTGTTGAGCGCAACCGCCGGTTCACTGCCGGCCGCCAGCAGGTTTTCGGTATGCAAGGCCGCCAGGCTGGCCAGCACTGCGAGGCCAAGCGCGCCGCCCATCATGAACGCGGTGTTGACCACACCCGAAGCCAGCCCGGATTCGGATGGCGCAACGTCGCTCATGGCCGCCAGCAGCACCGGATTGAAGGCAACGCCGGCGCCCAGGCCGAGCAGGATCATGCCCGGCAACACATCGGCTACGAAGTGGCCGTCGACCGGCGCCCGCGCAAACAGCAGCAGGCCGCAGGTGGCCAGCAGCAGGCCCACCGCCAGCGGCCGCCGGATGCCGAAGCGCATCACCAGCCTGGCCGAGATGCCGAGGGAAAAGACGGCCATGATCAGGTTGGCCGGCAGGAAAGCCAGCCCGACCTGCAGCGGCTTGTAGCCGAGCACCAGCTGCAGGTACAGCGCGGACAGGAAGAACCAGGCGAACATCGCCGCCGCCCACAGCACGCCCACCACGTTGGCCACCGCCACGTTACGCAGCTGGAACAGCCGCAGCGGCATCAGCGGCACCCGCACCCGCGTTTCGATCGCCAGGAAAGCGGCCATCAGCACCGCGGCCACGGCGAGCTGGCCCAGCGTGCGCGGCGAGGCCCAGCCGGCTTCGTTGCCGTTGACGATGGCGTACACGGCGAGCATCAGCGCGGCGGTGACGGTAACCGCGCCGAACACGTCCAGGTGTTTCGATTGCACCTGGCTGTGCACGGCCGGCAGCAGCCGCAACGACAGGGCGATGACGGCGATGCCGATCGGCAGGTTGACCAGGAAAATCCAGTGCCAGCTCAGGGTGTCGGTCAGCAGGCCGCCCAGCATCGCGCCCAGGCTGCCGCCGCCGGCGCAGACAAAACCGTAGACTCCCATCGCCTTGGCCCGTTCGGCCGGCTCGGTGAACAGGTCCATGATCAGCGACAGCGCCACCGACGTCACCACGGCGCCGGCCAGTCCTTGCACGGCGCGCGCCGCCAGCAGGAAACCCTGGGTGGTGGAGAGGCCGCAAGCGAGCGAGGCCAGGGTAAACAATGCAATGCCGATCAGGAACAGGCGCCGGTGCCCGTACAGGTCGCCGAGCCGGCCGCCGAGCAGCAGGAAACCGCCGAACGTCAGCATGTAGGCGTTCACCACCCAGGCCAGCGAGGTGTCGGAAAACTTCAGGTCAGTCTTGATGGATGGCAGCGCCACGTTCACGATGGTGGTGTCGAGCACGATCATCAGCACGCCCAGGCACAGCACGATCAGGGCCAGGCCGCGGCGGTCGCGGGTTGGGGGATGGTCAGGATGTTCAGTCATGTCAGTCTTTCCAAGGATGATGGACTTCGCACGAAGGGGTAATCGAGCCGCAAGATTCAGGGGCCTCGATACCTAGTCGAACGGAAGTCGCCGAAATCGACAGGCGGGCAGAGATTGCCCGGGCGGATTGTCGTTTGAGTAACTTGGTTCTGTTCAAATCCAGGCGGCGCGCGGCGGCCTGTGCTGCAAAAACAATAACGGGATCCGGTACAAGCCGGTGTCAGGCAAGGCGCATGTTTATCGCTGATGCGTCAGCTGTGATCGCCGTCGCCGAGGTGGGCGGCGATGGCCGGGTTTGCATTTGGATCGAATCCGCAGGTTGCGGGAGATTTCAGGAAATGATTTTACGCACGACATCACCATCGGCAAGGTTGTGCCGCCCGTCATTGCGCCCCGAGCAGGGTTGACGGAATCGGCGTTACGGAACACATTATCGCCTGGCAGAAGGATTGCTCCCATGGCAAACGAACGAGAAAGTATAAACATGCGGAAAAAACTTCGCAAGGTCTCTCCTGCCTGAAATAAGGGCCAGACCGTGGTGATGCCGCGTTTGCGGCCGCCTTATGGGTGCCGGTTGAAAGACCAAAAAAATATTGGACGATTGTTTAAGTACATGACCCGCACATGGAAATATTCCCGCTGACTACCGAGAGATTGATATTAAGAAGGTTCACCCGGCATGACATGCCGGCATTTTCGCGCTACCGTAATCAACCCGAGGTAGCCCGCTACCAGAGCTGGTCGTCGTTCTCGGCGGCGGACGCATCGGCTTTTCTTGAGCAGCAGCGCGAGCTGGCGTTCGATGCCGACGAGACCTGGTTTCAGATTGCCGTAGAACGCAAGGAAGACGCGGTGCTGGCAGGAGATGTCGCGGTGCACTTCTTCGACGGCGGCCGGCAAGCCGAGCTCGGCGTGACTTTCGATTCCAGCTGTCAGCGCAAGGGCTACGCAACGGAAGCCTTGTCCAGGGTCATCGGCTTGTTGTTCGACGATCTGATGAAGCACAGGATTGTCGCCACCGTGGATGCGCGGAATGCAAGCGTGGTGCGCCTGCTTGAAAAACAGGGATTTCGGCGTGAAGCTCATTATCGGGAGAATATTTTCTTCAAGGGCGCCTGGTCCGATGAATACAGCTTTGCTCTGTTGGAGCATGAATGGAGAGCCGCTCAATCGTTGCCATAGAAAACAGCATGCTCCGCGAATGTCATATTAAGGCGCGTCTCGTAGGGCGTAATAGCGAAGCGTATTACGCCGCATGCAAACATACGGCGCAATACGCTTCGCTATTGCGCCCTACGCCTTACGGACCGTGAATGGAGGGCCGCTCAATCGTTTCCATAGAAAACAGCATGCTCGACGAACGTAATATCAAGAAAGAAGAGTTGCCCTTGCTCGGCTTGATTGACCGCAGGGAAATCATCGAACAGTTGTACACGCTGGAAAGCGGCTGGCTGAAACTGTATGAAGAGCGCTTTGACATGTCCGGCTGGCCGCCGGGCGAGGCGGAGCGCGATGCCTTGGCGTTCGCACTATGCTTCGAACGGGGCGGCTGGTTCCGCGGCGTGTTCGACGGCAGTGTGCTGGTTGCTGCAGCAGTCGTGGACAATGTTTTCCTTGAGGCCGAGCAGCCGGCCTTGCAATTCAAGTTTTTACATGTCAGCCACGATTACCGCGGCCGCGGGCTTGCCGGCGGGCTGTTTCGCACGGCCTGCAAGCGCGCCAGGGAAATGGGCGCGGAACAGATCCACATATCCGCTACACCCTCCCGCAACACCATCGATTTTTATCTGAAGCTGGGTTGCCAGCTGCTGGAAAAACCGGATCCTGGGCTGTATCGCCTTGAACCTGAAGATATCCATCTATACTACGAGCTTGAGCAACACAAAGGCTGATGGCCTGCGGCAACTATATGCGCGGCAGGCCGGAAGCGACAGGAAACAAATGCATACCAAACGACGCACACTGGTGAAGACCGTGCTGGTCCTGGGCGCCATGGCTGCCGCGGCCAGCGCCTGGGCCGGCTACAACATCTGGTCCAACGAATACACGTTTTCGCAAAAGCAGCTGCAGACTGCCATCGACAGCAAGTTCCCGCAGCAGCTGCGTTATGCGGAAGTGTTCAATGTCGGACTGAAGAACCCGCGCCTGACACTCAATCCGGACCAAAACCGGGTGTTGACGCGGGTGCATGTCAGCGTGCTTAGCCCGCTGTTGCTGGCGGGGGCGCTGAACGGCGCGATCACGCTCAGCAGCGGCCTGAAGTATGACCGGGCCACGCGCGCGGTGCAGCTGGACAATCCTACCGTCGACAATATCGATTTCAGCAACGTGCCCGCCCAGTACAAGCCGCAGCTGAGCCAGATCGGCGCGGTGGTGGCGCAGCAGGTGCTGAACAATTACCCGATCTATACCTTCACCAGCGACCAGCTGCGGCTCAACGGGAAGACCTTCGAGCCCGGTGCGATCACGGTGCAGCAGGATGGCATCGCGGTCGAAATCAACGAATCCGGCGCTTAAGCCGGGCGCTTGACGAAGGTCGTTTTGGTGTAAGCCAGGCTAAAGCCGGCGCGCTCGGTGTTGCGCGCGCTGGTGTTCGCCGGCCGCGCCGTGACGCTGGCCAGCGTGCAGCCGGCGTTGCGGGCCGCCGCCAGCCGCGCGTGCAGCAGCGCTAGCTGGATCCCGCGTCCTCGGTACGCCGGCAAAGTGCTGGCGATATACAGATGCGCCAGCAGTCCCGCCGGCGTCTCGATCAGGCTCATGCCGGCCGTGCCGGCTACCTTGCCGTCGACGGCCGCTGCGAACAGCAGCGTATCGCTCCGTTGCAAGGCAATCCGCGCCAGCGTCTCCAGCAGTATGAGCGGGCGATTTACCGCCTGCACCGAAAATCCGGCCACCGAGTCGCCGGCAAATGTAGCTTCCACCAGAACCCTGTCGGCGATGATCTCTATGCCGCTGCCGGCTGAGGCATAGGCATCCGTCGGCCTCAGATGGCGCACGTAGGTATTGCTGAAAGCATTGGCCGCATAACCGCGCTCGGCCAGGACTGCCAGCGTGCTGCCATCGGCGTGAGGACAGGCATCCACCTGCGTCTCCAGTCCATGGGCGGTGTACGCGGTTTCCAGCCGCGCCAGTTCGCCGGCATCCACCGGCGTTCCCATGCCCAGTCCTGTGACGTGGTTGAGTTTGCGGCCGAAAGCCGGATCAGTGAGCGCCGCGACGCCGCCGGAGATGGCGATGGCGCGCGCGTCCTTGTGTCCAAGTTCTCGGCAGGCGGCAACCTGCCGGCTCAAATGTGTCGCCTCGGCCTGCTCAAGTGCGCGGGCGAGTTCGGGGGCAGTCAAAATCATGGGAAGTCAGGAGGCAAGTTGAGGGGGCGATTCAGGCCGGGACAATTGTATCCGAGTAGGTCATGTGCCGCGATTCTCCCATCAGGAACGGCCGGTTGGGTTCGATCACTTCCCGCAGGTAACGCCACAGCGCGGCGACCCGCGCCACATTGCGGGTTTCGGTGGCGGCTACCAGCCAGAATGCGCGCTGGATGTCGGCCTGGCCATCCAGCACCGGCACCAGGTCGTCGCTTTGCTGCGCCAGGAAGCAGGGCAGGATCGCCAGCCCCTGGCCGCTGCGCGCCGCCGTGTACTGGGCGATCACGCTGGTGCTGCGGAATGCGCGGAACGCGGCCGGCGCCACGTTGTCCTTGTAGCGCAGTTCTTCGCTGAACACCAGGTCGTCGACGTAGCCGATGAAGGCATGGCTGTTCAAGTCCTGCAAGGTCTTGATCGGTGTGTGCGTCTCCAGGTAGGAACGGGTGGCGTACAGCTTGAGCAAGTAGTCGGTCAGCTTGGTGACGACGTAATTGCCGCTCTGCGGACGTTCGATGGTGACGCCGATATCGGCTTCGCGCTTGGATAGGTTGACGAAACGCGGCACCGGCAGCAGGTCGACTGTGATGTGCGGATGGCGGGCGCAAAAATGCGCCAGGTGCGGCGCCAGCACAAAAGTGCCGAAGCCTTCGGTGGCGCCGAGCCGGACCTGTCCCGACAGCAGCCGGTTGTGGCCGCTCAGTTCTTCCGCGGCGGCATACACCGTGCTCTCGACCCGCTCCGCATATTCGATCAGCCGATGGCCCTCCGCGGTTAGCGCATACCCCTGGTTGTTGCGCTCGAACAGCTGGCTGCCGACCTGTTCTTCAAAGCGGCGCATGCGGCGCGACACGGTCGAATGGTCAATGCCGAGTTTCTTTGCCGTTTCCACCAGGCCCTGGCTGCGCGTCAGCTCCAGGAAAACACGCAGGTTATCCCAGTCCAGCATGGCGTTTGTCGATTTCACCTGCATCTCCTTGCTTTGCATAAATGCAAAGCTGTTGTGGATTATTGTCTATTGTTCCAATAATAATGCACATGCAGTATACCTATATAGAAATTCATAAAAATCAGCCCGGGAGCCGCATGGCGGACCAGGCTAAAGACAGGAGACCAGGATGTGGATACATGCGGGGCGCAATAAGCTGCTTGCACGCAGTTCGGCCGTGATCTTTTCGTTAATGGGTTTGCTTGCCGGCGGCCAAGTCTTGGCCCAGGAAGGCGATACGTACAAGGTCGGCATCCTGACCGACATGTCGGGACCGTATTCGGCGATGGGCGGACCGGGTTCGGTGGTGGCCGCCAAGATGGCGATCGACGATTGCCTGAAGGCCGAGTGCAAGGGCATGAAAATCGAACTGCTGACCGCGGACCACCAGAACAAGGCCGACATCGGCGCCTCCAAGGCGCGCGAATGGATAGACCGCGACAAGGTCGACGCCATCGCCGACCTCACCAATTCCTCAGTAGCGCTGGCGGTGCAGCGCTTGATCCGCGACAAGGGCGGCATCGCCATGTACAGCGGCCCGGCGACCGGCGTGCTGACCAACGCCGAATGCGCGCCTAACGGTTTCCACTGGATGTTCGACACCTATTCGCAGGCCGCCGGAGCCGCTGCCGCATTGACCAGGATGGGGCAGAAATCCTGGTACTTCGTCACCGTCGACTATGCCTTCGGCCAGTCGCTGGAAAAAGATGCCGGCGATGTCGTCAAGCGCCTCGGCGGCACCGTGGTCGGATCGATCCGCCATCCGCTCAACGCCAGCGACCTGTCGTCGTTCCTGCTGCAGGCGCAGAGTTCCAAGGCGCAGGTGATCGGCCTGGCCAACGGCGGCCAGGACACGGTGAATGCGATCAAGCAGGCACGCTCGTTCGGCATCGGCGCCAAGAACCAGCGCCTGGCGGCCTTGCTGGTGTTCCTGTCGGACGTGCATGCGCTGGGATTGAACGATGCCCAGGGCCTGGTCTACACCGACGGTTTCTACTGGGATTTCGACAACGAGACGCGCGCTTTTTCCAAGCGTTTTGAAACACTCTACAAGGGCAACAAACCCACCATGGTGCACGCCGGCGTCTATTCCAGCGTCTATCAATACCTGAAAGCGGCGGCCGCGACCAAATCGCACGACTGGAAAATCGTGACCCAGAAAATGCGCGAGATCCCGATCCAGGACGCCGTCATGCGCAACGCTTCCATCCGCCCGGATGGCCGCGTGATCCATGACATGTATCTGTACCAGGTGAAAACGCCGGCCGAATCGAAAGCGCCTTGGGATTACCTCAAGCTGCTCTCGACCATCCCGGCGCAGCAGGCATTCAAGCCGATGGACGCGTCCTGTCCCTTGGTCAAGTAGGACCAGCAAGGCGTCCGCACCGCGGGCGCCGTTCATTTTTTTATTGTTTCAATTGTTCGAGGAAGCCATCATGTCTACCAACATTCCTAACGTTCCGAATGTTCCTTTGTATATCGGCGGCAAAGCCGTCCAGTCGGCCAGCACCGAATGGCGCGATGTCCTCAATCCGGCCACCCAGGAGGTGGTAGCGCGTGTGCCGTTCGCCACCAAGGCCGAAGTCGACCATGCGGTCGCCAACGCCAAGCAGGCGTTCGCCAGCTGGCGCAACACCTCGCTGGCGCAGCGCATGCGCATCATGCTCAAGTTCCAGCAGCTGCTGCGTGAAAACATCGCGCCGCTGGCCGAACTGATCACGCGCGAGCACGGCAAGACCTTGCCGGATGCCGAAGGCGAAGTGATGCGCGGCCTGGAAGTGATCGAGCACGCCTGTTCCATCACCTCGCTGCAGCTGGGCGAGCTGGCCGAGAATGCCGCTACCGGCGTCGATGTCTACACCATCAACCAGCCGCTGGGCGTGGGCGCCGGCATCACTGCCTTCAACTTCCCGGTGATGCTGCCGTGCTTCATGTTCCCGGTAGCGGTTGCCTGCGGCAATACCTTTATCCTGAAACCGTCCGAGCAGGATCCGTCATCCTCGCTGTTCCTGGTCGAACTGGCGCAGCAGGCGGGTTTGCCGCCGGGCGTATTGAACGTGGTGCACGGCGGCCCGGATGTGGCCAACATGCTGTGCGACCATCCAGACATCAAGGCGATTTCCTTCATCGGTTCGACCAGCGTCGGCACCCATGTCTATCGCCGCGCCAGCGAAGCCGGCAAGCGCGCGCAATGCATGATGGGCGCGAAGAACCATTGCATCGTGCTGCCGGACGCCAACAAGGACCAGGCCATCAATAACCTGCTGGGCGCGGCGTTCGGCGCTGCCGGCCAGCGCTGCATGGCGAATTCGATGGTGCTGCTGGTGGGCAAGGCGCGTTCCTGGCTGCCGGAAATCGTCGAGCGTTCGCGCGGCCTGAAGATCGGGCCGGGCAGCGACCGCAAGGCCGACCTCGGGCCGATGGTGTCGAAAGCCGCCAAGGCGCGCACCGAACGCCTGATCGGATCGGGCGTGGAGCAGGGCGCGCAGCTGCTGCTGGATGGCCGCAACTGCCAGGTGGCAGGTTACCCCGACGGCAATTTTGTCGGCCCCACCATTTTTTCCGGCGTGACCGCCGAGATGGATATCTATACGCAGGAGATTTTCGGGCCGGCCATGTGCGTGGTCGAACTGGAAACGCTGGATGAAGCGATTGCCTTCATCAACGCCAATCCGAACGGCAACGGCACCTCGATCTTCACGTCGTCGGGCTGGTCCGCGCGCAAGTTCCAGAACGAGATCGATGTCGGCCAGGTCGGCATCAACGTGCCGATCCCGGTGCCGGTGGCGTATTTCAGCTTCACCGGTTCGCGCGCTTCCAAGCTGGGCGACCTCGGCCCCAACGGCAAGCAGGCGGTGCAGTTCTGGACCCAGACCAAGACCGTGACCGCGCGCTGGTTTGCGCCGGATGCGGACGGCGGCGAGATCAACACGACGATTTCGATGAAATGATGCAGCAGCATCCTACGGACCACAGGAGATTTTGACATGAGCAGCGACATCGTTTTTATCGGCCTCGGCAACATGGGTTTGCCGATGGCGCTGAACCTGGTGAAAGCCGGCTGCCAGGTCAGCGGCCATGACCTTGTGGCGGCCAGCGTCGACAAGTTTGTCGCCGGCGGCGGCAGCACCAGCAGCGATTTGCCGGCCGCGGTGGCGGCAGCCAGGATCGTCATCACGATGCTGCCGGCCAGCCGCCACGTCGAGGGCGCCTACCTTGGCCCCAACGGCATCCTGGCGCAGGCGGCGCCGGGCACTTTGCTGATCGACTGTTCGACCATCGCCCCCGACGCTGCCCGCAAGGTGGCGGCGGCGGCGCGCGACAAGGGTTTCACCATGCTCGATGCGCCGGTCTCGGGCGGCACCGGCGGCGCCGCCGCCGGCACGCTGACCTTCATGGTCGGCGGTTCCGCGGAAGGTTTTGCCCTGGCCAAGCCTTATCTGGAAAAAATGGGCAAGGCGATTTTCCATGCCGGCGACAACGGCAGCGGCCAGACCGTCAAGGTATGCAACAACATGCTGCTGGGGATACTCATGATCGGCAGCTGCGAAGCGATCCGGCTGGGCATGGCGAACGGCATGGACCCCAAGGTGCTGTCGGAAATCATGGCGAAAAGCTCGGGCCGCAACTGGGCGCTGGAAGTGTACAACCCGTGCCCGGGCGTGATGGAAAACGCGCCGGCGTCCAAGGGTTATGCCGGCGGTTTCGGCGTTGACCTGATGCTCAAGGACCTGGGACTGGCGGTGGAGAATTCCTTGTCCACCGGCAGCAGCGTGCCGCTCGGCGCGCTGGCGCGCAACCTGTACGACATCCATAGCAAGAGCGGCGCCGGCGGGCTGGATTTTTCCAGTATTTTCAATATGCTGGCGAAGGCCGGATGAACCGAATGTACTGAGTGCACCAGGTTTTCACCAGGCGCTGCAGCTTGCCGTACACGGTCGTCATGGCAGGCTGCAGCGTTTTCATTACCAGCTGTCGAGTACGCGCGCCAGGCGCATGACAGTTACGCCTGGCCCGATATGGCGTAGCGAAGGCATGACGATCAGGCAATCGTCATAAGGCGTGACGACCTCCCTGTCGCCGTCACACGCTATGACGGTGCCGGCGTGTTCGATCAGTTCCAGCCCCCGGAAGTCTTGCGTGAACTCGAGATCCATGGTGTCCGCTATCACCGATTGCGTCACCTGGAGGACCTGCTGCGCCGCAGGTTGGGCTGGCAGCATGAAATCCGTTAAATCTGCCGCATCGGCGACGCCGGTTTTGATCAGGAAGCGGGATGCGGCATCCAGCGCGACGTCCTTGCTGCGAACTGAAAAATGCTGGCCGGTCTCGATCAGCAAGGCGTTCTTGGGGCTGGCCGGATCGCCGAAGCCGCCGTAGTCGCGGAGCCGCTTGCCGTTCGAATGACCGGCGTCGACGATCACATGCTCGGGGACGCCGATGTCGACGGCAAAGCGGATGCCTTTGGCCAACGGCCCGCTCAGCATCAGCGGCGGCGCTTCTTCGTGCATGGAATGCAGGTCCAGCAGAAAATCGACGTCGTCGATAATCGTCCGCAGTGCGCGCGCCCGGCGCAATTCCAGCGAGTCGTCGCCGCTGTCAAGGCGTGCGGCAGACCAGACGCGGTTCATGTCTTCATCAATGAAGCGGCTTGCATCCGGGTTGCTGCTATCGAAACGATGGTAGGCGTCCACATTTGCAAAACCGAGCGTGAGGCGCCCGGTAACCGGACGCAGGCCCGACCGCAGGAACCTGTCCACGGCAATGGCGCCGCTCACTTCGTTGCCGTGGGTTAGCGCCAGGACCATGGCATGCGGGCCGGCTACGCCGCTGTTGAAAGTATGGATGTAATCGACGCCGGTGTTGCCGGTTTGCCACTCCGCGATATCGGGAAAAGCCACCTCGATCGGATATTCCTGCAACTTTGCACGAATCTGTTCCAGGGTTTTCATTAACGTTGTTCCTGTTCGAAAAGCTAAATGGATTTAATGCATTGAAAAAAGAAGGAAGTTTCAGACTGCTCCGCGGCGCGCCATCCGGCGGCCGAGCAGCAGCACCGCCACAATGCTGATCAAGGCCGTTGCCATCACATAAAAACTCGGCGCCAGCTTGCTCTCGGTGGAGGCAATCATCCAGGTCACGATCAGCGGCGCAAAACCGCCAAATAAAGTCACCGAAAAGTTATAACTGAGGGCGAGCCCGGTGCCGCGGGTGCTGGTCGGAAAGATATCGGACAGCATCGCAGGCACCGGTCCGAGGGATGCCGCGATCAGCAGGCCAACCAGGCCCTGGACCAGCATCAAGGCGCCGACGGTCGGCCAGGTAGTCAGCAGCAGGAACAGCGGATAGGAAGTGCAGCCTATTGTCAGCATCGCTATCGACAGCACGCGGAAACGCCCGTAGCGGTCCGACAGCGCGCCAAACACCGGTGCGCTGATCATCAGGACAAGGCCGGTCACCATCGCGCTGAGAAATGAAGATGTCGCGGGAATATGCAATTGTTTCAGCGCATAGGTCGGCATGTACAATTTGTGAACGTAGTTGAATGCGGTGGCGCCCGCGACCACCCCGATGCCTAGCAGCAGATTGATGCGGTCACGTACCAGCACGACTTTCAACGGCGATTTCTCGGGCTTGGCCGCAGCAACTTTCTTGAATTCAGGCGTCTCGTCGATCTGGCTGCGTATGTACATGCCGACCGGTCCGATCAGCAGGCCGACGCCGAATGCAATCCGCCAGCCCCAGTCATCCAATTGCGCATCTGTCAACGCATAGCTGAGAAACGCGCTGACCCCGGCGGCCAGCACTGTTGCCAATCCCTGCGTCGACAATTGCCAGCTGGCGAAGAAGCCGCGTCGTTTGGAATCGGCATGCTCGACCATGAATGCCGTTGCCGCGCCGAACTCGCCGCCGGTGGAAAAGCCTTGCAGCATGCGGGCCACGATCACCATCAACGGCGATGCAATGCCGATTTGTGAATAGGTCGGGGCAAAGACAATCATTGCCGTGCCGACCATCATGATGAAGATGGATGCGGTCAGCGATGCCTTGCGTCCGGCGCGGTCCGCATACGAGCCCAGGATGATGGCGCCGAGCGGACGCATGATGAATGAAATCCCGAAGGTGCCGACGCTAAGCAGCAAAGAAGTGGTTTCGTTCGCAGCCGGAAAGAACAGCTTGCCGATCACAATCGCGAAATAGCCGTAGATCAGCAAATCATAAAATTCGAGCGCGTTGCCGATGCTGGCTGCGCAAATTTCTTTCCAGGGATTGTGCGGTTTGCTGATCGGCAAGCCGCAGGCTCCCGATGCGCGTAATTGTGATGACATGCGATGGCTCCAGAATTATAGGTATTGCACATCATCGGATGCGGAAAATGCAAGATGAGGCGCTATTTTGATTTTCAAAACCGGCTGGAGAGGAGGAGGCTTATATCCTGCAGCGCGTTTCACGCCTGTCCATGATTTTTGAAAATTTGTGGAAGTATAGGGAGCCCGGGGCAATGCCAATTGCCGTTTCGGCACAGGTTCGTGCTTTTTATCGAAGTGTCATGCCTGGCACTGCAAGTACGGTGCAAGCCGACGACTGTCATTCGTCATCGATGACATCGGCAGAAACACCTTCCCAGATCGCGTTGACCAGCGCATTGGCATTGCCCCTCATGCGATAGAGAGAAATGTCGAAACTGACGCGCATGTCCGCATCGCCGACCAGCAACAGGTTGCCCTGCTTTAAATCTTCCTGCACCAATCGTTGCGGCAGCCAGGCCAGGCCGGTGCCGCGTTTGGCCATTTCCAGGATCGACTCGTAGGAATCGGCCTGGTAGGTCATGCGCAGCGATAATTTTTGCGGCAGCGCGGCCAGGTGGCTGGCGAGTACGCCGCGCAGCGTCAGCGACTGGGAAAAAGCCAGCCAGGGAATCGGTGTTGCCGTATCGACGGCTGGCAACCGGAACTTGGGCAGTCCCTTGGCGTCGGACGCACTGACCGGCAATAACACCTCGCGCGCCAGCGTGACGGATTCGTAACGCCGGGGATCGATCAGCAAGCGCGTGGTAGGGCTGGAATAGATCATCAGCAAATCGACATCGCCGCTCGACAAGCGCAAGATCACCTCTTGCGCGCCGCCGGTGCTGACCGAGACAGGGAAGGGCCCGGAACGCTGGTTGACCGCTTCGTACCAGCCAGGGAAAAACGTACGCGCCAAGGTGCGGCCGGTGGCGACACGCAATACCTCGTCGGGCTGCTGGGCTGTATCTTGCAGTTGCGCCCGGACCGCAGTCAAGACATCGATCGTGTGGGTTGCCGCATCGAGGAATTGCAAGCCGGCCGGCGTCAGGGATAACGGCTGGGTGCGGGCAACCAGTTCCGCGCCCACCCATTGTTCCAGTGCATGGATGCGGCGCCCGAAGGCCGGATGTGTGACAAAGCGGTTTTCCGCGGCGCGGGAAAAGCTGCGCGTCCGCGCCAACTCGACAAAATCTTCAAGCCAGGTCAATTGCATTTTTGTTCTCTTATCGTGGGATATGAATCACCTGGTCCGGAGGCCGCGGCAAACTGCATCGCCGCTTATCCCGACTTGAGCAGGCGCTTGCGCTCCGCCGTGTACGACCACCACGGCAGCGGTTCGGCGCCTTCCATATAACGCACCGCCGACATGAAAACATCGATCACGCATGGATCATGCCTGGCGCCGGTTTTGGCGCAAAGCGTTTCGTACATCTGCAATGGCGACTTGCCGATCAGCTGTTCTGGCCGCTGAATGCCGATGCAGCGCAAATCGGCAGCTCCGGCCTTGCCTATGTTCGGCAAATCCTCCAGCTTGACGATGGCTGCCCGGTCGAGATATTTGGGCATTGAATCTCCATGGGGTTTGCGGGATATCCGCACATTGTGGCACTGGCCGGCCATTGGCATAAGCTTATGCAGCAAAATTACTTGACTGGCAGTATCTGTACCGAATATTATTACAGTATGAAGTCCAGTCGATTTGCCGTGGCGGCACATATTTTAGTCAGCGTCGAGTACGCTACCAGGGGCGGGGAAGTGTTTTATCCCTCCACCGCCATTGCTGCCAGCGTCAATACCAATCCCGTTTTTGTGCGTGAACTGTTGCGCAAGTTGAGCAAAGCCAGGCTGGTGTTGACCAAGGAGGGCAAGGGCGGCGGCGTGCAGCTGGCGCGGCCGGCGTCGGACATCAACCTGGCCGAGATCTACCAGGCGGTGGAAGAGGGGCCGGTGCTGAAGCACAATACGCGCTCGAAGGACCTTTGCTGTCCGGTCAGCTGCGGCATGGACATGGTGCTGGATCCGGTAGTGTCGGAAGTCGAAGGGGCTTTGCTGGAGATTCTGCGGGAAAGGAAATTGTCCGAACTGGTCAACAAGATTGCCGACAAGACTGGTGCATAGTGGTAATGCCGTTCAGTTAAGGTCGCCCTAGCTCTGCGCCCCGGTCTGGGCGACCCCGTCTGGGCGACCCCAGCTCCGCACCCCCGTCATTCCCGCGAACGCGGGAATCCAGGTTGCTGAGTATGGTGGCGAAAATGGATTCCCGCGTTCGCGGGAATGACGGGGTCGCCTAGACGGGGGTCGCCCAGACGGGGGTTCCTAGACCGGGGCGCGGAACTGGGGCGGCCATCCGCGGAGTCACCTAGACGAAGCTGCCGTTACGTTACACCGCTCGGCCCCTAACTGAACAGCATTAGATGCATAGTGGTTTTTTTTATAATTAACTGTATAAAAATCATATACAGTTAATTGAGTTAATTGGATGAGGGGTCGATTTTGATCCTATTTTTATATCTTAAACTGTATTAAAAAATATTACAGTTTAATTGCGGCGAGATGGATTGCTGCAAACCCGATGCAAGGCAGCCGGCGCGGTTGACCAGTGCCGGCTGCATTTTTATTGATTTTGGTTAGTTCTATCGGCGTAAAGAACAGGAGTTTCACATGGAAAAAAATATGGCGGCGCTCAGTGCGCAAAACGACAGCCTTCTCGACCTGCCGGTTCATGTCGGCAGTCCGGCATCGCCCTTGCGTTCGTGGCTGTCCGTGGTGGCGGTGGCGATCGGCGCGTTTGCTTTTGTCACGACAGAATTCCTGCCCGTCGGGCTGTTGCCGCAAATCGCGCGCGACCTTGGCGTTTCGCCCGGCACGGCGGGTTTGATGGTGACCACGCCGGGCATCATCGCGGCGATTTCGGCGCCGGCGCTGATGCTGGGAGCAGGGCGCATCAACCGTCGCCTGATCCTGCTGATGCTGTCGGTGCTGCTGCTGGCGTCCAACCTGATCTCGGCGATGGCGCCCGGCTTCGGCACGATGCTGCTGGGGCGGGCCTTGCTGGGTGCGGCGCTGGGCGGATTCTGGACGCTGGCGCTGGCGACTTCGGCGCGGCTGGTAAAGGAAGAACATGCGGCCAAGGCAACCGCGATGATACTCACCGGCGTCACCTTCGCCACCGTGATCGGGGTGCCGCTCGGGACCTTCATCAGCACCCTGGCTTCCTGGCGCGCATCGTTCATCGCCACCGGCGTGCTGGCCGCCGTGGCGCTGGCTGCGCAAGCACTGCTGCTGCCATCGCTGCCGTCGAAAGCGGCGATACGCTTCAGCGACCTGGGCGCCTTGCTGGGCCGCGCCACCATCCGCAAGAGCCTGTTGATGGTAGCGCTGGTGTTCGGCGCGCACTTTTCCGCCTACACCTATGTCACGCCGTTCCTGGTGCAAAGCGCAGGATTCAGCCTGCCGGCGATTACATCGGTACTGCTGGGTTTCGGTTTTGTCGGTTTTGTTTCCAACTTCGGGATCTCGACCACCGTCTCCCGCAACCTGCAGTTGTCTTTGTTCTCCATGGTAGCGATCCTGATGGTGGCGCTGCTGACGTTGCCGTTGCTGCACGCATCCCAGGCCGGCGTCGTGACCATGGTATTGGCCTGGGGCGTGGCGTTCGGCGCCATCCCTTTGTGCGCCAGCATCTGGCTGCAGCTGTCGTCGCCTGACCTGCCGGAAGCCGGTTCGGCGCTGTTCGTCAGCATCGTGCAGGTAGCGATTGCGGTGGGCTCGTCCACCGGCGGCGTGGTGGTCGATTCGCTCGGCATCCCGGCCACCTTGTGGCTGGGCGGCGCGCTGGCGCTGGCCAGCCTGGCGGTGATCGCCAGCTTCGGGTTCAACAACAAGAACCTGGCCGAGACCTTGAGTCAATAACCTGTCGCCCGCTTGGCCGGGTCCACGATTGCTCCTGCCGGTTTTGTACTTGCGGCGGGCCGCGCCGACCATTGGCCAAGCCAGACGCTGGCAAGGATGATCGCCGCGCCCAGTATCTGCAGCAGCGACAGGTGCTGGTCGAGCACCAGCCAGCCGAGCACGGTGGCTGTCACCGGGCTGAGCAAGCCGAGCGAAGCGGCTGCCGCCGGCTGTATCTTTTGCAGGCCGCGGAACCACAGCCAGTAAGTGAGGCCGGCGCCGACCAGGCCCAGGTAGAGGAAACCGACGATATTTTTCGCATCGAGCGCAGGCAGCGGCGGCTCCAGCCACAGCGCCAGGGGCAGCAACAGCAGGCCGCCGGCAGTCAGCTGCCAGGCGGTGAAGGTGAGCGGCGCCACCGGCGCGCGCCAGTGTTTGCTGAGCGCGGTGCCGATCGCCATGGACAGCGCGCCGAGCAAGCCGGCGGCGACGCCGACGGCGTCCAGCCGAGCCGACGGCGTGAGCACCAGCAGCGCCACGCCGCCGATGCCGGCCGCGCCCGCGACCAGCGCCAGGCGATGCGGCAACTGGCGGAACAGCAGCCAGGAAAACAGCAGCACCATCAAGGGCTGGATCGCGCCGACGGTAGCGGCAACGCCGCCCGGCAAGCGATAGGCCGATACAAACAGCAGCGACCAGAACACGGTGAAATTCAAGGCGCCGAGTACAAACACGCGCAGCCACCAGATGCCGCTGGGCAGTTTCCGCAGCAGCGCCAGCAACAGCAGCCCGACCGGCAGTGCGCGCAGCATCGCCAGCATCAGCGGGTGTCCGGCTGGCAGCAGCTGGGTGGTGACCAGGTAGGTGCTGCCCCAGATCGCCGGGGCGATGGCGGTGAGCAGCGTGTCGTTCAGGGTCGAATTCGTCTTCTTCATGGTATTAATCTTTATGTGAACTATCTTCATATCAAGATAAATACATTTTACATCAACTTCTCTTGATGTCAAGATATCGGCTTTGGTCTTACTAATTCACAGGAAGCAGGCTGTTTGCATGGCAATGGATAAAGTCGACAAGATTCTTGAGCAATGGCGGCGTGAGCGGCCCGACCTGGACAGCTCGCCGATGGGTGTCATCGGCCGCATCGGCCGGCTGGCGCATTACCTTGAGCGGGGAGTGAACGAAGGGCTGGACCAGTTCGGCCTGACCAACTGGTCGTTCGATGTGCTGGCGACCCTGCGCCGCGCCGGCCAGCCGTACCGGCTCTCGCCCAACGCCTTGCTGCAGTCGCTGATGATCACTTCCGGCACCATGACCAACCGCATCGACCACCTGGAGCGCGCCGGCCTGGTGGAGCGTGCGCATAATCCGGACGACCGGCGCAGCGTCCTGATCAGCCTGACCCCGAGCGGACTGGCGTTGATCGAGAAGGCAGTGGCGACCCACGTCGCCAACGAGCATCGCTTGCTGGCGGAGCTGGGCGGGGTGGACCGGGAGCAGCTGGCGGGATTGCTGCGCCAGCTATTGGTCAAGTTTGAATCCTGACCAGGCGAAAAAAAACGCTGCGGATAAATCGGCAGCGTTTTTTTAATGGGCGGGAGGTATTAACCGCGCTTCTTGAACTCGTTGGTGCGTGTGTCGATTTCGATCTTGTCGTCGGAGCTGATGAACAGCGGCACCATGACGATGTGCTGGTTCGCTTCGATGGCGTTTTCGATCTTGGCTTCTTTCAGGACGTTGCCCGAAGTGTTGCCCTTGACCGCTGGTTCCGAGTAGACGACCTGGCGCACGATGGTGGTCGGCAGTTCGACCGAAATTGCCTTGCCGTCGTAAAACACGGCTTCGCATTCCATGCCGTCTTTCAGGTAATGCAGGGCGTCGCCCAGGTTTTCTTCTTCGATTTCATACTGTTCGTAGTCGGCGTCCATGAACACGAACAGCGGATCGGCGAAGTACGAATAGGTTACCGGTTTCTTGTCGAGCACGACCACGTCGAACTTGTCGTCGCCGCGGAAAACGTTTTCCATCGGGGCGTTGGTCAGCAGGTTCTTCAGTTTCCACTTGTAGGTGAAGCCCGTGCGGCTCGAACCGTTGACGTCAGAACGCAAGACGATCATAGGCTTACTGTCAACCATGATGATGTTGCCAACACGAATTTCTTTTGCAGGTTTCATAGCGAATATACGTAAAAAGTAGGTTACTTGAGAATCATCTGTAGCCTACTGGCAAAAAACGCCGCAAGCCAACGTATGATTGAATTTTTAATTGCGTCAAAAATTAGCCGTATATTTTAACCTATTTTTTTGCGCGCCTTACCTAACTGTTTCGGCAAACTTCAGTAAATTGCCGGCCAAGTCGCCATTTGCCAACATTTGCTGCTGCCAATCCATGGCCATCATGGCAATTTTTGGCATGTCGGCTGCGAATGGCGGCCATAGCGCAGGCCAGTCCACCGCTGCTTTCGTGGCTTCATTCCAGCAAAGGGAGAATTCGGCCAGCGTTTCCGTTGTGGCCGCATAGGACTGCAGGAATGCGTTCAATTTGACGTGGTGCAAGTCTTCGTCTTGCGGATAGATATGCCAGACAAACGGCCTGCCGGCCCACTGGGCGCGTACAAAGGAATCCTCGCCCCGCACAAAATTGAGGTCGCACGCCCATAGCAGCTTGTCGTAGTCCTGCTGAGGAAGGAAGGGCTGCACCCGCACGGTCAATGCATCGCGTGTTGCGCTGGCGCCGGCCTGCGCCGCTTGCCCCAGGAATGCTTCGACCGCGTCGACCGCAACCCCTTCCGGCACCAGGCAGGTAATCGCCTCGCCGCCGCCTTGCCATGCCTTGAACAGGGGTGCAACTGGCGCCTGCGGATAACAGAACAGGGAAACCTTGAGGGACGCCATTTCTGCCGGCGTGACGCCAAGCTGCAGCAGGAAGGCCGCCATGGCGGCCCGGTCGTCCTGGAATGCCTGGCGCTGCTGCAGCAGGCCGGATTCCAGCAGCAGGCCGCCAGTCTTGCCGGTGAAGCCGGGGAAGAAAAAATATTTGATCAACGAGCGCGATTGCGGCGAAGGCAATGTGTGGCAGCCTTCCACCCAGGCTTCCGCGCTGAGCCCTTCCAGGTTCAGCCATACCGGATGCGGCGCCCGTTCCGCCATCGCCGCAATATAGGCGGGCGGTATGTCGCAGGCAAAAAATTCGATCACGATGTCGGCGATGTCGGCGGCCGCGAACACGCCGTCCTGGCCGCGCCAGTGGCGGATCGTGACGCCGCTCACCTGCTGCACCTCGCTGCCGGTGGCGACTTGCGGGCAGATCCGCTGGAAACTTTGCAGGTCGTCTACCCACAGGGTCACGGCAATCCCGTGTTCCTGTTCCAGTTGCCGCGCCAGGCGCCAGCAGATGCCGATGTCGCCGTAGTTGTCGACCACCTTGCAAAACAATGCCAAGGTCGTCTTTTGATGATGTTGGTCCAAGATCCAAATTCCAGTGTGTGCCGTTTTTTATTGCCCGGCGGTTTTGCATTTGACAGTGTAATGTAATAATGCCGTCCCCCGTATCACACTGGACGATGAAGATGACGAATGAGCGCGACCTGATTGCCGACCTGACGCTGGCAGTAATCGATTTGGCAGGCGCCGTGGCGCAGATTGCGGAAACCATGCCCGGCCACACCAAGGCGCAGGTCAACGATTCGCTGAATGTGGCGGTGACCAAGCTGGAGCAGGTGGCGCTGGCGATCAGTGCGGATGACAGCGGCGCTGAGGCGGATAGCCCGGTTTTGACTGACGCCGGCCAGCCGTTGCAGGAAACGGCGGCCGCCGCTACCTGAAAACGATCGGAAGCTTGTTCAGGCTGCGGAAGATGAGGCTCTCGCGCCATTCGAGCCGGCCCGGGGCAAGCGCAAAGTCGTGGCGGCACAGCGCCTTGAGCGCGCTTTGTATTTCCAGCTTCGCCAGCGGCGCGCCCAGGCAATAGTGGATGCCGTGGGAAAACGCCACGTGGTTTTTGGTGTCGCGCGCCAGGTCCAGCGTATCCGGATCGGGAAATTTTTCCGGATCGCGGTTGGCTGCCGCCAGCGAGAAAACCACAGCATCGCCGCGCCGGACCAGCTTGCCGCCCAGCTCGACATCCTCAAGCGCGGTGCGGAACGCCAGGCGCAGGGCGCCGTCATAACGCAAGAATTCGTCCACCGCGCCGGCGGCCAGTTCCGGACGCTCGCGCAACAGGCGCATCTGGCCCGGATTCCGCAGCAGCGCCAGGACGCTGTTGCCGATCACGCTGGTCGTGGTTTCGTAGCCGGCGACAAACAGCAGGATGCAGTTGGCCGCCAGTTCCCGGTTGCCAAGCGCCATGCCGTCGCGCTCCTGCGCCAGCAGGTGTCCAAGGAAATCGTCCTGGTGCGGAGCCTTGCGCCTTTTTGCTATGTGCTCCTGCATGTAGGCTGAAAAATTCCCGGCCGAGCGGTTGATCTGCTCCGTGACGGAACTCGACTGCATCGGATCGAATCCCTTGAAGATATCGCTGCCCCAAGGCGCCAGCAGCGCGGCGTCCTGCTGCGCGATCCCAAGCAAGGCTGAGACCACGCCGAGCGGCAGCGGCAGCGCCAGGTCGCGGATCACGTCGGGATCGCGGCGCAGGTGCATTTCGGCAACCAGTTCGTCCACTCGTTCGTCGATGACGGGCTGCCAGCGCTGCAGGCCGCCCGATTCAAACAAGGGCGCAAAACACTGCCGCAGCTGGCGGTGGCGCGGCGGATCGAGGAACAGCATGGAATCGTTGTACAGGCCGGCCGCGGGCATGCTGCCCTGGGCGCGGAACCAGGCGCTCAGCAAGGTTGGCCTGGCGCTTTCCTGCTGCACTGCGATGCCGCGTCCGTCCGTAGCGGCGGCGCTCCTGCTGTCGACCGAGAAGCGTTTGTCGCGCAAGCCTTGCACCACGTCGGCATGGCGCGTGACCCACCAGGCATGCATGGCGGCGTCCCAGTGGACCGGGGCATGTTCCCTGAGCTGGTGCAGGGCGGGATAGGGATTGTCCAGGAATTCATCCAGGAACGGATTGAAGATTACCTGGTCCTGCCGGATTTCGATTGCGCGGCCGGCGCCTTGCGCTTTCCTGGCGGGGCGCAGGCGCTCCAGGCCGATAGCCAGCCGCGGCGTGCCTAGCGTGGCGCTGCGCAAGGCGGCGGCGAGCGTTTCGACATGCGGCTCAAGCACCATGGTCAGGTGGTCGCCCGGAACCTCGATGATCTTGAGACTGGGGCAGGTCCTGTCCCAGCCCAGCGCGGTTTCGCCGAAGTGCAGGCGGACGCGCCGCTGCGGATGGAACAGATCCTGCGGCAGGCCAAGTTGCGCGCGCAGCAGCGTCACCGGCCCGGAATAGGGTTGCGGGCGATAGCGGCTCATCGCGGAAAAACTGGCAGCATAGACGCGCGCAAGATGGCCGACGGCGTCTTGCCGCAAGTCCTGGTTTTGTTCCTGATTTTTGATGCGCCGGAAAAAATTTCCCAGTTCATGCAAGGCCATGATTTCCTGCGTCTGTTCGGCCGGCCTGTTCTCCGCCACGCAAGATGAATCGATCAGCAGCAGCGCGCGTACTTCTTCCTGCCGCGCGGCCAGTTGCTGCGCCATTTCATAGGCCACCAGGCCGCCGAACGAATGTCCGGCCAGCAAGTAAGGCCCATGCGGCTGGATCGCCTGCATTTCGTCGAGATAACGCCGCGCCATTTCTTCGACCGAGCCCAGCGGCGTTTCCGTGCCATCGATTCCGGGCGTCTGGAAGGTGATGAAGGGACGTTCGTCGCCGAGCGCCTGCGCCAGCGCCTGCAGATAGGAAACGATGCCGACCAGGCCGGCCACGCAGAAAACCGGTGTCGCCGTGGTCAGCTGATTGAGGGCGATCGCTTGTGAGCGCGGCGCCGCATCGCCGGCGGCCTGGCCGGCGCCGGTTGCCGCCAACAGTTGCGCCAGCAGCTCGCCGAACGTAGCCGTGACCAGCAGCTTCAAGATGGGCAGGTTGACTTTGAACCGGCTTTCGAGGCTGCCGGCCAGCTCCATCGCGGCCAGCGAATCAAGCCCAAGCTCACCGAGCCGGATGTCGGATGAAGCGTCGAGGCTGCCGGTGCCGGGCGCCAGGCGCTGTATCTCGTCGTTTAAATATTCCCCCAGCGCCTGTCGCCGCTCCTCGGCCGGCAGCTGTTGCAGTTGCGGCAGCGCGGCGGCAGGCTGTGTCGGAAACTGCGCGATATCCCAGGCGAATTCCATTTCCAGCGTTTTATCCAGGTAACGTTTCTTGCAGGACTGGCGCGCCAGTTTTCCGCTAGAAGTCTTGTCGATCGTGCGTTGTTTGGCCAGCGTCAGGCTGGCTACCTGCAAGCCGTGCGCAGCGAGTACCGCCGCCCGCACGGCCGCGGCGATGCGGCCGAATTCTTCCTGTTTCTCCGCCGCGCTCGGCAGCTGGCGCGTATCGACTTCCGCCACCAGCGCCAGGTGCTCGCTGCCGTCGCGCTCGAACGAGAAGGCAATCGCCGCGCCCGGACGGATGCGCGGATGGCTGAGCTCGACGCTGAGCTCGATGTCTTGCGGGTAGTGATTCTTGCCGCGGATGATGATCAGGTCCTTGATGCGGCCGGTAATGTACAGCTGTTCTTCCTTGATGCAGCCAAGGTCGCCTGTGCGCACGAATCGGTGGCCGGGAAGGTGGCTGAGCTGCAAGTCAAAGGTCTGCCGGCTTTCGGCTTGGCGCTGCCAGTAGCCGAGCGCCACGTGCGGCCCGGCGACCCATACTTCGCCGACCTGGCCGGCGCCGGCCGGCAGGCAAGTGGCGGGATCGACGATGGCCAGCGTGACCTGATCGCATGCTTTGCCGCAGGCCACCAGCGGCAGCGCGTCCGGCCGGCTTGGGCTGACTTCGGTGAAGCGGCCTTGCGCCAGCTGTTCCTGGTCGACGAAAGCGGTGCGCCACATTTCTCCCAGCGGCCCGCAGCTGACCGCCGCCACCGTTTCCGCCAGGCCGTATCCGGGCAGGATGCTGCGCCGGCTCAGGCCTTGTTTCTCGAAACCGCGCAGGAAACGCTCGACCGCCGCGTGCCGTATCGGTTCGGCGGCCACCAGGCATACCTGGATGCTGCTCAAGTCCCACCCGCGGCGCTGTTCGCTGGAAATCTTGCGGGAGCAAAGGTCGAGCGCGAAATTGGGCACCGCGGTGTCGGTCCCTTTGTAGCGGTGCACGGCGGCCAGCCAGATTGCCGGATTTTTCAGGAAATCCAGCGGCGACATCAGCACGGCGCGGGCGCCGACAAAAACCGGCAGCACGATGCCGCTGGTCAGGCCGAGATCGTGGTAAGTCGGCAGCCAGGACACGATGATGCGGTGCCGGTCGTGCCGCGCGACTTGCTGGAACATCCACATGTTGACCATCAGATTGCGATGGCTGACCATCACGCCTTTCGGCACCGAGGTCGAGCCCGATGTGTACTGGATCAGGGCGAGGTCGCCGCCGTGTAGGTCCGGCGCACGGTAAACGCCGGCATGGTTGCGTTCGACGATGTCGCCGACCGCCATCCATTCGAGCGCGGCCAGGTCGGGCGCAAACGCGTGCAGATGCTGTTGCGCCAAGGCCAGGATCGGCTTGCTGGTCAGGACCAGCGCCGGCGCCGCGTCGGCGGCGATGGCTTGCAGCCGCGGCAAGGTGCGGTCCAGGCGCGAAGGGTCGGGAGGATAGGCGGGGACGGCGACCGCGCCGGCGTACATGCAGCCGTAGAAGGCCGCGGCAAAGTCGAGCCCGGGTGTAAACAACAGCAACACCCTTTGGCCTTTGAGCCCGCGACCGGAAAGCGTTGCGGCCACCGCCTGCGCGTGCCGGTCAAGTTCGGCATAGGTCAGTCCATCCGCCTTCTCGCCGGCATCGTCAAGAAAGGTAAACAATTCCTTGTCGGGAAATTCGGTTGCGCGCGCACGCAGGCAAAGGTCGAGCGTCTCGAATTGCGTACCCATGGATGTCCCTGTCAGCTTGCGTTGAGAAAGCTAAGGCGTCTTGCGCTGCAACATGGAGACTTTGGGGTGGGATTTTCGACTTGTCTACTGTCAAAATTGATAGCTGTCGGATTGCTACCGCTGGCTGAACCTGGCGTGTTCCAGCAGGTGGCGCACGATCAGCCGGTGGAAGGGCATGATCGTCGCCAGGTAGGCGCGGCCGAGGAAATTGTTGGTCTTGACTATGGTGGCGACGGTGACCCGTGTGCCGGCGTCGGAACCGGGGTTGACTGTCACGCTGATGCGGAAGTCGAGATGCTTGTCGTCGAATCCCAGCACGACCTCGCGCGCCGACTGGGTGACGACCGGGAAACCGCCGATGGTCGGCTGCAGCGGCTGGTCGACGCCGATCTCCACCGTCTTGAGCCCGAACAGGCTGACGATGCCGTTGCGCGTCTTCACCAGGCGCTTGATCCAGGCCGGAGGCCGCTTGATGACGGCTTCCGCCGCCTGGCGCGCGGTCAGGCCGGAAACCGCGGCGTCGACCTGGTAGGCATCGACAAAATCATGGCCGGGCAACAGCGAACCGCAGCTCGCGTCCGGCGCCACGAGGCTGGCCGGCCCGTTCATTTCTTGCGCGTCCTGGCTTCGTGTTCGGCCGCCGCGCTTTCAAAACGCTCGCGCGTGGTTTCTTCATCGCGGCTGCCGAAGGCGTAGTTCGCTTCCAGCCACATGACGTTGATGATGCCGAACGCCAGCGCCAGGCCGACTCCCAATATCCATGCGAAATACCACATAAATTTCTCCCTTGTCCGGTCAGTAAGCGGTGTGTTCGTTGTCTTCGATATGCTTGAGGGTGACCTTGCCGCGCATCACCCGGTACACCCAGGTGGTGTACAGCATGATGATAGGCAGCATGATGACCACTACCCAGAACATGATGCCGAGCGTCTTGTGGCTCGATACCGCATCCCAGATGGTGAGGCTGCTGCCGGGGTCGAGCGAGGACGGCATGATGAACGGGAACAGCGATGCGCCCGCGGTCAGGATCACGGCGGTGACGCTGGTCCCGCTCGACAGGAAGGCCGCCATGGACTTGCCGGCGCTGCTGAATGCCGTGCACAGCAAGGCCGCGGCCACGGCGACGATCGGCAAGGCCCAGGTTGCGGGCCAGCGCGCGTAGTTGTCGAACCAGGCGCCGGCGACGGTGGTCACGGTTTTGGCGGTCGGCATGAAGGCGGTGTTCAGGTCCGGCATGGCGCTGATGCGATAGCCGTGGATGCCGTAGGCGACCCAGAAGCCGCCGGCGATGAACAGCGCGGCGGTGGCCAGGCCGGCGATCCTGGCGACGCCGCGGGCGCGCTGGGCGATCACGGCGTCAGTCTTGACTTGCAGGTAGGCGGCGCCGTGCATCAGCAGCATGGATACGCTCAGCAGGCCGGCCAGCAGCCCGAACGGATTGAGCAGCTGGAAGAAATTGCCGGTGTATTCGACCCGCATGGTGTCGTCGTAGTGGAACGGCACGCCGAGGAACAGGTTGCCGAACGCCACGCCGAAAATCAGCGGCGGCACAAAACCGCCGGCGAACAGGCCCCAGTCCCAGGCGTTGCGCCAGCGTGTATCGGCCACCTTGCTGCGGTAGTCGAAGCCGACCGGGCGGAAGAACAGCGAGAACAGCAGCAGCATCAGCGCCACGTAAAAGCCGGAAAACGCGGCGCCGTACACCAGCGGCCAGGCGGCGAAGATGGCGCCGCCGGCGGTGATGAACCAGGTCTGGTTGCCTTCCCAGGTGCTGCCGATGGAATTGATGATGACGCGCCGCTCGCCGTCGGTCTTGCCGATGAAAGGCAGCAGCATGCCGACGCCGAAATCGAAGCCGTCGGTCAGCGCGAAGCCGATCAGCAATACGCCGACGAAACCCCACCAGATCACTTTCAGTGTTTCATAGTCAAAGATCATGCTGTTCCCCTTAAGCCTTGGCGGTGTTGTCGTGGCTGGCGCCGGGCTTGCCCGGCGATTCCCAGTGGTATTTGCCGGTATGCAGGCTGCTTGGGCCGCGCCGCGCGTACTTCACCATCAATATCATTTCAATGACGAACAGGAAGCTGTAGAAACCGAGGAAACCGGCCAGGCTGAAATACAGGCTGCCAGGCTGCAGGGTCGAGGCCGACAGGTGGGTCGGCAGCACGCCCGAGATGGTCCATGGCTGGCGGCCGTATTCGGCCAGCAGCCAGCCCAGTTCGATCGCAACCCACGGCAGCGGGATGCTGTACATCGCCAGGCGCAGCAGCCAGCGCTGCCTGGCCAGTTTCTTGCGGATCAGGAAGTAGAACGAGCACGAGAAGATGAACAGGAACAGGATGCCGAGGCCGACCATCAGGCGGAACGACCAGAACATCGGCGCGATCTTGGGGAAGGTGTCGTTGACCGCCATGGCGATCTGCGCAGGCGTGGCGTCAACCACATTCGGCGTGTATTTCTTCAGCAGCAGGCCGTAACCGAGGTCGTGTTTCAGCTTGTCGAAATCGGCGATCGCTTGCGGCGACTTGTCGCCGCCTTTGAGGCGGGTCAGGGCGGCATACGCCAGCATGCCGTTGCGGATGCGCACTTCGTGTTCTTGTTTCAGGTCGTGGATGCCGCTGATCTGCTTGTCCACCGAGCGGGTGCCGATCAGGCCCAGCACGTAGGGAATCTTGAAGGCGAAATCGGTGCGCTGTTCTTTCTCGTTCGGCCAGCCGAACACGGTGATGCCGGCCGGCGCCGGTTCGGTATGCCATTCGGCTTCCATCGCCGCCATCTTGACCTTGTTGACTTCGCCGGCGGTGTAGCCGGATTCGTCGCCCAGCACGATCACCGACAGGGTCGACGCCAGGCCGAAGCCGGCGGCGATCGCGAACGAACGCAGGGCAAACGCGGTGTCGCGTCCTTTCAGCAGGTAGAAGGCGGAGATGCCGAGCACGAACATGGAGGCGGCGACGTAGCCGGCCGACAAGGTGTGCACGAACTTGACCTGGGCTACCGGATTGAAGATGACGTCGACGATGCTGGTCAGCTCCATGCGCATGGTTTCATAGTTGAATTCGGCGCCGACCGGATTGTTCATCCAGCCGTTGGCGATCAGGATCCACAGCGCCGACAGGCTGGAGCCCAGCGCCACCAGGAAAGTGATCAGCAGGTGCTGGACCCGCGACAGGCGGTCCCAGCCGAAGAAGAACAGGCCGACGAAGGTCGATTCGAGGAAGAAGGCCATCATGCCTTCGATCGCCAGCGGCGTGCCGAAAATGTCGCCGACATAATGCGAATAATAGGACCAGTTGGTGCCGAACTGGAATTCCAGCGTGATGCCGGTGGCGATCCCCATGGCGAAGTTGATGCCGAACAGCTTGCCCCAGAAGCGCGTCATGTCTTTATAGATCGGGCTGCCGGTCATCACGTACACCGACTCCATGATGACCAGGATCCAGGCCAGTCCCAGGGTGAGCGGCACGAACAGGAAATGGAACATCGCGGTCGCCGCGAACTGCAGGCGGGACAGGGCGACGACTTCATCAATAGGAATCATTGGCGGGTCTCCGTAGGGGAAGGGTGGGAGGGGGCAGATGCGGGTGCGGCAGGCGGCTGGCTCAGGAAATGCTGTTCGACCAGGTCGGTCGGCATGCGCATTTTCTTGGTTTGCGGCTCGGAGAAGAAAGCTTTCCAGAGCAGCGTCAGCAGGGCGATCTTGACGATCAGGATCAGGGTGATCTCGACTGCCAGCGGCAGCCGCGTGAATCTTTTGTCGGCGGAGAAAGACTGCATGCGTCTATTCCTTTAGCTGAACCGTCAGTTGCACATCGGGGTGATCGTGGTGGCTCTTGCTGCTGCCGGAGCCGACGCGGAACTTGTCGCGCACGTCCAGCAGTTTCTTGACCTTGGAACCCATCTTCATCAGCGACGCCAGCGTTTCCGGCGACAGGCGCTGCACATCGTCGAACCAGGAGCTGGACAGCTCGATCAGATTGTACATCTCGCGCATCCGCTGTTGCGCCTGTTTGTCGGTGTCGTTGGCCGGGTTTTCCAGCAGGGCGTCGCGCAGCATCGACAAGGTCGGCTCGATCTCGCGCCGGCGGCGCTCTTCCAGCAGGGTCTTGAAAATGTCCCAGATATCCTTGGGCGGCTCGAAGTATTCGCGGCGGTCGCCCGGCTGGTGCAGCAGCTTGACCAGGCGCCAGGACTGCAGTTCTTTCAGGCCCATGCTGACGTTCGAGCGCGAAAAGGTCAGGTAGTCGGCAATCTGGTCGGCGTTCAGCGGCTGGCCCAGCACATAGAGCAAGGCGTAGATCTGGCCGACGGTGCGGTTGATGCCCCAGCGGCTGCCCATTTCACCGAAATGCGAGATGAAACGCTGGGTCAGCGGCGTGAGGGGAGTAAGCGGGCTGCTTGCTGGCGGCGGAGTGTTGGGAGGCGTCATGGTGTTTTGAATTTTCAGTAATTACTGAAATATAAGTCAAAACAGGAATATAAGCAAGATCGTTGCCTTATGGTTATCCATCCGGGCGAATCGCTGTCTTTGCTGCAACTAAGTCGATGTTGCATCGCACGATAGGGCCTTGAGCCGTTATAATTTCGGGCTGAGAAGGTTTTGTAGCGAATTTTTAATTATTGACGAGAGCACACCATGAGTCTGAATCAAGTATCGGCCGGGCGCGATTTGCCAAACGATTTCAACGTCATCATCGAGATCCCGATGAATGCCGATCCGATCAAATACGAAGTCGACAAGGAATCCGGCGCGATTTTTGTCGACCGTTTCATGGGTACTGCCATGCATTACCCTTGCAACTACGGCTATATTCCGCAAACCTTGTCGGACGACGGCGATCCGGTCGACGTGCTGGTGATCACTCCGTTCCCGCTGTTCCCAGGCGTGGTAGTGCGCTGCCGCCCGATCGGCGTCTTGAAGATGTCGGACGAAGCCGGCCAGGACGCCAAGCTGCTGGCGGTGCCGGTAGACAAGGTGCTGAGCATCTACACGCACTGGCAAAAGCCGGAAGACATGAATGAACTGCGCCTGAAGCAGATCCAGCATTTCTTCGAGCACTACAAAGACCTGGAAAAGGGCAAATGGGTCAAGATCGACGGCTGGTTCGGCCCGGATGAAGCGCGCAAGGAAATCCTGTCTGGCGTCGAGTCTTACAAGAAATCCGTCGCGGCGTAATTTGTCCCGGCTTTAATAAAGAAAGCGCACTTCGGTGCGCTTTTTTAATTTCATGCAATAAGCAGCTCTCAATTCGGCTGATCTACATGAGATACGCCACAGCGAATCTCTCTAAGGGTTGAGCGAGTCCGCGCCGTTGACGATCTGCTCGAAGCGTTTTGCGCTGTCCAGTACCGCATCAAGTTGTGGGATGTGGCCGAAGATCATGCCAGTCATTGCTTCGTAATCTCTTTCAATTGCATTTCGCATCATGAGGCTCGGCGCCAGCGTGAACGTACCTGGTGCGGCAGTATCGAGCCCCAGATCGGCGCTGCCGAAGAACAGCCTTGCATGGCGGGCGCAGTCGATCGCCAGCGCGTGGTCGGACTGCCATGCAGCCGCCAACGGCGCCTGCATCAGTTGATGCACGTCATAGTAGTGACGAGAGACGCGTTGCCCGCCGTGTCGCAACTCGCCTCGACGGTCGTGCCACTGGCGCAGTCCGTGCAAGATCATGACCTTGTCCCAAAAAGTACGTTCGGGATTGACAGTGATGACGTTCGTCACGGTCAAGTCCAGGCCGGGAAGATCCTGCGTGACATACGGCGTGACGGTGGCCGCGGCATGCGGATCGAGGGCAGATTTGGCGCCGGCCTCAATCTTGACGGCTGAACGGATGTAATCGCCGGCGGCAGCCGTGACCGCGGGATACCAGAACAGCAGGCTCTGACCATCCTTGTCGTCGGGGTCGGGTTCCAGCCGAAAACGGTTCTCGGGAATGACAGATGATGCGAGCTCGATGAATTGCGCGGTCAACGGCCCGGCGATATAGCCCTGACATGCATCGCGGATAGCATCGAGGCGTGCACGGCGCCTCCTCCCGCTCAGCGCATCCAGATCGGCAGCCTTTGCGCCTTGTCCCAAATCATCACGGAACACGGTGATGTCAATGTCTTCGGAAAAGCGGGAGATGAGGCCGAAGGCTTTGGAAAGCGAAGTGCCGCCCTTGAACAGCAACCGGGGTCCGCCGTCCTCCAGGCCGTTGAACAGTACGTCCAGCGCCCAGCAGACCCAGAAATCCTTTTCGACATTCTGGACCGCCGTGCCAAGACGGGCTGCAGCGCCGAGAAACAAATCTCGCCGCTCGTCGTCGCTGGCGGCGATGACGGTATGGAATGCCGGATTCAATGCGCTTCCACGTGTTTGATATTGCGGCGACGCGTTGATGGCGGCTTTTCAGTATCGGGAGATTGACGTGTCGCCTGCGGCGCGCACCCCGGGAGTTCGCGGACCAGGCTTTGCATCCACGCCGGCAATAAGTTGAAGCCCTCAAGCAGATCTCGGCGGATCGCGGCGCCGTGTACAGGATCGTCCAGAACCTTGGACAATTTGTTCAGGACAAGAGAACGCTCCGAAGCCAATGTGTCTTTCAGCCAGTACAACGCCTGCACGATGCGCATGGCCGGACGTCCTGCCCAGTAAAGGCGGCTCGGCGCCGTCTGCTTGAACTCGACGACCAGCTTGTCCAGTTGCACTGTGCGGCGGCGGGTGTCGGTATGGATGGTGACGCGAGCTGGCACCGCATCGGTCAGGCCAAGGTCGTTGGCGGCGGTCATGCCGTCGACCAGCAGGCGCAATTGATCCCGGCGGGCAATAGCTTCCACCACCGCACGGTAGTCCGGAGACGTGGGGCGCCGCGTCAAGCCATTCAGCTTGGGCCGGTCATATAGGCCCCTGTCGATGCGACGCAATTCTCCTGCTCGCACCATGCGCTGCAGGGTCTTGTCGATGGCGTCGCGGCTGCCCAGCTGTGCAAAATCGGTTGGTACCCAGACTTGCCCAGGGCCAGCCGCTTCAATCAGTGCCGAAATGCGGGGTTTGAGTGCGGACATTATTTCTCCTGTCCGATATTTATATATCTTTTTCGGACATTTTTCAAGAATTTGTCCGAAAAATGTAGTTTTATTTCGGACGATCTGAGAGTTGCCCTGCATCTGCAGCTATCCATGCGCTGTCATGGCCCTGACCGCCCAAGCTGGGATGATTGTGCACAAGCCGTTGTAATCCGAAGAGAGGACTGTCCTTATTTTTATTGCCTTGCCGCTTTCACCATCAGCATCAGGCGCCCGCCGAACTGGTTCAGCAGCAAACCGCACAGCACCAGCAGCCCGGCCGTGATTTTCCACGGCTGCAGCGCTTCGCCCAGCACCAGGCTCGCGCTCAGCATGCCGGCCACCGGCACCAGCAGCGAAAACGGGGCGACCGTGGCGGCTGGATATTTGCGCATCAGGGTCGACCAGATGGCGAAACCGAGGATGGTGGTCGGATAAGACTGGAACAGCACGGCGCCGGCCGAGATCCAGCTGAAGCGGGCGGCGGCGTCCTGCCAGGCAGCCGGGCCTTCGATCGCCAGCGAAGCCAGCAGCAGGCCGGGCGCTGCCAGCAGCGAACCCCACGCCACCAGCGCCAGCGGATTGACCTTGCCGATCTGCTTGGTGACGATATTGGCGGCGGCCCAGCTGAGGCCGGCGCCCACCACCAGCAGGAAGCCGATGACGGTAGCGGCGCCGTCCAGGTGCGCGGCCACCAGGCCCATGCCGGCAAAGGCGATCAGGGCGCCGCAGACTTGCGCCGCGCGCGGACGTTCTCCGAGGATGAGGACCGCCAGCCCGACCGTGAAGAAAACCTGCAGCTGCATCACCAGCGACGCCAGACCCGGCGCAAAGCCCAGCTTCATCCCATAAAACAGCAGGGAAAACTGGCCGGCAAACTGCAGGCCGCCGTAGGCGATCAGCAAACGCCACGGAATCGCCGGCCGCTTGATGAAAAACACCAGGGGCAGCGCCGCAAAGATAAAGCGCAATGCGCAAAACAGGACAGGCGGCAAACCCTGCAGGCCGATCTTGATCGCGACGAAATTGAAGCCCCAGATGGAGACGGTCAGTACAGCCAGCAAAATGTCGGTGGGTTGCATCTCGAATTGCTCCGTCAAGGAAGGATGAAGCAAGTCTATTGTTTCTGTATGATGATTAAAGCAGCTTTTATAAAATCATTGTTTCCATATAAAAAATATGATCGATTTGCAAAGAATGGTGGCGTTCGCCGCCGTGGCGGACCACGGCAGCTTTTCGATTGCAGCTGCGCGGCTGGAAGTGTCCAATTCGCACATCAGCAAACAGGTCAGCGCGCTGGAGCGCGAGCTGCGGGTGCGGCTGCTGCAGCGGACCACGCGCAGCCTCAGCCTGACCGAAGCCGGAGAACTGTTTTACCGGCGCTGCAAGGCCATCTTGTCGGATGTGGCGGAAGCGGAGCAGGAGGTGTTGCGCCGCCAGGATTCGCCGCAGGGGATATTGCGGGTGACGGCGCCGGCCAATTTCGCCAACGTCTGCCTGCCGGACATCATCTGCGATTTCATGCGGCGGCACCCGGAGATCGAACTGGAGCTGACGCTGTCCGACCTGTTCTTCGACCTGGCCGAGCGCGGCATCGACGTCGCCTTGCGCATCGCCACCACGCCGCCGGAGAATGTGCATGCGCGCCTGCTGCACCAGATCGACTGGAGCGTGGTCGGCAGCCCCGCATATTTCGCCACGCGCCGCCAGCCGCGGACGCTGGCCGAACTGCCGGCCTACGACTGCCTGGCCGACAACGTGATGTCAGCCAAAGACGTGTGGCAGTTCGAAGAACTCGGCGGCAAGCCGGGGCAGCGCCATGAAATCGGCATCGATCCGCACATCAACTGCAATAACAGCGTCTGGCTGCGCGAGTGTGTGCTGCGCGGCATGGGCATAGGCTTGCTGCCGGACTACATGATAGGCGCCGACCTGGCGCAAAAGAAGCTGGTCAAGCTGCTGCCGCAATATGCGCCGCTGCCGCGCCGGCGGCTGTACGGCATCTACCTGCCGAACCGCTACCTGTCGTCCAAGGTCAGGCTGTTCCTGGAAGCGGTCGAGCAGGGTTTGCGGCGTCCGGCCTGAAACGCCTCACGCCCTGGCCTTGAGCGCCAGCAGCAGGCGTCCGCCGAACTGGTTCAAGGCGAGGCCGGCCAGCACCAGCAGGGCGGCGACGATTTTCCACCACTGCAGCGATTCGTCCAGCACGGCGGCGGCGCTCAGCATGCCCACCAGCGGCACCAGCAGCGAGAACGGCGCCACCGTGGCGGCCGGATATTTGCGCATGAGGATAGTCCAGATGCCGTAGCCGACGATGGTGTTCGGATAGGACTGGTAAAACACCGCCGCCACCGAAACCCAGCCGAAATGGGCAAAGGCGTTGTGCCAGGCGGCCGGGCCTTCGAGCAGGGCCGAGGCCAGCAGCAAGGGCGGCGCCGCCATCAGGGAACCCCAGGCCATCAGCGCCAGCGGATTGATCTTGCCGATTTTCTTGGTAACGATATTGGCGCTGGCCCAGCTCAGGCCGGCGCCGATCACCAGCAGGAAGCCGATCACGGTGGCCTTGGCTTCCAGGTGCGTCGCCACCAGCACGATGCCGGCCAGCGCCACCAGCGCGCCCAGCAGCTGCGTCAGCAGCGGCCGTTCGCCCAGCAGCAGCACCGCCAGGCCGATGGTGAAGAATGCCTGCAGCTGGATCACCAGCGACGCCAGGCCGGCGCCTATGCCCAGCTGCATGCCCGAGAACAGCAAGGAAAACTGCAGGGCGAACTGGAACAGGCCGAAGCCGATCAGGTAGCGCCAGGGAATCGCCGGGCGCTTGATGAAAAACACCAGCGGCAGCGCGGCGAACACGAAGCGCAGCGCGGAAAACAGCAGCGGCGGCAAGCCTGCCAGGCCGATCTTGATCACGACGAAATTCATGCCCCAGATCGTGACGGTGAGCAAGGCTAGCAGGATGTCGGCGGGTTGCATGGCAGCGTGGCGTGAGAAGGTTAGAGTGGGGCGGCGCGAAATGGATTGCGGTCATTCAGCTCATCCATGTAGCTATCGATGCCGTCGGCTTCGCGTTCCAGGAAATTCGCCACCGCGTCGGCAAATGCCGGGTGGGCCAGCCAGTGCGCCGACCAGGTCTTTTGCGGCAGGAAACCGCGCGCCATCTTGTGTTCGCCCTGGGCGCCGCCTTCAAAGCAGGCGATCTTTTGCTCGATGCAGAATTCCAGCGGCTGGTAATAGGCGGTTTCAAAATGCAGGCAAGGCACGAATTCAAGCGCGCCCCAATAACGGCCGTACAGGGTCTGGCCGGTATGGACCAGCAGCGACGAGGCAATCGGCCGGCCGTCGCGCTCGGCCACGATCAGCAGGATGTTCTGCGGCATGCTGGCCCCTATCCTGAGGAAAAAATCCAGGTTCAGGTAAGGCGTGGAGCGATGCTCGGCATAGGTCTGCGCATAACAGCGGTTGAAGAAGATCCAGTCCGCTTCGGTCGCGTCGGTGCCGCGCACCCGGCGCAGGCGCACGCCGGCGTCGGCTACCTTGCGCCGTTCGGCCAGGATGTTCTTGCGCTTCTTGCGTTCCAGCGTATCGAGAAATTCAGTGAAATCGCGGTAGCCCGGGTTCAGCCAGTGGAACTGGACGCCGCTGCGCAGCATGAAGCCGGCCTGTTGCAAGGCCGCGGCCTGTTCGGCGGGCGGATAGAGGATGTGGGTGGATGAGGTCTGCGTATCCTTGCGCAAGGACCGCAGCACCTCGACCAGCACTGCCCGCGCCGCTTCGTCGCGCGCCAGCAGGCGGCCGCCGGCGACTGGCGTGAACGGGATCGCCGACAGCAGTTTCGGGTAATACTCCAGGCCGTTGCGCTGGTAGGCGTCGGCCCAGGCCCAGTCGAACACGTATTCGCCGTAAGAGTGGAATTTGACATACAGGGGCAGGGCCGCGATCAGCTGCGGCGGGTTGCAGCCTGGGTTACTGCTTTCTTCCCACAAGGTCAGGTATTGCGGCTGCCAGCCGGATTTTTCCGAGGCGCTGCCGCTCTCATGCAAGGCATGCAGGAAGGCGAACGAAAGGAAGGGATTGGCGTCGGCCTGCAAGGCCAGCAATCCGTCCCATGCCGCCTGGCCGACTTCGCTCAGGGATGAAACAATGCGCGTGGAGGTCTTGGTTGTTGTCTTGTTAATCAAGGACTTGGCGAGCTGTGAATGGGGTGGCGAAAGCGCTGAGTTTAGCACCGCCGCCGAGGTTCTGCCGCCGGCTCCCGAGGGCGGGCCATTAGCATGCGATAATTGGCCAATCAAGCAGAGCGCAGGAAGAATGATGACAACCAACAAGTTTCTGAACCTTTACTCCCATGATTTCGCGCGCGTCGCCGTCGCCATCCCGAAATGCCGGATCGCCGACCCCGCCTTCAACGCCGCCGAGACCATCGCGCTGGCCAGGCAGGCACAACAGCAAGGCGCCGTGCTGGCAGCGTTTCCGGAACTGGGTTTGTCCGCCTATACCTGCGACGACCTGTTCCACCAGCGCGCTCTGCTGGATGCCTGCGAAGCGGCCCTGGCCACGGTGGTTGAAGCTTCGGCCACGCTCTCGCTGGCGCTGATCGTCGGCCTGCCTTTGCGCGTCGGCCACCAGCTGTTCAATTGCGCGGTGGTGATTGCCGGCGGCCGCATCCAGGGCATCGTCCCGAAAAGCTACCTGCCCAACTACGGCGAGTTCTATGAAATGCGCCAGTTCAGCCCTGCTGAAAACGCTGCGACCAGCCAGGTTGAACTGTTCGGCGCCAGCATCCCGTTCGGTACGGGATTGCTGTTTGAAGTCAGCAACCTGCCGCTGCTGAAATTCCATGTCGAGATTTGCGAAGACGTCTGGGTGCCGATTCCGCCGTCGTCGTTTGCGGCGCTGGCCGGCGCCAGCGTGCTGGTCAACCTGTCGGCCTCCAACGTGGTGGTCGGCAAGGCGGGTTATCGCCACCAGCTGGTCGCGCAGCAATCCGCGCGCTGCCTGTCGGCCTACTTGTATACCTCGGCGGGCAAGGGCGAATCGTCGACCGACCTGGCCTGGGACGGCCAGGGCCTGATCTATGAAAACGGCGAACTGCTGGCGGAGTCCGAGCGTTTCCTGGACGATTCGCACACCATCTTTGCCGATATCGACCTCGAACGCCTGTCGCGCGAGCGCATGCGCCAGACTACTTTCGGCCAGTCGGTGCGGCGCCATGCGGACGAAGTCGCCCGGTTCGAGGTGATCCGCTTCGCGCTGGCCCTGCCGCTCGACAAGGCTTTGCCGCTGGCGCGCACAGTGGAGCGTTTTCCTTACGTTCCGGCCGATCCCAAGCGCCGCGACGAACGCTGCACCGAGGTCTACAACATCCAGGTGCAGGCGCTGGTGCAGCGCCTGTCCGCCAGCAAGATATCCAAGGTGGTGATCGGCGTCTCGGGCGGGCTCGATTCGACCCACGCCTTGCTGGTCTGCGCCAAGGCGATGGACCGCCTGAACCTGCCGCGTTCGAATATCCTGGCCTACACCATGCCGGGTTTCGCCACCAGCGACCGCACCTTGCAGCAGGCCAGGCAGCTGATGCAAGTGGTCGGCGCCAGCGCCGCCGAAATCGACATCCGCCCGAGCTGCCTGCAGATGCTGAAAGACCTGGGCCATCCTTATGCCGACGGCCAGGAGCAGTTCGACATCACCTTCGAAAACGTCCAGGCCGGCGAACGCACCAACCATCTGTTCCGCCTGGCCAACTTCAATAACGCGATCGTCATCGGCACCGGCGACCTGAGCGAGCTGGCGCTGGGCTGGTGCACCTACGGCGTGGGCGACCACATGTCGCACTACAACGTCAACGCCAGCGTGCCGAAGACCCTGATCAGCCACCTGGTGCGCTGGGTGGCCGAGACCGGCGCCATCGGCGGCCAGGGTTCGGATGTGCTGCTCAATGTGCTGGACACCGAGATCAGCCCCGAACTGGTGCCTGGCAAGGCTAGCGGCAAACCTGAGCAGATCACGGAAAACGTTATCGGGCCGTATGAGTTGCAGGACTTTAACCTCTACTACATCCTGCGCTACGGATTTGCGCCGTCGAAAGTCGCTTTCCTGGCGCTCTCGGCCTGGCAAGACAAGACCGCGGGCAACTGGCCTAACGACGCCAAGGTGGTCCGCAACCAGTACGACCTGGCGGCGATCAAGCACAACCTGGCGATTTTCCTCGACCGCTTTTTCCGCACCAGCCAGTTCAAGCGTTCCTGCGTGCCCAACGCACCTAAAGTGGGCAGCGGCGGTTCGCTGTCGCCGCGCGGCGACTGGCGCGCGCCCAGCGATTCGGAGGCGACGGTCTGGCTGGACGACCTGGACAATATTCCCGGCTGACAGCCGGCCGGCCGCGGGCAACGCGAGATTCCCGGCGCAAGCACTGTGTTTTAAATACACTTATTGATTTGGGCGTATAGACAAACCGAGGTTTTCATATACTCTTCTAGCTTGCGCTTCAATTGAGCGCGTCCCTGCTGGGTGCGTTCGCTGCAAAGATTTATGTTTTAATGCCTAAAGGAGTTGTCATGAAGCAAATTACCGCCGTTATCAAACCCTTCAAGCTGGATGAGGTGCGTGAAGCCCTCGCCGAAGTTGGCGTCACCGGCCTGACCGTGACTGAAGTAAAAGGCTTCGGCCGCCAGAAAGGCCATACCGAGCTGTACCGCGGCGCCGAATACGTGGTCGATTTCCTGCCCAAGGTGAAAGTCGAACTGGTGATCGACGACGCCCTCACCGAACGCGCGGTGGACGCCATCATCAAGGCCGCGCGCACCGGCAAGATCGGCGACGGCAAGATTTTCGTGCGCAATATCGAGCAGGTAATCCGCATCCGCACCGGTGAAACCGGCCCTGACGCAGTCTGATTCTGCCGGGCCAGCAATCGTTACTGCCTTCCCTTTTCGCCATTCTCTATCTTGGCCGCGGTCGTTCGATGTAATGGATGACTGACCGCGGTTCCAGGCTCACCTCGCCATTCCAGATATTCCCGGCAGATCCAGGTTGCCGCTGGTGAAAGCCGGTAAAACGTTTTTCGCATACTCTCCAACGTTTTTCTTATTGGACGCGGCGCCCGCCCGCAAGCTATCGTTTCCTCTTCCGCAACACGACGCGATCACGAGTTGCGTTTTAGTGTTGTGCCACAGAAGAGGTGATCCATGTCGTCTACCGCGACAATTGCAATTGAAGAAAACCAGGCCGACCTGTTACCCCGGGTCGTTCCGGCGCATCGCATCGGCAGCGAGCAGGAAGCATTGGACATAGCGCACGCGCTGGCCGCCGAGTTCCGCACCGGCGCCGGCGAGCGCGACCGCGAACGGCGCTTGCCGTGGGCGGAAATCGAAAAATTCTCGGCCAGCGGCCTGGGCGGCATCAGCGTGCCGCGTGCATTCGGCGGCGCCGAGGTTTCCTACCGCACGCTGGCCGAAGTGTTCCGCGTGCTGTGCTCCGCCGATCCGGCACTGGGGCAGATCCCGCAAAACCATTTCGGCATCCTCGGCGTGGTCGCACAGAGCGCCGACGCCGCGCAGAAAGCGCGCATCTACGCCGACGTGCTGGCCGGCCAGCGGATCGGCAACGCCGGGCCGGAGCGCGGCACCAAGAACATCCTGGAGATGAAAGCGCGGTTGCTGGAAACGCCCGGCGGCTATCGCCTGAGCGGCAAGAAATTCTATTCCACCGGCGCCTTGTTTGCGCACTGGGTGCCGGTCAAGGCGCTCGACGAACAAGGGCGCGTGGTGCTGGTGTTCGTCAGGCGCGGCACGGCCGGCCTGGCCATCGTCGACGACTGGTCAGGTTTTGGCCAACGCACGACCGCCAGCGGCACCGTGCTGCTGGATAACGTGCCGGTGGCGGTTGAAAACGTGCTGCCGCTGCATCGGCAGGCTGAACAGGCCAGCATACAGGGTCCGGTCTCGCAGCTGATCCAGGCGGCGATCGACGCCGGCATCGCCGAAGCCGCGGTCGACGACGCCATCCATTTCGTGCGCACCCGCTCCCGTCCCTGGGCCGACAGCGGGGTCGAGCGCGCCAGCGACGATCCCTACATCATCCGCGATATCGGCGACCTGAAGATTCGCCTGCATGCGGCTAACGCGCTGCTGGCAAAGGCTGCCGGCCTGCTCGACCAGATCGCCGCGGTGACGATCGATGCCGAAGCCTCGGCGCGCGCGTCGATTGCGGTCGCCAAGGCCAAGGTGCTGACTACCGAGATTGCCTTGCATGCCAGCGAAAAGCTGTTCGAGCTGGCCGGCTCCGCCGCGACCCTGGCGGAACATAACCTGGACCGCCACTGGCGCAACGCCCGCACCCACACCTTGCATGATCCGGTGCGCTGGAAGCTGCACGCCGTCGGCAACTACCTGCTGAACGGCATCGCGCCTGCGCGCCATTCCTGGAACTGAGACCATGACTACTTCTATCAAATCCGCCGAGGGGCCGGTGGTACGCATCCTCGACGATATCCAGGCGCTCGCCGCGGCGCGCGCGCTGGCGGCCTCGTTTGCCAAGGAAGCCAGCCAGCGCGACCGCCAGCGCCAGCTGCCGCTGCCTGAACTGGAACAGTTCTCCCGCTCCGGGTTGTGGGGCATTTCGGTGCCGCGCGCCTATGGCGGCGCCGGCGTCTCGTTCGCCACGCTGGCCGAGGTGATCGCCACCATTGCCGCGGCTGACGGCTCGCTCGGGCAGATTCCGCAAAATCATTTTTACGCGGTCGAGATCTTGCGCGTGAACGGCAGCGAAGCGCAAAAGCGTTTTTATTTTGAGCGGATCCTGGCCGGCGAGCGTTTCGGCAATGCGCTGGCGGAACTCGGCACCCGCACGTCGCAGGAACGGCGCACCCGCCTGGAAAAGGATGGCGACGGCTTCCGCATCAATGGCCGCAAATTCTATGCAACCGGCGCGCTGTATGCGCACCGCATCCCGGTCTCGGTGATCGACGACGACGGTGTGCAGCGTCTGGCGATCGTCAAGCGCGACGCCGTCGGCGTCAACGTGATCGACGACTGGTCCGGTTTCGGCCAGCGCACCACCGGCAGCGGCTCGGTGGTGCTGGACAATGTCCGGGCCGAGGCGGAGGAGGTGCTGCCGTTCCAGAGCGCCTTTGAACGTCCGACATCGCTCGGGCCGGTGGCGCAATTGCTGCATGCGGCGATCGACGTCGGCATCGCCCGGGCGGCGCTGCACGATGCGGCGATATTCGTGCGCACTCGTTCGCGGGCCTGGATTGACAGCAAGGTCGAGCGCGCGATAGACGATCCCTTGACCGTGCGCGAGTTTGGCGACCTTGCGGTGCGCCTGGCCGGCGCCGAAGCGCTGCTTGAGCTGGCGGGAGAGGCGGTGGACCGCGCCGCTTCGGCGCCGGACGCCGACAGCGTCGCCGCCGCCTCGATCGCGGTTGCCGAGGCGCGTGTGCTGACCACGGAAATATCGCTGGCCGCCGGCAGCAAGCTGTTCGAGCTGGCCGGCACCCAGGCGACTTTGTCCGAACACAACCTCGACCGGCACTGGCGCAATGCGCGCACCCACACGCTGCACGACCCGGTGCGCTGGAAATACCATGCCGTCGGCAACTATTACCTGAACCATAAAAATCCGCCGCGCCACGGCGCCATCTAAGCCAGAGCATGCCGAAGAAACAAATCCGGCTCAACGCGTTCAACATGAACTGCGTCGGGCATATCAACCATGGCCTGTGGACCCATCCGCGCGACCGTTCCAGCGACTACACCAGCATCGAATACTGGATCGAGCAGGCCCGGCTGCTGGAGCGCGGCAAGTTCGACGGCCTGTTCCTGGCCGACATCGTCGGCGTCTACGACGTCTACCAGGGGTCGGCCGACCTGACCTTGCGCGAATCGATACAGCTGCCGGTCAACGATCCGCTGCTGCTGGTGTCGGCGATGGCCGCGGCGACCAGGCATCTCGGTTTCGGCGTCACCGTCAACCTGACTTACGAAGCGCCGTACCTGTTCGCGCGCCGCATGTCGACCCTGGACCACCTGACGCGCGGCAGGATGGGCTGGAATATCGTCACCGGCTACCTCGACAGCGCCGCCCGCGCCATGGGCCTGAGCGAACAGCCGGAACACGACGCGCGCTACGAGCGCGCCGAAGAATTCATGCAGGTGCTCTACAAGCTGTGGGAGGGCAGCTGGGAGGACGGCGCCGTGCTGCGCAACCGCCAGCGCCGGGTGTATGCGGATCCGGCCAAGGTGCATCGCATCGATCATCGCGGCGAGCACTATCAGGTAGACGGCTATCACCTGAGCGAACCCTCGCCGCAGCGCACTCCGGTGCTGTACCAGGCCGGCGCGTCCGACCGCGGCCAGCGCTTCGCGGCGGCCCATGCCGAATGCGTGTTCATCTCCAGCCAGAAGCCGGAGGCGGCGCGCAAGCTGGTCAGCGATCTGCGCGACCAGGCGCAGCTGGCGGGCCGTCGCCGCCATGACCTGAAAATCTTCATGGGCATTTCCGTGATCGTCGCGCCTACCGTCGCCGAAGCGCGGGAGAAGTATGCCGAATACTGCCGCTACGCCAACCCCGAAGCCGGCCTGGCGCATTTTGCCAGCGGCACCGGCTTCGATTTTTCTGCGTACGGTATAGACGAAGCCATCAAGCCGGCCAGCAGCAACGCGATCCAGTCTTCCGCCAAGGCGGTGACGGCGGCCGACGCCGGCTGGACCGTGCGCAAGCTGCTGGACCAGCTGGCGCTAGGCGGCCGTTACGTGACCATCGTCGGTTCGCCGCAGCAGGTTGCGGACCAGCTGGAGGCGTGGGTCAGGGATACCGATATCGATGGCTTCAACCTGACGCGCACGGTGGCGCCGGAGAGTTTTGAAGATTTCGTCAACCTGGTGGTTCCCGAGCTGCAGGCGCGCGGTTCTTACAAGCTGGATTATGAGCAGGGGACCCTGCGCGAGAAACTGTTCGAGGCCGGGCAGCCGACTTTGCCTGGCAGGCATCCGGCCGCCAGCTATCGGCAGGCAGGCCGGACGTAGTTCGGCGGCAAGAACGAAGACTTGTTCAGATGTTGTGTTTTTTGACCCAGGAAACGTAGCAATCCATCCAGCCTTGCAGGAATTGCCTGCTGTCCGTGCCGATATCGCCAGCGGCGTCGAACAAGCTGTCCTTGGCCTGGATGAACGCTTCTGGTTGCCCCAGCGTCGGCACATCCAGGTAGGCCAGGACATTGCGCAAGTGCTGTTGCGACAGGGCGGTGCCGGCAGCGCCGACCGATACGCCGATGACGCCGGCAGGCTTGCCGGCCCAGACGCTCTGGCCATAGGGGCGCGACGCATGGTCGATGGCGTTCTTGAGTACGCCGGGGATCGAACGGTTATATTCAGCCGTGACGAACAGCAAGCCCTGGGCTCCCTTGATCTCGCCTTTCAGGCGCTGGACCGCTGCCGCCGGGCTGGCGTCGTCGTCCTGGTTATAGAGCGGCAGGTCGCCGATCTGGACTTGCTTGAACACGAATTCGGACGGCGCCAGCCTTGCCAGGGCGGTCGCCAGCTTGCGGTTGAACGAATCGCGGCGAAGGCTGCCGACGACAACTGCGATCTGGTATTGGCTCATGAGGATCTCCATGAAAGGAAGAGGTGTTTTCCCTGCAAACATCGCCGTTTTATGGGAAACGCCGGTCTTGCGTGGGCAAACGGCGGCGTCGGTGCGGCATCGAACCTGGCGCCTGAAGCATGGCGGCCCCTCTTGTTGTCGGGCGCACAGGCCGGGTGAGGGAGCGTTCGATACCGTACTGGCATCTTACGACAAAAGGCGTGGAGCCGCTTTGTGTCTTTTTTGCATTTCCCCGGCGCGAACCGGGTTCAGGCATGCGTGGCCGTTACGATGCTATCGAGATTGTTCTGCATGCCGGGCCGATGATCATGGAATGTGATTTTGCTGGCCGCCGCATTATCCTGGCTGGCCTTTTCCGCGACCGGATAGAACTGTGTCGCCCAGCGCCGGTACGCCATCAGCGGCGCATCGACGGCAATTGGCTTCGGGTGGGGAATGAAACTCCGCCTTTCCCAGATCCTGATGTCCTGCTTTAGCTGCGGCACGTACCAAAGATGGTAGACAGCCGGCGCAAGAAGGCCATAAACCGCTTTCCGCACCAACGCCGGCCACCTGGAAAGCCACGAGATGCGCAGCCTCATGGTTTCCCGGTAAGTCCATTTCAGGGGGGCGATCTGGGCCGGCGTGACCAGGAAACTCGCCTGCAGGCCGGCGCGCTCCAAGGTTACTTCCACCGCCATCAGGCCCAGCCCATGCAGTTTGACGTCGATGATGATCGGCAGTCCTTTCAAGGTCAGGCGGGCGATCACGTCAAGGCGGTGGCTGCCATCGCAGGGCTGCAGTTTTGCCACGGAATTTCCCCATCCATGCAGGGGTTTCTGGTGGTTCGGATCAAAGCCGTTTTCAGTCGGATTCTGGACACTGCCGGGAAGGAAGCGCACGCTCCTTATCGGAGTGGAGTAGCCGGTCCAGTTGAATTCCGGCAGCTCCCATTCGGGAGCGCGTCCGTCCGCTGCCTGCCAGACCGCGATCAAGCCGTTCCAGTCCCGCACGTGGCGGCTTTCCAGCCGCGCCTGTGGCGGCTTGTCGCCGCATCCGGTGCGGACGCAGCGGCCATCCGGGGCAAAGGCGAATTTATGGTAAGGACAGACAATCTCTTCGCCCTCGATCTTGCCGTCGCCGAGGTGGGCGCCGAGGTGCGGGCAATAGGGTTCGACGGCGCGCGGCAGGCCAGATCTGGTGCGGTATAGCACAACGTCCTTGCCCATGAACGGTTTTGTGATGACGCCGCCAGGCTTGAGCTCGTCAGCGGTGGCGATCACGAACCAGCCGTCCGGATAGGCGAATGTGGCCAGGTTGGCGTCGTTGCTGTGGTCTGGCGTTTCCATGAAATACTCCTGTCGAAGTTGATGGCTTGCGCATGAAGCTGATCGGGCAAAGCCTTGCTAGCCGTGCCGGACGGCGTTGCCGGCGTAAAAGAGGTTGCCCGGGTCAGCCTGATTTCGTGAGCTGCGGCTCCGGGATGCCGGCGCCATTTTCCGCGGCATAAGCAGGCATGGCCGCTCTCGCGCTATCGAAATTGCCATGCGTGCCGGGCCGGTCATGGAATACGATTTTCCCGGTCGCTGCACTATCCGCGCGGCTCTTTCCTGTAGCCGGATAGAACTGCATCGCCCAGCGCCGGTACGCAACCAGCGGGCCTTCGGTGGCGGAAGGTTTCGGGTAGCGAGCGTAGCTTCGCTTTTCCCAGATGTCCATGTCTTGCTGCAGCTGCGGCAGGTACCAAAGATAGAAAAGAGCAGGGGAGAGCAGCCCGTATATCAATTTCTGCGCAAACGCCGGCCACCTGGAAAGCCGGGCAATGCGCAGCCTCATGGTTTCCCGATAGGTCCATTCCAGCGGGCCGATCTGGGCCGGCACCACCAGGAATTTGGCCCGCACGTCGGCACGATCCAGGCTCATTTCCACGCACATCAAACCCAGGCCGTACAGCTTGAAATCAAGGGTTACCGGAAGTCCTTTCGCGGTCAGGCGAGTGACCAGGTGAATGTGGTGGCCATCGGTTTGCGGCAATTGCGATACATCGTTGCTTTCCCAGCCGTGCAGGGTTTGCTGGTGAGACGGATCGAAGGCGTTTTCGGTCGCGTTCTGCAGACTGCCGTGATGGGTGCGGAGACCCTTGACCGGCGCGGAATAGCCGCTCCAGTCGAATTCCGGCAGCTCCCACTCAGGAGAACGTCCATCCGCTGCCTGCCAGACCGCGATCAAGCCGTTCCAGTCCCGCACGTGGCGGTTTTCCAGCCGCGCCTGCGGCGGCTTGTCGCCGCATCCGGTGCGGACGCAGCGGCCATCCGTGGCAAAAGCGAATTTATGGTAAGGACAGACAATCTCTTCGCCTTCGACCTTGCCGTCGCCGAGGTGGGCGCCGAGATGCGGGCAATAGGGTTCGACTGCACGCAGCAGGCCCGATCTGGTGCGGTATAGCACAACGTCCTTGCCCATGAACGGTTTTGTGATGACGCCGCCGGGCTTGAGTTCATCCGAAGTGGCGATCACAAACCAGCCATCCGGATAGGCGAATGTGGCCAGCTCGGCGTCGTTGCTGTGGTCCGGCGTTTCCATGAAATACTCCTGTCGAAATTGCCTACGCATGAATCTGTTCAGGTCTCGATGAGGTTTTGCTGCAAATCCCGGTGCGGCATGATTCCAGCCGCGCGTGCCGTCGGGGCCGGATCGTACTGCCACCACCATGCGATTGCAGGGAAAGGCAGCGGCGCGCTGCTGTCGTCGCTGGGCGCGTCAGTCAGGCCGCCTGCCTGAAAGCCCGGCAAGGCGGCTGAACCGGACGGATGGGTATAGCGCTCCGAGTCCTGGCACCATGCGGCTGAGCTGCGCATCTGGAGTCCAAGGCTGGCGAGATAGCGTTTCAGTTCTGGCGCGGCGTCCGCCGCCGCCTCCTTTCGTACACGCAGGAACAGGCAGATAATGCGGTCGCGGATGGCGATGGCGTGCAGGACGGCCTGGTCCAGCGTGCAATCTTGCGCATGGCGGATGACGTCCAGCGCGTTATGCCGGTCTGGCGTGCGAGCCTGTTCTTTTGCGTAGGAAAAAATGTCGTTGTCCCAGATGGCGACCAGGGAACTCATTTCAGTCAGCGCGCGCAGGCGGCGATTTTCGATCAGGGAAGCGGGAAGTTCATATCCGTCGGCCAGGGGAAACAGCGCCGGCATCACCATGCTGCCGCCGTCATAGATGCGCAGGGCCATGAAATCGTTCAGGGAAGGGGTAATGCCGAGCGCCACGTTGCCGGCTTTCCAGACCGCATGTAGGAACCAGTTGCGGACCTCTTCCACCCAGCGCCTGACTTGCGCCGGAGCGGCAAAGGCGTCAAGCCGGATGCGCAGGTCGCGCAGGCTGGCTGCGTAGCGGTCGCTGTCGTCGAAAGCCAGTTCCGGCGTCTCTATATTGCGCACGATGCGCGCCGCCGTTGCGGCCAACAGGCCGGGTTGCCTGCTTAGCGGGCCCTCATCGCAATACTCGTCGTCGAAGGCGATCAGCCAGACCATGAAGTCGGCGGTCCACTGCAGCCTGTCCGTAGGTGCGTGCGGAAACAGGTTGGCGACGACCCGGCTGAAGCCGCATCTTGCCAATTGCGCGCGCTCGGCGGCGCTCGCGCACAATGCGAATTTTTCCATCCACGCCACGGCCGGCTGGGTGACCTGATCCATATCGGGATGGATTTCGGCGGGAAACGGACAATATAAAGGCGGCAATTTCATCGCATGGCTAACTTCGAAACGCCAGCAATCGGAATGACGCCGGCCCTGGAGGACAGGTTTTCCACGATCTTCATGGTCCTGCTCCGGCTGCCGCAAGCGAAGGTGAGGCGTAGCGTTCCTCCAGTTTCCGGTAGAGCCGAAGCTGGAAATCCGGCGCCGCCGGGTCGAGGAAAGAAGCGAGTTCGACCAGGTGGATATTGTCTTCCTTGCCGGCCCATGTCTTTGTGTAGAAACCTTCCTTGTACCCATGGTCCTGGCGAAAAATGGCCAGCACGTGTTTGGACGCATACAGGTTGGCGACGGCGTCCCAGTTCATGCCGCAGGCATGGAAGGTTGCTTCCAGCAAGGGCAGGTTGATGCGCCGGCAAATGGCGAAGGCGGCGATCAGTTCCAGCAGCTGCGGGATGTCGCAGCTGCCGATGACGTACTCGCGGCCGGCGAAAATGCAGCTGCTCAATCCTGGATTGGAATATTCGACCAGCGCGGCGGCGGCGGCCTCCAGGTCGCCGTCGCACTCGCCGATGACATGCGACAGGAGGAAATGCAGGATATCTACCAGTTCCACCTGCATCTGGGAAAAATCGCAAGGCTGGCTGCTCCACCATTTCCAGCCATGGTGGTCCAGCGCTTCAACCGCCTCCACCAGCATGCCGCGCAATTGCGGGTAGCCGGAAACGATCCAGTTGTCGTTTGCCCTGCGATTGTGCGCATCCTGCAGGCGCACCATCGCCAGGGCCTGCTGGTAGCCGATCTTTCTCATCGGTGGCCCGGCCTTATCCGCTGTTGCAGGCCGTGGCCCGACGGCTGCCGTTTCGGCATGGTTTTGCGTGGCGCTGATGTACATCATGGTTTTCCTATCGACAGGACGGCACGCCGTCAGGCAACCGCAGGAATTTTCTGCGGCCTGGAGGCGCCGTGCGAGACCTGGCGAGCAGCGTTCTCGCCAAGGAAACGCTGGATGGATGCGCTGATTCCTGCTTCGTCCAGACCGCAGGCGCTCAACAATTTTGCAGAATCGCCATGGTCGATGAAGCGGTCGGCAAATCCCAGCTGCAGGACCGGCATCGCAATTCCCGCCTTGGCCAGGCTTTCCAGGCAGGCCGAACCGGCGCCGCCCATGATGCTGCCTTCCTCGATGGTCACCAGCATGTCGTGGCCCTGCGCCAGTTTTTTGACGAGCTCGTCATCGAGCGGCTTGACGAAACGCATGTTGGCCACCGTCGCGTCGAATGCTTCGGCGGCGGCCAGGGCAGGAGCGAGCATGGTGCCGAAGGCAAGGATCGCGATACGGCGGCCGGCCGGCAGCGAAGTCGAACGGCGGACCTCGCCTTTGCCGAGCTCCAGCGTCGTTAGCGTCTTGAGCGGAGAGATGCCGGGGCCGGCGCCGCGCGGATAGCGCACCGCCGCCGGGCCATCTTGCTGCAGCGCCGTGTGCAGCATCTGGCGGCACTCGTCTTCGTCCGCCGGCGCCATCACGATCATGTTGGGCAGGCAGCGCATGTACGCCAGGTCGTAAGCGCCCATGTGGGTGGCGCCATCGGCGCCGACCACGCCGGCGCGGTCGATGGCGAACACCACCGGCAGCCGCTGCAGGGCGACGTCGTGGATCAGCTGGTCATAGGCGCGCTGCAGGAAAGTCGAATAGATCGCCACTACCGGCTTCAGGCCTTCGGTAGCCAGGCCGGCGGCAAAGGTCACCGCATGCTGCTCGGCGATGCCGACATCGAAATAACGTTCGGGAAAACGACGTTCGAATTCGACCAGGCCAGACCCTTCGCGCATGGCAGGAGTGATCGCCACCACGCGCCGGTCTTGTTCAGCCTCGTCGCACAGCCATTCGCCAAACACCTGGGTATAGGTTTTTTTGCCTTCCTTGGCTGGCGCGATGCCGTCGGCCGGATTGAATTTTCCGGGGCCGTGATAGAGCAGCGGGTCGCTCTCGGCAAAAGCGTAACCATGGCCTTTCTGGGTGACGATGTGCAGGAATTGCGGTCCTTGCAATGTTTTCAGGTTCTGCAGCACCGGAACCAGGGTATCGAGGTCGTGGCCGTCGATAGGGCCGGTGTAGTTGAAGCCGAAATCTTCGAACAGCGTGGCAGGAGTAAGCAGCCCCTTTGCGTGCTTTTCAAGCTGGTGGGCCAGTTCGCGCATCGGCGGCGCCACCGACAGCGCCAGCTTGGCCGTTTTTTTTGCGTAGGAATAGAAGCGGCCGGAAATCAGCCTGCCGAAATAATTGCTCAAGGCGCCGACCGGCGGCGAAATCGACATGTCGTTGTCGTTGAGGATCACCAGCATCGGCAAGTCCCGGCATACGCCGGCATTGTTCATCGCCTCGAATGCCATGCCCGCGGTCAGCGCGCCGTCGCCGATCACGGCCACCACGCAGCGTTTTTCATTCTTGCAGCGCGCCGCCTGCGCCATGCCCAGCGCAGCCGAGATCGAGGTGCTGGAGTGCGCGGTGCCGAAGGTGTCGAATTCCGACTCGTCGCGCCGCGGAAAACCGGAGATGCCGCCCAGCTGGCGCAGGGTAGGCATCAGTCCGCGGCGTCCGGTCAGCACCTTGTGCCCATAACATTGGTGGCCGACATCCCAGACGATGCGGTCCTGCGGGGTGTCGAACACATAGTGCAAAGCGATGGTCAGTTCAACCGAGCCCAGGTTCGACGATAAATGGCCGCCGGTGCTGGCAACGCTGCGCACGATGAAAGCGCGCAATTCGTCCGCCAGAGGTTTCAGCTGCGCCGGGTGCAAGGCGCGCAAGTCGGCCGGGGTGTCGATCGTGTTGAGCAGCTCGGACATGCTGCACTCCTTCCGTGGGTAGGGGTTGGCGCCTTGCTCAAGCCCTGGATGATTCGATGCGGATGCCGCTCAGGATGCCGTGCTGCTGGCCTGCCTCTCTGCGATATCCGCGGCCGCGACTTCATCGGTCGACGGCAGCGGCTTGATGGTCACCTCGCCTGAGATAAAGCGTTTTCCCTTGAAGTCCTTGCCGAAATAGCGTGTGCTGACGGCATGGAATTCGGCATTCCCCGACGCCAGGTGCTCCAGCTCGGTAAGGTATTCGCGCACATCGCTTTGTTTCCCAAGCGGCCCGGCAAGCACCCTGTCGCGGGCGGCAATCAGCTTGCGTTCGTTGTCCAGGACGATGACCGCCAGTTTGTCGAGCGCTTGCTGCAGCGTGAGTCCTTCTATGCGCATCAGCAGCCAGACGGAATTGACTGAGTCGGCGATGTGGATTTCCTTGCGAAACGAATAGGGATCGTTGACCAGCGTGATTGAATCGATGGCCGCGGTCCTCACGGTTACCAGCGACTCGTCGGCAGCAAGTGCGTCTGTCATGTCGACGTCGATGGCATATTCAGTCATCATGGCAGCCCACTCGCCGTAGTTGTCGACACGCCGCAATTCCAGGTAGCGGTCGAAAGTCAGGGTGTCCATCTGCAGCGCCAGCGAGTCGGTTTGCCTGACGATCATGGTGTGCAGCGATTCTTCCAGGCGCTTCCAGACCCGCGGCTTCGACGCCAGCTGCTGCTTGATCGGCAGCAGTCCTTCATACAGCAACTGCGCAATAGGAACGGTTGCGGGCGGGCGGATGCCTGCAATCGCATCGAAGTAATGCTGGCGGAGTTCGGATTGCCGCTGGCGGTCGCCGAGCACCTCGGGATTGGTGGTGGTGTCGTCTATCAGCGTGGTGATGCTCATCATCCGCTCTAAAGGATAGATCCGGTCTTTTTTTGTATGCGGATAAGCCAGGCCGCCATAGGAGGGCATGCTCATCGCCAGATAATGGTCGACCGCCTTTTGGCTGCCGTAGTAAGCCAGGATATAGGGGCTGTCAGTTAGCGCAACCTGCGCTTCCGTCGCATCGTGGTCCGGGTGCCACATAGGTTTTAGCGTCAGGTGAAAGTCCGGATGATGTATTGTCTCTCCCAGCTTTGGCCGGCCGCTTAACGTCTCAACGAAGTTGGGTGCTTTTGACATGGTTTGTTCCTTGATGATGAAATGCCGGGTGGATCAGGAAAAGCGTTCCCGGCTGGCAGGCGCGCAGCCCGAAAATTCCTGCACGCCTCAGTGCCGTTTCAGGATGACGCTGTAAATCGAAAATTTGTTTTTCACGATCGCCACCGCCAGGCTTTCGCACATGACGCGCAATTCTTCCAGCGCGCCGCTGACGCCGTTCGGGAAATGTTTTTCTATGTTGCTCCTGATATCGAGCAGCCAGCGCGTTGCGTCGGCGTTGCTGGGCAATGCGCGCATGTCTTGGATGGCGAAGCCGCTTTGCTCCAGCACGCTGGAAAAATACTCGGGAGTCTTGCGATGCTTGCAAGCCAGCCGGTCGACAGTGTCGGGCGTGTCGGAAGTATATTTATCAAGATCGATGTTGTAGAGATTGTCGGAAATGACGACGGCGCCGCCCGGCCGCACCCGCCGCCACAGTTTTTCCATCACGGTTTGGTACAGCTCGTTCGGGAAGTGGGAGATCACCCCGCGCATGATCACGAGGTCGTAGGGCTGGTCCGTGTCAGGCAACAGGTCGATGTCTTGCGCGTTGCATTGATACAGGTGGATCCGCTCCGCCAGGCCGCGCTCGGCATGGACCTGGGCGCAGTGGTCCAGCTGGCGCCGGCTGACATTGACGCCGTCCAGGCGCCGGCATTCGGGAAAACGCTCGGCCAGGTACATCAGGACGGAGCCCCAGCCGCAGCCGATATCAAGGATGCGTTTGACCGGTGGATGGTCCGGCTCGTCGAAGCCGGCCAGCTTGAGCTGCCTTTCAAAATAGCGGATGCCGGATTCATCCAGGCTGACCGGTTGCGGCGACCGCGGGTCGTCATAGACGCCGAACTGGAACCACAGGCAATCGCCGATTGCCTTGCGCCAGTCGTCGGGGCTGTCGCCGTAGGCATGCACCACCTTGTCCTGGTATGTGTCGATGCTGGGCCCCTCGATTACCCGATAGCTGGTACGAAGCGCCGGCGCGGCTTGTTGCTGGACTTGGCTATTCATTGCTGTTTCCTTGTGAAGGTTGGTCAGGCGAGCCGTGTCTTGCGCCATGGCCGCCGCGGCGCAATTCAATAAACCCGTTCGATCACCAGGTCAGCCAGCTGGCTGAGCAGCCCGGCGCGGCTGCCGAGCGGCTCCAGCGCGGCGCGGCTGTTGTCGTGCAGCTGCTGCGCCAGCGCGCGCGAGGCGGGCAGGCCCAGCAGCGACACGTAGGTCGGCTTGCCGGCCTGACGGTCCTTGCCTGCGGTCTTGCCCAGCGTCGCGGCGTCCGAGGTAACGTCGAGGATGTCGTCGACTACCTGGAACGCAAGTCCGATGGCGCGCGCGTAATCGTTCAGCGCCTTGTGCAGCAGGCGGTCGCCGCCGTGGTCCGGGCCGATGCCGCACAACGCTCCCATGCGCACCGCGGCCAGGAACATGGCGCCGGTCTTCATCCGGTGCATCTGCTCCAGTTCGATCCGGCTCAGCCTGGTGCCCACGCTCATCAGGTCGATGGCCTGGCCGCCGGCCATGCCCAGCGACCCGGCCGCTTGCGCCAGTTCGCGCACCAGCGCGATGCGTTGCTGCGGCGGCAGCGGGGCGTCGCTCAAGGTGGCGAAAGCCTGCGACTGCAAGGCGTCGCCGACCAGCATCGCGGTGGCTTCGTCGTAACGCACGTGGACTGTCGGTTTGCCGCGCCGGAGCACGTCGTTATCCATCGCCGGCATGTCGTCATGCACCAGCGAATAGACATGGATCATCTCAAGCGCCGCGGCGGCGGCGTCCAGCGCTTCCGGCGCCGCGCCGACCACGGCGCCGGCGGCATGGCACAGCAGCGGCCTGATGCGTTTGCCGCCGCCCAGCGCCGCGTAGCGCATGGCCTGGTGCAGGCGATCGGGAACCACGCCGGGCGCGGCCAGGTTGAAGTCAAGCGCGTCCTCCGTGCGTATCCGCACCGCGGTCATCCAGTTGCTGAAGTCGTCGCCTTGCGCCGTCTGCTGGCAGGAGCTGGGCGAAGACGGTGTCGCCGCAGAGAATGTCTGTCCCATGCGATCCTCCCGGATCAGTGAGCTTGCCGTGTTGGGGTTGTCCAGGCGCCGAGGCATGCGTGGCCTGGCCTTGGCCGAGATTGCTGCTGCTTCCACGAACGGAATCGAAGCAGGAAAAACAGGTCGAGGACTAGTGGGATTGAGGTTAGGTAAACAATTTCCGTACGGCAACCTGTCATTAGTGATAGGTTGATTCCCGGTGATCTCTGGCTAAGCTTGCTTGAGCAGGATTTTGATTTCCAGGACCTGTCCAGCGAAGGAGTACGCCTGCCATGCGAGTCATCCTTGCCCAGCCCCGAGGCTTCTGCGCCGGCGTTGTGCGCGCCATCGACATTGTCGAACGCGCATTGCACAAGCACGGTGCGCCGGTGTACGTGCGGCACGAGATCGTGCATAACAGGCATGTCGTCGACAGCCTGAAACAACAGGGCGCCAGATTTGTAGAGGAGTTATCTGAAGTGCCGCCGAGCGCCGTCACTATCTTCAGCGCCCATGGCGTCGGCAAGACGGTTGAAGCGCAAGCGCGGGAGCGGCGGCTGGAAGTATTCGACGCCACCTGTCCCTTGGTGAGCAAGGTGCACAAGCAGGGTAAACAATACGCCGCGGCCGGGCGCAGGCTGATCCTGATCGGCCATGCCGGGCATCCGGAAGTGGTGGGCACCATGGACCAGATTCCAGGCGAGGTGCTGCTGGTGGAGAGCGCGGCTGAAGTCGACATGCTGGATTTGCCGGCCGATACGCCGCTGGCCTACGTCACCCAAACCACGCTGAGCGTGGACGACACGCGCGCCATCATCGACGCCTTGAAACGCCGTTTCAGCAACCTGCTCGGACCGAACGCCGGCGACATCTGCTACGCCACCCAGAACCGCCAGAACGCCGCGCGGGAATTGAGCAGGCAGGTCGATGTGCTGCTGGTGGTCGGTTCGCAAAACAGTTCCAACGCCAGGCGCTTGTGCGAGATAGCCAAGGATAGCGGTATTCCCGGTTACCTGATCGCGCAGGGCAGCGAGCTGCGGGCAGAGTGGGTGCGCAATGCCGCCGCGGTCGGCATTACCGCCGGCGCGTCGACGCCGGAAAGCATGGTGCAGGACGTGGTGGACGCGCTGCGCAAGCTTGGCGCGGTTGAATTGTCGGTACTGCCCGGTTTGGAAGAAAAAGTCATGTTCCGGCTGCCTTCCGGGTTAGCAGATGCTGGAAACCCAAGGGACACAAATGAACCAGACCACGCCGCGCCGCGTTAGCCGGCAAGTGCATGTCGGCCATGTGCACATCGGCGGCGACGCGCCGGTTGCGGTGCAGGCGATGACCAATACCGATACCGCTGACGCCGCGGCCACCGTGCGCCAGGTGGCCGAGCTGGCGCACGCCGGCGCCGAACTGGTGCGCATCACGGTGAACAACGACGAAGCCGCGGCCCAGGTGCCGTATATCCGCGAACAGCTTGACCGCCGGAATGTGGCGGTGCCGCTGGTCGGCGATTTTCATTTCAACGGCCACCGCCTGCTGTCCGCCTATCCAGACTGCGCCCAGGCCTTGGCCAAATATCGCATCAATCCCGGCAATGTCGGCAAGGGCAGCAAGCGCGACGAGCAGTTTTGCAGCATGGTGGAAACCGCTTGCCGCTACGACAAGCCGGTGCGCATCGGCGTCAACTGGGGCAGCCTGGATCCGGCGCTGCTGGCGCGCATGATGAACGACAACGCCAGGCTGCCGCAGCCGCGGGAGGCAGCGGCGGTGATGCGCGAGGCGCTGGTGGTGTCGGCGTTGGAGAACGCGGCGCGCGCGGTGGCGGTCGGCCTGCCGGCCGACCGCATCGTCTTGTCGGCCAAGGTCAGCAACGTGCCGGACCTGCTGGCGGTGTACCGTGAACTGGCCCGGCGCTGCGACTATCCCTTGCACCTCGGCTTGACCGAGGCCGGCATGGGGTCGAAGGGCGTGGTGGCTTCCTCGGTTGCGTTGGGCGTGCTGCTGCAGCAAGGCATAGGCGACACCATCCGCATCTCGCTGACGCCGGAACCGAACGGCGACCGCGGCAAGGAAGTGGTGGTGGCGCAACAGATATTGCAGTCCTTGGGCTTGCGCGCATTCACGCCGACAGTGGTGGCCTGTCCCGGCTGCGGCCGCACTACCAGCACTTTCTTCCAGCAGCTGGCGACCCAGATCGAAGCTTACCTGCGCCTCCAGGCGCCGGCCTGGAAAGCTACTTTCCCCGGCGTCGAGCAGATGCATGTGGCGGTCATGGGCTGCGTGGTGAACGGGCCGGGCGAGAGCAAGCTGGCCGACATCGGCATCTCGCTGCCGGGTTCGGGCGAACATCCGTCGGCGCCGGTGTACATCGATGGCGAAAGGGCGCTGACGCTGAAAGGCGACCGGATCGCCGACGACTTCAAACAGCTGGTGGACGATTATGTCGCGATGAAATACGGCGGCGACAAAGCGGCAGCGGCGCGGCTGGCAAACCGGATGCACAAGGCCGATCCTGACGACAAACCGCTTGCGCGCCATCGGGAAATTCACCCGTTGAACATTGTTGCCGGCAGCTGATGCGGAGCGGTGATGAACGGGCAGCATGCGGCTGGCGGATCGGACGACGGGCGGCGGTACGATTATCGGATAACGCTGTCGCATGTCAGGCTATCTTCATATGCCGACCAGGTGGAAGCGGAAACCCTCGCCTGGATGTTCGGACACCAGTTATTCCAGGATGAAAGGCATTTCAAGCGCGTCCAGAAAATGGAAATCAGGAAGTACGCGGGTTATGCGCATCCATTCGGCTTGTATGCGGATATCCTGCTTTTTGCGAAATATATTACTTTGTGGCTGCTGTGGGACGATTTCGTGATCGAGAAGGAAGTCGATACCGGTGCGCTGATGGATGAAATGAAGCTGGTTTTCGATGCCGGCAGCGGCCATGCGGCAAGCAAGGACAACTATATCCGGGCCTGGCAGTCGATCATTGCGGATTACCTCAGGCGCGGCGCCTCGCCGGCATTCATCAGTCGGCTGGGCCGCAATATGCTGAACTGGATGCAGACAGCGGCGCAAGAAAAAATGAGCGTACATGAAACAAATCGGGAAATGTTCCAGGTTTATCTGGATCGGCGCATTATCACGATAGGCATGATACCGACGGCGCAATTGCTTGAGTTGAGCGCAAATGTGGGCATGGCCGAAACCGGACTGGCGCATCAAATGACTATCGAGTCTGCCAAGATAGTGGCGTTCGCCAACGAACTGGTGAGCGTCGCCAAGGATAACGACTGGCTCAACCTGGTCGTCATCTACCGGGAAATCAACCGATGCAGCCTGGATGAGGCGTATTGCGCCGTGGTGGCAATGCACGATGCAGCGGTGCAACGGTATGCCGTATTGCTCGGGGAGCTTGAGGCAGACAAGCAGGAGTGGGGGAAATATTTGCAATACTGTGCCGAGGGATTCAGTTACTGGCATACGGTTTGCCCGAGATACAACGATGCTCGCATAGGCGCGAACCTGGCGCCTGAGGCATATCGCCAGTGACGCAGGCCGGGCATTTGCGCGGCGCCCGGCATGCCGGAAAACGATTATCACGACCCAGGAATGCAAGATGAAATCGAGCGCCTTCTCTCAAGAAAAAGTCACCCATGTGCATCATTGGACCGAGCGCCTGTTTTCTTTCGAGACCACCAGGCCGCTTTCGCTGCGTTTCGAAAACGGCCAGTTCACCATGATCGGCTTGCCGAATCCGGACGGCGCGCCGCTGATGCGGGCCTACAGTTTTGCCAGCGCCAACTACGAAGAGAAACTCGAATTCCTGAGCATCAAGGTGCAGGACGGCGCCTTGACATCGCGCCTGCAGAAGGTGCGCGCCGGCGATACGCTGCTGGTCGGCAGCAAGCCCACCGGCAGCCTGTTGCTGCGCAACCTGTTGCCGGGCAAGCGGCTGTACCTGTTCGGCACCGGGACCGGGCTGGCGCCGTTCCTGAGCATCGTCAAGGACCCGGATGCATATGAACTGTTCGACAAAGTGGTGCTGGTCCATTGCGCCAGGAAAAAAGCCGACCTGGCCTATACCCGTTTCCTGAGCCGCGATTTGCCCGACCATGAATTCCTCGGCGCCACGGTGCGCCAGAAGCTGATCTATTACCCGACCGTCACCCGCGAACCATTTCCGGTGCAGGGCAGGATCACCGAGCTGATCGAAAACCGCAAGCTGTTTGCCGACAGCGGCTTGCCCGAACTCGACCCGGCCAGCGACCGCGTGATGATCTGCGGCAGCATGGCGATGCTGACGGATTTGCGCGCGATGCTGGCGCAGCGCGGATTCAGCGAAGGCACGCTGAGGGATGCCGGGCATTTTGTGGTCGAGCGTTCGTTCGTCGACTGAAGCTGTGAAAACCGCACGGAGATAGCATGTCGATGCCGCAACGCTTGCTGATTCTCGGATCGACGGGATCGATAGGCGCCAGCACGCTGGATGTGGTGGCGCGCCATCCAGGGCGTTTCACGGTGCATGCCCTGAGCGCCAACCGCAACATCGACAAGCTGTTCCAGCAGTGCCAGGCCTTCCATCCCGCCCTGGCGATCGTGAGCGAGGCCGAGGACGCGGCGCAGCTGCAGGCGCGGCTGCGCGGGGCGAAGCTGCGCACCGAGGTGGCTTACGGCGCGGACGCATTATTCGCTGCCGCCGGTTCCGGCGGCAGCGACACGGTGGTGGCGGCGATTGTCGGCGCTGCCGGCTTGCTGCCGGCGTTGGCCGCGGCGCGGGCCGGAAAAAAGATATTGTTGGCGAACAAGGAGGCCCTGGTCATGTCGGGCGCCTTGTTCATGCGTGCAGTGCGCGAATCCGGCGCCACGCTGCTGCCGGTCGACAGTGAACATAATGCGATATTCCAGTGCCTGCCGCATCCCGCGGAAACCGGCCGCGGCGTCGAGCGGCTGATCCTGACCGCCTCGGGCGGCCCGTTCCGCACCAGGCCGCTGGCGACGCTGGAGGATGTCACGCCGGACCAGGCCTGCGCGCATCCCAATTGGGTCATGGGTCGCAAGATTTCCGTCGATTCGGCGACCATGGTCAACAAGGGGCTGGAAGTCATCGAGGCGCACTGGCTGTTCGACATGCCTGCCGAACGCATCGACGTGCTGATCCATCCGCAAAGCATCGTGCATTCCATGGTCGTCTACAGCGACCAGTCGGTGCTGGCGCAGCTGGGCAATCCGGACATGCGCACGCCGATCGCGCATGCCCTGGCTTATCCCGAGCGCATCGTCTCCGGCGTAGCGCCGCTGGACCTGGCAAAAATCGCGACGCTCACTTTTGAGGCGCCTGATATGGCGCGCTTCCCATGTTTGCGCCTGGCGTTCGAGGCAATCCGCAGCGGTAGCGGCGCCAGCACCGTATTGAATGCCGCCAACGAAGTGGCGGTGGCGGCGTTTTTAGCGGGACGTATCCGGTTTACCGAAATCGAGCGGGTGATAGGCACGGCGTTGCAGAACCTGCCGGCCGCCGAGGCGGGCAGCATCGACGACGTATTGGAGACCGACCTGCATGCGCGGGAAATCGGCAATGCGGCGGTTAAGCGGCTGTCCGGATTGCGCACGGCTTAAAGCGCCGGGCGGCGCGCAATCAGCGCCGCTTTTTAACCGAGCGGCGGCTGAAGCGCTGTTCGACGACCACGCTTCCCCATTGCGATCCCTCGGCTTCGCTGGTCAGCTTGAAACCCGCCGATTCATATAGATGGCGCGCCGCGTCGAGGCCCTTGAACGTCCACAGGTATGTTTCGTTAAAGCGCTGGTCGACAAACTCCATGGCAAGCGAAAGCAGGCGGCGTCCGACGCCGGAGCCGCGCAATGCATCGTCGACGATGAACCAGCGCAAATGCGCGACGCCGCCGGCGGGATCGCCGTCTATCGCAATCGATCCCAGCGTCCTGCCGTTTTCGACATAGAGCCAGAGCGCCTTGCCGTCGGCGGGCAGGGTCTCGGCGAACGCCGCCAGTTCCGTGGCCACTCGTCTTTCGAAGAACACGCCGAAACCGGATGCCTGCGAGTAGAAGCGTGCATGCAGGCTGGCTACATCGCCTATGCATCCCGGCTGGTAGCCTTGCACGATTTGCTCGTCTATCGACCTGGCCGGTGGTTGCGTCTGGCCAGCGTTGTTTTGCGCCAGCGCGTCCGCGTAAAGACCAAGCGAGCGGACCAGGGTCTGCTGGTCGGCGGGCGCCAGCTGCTGCAATGCGCTGGATACCTGGCGGCTGGCAAAGCGGTCGATTTTCTTGCGCAGCTTCTGGCCGGCATCGGTCAGGTGGAGCCTGAAAGAGCGGCCGTCGTCGTCTGCGCTCTCGCGCACAATCAATCCCGACGCTTCAAGTTTTGCCACCTGCCGGCTGGTATTCGACTTGTCCAGACGCAGCACGCTAGCCAGGTTGCGCGCCTGGATTCCAGGCACCAGGCCGATTTCGATGATGGCGTGCACCGCAGACGGCGCAAGATCGCTCTCGGCCAGGGAAGGGCGCATGAAACCGAGCTCGCGCACCAGCTTGCGGGAAAATTCTCGCAGTTCAAGGATCGTGTGTTCCTTCGGTTTCGCCGGGAAATTGAAATAGCTCATAGCGCCCTCGATAAAATTGCAGAAAGTTGCGTTGCGCAACCAATATACTTGCGTTGCGCAACTTTATCAAGGTGGCATGCCACTACGCCTTGCTCGCCCGGGACCGGCCCTACCTGGGGAAATATTTCACTATCCCTTCAACCAGCAGCCGCACATCCCCAAACATCATGCCTATCTCAATGCTGGCGATGAACAGGATGGCCTGGAAGGCCGCGGGATACTTGTCTAGCAGCGCCGCGCTGCGTGCGCTGTATAGCTTGCTGATGCTGTCGCGGGTAACCAAGAGGATGCACGCGATTCCGAGGAATGCGCCTGCGGCAATGTCAGTGGGATAGTGCAAGCCCAGGTACACCCTGGGCAGCGCGATGAACAGCAGCACGTAGATATAGAGCAGGCAGCCGGCGGTCCTTGAAATCAGGAAAATGCCGGTGGCCAGGCTGAAGAACAGGGTGGCATGGTCGCTGGGAAATGAACTCCATATATATAAAGCCTGGCTCTCCGGCACCGGCAAGCCGACGAACTCGTGGTAGGCCAGCACGGCGTTGGCAAAAGGGCGCGGCTGATAGGGGCCGATATTGTTCGCGGTCCTGGCGATCAGCACCGCAACCACGCAGCCGATCAGGGTACCGACGATGATGCGCCTGGTGTCCGACTTCGGATCCGCATCCCTGAACCAGAAATACCAGAGCATGCCGACGATGGGCAAGCCCTTGAACAGGTTCGAACCGGAAATGTAATGGACGATCTGGTTGAAGGGAGCCGACATTGAGGTGAACTGGGATAGCCAATGCATCACCGCCAGATCCGCTGAGTTGTTCCACATTTTATTTTTCCTCTTGCGATGGTGTGGAAAAAGAAATTCGTTTTAATGGATATACGATTTATAAAATTTCTCGGAGTGACCTGATTTAATCCGCAGTCGCGGTTTAAGTAAAGAAAATTTTCCAGATAAGTTTGCTGCTCAGCACAATGGCTTTTTTTAAATGAAACCATCGGCAAACAACGACTGTCCAATTTCTCCTTTGATGCGAAAAACAATCTTGGCATTTTCTAAATCGATTGACGCTAGGCTCTGCAAATTTTTTTTTAAAGAAACGATATGTCTTCTGGAAGCCTTATGTTTATTGGGTTGCAACGGACAGGTGAAGAAATTTATTGAATTGGAAATTTGATGTTCATATGTATTCTCAAACAGTCAACGGAGTAGTTGTCAGCGTGAGAACTGATGCGGAGAAACATGTAACAAATCGTTTCGAAAATGAACTAAGGATCTCGTCGCGGAGTCATTATGTTGTCCTGCAACATGCGTTCATGATGCGATTTTTTCCAGAAGTGCAGATCGAAACTCGACGTCATCAAATCGTAATAAACCGACGTTGATGCCAACTTTATTCAGATTCCAGTGCGGGCCGAAACCGGCCTGGCGCGTATCTTGTTAAGGGAAATATCATGCGAAAAATTGCTCACTCAGTCTGTGAAAACTCCGGCCGCTTTCGTGCGGATTGCTCTGCAGGCCGGCCGCCAGGAATCGATGCTTGCATGCCTGGCATCGTGCGGAGGCAATTGAACGGCCTCACCTGTTTTTCTTTCTACCCACTCTTGTTCCATTCGATATAGCAGTCGCCGCCGGCCGTCCCGAGCGCTGGCGCAAGGTTGTCTGTTGTACGGTTTCAACTCATCGCAACTGGCATCCAGACTGGATTCTGGCCCGCAGTGACGGGCACGGGGTCCGGTACTTTCGAGAGTTTCAATGATTGATCGCTTGCTGGTTCTCTAAGAAAGCGAATCGATCCATAGGCGGCAAATCCTGCCGTGCCATTTTCTGGCAAAAAAAATACCAATATCCAGCCAGCTTGGATCGATACATATTTGACGCAGCTTCTGCGTTAGAGAGGTGTGCAATGAACAAGCGTTCAAAACCAGGAACGTGGCCTTATCGAATGCCATGGAAGATTGTCGTCCTGCTGCCGATATGCTCATGCGTAGCGACACAGGCCAGCGCCGGCGACCTGGTGCCGACCGATATCATGCCTCCGGCCGATATCATCCAGCCGCCCGCGGATGCGGTTACTCCCTATGCCGGCTACAGCGTCGGCCACGACAGCAACCTGCTGCGGCTGCAGAATTCGGCGGCGGCGCAGGCGATGGGGATAGGCAGCGGCCTGTCCGATACCACGCAGCGTTACCTGTTCGGCCTGGCTGTCGACAAGACGCTCAGCCGGCAACACCTGACGGCGAACCTGAACGTGACCAAGGTCGACTACGACCGCTTCGGCCAGCTTGACCACTACGACAAGAACCTGGCTGCAAACTGGAACTGGCACGCAGGCGACCATTTCGAAGGAAATATCGGCGCCAGTTATTCGCAAGGACTGACGCCGTTCATCGACTTCCATCTGCTGGAGCGGAATATACGAACCCAGGAAAATGTCTATGCGGACGGCTCCTGGCTGTTCCATCCGAGCTGGCGCGTGCGCGGCGGGCTGACCTACAGCAAGCTGTCGTACGACCTGGCCTCGCAGCAACCCGGCGACAACACCCAGAACAAAACCGAGCTGGGGCTGGATTACCTGGCCGCCAGCGGCAGCACCATCGGCCTCCAGCTGCGCCATACGCATGCGGACTACCCGAATCCTGAGCTGGACAACGGCTTGCTGGTGTTCAACGGCTACAACCAGGATGAAATCAAGGCCAAGATTGACTGGCTGGTGAGCGGCAAGACCCAATTGCATTTCCTGGGCGGCTGGGTCAGCAGGAAACAGGATGCGCTCCCGGCCAGGAATTTCAGCGGCGTCAACACGCGCCTGTCGGCGGACTGGTCGCCTACCGGAAAAATCGGCCTGACGGTTTCCGGCTGGCGCGAGATCGGCGCAGTGGACGATGTCTCCACGGTCTATTCCCTGAACCACGGCGCCAGCCTGGCGTCGGCCTGGCAGTACTCGGAAAAAATCCAGCTGGTGGCGCAGTACAAATATCAGAAGCGGGATTTCGGCGCAGCGTCCGGAACCGGCACCTTCGGCTCTCTCAACCAGAACGATGTCCTGCGCGATACCGCACTGAGCGTGGTCTACAACCCGACGCAACGCTGGCGCGTCCAGCTGTCCGGCATCCGCAGCACGCAGACATTGAAAAACGGCCCTGGCGGCTTTGTCAGCAACGGCGTGACGCTCAACACGCGCTACGCATTCTAGGGGATGGAAAATGACTGAGAACGACATTCCGCTGGTTTCGTTTTTCAAGCGCCTGCTTGACCCGCTCATCATCCTTGGCTCCCTGTATCTGATCGTCCTGACGCAGGACGAGATATTCACCGGCGACTACCTGGTGCTGATGATCATCGCCTTCTTCATTTCTTCCTACGTCTACGAACAGATCGACCTCTACCGCACCTTGCACATCGGCAAGCAGCTGGCATACGCCGGCGATATTTTCATGGGCTGGGCAATCACCGTCATCATCCTGATCCTGATCGGCCAGGGAACCGGGCTGCGCTACGAATTTTCCGACCGCGTGATCCTCGCCTGGTTTGCGCTGGCGCCTTTCGCGCTGCTGGCGAGCCGCCTGACGGCGTATATGCTGGCCTTCCATTTCGGCAAAGAACTCAAGCTGCGGTCGGCGATCATCGTCGGCTCCAACGATCCGATCGAGGATGTCCTCAAATGCTTGTCTTCCGGCAGCAATGCCGGCATCGACATGCGCGGCTATTTCGACGACCGCGACCAGGCAGCGCGGCCGGCGGGCATGGAATGCCCGTATCTTGGCGCCATCGCCGACGTCGGATCTTATGTGCGGACCAACAAGATCCGCACCATCTTCATCTGCCTGCCGATGTCGGCGCAGCCGCGGGTGCTGGCGCTGATGGAGGAATTGCGCGACACCACGGCGTCGGTCTATTTCGTGCCGGATATCTATACCTTCGGCCTGATACAGGCACGGCTCGACCATATTGCCGGGATCCCCGTGATCGGCATTTGCGAAACGCCTTTCATCGGCTTGCGCGGCGTCATGAAGCGCGGCAGCGACATCGTCCTGGCGCTGCTGATCCAGGTCATGCTGCTGCCGGTCATGCTCGCCATCGCGATCGGCGTAAAACTTTCATCGCCCGGACGGATCATTTTCGCGCAGCGCCGTTATGGCTTGAACGGCGAAGAAATCGTCGTCTACAAATTCCGTTCGATGACGGTTGCCGAAGACGGCGCGGTAGTGGACCAGGCTAAAAAGAACGATGCCCGCGTGACGCGCTTCGGCGGTTTCCTGCGGCGTACCTCGCTGGACGAGTTGCCGCAATTCTTCAACGTGCTGCAAGGCCGCATGAGCATCGTCGGACCGCGTCCGCACGCGGTGGCCCACAACGAAATGTACCGCAAGCTGATCAAGGGTTACATGCTGCGGCACAAGGTGAAGCCGGGCATCACCGGCTGGGCCCAGGTCAACGGCTACCGGGGCGAAACCGACACGCTGGACAAAATGCGTTCGCGCATCGAGTTCGACCTGGAATACCTGCGCAACTGGTCGCTGGCGCTGGACCTGTGGATCATCGTGCGCACCGTTAAAGAAGTGCTGAAGAAAGATAACGCTTATTAGGCGTGGGCAGGCATGGACGAGATTGTTTTCTGCTTTTTCGAATCGGGCAGTCCAAGAAATGCGTTGTATTTTTCCAGGAGAAAATCATGCGAGGAATTGTATTTTCGATGAGCCTGCTGCTGGCCGCCTATTGCGGCCCAGGCATGGCGGCGGCGCCGGTATTCCAGCTGGGCGGGCAGCAGGCGACGGGAGGTGCGTCGGCGGTGTACGGCTATCACCCGGAAACCGAAGCGGCCGCTTCTGCTTCGGCGATTGCCGAGATGGAAACGGCGCCGCCCGCGGCGACAGCGCAGCCGGACATTTTCGCTGCACGAACCGGCCGTGCCTGGCCCGCCGCAGGGATGGTTCCCGTAGTCTTTTCGAACGGCGCCAGGCCGGAGCAGATTCAGGCTCCCCGGAAAATTGCGTCCGGCGTGAACGCCTCGGACGACCTGCTGTTTTATTTCCTGAAGGACTTCAAGGCAAGGCAGCCGCAGAAACCTGCGCGCTGGGCGATGCTGTTGATCGCGCTGAGCCTGCTGTTGTACCAGATCCGCCGCCGCCCCATGCGCACCTCGATCGGTTTCGGCTCGGCGTCGCGGCTGGGCGGGCAGCATGCCGCCTGATTGCGCGCGGCGGCCTTGCCAGCGCGCCTGCCGCAGCGGCATCGATGGGAATTGTGTTGTCAACAGGAGTCGGAACTTGATGTGCTCTGAACGTATCGGCCGTAGGTCTCTTATCAACAACATGCTGGGCGCGAAAGGAATAGGCATCTTGATGCTGCTTACTGTCATGAATTTAACCGCCTGCGACGACCAGAAAAAGAAGAACGGCCAGGTGGTGGCGAGGATCAACGGTGAAGAGATCACCGCGCCGCAGCTTGAGGCTGAACTGCAGTATGCGGCCAGGCTGCAGGACGACAGCGGCGCGCCGCGGCAAGCCACGCGCGAACAGGCCATGGAAGCGCTGATCGACCGCCGGCTGCTGCTGGATGAAGCCTTGCACAACAAGATCGACCGCGATCCGGCGTTGATACAGATCATCGAGCGCTTCAAGACCCAGGCCATCGTGCAGGCCTATCTCGAATCCAGGAGCGCAGACCGGGAACAGCCTGGCAAGGCAGAAATAGAAAGCTATTTCCAGGCGCATCCGGAGATGTTCGCGCATCGCAAGGTGTTTGAAGTCGAACAGTTGATCATCGCCGACCAGGATTTCGGCGCGCCGCTGAAAGCCATGATGGATTCGTCGAGATCGCTCAGCCAGGTGGCTGCATGGCTGCGGCAAAACAAGGTCGCGCATGTGCAAAGACATTATTCCTACAGCAGCGCGGACTTGCCGCCGGAAGTCGGCGGCCGGCTGCAGAGGCTGGGGCGGAACCGCTTGTTTGTCATGAAGGACGGCGAGCGCGATTTATTGTGCGCCTTGACCGAACTCAGGGATAGCCCGGTCACGCCGGACGCCGCGGCGCCGCAGATCGAGCGCTACCTGATGAACAAGAAGATGCAGGAAATAGCCATTGCGGAAATCACCCGCCTGCGCTCGACCGCCAAGCTTGAATACGTGAAGAAGCCTGCTGAAAACATCGACAGCAAAGGCTTGCCTGTGGTGCGCAAGAGCATCGAGACGTCTGGTGTGGCGGGGCTCAAATGAACAATCAGGCACTGCTGACCGGAAGGAACAATAAATGAATGAGGTGGCCATCATGATGAGACGAATCTATGTATGTGTACTGCTGTTGCTTTTGCTGGCGTTCGCCAGCAATTCCGCCAGCGCGGCCGATACGCCGATCGGCGCCGGCGACGGCTTGAAGATTTCGGTGTTCGGCAATCCCGACCTGAGCCTTGAAACCAAGGTCAGCGACGCCGGCAACATCACGTTTCCGCTGATAGGCGCGGTCAGCATCGGCGGCTTGTCGACCGCGGAAGCGGAGAAAAAAATCTCCGACATGCTGACCGGCGGCGGTTTCCTGCGCAAGGCGGAAGTCAATGTCACGGTTACCGAACTGCAGAGCCAGCAGGTATCGGTGCTCGGCCAGGTGCTGCACCCGGGCCGCTATCCGATCGCCGGCAAACGCAGCGTGACCGACATGCTGGCGATGGCCGGCGGCGTCGGCCCGGAAGGTGGCGACACGGCGGTGGTGATCCGCACCCGCAACGGCAAGAGCAGCAAGCAGGTTGTCAACCTGCAGGAAATGATCCAGGCCGGAGACATGAAATCGAACCTCGACCTGGTCAACGGCGACATGATCTATGTCGACCGCGCTCCCAAGTTTTATATCTACGGCGAAGTGCAGCATCCCGGCGGCTACCGGCTGGAACGCAACATGACCATCGCCCAGGCCTTGTCGATAGGCGGCGGACTGACGCCGCGCGGCACCGAGCGCGGAGTGCGCATCAAGCGCCGCGACAGCAACGGCAATTCCGTGATGATAGACGCCAAGCGTGACGAGATATTGCAGACGGACGACGTCGTCTATGTGAAAGAGAGCCTGTTTTGAACCACGTGCGCCATTTACCTGCCGCTACCAGAAAGGAGCTTCCATGACTTTCCCACAGCTTCTGAGCATCCTGCGCGCGCGCTACAGGGTCATCCTGCTGACCCTGCTGGTCGCGGTGGCGGCGACCGCCGCGGTCAGCTTCGCCCTGCCCAGGATTTACCGTACCTCGGCCACGCTGCTGCTTAACTACAAGGGCACGGACCCGGTGTCGGGCCGCGTGCTGCCGGCGCAGCTGGTCTCCGGCTACATTGCTACCCAGGTCGACATCGTCGGCAGCAGGGGCGTGGCGCTGAAGGCGGTCGACATGCTTGGCCTGGCCGACAATCCGGTTACGCAGCAGCGCTTTCGGCAAATCACCGGCGGCAAGGGATCGATCCGCGAATGGCTGGCCGATTCCTTGCAGAAGATGGTGGATGTGGCGCCTTCGCGTGAAAGCAGCATGATAGAAATCACCGCCAAGGGCAGCGATCCGGCATTCGCGGCGCAGGCGGCGAACGGCATCGCGGCGGCTTACCGGCAGCTCAACCTGCAGATCAAGGTCGAGCCTTTGCAGCAGGCGGCCAAGTATTTCACGCAGCAGACCAAGACCTTGCGCGCCGAACTGGAGCAAGCCCAGGAGAAGATGTCGCGTTATCAGCAGGAGCATGGCCTGGTCAGCGCCGACAGCCGCCAGGACGTCGAGACTGCGCGCCTTAATGAATTGTCGAGCCAGCTGGTGCTGGCGCAAGGGCAGGGGGCAGAAGCCTCGTCGCGCGGCAGCGTGGCGATGGGCCGCGGCGGCCGCGATTCGCCGGACGTGGTTTCGAACGTGCTGGTGCAGAACCTGAAAGCGTCGCTGGCGGCGGCGGAAGGGAAGTTCGCCTTGCTGTCGCAGAACCTGGACCGCAACCACCCGCAGTACCAGGCCGCCAAGGCGGAAGTCGACCAGCTGCGCTCCGAACTCAACAACAGCATCGGCGCCGCCAATGCCGGCGCCGCCAACAACGCCCGCATCCAGCGCCAGCGCGAAGGCGAAATCCGCGCCGCATTGACGGCGCAGACTGCCAAGGTGCTGCAGCTCAACCGCGCCCGCGACGAATTGTCGGTGCTGGCCAAGGATGTCGAGAGCGCGCAGCATGCTTACGATGCCGCCGCCCAGCGCCTGAGCCAGAGCGAACTGGAAGGGCAGTCGAACCAGTCCGATGTCTCGGTGCTTAGCCCGGCCATGGTGCCGGCCCGTCCCGCCAGTCCGAATATCCCGCTCAACATGATGCTGTCGCTGCTGTTCGGCAGCATGCTGGGACTGGCCCTGGCAGTGCTGGCGGAACTGGCGAACCGGCGCATCAGGAGCGGCAGCGACCTGCTCAACGCGCTGGATGCGCCGATGCTGGGCGCTGTCGCCTGGCATAAGCCGGCGCGCAGGATCGCATTTCCCCAGCTGTTTTTATCGCGATGATCACGCGCCAACCGGAAAGGTGAAACAAAATGAATAAACCGGTCAGTCCTCTCTTCGGCAGCACCATGGCGCCCCGCAAGGACAGCAACATGGGCCGCATGCTGGTCGAACAAGGCAAGCTCACGCAGGAGCAGGCAGAACGCGTGAGGCGGCTGCAGCAGGAGCAAGGGCTGCGTTTCGGCGAAGCGGCGCAACAGCTGGGCCTGGTCAGCGAACTGGATATCCAGCAGGTGCTGTCGCGCCAGTTCGGTTATCCCTACCAGGAAAGCGCGGGCAACTATCCGGCGGCCCTGGTGGCGGCCTACCAGCCTCACAGCGCCGAAGTCGAAATGCTGCGTTCGGTGCGCAGCCAGCTGATGCTGCGCTGGTTTACCGGGGCGCGCAAGACACTGGCCATCGCCAGCGTCAATGCCGGCGACGGCACCAGCCTGATGGCGGCCAACCTGGCTATCGTGTTTTCCCAGCTGGGCTTGCAGACCTTGCTGGTGGACGCCAACCTGCGCAACCCGCGCCAGCAGCGGATATTCAACCTGGCCGCCGGGCGCGGACTGGCCGACGTGCTGGCCGGACGCGCCGGCCTGGAGCCTCTTGCGGTTGCCGAATCGTTCCCGGACCTGTCGCTGCTGCCGGCGGGTTCGCCGGTGCCCAACCCGCAGGAACTGATCAATCGTTCCAGCTTCAACGCCTTGAACCAGACTTTGCGCAGCCGTTTCGACGTCATCCTGTACGACACGCCGGCCTGCTCCAGCGCGGCCGACGTCCTCACGATCGCGGCCCGCGCCGGCGGCGTGCTGCTGCTGGTGCGCAAAGACCGTACCCGGGTCGCCGATCTCACCGCTTTCAGTGACCAGCTGCGCCGCAGCGGAACGGAAGTGGTCGGTTCGGTGCTGGTGAGTTTCTGATAAGGGGAAACGATCGCATGCAAAGTTTCGCAAACATCAGGGATGTCTTTTTTCCACGTTCGGCCGGCGTATCCGTGCCGGCGGAACGGCTGACGGCATGGATACTCATGGCCGCGCTGCTGTACCAGGCAGTCCTGTGCGCGGTGCATACCAACGTCCATGCGATCTCCACGGCCGGCGTGGTGTTTTCGGAATTTGTCATTTACCTGTCATGCATGGTGGTGCTGAGCAAGAACATCCGGCTGGAGCTGGTCGCCGTCGCGGCCCTGGCGGCCGCTTACCTGTTCCTGCTGGCGATCATGCGCAACCAGCTGGATCCGAAAGGGTTCCGGGACGTGATGATTCCCATCCTGTTCTATGGGCTCGGGCGGCAGATCGGCGACGCCCGGTACGCCGACCGCCTGCTCAAGCTGGCAGTGCTGCTGGTACTGGCTTTCGGGTTCCTCGAATGGTTTTTCCTCGATGTCTATTCGCGCATCTTCAACATCTTTTCCTATTACGTCAGCCAAGGCGGCCTGGCCGCCGGCTCCAACTGGGCAAAAGACAGCGTGCTCGGTCTGAACGGTATCCGGCCCGAGGGCATAGGACGCACCATCCTGCCGGCGCTGCTAGGCAGCCACCGTATATCGTCGATATTCCTGGAGCCGGTTTCGCTCGGGAATTTTGCAGTGATCATTGCGGCCTGGGGCTTGTCGAAGCGGCGCGAGGAGATCAAGGACACCATTTTTTTCCTGCTGGCCGCGGCCCTGATGATTGTCATGAGCGATTCGCGTTACGGCATGATCACGGTCGCCGCGTTGACCGTGCTGCGCTGTACGCCGCTGGGCAAGAACGGCAACGCCTGGCCGATCGTTCTGCCGTTGCTGAGCGCACTGATGCTGCTGCTGATCGGGGCGTTCTTCGACGGCAGGTACAGCGACAGCTTCCTGGGCCGGCTGTACGTCAGCGGCCGCACGCTGCTGGACCTCGACATCGGCATGCTGCTGGGCCTGGACGGCTACAACACCAATTTCGGCGACATGGGTTACCCCTCGTTGCTGACGCGGCTCGGCCTGCCGCTGTGCTTGCTGCTATGGCTGCCGTTATGGATGCTGAAGATGGACGACGAGCGGGGCAACCGCTTCCGCTTCTATATCACGCTGTACATCTCGCTGATCCTGTGCGTCAGCGGCACTTCGCTGTTCGCGCTGAAAACCGCCGGCATCCTCTGGTTCCTGGCCGGCTGCGCCGCGGGCAAGGTCGCCGGTCCGGTCCCTGCCGGCGCAGCCGCACAGCCATCGGCTAAAACAAAGGAGCAAAAAAATGCCTATTAAAGTCACGCACATCGTGCGCCAGTATTCGCCCTCGGTCGGCGGCATGGAAGACGTGGTGCAGAACATCGCCAGGCAGCAGCGCGAACATCATGGCCAGCTGCCGAAAGTGGTCACGCTCAACCGTCTGTTCAGGAACTCGGCGGAATTCCTCGGCGCCGAAGCCATGGTCAACGGCGTCGCCGTGGTGCGCCTGCCGTTCCGCGGCAGCAGCCGCTATCCGCTCTGTCCAAGCGTGCTGGAACATGTGGCGGACGCCGATGTGATCCATGTGCACGGCATCGATTTCTTTTTCGATTACCTGGCCCTGACCCGCCCATTGCACCGGCGGCCGCTGGTGGCGTCGACCCATGGCGGGTTTTTCCACACCAGGTTCGCGTCTGGGCTGAAGAAAGTCTATTTCAACACGGTCACGCGCGCCTCGTCCATGGCCTACGACAAGATCATCGCCACCAGCGACAACGACGGCGACATGTTTGCCGGCATCGTCAAGCCGCCCAAGCTGGCGGTGATCGAGAACGGCGTCAACGTCGAAAAATACAGCGGCCAGTCGGCGCTCGTACCGACCCGGACCATGATCTATTTCGGCCGCTGGTCGGCCAATAAAGGCTTGCTCGAGACGCTGGCCTTGTTCCAGCAGCTTGCGCGGCGCCAGCCGGGGTGGAAACTGATCATCGCCGGCCGCGAATATGACCACAGCGCCGAGGAACTGCGCGCATGGGCAAGCCGGCAGCAGCTGGCGGATGCGGTGCAGGTCGTGGCCAATCCTTCCGACCGGGAGCTGGCGGCGCTGATTGCGCAGTCCAGCTACTTCATCTGCCTGTCGCGCCATGAAGGTTTCGGCATCGCCCCGATTGAAGCGATGAGCGCCGGCCTGACGCCGGTACTGAGCGACATCCCGCCGTTCCGCAACCTGCTCGAACAATCGGGAGCAGGGTTGCTGCTGTCTGCGCCGACCGAGGAACAAAACATAGCGAGCCTGCTGCTGCTGCATCAGGCGATGCAGGCCGATTACGCGCAACGGCGCCTCCAGATGCAGCAGTTCGTGGAGCGTTACGACTGGCGGCGCATCGCCGAAAAATATATCGACGTATACAAGGAGCTGGTGCGTTGAGGCCGCAGCCCAAGGCGCCAGGTGCCGTCCATGGATAGGGAAAAAATCGACGCGATCACGGGATTGCGCGGACTGGCGGCGCTGCTGGTGGCGTACGGCCACGCGCTGGACTGGTTTGCCCTGCCTTGGAAAAACCGTCTTTTCGGAGAAATCGGCGTGACGATCTTCTTTTGCCTGAGCGGTTTCCTCATGGCCTATCTGTATCTCGGGAAGCGGTTTTCGGCGATCAATGCAGTCGACTATGCGTTTTCCCGTTTTTCCAGGATCGCACCGGCTTATCTTGTGATTGTGCTGGCTTCTTTTTTCATCTACGTCAATATCGATCCGAATTTCGTCTACGGGATATCGGCGAAGAATATCCTGCGCCACCTGCTTTTCTCGGGCAACGCGTCGGTATTCTGGAGCATCACGCCCGAAGTCGAGTTCTACTTCCTGTTCGTGCTGGCCTGGGCCGCGAGCAGCCGATTCCTGGCCCGTTCCGATATCGCCGGGCTGTTGTTCCTGGCGCTGGGCAGCATCGTCTTGCTGGCGTACCGCGATAGTTTTCCTGGCACCTTCGTCGCTTCGAAATTGCACTATTTCCTGTTCGGCGTGATTGCCGGCGCGATGCGCTCGCATATCCATGCCCAGATGCAGGACCGGCGCTGGCTGGCCGTGGCGCATGCAGCATCGGTGGCCGCGATCGCATCGATAGTGGCGGGATGGCTGGTTCTTCCATTCTCCGGCAACCAGGAGTTCTACAGCAGCATCCTGACGGCTGTTTTCGGCGCATTCCTGGTGTTCAGCCTGTCCTTTCCATCTGCCGTCGGCAACGTTTTTTTTGCGAACAGGGTAATGGTCTTGTGCGGCGAATGCAGTTTCTCGATCTACCTGCTGCATATGCCGGTCATTTATCTGTTGCGGAAAATCCATCCGGAGCCGTTTTCAATCTTCATCCTGCTTCCTTTTGCAATCCTTGTCCTCTTGTTTTCGTGGCTCAGCTATCAACTGGTCGAGAAACCAGGCGCCCGTTTGATCAGGTCCGCGGGCGCCGTATTCAAGCGCAAATTCCTTGCCGTGTTTCCGATGGCGGCTGGCAACCGGCCGATGCCTTTAGGAGGTGATACCAGATGATCAAATTCCTGTTTTCCTCGGTAATCCTGGCCTGCGCCTTGTTTTGCCAGGCGGCGTCCGCCGGCTGCCTGGACGGCAAGCCGATGGCCGGCGTCAACCTGAGCGGCGCCGAGTTCGCGGCCGAGAAACTGCCCGGCAAGGTATTTACAGACTATGTCTATCCGGACCTGGATGAAATGCGGCTGTTCCAGTCCATGGGCATGAACACCTTCCGCCTGCCGTTCCTGTGGGAGAGGGTGCAGCCGAAACTGTTCGGCGAACTGGACCAGGCAGAACTGCAGAGGATCAAGGATAGCGTTGCGGCCGCCGCTTCGATCGGCGTGTGCACGATCCTCGACGTGCACAACTATGGCCAATACCGCGGCAAGCCCATCGGTTCGCCGGAAGTGCCGCGCGCGGCGCTGGTCGATCTCTGGCAGCGCCTGCTGGCCAGCTTCAGGGATCCGGCCAATGTCGCCTTCGGCCTGATGAACGAACCGGCCAAGCTGCCGACCGCGGAATGGGCGGCAACCGCGCAAGAGACGCTGAACGCCTTGCGCCGGAAAGGCTCGCGGCACCTGATCCTGGTTCCCGGCGGCGGCTGGAGCGGAGCCCATTCCTGGTATGCAAAAGACGGCGCCGTCTCCAACGCCGACGCCTTCCGTTTTTTCCACGATCCCGCCGACAACTACATGATCGAAGTCCACCAATACGCTGACGCCAACTTTTCCGGCACCGGCAACGATTGCGTGGACCCGGCCCAGCTGAGCGCAATCATGAACAACGTCGCCCGCTGGGCGACCTCGACCAGGCGCCGCCTGTTCCTTGGCGAATTCGGCGTGCCGGCCAACCAGCAGTGCCTGGCAGCCTTGACAGCGATGGTGGGCGCCATCAGCGGCAACCCGGCCTGGGGCGGCTGGACCTACTGGGCCGCCGGGCAATGGCTGGGGACTTATCCGTTCAGCCTGCAGCCCGACAGCAACGGCGAGCGGCCGCAGGCGGCCATCCTGAGGCAGGGCATATCGCCTTAGGGCGAGCGGCAGTCCGCCGGGACTGCCCGTTCGGAAACGAGATTGAAAAGGGAAACAGATGAAATTTTCGCTGGTAATGGCTACGGTAGGACGCGTTGACGAAGTTGCCCGGTTCCTGGAATCGCTGGACGCGCAAGACTACCGGAATTTTGAACTGATCGTGGTCGACCAGAACGGCGACGACAGGCTGGTGTCGCTGCTGGACCGGTACCGCCGGAAATTTCCGCTGCGGCACGTGCGCTCGGCGGCGCATGGCGCCTCGCGCGCGCGCAATACCGGCCTGGCCCTGGTGGATGGCGACGTGATCGCTTTTCCCGACGACGATTGCTGGTATCCCGCCGGCTTGCTGGAAAAAGTGGTCGCCGTGCTGGCCGGCCACCGGGAACTGGATGGGATCACCGGCCGCTTCACCGACGGCGAGGGCAAGGTCGAGGGGCGCTGGCTGGAAAGCAGCACGCTGCTGAACCGCTACAACGTCTGGCGCGGCGCGATCGAGTTCAGCATTTTCCTGCGCCGACGCGTGGTCGACACCGTCGGCGGCTTCGACGAAACGCTGGGAGTCGGCGCCGGCACGGTGTGGGGCGCCGCCGAGGGAACCGATTATCTGCTGCGCAGCTTGCACCATGGTTTCAAGCTGAAATTCCTGGCCGACATGACCTTGCATCACCCGGTAAAGACCGCCAATTTCGACGCCGGCGCCTGCCTTCGGCAAAAGAAATACGAAACCGGGATCGGCCGCGTGATGCGCATCAACGAATACCCGTTCTGGTACTTCCCGGCTACCTGCATGCGCACCTGCGGCGGCATCTTGCTGGCGCTGGCCAGGGGCGATTTCCTCAAGGCGCGCTTCAAATACCAGAGCGTGCTGGCGCGCGTGCGCGGCTGGCGCAGTTAGAAAACGGAGCAAAACCCCATGCATGGCCTGAGATTAGGAATGTCATGAATCAAAAAAGCACAGGCGGCGGCCTGGCGTCCGGATCGATCTGGTCGATCGTCGACAATCTCGCGCAGCAAGCCATTTCATTCGTGATCTTTGCGGTGCTGGCGCGTTTCCTGGCGCCGGATGCATTCGGTTTGCTGACGGTCGCCCATCTTTTCATCCTGTTCACCCGGCTGGTGGTGTTCGATGCGATTGCCATGCCAGTGATACGCGCCGGCGTGCCGGACGACAGGTTTTACTCCTGGGTGTTTACCTGCTGCACGCTGGCCGGCTTGCTGCTTGCAGCCTTGATGTTTTTTTCGGCAGGCCTGGTGTCCTCGCTGTACCGGGCGCCGGAGCTGAAGGCGGTGTTGCAGGGCATGAGCCTGTCGGTGCTGTTTTTCGGCCTGATGCGCGCCTATGAAGCCAGGCTGGTGCGCAACATGATGTTCCGCCAGCTGGCGATACGGTCGATCGGTTCGGTCGTGACCGGCGGTGTGGCAGGTATCGCGCTGGCCGCCGGCGGTTGGGGCGCGATGTCGCTGGTGGTGCAGCAGGTCGCGGCGTCCGGCCTGGCGCTGGCGCTGGTGGTGGCGCAAAGCCGCTGGCTGCCGCGCATCGTGTTTGACCGCGCGCTGAACAGGAAATACTGGCACGACATCCGCCAGGTCGGGCTGACCGGCATCTTGAACTTTGCCAACACCAATGGCGATTCGCTGCTGGTGAGCCTGTTCCTGGGGCCGTACGCCACCGGCTTGTACAACCTGGGGAAACGGGTGACCTCGGCGGTGTACCTGGTGATCGCCAGCTCCATGCAGAAAGTGGCGTTGCCGGTATTTTCCGACGCCGGCGCGGACCTGGCTGCGCTGGGACGCGGCTACCTGAAGATCCTTGGCATCACGCTGTTTTGCGTTGCCCCCTTGCTGTGTTTCCAGGCGGTGCTGGCCGAACCGCTGGTGGCGGCGGTGTTCGGCGCCAAATGGCTGCCTGCCGCGCCCGTGGTCAGCGTGCTGGCGTTGCTGTACCTGCTGTCGTCCATCGTGCACCTGAACGATTACCTGTTTTTCGCCGTGGGCAAGAACCGGCTGCCGGTGCGGCTCGGCATCGCCCAGTTGGCGCTGGCGACCGCGCTGGCGGTGAGCTGCTACCGCTTCGGCCTGCTCGGCATGAGCCTGTCGTTCTGCGGCGCCTACCTGCTGGTTTTTCCCATCTCTCAAATTTTGCTCAACCGCGAGCTCGGCCTCGATGTGCGCCAGGTGTGGTACGCGCTGGCGCCGCCGCTGGTGGGCAGCACGTTCCTGGTCCTGGGGCTGGCGGCCTATGCGTGGCTGGTGCCGCCGGGAATCAGCAATGTGACCTTGGTTGCGGGCGGTGTCCTTGTCGCCTGCCTGTTGTATCCATTCATGGTGGTTGCCACCGGCTGGCAGATCAGGTCGGTCAACGCGTCGTGGCATGGATTGTTGCTGTCGGCTATGCGGCTGGGCCGCGCACGATAGGCCTGCAGCGCGACGGATTCAAGCGTCTTGTTTTTCCGGAGGCGCCGTTTAGGAGAGTTTTTTCATGAATACAAAGAAGACAATCCCGATTGCCGGTTTCCCGGTGGTCAAGACCACGACCAACGTGCTGGCCAGGTACTTGCAGCATGCGATGTGGGTCAATAAAAAAATAACGCTGTTTTTCGCCAATACGAATTTCATCGTGCGCTGCAACCATCTGCTGGAGAAAATGCGGAACGCTTCGGTGACGATCGTCAACGACGGCGTCGGCATGGACATCGCGGCTTTCCTGTTCGGCCGCGAAGCGTTCAAGGAAAACCTGAACGGCACCGATTTCATTCCTCGCCTCCTGTGCGGCACGGGGGCGCCGAAGCGCGTGTTCATGCTGGGAGGCCGGCCGGAAATCCTGGACAAGGCGGTCGCACATGTAAACGGTGCCTTGAAGCAGAACGTGGTCGGCAGCTGCGACGGCTATCGCGGCTTGCAGGAACAGCGCGCCGGCCTGGTGGCCCTGATCAACCGCTCGCAGGCGGAAGTGGTGCTGGTGGCGCTAGGCAATCCGCTGCAGGAAGAATGGATCCTGGTCAACCGCCAGGCGCTGGACGCCAAAATCGTGGTCGGCGTCGGCGCCCTGTTCGATTTCTGGGGAGGCTACAAGCCGCGCGCGCCGGAACTGGTGCGAAGGCTGCGGCTGGAATGGCTGTACCGCCTGTGCCTGGAGCCGCGGCGGCTGTTGCGCCGCTACACCTTCGACATCCTGATGTTCCTGTTGCTGTGCCGGAAATATGGCAGTGGCAACCGGAAAACCTGAAATTAATCCTGATCACAACCTGTGAGGTGAAAAATGAAAGCGATGATTCTGGCAGCCGGCAAAGGCACTCGCGTGCGTCCGCTGACTTACGACCTGCCAAAACCCATGATACCGATCCTGGGCAAACCAGTGATGGCTTACCTGGTCGAATATCTTGCCAGTTACGGCGTACGCGAAATCATGGTCAACGTCAGCCACCTGCACCACAAGATCGAAGAATTCTTCGGCGACGGCAGCCAGTACGGGGTGCAGATAGGTTATTCGTTCGAGGGTTACGTCAATGACTTCGGCGAAGTGACGGCGGAGCCCCTGGGTTCGGCCGGCGGCATGAAGAAGATCCAGCAGTTCGGCCAGCAGTCCAGCCAATTCTTCGACGATACCGTGATCGTGATCTGCGGCGACGCCTTGATCGATCTCGACCTCAGTTCGGCGCTGTTCGAGCACAAGCAAAAAGGCGCTTTGGCCAGCGTCATCACCAAGGAGGTGCCCTGGGACAAGGTCGACAATTATGGCGTGGTGGTGACGGACCAGGAGGGCCGGGTCCAGTCGTTCCAGGAAAAACCGAAGCAAGACGAAGCCTTGTCCAATTTCGCCAGCACCGGCATCTACATTTTCGAGCCGGAAGTGATCGACCTGATTCCGGCCGACACGGTATTCGATATCGGCTCCGAACTGTTTCCGCTGATGACGCAAAAAGGCTTGCCGTTCTATGCACAGCAGCGGTTTTTCAACTGGACCGACATCGGCAGCGTGACCGATTTCTGGAGCGTCTTGCAGAATGTGATGCAAGGCCATGTGGCGCAGCTGGAAATGCCGGGCAAACAAATCGCCGAGGGCGTCTGGGCCGGCATCAACACCAGCATCGACTGGGAGGGAACCACGATCGAAGGACCGGTGTATATCGGCTCGGGCTGCCGCATCGACGCCGGCTGCAAGATCGTCGGCCCGACCTGGATAGGGCATGGCAGCCATATCTGCTCCGACACGCAAGTGGTGCGCAGCGTGCTGTTTGAATACACGCGGATCCTGGGCGGCGCGCGCCTGGATGAAGCGATCGTATTCAAGCAATACAGCGTCAACCGCGCCGGCGACATGCGCCGCTTGCCGGAGGCCGGCGTGCCAGACTGGGGCGATGCGCGCGACCGCATGCCGGAACCTGCCATTGAAGCGAGCTGACCATGAATATATATCCAGTGATCCTGGCCGGAGGTTCCGGCACCCGCCTGTGGCCGCTCTCGCGCGAAGCCATGCCCAAGCAGCTGCTGCCGTTGCGCTCGCAGCATTCGATGCTGCAGGAAACGCTGCTGCGGCTGGCGGACTGGCCGGAACTGATGCCGCCGCTGCTCACCTGCGGCAATGAACATCGTTTCATGGTGGCGGAACAGCTGCGCGGCATCAGCATTGCGCCCTTGGCTATCCTGCTGGAGCCGGAAAGCAAGAATACCGCGCCGACGGTCGCCGTGGCGGCCCATTTCCTGCAACAGCACGACAAGGACGCCGTCATGCTGGTGCTGCCGGCCGACCACGTGATCGGCGATGCGCAAGCATTCCATGCGGCAGTCCGCTGCGCCGCGCAGGCAGTCGAAAAGGGAGCGCTGGCCACCTTCGGCATCGTGCCGGGCGCGGCCGAAACCGGTTACGGTTATATCCGCCGCGCCAAGACCGCGTTCAGCGGCATCGACGGCTGTTATGCGGTCGAAAAATTCGTCGAGAAACCGGACAAGGCAACCGCGGAAAAATTCCTGGCCGACGCCGCCTACAGCTGGAACAGCGGCATGTTCCTGTTCCGGCCGGCGCGCTACCTGGAGGAACTGCGCGAGTACCGGCCGGCGATCGCCGCGAGCTGCCAGCAGGCTTTCGCGGCTTCCTACCATGACCTCGATTTTTGCCGCCTGGATGAAGCCGCCTTCGCTAGCTGCCCGGCGGAATCCATCGATTACGCGGTCATGGAACAGACCCGGCACGCGGTGGTGGTGCCGGCTGCCATCGGCTGGAGCGATATCGGCTCCTGGTCCGCCTTATGGGAGGTGCTGGAGAACGATGCCGACGGCAATGTGCTGCGCGGCGATGTGTACACGGACGGTGTCCGCGATTCGCTGATCCGCGCCGAGAGCCGCTTCGTGGCGGTGATCGGCATGCAGGACACGGTAGTGGTGGAAACCAAGGACGCGGTGCTGGTGGTGCACAAGGACCAGGTGCAAGGCGTCAAGAAAATCGTCGAGGCGCTCAAGAAAGACAGCCGCACCGAACACATGAACCACATCCGCGTCTACCGGCCGTGGGGCTGTTACGAAGGCATCGACGGCGGCGACCGCTTCCAGGTGAAACGGATCACCGTCAATCCCGGCGGGAAACTGTCGCTGCAGATGCATCACCACCGGGCCGAGCATTGGGTGGTGGTCAGCGGCACGGCGCGCATCGTCTGCGGCGAGGAAGAGAAATTCCTTACCGAGAACGAATCGACTTACATTCCCATCGGCGTCCGCCACCGGCTGGAAAATCCCGGGAAACTGCCGCTGCACCTGATCGAGGTGCAGTCAGGCAGTTACCTGGGGGAAGACGACATCGTGCGTTTTGAAGACATCTATAAGCGCTGTTAAGGCAACCGGGTATCACGTCATGCTCACGATTCGGCCCTCCATGTTCAAGGCTTGCGACATCCGCGGCATCGCCGCCGCCAGCGTATTTGCCGGCGTGCGGCTGCTGGCATCGGCGATCCGCGACAACGATTTGCCGGCGCCGCTGAATGCCTCGCCGCGGTCATCCAGATGAGATTGTTCCCGTCGCTGCAAACTCCATCGATCAGCCCGGCGGCAAGCGGCCGCTACGTATTCATCGACAATGCCAAGGCAATCGGCATCGTCCTGATCGTCATCGGCCACAGCAAAGGCTTGCCGGACTATATGGTGCGCCTGTTGTTCAGTTTCCACGTGCCGCTGTTTTTCTTCATTTCCGGGTTCTTGCTCAAGCCGGATAAATTGGCGGAATCCGTGCCTGCCAATGCGAAAAAAATAGTGCGCACTCTGGCTTGGCCTTATTTTCTGTTTTTCTGCTTCGCCTACCTGTACTGGTTTGCCACCCGCAACGTCGGGGCGAAAGCGGCCTTGTCTGCCGGCCGCCCGTGGTACGACCCTATCGCCGGCTTGCTGACCGGCCTGGAGCCGGACCTGTATATCAATCCGCCGCTCTGGTTCTTTCCTTGCCTGGCCGCGACGGCGATCATGTACCAGGCAGCGCGCAAGCGCCTGGACCTGACTACTGCCACCTGCTGCTTTGCGATTCTCGGATTTGCCGTCACGCTGCTTGTCAGCCGCCCGCCTTACAGGCTGTTGCTTGGCCTGGATACGATGTGGGTGGCGCTGTCGTTTTACGCGATAGGGCAGCATGTCCGCGAGCGTGCCTGGTTCGACGCCATGCGCACCGGACCGTTGTTCCTGACTGGCTTGGTGTCGGCGGCGGCGCTGGTCGGCGCCGGGCAACTGAACGACAGGGTAGACCTGGCCACCATGTATTTCGGTGCGCAGCCCTTGCTTTACCTGCCGCTTTCCATGTTCGGGATCGTCGCCGTTTTATGTATTTCGAAATTATTGCCGCCGTCAGGAATTGCCGGCTGGCTTGCGGATAATACGCTGGTGATTTTTCCGGTGCATTTCGTTTTCCTCGGCCTGGTGCGCGGCGCCGCTCTTTCCCTGCATGTCATCGACGACAACTACCGCTACGGGATAGCGTGGAGCGTCGCCAGCAGCGTTCTGGCGATCCTGCTTTGCATCCCCGTGATCCATGTCTGGCACCGCTTGCCGAAATAGCATGGCTCCGGGCAACTGAAGATAGCGGAATCGATGAACCAGCCCATTGCAAATGGCTGGTTTTGCGCTAATATGCTGTACATACATACAGTATATCGGTGTCCTTCATGTCAGATTATCAAAAAAAGCGCCTGCCGCAGGTAATCCAGTTCCAGGCGCCAGGCTTTGCGCGCAAGGGCCGCGGCGCGACCAACAATATGCAAGGCCGCTACGAAGTCGCGCAGCGCGAGGAGTTCGACGACGGCTGGGCGGCGGAAGACGAACCGCTGGAGCCGGCTGTGGTGCGCACCGTCGTCACCGAGGAGCATGCGAAGAGCATCCTCAGCCGCAACGCCTCGCCCGACCTGCCGTTCAATGTCTCGCTGAATCCCTATCGCGGCTGCGAGCATGGCTGCATCTACTGCTTTGCGCGGCCGTCGCACAGCTACCTGGGCCTGTCGCCCGGGCTGGATTTCGAGAGCCGGATCTTTGCCAAGGTGAACGCGCCGGAATTACTGCTCAGGGAGCTGGCCAAACCTTCTTATGCCGCCGAGCCGATCGCGCTGGGCATCAATACCGACGCCTACCAGCCCTGCGAGCGCGAGCTGAAGCTGACGCGGCGCCTCCTGCAGGTGCTGCACGATTGCGAACATCCGCTGGCCCTGATCACCAAGTCGTCGCTGATCGAGCGCGATATCGACTTGCTGGCCGCCATGGCCGCCAAGCGGCAGGTGGTGGCGGCGGTCACCATCGCCACGCTGGATGCGGCCATTGCCCGCACGCTGGAGCCGCGCGCGGCGACGCCGTCGCGGCGCCTGCGCACCATCCGTACGCTGGCGCAGGCGGGCATCCCGGTCAGCGTCAGCATTGCGCCCATGATTCCGTTCATCACCGAACCGGACCTGGAGCGCGTGATGGAGGCGGCGGCCGAGGCTGGCGCGGTGCGCGCCGGGTATACCGTATTGCGTCTGCCGTGGGAGGTGAATCCGCTGTTCCAGAACTGGCTGCAGGCGCATTTTCCCGAGCGCGCCAAGCGCGTGATGAACCGTATCCGCGAAATGCGCGGCGGCGCCGACTACGACGCCGATTTCGCCAGCCGCATGCGCGGCGAGGGCGTGTGGGCGGATCTGTTGCGGCAGCGGTTTGAAAAGGCCGTGCTCAGGTTCGGCCTGTGGCATGGCGGCTCGTTCGGGACACTGGATGCGAGCCGTTTCCGGCGACCGTACGTGCAGCCGGAAAAGGACCGGCTGTCAGGCCAGCTGGGTCTGTTTTAGCAGGAAACGCGGATGGACCGTCATGCTGAGACCTGGCCCTTGAGCAACACCAGCAGGGCGCCGGAGCCGCCCTCGGCAGCGGTGGCCTGGCAGAAGGCCAGCACTTCTTCCTTCTGCACCAGCCAGTTGCGGACTTTGGATTTCAGCACCGGCTCCTTGTTGACGGAGCCCAGTCCCTTGCCGTGGATGATGCGCACGCAGCGCCAGCCGCGCTTGGCGGCCAGGCGCAGGAATTCGGCCAGGGCTTCGCGTGCTTCCTCGCGCCGCAGGCCATGCAGGTCGAGCTGCTGCTGGATGGTCCAGTGGCCGCGCCGCAGCTTGCGCATGACGTCGGGGCCGATGCCGTTGCGGGCGAAGCTGAGCGTTTCATCGGTGTCGAGCAAGGTTTCGATGTTGAAATCGTCCGACAGCGATTCTTCCAGCGCGGCCTGTTCGTCGGCCAGGTGCTGGCGCGCGATAGGCAGCGGGCGCGGGATGTCAGGCGTGAATTTGGGCGGGACCGCCAGCGGCTTGACGTTGCCGATGCTGCTGCGGAAGATGTCGGCGTCGCGCCGTGTTTCCTGCTCGCGGCGCTTGGTTTCCGCGGCGGCGGCCTGGCGTGCTTCGTCCTGCGCCTTGATTTCCTTGCGCAGCGATTTGAGGGCGCTGAAGTCTTTGATCGGGCCGGCCATGATGTGCGTGTCTGCTAGGGGTGAAGGGCGGCGGTGTGCGGCAAGCCGGCAGCCGCGGCGACAACGCTGTCGCCACGGCTGCCGGGGCAGGGCCTTAGTCTTCCAGGAAACGCTGGGCGTCGAGCGCCGCCATGCAGCCGGTGCCGGCGCTGGTGATGGCCTGGCGGTAGATGTGGTCCTGGACGTCGCCGGCGGCGAACACGCCCGGCACGCTGGTGGCGGTAGCCATGCCTTCCAGCCCGGTCCGGGTCTTGATGTAGCCGTTGCGCATGTCCAGCTGGCCGTCGAAAATGCCGGTGTTGGGCTTGTGGCCGATGGCGATGAAGACGCCGTGCAGCTTGACCGGCGTGATGCTGCCGTCGGCCACCGACTTGATGTTGATGCCGGTGACGCCGCTGTCGTCGCCCGTGACTTCATCCAGCGTGTGGTTGTACTTGATGACGATCTTGCCTTCCGCCACCTTGGCGTTGAGGCGGTCGACCAGGATCGGCTCGGCGCGGAACTTGTCGCGGCGGTGGATCAGGGTCACCTTGCTGGCGATGTTGGACAGGTACAGGGCTTCTTCAACCGCCGTATTGCCGCCGCCGACCACCGCGACTTCCTGGCCGCGGTAAAAGAAACCGTCGCAGGTGGCGCAGGCCGAGACGCCTTTGCCCATGAACGCTTCTTCCGACGGCAGGCCGAGGTACTGGGCCGAGGCGCCGGTGGCGATGATCAGGGCGTCGCACGTGTATTCGCCGGAATCGCCGATCAGGCGGAATGGCTTTTCCGATAACTTTGTGGTGTGGATATGGTCGAAAATGATTTCTGTGTTGAATTCTTCTGCGTGTTTGAGCAGGCGCTGCATCAGTTCCGGGCCTTGCACGCCGTGCGGGTCGCCGGGCCAGTTCTCGACGTCGGTGGTGGTCATCAGCTGGCCGCCTTGCTCGACGCCGGTGATCAGGACCGGTTTCAGGTTGGCGCGGGCGGCGTAGACAGCGGCGCTGTAGCCGGCAGGCCCGGAACCGAGGATCAGGACGTGGGCATGCTTGGCGGGTTTGGTAGTGGTCATGTAAGCCTCAGGTAACAGATATCAAGCAACGATCATGAGTGCGCATCCGTGGCCGCGGGCGGCCGCCGGACAGGCGGATAAATATTGTCAGGATCATCAAATTGCGCGTAAAAACTCGGTAAGATTATAGTCTACGCCTGTGGGACGCATCAGCATTCCATGCCGGGCGCACCGGGTTTTTTAGCAATGTTTCAAATGGAAACATCAAACACTGGTTATATATATAGGTATTGGGTGCATAATTTCAACTGTGAAAGCACTCAGGCCACCCTGTAAAGCAACAGCGAAGCAACACCAACCGGATTTATGACTAGAACAAGCCAAGCCTATACCCGCAACACCAAGCCGCAAGAGGCGCCGCCGCTGCCGAGCCGTCTGGTCCGCCTGCTGTATGAAGCGCGCTGGATCATCTATGCGGTCGTCACAGCCTACCTGATCATCATTTTCGCCAGCTACTCGAAATCCGATCCGGGCTGGTCGCACGCCAACGTGGTGCCGCACCTGCATAACTGGGGCGGCCGCATCGGCGCCTGGCTGTCCGACCTGATGCTGTTCGTATTCGGCGCCTCGGCCTGGTGGTGGTGCGCGCTGCTGCTGCGCACCTTGTGGCAGGGCTACCGGCGCATTTCCCAGCGTTTCCTGGTTGAAAAAACGGCCGAGCCCGAACATCACCAGGAAGGCTTGATCCGCGGCGCCGGCTTCGCCTTGATCCTGGTCGGCAGCATGGGCATCGAATACACCCGCATGTCGTCGCTGCACATGCAGCTGCCGCGCGCGCCCGGCGGCGTGCTGGGCCAGCTGATCGGCAGCACGGCGCAAAGCGCGCTTGGCTTCACCGGCTCCACCTTGTTCCTGCTGCTGCTGTTTGCGCTCGGCATCAGCCTGTTTTTCCATGTGTCGTGGCTGACGGTGGCTGAGCGCATCGGCGCCGGCATCGAGAACGGGCTGCTGTGGCTGAAGAATTTCTATGTCGCCCGCGAAGACCGCAAGGCAGGGCAGGTGGCCGCCGTCAAGCGCGAAGAAGTGGTGGTGCAGGAGCGCGCCAAGATCGTGGTGGCGTCGCCGATCCGGATCGAGCCGCAAGTGGTGGCGGTGCCGAAATCGGAGCGGGTGGAGAAAGAACGGCAAAGCACCTTGTTCACCGATTTGCCGGACACCAACCTGCCGCCGCTGTCGCTGCTGGACGAAGCGCCGCCGCAACAGCAGACGGTGAGCGTCGAGACGCTGGAATTCACCAGCCGCCTGATCGAGAAAAAACTCTCCGATTTCGGCGTGCAGGTGAAGGTGGTGGCGGCTTATCCCGGCCCGGTGATCACCCGTTACGAAATCGAACCGGCGACCGGCGTCAAGGGCAGCCAGATCGTCGGCCTGGCGCGCGACCTGGCGCGCTCGCTGTCGCTGACGTCGATCCGCGTGGTGGAAGTGATTCCCGGCAAGATGTTCATGGGCCTGGAATTGCCCAATCCGAAACGCCAGATCGTGCGCCTGACCGAGATCCTCGGCTCCAAGGTTTACAACGACGGCGTCTCCAGCCTCACCATCGCGCTCGGCAAGGACATCGCCGGCCATCCGGTGGTGGCCGACCTGGCGAAGATGCCGCACTTGCTGGTGGCCGGCACCACCGGTTCGGGCAAGTCGGTGGGCATCAACGCCACCATCCTGTCCCTGCTGTATAAATCCGATCCGAACCAGGTGCGCCTGATCCTGATCGATCCGAAAATGCTGGAGCTGTCGATCTACGAAGGCATCCCGCACCTGCTGGCGCCGGTGGTGACCGACATGCGCCAGGCCGGCCATGCGCTGAACTGGGCGGTTAACGAAATGGAGCGCCGCTACAAGCTGATGTCGAAGATGGGCGTGCGCAACCTGACCGGCTACAACCAGAAGATCGCCGAAGCCGACAAGCGCGAAGAAAAGATCCCGAATCCGTTCAGCCTGACGCCGGATGCGCCGGAGCCGCTGGAAAAGCTGCCGACCATCGTCGTCATCATCGACGAGCTGGCCGACCTGATGATGGTGGTCGGCAAGAAGGTGGAAGAGCTGATCGCGCGCATCGCGCAAAAGGCGCGCGCCGCCGGCATCCACTTGATTCTGGCGACGCAGCGCCCATCTGTAGACGTGATCACCGGCCTGATCAAGGCCAACGTGCCGACCCGCATCGCATTCCAGGTCAGCAGCAAGATCGACTCGCGCACCATCCTCGACCAGATGGGGGCGGAAGCGCTGCTCGGCATGGGCGACATGCTGTACATGCCGCCCGGCACCGGCTTGCCGATCCGGGTCCATGGCGCTTTCGTGTCGGATGAAGAAGTGCACCGGGTGGTCGACTACCTGAAGGAACAAGGCGAGCCGAACTACATCGAAGGAATACTCGAAGGCGGCGTGCTGGAAGACGGCGCCGACGGCGCATCCGGCGGCGCGGCGACCGGCGGCAGCGAGGGCGACGAACTGTACGACCAGGCGGTGGCGGTGGTGCTGAAGAACCGGCGCGCCTCGATTTCGCTGGTGCAGCGCCATCTGCGCATCGGCTACAACCGCGCGGCGCGCTTGCTGGAACAGATGGAAACAAGCGGGCTGGTTTCAACCATGCAATCCAACGGCAACCGGGAAATCCTGGTGCCGGCGGGCAATAGCAACACGGAGCAATAAGATATGCAAAAGAAAATCGTCGCCAGCCTGACCGGCCAAAACAACATGTTCGCCAAGTTCAGGTCGGGCCGCCTGATTGTCGGGCTGTCCCTGAGCATGGCGCTGTTGCCGTCGCTGGCCCATGCCAGCGCGCTGGAGCAGTTCAAGTCCTTCGTCGGCAGCACGCAGTCGGCCAAGGGCGAGTTCTCGCAGCAGCTGGTGAAAATCGACGCCGGCAAGGCGCCCAAGGTAACCAGCACTTCCAGCGGCATCTTTATCTTTGCCCGGCCGGGCAAGTTCATCTGGACTTACCAGAAGCCGTACGAACAGGTGCTGCAAGCCGACGGCGACAGGCTGTACATCTACGACAAGGATTTGAACCAGGTGACCACCAAGAGCCTCGGCAATGCGCTCGGCTCGTCGCCGGCGGCGATCCTGTTCGGCAGCAACGACCTGGAAAAGAATTTCATCCTGAAGGAAGGCCAGGCCAAGGATGGCATGGAATGGCTGGAAGCGACGCCGAAAGCCAAGGACACCACCTTCGACCATATCGGCATCGGCTTGAAGGACGGTTTGCCGCAGGCGATGGAGCTGCGCGATTCGTTTGGCCAGGTATCGCTGCTGACCTTCAAGAATTTCGTCAAGAATCCGCCGCTGACGGCCGGACAGTTCCAGTTTGTCGTGCCCAAGGGCGCGGATGTGCTCAACCAGTAATCGAGACCGGCGGGGTGCGGGCGCAATGCCGGGCGGCTAGGCCTGTTCCAGGAATTCCAGCTTGTTGGCGACGTCGCGCCAGGCTTCATGGTCGGGCAGCGGCGCCTGCGAACGGGTGATCGGCTTCCAGTCCGGATGCGCGGCCAGGCGGGCGTTGATTTCGGCAAAGTGGCGCTGCTCGCCGGGCAGGTCGGTTTCGTTGTAGATCGCGCCGACCGGGCATTCCGGCACGCACATCGAGCAGTCTATGCAATCCTCGGGGGCGATCACCAGGAAGTTCGGCCCTTGCCGGAAACAATCCATAGGACAGACGTCGACGCAGTCGGTGTATTTGCAACGGATGCAGGAATCGGTGACGACAAAGGGCATGGCGGGCAGGATGTGCGGGTCGAAATCGACAGGGATTCTCTCACAATCGCCGTCTTCGCGCAGAGCGCCGCCGCCGGCAGGTTTCCGTCGCCGCCGTTAAGATGCTGCATGACATTTGATTTTCCAGACAAAGACCATTTTCCACTGAACCATGTCCGATCTTTTCAAAGTAGAACCCACACCGCCTTTAGCCGAAGCCTTGCGTCCGGCGACCCTGGACGAGGTGATCGGGCAGAGCCACCTGCTGGGACCGGGCAAGCCGCTGCGGCTGGCGTTTGAATCGGGCAAACCGCATTCGATGATCCTGTGGGGGCCGCCCGGGGTCGGCAAGACCACGCTGGCGCGCTTGACCGCGAATGCTTTCGACTGCGAATTCATCCCGCTGTCGGCGGTGTTTTCCGGCGTCAAGGATATCCGGGCGGCGATGGAGCAGGCGCAGCAGAACCTGGCGCAAGGCAAGCATACGATCCTGTTCGTCGATGAAATCCACCGCTTCAACAAGTCGCAGCAAGACGCCTTGCTGCCGTATGCCGAATCGGGCCTGGTGACCTTCATCGGCGCGACTACCGAAAATCCCTCGTTTGAAGTCAATTCCGCTTTGCTGTCGCGGGCGCAGGTATATGTGCTGCAAGCCTTGACCGAGGATGAACTGAAGCTGCTGCTGGCGCGCGCGCAGGAGCGGGTATTGTCGCACCTGCAGTTCGACGCCGCCGCGGTCGATACCCTGATCGGTTATGCCGACGGCGATGCGCGCCGGCTGCTCAACCTGCTGGAGCAGAGCGGCAGCGCCATCAAGGCTTCCGGCGTGACCCAGGTCACCAGCGAGTTCCTGCAAAATGCGCTGACCCTGAATGCGCGCCGCTTCGACAAGGGCGGCGACAACTTCTACGACCAGATTTCAGCCCTGCACAAATCGGTGCGCGGCTCCAGTCCGGACGGCGCGCTGTACTGGCTGTGCCGCATGCTGGACGGCGGCGCTGATCCCAAATACCTGTCGCGCCGGATTGTGCGCATGGCCTGGGAAGACATCGGCCTGGCCGACCCGCGCGCGATGCAGATCGCCAACGACGCCGCCACCACCTATGAGCGGCTGGGTTCGCCGGAGGGCGAGCTGGCGCTGGGCCAGGCCGTCATCTACCTGGCGGTGGCCGCCAAGAGCAACGCCGGCTACAACGCCTTCAACCAGGCCATGGCGTTTGTCAGGAAAGACAAGTCGCGGGAAGTGCCGGTGCACCTGAGGAATGCGCCGACCAAGCTGATGAAGGAACTCGGCTACGGTCACGAGTATCGTTATGCACATGACGAGCCGCATGCCTATGCGGCCGGCGAAACCTACCTGCCCGACGGCATAGGCGATCCCGGCTGGTACCGGCCGGTGCCGCGCGGCGTCGAGTCCAAGATCGGCGAGAAAATGCAGTTCCTGAAAAGCCTGGACGACCAGGCCAACGCCGATAAAGGCTAGGTGCCAAAAGAAAATATGGCGCTGGCCGGGAGCCGGGCCATGCGCGTAACAATCGCCCATCCTTGCAGGCCGGTATTCCCGCGCCCGCCCGCCAGCGCGGTGCGCCATGCACCAAACGTGTGCTCGCCGTGAAGCAATCGCAATGATTGTTTAGCGGATTCTGTAAACATCTTCCTAAAATTTCTCCTGGCGCATTAATACTTGCTCATATGCGTTGCCACTTGAGGCAAAAAAAAGTGCCATTCTTTTTTCGGATTTCCATATTTATTTTTCGTCCCGCAAACAGGAGCAATCGGCTGTATCTTGGCCTCGATATTGCTTCATTCTCGGGATAGCTGTGCCGCGCGCAATCCATGTGGCGCATTTCTGTACAGGCGCCTCGGCCAGGCGCCATGCGAATGTCCAATAAATCCTGAGGTAACAATAGGGCATTGCTGGTTGGAATCGCCGGATGCAAATGGAGAAATGTTCAAATAATTAAATGTTTAATGGCGATTGTGTTGTTTTGTCCCTGTCGTCTTGTTGACGATCGACGCACATTGGTCATACATTTTGGTCTTGGATTGAGTAGAGGAAAAGCGCAATGCACCCTTGCGATGTTTTCCTTTTGCATGGAAAAGCGGCCACGGGCAAAGGCCGGCCGTCTGCATGCAACTGTCAGCATCGTTGAATTTTTCTTGGCTTTGAAAGAAGCATATTGTTAGGAGAGCCACTCATGCCCAAGGTGGAGGCCACGCCGATGCAGTCGCTGTACATGGATCACCATAACTGGCTGGTGGGATGGTTGCGCAGGCGCCTGGGCAATATCGACCACGCTGCGGATATCGCGCAAGACACGTTCGTGCGAGTCTTGCTCAAGCCTGCGATCGAGGTGATCGAAGAGCCGCGCGCCTACCTGACGGTCATCGCCAAGGGCCTGGTGGCCAATGCCTACCGGCGCGAAGCGCTCGAGCGCGCCTACCTGGAAACGCTGGCCCTGCTGCCCGAAGCGCAGGCGCCATCGCAAGAATACCGCGCCATCCTGCTCGAGACACTGTACGAAATCGACGCCATGCTGGACCGCCTGCCGCCCAAAGCGCGCAGCACTTTCCTGCTGTCGCAGCTGGAAGGCCTGACCTACGCCGAGATTGCCGGGCAGCTCAATATTTCGGTCAGGACCGTGAAGCGCCACATGGTGCTGGGTTTTGAACAGTGCCTGATGTTTTCCTTGCCATGACAGAAACCTCGATCAATCCGGCGATCATCCGCGAAGCCGCTACCTGGCTGATGAAACTGCACAGCGACGACGCCACCGAGGCCGACCAGCAAGCCTGGCAGCACTGGCGTTCGCGCAGCCCGGAACACCAGCGCGCGTGGCAGTGCGCGCAACGGCTTACCGATTCATTCAGCGACATCCCGCCAGCGCTGGGCATGCCGGTGCTCGACCGTCCCATGGCATACCCGCAGCGGCGCCGCGCGGCGCTCAAGGCGCTGGCCCTGCTGCTCACTACAGCGCCGGTGGCCTGGCTGGCCGCCAAGCTGCCATGGGAGGATTGGACCGCGGACTACCAGACCGCAACCGGCGAACGCAGCACGATTGCGCTGGCGGACGGCACGCAGCTGGTCCTCAACACCGCCAGTTCGGTCGACGTCAGGTTCGACGGCCGCCAGCGGCTGGTCCAGCTGTACACCGGCGAAGTGCTGGTGACCACCGCCGCCGACAAGATGCTGCCGGCGCGCCCGTTCAGGGTGCAGACGCGGCATGGCATGCTGCGCGCGCTCGGCACCCGTTTCGATGTCAGGCAAGAAGGCATGCGCAGCCATGTGGCGGTGTTTGAAGGAGCCGTCGAGCTGACGCCTTTGAAAGCGCCGGCCGTCGTGGTGCAGGCCGGCCAGCAGTGCAGCTTTACCGCGAACCGGGCCGGGCCGGTGCAGGCGGTCGACGACAGCCAGGCGCTATGGTCGCAAGGCGTGCTGTTTGCCGACAAGATGCGCCTGGCCGATTTTGTCGAAGAACTTTCGCGTTACCGCCACGGCAGGCTCAGCTGCGATCCGGCGGTCGCGGACCAGCGCGTCTCGGGCGCTTTCCAGCTGAAGGATACCGACCAGGCGCTGCTCCTGCTCAGCAAGGTGCTGCCGGTGCGGATAGAGAGAGTCACCCAGTACTGGGTCACTGTAAGGGCTGCCTAGGGTGCAAGGGTTTCTGGCAGGAACGGCTGCCGGCCCCGCGCCAGCGCGGTCGACCGAGAAAAAAATTCGCATGCTGCTGTACAGCTCCCGGCGACGGATTTCCGAAACGACGCTGCCGCTGTCGGCGGCCATCCGCATGCATGTGGCGTGCTGTTGCCTGGTCTCGGCCGGCCTGGCTGTGCCGCAGCAGGCGTTGGCGCAAGCGCTGCAGCCGGCAAAGGACTATGCGATCGCCGGCGGCAAGCTGAACCAGGCGCTGGCGGTGTTCGCCGTCAAGGCCGGCATTTCGCTTGCCTACGATGCGGCCCTGGTGCAAGACAAATACAGTCCGGGGCTGGCAGGCCGTTATCCGGTGGCTGAAGGGCTGGCCCGGCTGCTGCACGGCACCGGGCTGGAAGCCGCGGCCAAGGCGGAAGGCGGATACCTGCTGCGGGCGGCAGCGCCGCCGCCGCCCGCGGCTCCCGCCGCGGCCGTGGCTACGGTGGCCCAGAGAGCCGCGGCAAGAGAGGATACGGTCCTGATGGCGATGACGGTCACCGGAACCACGGAGACGCCGGAGCCGGCGCAAGGATTTGCCGCCGCCACCAGCGGCAGCGCCACGCGCAACGATGCGCCGCTGTCCGAGATTGCGCAATCGGTGCAGGTGGTGACCAAGGATGTCATGGCAAGCCAGCAGGCGCAGTCGCTGCTGGATGTCTTGCATGACGTCAGCGGCGTGAATATCAATAACCGTGGCGTGAACTCGGAAGTCTACATCCGCGGGTTTGCCGCGCCATCCCGCATCAACGGCCTGGAGCAGGGGCCTTCTCCCATCGACAACGCCAGTTCGCCGCTGCATACGCCGCTGGCCGCCATCGAACGGATCGACGTGCTGAAGGGCGCCGATTCGATCATCGCCAACGGGCAGATGGAGCCGGGCGGCCTGGTGAACATCGTCACCAAGCGTCCGCAAGCCGCGCCGGTGCGCGAGCTGACAGTGGAGGCCGGCAGCTATGGCCACCAGCGGCTGACGCTCGACCTGGCCGGCGCGCTGTCGGACGACCAGGCATGGACGCACCGGCTGATCCTGTCCGGCAACCGCGATCCGAACGCAACCGGCCGTTACGACAGCGCGCGCGAGGTGTATGCCGCGCCGTCGATCGGTTACCGCCGCGGCGACACCACGGCGGTGGTCGGCCTGAGCTACCAGCGCAACCTGCATGCAAGCAGCGGTTTCGGTCCGCTCGGCGGGGTCGACGACGGCACCCGCAACACCAGCGCCGGCGCCAGCTACGACTGGCAGCAGAAGCTGGGCGGCGGCTGGAGCTGGCAGAGCAAGGGCAATTACATGAAGACCGAGGTCTCCTACCAGGCTTACGATTGCGTGCGAAGTGTTGCGGACAGCGTCGGTTCGGCAATGAGAGACTGTTTGCCGCAGGCAGGAGAGGCGAAATCTTACGGCTGGAATGTCGAGAATAGCGTGCACGGCAGTTTTTTTACCGGCCCGGTAAAACATGCCGTGCTGGCCGGTGTCGCCTTTCACCATAGCTGGCGTGCGGCGCCGCTGATCCAGGTCGGCAATTCCGTGCAGGCTTCCTTGTCGGCCGACAGCTTGCCGGAGGTTTCCCAGTCCGACCTGGCGCCTTGGCAGGGCGGGTCGTCGCAGACTTACCGCACCAACAACTGGTTCTTGCAAGACCAGCTGAGCTGGGAGCGCTGGCATTTCCTGGCCAACCTCGGTTATACCAAGGCCTGGTCCCACAGCATCGATGCGCAGACCGGCGACGACACCGCGCTGCATCCGCGCAGCAAGCCGGTCTACAACATCGGCCTGGCATACCAGTTGACCGACAGCATGATGGTGTACGTCAACCAGCAAAAGAGTTTTGTGCTGCAGGCGCAGGCGTCAGGGCCCGGACCCAACGGCGGCCCAGAGGGAATCTACAATTTTCCGCCGACCGAAGGCAAATCAATCGAAGCGGGATTGAAGCTCAGCCTGTTCGGCGAGCGGCTGCTGCTGACTGCATCGGTATTTCGCGCGACCCATTCCAAAATCCTGTATGGAGAAACCGACGTTGCCGGCGTCACCCGGCTGCTGGGAGCGCTGCCGCCCACTGTCAGCCACGGCGCGGAGCTGGACGTGGCCGGGAGCCCGGCGCCCGGATGGAACCTGATCGCCTCCTATAGCTACACTGGATTCAAGGCCGGGCAGCCATCCGATTTTTCTTTTGCGGTAAACCGCGTGGCGCGCCACCAGGCCAGTTTCTGGAGCACCTACGATCTGCAGAGCCCGGGCTGGCGAGGCTGGGGCTACGGCCTCGGAATGAGCAGCCGCGGCGGCTACCGCAACATCAACGACGCCTACATGGGAGGCCAGTTCAGCACCGACGCCAACCTGCGCTACAGAACCAGGCTGTGGTCGCTGACGCTTGGCGTGAGGAACATCTTCGATCGCAGGCTGTATGGCAGCTTCGCCAGCATTCCGGAAGGCAGCGGCTTTGAACAGGGACGCACCATCGTGCTGACCGGCCGCTACAATTTCTGAGCTCGGCAGGCCTTGGCCTTTTTTCCTGTTTCGCGGGGCAAGCAAGTAAGGGTGCTTTAGCGATGAACGGACAAGAGACTACACGGCATGGCCTTCCAAAACGCACGATATGCGGCTGTCACAGCATGCGGTTTGCTGCTCGCGGCAGCGCTGTCCCTGTGGGCGGCCAGCGCAGCGTCGGCGCCGAACGCCGACGCTGGAGCAGGGCGCAGCTACGCCATCACCGCCGGACCGCTGAGCCAGAAGCTGGCCCTGTTTGCCGCGACGGCAGGCATCTCGATCATCTATGAACCGGAGTCGGTGCGCAACAAATGCAGTCCGGGCCTGGCAGGGGATTTTCCGCTTACCGAAGCATTCGCCAGGTTATTGCGAGGCACCGGCCTGGAAAGTGTGGCGAAAGCGGAGCAGGGATACCTGTTGCGCGGGACAGGACAGGCGCCTGCGCGCGTTTCGCCATATCGCTATGAAACGCCGACTGCAATGCCGGCCGAGGCTCGGCCGCCTGAATAGGCGGCAAGTCTTGCCGGGGATCGACCGTCGTTGCATCGTCCCCGGCATGGCTCGTCGCCTTGCAGTGCTATTTCTCCTGCGCCGGCATGATTGTCAGGTTTTCCCCTTGCGGTGTGCGCATGGCCTTGCCGGCAGCTTTCTTCAGCGGCTTGGCGTTGCCCACGGTGACGGGAATCGAGACTGCCCGGGTGCGGTCGCCAATCGTGACGAATACATTCAGGTCGTACACGCCGTCAGCCGCTGCTCGCACATTCGGCGTATCGGTGGCGATCCCTTGCTGGTTGCTGACCAGCGTAGCGGTGCCGAGAGTGACGAGCGACAAGCCGTCGTTGCCGCGGTATTCCACCTGCAGGGTGGTATTCGGCTGGCCGGTCTTGAATTGCAGCTGCACCGGCAACGTGACGTTCTTGCCGGTGGCGGCGCCGGATATCAATTCAACGCTGACCGGCGCGCCGATTTTACCTTCCGGCTCCCGGCTTTTCGCGGCTGGCTTGCCAGGATCGGCAGGCTGGAGCGGTTTGGCGGCACTGTATTGCGCTTGGCAGGCGAGGGCGGCAAAAACCAGCATGCCGTTGCCCAGGATATTTTTGATGGTCATGAATGTTCTCGCTTTCATTTGACTTGGGTGAGCAGGAGCTTGAAGCATCCTGGAGCATCGCCCACGGTGGTCAGCCAGGCGGTGTAGTCATTTTGCGCCGGCAGGTCGTAGTTTGCATAATAAGTGCCGGGTTGGGCCGGATCTTCGGTGAGCTGATTCTTGACCGTATCGCCGGCCAGCTCCGCGCCCTTGCTGTAGAGCTGGAGGTAAGGCGCCAGGCCTTGGTCGGGAACGATGCGCAGCCGGTATTTGCCTTTTTCCGCGACGTTGAAACGCAAGTAGCGATAGATGCCGAGCTTATTGTAATTGTTGCCCGCGTCGTACGCCGTCGTGTTGCAGGCCGTGCTTTCCTTGCCGGTTGTCCGGGCCGCGGTTTGCAGGCCGACATCAAGCAGGCTGTAGACCGGCAGCACAAAATCCTTGTTGGCCGCAACAATCGACGGCGGCAGGACTGTCTGCCCGGCGCCGAACATGTCCAGGCCGTCCTTGTTGACCGTATTGACCTCGCTCAGCAAGCTGTCCAGCGTGGCTTGGCCGGCGCCATTGATTTTCCCGCGCAGCGAGGTCGCGAATGAAAACAGGCTGGTGAAAGCCGGCGATGTCTTCTGGGCCGCCATGGCCTGGTAGATGGGACCGAAACCGATGTCGGGCGACTGGTGCAGGCGATACAGCACGGACTGCACCGCGGTTTCGCTGAACCAGGCTTTCGGATCATCGGCCGGGATGTCGTCGACCTTGAAGACTACCGCGCGCTTGCCCTGGCCCTTGCCGTTGGTGTCGACGTACATCGGATCGTTGCGCGCCATGCTGGAAAACGAATTGCCCCAGCCTTCGCTGAACGCCAGGCGCATGTCGAGCAGGTCGCCCTGTCCGTGCTGGCCGCCGGTGCTGTCGTCGCGCGAGAAGCTGGCCTGGAAATAGTGTCCCCATTCATGCGCAATCACGCCGGCGTCGTATTCGTCGGTATCGACGTCTTCCTGGCCAAGGATATGCAAGCCCTTGGAATAGGATTTGCCTTTCTCGCTGCCGAAATAAGTGCCGTCGGTGTCACCCGGGCTCCAGAACACGTTAAGGGGCGGGAAAACCAGGTTTTTATCGGCTTCCAATACCTTGTGGCTGGCGTTGTAGACCGTGTCAAGGATTGCGAACGGCCCGGCTGTGCGCGAGGTTGCGTAGGCCGATTTTGCGACGTCCCATCCCGACGCGGCGTTCAAGTCATGCGTGCTGGCCTGTTTGCCGCTGTTGAAGGCGGCGCTTTCCATGGCAAACAGCGAGGCGCCGTTGGCCGAGGCGCCGTAGCCGGCCGACGAGTGGTCGCGGACCGCGAAATTCCAGCTGGGTCCCGCGGAGGCGGCGCTGGTGTGCAGCATTTGCGCTTTTGCGCGCACGCGGACGGCGGTATTGAGAGGCGCCTGGAACACATAGCTGCCCTGGGCGTCGGTTTCGGCCGACAGCAATGTCTTGCCGGTCTTGTCGTCAATCAGTTCGACCACGATCTTGCGGGCCGGTTTTTTTACGGTTTTTGCATAGTCGAGCTTGGCTTGCCAGCGCCCTTGCAGGTCCTTGCTGGCGACCGCGGGTACGAAATCGTAGGTGATTTTGCCGGAGATGGCGGCCGTGGTTGCCGCGCCCTGGTTCTGTTTTGCCAGGACATCGGCTGTTCCTGCGTTGCTGCCGTCGCCGCAACCGGCAACCAGGAATAGCGCGGCAAGCGAGGCCGCCAGCTTGCCTCTCGGTTGAATATGTTCTGTCATGTCTATCCTTGATAGTTAAAAGAATCGTTCATTTCAACTGCCGGCGCTTTGCCGCCGGATTCAAAGACGTGTCTCGCCGGATCTGGCAATTCCCTGTTTCTGCACATGCGCATGACTCCTTATTGGTAGTTGAGAAGCGGGCAGTCGGTCGCCGTGGAATTTGTCTTGTGGAGGATTACCCCGGCAGGCCTTGTTAACCTGCCCCGCGAGATAAAAAAAGGGGCCAGGTCTAAGCGTGATGTCGTTCAGTTAAGGCCGCCCTGGCTCCGGGCTCCTGTCTCGGTGACCCCAGCTCCGCACCCCGGTCTAGGCGACCCCAGCTCCGCACCCCGTCATTCCCGCGAACGCGGGAATCCAGGTTGCTGAGTATGGTGGCGAAAATGGATTCCCGCGTTCGCGGGAATGACGGGGTCGCCTAGACGGGGTCGCCTAGACGGGGCGGCCATCCGTGGAGGCGCCTAGACGGGGTCGCCTAGGCCGGGGCGCGGAGCAGGGGCGGCCATCCGCGGGGTCGCCTAGACGAAGCTGCCGCTACGTCACACCATTCGGCCCCTAACTGAACTGCATTACAGGCCTAAGCGGTTTTTTTGCAAAGCCGCCTGGTAACCATCGTGCGACAGCGTGGCCTCTTTTTGATTTTCGACGGGCATCTCTAACAGGAGCGCTACAGCGCCGGATTTCACATAAGGGGGAGCGTATGAAGTACAAGCTGTTGCTGGCCGTCTTGGGAGTGTTGAGCATGGAAGGGCTGGCGCCGCATGCCCGTGCGATGGACATGCATGTGCATGGGAACCAGGTGTTCTTGTCGGGCGACGTGGTGTTTTCGGATGGTTATGTGCTGGCCGACTACCTGGCCCGCTTGCGCGCCCAGGGACGCACCATCGATACGCTGGTGATGCGCAATTCGAACGGCGGCTCGGTGGCGGGCGGTTATGACATTGGCGACCTGGCGCGGCGCCAGGGCCTGAAGACCGTCGTTTCCGGCTACTGCATTTCGGCCTGCACCATGATGTTTGCCGGCGGCGCCGTGCGTGCTTTTTCCAACCTCGACCAGCCTAATCCCGCCGATATCGGCACCGGCCATTTCCTTGGCATCCACGGCATGACCGCCGGCGACGGCAAGAGCTATGCGGATTCCAGCCGGCCCACGCCGTTCTACCAGTACTTCCTGAAAGCGATCGCCAACGGCAACCTCGGCGCCACCGACGCCCAGCTGCTGGACGACGCGTTCAGCGACCACGGCAGCGCGTATGCCCGGTTGTTCGATCCGGCCGCCGGCGTCAATCCGTCCGTGTTCTGGTGCCATCCGGACTGCGCCAACCCGAAACAATACAAGGCCTATCCAAAGGACGATGCCTACAATACCGGATTCGTCACCCAGCGCACGCCCGAAACGACCACGGATGCGGTAACGCTGACCGGCCAGACGCTGAGCGGCAACATCAATCCGAACTACGCCAACAAGTATGACCCCGCCGCCAAAAAAATGGATACGACACTGGTCGGCTGGCTGGCGAACTGGAATCTCCTGGGAGCCTACCTGCCCAAGGGATCCGCTCCGGTCCTGTCAAACGTGCCGTACCTGATCGACCTGGTCGATCAAGAGCGGAGCGTATATAACGCGATGAGTCCCGCCGACCGGGTAAAGGCGCTCACGCAGGGCTTGAACGCCGTCTACAACGATCCCAGCCAATATGATCCCGAGGAGGCCAAGAGCCAGCGCGCCGACCCGAATTCAGACTTCAACAAGGCCATTCGCGCCTTCGTAAAATACAGCAACGCGCCGCTGATCAACACCTCGGGCATATCGACCGGCGACTCATTCGGTTTCATGACGCTGGTGAATTCTCAATGGACCCTGCCGGCGGGCATACATACCGCGATGGATGCGCTGGTGATGCGGGACAGCAGCCTGCGCCTGCGCGGCGGCGTCATTGATATCCCGGTCAATACGCTGGCCGGCCGCAGCATGGTGGAGGGAGAAGGCCGGCTTGGCGAATCCCAGCTGTGGGCGCGCATGAATTTCATGGATTCCGCAGTCTTGCACCCGACCGGGAAGGGAATCGACTGGATCGGCAATCCCCGATTGAATGATCGCTCGGCACTAGCCTTCGATATAACGCCCAATCAGGCCGGGCAGCCTGCCTTTTTGCGATTCGGTTTGTACGATGGCGGCAGCTATACCTCCACCAGCGGATTGAGCATCCGTTCCAAAACCGCCCAGCTTGCCCTGCACGTCACGCCCGGTTTTTACCGCGCAGCTGAATCGTATGCGCTGGTTGCTTATTCTTCCGACTTTTCCAGCCAGCTGCAACAAGCGGTAAAGAACGGCAAGGCCCCGGCGGACGTTAGCATCGTGATCAACCGCTTCGCCCACCTGGTCCGCGCCGACGCCCAAGGCCAGCCTGTCGCCGGCTACGATGTCGATCCCGCCAAGGATGCCTTCCATCCTTTCGACGACTCGCTGATCAGCTTTCGCGTATCGCAAAGGAATGACGGCATTTCACTCAGCGCCAACGAGGCATTCCTCAATAATCAGACATTCTGCAACCGCGCCAGCTGCGGTTTAGGTACGGTCCTCAGCAACGCTTCCATGCAAAGCGGGTCCGCGCAGGCAGCACTGCTGGGCGCACTGCAGTTTTCCAGCAACGCCCAGGCTGCGCAAGCCCGGCAACAGATCGAAGGCGCCGGTTACGCCGCCCAGCGGACCGCGTTGCTGTACCTGGTCAATGACTTCGGCACGGCGCTGACCCAGCACCTGCGTTCTACCGACCGCGCCGCAGAACGGCAGGGCACGGCCGCGATCGCTGCGGCGATGCCGCTCAATTCAGGCGGACCCGGCCACACGGTCGACACTGCCGGCATGCTGAATTACCTGGTCGGCAGCGATGATTCCACGGCGAAACCGGAGCAGCCGGCGAGCGATGTCAATCTCTGGGGGCGCGTGTTCGGCCACTACGGCCACCTGAGTGGACAAGACCGGATGTCGGCCTGGCGGCAAGACAGCGCCGGACTGGTCCTGGGCTTGGACCGGCGCGCCGGCGAACAGCTGACCTGGGGTGGGGCCATCGGTTACGGCACGCTTTCGGTGAACGGCGTCGGCAACGGCTATCGCGGACAAAGCAACGCCATCGACGGCCGCCTTTACCTGCGCTACGCAAGCGACCGCCATTACCTGGATGCATTTGCCGCAGCGACCCATCTGACCAGCACCGCCACGCGTTCGGTCGACCTCGGCACCTCGCAATTGCCGTTTTCCGCGCAAGCCCAGGCGCGTTATGCCGGCAACGCCCTGTCGCTGCACGTGGAGCACGGCTGGACGTTGCAAGACCAGCGTGGATGGATATGGCAGCCGATCCTGCCGGCGGTCGACGTGGTGCGTTTGCCGAGCGTCGATTTCCGCGACCAGGCCACCGATCCCGGCATCGCACTGTCGGTGCATGCCGACCAGGTGTTCGATACCCGGGTCGGCGCCGGATTACAGGTGGCCAAGACTTTCACGCTGGCTTCGAAAGATTCCGTGCAGCCCGTCAACTGGACGCCGCACGTACGGATCCTGGCGCAGCGCGCGTTCGGCAACCGCGAAGGATATTTCACCAACCATTTCGCCAATGCTTACGAAGCGGGCGCATTCGAGGTGCGTGGCCCGCAGGTCGGGCCCAACCATCTCCAGCTCAAGCTGGGAGTGGTGGCGCACCAGGCCGGCGCCTGGGCTTTGCTGGCCGACTATACCGGCGACATTGCAGCGCATGGCCAGGACCATGGATTGAGCGTGGGGGCGCGCTACAGCTGGTAAAGATGAATGCGCAATGCGGCCGGCGCAACAGAAGCCGTGTTTAGCGCCGGCTGCTAAAAAAGTTTCAGCCTTGGCCCGGGCACGGCTCCGCGCAAGCGGTCAGTGTCCGCAGGATTAGTCGGCGAGTGCCTGCACATGCAAAACCCCGACAACCGGCAGCAATACAGCCTTATGGCGTCTCCCTTTTTTGCGTGGCCGGTACCCCCTCAAATTGTTGCACGGCAGATATGCATGGCGTGGATTGCAGGATCCGGCAACCCTTGCCGCATCGTTGTTCATGAATCATCGGGCCGCAACGTGGCCCTTTTTTCATTCTGGAGGGGCAAGTCCAGTAGAGATGCTCCGATAGCCGGCGCCATGCAACGTGGCCGGACGGCAGGGCAGGGTTTGTTTGATGTTTTTTGAAAGAGATGGGCAATGGGCACATATCTACAGCGCACGGACCGCCTGGCATTGGTCACCGAAGCAGCCGCGAACGCCACCGGCAAGCGGTTTTGTGCGCATCACCAGGGCGAGGTGGCCGCTACCGAGGGAAGTTTCATCGAGTGCAGCAAGACCCGGCGCTGGATCTGCTACCGCTGCCAGGAAAACCGCCGGCGCCAGCGCCAGGCCCTGGAAAAGCGCGGCAAATAGGAGCGGCACGAGGCTGTCATTTGTAATGAAATTAAGAAATGCACAATGGGAAAAGCTGGAACCGCTGATGACGGGGAAGGTCGGCGACAGCGGCGCCAGGGCGCGCAATAACCGCCTGTTTGTCGAGGCTGTCTTGTGGGTTTCGGGCGGGCAGCGGCTCTGGCACGATTTGCCGCCCCGGTTCGGCAAGTGGAACACCACCTACATGCGCTTCGTGCGCTGGAACAAAAACGCGGTCTGGCATCGCCTGGCGATGCAAATGCGCGACGACCAAGAGCTATGCGCAATGCTTGAACACATCGCTGCCTATGGCGATGCGTGGAGCACGAGGATCGCACACCGGTCCCAGAGGGCCGATAGCCGCGGCAGCTTTGACGCGGCCATGAAGCAGGTCGGCGGCGCCAGGCGGGCGCTGTCGGCAGAAGACGATTCGACCTTGCACTGGCTGCGCCTGGTGAGCGAATGACATTTGGAGCAGGATAGGAGATATCCTGCAAGCGAAACCGTCGGTTCAATCCAGCCAAATAATTTATCTTTTTGCCGTTTCGCGTATTGCCGTGAGGCACAATCTGCTAGCATCCCAAACTCGACATGCGCAGATAAAGCTGCCGCAAAACCGGTGCGTAAACCGCAGCAGCGCTACAAGGAACAACAAGATAATTCCCTGCCGCGACGCATAGAACAGGTAGCCAAGCCATCATCATGAATCAATCTCTTGAGTCAATTTGCGCCGGCAGGGCGATCGGCGCCATGTTCTTCAGCATCTTCGGCGGCGTCTGGCTTTGTTTTTGGGTCTACCTGGCATTCGCTGGCCGTCCGCTTTTCATTGCCATCGTAGCGGTGCTGGCGATGATTCTGGCCGGATTTTCCTATCGCCGTTATCGCCGCCACAGGCTGGCGCGCGCAGCCGAGGCGGCTTTGCCTTCGCGCCGCAGGGCCAGCCGCATTTTCAACATCGCCAATACGGTCCAGTGGATAGCGATTTTTGTGGCAGTGCAAGTGCTGGCGCATTTTGGATTGTCCGGCTGGATCGTTCCGGCCATCATCTTCATCGTCGGCCTGCATTTTCTGCCGTTGGCCTATGCGCTTGCGTGGCGGCCTCACTACATGACCGGGGGCGCGCTGATGCTGCTCGCTGTCGTTTATCCATTGCTGGCGCCAGCCGGCCCGGCCAGTCCGGTTGGGTGCCTGGGGGCCGGGCTGATTTTATGGATCAGCGCGCTTTGGGCCTTGATGGCGGATTCCGTCAGCGTCCGCGCGTGAGATTACAGGTAGCCGTGCATAAAATTCGGCGATACCGCTGCTGAATGCAGCAGGTTGACGGCATGGTAGATGCCGAAGATGGGCAGGCCGGTGGCGGCCTGCACCGCGCTTGCGTATGGCTGCAGGTTGGTGCATTCGAACAGCAAGGCTCCCAGGTCGGGCGCTTCGGCCTGCATCGCCAGGCAAGCCGCCACGACGTCGTGCCTGATCTGGTCTACATCGAGCGCGTAATCGGGATCGTTGCCGGCGCCCAGGATGATCCCGAAAGACGGGCTAGACTGCATGCCCCTGACCAGCAGCCGCCAGCCCGGCTCGATGCCGGCGGCGCGCAGGTGGTCGTCCGACAGGTTGTGCGCATCCGCGGTAAGCACGCCGATGCTGCGTTTGGGGCCGAGCATGCGCCGCAGCAGCGGGACCAGGAACAGGCTTGAGGTAATCACCGGCACGCTGACCGCCTCGGCAATTTCATCCTGGACTACCGTCAGGAAACCGCAGCTGGTAGTGATGGCGCGCACGCCATCGCGCTCCAGCTCCCTGGCCGCTTCGATAAACGACGGCAGCAGCGCGCGTGCGCGGTCGGGAGCGGCGACGATCTGTTCCGGGCTGGCGCCGGGCACGACCTTGTAGCGCACCGGGAAGCCGAAGGTGGTGGCGTTGCCGATATCGCCTGGAATGCGCGGGAATTTCGTATCCAGCACCAGGATGCCGACACTTTCCCCGTAGATGGCGCGTCCGCCGCGAACGATCATGATATCTCCCAGATTGAATGTTAACCGGCCCTAGAACCGCGTCACCGAATAAGGCGCCGGATCGACCACGGTTGGCCGCCCCGATATGAGGTCGGCCACCAGCCGGCCGGAAACCGGTCCCGACGCCAGGCCGACATGGCCATGCCCGAAAGCGTGGATCACGTCCTGGCAGCCGGAGGCCGGTCCCAGCACCGGACGGCCATCGGCGGTGGACGGCCGGTGGCCCATCCAGCGCTGGACGGCGGTTGTCCCGATCGACGCCGCGAGCGCCGGATAGGTTGCCGCGGCGTGGCGCAGCAAGGTGTCGGCGCGGCGCCAGTCCGGCTCCGCCTGCAGTTTCGTCAGCTCTACCTGGCCGGCGATGCGCAGGCCGGCCAGGGTCGATGTATTGCCGGTCTTGGCGTCGGCCGGCATGACCGGCAACGCCAGTTCGACCGGCGGATTTTCCAGGACGATGTGATAACCGCGCTCGCTTTCCATGCAGACCTTGTCGCCCGCCGATCTGGCCAGTGGTTTGGAGTGAATGCCGGCGGCGATGACGGCGCGTTCGCAGGCGAGCTCGCCGCGGTCGGTGAGGACGGCGCGCAGGCGGCCGCCCTGCAGGCTGAACCCGGTCGCCCTGGCGCGCTGCAGGGTGGCTCCCCGGGCTTGCGCATGGCGCACCAGCGCTGCCACATAGGCGCCCGGATCGGTGCAGTTGGCGCCTTGCTCGACCAGGATGGCGAATTGATAGCGGTGGTCAAGCGCGGGAACCAGTGCGCGTATCGCCGGCGCCTCCAGTTCTTTCCAGCTCACCCGGTTATCGCGCCGCAAGCGCCAGGCCAGCGCTTCCGCTTCGAAGGCGGCGCGGTCGGGATAGGCATACAGCAGGCCGTTGCTCACGATCAGCTGCGGCACGCCGGCTTCCTGCGCCAGTGCGCGGTGCCGCGCCGGCGCGTCGTGCAGCAGGGCGGACAGGGCGCGCGCGGTGGCTTCGACCCGGATCACGCTGGCGCCGGCCCAGACGAACCTGATCAGCCAGGGCAGCAGCGACGGCAGGGCGCTCCAGCGGATGGTCAAGGGACTGTTTTTATCGAAAAGATAGCCGGGCAGTTTTTTCCACAGGCCGGGCATCGACATCGGCACCACCGAAGCCGGGCTCAGCCATGCAGCGTTGCCGTAGCTGGCGGCTTGCGTCCCGCCCGGTTCGCCTGGATCAAGCAGGGTGACATGGTGGCCGTCGCGCAGCAGTTCGATGGCGCAGGCAGCGCCGACAATGCCGGCGCCGATCACCACCACGCGCAAGGGGGTGGGCAGCTTCGCGGGCCGGCTCTCAATCGGATTCAAGCTGTTTCCTTGGAGGCAGGCGCGGCATTCAATGCCCGCTGTTCTTGAAGCGCGACAGGAAGCTGCGTGTCGCTTCCTGCGCCGGATTGCCGATGACGATAGCGGGCGGTCCTGATTCGACCACGACGCCGTCGCGCATGAAAATCACCTGGTCGGCCACTTCCCTGGCAAACGCGATTTCATGCGTCACCAGGATCATGGTCATACCATCCGCCGCCAGCGACCGGATGACGTTCAGCACTTCGCCCACCAGTTCCGGATCGAGCGCGGAAGTGGCTTCGTCGAACAGCATCACGTCGGGTTTCATGGCCAGCGCCCGGGCAATCGCGACGCGCTGCTTTTGTCCGCCCGACAGCATGCCTGGATAGGCATCCGCGCGATCGCTCAGGCCGACGCGCTGCAGCAGGGCGTCGGCCGTGGCGCGCGCTTCCTGTTTCGGCGTCTTCAGCACCGTCACCATGCCTTCCATCACATTCTGCTGCACGGTCATGTGCGGAAACAGGTTGAAGTGCTGGAACACCATGCCGGTCTTGGCGCGGAATTTCGCCAGGTCGCGCGCTTTCGGCAGCGCCGTCTGCTTGCCGTCGAAGACGATCGACTGGCCGCCGACGTCGACCACGCCGGAGTCGGGGACAGTGAGCAGGTTGATGCAGCGTAGCAAGGTCGACTTGCCGGAGCCGGAGGGGCCGATCATCGCGACCACCGAACCCTTGCCGACCTGCAGGGAGATGTCTTTCAGGACAACGTTGTCGCCGAAACATTTCTTCAGGTTGCGGATGGAAATCATTGCGCCGTCCATGGTCAGGCCTCCCGTCCGTCGGACATTTTTACTTCAAGCCGCTTGGCGAGGATCGTTGCCGGCAGCAAGATGATGAAATACAGGACGGCGATCAGCGAGTAGATTTCCAGCGGGCGGTAGGTGTCGTGGGCGATGATCTGGCCCTGGTAGAGCAGGTCGGGCACCGCCAGCACCGAGAGCAGCGAGGTGTTCTTCAACTGCATGATGGACTGGCTGACCAGCGGCGGCGTCATGCGCTTGAATGCTTGCGGCAGCACCACGCGCCGCATCAGCTGGAGCTGGGTCATGCCCAACGCCATGCCGGCTTCCGACTGGCCGGGATCGATGGAGATCACGCCGCCGCGGATGATTTCGGAATAGAAGGCGCCGCCGTACAGGGTCAACGACAGCACCGCCGCCATGCCTGGCGTCAGTTCGATCCCGGTCAGGATCGGCAGCGCGTAATAGAACCAGATCAGCTGCACCAGCACCGGCGTGCACCTGAACAGCTCCACGTAGGCCCGGAACGGTCCCGATATCCATGGCTTCGGCGACAGCCGGCACAAACCTGTGACCAGGCCGACCAGCAATCCCAGCACGACGACGATGACGGTGTAGCCTAAGGTGTAGCCAAAGCCGACGAAAATGATGTTCCTGTACTGCCAAAGCGTATGGAAATCCCACTGATACATGCCGGCCTCACAGCTTAAAAGTGAACCTGGGGTGGAAAAGCGGTCGGAGGTACGCCGACCAGCGTTTGCATATTGGAAATGATGGTGCTTTTCACTTTGCCTGAGGCCCTGGCTTCTTCCAGCCAGGCATTCACCGATTTGGTGAAGGCCTGGTCGGTCTGCTTGCGGATGCCGACATTGGTCGGGTTGGTTTCATCGGGAGACGGAAATACGATATGGCCGACGTTCGGCAGCTTGGTCAGCAAGGCGGTCGACAGGAGGATCACCAGCACCTGGCAATCGACGCGGCCGGATTGGAGCGCCATGGTGGCGGCGGCCGAGGTTTCAAACCGCAGCACGGTCGCTTTCGGCAATATCCTGGTGACCAGCTGGTCGTGGCTGGAGCCGACGTCCACCGCGACCTTGACGGCAGGCGAATTGAGCTGCTCCCAGCGTTCAAAATTAAACCCCTTGCGGGCGACCACCGTGTTGTAGTTCTGGAAAATCGGAGCGGAAAAATCGACCACTTCGCGCCGCGCCGGCGTGGGCGCCATGCCGAGCTGGCAATCGATCTTGTTGGTCTGCACATCGAGCACGGCGTTGCCCCAGGTTGTTTCCACCCACTCGGCCTCGACCTTGAGATACTTGGCAAGGTCGCGCCCCAGGTCCACCATGAAGCCCTTCCATTCGCCGCTTGCCAGGTCCTTGGTGAAATACGGCGAAGCGCCGTTGATGGCGCCCATGCGCAGCTTGCCGGTGCGCTTGATCCTGGCGGCGGTCGATTCCGGTTCCTGGGAAAACGCCGGACCGACTGCAGCCAGCGAGCCGATGGCAATGGTCTGGGCGATGAAATTGCGTCGATTGATTTGCATGTCTGCCTTCTGAAAGAGGAGTGGCTGGAAAGAGTGCATCTGAAAACGGCGTATCTGAAAATACCCCGTTTGCAGCTGAAAGTCATCCGAAAATGCGCTTGCCGCCCCGCATCCGTAAGCAAGATCAAGGCCCGTCGCCGCCGGCACGGCCGGCGCGCCTTCTCATTCTTGTTTTATCCGTGTACTAAGATAATCTGAAAAAGATCCTTGACTCAAATTATAGTGTGACTATAATTTCCGACGCCTTACCGGCGGCGCAGCTGTAATGCCAGCAGCGCTGAAGCTGAATATTAAAAAGTTACTCTTGGACCAACGCCGTGCGTTGTCCGATTCGGAAGTAATAAATACGAAATACGACCAGGTACAGGCCGGAGACAGAATCAATGGAAATGCCACAGCTGGGGAGCTCGATCCGCGCGCGGCGCCATGCCATCAAGAAGACGCTGGTGCAGGTCGCGGCCGAAACCGGCTTGACCGCGGGCTTCATTTCGCAGCTTGAGCGCGGCCAGACCAGTCCTTCCATCACCTCGCTGGTGGTGATCGCCAAGGCGCTCGGCGTGGCGATCGGCGACCTGATCAAACAACCTGTGCAATTGCGGCCGGATACCTACCGCAGCCAGCGGCAGCCGTACTCGGTGGCCAGCGGCCGCGTCAAGTACGAACGGCTGTCGACGATATTCCCCGGCAGCCAGGTGCATTCGGTGAAATTCACCATGCCGGCCGGCTACAAATCGGAAATGGTGTCGCACGAAGGCGATGAAATGATCTTCGTGCTGAGCGGCCAGGTCGGCTATACGGTAGGTAAGGACAGTTATGTGCTGAATGTCGGCGACAGCCTGCATTTCGACGCCAATATCCCGCACAGCATCGAATCGCTGCCGCACGAGAACCAGGCGGCGGAAGTGATCTGGGTCGGCACCGTGGCGCTGTTCGACGGTCCGCAATCGGCGGCGTGCCAGGAACAGGAACGGTTATTGCGCGGCACCGAATTTTTTTGAAGCGCAGGGCAAGCCTGTGGCATGGTTTTTGCAATTGCAAAATGACATATTGCCCGGCCGCAGGCGCCTGACACGAGGCCGGCAACGACGCCGGTCATGACAGCGGAATGGAGTGACGATGTACCCAGAACCAATCAAGCAGATGTCCGATGCCGTGCAGGCACGAGGCCGCCATGTTTAAGCCGGCCGTCTACAGCCGGCGCCGGCAGCAGCTGAAACAGCGGTTTTCCTCCGGCCTGCTGCTGTTGCCGGGCAATGCCGACGTCTCCATGAATTACCTGCATAACCATTACTGGTTCCGCCAGGATTCGTCGTTTTCCTATTTCTTCGGCCTCGACCAGCCGGACCTGGCGGCGCTGATCGATATCGACGCCGGCAGCGAGATGCTGTTCGGCGACGATCCAAGCCTGGACGACGTGATCTGGATCGGGCCGCAAACTTCTTCTTTTGCGCAGCGCGCCGAAACGGTCGGCGTCGCCGCGACGCAGCCGTACCGGCAACTGGCCGACGTGCTGGCGCAGGCGCGCCGCCAGGGCCGCGCCATCCACTACCTGCCGCCTTATCGCGGCGAAACCGTGCTCGAACTGGCGCGCCTGCTCGATTGCACTGCCGAACAATGCAAGGCCGGCGCTTCCGAAAGCCTGATGGCGGCCGTGATCGCCTTGCGCGAAATCAAGGGCGACGAGGAAATCGCGGAAATAGAAAACGCCCTGGGCGTCACGCGCGACATGCACCTCGCTGCCATGCGGCAAGCCAAGGCTGGCGCCTATGAATACCAGGTGGTGGCGGCGATGGAAGGCATCATGCGCAGCCACGACCTGCAGAACGCCTACCCGATGATTTTTTCCCGCAGCGGCGAAATCCTGCATAACCGCGACCACAAGAATCTTTTGCAGGCGGGCGACCTGGTGGTCAACGATTCCGGCGCCTCCAGCGCCTTGGGCTACGCCAGCGATATCACGCGCACCTTTCCGGTCGGCGGCCGCTTCAGCGAACGCCAGCGCCGCCTGTACGACATCGTGCTGGGCGCGCAGCAATGCGCCATCGACGCCATGCGGCCGGGAGTCTCTTATCTGGAAGTGCACAAGCTGGCGGCCCGCCACATGGCGGCGGCCATGTCGGCGCTCGGGTTTTTCAACGGCACGCCGGAGCAGGTGGTGGAGTCTGGCGCCTACGCCATCTGTTTCCCGCACGGCCTGGGCCATCAGCTGGGGCTGGACGTGCACGACATGGAAGGCCTGGGCGAGACCCGGGTCGGCTACGACGCCAGCGTCAGCCGCAGCGAACTGTTCGGCTTGCGCAACCTGCGCCTGGCCAAGCCGCTGCAGGCGGGCATGGTGGTGACGGTGGAGCCGGGCATGTATTTCATCCCGGCCCTGATCCAGCGCTGGCAGGCGGAAGGGCGCCACAGCGACTTGATCAACTATGGCAAATTCGTCGAGCACATGGATTTCGGCGGCATCCGCATCGAAGACGATGTGCTGGTGACCGCATCCGGGGCGCGGGTGCTGGGCCCGGCCATTCCTAAAACCTGCGCCGAGATCGAAGCGCTGATGGCGGCATGAAGGTGCTAGGAACTTGCCGGCATGCGTTGTACATTGCGCTTGTGTTCCTCTTGTGAATTATTGTTAAATACACCAGTTTCACCATAACCTTAAGGAAAGAGACCTATGATGAAAAGAAAACTGATCGCCAAGGCGGCGCTGCTGGCTGTCCTGTGTGCCACCGCCGGTTATGCGGCCGCGGCCAAGACGCTGGTGTTCTGCTCGGAAGGCAGCCCGGAGGGTTTTAACCCGCAGCTGTTCACCACCGGCACCACCTTCGATGCGTCGTCGGTGCCGATGTACAACCGCCTGGTCGAATTCGAACTGGGCACCACCAAGCCGATCCCGGGCCTGGCTGAATCGTGGACCGTGTCGGAAGACGGCCTGACTTACACCTTCAAGCTGCGCAAGGGCGTCAAGTTCCACAGCAGCGCCAAGTTCAAGCCGACCCGCGATTTCAACGCCGACGACGTGCTGTTCTCGTTCAACCGCATGGGCGACCCCAGCCACCCGTACCACAAGCTGGCCGCCGGCCAGAGCTTCGGCTACTACCTGGACATGGGCATGGACAAGATCATCGACAAGGTGGAAAAGGTCGACGACAACACCGTGGTGTTCAAGCTGAAGCATCCTGAAGCGCCGTTCATCGCCGACCTCGGCATGGATTTCGCATCGATCCTGTCGGCCGAATATGCCGACAACATGAAGAAAGCCGGCACGCCTGAAGTGATCGACCGCGAGCCGATCGGCACCGGACCGTTCCAGTTCGTGTCCTATCAAAAAGACGCGGTGATCCGTTACAAGGCCAACGACGCTTTCTGGGGCGGCCGGCCCAAGCTGGACAACCTGATCTACGCCATCACCCCCGATGCTTCGGTGCGTTACGCCAAGCTCAAGGCCAACGAATGCCAGGTCATGGCGTACCCGAAACCGGCCGACATCGAATTGATGAAAGCCGATCCGGCCGTCACCATGATGACCAAGCCGGGCTTGAACATCGGCTACATCTCGTTCAATGTCGAGAAAAAGCCGTTCGACAACAAGCTGGTGCGCCAGGCGCTGAACATGGCGGTCGACAAGCAGACCATCCTCAAGACCGTCTACCAGGGCGCCGGCCTGTCGGCCAAGAACCCGATCCCGCCGACGCTGTGGGGTTATAACGACAAGATCAAGGATTACACCTACGATCCGGCCAAGGCCAAGGAATTGCTGGCCAAGGCCGGTTATCCGAACGGCGTCGAAGTCGAGATGTGGTACCTGCCGGTCACCCGTCCATACAACCCGGACGGCAAGCGCATGGCCGAGCTGATCCAGGCCGATTGGGCCAAGATCGGCGTCAAGACCAAGCTCACCACCTACGAATGGACCGAATACCTGAAGCGCAGCAAGCAGGGCGACCAGCATTCGATGATGTTCGGCTGGTCCGGCGACAACGGCGATCCTGACAACTTCTTCGCGCCGCTGCTGGGCTGCGAAGGCGTCAAGGGCGGCGGCAACACCGCGCGCTGGTGCAACAAGGACTACGAAGCGCTGATCCAGAAAGCCAAGCTGACGCCGAAGCAGGATGAACGCGCCAAGCTGTATGAACAGGCCCAGGTGATCCTGCATGAAGAAGCGCCATGGATTGAGCTGGCCCACTCGGTGCGCTTCACGCCGGTGCGCAAGGAAGTGATCGGCTTCAAGATGGCGGTGTTCGCGCACCACCACTTCGAGAAGGTCGACCTGGCCAAGTAAGCCGTGGCTGTGGTTTTGTTCTGATTAAGCCGCTCGCTATACGAAGTAGCGAGCGGCTTAAATTTACCGCTGGTATTAGGCAGCGCTGTTGCTGTCATCTTTCATCGAACAGGTAACGCCAATGTTTGGATTTCTCCTGCGCCGTGTCGGTTTGGTCATCCCGACCTTCCTCGGCATCACGCTGCTGGTGTTTTTACTGATACACCTCATACCTGGCAACGCCGTCGAAGCCATGACCGGCGAACGCGGCATGGACCCCGCCCGTTATGCGCAAATGGCGCACGACCTGGGCCTCGACCAGCCGATCTACATGCAATACCTGAATTACCTCGGCAACCTGTTCAAGGGCGACCTGGGCATGTCGATCATGACGCATACATCGGTGATGAGCGAGTTCAAGACGCTGTTTCCGGCGACGCTGGAACTGTCTTTCTGCGCAATACTGTTTGCGCTCATCGTCGGTTTGCCGGCCGGCATACTGGCCGCCTTGAAACGCAACACCGTGCTGGATTACTCGGTGATGGGCGCATCCCTGACCGGTTATTCGATGCCGGTGTTCTGGTGGGCGCTGCTGCTGATCCTGCTGTTTTCCGTGACCCTGGGCTGGACCCCGGTCTCGGGCCGCATCGATATCCTGTTCGACGTGCCGCCGGTGACCGGCTTCATGCTGATCGACAGCCTGCTGTCGGACGATAGCGGCGCCTTCAAATCCGCGCTGTCGCACCTGATCCTTCCCACCATCGCCCTCGGCACCATCCCGCTGGCCGTGATCGCGCGCATGACGCGCTCGGCCATGCTGGAAGTCTTGCGCGAAGATTATGTACGCACCGCGCGCGCCAAAGGGCTGTCGCGGGCGCGGGTGGTGGCGGTGCATGCCTTGCGCAACGCCCTGATCCCGGTGGTGACGGTGGTCGGCCTGCAGGTCGGCACCTTGCTGGCCGGCGCGATCCTGACGGAAACCATCTTTTCCTGGCCCGGCATCGGCAAATGGCTGGTGGCTGCGATCCAGCGCCGCGATTATCCGGTGGTGCAGGGCGGCATCCTGCTGTCGGCGATCACCATCATCCTCGTCAATCTTGCCGTCGACCTGCTGTACGGTGTGATTAACCCACGTATCCGCCATCGCTCATGAACAACCTCAACGCCACGCCCGTCAGTGCGCCGCAAACTGATTCTCCACCGAAGGCAGGCGCCAGCGCGCCGCCGCATCCGCTGCGCGAATTCTGGGGTTATTTCAGCCAGAACCGCGGCGCCGTGATCGGCCTTGCCATCATCATCGTCATGGTGCTGGCCGCCTTGTTCGCCGACGTCATCGCGCCGCACTCGCCGATCGAGCAGTTCCGCCAGTCGACCCTGGTGCCGCCGGCCTGGCAAGCGGGCGGCAGCAGCCAGTTCCTGCTCGGCACCGATCCGGTCGGGCGCGACATGCTGTCGCGCCTGATCCACGGCGTGCGGCTGTCGCTGCTGATCGGCCTGGTGTCGATTTCGCTGTCGCTCACCACCGGCGTGCTGCTGGGCCTGCTGGCCGGTTATTTCCGCGGCCTGGTTGAAATCGCCATCATGCGCCTGATGGATATCATGCTGGCCTTGCCGAGCCTGCTGCTGGCGATCGCCGTGGTCGCCATCCTCGGGCCAGGGCTGATGAATGCGATGTACGCGATTGCGGTCGTGATGCTGCCGCACTATGCGCGGCAGACGCGCGCCGCGGTGATCGGCGAGATGTCGCGCGATTATGTCAGCGCCTCGCGCATTGCCGGCGCCGGCACCTTGCGCATCATGTTCAGCTGCGTCCTGCCCAATTGCCTGGCGCCCTTGATCGTGCAAGCCACGCTCGGTTTCTCTTCCGCCATCCTGGATGCGGCGGCGCTGGGTTTCCTCGGCATGGGCGCGCAGCCGCCGACGCCGGAATGGGGCTCGATGCTGGCCAGCGCCATGGAGTTCATCCAGAGCGCCTGGTGGGTGGTGGCTTTCCCCGGCCTGGCGATCCTGATCTCGGTACTGGCGTTCAACCTGATGGGGGACGGCTTGCGCGACGCGCTCGACCCCAAACTGAAACGATAAGGCAGGACTATGGCACTGTTGGAAATTAAGCAGCTGCGAGTCGAATTCGGCTCGGCAGCATCGCCGTTCACCGCCGTCGACGGCCTCGACCTGAGCATCGAAGCCGGCGAAGTGGTCGGCATCGTCGGCGAATCCGGTTCCGGCAAGAGCGTCACTTCGCTGGCGCTGATGGGGCTGATCGACTACCCGGGCCGGGTCAAGGGCGAGCGCATGGCGTTCGACGGCCGCGACTTGCTGAAGATGCCGGAAAAGGAAAGGCGCGGCATGCTGGGCAAGGACATCGCCATGATCTTCCAGGATCCGATGACCAGCCTCAACCCGTCCTTTACGGTGGCGTACCAGCTGATCGAAACCCTGCGCGTGCACCAGGGCGGCTCCAGCAAGGAATTGCGGGCCAAGGCGCTGGCCTTGCTCAAGCAGGTCGATATTCCCGACCCGGAGCGGCGCCTGGACGCCTATCCGCACCAGCTGTCCGGCGGCATGAGCCAGCGCGTGATGGTGGCGATCGCGATCGCCTGCAATCCGCGCCTGCTGATCGCCGACGAGCCGACCACGGCGCTGGACGTCACGGTGCAGGCGCAGATGCTGGAATTGCTGCTGCAGCTGCAGCGCGACCGCGGCATGGCCCTGATGCTGATCACCCATGACCTGAGCGTGGTGGCGCAGACCGCGCAGCGCGTGGTGGTGATGTACGCCGGGCAGGTGGTGGAGACCGGCCGCGTGCCGGATATCTTCAACGCGCCCAAGCATCCCTACACCCAGGCGCTGCTGGCGGCGCTGCCGGAACACAATATCGGCCGCGCGCGTTTGCAGACCATTCCCGGCGTGGTGCCCGGCCAGTACGACCGGCCTGCCGGCTGCCTGCTGAGCCCGCGCTGCGCCTATGCGCAAGACCGCTGCAGCCAGGTCAGGCCTGAGCTGGCGGGCGCGCCGCATGAACAGGTGCGCTGCCATTTTCCGCTGGATGCGGGTGGCCGGCCGACGAACGGCTGGTCGGAAATATCCCGCAAGACACCCGATTTGATGCTGAGCAGTGGGGCTGCACGATGATGAACGCCAATATGAATGTGATCGCCAATCCGGTCACCCTGCTGGAAGCAAAAAACCTGGTCAAGCACTACAGCGTATCGCAAGGCTTGTTTAAGCCGAAAGCGACGGCGCGCGCGCTGGACGGCGTGTCGTTCAGCCTGCAGCCCGGCAAGACGCTGGCGGTGGTGGGCGAGTCCGGCTGCGGCAAGTCGACCCTGGCGCGCCAGATCACCATGATCGAACCGCCGACCGGCGGCGAGCTGTGGATGGACGGCGCCAACATCGCCGACGCCGACCGCGCTACCCTGAAACGGGTGCGGCCGCTGGTGCAGATGGTGTTCCAGAATCCCTACGCCAGCCTGAACCCGCGCAAGAAAGTCGGGCAGATGCTGGAAGAGCCGCTGATCATCAATACCGGCCTGAACGCCGGCGAGCGCGCCGACAAGGCGCGCGCCATGATGGCCAAGGTAGGCCTGCGGCCGGAACACTACAGCCGCTATCCGCACATGTTTTCCGGCGGCCAGCGGCAACGGGTGGCGATTGCGCGCGCGCTGATGCTGGACCCGAAAGTGATCGTCGCCGACGAGCCGGTGTCCGCGCTCGACGTCTCGATCCAGGCGCAGGTGCTGAACCTGCTGATGGATTTGCAGCAGGCCAGCGGCGTCGCCTACCTGTTTATCTCGCATAACCTGTCGGTGGTCGAGCATATCGCCGACGACGTGCTGGTGATGTACCTCGGTAAAACCGTGGAGCACGGCAGCAAGCAGCAAGTGTTCAGCCGGCCGCTGCATCCCTATACCAGGGCGCTGCTGGCCAGCACGCCGCGCATCGATCCGGCCCAGCGCCAGCAAAAGATGATGCTGCCGGGCGAACTGCCGTCGCCGCTGGCGCCGCCGCCGGGCTGCAGCTTCAACAATCGTTGCCCGTATGCGGTCGAACGCTGCCGGCAGGAAGTGCCGGCCTTGCGCGAGTTTGGCGGCAGCATGGTGGCGTGCCACCGGGTGGAAGAAATTCATTGACAGGGAATGGCATGCTAAAGGCAAACAAGCAGGGCGCGAAATTGGGCAAGAAGCTGAGAATGGCGGCGGCAATCAGCGTGGCCGCACTGCTGTGCGCCACGGCCGGCACGGCGTTCGCGGCCAAGACGCTGGTGTTTTGCTCGGAAGGCAGCCCGGAGGGATTCAATCCGCAGCTGTTTACTACGGGCACCACCTTCGATGCGTCCTCGGTGCCTTTGTACAACCGCCTGGTGGCGTTTGAACTGGGCACCACCAAGATCGTCCCGGCACTGGCGGAATCGTGGACGGTGTCGGATGACGGCTTGACCTACACCTTCAAATTGCGCAAGGGCGTCAAGTTCCACAGCAGCGCCAGGTTCAAGCCGAGCCGCGATTTCAACGCCGACGACGTGCTGTTCTCGTTCAACCGCATGGCCGACGCCAACCACCCGTTCCATCAGCTGGCCACCGGCGCCAGCTTCAGTTATTTCCTCGACATGGGCATGGACAAGATCGTCGACAAGGTCAGCAAGGTCGACCCCTACACCGTGGTGTTCAAGCTCAAGCATCCGGAAGCGCCGTTCATCGCCAACCTGGGCATGGACTTCGCGTCTATCCTGTCGGCCGAATATGCCGACAAGATGAAGGCGGCAGGCACGCCCGAGGTGATCGACCGCGAGCCTGTCGGCACCGGTCCGTTCCAGTTCGTGTCCTATCAGAAGGATGCGGTGATCCGCTACAAGGCGTTCGACGCCTACTGGGACGGCCGGCCGAAGCTGGATAACCTGGTGTTTGCGATCACGCCGGACGCCTCGGTGCGTTACGCCAAGCTCAAGGCCAACGAGTGCCAGGTGATGGCGTTTCCGAAGCCGGCCGACATCGAATTGATGAAAGCCGATCCGGCCATCACGCTGTTGAGCAAGGAAGGCTTGAACGTCGGCTACATCTCGTTCAATGTCGAGAAAAAGCCGTTCGACAACAAACTGGTGCGGCAAGCCCTGAACCTTGCCACCGACAAGCAGACCATCCTCAAGACGGTGTACCAGGGCGCCGGCCAGGTCGCCAAGAATCCGATCCCGCCCACGCTCTGGTCCTACGACAACAAGATCCAGGACTATGCCTACGATCCGGCCAAGGCCAAGGCTTTGCTGGCCAAGGCCGGTTATCCGAACGGCGTCGCGGTCGAGCTGTGGTACCTGCCGGTGACGCGTCCTTATAATCCGGACGGCAAGCGCATGGCGGAGCTGGTCCAGGCCGACTGGGCCAAGATCGGCGTCAAGGCCACGCTCGCCACCTACGAATGGACCGAGTACCTGAAGCGCAGCAAGCAGGGTGTCCAGCAGGCGATGATGTTCGGCTGGTCGGGCGACAACGGCGATCCCGACAATTTCCTGGCGACCTTGCTGGGCTGCGAATCCGTGCGCAGCGGCGGCAATACCGCGCGCTGGTGCAATAAAGGTTTCGAGGCGCTGATCCAGAAAGCCAAGCTGACGCCGAAACAGGATGAGCGCGCCAAGCTGTACGAGCAGGCGCAGGCGATGGTGCACGAAGAGGCGCCATGGATCCCGCTGGCGCACTCGCTGACGCATACGCCGATCCGCAAGCAGGTGATCGGCTTCAAGATGTCGGCGTTCGCGCTGCATGATTTCAGCAAGGTTGACCTCGGCAAATAAAGTGACTGTATTGCCGGCGTGCGGCGGCAGGGCGCAATGCCTTGTCCCGTAGCGGTTGCCGTTTTGTTGTTTATATTGCAAGCGCAGCCGCTGAGATTGGCTGGCCGTGGACTGGCCGGGCTTGGTACAATGGCAGCTTATTCCTTCCCCTATCTATTCCAAGTCCATGATCGACATCCAACTTCTTCGCAAAGACATCGCTAGCGCCGCCGACCGCCTGGCCACGCGCAAATTCAAGCTCGACGTCAATAGCTTCAATGCCTTGGAAGCCGAACGCAAGCAAATCCAGACCCGTACCGAAGAACTGCAGGGCCAGCGCAATTCCCTGTCCAAGCAGATCGGCATGCTGAAAGGCAAGGGCGAAGACGCCTCCGCCGTGATGGCTGAAGTCGCCGGCATCGGCGATGAGCTGAAGGCGTCGGCAACCCGGCTCGACCAGGTGCAGGAACAGGTCAGCACATTCTTGCTGGCGGTCCCGAACCTGCCGCACGAATCGGTGCCGGTCGGCGCCGATGAGGCCGGCAATGTCGAGGTACGCAAAGTCGGCACGCCGCGCAGCTTCGATTTCGAAGCGCGCGACCACGTCGATGTCGGCGCCGGACTCGGCCTGGATTTCGACGTCGCCGCCAAGATCACCGGCTCGCGCTTTTCCGTCATGAAAGGCGGCATCGCCCGCCTGCACCGCGCGCTGGGCCAGTTCATGCTCGATACGCAAACCGCCGAGCACGGCTACACCGAGTGCTATACGCCTTACATCGTGAACGCCGATTCGCTGCGCGGCACCGGCCAGTTGCCGAAATTTGAAGAAGACCTGTTTGCGGTCAAGAAGGGCGGCCAGGAAGGCGAGCAGGCTGCCGACGCCGCGGCGCTGTACCTGATCCCGACGGCCGAAGTGCCGCTGACCAATATCGTGCGCGACGAAATCCTCGGCGGCGACACGCTGCCGCTCAAGATGGTGGCGCATTCGCCGTGCTTCCGCTCGGAAGCCGGCAGCTATGGCCGCGACACGCGCGGCATGATTCGCCAGCACCAGTTCGACAAGGTCGAAATGGTGCAGATCGTGCATCCGGAAAAATCCTATGAAGTGCTGGAGGAAATGGTCGGCCACGCCGAAAACATCCTGAAGAAGCTCGGGCTGCCGTATCGCGTGGTGTCCTTGTGCACCGGCGACATCGGTTTCGGTTCGGCCAAGACCTACGACCTGGAAGTGTGGCTGCCGGCGCAAAACACCTACCGCGAAATTTCCTCGGTCTCCAACTTCGAGGCATTCCAGGCGCGCCGCATGCAAGCGCGTTTCCGCAATGCGCAGGGCAAGACCGAACTGGTACACACCCTGAACGGTTCCGGCCTGGCGGTCGGACGGACGCTGGTGGCGATACTGGAGAATTTCCAGCAGGCAGACGGCAGCGTGGAAATCCCGGCGGTGCTGCATCCTTACATGGGCGGCATCACCAGATTGAGCGCTAAGTAATTGATTTTAAACGCAGGATCCGGCAGTGGAATGGCTTGGATAAAAAGTCGTTCCATAGTCAAAAAGAGTCTGCTATAATCTTGCGCTTTGCTGCATTAAACACAGCAAGTCGACCGAAAACCGGAGAGGTGGCAGAGTGGTCGAATGTACTTGACTCGAAATCAAGCGTACGTTAAATCGTACCGTGGGTTCGAATCCCACCCTCTCCGCCAGTACACGTAGTATCCATGCGGATTTCAAAGCATGGGCAAGAAATCAAAGCCACCCTAACCGGTGGCTTTTTTCTTTTGTGGTGGTGGAAATATTGACCGTCACCTGCTTTTCTTCCCAATTTTCCCTACGGCAGCAGTCAATGCATCAATGGCAAGGTGGCTATAGCGCCGCGTGCTGCGAGGGTCTTCGTATGAGTACATGAACTACCTCCAAGTAGTCCAAGTTATTGTCCGTACCCCCGGACAGATACACACAAGTGTCAATTGACGGGTTTCATTAATCGTGGTCATCAGTCTGTTGCATTTAGCGCGGGCTTAACACTTGCAATATCAGATTCAATTGCTTGTTGTTGATGGATGGCTCGGCTAATGTGGAGAAGCCTATGAAAGCCCAGTAGGTCCAATTTGCCATTGTTTCCGCGTCCTCCTTCTGCCAGCCCACATTGCGTAACAACTTCTTTAGGAAGTCGATGCGATTTGCGTCCGCTCTGGCTTGCACTTCAGCGACCATAGGATTGGACATGGACCATGCGCGAATCGCTTTCGTTAACTTGAAATCCGACGCTGAGGCACCGGCAATCCAGCATTGCAATTTCGATTGCGCATCGCCGGACATATTTTCCACGAATTCGATGGCTTGCAATGTATCGCGTCGCTCCCATTCTTTAATGAGGGCGCAATGGTACTCTTCCAGGTTTTTAAAGTGCCAGTAGAAACTGCCTTTGGTTACACCCAGTTCATCCGCAATAGTCATAATGCGGACTCTTTCCGGGCCTTGCTGAGCCAGCATCTTCATGCCAGCGTCCAGCCAGTTTTGTTGATTTATTCTGTCGTCCATTTCGTCACCATACCCAAAGGTATTGACAATGGCAAGCACCGATGGCACGATATCCATACCTCGAGGTATGGAAAGGCAGATGCCGCATGCCGCGATACATATCCACACAGATTGCCGTGCCCGATTCACCACTCGTAAAGGCTCTTGTGATGTTACAAACTATCGCTCCCAACATTTGGCACATTCAGCACGATTTCTTGAGCAATGGCTTAAGCATATCTTCGCGCATGACTGTGATACGACTTCAGAATGGAAACTTATGGGTGCATTCACCTGTTCCCCTGTCGCCAGAACTACGCAGTCAACTTGCTGCTTTGGGTAAAGTGGAATTTATCGTTGCGCCCAGTAAGACACATCATCTATTCGTCGCGGAGTATTTACTTGCGTTTCCTCAGGCCAGATTGTTCGGCGCTCCAGGCTTGTCGGTTAAACGGCCCGATCTCAAAGGAATCAGCGAATTAAGTTCAAACATCGAACCGGAATGGCAATCCGACCTGGAACAAATTTTCTTTGCCGGCATACCGTATGGCAATGAGACGGTTTGGTTCCATAAAGCTTCGCGCACGTTGATTCTTACGGATTTATGCCAGTGGTGGCAGGGCGATCTGAGTTTTTTTGCACACGCTTTCGCTTCGCTCACTGGGGTGCGTAAGCAATTAGATGTTCCTAAAACTATACGCTGGCTGATTAAAGATAAACACGCCGCACATGACAGCGCTCAAAAAATTCTTGCGTGGCCGATCGAACGTATTGTGATGGCTCACAATTCAATTGTTGATCAGGATGCCTATGCCTCCATCAAACGGGCGCTTTCCCATTTTTGACATGATCTTCCGGGGCGAAATCATATTCGCTATTTCATAGCGCCACTCAGGCCACGTTTTCGGAGGTTATGATCACAATTGGCGCACTCCTGCCAATCAGATGTGCAGTCGAATATTAAAAGGAAAATGGAATTCGACTCAGTTGAAGGATGACGAAGTCAGGTTTTGCAATGATATATTTCATGTCTAGCGAGAATAATCTAAATTCGATTTTTGCTGTCGCGTAACCGTCTCTAATTGTTCGCCAGGCAAGGATACATGAGCCCCGACATTGAAATTCTCGCCAAGAAGCTTGACGAAGCAGAAGTATTACTACGTAGTTCCGATCTTACGCACTGGGCCGACTGGTTAGGCAAGGACGCGCAACGTATTTGCGATCTGGATTTTTATGGCGTAGAACATCTGTTATTGGCATATGGCGGAATGGGCAGCATAAATGACATTGTTCTTCAGATAAAAGGCCATCGTGGCTCGTCTCCCCCTCAAGCTGGATACGAGCGATTTGATTTACTACGAACTGAAATTTATTCGATGGCCAAGCAGCTCAAGTCAGAGGGATTTTGAACATCCGCTATCGGCCAATTGCGGACGGTCGATAGTGCTGGCCAAATTTATGACGATTCATTACGATCGATTATCTGCGTTCAATTAGATTCCACAGAATATGACCATGCCACGCATATACGCTGATTTCAATGCTATTGAGTATATTGGTGACGGCGATTTTTCAGCTGAAATGGCATTGACCGGCTATGGCACACTAGCCAGCCTAGCTAGACAGAGAATTCGTTTGATCGAAGGCATGTCATTGCTTCTATATGAACCAAACGATATCGAGTGTGAAGCAGTTGCCCATTTTGATAGCTCACGCAAAGACCTTGCTGGCAGACTCGGAGCGTGGGTTGCGAAAATTTCTGATCATCGGCAAATTCGCGATTGCTTTGTGGAGCGTGAATCTTCATACGTCCATCCATGCCTCGTTTGCGGAAACGATTTCGCCGCTCAGTCAAATACCTTAAAAAACTTCCGAGAGGTGTGTATTAATTGCGGAGCGAGTGTTATGGAACCGATGGCACCGCCGCAAAATGTAACTTAACTTTCCGAACGTCCGGTTTCGGGATTCACAGATGGCGGCATTGGGCGCAAGGCGATAGCCGGCTATCGGCCAATAGCCGGCATTAAAAACGCCTCCCCTTCGCTAGCATTTTTTTAAAATTTAAAATTACGAAAGGGCCCGATTGTGCAATATCCCCCCCGTACTCGAACCTTCCAAAGTAGGTACGTACCCAGCCGTTGCAAAGGCTGGTGGTGGTTTTGTTTGGGATGCTGTTCTCGAATACCGAGTGTGGTGTCACCCGGAACGGGGCGCGCCCGATGAAGAGGATGGATCTGATTATTATTATGCCTTCGCCAGTTACGACGATGCCGATGCATTTTCCAGAACTAATGACGGAACAGAAGAGCCGCTGGCGTTAGTCTTGCAACGTGAGTACATTGACGAATCAATTCCCGGACAATATGTACATGTTCAGGAACAGCGAATTACTGAATGGCCTGTGGCGTTTCTGTCCAGGCCACAGCGCGACGCAATGACTATTCCAGAGTTCTTTGCTTCTAATGCCCCTGCGAATCGTTTAGAGATTCTTCGAGGACTCTCTCCGAGAAAGAATCGTGAAATCTAGTGTATATGGACAAATGGTCTGGAAACGGCCAATAACGGACATTTAATTCAATAACCTTCAGGAAGTCGCTGACGGTGGGATACACCATTCCGGCGGGCCGTTCCTGTGCCTGCAGAAATGGCCCTATAAGCTGATAAGTTGGCTAGTCGACGCTTATACCGGAGTGCAAAAGTAAGCCAGACCGTTAAGCGAAATTCATCGTGCCTTCGTCAGAAAGCGCTCTTGATCACACCGCCGTCGACACGAAGTGCCGCGCCGGTGGTTGCGGAGGCCAGCGGACTCGCCACGTAGGCCACCAGCGAGGCCACTTCCTGCGGGGTTCCGAAGCGCTTGATCAACGAAGTCGGCCGAACATGATCGAAGAACTCTGCCTCGACTTGCTCAAAGGTTTTGTCGCTTGTTCGCGCCATACCTTCGACGAAATCCCCGACGCCACGTGATTTCGTCGGGCCGGGCAATATGCTGTTGACCGTGATGCCAGTGCCAACGACTGATTCTGCCAACCCGCGCGAAACCGCGAGTTGAGCGGTCTTTGTCATGCCATAGTGGATCATCTCTGTGGGGATCTGCACCGCGCTTTCACTGGAGATGAAGATGATTCTCCCCCAATTCGCCCGCTTCATCTCTGGAAGCACCAAGCGCGCAAGACGGACGCCGCTCAGGACATTGACGTCAAAGAACCGCCGCCAATCTTCGTCAGGAATATCTTCAAAGGCCTTGGGCTCAAAGATGCCGAGGTTGTTCACGAGGATACTGATGCCTGCGTGACGTCGCACGGCCTCATTCGCGGCCTCAGGCTGACTAAGGTCTGCCGCATAACCCTGGACCGTACCATTCGTCTCTGAGCGTATGCGATTCACCGCCTCGTCAACCCCTGCCTGCGTCCTGCCATTGACGATAACGCTAGCGCCCTCTTGGGCGAGCGTGCGCGCAATCGCGTAGCCGATGCCGGCCGTGCTGCCACTCACCAGGGCGATCTTGCCATTAAGTTGCAAGTCCATGTCGATTCTCTCCTTAATTGATTGTGGAAAATGCCGCGAGGGTGGGGGCAAGCCGGTCCTTGCCATATCAGGTGTAACTCCACTCTATCAGGAAATCTCCCTTGACCAGACAGGCCGGCTCCATGAGACACCTGGAGCACGCACGACAGGGCACGCTGTCTGTGGCAATATCCGCGAGTCAGTCCATCCGGGCCTGACCAATATACGGGGGTTCAAATGCGAAAGTTTTTTGCACTATTGCTAGTCCTTTCTTCTTTTTTTCCCTTTACATCCAGCGCCGTGGCCAAGGACTTTACGTTCCCGGCCGGCTTCAAGAATCAGAAAATTGCTGTCAACGGTACCGGGCTGTACGTGCGGGTCGGCGGCCAAGGCCCCGCAGTCGTCCTGCTTCACGGCTTTGGCGAAACCGGCGACATGTGGGCGCCGCTCGCAGCCAAGCTGGCGGCCAGCCATACCGTCATCGTGCCTGATTTACGTGGCATGGGGCTGTCGGATCATCCGGTTAGCGGCTTTGACAAGAAAAACCAGGCGCTCGACATCATCGGCGTTCTGGATGCGCTCAAGATCGGCAAGGTCGATGTCGTCGCACATGATATCGGCAACATGGTGGCGTATGCATTCACCGCGCAACAGCCTGAACGCGTGACGAAGCTTGTCCTGATGGATGCACCGGTGCCCGGCATAGGCCCTTGGGACGAAATCCTGAAGAGCCCTCTGCTGTGGCATTTCCGCTTCGGTGGTCCCGACATGGAGCGACTCGTGAAGGGCCGGGAACGCATCTATCTCGATCGCTTCTGGAACGAGTTTTCAGCAGACCCAAAGCACTTTGATGAGGCCTCACGCAGGCACTATACCAAGTTTTATGCGTTGCCAGGCGCGATGCATTCCGGCTTCGAACAGTTCCACGCCTTCGATCAGGATGCTATCGACAACAAAGCGTATCTGGCCAAGGGACCGTTGCCGATGCCAGTGCTTGCCGTGGGGGGAGAGAAGTCGTTCGGAAGCACCATGGAAACCGTGGCGCGCGCGGCAGCGACAAACGTCCAGGGCGCCGTTGTCCCAGGGGCGGGGCATTGGTTGATGGAAGAACAGCCGCAGGCGACCATTGCCGTCATCGTGAATTTCCTGAATTAGGAAACTCGGCCTCATTCGCCTCGCCCGTCATCAGGCGGGGTGAATAGCCAGTCGCTTTCTCGCTTCCTGCAAGAGCTCGCCGGCAGTACAATCGACGGCGGGTTCAATCTGTGAGTGCAACATACTATTTGCGCGCAAGCACTAGGTGTTACCCTCGCGTCGGAGACTGCTGTAGTAGCCTGCACTCCCGTAAAACAATGATGGTGGAATCACGGAAAGGGCTACTTGGCAACGACTCCAGTCGGCCAAAAGGCGACTTCCAGAAGCCTCCCATAACGTTCGAAAATTCTAAAAAAAAGCGCCCAAGATAGTTGGCGTGTAAATCATAATGTGAGAACCGACGCAGGACAGTAATTGCGAAGGGAAAATGCGGTCATCCCAAAAAACCCACATCATCTCTATCCAGTTGATACTTTTTCACCATTAAAGGTAAGTGCATTTATGTTTAAGAGAATTCTTTTCGCACTGGCTATTTTCTCAATTTGCATGTGGGCAGAGGCTCAGACTTCGCAACAAAATCCTGGCGATAGAACAGATCAGATGAAGCCGATCAGGCATATCGGCATCTTTGTCTCTCCATACTATCAATCGGCTCAAACACCGGAAGGCTATCCGGTAGTGAACGTCGCAAAGGCTTTCGATAATCAATTGGCTTCCAACAAGCGGGAAGACATTCTGGCGGTCCGAGATGCCATTCAGGCACAACCGCAACTTGTTACGCCGATGACACTTATGGTACTGGCGATCAGGCTGTACGACGTTGGGTTCCGCGATGACGCCGTTTTTTGGTTTTACGTTGCAAAGAATCGTTATCTTGCGATGGCGGGAGTCTTAGACGTCAAGTCCCCATCTCTTGCTCAAGTTGAAGATACCATCAGAAATTTCGCAATACTTGCGGGGCCATTCTTCAATAGCTATGCTTTTTGTGATTTGTCGAAACAACGAGAAGCGAATTTGAATTCGATTACTTGGATTGAGCAACATCCTTACGAGGTCATGTATATGGCGCAATTACCTGCGCTGCCTGGTGATCGCGCAGAAAATCTTAAGAAATCCATTGCGGATATCAAAGCACGCGCTCGGAAGGAGGCACAGTATTTTGATGACCCCAAAAATCTGGACGAATTTAACAGGAAACGAAAAGAAAATCATGTGCCCGAGCAGTTTTGTTGGGCTCAGTGAGGCGCCGTGTTGTCATTCAAATTAATAGGCGGGTCTGCTTCCGGCCAAAAGCAGACCTTGGTGAACTCATGAGCTGTCTAGAAAAATGATGCAGTAACGAGGAATAATATGTCGAGAAGTTATCAATGGTTTGGGGTACGAGGCAGAACCTCAATCTGCAGGGAAGCCTCGAAGGTGGTACTTGAATTAGACCCGGAGGGAAGTGCTTACTGTGTCCTGTCTGCACAAGACGCCTCGGAAATTGCAGCGATCATTGCTGAAGAAGCGCGAACAGTTTGGGACGTTTCTGAAAAGTCGCCTGCTGAGCCAGCACGCATTGAAGGGGATGTTCATACGTCGTGCAGGTTGTGGGTTGAACCAGGGATTCTTGAAGTGATTGCCCATGATTCGGCGCCACTAATAGCGCTTGTTTTTGATTCGGGTGCTCAATGTAAGCTTGACGTTACTCGCGCGGTTGCTCTCGTGCAGGTTCTTCAATACATGTCCGATGCAATCAAGCAGAAACCGTTGTTCAAATCTTCGAACTGAGGACGGGCCGCTCTAGGTCGTAAACAGCCTGTGGTGACCGTCTCAAAACGGCCAGGAGCGGTCAGTCAAGCTCACTCAAAAATGATTTTCGTTGAAATCTTCAGAGAAAAAATCAACCATGATTAGCAACTGTACACTCTATTTTCCCATTGAAAAGCTTCCCCTAAAGTCGGTATTCCCAAAGGGACGATCTGACGGCGGCTTTATCAAATCTGCGACTTGGTTCGAATTCGATTCGGATGCTGGACCTGTTCGTCTAATGCTCCAACACGATAATCTTTTGGAACATTTGCGTGGATTCAGCGCCTATGTTGCGCGGCTTCAAAATAGCGGGAAATCGAGAGCCGAAGCGCAGGTATTGATCAAGGCCACTAAATGCGCAATGGGCGTAATTCTGCCTTGCACAGTCTCCTATGATTCCGTGGTAATGAATTCCCTTTTGAATCTCCTGCGCAAATTCGGTGGATTCATGTTCGTCGCTGATAGCATACTGCTGCCTGACGGTAGTTTCCTTGTTGGCACTATGGTGAAGCGTGATGAGTCTGGAGCCGATGCGGAACAGGAGGGGCGAAAAGTTGATCCAGATGACTACAAACACAAGGGTGCGATAGCGGGAGTTGATCCGGCACGTATCGCAAGGCGCGAAGAAATTTACTGCCACCTTGCGGAAAGAGGGTTTAAATGTGCCAGATGGCTTCCGCTATATCGAAATGAGGATGGCCAAGATGTTCTTCGCCCGCTTGAGGAGATCGCTGGCCGCTTACTAGCGCTAAACGCCCTTTTCCTTTTTGTTTCTGCACCTGAGGACATCGCGAAAACCGATCGCATACATGCATTCGTTGATCGCAACTCACTCCTCGATCATCTCACTTCTGACGAGCGTGTAATTCTTTCCCTCCCGCGCGACGATGCGAATTTGACTCATTCTGCGAACATTGGTTGGCGCCTAGAAAATATGTGGGCTCTTGCTTGGATTCTCGGCTTCAACCCTGCACCACCGTTCTTCCAAGGGCAGATTCCGAATGAAATCACGAGACAAATGATAGTCGAGTTTCTTCCCGATCTAGATTCAACGATTTACCATTTCCTGGAAAATATCCACTCTCGCACAGCAGAAGAAGCAGGGCAGCAGGAGGATCTATACTACTGCGCGCATAACGCAGTTCGGAGTGCGCAAATGGGCGAGGATAGCGTGCCACATAGTTTCCACCCTATCCGCGACGGAGGTGTCGTACATGAGCGACGCCATGCGCTCACTTGGTCCATGTCGCCTAGTACCCCATGGAATGACACTGATCTATCGACTTGACGGAACGCGGGCCGACCCCAAGAGGCCGTCATGAAATGGTCCACGAATCTCGAACGCCGAAGGCCTGCTTTGGAGAGACTTTAAGGTGGCCTTAGGGTTGAATCGGGTCTGTCGCGACCGGCTCAGTTCGGCCAGGAGCGGCCGCCCAATCTTACAATTCAATTGGCAATACGACTTAGACTCTATTTGCAATTGAGCAGCGAACCGACTCAAGGATCTTCAAGCGGCTACGCAGCGGTTGCATTTCGCCCTTTCTCCGCCCTAATGCTGCCAATAATTGGCGGTAGGCATGCGAAGTGAGTATGATCCACACATGTCCAGATCTGAACGCCTTCTCAACCTCTTGCAAGTCTTGCGCCGCCATCGGCGTCCCGTGAGCGGTCAATTCTTGGCTCATGAAATCGGTGTCAGCATCCGTACGCTTTACCGGGACATCGCTAGCCTGCAAGCGCAGGGAGCAGCCATAGAGGGGGAGCCGGGAGTCGGCTATGTCATGGAGCCAGGTTTCATGCTTCCTCCCTTGATGTTTGGTTCCGACGAACTCGATGCGCTGGTACTTGGCATGCGCTGGGTTGCTGACCGTGGTGACAGAAACTTGGCGAATGGCGCATTGAACACCCTGGCGAAGATAACCGCCGTATTGCCGCCTGACCTGCGCCGCGAATTACAGGAATCTGCGTTGCTCGTTGGCGCAGGACAAAAGACTGCAAACCATTTAATTACTCCCGATCTGCTGCGCGTTGCGATCCGTAATGAACGCAAGCTTCAGATCACCTACGGCGACGCTTCAGGAGCGGTCTCACAGCGTGTGGTTTGGCCTTTCGCGCTCGTGTACTTCGACCAATCGCGCGTGCTAATGTGTTGGTGCGAGCTTCGGAGTGACTTTCGCAACTTTCGCACGGACCGTATCGCCCAAGCTGAATTGTTGGAGTTGCATTATCCCAAGCGCAGGCAGGCTCTTCTCAAGGAATGGCGCCGCTCAGAACACATCGCTGGCCGCAGCATACTGCCAGAAACTGACAGTATCTCTGGTTAGAATGAATTCTTCATTTCTATCTGGAGTAACTTATGAAGTTTGCGTCTGTTCGCCTTGTTACCAATGAATTCGAGCGCCTTGTAGTGTTCTACCAAAAACTGTCGGGAGTTGAGCCACTACATCTCGCTGATGGGTTTGCCGAAATGCGTTTCGAGGGGGTAGTCTTAGCGATAAGCTCCGAGCATCTGATTCAACTTTACAACAAGGGTGCTGCAACGGCAGCGGCTAACCGATCGGCGATCCTGGAGTTTCAAGTTGATGACGTCGAGGCCGTGTTCTGCCGCATGCGCGATGCGGGTGCAGAAGTCGTTATGCCAGTAATGGCCATGCCTTGGGGAAATATCTCCCTGCTTTTACGGGATCCAGATGGAAATCTGGTGAACGTCTTTTCGAAGCCGATGCATTAAGCCTGCTTACTACATCTGTTTAAACAGAAAAAGTGAGTCAACGGCATCTTCGCGATTCGTAGAAACCTGAAAATAACTTTCAGCGAGACGCCGATGTTACATGTTCCGGCAGAGTGCCCGCGCCGGTAGCCGTTGACCGATTCGACTACGTTTCGCTGGCGTTGATCAGGCCTTCTAAGGACCTGCTGCTATCTATGTTCTTAGCCGCGACGGCCGCAGTCGGCCAATTGTGGCCGGTCGAAAGTGTCTGCCAAATTCGTTACTATTGTGAGCTTGATGAAGACCATTTCTTTGTCTGGTAGAAATCATCGCTTACTTAGCGACTGAATGCTGTGCTCAACTTTCGCGGATGAAAGGCCAGAGAGCGTCGATAAGAAGTAAGAATTGAGGTGGCGTCACCGATATGGCAAGACCACCTCAATCCAAGGAAATACTCTTACTTTAAGGTATAGGCCAGGGTGCCATAACCGAGTTGATCAAAGCCGCCGCTGTTTGGACCGTAATTGCCGCCGCCTCCTTCGGGACGCATTTTTTCCGCGAACATCTTTGTATACGGCGCATCTTGCCCCTTGAGATTCACATAGTGGTTGTAGAACAATTCCCAGGCTGGACGGCCGCCACCGCGGCTGGCGCTGGAAATGAGCTCCTGGGTCACATCGCTATTGTGGTACGGCGTGTAGGGAACGTCCATGCCAAGATTGTATTTTGCAATGTATTCAATGCCTTTCAAGACGCGGCTGTCTTCATAGCCGAACAGGTCGTCATGCTGATTCCACGCCATCTGGCAAAACGCACCCAGTAAAGAAACGTTGAGCATATTGTGGCCTTGATCGCGGCCGCTCTCCTGCGTCTGCCCCAGCCCGTCTGGATAAATTTTCCACACCAGATGATCGATGGCGCCGTTGCCCTGGCCGTGCTTGAAGTAGTCGATCGCCTCGTTGTAGATGTCGCGCCGGTCGGTGAGGATGCCGATGGCTATCATCGAATCCATGTTGGCGAGATCCCAGTTGGCCCAGTAATGGTCGATTTTCGCGCCGTTATGCCTGACCAGGAAATCGTGGTTCATCGGATAAAAAATATTCAGCATCATGCTCTTGAAACGGTTGAAATCCGCTTCCGGCCAATGCTTGTAGGTGCGCATGATTTCCGCGGCATTGGCAAGCTGGTAGCCATAGATCCCGGATGCCAGGAATTTGTCCGAGTTGCCGCCTATCGCCGCCAACTTTCCAGACCAGGCATCCAGGATGGCGATTGCTTTGTCAGCATAGGCTGCATCGCCGCTTATCTTCCAGCGTAAAGCTTGCGCATAAGCTGCGGCGGCATCGTTAAATAGGAGGGCATAGTTTTCAGGATGACCGTCGCCGTCCTTGCCTCGGTAAACCACGTCGGTCGGACGCGGCGTCCAGTTCAATGAGGCATGGGGATTTCTGATAAGAACGTTCCAGCCGTCGAGCCAGGGTTGCGCACCTTGCTCGACTTTGATTTTCATTCGCTCAAGATCGGTTTGGGTATGCAAGGCGCCAGGATGAGCGAAGGATTCTGCTTGCGCGGACATCGCGCTGAATGAAAACATCATCGCGACACCTAAAAAGCTACTTATTCTTTTGAATGAGAAATCCATTTTTACCTCAATGTGGGAAAGTCCATTTTTTTTAAAAGTAAATTTACTGGTTGAAACAAGTAAATTTAACGGCAGGCTGCTCGTCCCATCGAAATGATGAAGACAATGTAGTTGTGAATCGTATTTTTGTAATTTCCATGCTTACTAACTTTCCGCTTTGAATATGGGACTACACAAACGTGCCTCTCCCACTTTTTCAACGGGAAGAATCCTCGTATGGTTGACTCTATGAGTGTTACCAGCTGTAATGCAACGGACCGTTTTGGGGTGTTAGTGAGCAATCGACAATTTCGCAACACATAACCGCAAAGAATCGCATCTGTCCTCACGGTTGACCTCGTGGCAAACGTTGAATTATAATTTTATACGTCGTTCAAATTTGTGCGACGTATAATCTAATTTTTCTATGCCCCTTCCTTCCGTTGATGATCGCCGCTCGCGCAAGCGTGCGCGCCTGCTTGATCATCTCGCCGAAACTGCCGTACGGCGATTTGAGCGCTATGGCTATCAGGCAGTGACCATGGAACAGATCGCCGCCGAAGCCGACGTTTCCAAGGGAACGCTATACAACCATTTCCCCTCCAAGGAAGCGGTGCTGGCGCATTGGATTCATGCGCAACTGGAGCAGGATCTGTCGCAACTGCAGCCAGAAATCGCACGCGAGGCTAGCTTCGCACCAGCCCTCTCATTGCTGCTCGATGCTTCTGCCACGTGGTGCGAGCAGCATCGCGACTTTCTTGCACCTTATCTTCGCTTCCGCCTCCTGAGCTTTGAATCAGCATCAGGTGCGGAGGATGATGCGGACGGCAACGCCTCCAGCGATCTCATTGACGGCTTTGCTTGGCTCATTGCCAGAGGGCAGCGAGCTGGCGAACTGCGTGACGATATCGCTCCAGCGCATCTGGCTTCGCTATTCCATCACCTTTACCTCGGTGCGCTGATGCGCTGGCTGACGACAGCAGATCTGGATCTACGCAGTGAATTCGCGGTGGTGATCAAACTATTCATCGATGGTGCTATCAGGAGCTGAAGATCATGAAATTTGTGGCCGTAACCTATGGAACGGAGGGCGATACCAGACCGCTGGCAGCGCTATGTCGCGCCTTGATGGATGCCGGTCACGAAGCGCATTTGCTTGCCGACCGGGCGACGTTGAATAGCGCAAGCATACTTGGTGTTCCCGTCACAGCGCTGGCAGGGGATATCAAGGGGGTGCTGCAGCCCTCGCAAGGCATCTCCGGCGTCGTCACCGCCCGGCGCAGCTTATCCAACATGGCGAGTGCGCTCGCACACATCGCCAACTCCCACGCAGAATCATGGTTACGAGAAATCGTCGCCGTCGGCAAAGATTGCGACGCCATCATCGTTTCGGGCCTAGCCGCTTTTGCCGGACTGTCTGCTGCTGAACACCTGCGCGTCAAAGCCATCGGCACCGGCCTTATCCCTATCACCCCCACGGTTGCATTCGCTTCGCCCTTTCTGCCGCCAAAATGGATACCGAGATTCCTTAACGCCGGCAGCCAGCGTTTGGTCAACCAACTGTTATGGCGCGCCTTCCGCAAGAACGCCAATGCAGCACGCGCTGCCGTCTGTGGACTGGCGCCACGGCAAGATCTCTGGACTACCCACCCGATGTTGTATGGCATTTCTCCCACCCTGATCGCTAAACCGGACGATTGGCCCGACAATGCGCACATGTGCGGCCAGTGGCTAACATCTTCGGCCGATTGGACTCCCCCTGCGGCACTGAGCAACTTCCTCGCTGACGGAGAGGCACCGATCTACATTGGCTTTGGTAGCATGACGGGCTTCGATTCAAAGAAATTGCTCCGCGAAACCGTTGCTGCTGTTGCAGGGCGCAGGGCGCTGTTCTATCCAGGTTGGAGCGGTATCGATGCATCGGCATTGCCATCGAATTTTCATGTGATCGGAGACACGCCGCACGATTGGCTTTTCCCGAAGACATCGCTGGTGATTCATCATGGAGGCTCCGGCACCTCGCATTCGGCAACGCGTGCCGGTGTACCTTCGGTAGTGGTTCCGTTCGCTGGCGACCAGTACTTCTGGGCGGATCGACTGCAGCGACTGGGTGTGGCCGGTGCCGCGCTGGACAGGCGCGCGTTGCGGGCCTCAGTCCTGGAGCAAAGCATCACTTTTGCAGAGCGTGCATCGACCAGGTCGCGGGCGCAAGTGCTAGGCGAAAAAATGCGATCGGAGGATGGCTTGCATAATGGGGTTGCGGCCATTGAAGCCCTGATGCGCACCTGAGATCTGTCTCGCCCAGACACGCATTAATCCCCTAATTTGCACACTGCCAGTCGATCAGTTCAATCGCTTCCAGCCCCCAATGCTTTCAGCCGCGCCGCAGTCTAAAACAGATCCATGCTGATCTAAGTGCGTTGGGTTTTGAGGGGTCGTACGACCGGGTCGCGGCCTTTGCTCGACAATGGCGACTGGATCGACAGGATAGGGGCAATTTCGCAAGCAAAAGCACAGCTTGGGGATACGCCGATCTTGCAGTGCTGCACGATGCGGCTAAGAGAGAAATCACATCCGAATTAAGGAAGCGCAGTGTGATTTGATAAGTAGGAAATTGAAGTGACCCTACTGCAAGGTATTCAAAATGCAACAATCCCATTGCCGCTTTGAACACCTTGCCGCTCCTCAAAAAGAGGAAGGAGGCATACTAATCAGGGCTTAATGTATAAGGATTGCAGAGGATTGATACCATCATCGCTGCAATTCTTTAACTCGAGATTCACTGGTCTATTAGTTGCTATCGCTGTTAGCGCTGCAGCATACATTGCCTTTCCACCGCTTGTAGTCAAATCAATGGAGTAAGTGCTTGTGCTGCAAAAACTTCCTGGCGCATTATTGGTATAAACGAACACAGCTGTGCTCGCATATGGTCTGAGCGCTGTAATACGAACAGGATTCGATGTTGGTTCTGCGCTGGACATTAGCGAAACTAACGACCCACCGATTAATACGCTAACCAACGATACTTTTTTAAGAAGTGAATGCATAAAATTCTCCATAAAATTAAAAGTTCTATATTTGTACGTCTTGATTGTCTATTTGTTTAAACTGTATAAATCAGTCATCAAGCACAGAAGTTATGATTGGAATAATTTTTGGCCCATTGATTACCGCCATATAAGAATCATAAATTTCAGACGGGATAATATCTACTTTGCCATTTTCGTCCGTCCGTATATCAACGATCGATTGTTCTGTAACAGCATTTTTCGCATCGGAGCCATTGTCACATCTGGCGATCGAGGGATATGTTGCTACTAGCTTGTAAGATAATTTGCTACTAGGTCGAAGATAGAGTTCAGTCGGGACATCTATACTGGTTTGCGCAGTAGTGTCCCCTTGTTGCTTAAATCGATAGTAAACCCTCAAGTCATTCCATAATTCTCTAGCAATACCCCCCTGTGTAAAAGGAACAGTCCACAGAGCGCTGCGTGGAAAGTCTTTTGAGGCCATAGTTGTGATTAATTTTTCATTTCCGTCTGCGGTGATTCTATATACGGAAATTTGGGGCATTCTTACCGCATACCATCTTTCCCAACTGCCACCGGTAACAATAAATTGGCCGTTGGGCCCCATGTGTCCGCTCACGTGCCATTCCTGGCCGCAATAAGAGTCTTTGCTTGAAACGGTGTAATTGAGCCTTGCTATACCGTAATCTAGTGAATAATTATAAAACGCACTTAATGTGCCTATAGGCTGACTTTTATATGGAAGAATTGAGGCATCAACAACATTATTGATAGCATCATTTTTCTGCGTATCACTCAATTTTGTATCGTTAAGGATCCCATTAAGAACAGCCAGAGCTTTGTCAACTTGCTCTTTAAGCATTTTGGAAAGGTCTTTTTGATTATCTTCATCTTTAAGATATTGAGCTAATGGGTCGCTAATTAGATTGGTGAATGTACGAATATCTCCAGTTAATAAGGCTGCAGCAATACTGCTATATGGGACATCCTTATCGTATGGCTCTCCAAAATTAAGAGGTTTGGTTTGGGCGTTGACCGAGACAGATGCTAACGAAAGAGATAAAAGTAGCGCTAGCTTGACGGGGAAATTAATTATGTTTTTCATGTTTTCGAAGGCTTTATTGCATAAATTCAATAAGTCAATTGGATACGAAGAACATAATTCGAGAGAGCAAAAATACATGCTTTTTTCAGTGGTCGCTGGGCTAACATCTTTGGCAAATAACTGAATTTAAAGAGGGGTTCTATCGATTTATGAAGCCACGACCGAGGTTGCTAAATTGGTAAAATTGCAAACAAAAAATATTCTATATGCAATATGTAACTTTGTGTAAAAAAAATTGAAAATTCATTTTATGTGCATTTTGTAGTGATTCGAGTTGTGCGCTACCTTAGCCATGTAGCAATATTCTTGGTCAGTCATTCGTGCGCATTCAGTTCAAAAGAACAGCGCGGTGAATTGATGGCGGCATATTTCGCTACTTCGGACGCTCGATGGCAAGACCGCTGCGCCTCAGGCCACTGATGGACAGGCAATTGTTGAATTCTTCCCGAACGGCAGGTGGACCCTCGCAACTAGCAAAAATCACCCGGCAGGAAAGTAGGGTGGCTTGACGTAGATCCCCTATCCATTCTGACAAGTAGGATTGTGCAACTCCTGCATGAATTAGCTCACTGGCGGCACTGTGGCGCAGGTCATGGAAGTGGATATGGCTTATCTTTCCGGTTTCCGCGCTGAGCTGCAGTCAAGCGGCTAGTGCATCCCTAGCCTTCAGGATCACGGGCAGGCTCTTCGGGAGAGCGCGGATCCGGCGACTCAGTGAGCAGGGAGGGGGAGCAATGTTTGATTGCATCGACTAGCGCGCGCAAACCCGCCGAAACGTGCCGATGCCCAGGGTAGTAGAGGCAGACGCCCGGAAATGCGGGGCACCAATCCTCCAGCACGCGTTCGAGCATGCCGCTCGTGAGCGAATCGATAACCAGGAAATCAGGGACAAACGCGATCCCGATGCCGTCGATAGCTGCTTCCACCATCAAAACCTGGTCGGTCAGGGTGAGGGGCCCTTTGACGTCGATCGTTTCGACGATGCCATGGCGCTCAAACTCCCAGCGATAAATCAAGCCGCTATCAAAGCGAAAGCAAATGCAATCGTGCCGATGCAGATCCTGGGGAACCTGTGGTCGGCCGTGCGCGGCAAGATAGCCGGGGGAAGCCACAGCGGCGAAGCTTACGGTTTCCGTCAGGTGCACTGCGATCATGTCTTGCGGTACTGCGTCTGCCAAGCGAATGCCGGCGTCGAAGCCTTCGGCAACGATATCGCTCAGCCGGCCGTCGGTGACAATGTCAAGATGAACCAGCGGATGAGCGCGCAGGAAGCGCGCGAGTATCGGTCGCAGGATCATGCGTATCGCCACATCGCTGGCGTTGATCCTTACAGTTCCGCTCGGCGTGTTCCGCAAATCTTCGACTTCGTGCATCGCGTCCGCGACGGACACAATCGCATGGCGCAGTTTCTCAGCGAGCCGTTCTCCCGCATCCGTCAGCGCGATGCTGCGGGTAGTCCGGTTGAACAGGCGTACGCCAATGCGTTCTTCCAGGTTTCTGATCGAATGACTGATCGCCGAAGGGGTGACATCAAACTCGATGGCCGTTGCGCGAAAGCTGCGATTCTTTGCCGCTGACAGGAACACAGTCATGGCGAAGAGATCATGGCCTTTCAATTGGTGAAACTCATTCATCGGTGTATAAAATTTAACGAGATAGTATCAATAATGATCATCCCATAGAATTAACACAAGATCAAAAGAAGAACCATCTTGGCTTAACGCGGTAGCCACGCCCTGGAATATTGTTTTTAAATTAAATGCTCTACAAAGCAGTTTGAACACCAACCATAAGGAGTACACATGTCACAGAAAATCCTGATCACAGGCGCTAGCTCTGGCTTCGGCCGCGGCGCGGCGATTGAGCTTGCGCGTCTTGGCCACAAGGTAGTGGCCACGGCCGAAACCTGGCCGCAGGTTCGTAGCTTGCGCGCCGATGCCGCCGAGGCGGGTGTTGCCCTTGAGGTCATCAAGCTGAACCTGCTCGACGCTATCGATATTGCCCACGCCGGCTCCTTCGATCCCGACGTGCTGGTGCTCAACGCCGGCGTCATGGAAGGTGGCTCGATTGTCGACATCCCTCTGCAGCGGGTGCGGGAGTCGTTCGACATCAACGTGTTCGGACACCTGCAGCTAGTCCAGGCCATCGTGCCGAAGATGGTGGCCCGCAAGGCCGGGAAGATCGTGTGGACCTCGTCGATGGGCGGCATCCTGGTGGTTCCTTTCCTCGGCGCATACTGCGCAACCAAGCACGCCATCGAGGCCATCGCCGGTTCGATGAAGGCCGAGCTGGCGCCCTACGGCGTCAAAGTCGCTACCGTCAATCCTGGTGTCTTCGGCACCGGCTTCAACGACACCGGCGCCGAAAGTTACGTGCAGTGGTACAAAGCCGACTCCGCAGTCGTGCCGATGCCCGACTTCAGCGGCAGCCTGATCGGGCAGGCCGACCCGCAGGAGATGATCGACGCCATGGTTGAGATCATCCCCGCTGACAAGCATCTGTACCGCACCATGCGTCCGCTGGCGACGATCGATGCCGCCAAGCAGTGGCAGCAGACAGAGTGGACCCAAGATGCTTGACCTGACGCTCGACTACGCGCATCGGATCGTCGCTCAGGGCCGCGCTGCGGCGAAGGAAGCCGGCCTGAACGCGGTCTTCGCGATCCTCGATAGCGGTGCGCATCTGGTCGCGTTCTCGCGCATGGACGGCGCATGGCTGGCATCGAACGAGCTGGCCATCGCCAAGGCGCGCACTTCCGTGATGTTCCAGGCGCCGAGCGAGGCATTGAACGCGCCGCTGCAGCTGGATCAGCCGGTCCCGCATTTCGATCACATCCATGCGGGCGGGCTGCTGCTGATGGGAGGCGGCCTGCCGCTGTTTGACGCTGACGGTGTGCTCATCGGCGCGCTGGGGGTCTCTGGCGGGACACCCGAACAGGACGCCGCACTGGCGCGCGCGGCCGCCATCTGAGACGGCATGGCCAGGCGGCACAAGCTCTCCTACGGTTCGCAGCTATACCGGAAGCTGTCGTTCAAAGCGAGCGGCAGCACGAGCGTATGGAAATTGCGCGCGCGTGCGTCCGCGCATAGCGCCTGGCGCGCGGAGACGTCGGTGGCATAAGAACTCGCATATTCGGCATTGAACACGGGTTTGCCATTGAGGATGAAGCTCTGGTAACCGTCGCATTCATTGTATGCGTGGCACTCTTCGTTTACCGCAAAATCGAAATCGCCGACAAGTTCAGACAACTGGCTCACATCGTTTTTCAAGGCAATCGCCAGTTTACGATTGTGCGCTTCGCTCGCTAGAAAACGGTTGTACTCCAGTTGCGTGGCTGCTGTCAGCGGAAAGCCGCTTTTATTGGCATAGCCGTCGACATTGTCTGGCTCAACGCCATCGCATCCCTTGCTGGCTGCCAGGTCCAATCGCGCCCGCATGATTTTCCGTACGTTGGCGGAACGCGTGTCGAGCCAGTTTTCTCCCTTCCATCCGGTCAGGGCGCTGCCCATGTCGGCGGGCTGGAAAGCGGAGAAATCGGAGCGCCAGTTTTCGGAACTTCCCGCTGAAAAATAACACACCACTTTTTTCCCCGCAGCTTGCAATGCCTGGATGGTGGCGATTGGTGCATCGTACAAATCGATGTCGTAGACGGCGACCGGATAAGAGGTGTTGATCGTTCCTCTCAACTGCCATTGCCAGCTATCGCTCAGGGCTGGCTGCCACGCAGCCGGGGAGGGCGGTGAAATCCGCGGCGCAGCCGGTGGCGAACCGGATGGCGGCGCATCGGCGCCAGCGCCGCCGCCGCAGGCGGCGACAAGCAAAGACAGGACTGCAGTCGAGACAAGATTTTTTACAATGGCTTTCATTGGATTTTCCAAGCGTCGTTGATTGAATTGAATCCGAGGCGCCGGCCAGGATGTTTGCCGGCAGCGAAAATCAAACAGGACGACCGGAAAAACCGCTCAATGCCGCCTGGATCGCATGGTCTGTCAGTTCAATCCGCCTTCTGGCTTCAGCGCGCTTATGGGAGGGAACATTGGCAAGGTCAGGGCGAGGAATGTCGTCGCAGCAGAGCTGGTAATCACCGTCCGGACGAGCGCTTGCACCGATCTCTTGCCAGAAATCGTCGTAATTGGCGAGTACCTTGCCGGTGCGCACTTGATGGAACAAGACCCGGTTCCGATTCCCGACCAGGATCAGTTTCTTGCAGCCATAGGCTCGCCCGATCTCCCGCACCAGGCGCACCATCAGGCTTTTCGGCCGCAGGCCGAACATGTCGCGGGTGGCGCGCCGTACCTGTTCCTGCGTATCGCTGCCGCGCGGTCCTTGCAGGCAGCCGATGCCGATGCATGGCATCGAGCTGTCGCGGTGAAAAGTAAACGCGATCGAGAACAAAAGCTGCCGATCGCAGCAGAGCATCAGGGTCAGCTCGCCCTCGCGGTCGAGCGTGGCGACTGACGCTAGCTGAATCTCATAGACAGTCCCGGATTTTCCGCTGAAGCTGCCCAGCGATATCGGCGATCCGCTTGCGCGCAAGATCAGCGGGCCAAGGCCCTGCTGGTAGATGAAATCGTAATGATTCACGAGCAGATTCAGCCGCTGCCGGCGATCCTGCAGGCGTAGCGACTGGTAGGGACGGTAGATTTTCTGCAACAGCCTGGGAGTCGCCGCTGCCAACTGGGCCCGCATCGGCGTGGCGTTCCAATAACTTAGCCAGTGCTGGGTCACCTGATAGTGCAGCATGCCTCTGGCCGTCAGCTTGATGCGTTTTGCCAGGCGCGAAACGCCCGGGCGCGAGTGTGCAAGGCAGGTGTATAAGCTGACGCGGGTTGGGCTGGCCGCTTGCGTTCTGGCCGGCGCCGGCGATTGCGAGGCGAGCAGGTATTGCCATCCGGAGAAAGTCAGCAGGCTTGGCCTGCCTCGGTTCACGGCGCTTGCCTGCGCGCGCTTCCAGATGCGTAGCGGGAGGCTGGGCAGCAAAGATGAAAGCAGGAACAAGGCCGGGACTGCGCAGCCTAGCCATACGGACTCCATGTCCGCAAACAGTAGAGGCAGCAGCGCTATCGAGGGTAGCGCCCGCCTGTATTCATACTTGAAATGCATAGCCATATCAGAGAAAAGAGATATTTATCGGACCTATCTGCTCTGTATGTGCAACGAGATGGCGAAAATGACGCTCTGTTACAAATTATTTTTCATTCCGCGACGACGGTCGCGGATTTTGCCTGCCGCCGGCACGCAGCGGCGTCGGTCAAAACTCGAAAGTGTTGGTCAACAACAGGGTACGGGACGGTTCGACGCCTACCGTGGAAGTGGCAAAGTCGCTGTAGAGGCGCCGATTGAAGAGATTCTTGATGCCGAGCGTGGCAGACCAGTGGCGCGATTTGTAATAGATGCTGGCGTCGGTGCGCGTCTGGCCCGCGATGCGGCCGAGCACATCGCTGTCCGGCACTGCCGTATAACCGCTGCGCGCCGTCAGTCCAAGACCCGCTCCCCAGCCGCGCCAGGCCTCCGACTGTAAATCATAGGTGGTCCACAGGCTGGCGCGGTGGCGCGGGAATTGCGAGATTTGCGGATCCTGGTCGGGCGGTTTGGCGTATTGGAAGGCGATATAGCTATAACTTGCCGTCAAATTCCAGCCAGGCATCAGCCGTCCCGCGAAGTTCAGTTCGATGCCGCGGCTGATGGTGGACGGAAGCAGCGCGTAATCGGCAAAGGAGGTCGCGGTAATCGGGCTATTGAGCGCGTACAGGACGTCCTTATGGGTTGCCCGGAAAACCGCGGCGGAAAACGTCGCGCGGTTGTTCAGCAGATTGAGCTTGACGCCTATTTCGACCGACCTGCCGATGGTCGGCGGGGCGACGACGATACCCGGCGGGCCGCCATTCAGGGTGGAGTCAAGCATCGTGCTGCCTGGCGTGAAGCTGCGGAAAGTATTGGCGTACAGCGCCGTATTCTCGTTCAGCCGATAGGCGACGCCAAGATTGTAGACGGGCGCATTCTTGGGAGGAGAGGTGTCGTGTTCTATGCCGTTGCTATCTGTATTGGTGGAAAAATTATTGCGTTCCTGCTCATAACCGACATTCGCCAGCACATGCCAGCGGCCCCAGGTCAGCTGGTCTTGCAAGAAAAAATTGGTGTAATAGAAAGTGTCGTCGGTAGTGATCAGGCCGGCGGCAGCGGGCACCGGCGGCAGGTCCAGGCCGGACGGAGGCCAGGGGACGGTGACGCTGCCGTATGAGCTCGCATCGCTATAGGATCCCAGCCGGGTCTGGCCGTAACTCATGCCGGCCAGCAGCGTATGCTGCAACGGCCCGGTCTGAAATGTGCCGCGCACGCTGTTTTCTATGTTGCGGGTGTAGCTTGTGATGCTCGACTGGTCAATAGAACAAATGCCGTCGCTGGCGCCGACGTCGGATGGCAGGCAATTATCGTAGCCCGATGCGTTATAGCGCAGCTTGGTGTATTGCGCCTTGCTGAGAAACGTCCAGCCTGGCGTCAGGCGCTGTTCGATATCGTAGAAAAACTCCGTTTTTGCGGCAAAACTGTGATCGTCGGGCCGGCCCCAGGGCGCGATGTGCTGATCCGGCCCTGGGCCCTGCGCCGTCAGTTCGGCGCTCTGGTAGCCGCCAAACGGCGCGTGGTTGAGCTGATGGCTGAAACCCGCAACGATACTGGTGCCGTCATGTTTGTAACCTATCGACGGCGCCAGGTAGAACTCGCGTGCGCCGTCGTAGCCGTCGAATGTGCGGGCATCGTCCGTGGCGGAGATCACGGTACGGTAGGTCCAGGTCCGGTCTGCCGACAGGCTGCCGGCCAGGTCCAGTGCCGCGCGCCGGCGGCCGTAGTTGCCTATCTCCAGCGTCGCCTCCCTGATCGTATTTGCCTGCGGCCGTTTGGTGATGATGTTGACGGCGCCGCCTGGCTCCATCGGTCCGCCGGCAATGATGGAGTCGGCGCCGCCCAGCACTTCCACGCGCTCAATCGCCGCGATGGGAGTATCGAGCGAAGTAATCGCGCTTGAGCCTGCTCCCCGGCCATTGATCACATTGGTCAGCGAGACCAGGTCCGCCACCCCGTTCTTCAGGATCGGCGCGACAAAACCCCGGACGTAGATAGTGGCGGCCTGGTCAACGCCGCTGCCGCGCGCATAGGTGACTGCGCTGACGTTGCGTAAGGTGTCCACCACCGATTGCGCCTGCTGGCTCTCCATCAGATCCGTCGTGACGCCTTGGATTGACTGCGGGATATCGGCCAGTGGCGTGTTGGTGCGGGTGGCAGAGCGCGTGTCGCGCATGATGAATCCGTTGTCATGGTAGCCATGGTAAGTGTCGGGCGAATTGGTGATAACCACTGGCGGCAGCACCGACGGCTCGGGTTCGGCGGAGACGCTTGGCGCCGGCGGCGCTGTGGCCGCAATCGGCAACGCGGCTTTGGCGGCAACGCGGTGCACGCCAAATGATCCGTCGGGATTGGCGGTGGCTTCCAGGCCGGTGCCCTGCATTGCCTCTCGCAGCGCTTCCTGCACAGTCAGGCTGCCGCTGACTCCGGCTGATTTCAGCGACCCCACCAGGGTCGGATCAAACAGGATGATGCCTCTGACCGACCTGGCAATCGCAATCAGCACCTGCTCCAGCTGGCCGCCAGGGATGTTGAAGCTGACTTTGGCCGGCTGCGCCGGTGCCGCGCATGCCTGGTTCACCCAAACCGACGTAGTGGCGGCGACCAGCACGGATACGGCAAAGGAAGGGATCAAGGCTCTGGTTGAACAACAAAATTGCATGGCTGTAGGGAAGGGGAGTACTTTAAGCAATCGGCTGGCTGCCGCGGTCGACGGGGGGCAAGGTTGATGGACTGCCGTCGCCAGAGGCGACCATGGCGGCCGGATTTGGGGAGCTCGGATGCATGCAAGCGATGTTATGCCAGCGCAGAAATCGTGACCCAGTAAGGCGTAAAGCGCACAACCGTAAGCGGCAGGGTGGCCGCCAGCGCATCGAGCGCATGATCGCTGTCATCCAGCGGAAAAGCGCCGCTGACCCTGAGCTGCGCCACCGCGGGGTCTACCCGGATCACGCCGCGCCGGTAGGGGCGCAAGGCGCCGACCACATCGATCAAGGCGGCGTTATAGGCGGTGTAGTAGCCGTCGACCCATGAATTCTCGCTGCCGCGATTGTTCTGGACCGCAGCAATCGCGCCTCTGTCGAACCAGGTATGCTGGCCTGGCTGCAGCTGTCCGCTGCGGCCGTCCAGCGTCGCCAGGCTGGTCAGCGACTGCAGCGATACGACTTCTGTGCGTTCTGGCAGGGAACGGACCAGCAAGGCGCCGCTCAGGGTGCTGGCGCTGCCCTGCGCGGTTTCTATCACGAACGGATGCTGGCCCTGCGCGGCGACTTCGACCTGCATCTCGCCTGCCGCCAGCCTGAGCAAGCGGCGCCCTTGGTCTATCCAGCGGTCGGCGGAGCTGCGCGCGTTCAATGTCACGAGGCTGCCGTCCGCCAGTGTGAAAGTCTGGCGCTCGCCGGTGCCGGTGCGCAGGTCGGCGCTCATGCCCAGGATCGGCGTGGCCTGGTTGACAAGCACTCCCGCGCCAACGCCCAGGCCGGCCAGGACCGCGATCCGCTGCAGCGCCTTGCGGCGGTCTTTTTTTTGCTGCAATGTGGCGCGCAATACATCGGTGCTTGCGCCCAACTGACGCGGCACATCGAACTGGTGCACTGACTTGGCCAGGTTGGCATACGCCAGTTCATGGCGCGCATCGGCTGCACGCCAATGCTCAAAGGCGGCGCGATCGGCGCTGGTGATGTCCGGCAGTTCCAGCCGCAGCATCCACTCGATCGCTTGCTCGACGATTTTTTCTTCGCTCATGGTCAAGGTTCAGGCAAGAGGCGCAAAAGAGCAGGCCTTGTAGCATTGCAGGAGTCCCTTCGCCACGTATCTTCTGGCGACGCTTGCCGAGATGCCCAGCTGTTGCGCAATTTCCGGATAGGTCAGGTCATCGAGCTTGTAGAGCAAGAAGGCGGCGCATTCCCGGGAAGACAGCCCGGCCAGCGCACGGTCCATGGCGCGCAAGGCCTCAAGCAACAGCATCTGATCTTCCGGCGAACTGGCGTATTGCTCGCCGCTGCAATGTTCAAGCGCCTGCAGGCAAGCCTGTTCAAGATCGCGCCGGCGCCAGATTTCGTAGACGATGCGCTGCGAGATGGTTGTCAATAACGCTTTAGGCTCGCGAATATGTTGCGCCAGCGGGGCGGCCAGCAATTGCGCGAAGGTTTCGGCAGCAACATCGTCGGCGGCAAACGCATCGCCGACGCTGCGGCGCAGGCGCGCACGCAGCCAGCCGTGATGGGCGACAAAGATGGCCTCGATATTATTAGCGTCAATTGATGAACTGGTCACAATGGCAATCCTGTCATATCCGAACTAGCAGCCCCGATACTGCAAATAGGGTGAAAACCTGTAAAAACAGTAACATTCTGGGCGAGCGGTACCAGAATCGCGCCATATTTTAACCTCATCTTATCGCTATACTCCCTGCGCGCGTCCTCTAATGTAACTTATTGTACGTGTTGTACGTTTGCGCGCAGAGCTGGCCGGCTCAGTAGTTGCCGAATGTAGGCGGCGCCGAACGGTGTTGTGCGAGATGCCAATCAAACATACGGCGTAATACGCTTCGCTATTACGCCCTACGGATGCGGGGTGCGTCTTACTGCGTTACGCACATCTCATCGTCATTCCCGCGAACGCGGGAATCCATGTTACTAGGCCAATAAGCCTGGGTATAAATCTTGCCAGTGAGGATTGGATTGTTCGATCAAGTGAATTTTCCAGATCCGATTCCACTTTTTCAGCTGTTTTTCTCGTTTGATTGCTTCGCCGATGTCTTCGTGAATTTCATGCCAAACCAAGTTTCTCAATATGGATTCCCGCGTGCGCGGGAATGACGTTGGTTAAATTATTGACGAAAACCATAAAATCTATTACGCCCTACGGCTCACCGCGTTGCTGCTTCCGTGCGATCTCTGTGATCGACCGGCTGCTGGATTTTTGTGTCAAAGGCACTGCTCGGCAGCATATCTTCCAGCGGATCAATATCCGGCAGCACGCGGTTGCGTCCGCCGCTCTTGGCGTTGTACAGGGCGCGGTCGGCGCGCATGCTGAGATGGTCGAAGCTTTCGCCTCGCCGCCAGCTGGCGACGCCGGCGCTGATGCTGTAGCGGCATTCCCCAAAGACGCCGCTGACCAAATGCAGCCTGGCCTGTTCGCGCAGGCGCTCGGCAATCGCCAATGCGTCCGTGCTGTCGGTATCCGGCAGCAGCACTGCGAACTCTTCGCCGCCGACCCGGCCTAGCGCGTCGCCGTCGCGCAGGCAGCGGCGCGCCATGGCAACGAACTCACGCAGCACGGCGTCGCCGCAGGCATGGCCTTGCGTATCGTTGATGCGCTTGAAATGGTCGAGGTCGATAATCAGCAACGCCAGCGGTTTCCCCAGTTTCGCAGAGCGGGCGATCTGTTCCAGCGCCACGCTTTCCAGTCGTTTGCGCGACAGCGCACCGGTCATATGATCGTGATTGGCAGAATCTTCGGCCGCAGCCAGCATGGCGTCATGGATCATCATCACGGCAGCCATGGTCATGACCGGCATCACCACGGCGCCGATGACCAGCAGCACGATGTTCCAGACATCGTTGAGCATCAGATCGTGGCTGGCCGGCGCCATGGCGATGAAATAGAGGCCGCGCAGCGCCTGGCACACAGCAAAAACCAGCGCCATGGCGGCAGCAAACCAATAACTATAGCGACGTCGGCTAGGCGGCCGGTGGCGCAGCAACAGCAGTGCGATGGCGAAACAGAGCAAGCTGGCAAACATGCTGCTGGCCAGCACTCGCATCGGGATATTGTCGTCGGCATAGCGCCACACCAGCATCGCCAGGAACAGCAACGCGCTGCCGGCCGCCAGCCGCCGCCAATGCGGTGGCTGGCCCAGGAAACGGGCGCAGCCGGCGTAATAACTGGCCGCAGACAGGGCGAGCAAGGTATTGGCGACGACTATCGAGATAAAATCCGGCGCCAGCCCTCGGAAGCCAAGCAAGAGCAGAGCCGTCACCACCGCCATATTGGCTGCGAACCATTCGCGCACACCCGGCATGCCGGTGCGCAGCAGCGAACCCAGCACCAGCAGCATCGCCAGGCTGAGCAGCGCGGTGGTGCTGAGGATGGATGCGGGAGTCAGCATGGTTGGGACGTGTGGATTGAAACGCGACGGTTATTGTAATCGGCGGGTGCTGAAAGCGGTTGTTGGAGGCGTCATTTCTATTGCATGTTCAAAAAGTCATCGCCGAAACCACGCCCGGCCTATTCAAGAATGACCTGAACCTCAATGAATTGCTTGCTGTCGGCAAGTCAGGAGCGGCTGTGCGCCTGACTTGCCAAATAATACACTCGCAGCATGTCTATTTGAGTACTTTGGAGTAATTTTTTGAAGGGACAGTCCGGTGATGGCGACAAGACGGCCGCAGCGATGATCGCTGCAGCGGAGAGCGTCACTCCGCATCTGCGGCCCGTGCCGGCCTTATTGGTTCAAGCGTTCCTGGCTATTTGATACGACGCCAGACTGAAATCGGAATAAGGCCGTCCGGCCGCGGCGGCACCTGGTAGCTGAGTTCGTCGCCGTGCAGCTCATACATGCGTTTTTGCTGCGTTCCTTCCCAGTTTTTGTAGGCAGAACTCTCGATGCTGTAGACCAGCGTGTGCGTCATCGTGTCGATCGCGAGGGTGCCGAAATGAGCACTGGTTCCCATCACCGCAGCCTCGAATTCGGCGGCGGTGCCGGTCTTCTTGTCGCCGGATGCGAATAAGGGGCGTTCGGACTTGTAGATCTGTGCGCTGTAGCGGCCGTGGCTGTCAATCAGCAGCAATCCTTTCGGCGCCTCGCCGTAATCATGCGTCCGGCTGCCGTCAGGATGCAGCAGGTCGGCGGCCACCAGCGTCCAGCTGCCGGCCAGTGGGAACGGTGCTTCGGCGGCGGCCTGGCTGGCAGAGATCGACAAGACCGCGCTCAGGCAGAACAGTTTAGATAGTAGTTTCATGATCGGATTCTCCAGTGGCTGTGTGACTGACGGGTACATTAACGCCAGGCGGCACTGAATGGAATTGGCGAAATACGCACGCGATCCTTGCGTATTTGCACAATGCGTTCTTCTGCTGGAGCTATCTAAGCGGTTTTGAAGTTTGGGTGGCGCCGTCCATGACGAAGCCAGCCTTCAACAATTGACTGAGCGTGGCGCTCAAACGTCAGCCGGCAAAAATAACGCAACGATTTCGTCGGCGACCGCACGCACCGGGGCAGAGCGCCGCACGTCTTCATGCATGATGAGCCATAATTTGCGCTTCACCGGGCACACTTCTGTATCGATGGCGATCAGGCCGTTTTGCCGGAAGTCGAAAAAAGAATGCGGAAAGACGCCAAGGCCACAGCCGGCGACAGCGGCTTGGAATAGGGCGCCGAGATCGTTCGAGCGCAAACAGTAACGGCGCTCGCCCCTGATCTTGTCCAGCCACAGCTGCTGCGGGGCGTCGCGCAGCAGCTCGTCGTAACCGAGAAACTCCCATTGTTGCGGGGTGTGTTCGGCCAAATACCGGGAGTTTGCGTACAAGCCATACTCGACGCTGGCCAGCTGGCGCACCGCCAAGCCCGGCGCGCTCGGGCGGTGGAAGCGCAAGGCGATGTCGGATTCGCGCCGCATCAAGTCGGTGGTCCGCGTTTCGCCGCGCAAATCTACCTCGATTCCAGGAAGGCGCCGCAGCATCTCTTTCAACTTCGGCGCCAGCACATACGTCGCCAAGGCCGGCGGAGCCGAAATGCGCACCACGCCGCTGAGCGATGCGGAGCCGCTCGCAACACGCATCAGTCCGTGCATGTCGTCTGCCATCTTGCGCGCATGAGGCGCCAAAGCGATGCCTGTTGCGGTGAGAGACCAGCCCTTCGGAAAACGGTCGAACAGGAGCAATCCTAATGCGGCTTCAAGGGCGTCGATGCGCCTTGCCACCGTCGTGTGTTCGACGCCGGTGGCGCGCGCCGCGCCGGAAAGAGTTCCAGCGTCAACCAAGGCCAGAAAATATCGCAGGTCGTCCCAGTCAGGTGTAAGCATTGTGCAATTATGCACCTGTTCTTCGCGAGTTTTGCCAATTTCGTTCAGGGCGCCGGGAGCTGGGTTTGCCAGTAGGCGAAATGAATGATGAAAGTCTAGATTTGTACCTGATCCTGGCCCGCAACTTTATTCGCCGCGAGGAGGGAGGCTGACGAGCAGGACGGTTTCTTCAAGGTCAGCAGGACAGCCATGCTCAGTTCACGGAGGTGAGCCGCTGCTGTTTTTTTGGCGGCGCGCCGTATTTGCGCGGAAAAAAGTGCGCAGATACGTTTGGAACGATTCGCCGTTGTCTGTCGTCAGTTTGCCGAGCACGGTTGTGCGGGTGCAGGAAGGACAGCTGAGCCGCTGCTCCTGGATCGGGTGCGTATTCGCAGCAAGCTGGATGACAGGTTGCATGCAGTGAGGGCAGGCCAGGGCGATATGATCCGTTTTCATGCTGTTGTCGTTTCTTGAGTCATTGCTCGATAGGAAGCTCAAACCGCGCGTTTGCGACGTCCAAACGGATCATGGCTGTGAAGGATCGGTGGATCGTTGCTTGCATTCGCCGCGGCATTTTCAGCCAGGACTTCCTTTATCGTCGTTACAGAAACGGCATATCTGTTGGATAACATCCGGGTAGGCGCAATGCTGCCGGCACTGATCAGCGCAGCATGTTCGGCTTTTAACGCCGTGTGGCTCCATGTTCCGTCTTGATTCCTGGCTGCGCCAGTTTTTTTAGCGATTGGCATGTCAATCTAGGATTTTCGATGATGGGAAGATAGAAACTCAGTGTAATGCGCAGGCGAAGAAACCGCGGCGGCAATCGGCAGCTGGTCAGGCCTTATGAATGACAATCAGCGAAGCTGCATATTCCAAGGTCGACCTATAACCCGACATGCTGGGATGCGTGTGTTTGGCCGCGGCGATCAATTTGTCCTTTAGCGCCAGCAAATCCGCTTTAGGACTGTCGGCATTTTTCCTGGCGAAGTCGCAAATGTCCTTGACGGTGTGATGGGTCGCGATCTTGACGTTTTTGCCGTAAAGCGACAGGGCTGCCAGCGTTTCGATTTTTTTGAAATATTGATTGCTCAGATGATTTTCGCGCTGCGCGCCCATTGCCTGCTCCAGAAAACAGAACTGCCGTAGATGTAATTTCAGGGGGAGATATTAGGGATGGATGGATAGCCTGTCTATCCGCCTGGAGGGGATTTCACAAGAGTTTTCAAATTCATCATTAACAGGAAAAGAGGCTTTCCTTTTGGCGCGCGATTTGTCCATGAATTCATGCAAATCCCGCACGGTGGAACGTAACAATCAGCATTGAATAGTGGATAGAATGTGAATGAGGCAAATTTGGCTGTCGATGGTTGCAAAAAAGGCATGTAATGTTTGGGTCACTGGAAATGGATAATTCATCAGAGGCGCTTGCCGACATAGATCCCGTATCAGCCGGGTTCGATATAGACCGGGATGGTTTTGTTTCTTACAAAAGTTCGCTTCTCTTTCTGCCGCCCAAGGAACGCGGCGCCTTCCGCCTGTTGCTGGATGCATGGCCGAAAGTCGTTTCAAAAGAAGATTTTTCAAAAAATGTCTGGGCCGGGCGCATGTCGGATGAAAGCCTGGCGCGCTGCATTACGCAACTGCGTCGAGCCCTCTCCAGTCTTGGCGTAGTGCAGATCGATTCCCTTTATGGCCAGGGTTATCGCCTGGCGATTTTATCGGATAAGGTACGGCGCTTATCTGTTGCGCCGACGATGGCGATTCCTCGCAAATCCGATGCGGCAAAGCCCCATGCCGCGTTGATCGAGGCTTGCATCCATGCCCGGCAGTTACTTGAGCGCCGTTCGCTGGATGCCTTTTCCCAGGCTGAATCGATACTCAAGAATGTCGCCTCCAAGGCTCCCGACTATATGGTGGCCAAACTGCTGCTCGCACAATACGTCGCCGAGCGCGCATTTTTCGACGGCAACATCCAGCGTTCGCAAATCGACGACGCCCTTGGCGAATTAAGGCTGGTCCAGGATGCCGAGCCCTATTTGCAGGGCCTGCAATCCCAGATAGGCTACCTCCTTGATTGCGAGTGGCATTTCGATGAGGCCAGGGCCGTTCATGAACGAGCGTTGCAAATGTCGCCCGATGACGACGTCGCCTATTATCGTTACGGCTTTCATCTGCTGACCAGCAACGCGCCGTCCGAGGCCGTCGACGCTTTGCGTTCCGCCGTTCAGCTCAATCCATTCTCGCCGAACATGGCCGTCGGGCTGGTGCGGGCCTACGCTTGTGCAAACATGGATCCGGCCGAAGTGCTGGTTCATGCGCGAAGCGCATATTCATCTCATCCGGATAGTCCCTCGGCATACGTGAACCTGCTCTACACGCTGGCCTGGGTGGATCCGCAGCCTGAAATCGCCCATGCGGCGCGCCATTTCGTACAAAAGAACCGCTATGCGCATGCCCTTTCGTCCAGGGCGGTGGCATACGTACTTGCGCGTTGCGGCGATCATGCAGGGGCGCTGGAGACCATTGAAAAGCATGGCAGCGTCCATGGCATACATCTGGCGGCTCTGATTGCAATGGGAATGCTTGACGAGGCGATGGCGAAAGTGAAGGCCGCGGCTGAAACCGGATTTGGCGTCTTGCCTTTTTCAATCAGCGTTCCGGAATGCGCGGAACTGAAACAGCACCCGGATTACGCCCAGGTGCACGCACGGGTATATGCCCGCATGCCGCCAGAATAAATAACGGCACGACTGAAAGAGTTGACGTGGTGTTGCCCGGTGCTGGTTTTATCGTCGCCAGGTCTTCCGGACGGAAAATATCCCGTTGCCTTCATTTATCGAAAATCAAGGTACCTCTACAACGATCAACGACGCTGCGTAGTCGAGGGTTTTTCTGTAATCCGGCAGGCTGGGATGCGTGAGGCGGCTCAGGGTCGTTATCCTGTTTTTGAAAGCCAGCAGGTTGAGTTCGGGATCTCCCGCTTTTTTCAGAATCAAATAGCGGCACACCTCGTCGATCGCAGCATGCACCTGGCCGACGGCATTCATGCCGTATAGCGTTTGCGCCGCCAGGTTCGAGATTCTGTCGATGCATTCATCGAGCACTTTGTCGTCGGAAATCATTTCCATATAATTTATGCAGCATGATGGTTAATGAAATCATCCTAGAGATCAAACTGCCAACAGTCCATTGCTTTGTGCGATGTTTCACAATGCTTATCAATTTCAATCTTATTCGGTAATACTCAATGCCTGTCGGCAATCAGGCGGCGCATCTTCCGGGTTTTCCAGGCCCCGCGCGCACTGTGCTGAAGAGCAGGATCCATCAATGTTTACGTCTTCTTGATGATTTCGTTAATCATTGTCTTCGTATGTCACACGAAGAAAATAATCATTTATATTACATTCAGAGTCGACCGCGCGAAGGTTGGTTTATTTCTCTTATGTAATAGGTGCCAGACATGATTCTTCGAGACGATCAGTGGGGAAAACTGGAGCCGCTAATGGTTGGCCGGAAGGGCAATCCAGGAGTCAGCGGACGCAATAATCGCTTATTCATCGAAGCTGTGCTTTGGCACATCTCCGAAAAATGCTGCTGGAGCAAATTGCCGTCTGAATTTGGAGGATGGAATTCCATCTATATGCGATTCAGGCGCTGGAACCAGAGCGGTTGCTGGCGCCAGATAGTTGACGACCTGAACGACGACAAAGAACTGTCCTGCCTGATCAAGCGCATTGTTGCATACGCCGACCAGCAGACGCAAAGTGCGATGAGAAGAAAAACCAGGAGAGTCGAGCGTGACGTTTATGGCGCATCGATAGCCCGCATTGGACAAGGAGCGGGAACGCCTGGCGATAACGGATCAGAGGGACATTGGCTGTCGCTGGTGGGCGCCATTTGATGAATACGGAAGTAAAACCTTGAGCGAAGACGAAGAGAATTGCATATGTCGCTAATGCGCACCGGCAGGTGGAAGAGGGAGTGCGCGATCAATGATTACGTCTTTATGATGATTTTGCAAGCGTGTGTTGATTGCCGCTACAAAAGCGCAAATTGCATATAGTATTGCCGCATATCTCGATACCGCTTGGAAATAAAGAATAACTTTCCGAACCAAGCTTTTCTGAGAGCAGGGATGAGGGTAAAACGATTTTCAATATTTTTAAATGGCACATCCCATGCCGCCGATCGTGAGACCGATCCCGGATTGAAAATATTGAGCAGTGAGAGATGAAGCAATAGTTGTTTTCGATATTCTAAGAAAAGAAAATGCAGCCCAGGCATCGGAAAATTTCGGGCATTGCTCCCGCATCTGTTGGGTTTACGGTCGATCAACATGGATTTGTCGCTTATAACGATTCGATACTCGATTTGCCGCCCAAGGAGAGAGGGGCGTTAAGTCTTTTGCTTAATGCATGGCCGAAGCTGGTGTCAAAGAACGACTTTGCCCAGCATGTATGGAATGGACGGATGTCTAATGAAAGCCTTGCGCGTTGCATGGCGCAGCTGCGGCGGGTGCTTTCGCAGATCGGCATGATAAAAATTGATTCTTTATATGGGCTCGGATATCGCCTGACCATCCAGCCAGGCGACGGCGACGCGCCGGCTCAGTTGCCATCGGATCACAGCAACCGATCCGATACATCCAAGGTGCATCCGTCAGTAACGGCGGCGTGTTTCTACGCGCAGCAAGTGCTCTTGAATCATTCGCCGGCGGCTTACGATCGGGCGGAATCGATCATCGGCGACGTGATTTCTCAAGCCCCTGACTTCATCCCGGCGAAACTGGTGTTGGCCCAATGCATGGCTAACCGGGCGGGCAGCGGAGCGCCCGGCGGTTTGCAAACGATTGACGACGCGCTGAAAATACTGGCCTCTGTCGAGCGCGTGGAGCCAGGCGCGCCGGGTTTGCGGTCGCAAAAGGCGCATCTTCTCGATGGCAAGTGGCGGTTTGATGAAGCCCGGCCCATGCATGAGCAAGCGTTGCGCCTGTCGCCGGAAAATCCTGTAGCGCATTTCAATCATGGTTTGCACCTGCTCGCGACAGGCGCAGCTGCCGATGCTGCCGCGGCGTTCCAGTCCGCCATCGAATTGAATCCGTTTTCACCTGAACAGACGATCATGCATGCGCGCGCTCTGGCCGCTGCCGGCGCGGGCGCCATCGATATCGTCGAGCGCGCTCGCGAGGCGCACCGCATCCATCCCGACAGCCAGCAAGTCTATCTGTATTTGCTGGGCATGCTGGCGTTCGCGGATCCCCAGCCGGAACTGGCCCACGCCGCGCGGCAGATAACCTTAAGCCGCTCTTCCTGGATCTATGCCGCGGGAACGGTCTCCTATGTGCTTGCGCAATGCGGCGACAGAGATGGCGCCCTGGAGTTGATTGCCGCGCAGGAAACGGCCAGCGCCGGCATTCGCGTAACGCACCTGGCGACCCTGATTGCCCTCGACCAGGTTGACGAAGCGGTGCTCAGGGTGAAAGAGGCTGCGCAGGCCGGATGTGGCCATTTGCCGGTTTTGTTGAGTTTCGTTGAAAACTCGGCGCTTAGGCAGCGTCCGGAATATCTCGCCATTCTTGCGCGCATATTTTCCCCGGCGGCAGTTTAGGCGTTATAGCCCATCTCGGGCTGTCTTCTCCCATTGCGGGATAAATCCTCAATTACTCCCTTGAACAATCCATCCGGATGCGCTTTTGGCAAAAGCGCATTTGTCTTTTGCATGGCTTTTTCAGAAGGTCATTTTTTATCTTCCCCCCAATATAAAAACAACAAATGCTTACGCCTTCCTGATGGTTTCGTTAAGCATTGTTGGGTGGGGTCGCAAGTGCGAAAAATCCATCTACATTGATGAATATCAAATTCGGTGTCAGCGATTTTGTGGCGGCGGAAGAGACTGGCTCTGCCTCGACGAGGCCCAGATGGATTGTGAGAGCAGGTTTCGCCTATCAGTTGAGGATTTTTTGGGGATATGAAAATGAATAAGGTTTATCGAGTCATCTGGAGCAAAATCACAGGCGACTATTGTGTGGTTGGAGAATTGGCAAAAAATGCGAGCAAGGGGAAGAGCACTCTAGTGGCGCCCTCGAACTGCAAATTATTTGGAGTAGAGGGACAGGATTTTTCTGTAAAGGCCATTGCTAAGAATATTGCTGCCATTTTTTTACTGGGATTTTTTACAGATATAGCGTGGGCTGGGTACATGTCAAATTGCGCCGGACCCACCGCTACAAATTCTTGGACCTTGCTAGGAGTAACAGCATCAGCTTGGCAGGGACTAAATCAATCGGCTGCACCTGGTGAGGCAGCTTGCGGTCCTTCGGCAACACAAGGGACGGGGGTGATTTTATCTGAAAACAATTCGGGAAATGGCGGATTAACTGGCACTCAGGCATACATGTTGCTTGGTGCTACTGGGAATAATGCTGCGGGAGTCATTACGCTTTATGGACCGTCTGGTATAGCCCTAAAGGGCAACACAGCTGTCACTGGTACTTTTTCCAGTAGTGGCCTTGCGACATTTTCCAGCGGCGCCAGCCTGGCAGGAAATAAGCTTACGAATGTCGCGGCAGGTACTGCCTTGACTGATGGAGTAAATTTCAGCCAGTTAAGCTCGCTATCGACGTCGACCTCGACGGGCTTGAGCACAGCGAATAGCAGTGTTTCGTCGTTGTCGACTTCGACTTCCACAGGTCTGAGCACCACCAACAGCAATGTGGCGTCGCTGTCGACGTCTACGTCAACGGGCATTGCTTCATTGTCGACATCAACATCTACCGGTCTGAGCACAGCGAACAGCAGTGTTTCGTCGTTGTCGACCTCGACTTCCACAGGTCTGAGCACTACCAACAGCAATGTGGCGTCGCTGTCGACGTCTACGTCAACGGGCATTGCTTCATTGTCGACATCAACATCTACCGGTCTGAGCACAGCGAACAGCAGTGTTTCGTCGTTGTCGACCTCGACTTCCACAGGTCTGAGCACTACCAACAGCAATGTGGCGTCGCTGTCGACGTCTACGTCAACGGGCATTGCTTCATTGTCGACATCAACATCTACCGGTCTGAGCACAGCGAACAGCAGTGTTTCGTCGTTGTCGACTTCAACTTCGACAGGTATCAGCACGAACGCCAGCAACATTGGTTCGTTGTCGACAGGCCTGAGCACGACCAATAGCAACGTGACATCGTTGTCGACCTCGACTTCAACAGGATTGAGCACGACGAATAGCAGCGTGACGTCATTGTCGACGTCAACATCAACAGGCATCAGCACGGCGCAAAGCGGTGTAAATTCGCTGTCGACTGGCCTGAGCACAACCAACAGCAATGTAACATCGTTGTCAACTTCGGCCTCGACAGGTATTAGTACTGCACAAAGCAGTGTGAATTCACTGTCGACTTCGGCTTCGACGGGCATCAGCACGAACGCCAGCAACATCGGTTCGTTGTCGACAGGATTGAGTACGACCAACAGCAATGTGACTTCGCTGTCGACTTCGACTTCAACGGGCATCAGCACGAATTCCAGCAACATCGGTTCGTTGTCGACCGGCCTGAGCACGACCAACAGCAACGTGACTTCGTTGTCGACTTCTACTTCGACCGGCATCAGTACCAACGCCAGCAACATCGGTTCGTTGTCGACCGGCCTGAGCACGACCAACAGCAATGTGACTTCGTTGTCGACTTCGACTTCGACCGGCATCAGCACGAATTCCAGCAACATCGGTTCGTTGTCGACCGGCCTGAGCACGACCAACAGCAACGTGACTTCGTTGTCGACTTCTACTTCGACCGGCATCAGTACCAACGCCAGCAACATCGGTTCGTTGTCGACCGGCCTGAGCACGACCAACAGCAATGTGACTTCGCTGTCGACTTCGACCTCGACCGGCATCAGCACCAACGCCAGCAACATTGGTTCGTTATCAACCGGTTTGAGCACGACCAACAGCAATGTGACTTCGTTGTCGACTTCGACTTCGACAGGTATCAGCACGAATGTCAGCAACATCGGTTCGCTGTCGACCGGCCTGAGCACGACCAACAGCAATGTGACTTCGTTGTCGACTTCGACTTCGACAGGTATCAGCACCAACGCCAGCAACATCGGTTCGTTGTCGACAGGACTGAGCACGACCAACAGTAACGTGACTTCGTTGTCGACTTCGACCTCGACCGGCATCAGCACGAATGCCAGCAACATCGGTTCGTTGTCGACAGGACTGAGCACAACCAACAGCAACGTGACTTCGTTGTCGACTTCGACTTCGACAGGTATCAGCACGAATGCCAGCAACATTGGTTCGTTGTCGACAGGACTGAGCACGACCAACAGCAACGTGACGTCGTTGTCGACCTCAACCTCGACCGGTATCAGCACCAACGCCAGCAACATCGGTTCGTTGTCGACAGGGCTGAGCACAACCAACAGCAATGTGACTTCGCTGTCGACCTCGACTTCGACCGGTATCAGCACCAACGCCAGCAACATTGGTTCGTTGTCGACAGGGCTGAGCACGACCAACAGCAATGTGACTTCGTTGTCGACCTCGACTTCGACAGGCATCAGCACCAACGCCAGCAACATCGGTTCGCTGTCGACCGGCCTGAGCACGACCAACAGCAATGTGACTTCGTTGTCGACTTCGACTTCGACAGGTATCAGCACCAACGCCAGCAACATCGGTTCGCTGTCGACAGGCCTGAGCACAACCAACAGCAATGTGACTTCGCTGTCGACTTCGACCTCGACGGGTATTGCCTCACTGTCGACGGGAGTTGCCAACTCGGTTCAATATGACAACCCTGCTCATACAAGCGTTACTTTGGGAGGGGTAGGCGCGACAACGCCGGTGACTCTTACTAATGTGGCTGCCGGCGTGAACTCTACCGACGCTGTGAATTTCAGTCAGTTATCGTCTTTGTCTACTTCGACATCAGCTGGCATTGATTCCTTGTCAACCGGTTTGAGTACGACCAATAGCAGCGTGACATCGTTGTCGACCTCGACCTCGACCGGGATCAGCACCAACGCCAGCAACATCGGCTCCTTGTCGACCGGGCTGAGCACCACCAACAGCAATGTAACCTCGCTGTCGACCTCGACTTCGACGGGTTTGAGCACGACCAACAGCAACGTGACCTCGCTGTCGACCTCGACCTCGACTGGCATCAGCACGAACGCCAGCAATATCGGTTCGTTGTCGACAGGGTTGAGTACGACCAACAGCAATGTGACGTCGCTGTCGACCTCGACCTCGACTGGCATCAGCACCAACGCAAGCAATATCGGTTCGTTGTCGACAGGGTTGAGCACGACCAACAGCAATGTGACTTCGCTGTCAACCTCGACTTCGACGGGCATCAGCACGAACGCCAGCAACATCGGTTCATTGTCGACCGGCTTGAGCACGACCAACAGCAACGTGACCTCGCTGTCGACCTCGACTTCGACGGGCATCAGCACGAACGCCAGCAATATCGGTTCGCTATCGACCGGATTGAGCACAACAAATAGCAATCTGGCGTCGTTGTCAACTGGGCTAGGGAATGCGGTTCAATATGACAACCCAGGTCATACAAGCGTTACTTTGGGAGGGGTAGGCGCGACAACGCCGGTGACTCTTACCAATGTGGCTGCCGGTGTGAATCCTACCGACGCTGTGAATTTCAGTCAGTTGTCGTCCTTGTCGACCTCGACTTCGACCGGCATCAATTCGCTGTCAACCGGTTTGAGCACGACCAATAGCAGCGTGACTTCGTTGTCGACCTCGACCTCCACCGGCTTGAGCACAACCAACAGCAATGTGGATTCCCTGTCGACCTCGACCTCGACCGGCCTGAGCACGACCAACAGCAGCGTGGCTTCATTGTCGACATCGACCTCGACTGGCCTGAGCACTACCAACAGCAATGTGAATTCCCTGTCGACGTCAACCTCGACCGGCCTAAGCACCACCAACAGCAATGTGACCTCGCTGTCGACCTCAACATCCACAGGCATTGCTTCGTTGTCGACCTCGACTTCGACCGGCTTGAGCACCACCAACAGCAACGTGACCTCGCTGTCGACCTCGACCTCGACCGGCATCAGCACCAACGCCAGCAATATCGGTTCGCTGTCGACAGGATTGAGCACAACCAATAGCAATCTGGCGTCGTTGTCAACTGGGCTAGGGAATGCGGTTCAATATGACAACCCAGCTCATACAAGCGTTACTTTGGGAGGGGCAGGTGCGACAACACCGGTGATTCTTACTAATGTGGCTGCCGGTGTGAACCCTACCGACGCTGTGAATTTTAGTCAGTTATCGTCCTTGTCTACTTCGACTTCAGCTGGCATCAATTCGCTGTCAACCGGTTTGAGCACGACCAACAGCAGCGTGACATCGTTGTCGACCTCGACGTCAACTGGAATCAGTACGGTGCAAAGCGGCGTAAATTCACTGTCGACGGGGCTGAGCACGACCAACAGCAATGTGTCCGCGTTATCTACCTCGACTTCGACCGGCTTGAGCACCGCGGCAAGCGGCATCAGTTCGCTGTCTACCGGCTTGAGCAGCACGAACAGCAATGTGTCGTCGCTGTCGACGTCGACTTCAAGCGGCTTGAGCGCGGCGGCCAGCGGCATCAGTTCATTGTCGACCGGCGTTGCATCGATATCGACCGGATTGGGGCAGCTGGCGTCGCTCTCGACCAGCCTGACGGGCGTCGGTTCATTGTCGACGTCGCTGAGGCCTCTGGCAGATGCGTCAAACAGCGCGGCAGCCAACGGTTCGACGATTGGCGCCACCACGATCGGCGGCGCCAACAGCGATGGCACGGTACAGACGCGTGGTACAAGCGGCACGGCGATCAATAACGTGACGCCGGCAACCTGCACCACCGTCAAGGGTGTGGATGCAACCGGTTCGGGCTTGTGCGCGCAAGCGACTAAAGACGGCGCTACGGCCTTTGGTTCCAATGCACAGGCAACCGATGCCAATACGACTGCAGTCGGCTTCCGTGCCTTGGCTTCGCAGGCGGGATCGGTGGCGATTGGCAACAACGCCCAGGCGACTGGCGATCCGACTGTCGCGATTGGCCAGAATTCGCTGGCCTCAGGCAATAACTCGGTCGCGACCGGAGCGGGGGCGCAAGCTACAGGGAACAATGCAGTGGCGTTGGGCGCCGGTTCGATAGCCGACCAGGCTAATACGGTATCTGTCGGAGCCCCTGGAAGCGAACGCCGGATCACCAATGTGGCGGCTGGCGTCAACCCGACTGACGCCGTGAACGTCTCCCAATTGGGGGCCGTGCAAAATCAGGTGGGCGACGTTCAGCGCATTGCATATAGCGGGGTTGCAATGGCCGGGGCCTTGGCTGGCCTGCCGCAGGTTGATTATGGCAAGACATTTGCATTGGGCGCGGGCATCGGCAGCTATGCCGGTTACACGGCCCTGGCTATCGGCGCTAGCGCACGCATCAACCAGAATACGGTTGTGAAGTTCGGTGTCAGCACGACCTCCGGCACGCGCACGCTGATCAATGCGGGAGTCGGATTTTCCTGGTAGCCATGGCCGGATGAGCCGCTCGACGTGAAATTGTTTCTTCCTGGTTCTGGAAGGACGGGATTGATGGAACGTTGAGCGAACTGATTCTCGGATAGGAAATATCCCAGTGTCTGGATGTAGTTCGAATGAGTGCCTTGGGCACTCATTTGTTTTAGGTAAACATGAAAATTTCTGCCCTGGATAACAATGTCAATCAATCTGGTTAGTTTGCTGGCTGCCTGCAATGTGGGTTCGCATCCGTCATTTTCTTTAATCTTTCGGGAGTTCCTGGAGATCGTTTCATGAGTCAATCGGATTTGAAAGCGGCCATGGTCCTTCGAGACGACCAATGGGAAAAGCTGGAGCCGTTGCTGTTGAGCAAAGGGAGGGATTTTAGAATCCACGAACGCAACAACCGGTTATTTATAGATGCCTTGCTTTGGTATCTTTCAGCTGGACGTGCATGGACTGATTTGCCGGAAAAATTCGGGAAATGGAATACCGTTTTCATGCGCATGAAGCGTTGGAGCGAAAGCGGCTTTTGGCGCGAACTGGTCGAAGACCTGCGTGACGATTGCGAGTTATGCGCGTTGATCCAGAAAATAGAAGAGCACTGCGAGCATCGGAAAACCATGGCAAAGAAGATAGCCGACAGGAAAATGGCAAGAGAAATCTATAAATCGTCTCGTATTTAAGATAGGAAAGTCTCGTGTGGATTCCATGCGAACCTGCTGGCGACGACGCAGTTTTCATCGAGAGAAAACCCGGCGCCAGAGAATCTCCAGGAGCACCGTCATACCTTATGGCGCCCCGAGGTTATAGGACCGCCTTTATCCCGTTATGCCGAGAGCAACTGAAGAGGTTCTGGACACAGCAGCCGTTCCTGCGCGAGAGACGGCCTGGAAAATAAACCATTGTTTTTATCTGAAAATGTACTATTTTTATCACTCGTAAGGGAGCGGCTCGCACTTGATATTGTTTGCAAACCAGTCAAGTCATGCCTCGGGTGTAGCGATTGTAGAATATTCAACGGAGAATTCTATGAAAGAATTCCGCCAACTGCTTCGAAAAAAATTCCTATATGACGAAGCAGGAAGAGAAAGAAAAATCCTGAGGCTGGTGGCAATCATTTGGCTCTCCATACTATTGGCGAGTTTGATTGCCGCTGTGGAACTCTGGTTCTATGACGGCCGAAGACCGTCGGAATTCAAGATGTTCCTTCTCGGCACGAGCACCTGCGTGATCGTCTACTGGTTATGCTTCGCGAAGGATGAACTCGTGTTTGCGGGAGACGTCAGGATCATGGCCACCGTCAGCGAGCGGCATAACAAAAAATTGAAACGATTGGCGTGGCAGCAGGATACGACTGTCGGCGACATCATCGAACAGCTGATAGACGCTACCGCGGATGCCAGGACGCGCCAGTTTAAGTCGTCAGGTGCGGTTGTCGAAAACCAGAAGCCGGCGCCTGATCTTTTTTGCTGAACCTGGATGAAGGCCGGACAGGGCAGCGATGCTCAGGCCTTTTGCCATTGAAATCCCGGTTGGCTTCGCAGCTCCGGGTTACGGCGCGGGGATGCTCTGCCAGTAACGGGTCGCCAAGCGTCAAATGTGCTGAATCAGCGGCGCGTCGCTTTACCGGTATACCAGGACCGGTATCTTGCTATGGGTTAAAACCTTCTGCGCTTCGCTGCCGAGAAGGAGGCCTTTCATTCCTTTCCGGCCATGTGACGCCATGGCGATCAAGTCGCATCCATTGGCATTCGCCGCTTTGATGATCTCCTCGTAAGGATGGCCGCCGATGGCATAGGTAGTGTCGCAAGGCACGCCTGCCATACCGGCCGCATCCTCGATGGCGGCAAGCAATTGTTCTGCATGGGCTCGGCTATGCCTGGCGAAATCATCTTCCGTCTCTGCCAGCATTTCCATCTGAAAAGACAGCGTATGGTACGGCGGACTCACGTAAAAGCCGGTTACTTTCGCGTTGATGCTTTTGGCGAACCGCATGGTGCTTTGAATCGCAATTTCTGACAATGAAGAACCATCGATCGGTAGCAGGAGATGCCTGTACATTGCGTCCTCCCGGGGGAATGGATATCTTCAGTTTATGATCCGATTGATCGATTTGCAACATTCAAGCCGGCGATGGGGCTGTTTTTTGGGGCTGCCGGGTGCGGCGAAACGGGCGGCCTGCCTCCGGGCATTGCTCCTAAAAAAATCACGATTCCTGCCGTTAACTACGTTATGGACGATGCTGTTAAGAAAATGTCATCGGATTTCGCGGATGCGTGGCCGGTATCGACAGGCTGATGTCCTGCACGGAAATGGGACGGAACAACCCGCGGTCGGGAACAGCGGCTTCTTCGGCGTTTATTAATCGAACTCTTTACAGAAGAAATAGAAATGAAAATTGTCAATCTTAAAGTCGGTACACGGATGGGAATCGGGTTTGCAATTGTTCTTTCTCTTTCGGTGGTTTCGATCGCCACCGGCATATGGAACCTGCGCCAGGTTGCGACGGAGACGCAGCGGATGATGGAAAGCCCTCTGGCCAAGGAGCGGATAGTGTCCGACTGGACCGTGCTCACCAACGCCGCCATCGCCCGCACCTCGTTCATTGTCAAGAGCACGGATGATACTTTGGCCACCACGTTTGCGGAGGAGATCGACGCCAGCGCCAAGAAAGGCAGCGAAATCCAGAATTCGCTTGAACCGCTGCTGACCTCGGATCTGGAAAAAGAGAAATACGCGCTGATCAAGACTTTGCGCGAAAAATACCAGCAGTCCAAAGTGGCGGCGATGAAAGCCAAGCAGGGCGGAAAGGCCGAGGAAGCGTCGAAAATTTATAACAGCGAATTCATGCCGACCGCAAAAAGCTACCAGGGCGAGCTGTTTGCGTTCCTTGCCTTGCAACGAAAAAATATCGACCAGACCGGGCTCCAGATTGCCCAGTTATATGACCGCAGCTTCAAACTGATGCTGCTGCTGGGCGTGCTGGTGGTGGCATTGGGGGCGGCGTGCGCCTTCCTGATCTCGCGCTCCATCACGCGGCCGCTAGGCCAGGCAATCAAGGTCGCGCAAACCGTCGCTTCCGGCGACCTGGGCAGCCGCATAGAAGTGAAAACCACCGATGAAACCGGCCAGCTGATGCAGGCGTTGAAAGACATGAACGACAGTTTGCTGAAGGTGGTCGGCGAGGTGCGCAGCGGCACCGACACGATCGCCACGGCATCCAACCAGATCGCCTCCGGCAACCTGGACCTGTCTTCGCGCACCGAGCAGCAGGCCAGTTCGCTGGAAGAAACCGCGGCTTCGATGGAGCAGCTGACCGGCACCGTGAAACAGAATGCCGACAACGCGCGGCAAGCCAACCAGCTGGCGGCGTCCGCCTCCGGCGTCGCGGTCAAGGGCGGCGGAGTGGTGTCGCAGGTGGTCGAAACCATGGACCTGATCAACGCCTCGGCCAAGAAGATTGTGGATATCATCGGGGTGATCGACAACATCGCGTTCCAGACCAACATCCTGGCGCTGAATGCGGCGGTGGAAGCGGCCAGGGCGGGAGAGCAGGGACGCGGTTTCGCGGTGGTGGCCAGCGAGGTGCGCAACCTGGCGCAGCGCTCGGCGGTCGCCGCCAAAGAGATCAAGCACCTGATCGACGATTCGGTGGAAAAGGTCGATGTCGGCGTCAAGCTGGTCGGCCAGGCCGGCGCTACGATGGGCGAGATCGTCGACAGCGTCAAGCGCGTAACCGACATCATGAGCGAAATCACGGCGGCCAGCGAGGAACAGACCGCGGGCATCGAACAGGTTAACCAGGCAATCATGCAGATGGACCAGGTCACGCAGCAGAATGCGGCCCTGGTGGAAGAGGCCGCGGCGGCGGCGGCGTCGCTGCAGGACCAGGCCGGCAGCCTGGTGCAGGTGGTCAGCGTGTTCAACACCGGTGCGGTGCAGGCGGCCGGCGGCGCGTCTTTGAAAACGGCAAATCGTCCTGCTCCGGTCGCTGCGGCGCAGGTACGCATCGCGGCCCGTAATGCCGGCGCGCCTTCGGCGAATGTGAAAACCTTCAAGCGAGTGGCAAATGCGCCCGCTGCTGCCGACAGCGAGTGGGACCAGTTTTAAATTTCATCTTGCGAAAAAATAGCGTAAAGCGGGTGTCCCATTGCTGCCGACAGCATTCCAGCTGCCCTGGTGCTGTTCGCCTATGGCCGGGCCTCTATTCTCTGCGCCGACAGAGCTGCCGGCAGCCTGATGAGCAAGTCATGATAAAAAATGACAATGCCGGACGAAGCACCGTCCTGTTACCGGCCAATTGACGCTGCGTAAGGAATTCCCGACGGCAGTTTCTCCCGTGCCCACCTGGAATTCATGATTTCCTGATGTCTCCTGTGCTTTGGATTGATTAACATTTCTGCCGAGGGAGTATCAAAACAAGATTGCATTTTTGGAAATGCATCTGACTCCATGTTAACAAGCGAAGGCAAGCAATGAAGAATGCAGACGACACGGATGAGTACATCAAGAACGCCAACAAGATGCTGGATGCCGTGATAGCCAAGCTGGAGCTTAAAAACGACGCCGCACTTTCACGCCGCCTTGAAGTGGCGCCGCCTGTCATCAGCAAAATCCGCCATGGAAGGCTGCGGGTCGGCGCATCCATCTTGATCAGCCTCCATGAAACCAGCGATCTTTCGATTGCCGAACTGAAGAGTTTTTTCTGACAGGCAGCACTATTTTCCAGGGCGGCCCGGCATTGCAGTCCTGATTGCGTTGGAGCGCTCCAGGGGGACAGGCCTCTATCCGGTGCTTCCACGAGGATTTTTACCCCATCGTGTCGTATAAGGTATCCTCGGAAGAGCCCCGTTTATGCCCTGAAACGGCGATAGGAACCTGAATGAAGAGCTGGCGCCGGTGTCGTCGACTGATCGTCATGTTGTGGCTGATCTGCATGCCGCCGGCGCTGCTTGGCCAGCAGTTGCCGCTGCGTTATTACAGCCAGTCGGACGGCTTGGCAAACATGAGCATCACCGCCCTGGCGCAGGAACCGGGCGGTTATCTCTGGATCGGCACGCAGAATGGCCTGTTTCGCTACGACGGGGCGCGGTACCAGCGTTTTGGCCTGGGCGACAGTTTGCCTGCTCCATTCATAACCGCGTTGCATGTCGACGGCAGCGGCCGGCTGTGGGCCGGCACCAGCGACGGTTTGTACCTGTGGCAAGGCCAGCGTTTCGTGCCGCTGCAATTCCAGAATGTCCAATTCACTTTCTACCAGGGGCAGAGTTTTGCCACCTTTGGGCCGGATCGCCTGCTGATGTTAAGCAAAGACCGGCTGTGGCTGGTGCAATCGGCGGACCACGGCCGTTCCTGGCAGGCGCAGGAGTTTTTCGAGGCAGGGCAGCTGTCGCGTTATCCCGAGATGCGGGCCCTGTTCAGCATCCATACAGGCTCCCATGGAGACTTGTGGATGGGGTGCGAGCGTGCGCTGTGCCATTACGACCAGGGGAAATTGCAGGTCCTGGGCAAGGAAAGCGGTCTGCCCACCGGCGAAAATTGGCGCGCCATCCTGCATGACAGGCAAGGGCAGCTCTGGGTGCGCGGCGAGCACAAGGTCTTTGTGCTGGCGGCTGGCGACAGTCTTTTCCAAGACCGTTCGCCAGACCAGAACGACCAGAAAAAGGCGCTCGGCATTCCATTCCTGGCGGAGGATGCCGCCGGCCGGATCTTCAGCCGGCACGACCAGGGCGTCATCCTCTGGGACGGCAAACGCTGGCAATCGTTTGGCGAGTCCAACGGGCTGATCGTCGGCGGCGGCATCAATTCCCTCCTGGTCGACCGTGACGGCGGAGTCTGGCTTGGCTCGGTGGGGCATGGCCTGGTGCACTGGATCGGTTATCCGAATTGGGAGAACTGGACCACCAGGCAGGGCTTGCCCAGCGACGTTGTGTTGTCCTTCCTGCGCGACCGGGAAAACCTGCTGCATGCAGGCACCCGTTCCGGTTCCGCGGTGCTGCAGAAGAACGGCCATTTCTCCGTTTCCGCCGGCACCTATGGCGGCACATCGCACCAGTGGAGCAATATGGCTGAAGACGCCCAGGGCAATATCTGGGCGGGCTCGCTGTCAGGAATGCTGGTGCGCCGCAGCCGCGGCGCCGAGGCGGACGTCAAGGTGGCGCAGCTGCCGTCGATCAACAGCCTGTTTTTCGACCGGTCGGGACAGCTCTGGATTGCTACCGAGATCGGCATTTACAGCATCCGGCAGCCGGGATCCAGCCCGGTGCCGGTGAAGGTGGCCGAGTTTCCGTCAATCGAAAACATCAATGCATACAGGGGGTGCCAGGGCCGGGCCGGCATGCTGTGGTTTGTCACCGATAAAGGATTGCTGCGTTTTGACGGCAAGCATTGGCGCAAGGCGCCGGTCAGGCCGGCGGCTCAGGTGTTCCAGCCCAGCGCTATCGACTGCGCCCGGGACGGAACATTGTGGCTGGGCGGCGAAACCGGGCAGGTCTGGCGCGGCAGCGAGCAGGGCGAGGTGCTGGAGATCCGCGACGTCACCCCGGCGCTGTTGCAAGACCAGTCGGTGACAGCGCTGCTTGAAGACCGGCGCGGCTGGTTGTGGGTATCTACCGGCGCCGGCATCGGCGTATGGAACCACAAGCAATGGCGGTTTTTCAACCAGGAAAGCGGGCTGGCATGGAACGACACTGACCTGAACTCCTTTTATGAAGACGGCGACGGCTCGATGTGGGTGGCAACCAGCGGCGGCGCGTCGCATATCCTGCGGCCGGAATCGCTGTTCGCGCCATTGCGGCTGGACGTGCTGGTGGAAAGCGTCGGGCGCGACGGCGAAACCCTTGCCCGCGGCCAGCCTGTCCGCCTGCCGTGGAGCTCCGGTCCGCTCAATTTCAAGCTGGCGGCATTGTCTTACCAGAACCGCGAGACCCTGAATTTCCGTTACCGCATGCAAGGCCTGGAACCTGACTGGTCCAAGACAAACGTGCCTGAGGTGCGGTATGCGGCCTTGCCTCCCGGCCGTTACCGTTTCCAGGTGGCGGCCGACAATCCCGCCATGCAGGCTTATTCGTCGACGGCGGAAGTCGAGGTCGTGATCCTGCCGCCGTGGTGGTCAACCTGGACTTTTTACGCCTTTTGCGGTGTGCTGTCGCTGGTGCTGCTGTACCTGATGCATCGCTACCGCGTCCGCAGGCTGGTCGCGCGCCAGCGGCTCAAGGAACTACAGGCGCGCGAACGCGCCTATGAACTGGAGGCGTCGCGCGAAGAAGAGCGCAAGCACCTGACGCGCGAAATCCACGATGAGCTGGGGCAGCACCTGTCGGCGTTGCGCATGGGGGTGTCGGTGGTGGGGCTGGAATTCGGAGAGAAAAATCCATCGCTGCAAGGAAAAATCGAACGCATGGTGACGCTGGTAGACGGCACCATCAAGGTGGTGCGCAATGTCGTCTCGTCGCTGCGTCCGTCGGCGCTGGACATGGGAATCGTGTCGGCGCTGGAGTGGCTGGCCGAGGAATTCAGGGACAATACCGGCATTGCGTGCAACCTGTTTGTGCGCGAAGAAAATGTTGTCCTGGATGACAAGCGGGCGACCACCATTTTCCGCATAGCGCAGGAATCGCTGACCAATATAAGCCGCCATGCGCAAGCGACCCAGGTGGAAATCAGCCTGGAGCGAAAGGAACAGCATTATCTGCTGGAGGTGCGCGACAACGGCAGGGGATTTGACGCCAGCGTGCAAAAGAAGAAATCGTTCGGCCTGATCGGCATCCGGGAGCGGACGCTCATGCTCGGCGGCGAGGTTGCGATTTTCAGCGTGCCTGGCGTCGGCACCACGATCAAGGTGTCGATTCCTATTGCCGATCCGGAGCCGAACCGATGACAACCGGAGAAGGAGGTCACTCGATAAGGTTGTAGGCAATCGCGTAGCGCACCAGCTCGGCGTTATTCTGGAAGTTCATTTTCTGCATCAGCCGCGCCTTGTGGGTGCTGACCGTCTTGTTGCTGATCGACAGTTCTTCCGCAACCTGGTTGACGCTTTTGCCGCGCACCAGCAGCCGCAGGATATGGAACTCGCGATCGGACAGCATTTCATGCGGCGGACGCTGGTCAGCGCTGCTCGATTCGAACACCATCTGTTCCGCCAGTTCGGGATCGATGAAACGTCCTCCCGCGACCACCTTGCGGATCGCGTTCATCAGCGTTTCCGGCTTGTTGTCCTTGGTCAGGTAGCCGGCGGCGCCGGCGCTCAGGGCCCGGCGTGCGATCGGCAGTTCATTGTGCATGCTGAGGATCAACACCGGCGGATAGGATTCATGGGCGCGGATGCGCTGGATCAGGTTGACGCCGCTGACGCCCGGCATGGTCATGTCGAGCAGCACCAGGTCGATCCCGCCCGCATGCAAGGCGTCGAGCACCTGTCCGCCGTTGACGGCTTCTCCGGCCACCGTCACCTCTTTGCCCAGAGCGAACAATTGTTTCAGCCCTTCACGCATGATCGCGTGATCGTCGGCAATCAGTACTCGTATCATGAATCCCTCAATTCACTTCACCTGGATGGAAATGCCAGTCCTGATCTTTGCGTCTTGATCTGGCGTCCGCGGAACAGCCGGTTTTTCCCGCCATTATCGCGCACCTCCCGCCGCCGATGGTTTTCTTTTCCGCATGACATTCGAGCCGTCGATGTTGTCCTCGCGCCTTTCCTGTTTGCTGCTTGACATGACGACAACGTCGGTCTGCCGCCGGCAAGGAAATCCCTACATCAAGTTCAGGATATGACGATATTTCCCCTGTGAAAGAATGGTTATTCTCACGTCTGTCCGGTTTGTTTGTAAAAATCACATCTGAAGAAAAGGTCTGCATGGCCATGGCAAGCAAAGGTTTTACCTTGATCGAATTGATGATCACGATCGCCATCATTGCGATTTTATCGGCGATTGCCTATCCAAGTTATGCCGATTACGTGCTGCGCGGTTACCTGGTGGACGCCACCAACGGCATGGCCGCGGGACAGGCGCAGCTGGAGCAGTTTTACCAGGATAACCGGAAATATACTGGCGGCCCTTGCGCCGGCAACACCAGGAATTTCACTTTTACCTGCGCGCTGACCGACCAGGAATACGCCATTACGGCAACCGGCAGCGGTCCAGCCAGCGCTTTTTCTTACACCTATACCTACACGGTCGCCGCCGGCCTGGTCAAGGCCACCACTGCGCTGAAGACTGGCTGGGGCAGTGCATGCGCGGTCGCCTGGATCGTTAAAAGAGGGCAGTCATGCGCTTGACGCTGCCCTGGTCTCAAGGCCTGGGGTTCAGCCTGATCGAACTGATGGTCACGATTGCCGTGGCGGCCATCCTGGCGACGGTAGCCGTGCCGGTGTTCTCCAACTGGATCCAGAATACCAAGACCCGCTCCACCGCCGAAGCGCTGCAAAACGGCATGCGGCTGGCGAAAACCGAGGCGGTGCGGCGCAGCCGCCTGGTCGATTTCCGGCTCACGGCAGGCGCACCGGCCAAAGACGCTGCAACGTCGAAGACCGGCAGCAATTGGTACGTGCAGCAAAACAGCGCGTTGCTGGCGGCCGACACTACCGACGCCGCTTACAACCTCTACGTGCAAGGTTCTTCATTGGCCGGCGCGAACGCCAATGTCACTGTCGCCGGCGACGTCGATACGCTGACTTTCACCAGCCTCGGGCGTCTCGGCAATACCGGCGCGGCATCGTATAAATTCGACGTCGCCAATCCCGGCGGCGACCGCGCGCTCAGGATCATCGTTACGCAAAGCGGGCAGATCCGCATGTGCGATCCGAAAATCGTTTTATCCAATGCCACGCCGACGGGATGCTGAATGATGAACCACTCCCTGAAACGGCAAGGCGGCTTCCTGCTGATCGAAGTCCTGGCGGCGATCCTGATTTTTTCGTTCGGCATCCTGGGCCTGGTCGGACTGCAAGCCGTAACCATCAATAATTCCATCAGCGCCGAAGACCGCAGCCAGGCGGCGCTGCTTGCCGACAACCTGGTGGCCGTGCTGTGGAGCAAAAGCAAGCTGGTCAGCGCCAGCTGCGACTTGCTGTGCGCCGCCGACGGCGGCAACGCCAAGGACTACACCAACTGGCAAGCCAAGGTGAAGACCGCGTTCAATGGCGGCAGCGGCGTCGCCAAGCTCGATGCGAGCAATGCCAGCCTGGTCGTCATCACCATCAGCTGGACCGCGGCTACGAAGAACAATACGGCAGCCGCCAGCCATGCCTATACGACCGAGGTAGTGGTGCAATGAAACAGCCATCGAAAAACCCGGCGCCGCGGATGCGCCGGCCATTCCAGCACGGCCTGAGCCTGATCGAACTGATGGTGGCGCTGGTTATCGGCCTGGTGGTGTCGCTGGCGATTTTCAGCGTGATGTCGGTCAGCGAGGCGCGCAAAAGAAACACCACCGGCGCCAACGACATGAACCAGAACGGCGCCTTCGCGCTGTACCAGCTGGACCAGGCCATCAGGAGCGCCGGCACCGGATTTTCCCAACAATACACATTGACCTTCGGCTGCGCGATCAACGCCAAGCGCAACGGCAAGGCAGTGATCCCGCCTGCCGCGCTGCCCAGTCCGTTCGATGGGCTGGCGGCGAATATCGGCGGCGCATTCCGCATGGCGCCGGTGATCATCGGGCAAGATCCTAAGGGCGTGCTGTCCGATACCTTGATCGTGATGGCGGGTTCCGCCGGCTACGGCGAAATGCCGGTCGAATCGACCAGCATTCCCACCGTCAGTCCCAGCCCGCAGCTGCATTTGCTCAATACGCTGTCATTCTCGGCCGGGCAGCAACTGCTGGTGGCTGAACGTCCCGGCGCCGCGGCGCTGTCGCCTTGCCTGGTCGAAACCGTGGACAGCTCTTACGCCGGCCCGGCCAGCAGCGGGGTGCTGCCGCTGGGCGGCGCCTTTTATACGGCGGGCACCGACAAGGCCCTGACCAGCTATTCCTCCGATTCGGTGGCGCTGAATCTTGGCAGCGCACCTTCGTTCAGGCTATATGGCGTGGGCGCAAATAACACGCTGGTGGGTTTCGACCTGCTCAATGGAACGGCGACCGCTACCGACCAGATCGCCGACGGCGTGGTCGAAATGCAGGCGCTGTACGGCGTTGACAAAGCCAACAACGGCAATATCACGTGGACTGCGCCGACGGGCAGTTATGCTGCCAGCGCACTGCTGGACGGCAGCGTCAACGCCGGCAACCTGATTGCCTCGATCAAGGCGATCCGCATCGGCATGATTACCCGTTCCGCGGTGGAAGACAAGAATGCGGTTTCGCCGGCGACCTTGCCGGCCATGTTCGACGGCACCGCGTTTTCATATGCCAAGACCTTGACTGCGGCGGAACAGAAATTCCGGTACCGGGTCCTGGATGCCGCCATTCCATTGCGCAACGCGCTTGCACTGAGCAACTGAGGGGCGCTTGCCATGACCATGTTTTCATCATTTTCCCGACTGTCGTCCGGCGTTTTGCATCAGGGTCCGGCACCGAACCGCGGCGCAAGGCAGCGCGGCTCGGTCTTGATCATGGCCCTGATTTCCCTGCTGATACTGATGCTGGCCAGCGTGGCGCTGATCAGTTCGACCGATACGTCTTTGCTGACGGCAGGCAACCTGGCCTTCAAGCGCGACCTGGCGAACCAGTCCGAACGCGCCGTGGCGCAGGTCCGGACCCAGTTCGTCAGCGGTGCGCTGGTGTCGGAAGCCGTGTTGTACGGCGACCAGGCGGCGCAGAACTATTGGGCGCATGTCTTGCCGTCGACAAAATTGCCGGGCATCCCGGATGTATTGATCGCGCCGGCAAAAAAAGACGACATCACCGACGCCGCGACAGGCATCCGGCTGCGATATGTGATCGACAGGATGTGCATATCGGGCACGGTCCCGGATAAATCGACCTGCACGATGGGTTCGTTCGTCGACGACAAGAAAGGCACGGCCGGCGTCACCAAGGTAAGCGCAGGCCTGGGGCCGGTCTACCGGCTGACGGTCATGGCGCTCGGGCCGCGCAATACCCAGACGTTTACCCAGATTACGTTCACCCACTAAGCGCAGATGACCGGCAGCCACATGCCCGTCCGGCATAAACAGGAGCATCCGTACATGAATCGACCACCCAAGACGCTCCAGGCGCCGCACTGGCTTAACCGTTTGTTGTTCGGGGTACTGGTGCTAGGCGCCGCTTGCGCGGCACATGGGCAAATTGCGCTGAACGACACGCCCATGTTCAGCAACATCATTGTGCCGTCCAATGTGCTGTTGACCTTGTCGGTCGAATATCCTACGGCGACCAGCCGTGCGCATACCGACGCGTACTCGTCGGCTTCGACGTTCATCGGTTATTTTGATCCAGGCAAGTGCTACGATTACGACAATATCAATGGCTACTTTGCAGCGAGCAAGGCCGCCGCGAATCACGTCTGTTCCGGGCAATGGAGCGGCAATTTCCTGAACTGGGCGACTACCTCCACCATCGACCCCTTCCGCTGGGCGTTGACCGGCGGTTATCGCGCCATAGACACCACGACTGCCACGGTATTGCAAAAGGGGTATATGCCGTCCAGCCAGGGAGGGGTGGGAAATTTTCCTGTCCAGGCGATCACCAAGGATGCGGCGACCATAAGCGGCGCCACGCCATTCAGCGGTAAAAGCTGGAAGAACATTTATGTGCGCGTGTACGGCTTCGGGACCTCGATGCGGGTGTCGAACAGCAATGACAACACCACCATCAGCGTGGACGATACTCCCGGCACCTTCGGCACTTTCGCAAATACCGCGTATACATCGGGCGGAAAGAACATCCCGGCATCGAGCACGACTGCCGACGGCACTTACGACATACCGGTATTGGTCAAGGTGTGCGATCCGAATGCAGTGTCGCTGGAAACCAACTGCACCCAATACGGCAGCAACATATACAAGCCGACCGGCTTGATTCAAAACAATGCCGACAAATTGCGGTTCGCGGCGGTTTCCTACTTGAACGATTCGAATGTCCTTCGCGATGGCGGCGTATTGCGTGTCAGGATGAAATCGGTCGGTCCCAAGACGCCGGTGCCGGGATCGACCAGCCTCGATAACCCGCAAAGAGAATGGGATCCTGCCACGGGCATCTTCGTGGACAATCCCGACAGCAGCGACGCCGCCGCCACCGGGAAAACCATCGGCAGCCCCATTGCCAACAGCGGCATCATTAATTATCTGAATAAATTCGGCCTTGCCAGCCGCATCTATAAGTCCAATGATCCCGTTAGCGAACTGTATTACGCTGGGATTCGTTATCTCCGGAATGCTGGCAATGTTCCCGAATATACCAATGGCGTGAATGCCGTCATGGCAGACGGCTTCCCGGTCATCACCAGTTGGGACGATCCGATCCAGTACGCATGCCAAAAGAATTTCATCATCGGCATCGGCGATGAAAATACCCATGCCGACGCCAATCTTCCCGGGAGCACCATCGCCAGCTCCAGCGTTGAACCAGCCATGCCTGTCGCCGTTGCAAAGGACCTGCCGGCAGCGTTGCCGACGCCGGTGCCGTCAAATTATGTCAGCGGCGGTCCGATCAATGTTACGGATGCAACCAATGCAGTTGGCGCGCTGGAAGGGCTGGGGAAGCTGGGGACGATGCATCCCAACTGGTGTTGCGATCAGAACAGCTATTTTATTGCCGGCCTTGCCTACGCAGCGCATACCAGCGATTTGCGTCCCAACGATTTTCTCAGTTCGAGCACAAAAACGAAATTGTTCAAGACTACCGCGGCTACCTACTGGCTGGACGTGATGGAAAGGAATATCGAGCGTAAAAACAATCCGTACTGGCTGGCGGCCAAATATGGAGGCTTCGCGGTTCCTGACGGGTACAGCACGTATGGCAATACCACGCCGCTGGCGCAATCGTCCTGGAACAAGGCTGGCGACACAGACCGCAACGGCAACCTGAGGCCGGACAATTATTATGACGCCGGCAAGGCCGGCCTGATGGTGTCGTCGTTGACCGACGCCTTCAAGAACATCAATTCGGCATCGCAGTTTTCTTCTTCGCTGGCGGTAGCTTCGCCGGTGGCCGTTACCGATGGCACCGTCAGCTACAGCACCCAGTATTTCGCGGCCAACTGGTCGGGCGACGTGATTGCCAGCGCCTTGCAGTTCGACGCCAGCACAGGCCAGGCTGTCGCCACCGCAGCCGCATGGAATGCGCGCCTGCTGCTGGAGACGCAGGCTGCGGCCACCGGCAGCGGCAGCAGCCTGGTCAACGGCTGGGATACGCAGCGCTTCATTGCTACCAGCGACGGCGGCAAGGGCGTGGCGTTCCGTGCCGCCAATATCGGCAGCGCAGGCAATGCCGCGGCCTTGTCGGTGTCCGGGACGAGCACTGCCGATGTCGTCAACTTCTTGCGCGGTGACCGCAGCAAGGAAGGCAATCCGTTCCGCCAGCGCGCCTACCTGCTGGGCGATATCGTTACCTCGAAAGCTGCGCCGGTCGGCGTGCCGGCGGCGACTTATGCGGATTCAAGCAATCCCGGCTATAGCAGTTTTGTCGCCGCCCAGAGTGGGCGCGGCACGGTAGTCTATGTCGGCGCCAACGACGGCATGCTGCATGCGTTCGACGGCGGCTTGAGCGGCGGCAAAGAGCTGTTCGCCTATGTGCCTAGTTTCCTGTACCAGGGACCAACCGCCACGCCCGCAGTGAACGGCCTGGCTTCGCTGGCCAGCGCCAGCTACATCCATCATTTTTTTGTCGACGCCACGCCGGTGGTGACCGACGTCGATTTTGGCCGGGCTGGCGCCGCAAACGGTTCCGCCGACTGGCGCTCGCTGCTGATCGGCGGCCTGGGCAAGGGCGGCAAGGGTTATTACGCGCTGGATGTGACCAATCCCGGCGCGCTGAGCAATGAAAGCAATCTCGCCAAGGCGGTCCTGTGGGAGTTCACCGACGCAACCATGGGCTACAGCTACGGCCCCGCGGTGGTGGTGAAGACCGCCAAGTACGGCTGGGTGGCGATCCTGACTTCGGGCTACAACAACGCCGACGGCAAGGGCTATTTTTATATCGTCAATCCGAGCAACGGCAAACTGCTGGAGCCGCCGATCCCGACCGGCGCCGGCAGCGCAAGCGCGCAGGCCGGCCTGGCCCAGGCTTCGGCCTACGTTGGCGACTTTACCGATTACACGGCGGACGCCGTGTATGCCGGCGACCTGCTGGGCAATGTATGGCGCCTGGATCTGACCAAGACCACGGGCAGCAGCTACGATGCGCCGACGCAGATCGCCTTGCTGACGGATCCCTTCGGCGCAGCCGCGGTACAGCCGGTCACCACCCGGCCGCTGATTGAAGTCGATAAAAACTCATTGAAGCGTTATGTGCTGGTCGGCACCGGCAAGCTGCTGGCGGACAGCGATATCAAGAGCAGCCAGGTGCAGACTTTCTACGCCATCAACGATGGCACCGGGACCAGGTTCGATACTGTGGCCACCTTGCCCGCCGCGGTCGGCAAATATCCGATTACCCGCGCCAACCTGAACAACAATACGGATGTGACAACCGGCATAGGCGCCACGCCTCAAAAGCCGTCGGGCTGGTATATCGACCTCGGGCTGAGCGGCAACAATATCGCGCGGCGCGTTACATCGCAAGCTGCCGCAAACGGCGGCGTGGTGGCGTTTGCCGCCAACCTGCCGGACGGCGATGTCTGCACCCCCTCGGGCAGCAACGATGTCTATGCAGTCAGCTACAGCACCGGCAAGTCTCAATACGGCAACCTGGCGCTGGTGACATCGGCAGGGCTGAATAACGGCATCTATTTTGCCAACATCAACGGCAAAGTGAAGCTGGTAACCACCACCAGCGACGGCAAGAGCGGCACCTACGAGCCTGAGCCTTCGTTGAATAATCCGTTCAACCGCTTGAACTGGCGCCAGGTTCCGGTTGCCAATTGAAAGCCTGCGTAGCGCACCGCCGATGCAACAAATATATGCAAGCGAAGCACGCGGCGTGAAGCCCGATATGCGCCGGCTGCTTGGCGCCGGAGCCGCCCTGGCGCTGCATGTTGCGGTGCTGGCGCCGTGGCGGCATGCGGCGGATATCGAGGGATCGGCCGTTAAGGATGCGGGGCGGGAGACATATGTCGATGTGCAAGTCATTGCAGCGACAGCTGGTGTGACGGCAACGCCATCATATGCAGCGAAGCCGGCATACAGGGAGGAGCCCTCCGCCAAACCGTTGCAGGCCGGCATCGCAGCCGGACAGACTGCATACCGGTTGCCTGCGCCGAGATATTACGGACCGCTGGAGGTGGACAAGGATGCATTGCCCTACAGCGCGCCCGATCCGGACCTGCTGGCGGGGGTCGCCGCTTCCGGGCTGCCGATCCGCATACGCCTGTATGTCGACGCCGGCGGCATGGTGGCCGGCGTCGAGGCATTGCAAGCGCTGGCCGACGACCAGCAAGCGCTGGAGCGTATAGAAAGGATGTTGCGAGGTACGCGTTTCATGCCGGCCAGGCTGGGAGGAGCGGATGTCAATTCTTACCAGGACCTGGAGTTCCACATCGGGCCGGAACTGAATAACCCTCCTGGATAAGCAGCAGGAACAGGAAAACCGACGGATTGAAAAATGGAAAAATCCAGGATTGACGATATATGGCGAAGCATACAGTCGCAAAACAGCCACTTGAAAACAAGCGATTTGACGATAGGCGCCATTCTGGGCGGATCGGCAGGAACAACCCTGGCGGTTCTCATTGCATGTCGCTTGCACAGGGAGCCATGGAGTGCGGACCTGGTTTTGCTGAGCGCATTGTGTCTCGCCGGGATAGGCGCCTTCCTTGTCTATGGCAGCCTGGCGCTCGGCAGGGTCCGCGAATCGTTTCCCAGAAAGGCGGGCGGGCGCCGCGATCCGGCATAGGCAGGCGGCGGGGACGGCGGGATCCTGCCCCAAGTCCGCCTCGTTGCGCCGCCCGCACGGCGATGCGGGCGGCCTGATAAAGCCGCCCGGGCAGGCTTACATGACCAGCGCCTGCTCCGCATCCAGCACCTTGCGGCGGGCCAGCGCCAGGTTGGATTTGCTCTTGTCGAGGACCACATAGATGAACAGGCCGTCGTGCTTGTCTATCGGCCGCAGGATGTGATACTGCTTGCCGAGGGTAATCAGGATATCTTCGATAGTGTCCTGCAGGCCGAGGCTTTTCATGGTCTTCAGCTTGGAGCGCACCACCTCGGTATTGCCGGCGGCAGCCAGTTCCAGGTCGACGCCGGCGCCGCCGGATCCCAGGATCATCCCGCTGTTGCTGTCGACGATTGCCGCCGCCAGCGTGCCATCGATGTCCAGCAATGCCTCAACGATAACAGTCATGTTGCTCATGTTTTTCCCCTTGTGTATGTAGTATGCAGATAGCGGCGTTGGATGGAACAGGCGCATCGCCGCCGGCCGGCCAGCGGCGGCGATGCGTGGAATGGAGTCACCGGCCCAGAGCCAGCTGCTGGATGAAATTGCTGACGATCTTGTCGACCGTCCATATCGTGTGCCCCAGGATGGCGTCCCGGTTGACCACGACGCACAGCAGGTAGGGATGTTCATGGCCGACCGGCCGGAAAATGATTTTCCCCGCCGGGGTTTCAAGCATCAGGCGATCGCATCCATCGAAATCGACTTCCTTGCCGACCGAGCGGGCGATGGCGACCAGGGAACTGGTCATGGCCGACAGGCGCACCGCGCTGAATTTCTGTCCGGGGTCGTGGATTGCGACTTCCTGCCCATCGAGCGTGGTCATGACTACCGTGGTGATGCCGTTCTGGGACAAGCCGATCTGGTTGAATACGTGATGGGCCGCGATTGATGCCGAAGCGAGATTGGTTTTGATTTCCATGTGAATTTATATCGTTATCAGCAGCGATGAAAATACGTCCAGCGCATCGAGCATCTGTGATTTGTCGCGTACGTCTGCAGTGATCATCGGCACCGCCATGCCTAGCGCGGCGGTCAGTTCCGATGCAAACCGGTTGCTTTCCTCGATGCTGACCGGGCGCGCCAGCAGCAGCATGCACGGCATGGTTTCGGAAACGGAAAGGACGGTGCGCAGATACTGTTCCGCCGTGTGGATCGCATCGGCTTCATTGGCGTCGATCATGACGATGACGCCGATCGCCATGGACAGCAGCCAGCCGCGCATGAAGTCGAAACGGTCCTGGCCCGGGCTGCCGTAGATATGCAGCTGCTCGCCGCCATCCAGGTCAACCACGCCGAAATCGGCGCCTACGGTCGTGCTGGTTTTGGCCGAAGAGGCGGGATCCATGTTGGGGACATCGCAATCGACCATCAGGTCTCCGCACAGAGAGCGGATGGCTGTCGTTTTACCTATGCCCATCGGTCCCAGGAGGACGATTCTCAGTATGCACACTATCGGGTTGTCTCCAGCTCTTGCGAACGGCTCCGGCCCAGCCATTGGTTGATTTTCTTGACAAACAAGCCGACGCCGCTTTCCTTCTGGCCAGGGGGAAACGGCTGTGCCGGCTCCTGGGCGGCCGGCGCCTTGCTGCGTTCGAGCAGCACTTCTTTCTTGCGCAGCTCGTCAAGAAACAGATAGGCGTCGCGTTCCGACAAGCCGCCATAAACAAGGAGCCATTGCCAGTCGACCGATTGTTTGGTCATGACCGCCAGGATTTTCTGGTAATGGACAGCCGAAAAATCGTGCTCCAGGCTGATCCACCTGGAGATGCGGTAAGTTTTTTGGAATAGGGGATCGGAAGCATCGTCCGGACCGGCTGTCCCGGTCTTCATGTCGAGTATCCGCAAGGCCGCCCGGTCCAGCACGTTGATCAGGTCCTGCAGGCGGAAATTGGCCGGCAAGGCCATGTCGCCCTTGCCGACGGGATGATCGGCAGATGCCGAGACCCAGATACAGATGCAGTTGGCCGGCAACGCCTCCCGCGGATTGAAGACAGACGGATCGAGCAGCGCCGCCGAGGCAAACCTGGGATCGGACGGAAGCCAGCGGAATACGGTTTTTTCATCCGCTATCTGCATCAGGAGTTCGTACCGCAACAGTTCTTTTTCAGCGAGATGCTTGACGGAGATAAAGACGGTCTTACGCATTGCGGCAACCATATCGATGGGGGGAATTCCGGGCGGATGCCGGAATCTTTTCTGATGGCGGATGCTGCATGGTTTTCCCCTTGAAGACGCTAGATCGTTATCCCCGGTTTTTCTGACGGGACGGTGTCGTGCAAGACATGCCCTCTGACCGTTGAACTTGCCGCAAGAGTAAGCAATGCGCGGGAGCAGGGGTATCAGGGGATCTTGATATTTGCGCAGGATCCGGGAAGCGCCTTGTCGGGAATTCCTTACGCCGGCCATGAAGCCGCAATTGCCGTGGAGATCGATTGGCGCAAGCATTTGCCGCTCACGGCGCTAATGCCGTTCAGTTAAGGGTAATTTCCCCACATGGCAGCCGCGTCTCGGCGACCCCGTCTAGGCGCCCCCAGCTACGCGCCCCCGCGGATGGCCGCCCCGTCATTCCCGCGAACGCGGGAATCCAGGTTATTGAGTATGGTGGGGAAAATGGATTCCCGCGTTCGCGGGAATGACGGGGTCGCCTAGACGGGGCGGCCATCCGCGGGGTCGCCTAGACCGGGGCGCGGAGCTGGGGTCGCCAATGACGCAACGGTGGAAATTCGTGCCCCTAACTGAACGGCATTGCGCTCACGGCGCTGTTTTTTGAGACTTGCAGCTGACTGGCGATTCCGGGATTGGAGGAAATGCTTACCCGGAATTCAGGATTGCCTGATTGAAATATTCTTTCGCATTGTTCACTATCGGCAGCAGGAAATCATCCGTGGCCGCAGGTATCCTGAACTGGCATGCCGGTTTGTCAACGGATCATGAACCTTGCGAATTGCCGCGTTTTGCCGGGACCGATGGAGCAGACCATATGGCACAGAAAATTTCAGACGACGACGCCTTGTTGCTGGCGCAAGTATTACGGTCTTTCAACCTGGATGAAACGACCAGCGCCGCGCGCTTCATAGAGAGCCTGACTTTCGATGCGATTTTTCGTGAAGAGTGGGAGCGCATTTGCGGCAACCAGCATCAGTTCCATTTTTACGACAGGCTTGCCGACGACATTTTCGACGCGCTGGAAAACCATGCGGACCTGGAAAATTCCGTGCGCGAGAGGGCAGGCCAGCTGCTTCGGGAAATTGAAGCGCGATATGCCAGCCTGCTTGGCGAGATCCAGGCGCACTACGAATGGATTTGCAAACACATGGTTTACATGGGAAGCCGCAGGGGCGGCCAGGTCCCGATGTAAATATTGACCTCCTGTTTACCGGACAGGAAAAGTTGATGTTCCGGTCCTTTCGATTTTTCTGGAAAATACGATGCCTGGTTTTATGAAGCTGCTGTGTGTATCAATGATGACTGGCGTGGCGTTGGGCGCGTGCGGTGGCGGAGATAGTTCGGGGGGAAGTTCCAGTTCAAGCGGCAGCACGGCTGCTACCAGCACCACTTCATCTGGCGCCGGCAATACGTCAACCGGGCCAGGCAGCACTTCAACCGGAACAAGCAGCACTTCAACCGGAACAAGCAGCACTTCAACCGGAACAGGCAGTACATCAACCGGAACAGGCAGTACATCAACCGGAACAGGCAGCACATCAACCGGGACAGGCAGCACATCAACCGGAACAGGCGGCACATCAACCGGATCGAATGGCGTTTCTTCAGCAGTGGATGCCGCGCTTCCGCCCGAACCGCAGCTTCCTGCAACCGTGTGCGCCACCCTGACCGCGGGCCTTACCCAGGCAGGCGGGCTGCTGCCTGCTTCTGTGGACGCCAGCCCCGCCAATTCCAATCCGGATACCGCACGGATTCAAAAGGAAATCTCCCGCTGCCCCGCCGGACAGGCAGTCAAGCTGACTACCGGCAGCAGCGGCCAGAATGCATTTCTTTCCGGGCCATTGACCCTGGCTAGCGGCGTCACCCTCTGGGTGGATCAAGGAGTGACTTTGTTCGCGTCGCGCAGCCCGGCGGATTTCGACACGGGGGTCGGCAATTGCGGCGCCGCCGCCGGCGACGGCAAGTCCTGCAACGCCCTGATCACCGCCAGCAAGACCCAACATAGCGCAGTGGTAGGCGACGGCATCATCGACGGCCGCGGCGGCAGCGTGCTGACTTCCGGCGCCAACGCGGGAACCATGACCTGGTGGGACGTTGCCATGCTGAACAAGTCGACCGGCAAGAACCAGAACAATCCGCGCCTGATCCAGATTTTTGGCGGCAGCAACTTCACGCTGTACCGCATTACGATCCAGAATGCGCCGGCATTCCACGTGGTGCCCAATACAGTAAGCGGCTTTACGGCCTGGGGAGTCAAAATCCTGACGCCGACCCTGGCTTACTCCAGGCCGGGATATGCCTGTCCGGCCGGGAGCAGCCCGGATCCGGCAACGCCGGCCACGTCGCCAAGCACTTGTTTTACGCCGGAAACCACGAAAAATACGGATGGGATCGATCCCGGCCAATCCAGCAATGTGCTGATCGCCTATTCTTATTTCAGCGGCGGCGACGACAATATCGCGATCAAGGCGAGCGGATCGGCGCCGGCTCTCTCGCACCGGATTGTCCACAGCCATTTCTATTACGGCCATGGCATGTCGATCGGCAGCGAGACGAATTCGGGTGTCGACGGCATCGAGATGCGGGATCTGTCTATCGATGGCCAGGATTCTCAAAACAGCGTCGGCATACGGATCAAGTCGGACGACGGCCGCGGCGGCGTGGTGAAAAACGTCAGCTATCGGCAGATCTGCATGCGTAACGTGAAGGAGCCGATGGTATTCGATCCTTATTACAGCGCCGGCAATCACACCCTGGCGCCGGATTTCCACGACATCGCCATCAGCGGCCTGCATTATCTGGGCAGCGCAAAATACGGCGGCGGCACGCTCACCTTCAATGGCTACGCTTTCAACGGCACAGTCAATCCGCTGAAGATTACCCTCGACAACGTCATGTTCGATGCCGCGCCGAAGATGTCGAACAGCCCGCACAACGGCGGCCCGACACCGCCGTCGAACACGCAGTTTACCGTCGGTCCCGGTCCGGTCAATTTTGCGCTCGCAGCTTCCGCGGCGAATAACGTGACAGTGGCCACGGCGCCGAATAACGGCCAGCAGGCAATCGACTGCAGCCAGGCTTTTGTGCCGTTCCCATCCTCGATGTCGCCTTTCTAGATCCTGCCGGCTCGGTTCCCGCGTTAATTCGACGCCATTTCTATGCCGGCAATCTTGCAGTCCGAACGCTCGGTGTTTTTCCACATTTCATAGTCTTTTTCATCGTTCGCCCGCAGGAACGAGGTCGATGCCGCGCCCGCCTGGGCGCAGGCGACCTTTGCCAGGCCGCTGCGTTTGGCTATGTGATATTGGGCGACGGTCTGGAACGCCACGTTCCTGTCGATGGCGCGCGTATTCTGCCTTGCCAGCACCTCGATGCCGTCGCAGAAGAAATACCAGATGCCGGGGGCCAGAACGATGAAGCATAAAATCATTTGTAATGTACTAAGATCTTTGGTTCTCACTGTGCTTGCCTTCCAATATTGCGCGTCGCAACACCGCTGCGACCGGGTGCTTGTTCCGGGGGCCAGATCGTTGATTTGATTAATTTTTTACCAATTGTTCGTATGTTAATTTAGTTTTCAAAAAAAACAATAGTTTGTTAAAGATTGTTAGATAAAAACCCCAGGAGAGGTGATATCTGTGGGTTTTTTCCTACATTAAAAACATTCAAAATTGACATTATCAAGGTAACAATTTCGTGCACAATTACGCAGGGCAGCAATTCCCGTACGCCGGGTACTTGCTGGTGCCTGATCAAACGATGAAAGGAAATAGATGATTAACCTGGATACCTTGGAAACCCTGGTGGCGGCGTCGCTGGTGCTGTTGCTTGGACGCAAGCTGGTAGCGTCTTCCTCGCTGCTGAAAACCTACAGCATTCCCGAGCCGGTGGTGGGTGGTTTGCTGGTTGCCTTGCTGATGTTCGGGCTGCGCGGTTTTTCCAGCGTCCAGGTGCAGTTCGACAGCAGCCTGCAAGGACCGCTGATGCTGGCGTTTTTCGCCACCATCGGCTTGAACGCCAACCTCGCCAGCCTGAAAGCCGGCGGCCGCACCCTGGTCCTGTTCCTGGGCGTGGTGCTGGGTCTGCTGGTGCTGCAGGACGCCATCGGCATCGGCATGGCGAAACTCATGGGCCTCGATCCTTTGATCGGTTTGCTGGGCGCCTCGATTACCCTGTCGGGCGGCCACGGCACCGGCGCCGCCTGGGGCCGCGTATTTTCCGAGCGCCACGGCCTGGCCGCGGCCACCGAGATCGCCATCGCCTGCGCAACGTTCGGCCTGGTCCTGGGCGGGCTGATCGGCGGCCCGGTAGCGAAGTTCCTGGTGAAGCGCGTCAAGCTGCCGGCTGCCGACACGGCCGGAACCGGCGCCGACAGCGCGCCGCTGAGTTTCGAGCAGCCGAAGGCGGTGCAGCTGATCACGCCGCAAGCATTCATCGAAGCGCTGGCGCTGATCGCGGTCAGCCTTACCGTCGGCACCATGATCGCCAGCCGGCTGAACGGGACCACGTTTGAATTGCCGACTTTTGTCTGCGTGCTGTTTGTCGGCGTCGTGTTGAGCAACGGCCTGTCGCTGCTGGCCGGCTACAAGATTTTCGAGCGCGCCATCCAGGTTTTGGGCAATGTCAGCTTGTCCCTGTTCCTGGCGATGGCGCTGATGAGCCTGCGCCTGTGGGACCTGGCTTCGCTGGCGCTGCCGGTGCTGCTGATCCTGGCGGTGCAGGCGGTGGCGATGGCCGCCTATGCGATCTTCGTGACCTTCCGCATGATGGGCAAGAACTACGACGCCGCGGTGCTGGCGGCCGGCCATTGCGGTTTCGGCCTGGGCGCGACGCCGACCGCGATCGCCAACATGCAGGCGGTGACCGACCGCTTCGGTCCGTCGCACCTGGCGTTCCTGGTGGTGCCGATGGTGAGTGCGTTTTTCATCGATATCGCCAACGCGATCGTCATCAAGCTGTTCCTGGCGCTGCCGATCTACAACTAGGCCGGACCGCCGCGGGCAAGGCCGCGCGTGGCTATAATGAAGAAGATTCATTCCAGGGAGGCGCGCATGCAGCTCACACCCAGACTGGCGATCTTCACCATCGTGTCGAGCCTTGCCTACCTGTGGCTCGCCATCCTCGGCGAGGGCGGATTTTCCGCCTTTTTTTCGCGGCCGGCCTTGTTTGCCACCGCCGCCGCATTCATCGCGCTGGCCGGCGCCACGCTCTTCACCAGCGCCAACCTGAGTTCCGGCGAGCGCGAGGACCGCGGCAACCGCTGGATCATTCCCGCCATCGGGCTGATCGGGCTGCTGCAAGCCTACCTGCCGGCGTATTCCGACCGCATCGGCTTCTGGACCTTCGGCGGCGACGCGCTGCGCTGGACCGGCGTTGTGCTGTTCATCGCCGGCGGCGTGCTGAGGCTGGGGCCGGTATTCATCCTGGGACGCCGCTTCAGCGGCCTGGTGGCGATCCAGCCGGAGCATGAGCTGGTCACCGGCGGCATATACGGCGTTATCCGCCATCCCAGCTACCTGGGCCTGCTGGTGAATGCGCTGGGCTGGTCGCTGGTGTTCCGTTCCGGGCTCGGCGTGCTGCTCACCGCCCTCATGCTGGCGCCGCTGCTGGCCCGCATGCGCGCCGAAGAAGCGCTGCTGCGCAGCCAGTTCGGCGCCGATTACGAGGCCTACTGCGCGCGCACCTCGCGGCTGATTCCCGGAGTTTATTAGGACGCCTGGCCTGGTTTCTGCCCGACGGGCATGCATGCGAACCGACCGCCTGCGCTAAACTGTGCGTTTGGGTTGATGGGGGAAGCAATGCAGACCGTGACACTGCCTTACGGCTCGGACCAGACCGGCCTGGTATGCGGTTTTTTATTCGACGCCGATGCGCAAGGGCGGCCAATCGAGTCGAAGCAGGCGGAGGAGTGGCTGGCCGCGCGTGAGCAGCATCCCGGCCAGTTCATCTGGCTGCACCTTAACCTGGCCAATACCGCCAGCGAAAAATGGCTGAGGAAACATGCCGCGCTGGGCGCTGAATTCTACGCAACCCTGCACGAAGGCCGGCGCTCGACCCGCATCGAGCTGGTCGACAACATGCTGATCGCGGTGATCAACGATGTGCTGCACGATTTCTCATTCGATCCCGCCGACATTTCCACGCTGTTCCTGAACGTAGACAGGCAAGTCGTGATCAGCGCCCGGCTGAAGCCGCTGAAGGCGGTCGACCGCTTGCGCAACGCGGTGAAGAACGGCGAGCCGATCCGTTCGTCGGTCGAGCTGCTGACCCACCTGCTGCGCGACCAGGCCGAGGTGCTGTCGAAGATCGTGCGCGACGCCATCCAGCGGGTCGACGGTATCGAAGACAACCTGCTGGCCGGCAAGCAGAACCAGAAACGCGCCAGCCTGGGCGAGCTGCGGCGCGTGCTGGTGCGGCTGCAGCGCCTGCTGGCGCCTGAGCCGGCAGCCTTGTTCCGCCTGCTGCAGCGGCCGCCGAACTGGGTGGCCGACATCGATTCGCAAGAGCTGCGCCACGCCACGGAAGAATTCTCTCTGGTGCTGCACGAAATCTCCACGCTGCAGGAACGCATCAAGCTGCTGCAGGAAGAAATCGCGGCGCGCGTCAATGAAGGCAATAACCGCAGCCTGTTCGTGCTGACCATCGTCACGGTGCTGGCGCTGCCGATCAATATCATCGCCGGCCTGCTCGGCATGAATGTAGGCGGCATCCCGCTGGGGCAGGATCCTCAGGGATTCTGGATCATCGCCGGCATCGTCGCCAGCTTTACGGCGGTGGCCGGCTGGCTGGCTTTCAGGAAACGCGGCGATGAATGACGCCGGGCCGCTCACGGCATAGGAAAATTTTCGGTATCATCGTCCGCGCGGAAACCTGTCAACACACCCTAAAGGAAATGCCATGTCGATCCATGTCGCCACTATCGAGTGGGAGCGCGCGGATGCCGTATTCACCGATAACCGTTACAGCCGCGCCCACCGCTGGCAATTCGACGGCGGCGCGGTGGTGCCGGCATCGAGTTCGCCGCATGTGGTCAGGGCGCCTTTGTCGAATCCGGCCAATGTCGATCCGGAAGAGGCGTTTGTGGCCTCCTTGTCGAGCTGCCACATGCTGTGGTTCCTGGACATCGCGCGCAGCGCCGGTTACCTGGTCGAACGGTATGTCGACCAGGCCAAGGGGCATATGGAGCGGGGGGCGGATGGCAAGAGCTGGATTGCACTGGTGGAGCTGGCGCCGGCGGTGGCCTTCTCCGGCGCCAAGGTGCCAGACGACGCCGTGCTGCGGCACTTGCACCACCAGGCGCATGAAGAGTGTTTCCTGGCGCGCTCCGTGAAAAGCGAAATCCGGATCGCGGGCAGCTGGAGCCACGCCGCGCCGTGAGCGCCGGTTCGGCAATCCTTGTCCAGGCCGGCGCGGAGGCGGGTAGAATACCGGCGGCGCAGGTTTGCCGCGCAGGCCGAGGCTGGCATGCGCGGCATTGTCAAACTGCCACGACACGACGTTTACACAGGAAAAATGATGGCAAAGAAGAATGAAGAGCTGGACCCGGAAACACTGGCGCTGATCAACTGGTGCATTGAAGTCGAAGGTTTCCTGGTAGCCGGCGGCGCGACCGTGGAACAGGCGCAAGAGCATATCGAAGAACAGGTTGAATGGTTTACCGACCAGTTTTATGACGGCCTGACGCCGGAACAAGCCGCCAAGGAAGCATTGGCGTGACGCATACCGAGGTACGGTCGGCCCGATGAGCCAACATGAAATAGGGCGCGGCATCGGCCTGTCGGTCGGCGCCTCGATGCTGTTCGCCTTGTTGTCCGGCTACACCAGGCTGCTGGCGCCGCTCGACGGCCTCGACATCTTCGCCTGGCGCGTGGTGTGGACCTTGCCTGGCGCGCTGGCCCTGCTGGTGTTGCGCCAGCGCCTGCCGCAGGCGCGCGCCTTGCTGCAGCGCCTGGCGCGCGAACCCTTGACCTGCGCCGCCCTGGCGCTGGTGGCGGCGCTGCTTGGCGTCCAGCTCTGGATTTTCCTGTGGGCGCCCTTGCATGGCCGCGCACTGGAAGTCTCGCTCGGATATTTCCTGCTGCCCTTGACCATGGTGCTGGTCGGCCGTTTTTATTATCACGAGCGGCTCGATATATTCCAGTGGCTGGCGGTCGCCTGCGCCGTGGCCGGCGTGCTGCACGAGCTGTGGCTGACGCGCAGCTTTGCCTGGCCGACCCTGGTGGTGGCGCTCGGTTATCCGCCTTATTTTGTCCTGCGCCGCAAGATCAACGCCGATCCGGTGGTGGCGTTCGCGCTGGAGATGGCGTTGCTGCTGCCGGTGGCGGCCGTCATGCTGTACGCGCGCGATTCCTGGGCCGTGGTCGCCCACCGGCCGGACATGTGGCTGTTCTTGCTGCCGGGGCTGGGTTTGCTGAGCACGGTGGCGCTCGGCGCTTACCTGGGCGCCAGCCGGCTGCTGCCGATGGCCTTGTTCGGCATCCTCGGTTACGTCGAGCCGGTATTGCTGGTCGGCGTCGCTATCGTGTTTCTCGGCGAATCGATGGCGCCGGGACAGCTGGCCACCTACATTCCAATCTGGTGCGCCGTGCTGCTGACCGCGCTGCACAGCGTGCGCCTGCTGCGCAAGGAACGCGCCGCTAAATATTCCGGTTTTAAAGACTCCAGTAAGTAAGTGGTAAGAGCTTATGGCTGAACATGCTTGTCGGCAGCAGTCATTCGTTCAATCATCTTGTGGAGTCAACATGCATCATTTCAAGTTTTCCTGGCGGCTGGCGCTGGCAGCGATAATCGGGACGGCTTTCAGCGCCGCGGCAGGTTTGAGCCATGCCGATCCGGTCCTGGCGGAAGAACCGCACTCCGCCGACGCTTCCCAATGGGCGCTGGGCATCGGCCTCGGTTCTGAAAGCCGGCCTTACCGCGGCGTCAGCAATCATGTCTCGGTCTTGCCGCTGGTGCTGTATGAAAACCGCTGGATCCATTTCTTCGGCAATACGCTCGACTTCAAGCTAGGGACGGTCGACCAGTTCAGTTTCACATTGCGTGCCAAATATGCATTGAACGACGGCTACAAAAGTAGCGATTCTTTTGCATTGCGCGGCATGGACGAACGCAAGGGCAGCGCCTGGGGCGGCGTGGCGGGCGCCTGGGACAATCCCTATGCGAAATTGTCGCTGGAGTGGCTGACTGCCGGCAGCACCAAGGGCAACACGGTGAAACTCGGCGCCGAGCATTCGTTCGCGGTGGGCGCTTTCCAGCTGACGCCGCACCTGAGCACGACCTGGATGGACAGCAAGTACGTCAATTATTATTACGGCGTCAAGGCCAGCGAAGCGATTGCCGGCCGCCCGGCTTATACTGGCAAATCGACGGCCAACATCGAGTTTGGCGTACGCGCGGACTATGCGCTCACGCGCAACCAGATGATCATGCTCGACGTCGGCGGCCTGCAGCGCGGCACCGGCATCAAGGACAGTCCGCTGGTCGACAAGTCGTCGGCGGCGAGCGTGCGGGTAGGCTACCTTTATAAATTCTAGATACGATACAGCCATGAACCGGATCGGCCTGCTGGAAGACCACGAGCGGATGGCGCAGCTGATTCGCCAGGCGATGGCGGGGGTCGGCGTCGAAGTCGACACCTATGGCCGCATCGACCATGCGGCCGACGGCTTTAGCCGCATCCCCTATGCGGCGCTGGTGATCGACCGCGGCCTGCCGGACGGCGACGGCCTCGACCTGCTGCGCCGGCTGCGGACCAAGGGCGTGCTGGCGCCATGCCTGATGCTGACCGCGCTCGACGCCTTGCATGACCGGGTGGCGGGCCTGGAAGCCGGCGCCGACGACTACCTTTCCAAACCGTTTTCGATGGAAGAACTGGTGGCCAGGGTGCGCGCCCTGATGCGGCGTCCGCCGCAATTGCAAAGCCTGGTTCCCGCCTATCTCGGCTTGCAGGTGCTGCCGGAAACGAGCTGCATGCGCAACGGCGACGATTCGGTGTCGCTGGCGCCTTCCGAATTGCAGCTGATGCTGAGCCTGGTGCGCGCGGGCGGGCAGCCGGTGCGCCGCACCGCCTTGGAAATGGCGGCCTGGGGCGTGGGCGATGCGGTCACCCCTAACGCGCTGGATGTCGCCTTGCACCGGCTGCGGCGAAAGCTGCTGGCGATCGATTCCGCGGTAGAGATCGCCAACGTCAGGGCTTACGGCTTTGCATTGCAGGAACTGCCCGATGCGCTATAGCTTGTCGAAAAAACTGATTGTCTCTGCCGCGGCCACGCTGGTAGTCATCACCCTGGTGGTGTCCGCGGGCCTGGCTGCGGTATTCCAGTGGAGGCCCGAAATATTGCTGAAGCAGGAGATGCTCAGGCATGCCGACAAGATCAAGGAAAAGATGCGCTTCGACGCCTCGGGAAAATTGACCGGGGTCGACCTGAGCTCCAAAATGCAGCTGCTGTATGAAGCGTTGAAAGACGACTCCATCTACCGCGTCCTGGATGACAAGGGTGCCGTGCTGATCGCCTCCGACGGCGCCGGCATCCCTCTGTTTGCCAAAGGCACGCGTTTCGATCCCAAGGCTGCAGCCGGCGGCAGCCTGGTCCTGCGGCGCTCAGGATTGGCATTGCATGTATTTACGCAAGCCGTTTCCCGCAACGACAAGACCTACTATATCCAGGTGGCGCGGAGCGAACGCATGCACCAGGCCATCATGGGCAGCGACAGCGCTACTTTCATGAAGGCCTCCGGGGTCGCGGTGATCATCGCCATCCTGGTATTTACTTGCGTCGTGTGGGGCACGTTCAACCGCGCGCTGCGCCCGCTGCGCGCGGCGTCGGATGCGGCCAGCATGATTGAGTTCAACCGCCTGGGCTCGCGCCTGTCCACGGCGGGCGTGCCGCAAGAACTGGTGCCGCTGATCGACGCATTCAACAAGGCGCTGGACCGCCTGGAGCTCGGCTACCGGCAGCAGCAGGAATTCCTGGCGACGGTTGCGCATGAGCTGAAGACGCCTTTGGCCCTGATCCGCGGTCAGATCGAACTCGATGGCGTGGCCGACCGCACGCTGCTCCTGAAGGATGTCGACCGCATGGCGCGCCAGGTACACCAGCTGCTGCACCTGGCCGAAGTGAGCGACCAGAAAAATTTCGTGTTCGAGCAGCTCGATGCCGGGGAAGTCGCGGTCAGCGCCGTCGAGCACCTGGAACGGCTGGCGGACCGGCTGGGCGTGCGCATCGTCCTGCATTCGCCGGCCCGGCAGGTATCGCTGCTGGCCGACAGCGGCGCGCTGTTCGTACTGGTCAAGAACTTGCTGGAAAACGCCCTCCATCATTCGCCGGCCGGCGCCAGCGCGGTGGTCACGGTCACACCGGAGCAGATTTCGGTGCGCGACCATGGCGAGGGCATCGCCGCGGACCACGTGCCGTTGCTGTTCAAGCGTTTCTGGCGCGGCCCGAACCGGCGCGACGAAGGCGCCGGCCTGGGGCTCTCGATCTGCAGGGAAATTTCGCATGCCCACGGTTGGCGCTTGCTGGTCAGGCATGACCAGCGTCCCGGGGCAGAATTCATCGTCGCCTTCCGCTGATTCCAGCGGGTGCCGGCGACAGTGCCCCCGTCAAAGTCATCGTCCTGTCATAAGACTGCTATAAGTTGATGCCTTGCAACCGGCGCTCAGAGCGGCCGCCGCCTCGCTGCGATCGCTTTCCTTGACGGATAAACCATGTACAACAATAGCAAACGATTAATTATCCTCGATGCGGACGGCACCACCATCGACGCCTACAGCGCCATCGACAAGACGTTTTCCCGCCACGGCATGGAGATCGGCGATGAGGAAAGATTCCAGAAGCGGCGCCGCCTGTTCAAATACCTGGGCGGCTTGAAAGAATTTCCCTCCAACCTGAAAAGGCAGATCGGCAAGCAGAGCCGCAAGCAGCTGATCGCCACCCTGACCGAGGTTTACCGGGAAGAAGCGAAGCTGTATCCGGGCATCGCGGACCTGGTGCGCAGCCTGATCGCCGCGCCGGACATCGCAGTCGGCCTGGTGACGCGCAACATGACCAACGAGCCCGAGCAGACGCTGCGGCTGCTGTTCCGGCGTCACGACCTGGATCTCGATGCGCTCGATTTTTTCGCCCACGTCCCGCTGCACCTGGAAAAGATGCAGGAATTCCGGGCCATCCGCGAGCGTCTCGACATCAATCCCGCGCGCGCCTATATCGCCGGCGACGAACACAAGGATTACCTGGCAGCGATCGGCTCCGGCATGCATCCTTTCATGGTTTCCTACGGTTTCGAGAGCTACAAGCGGCTGATCAAGAAATTCCTGGTGCCGGAAGAAATCATCTCGCGCTCGCCCGAAGAGCTGTGCGGACGCGTGCGGCACGCCATGGGCTTGACCGATAGCGCCTGAGCGGGCGCACTGCATGGCGCCACTCCCTGTTAGAATTTATCTTCCAAAAGATGGATCGGGCAGGGCACATGTACACATTGTATGGCTTCAAGGGTTCCGGCTCCGCCGCGGTAGAGCTGGCGCTGGAACTGGCCGGACTGCCTTGCCGCCTGGTCGACGCCGCTTCCTGGGAGCCCGGTTCGGCGCTCGATGAGCTGCAGCGGCTGAACCCCCTCAGGCAGATTCCCACCTTGCAGCTGCCGGATGGCAGCATCCTGACCGAAAGCGCGGCGATCCTGCTCCATCTCGGCCTGGCCCATCCCGCGGCCGGACTGCTGCCTGCCGGCGAAACCCAGCGCGCGCAGGCCATCAGGGGCCTGGTGTATATCGCCGCCAACTGCTACGCCGCGATCGGCGTGATCGATTTTCCCGAACGCTGGTGCGCCAATGCCGACGATGCCGTGAAAGAGCAAATCCGGGAGGGCACGCGCGCGCGCCTGCACAGCTATTGGGAAATTTTCGCCGACACGTATCCCGCATCGCCATTCCTGAACGGCGCCTCGCTCGGCATGCTCGACCTGATGGCGGCCGTGGTTTCCAGGTGGTCGGGCGCGCGGCCGCACCTGGCGCGGGTACGGCCCGCTTTCTTCGCCTTGCTGGAGAGGGTGCAAGCCGATCCGAAAGTGGCGCCGGTATGGCGGCGCCACTGGGATAGCTGATTTTTCCGCATTTTTACCGATGCTTTCATCATTTTTTGCAAAATACTAAAACACAGGGAGACCCAACGTGCAGTCACAACCCGAGCTGTCTGAAGACCAGTTGATGAAAAAAGTGGCATGGCGCCTGATGCCATTGCTGATCGTGATGTTCCTGGTGTCTTTCATCGACCGCCAGAACGTCGGTTTCGCCAAGCTGGAAATGGTGCATGCGCTGGGCATGAGCGAGGCGGCCTACGGCCTTGGCGCTTCGCTGTTTTTCATCGGCTACCTGCTGTTCGAGATCCCCAGCACCCTGGCCCTGCATAAATACGGCGCGCGGGTGTGGCTGGCGCGCATCATGTTTACCTGGGGCGCGGTGACCGTGCTGCTGGGCTTCACCAGTTCGCTGCCGATGTTTTATGTGCTGCGCTTCATGCTGGGCGTGGCCGAAGCCGGATTTTATCCTGGCGTGATCTATTACCTGACGCTGTGGTTTCCCCAGGCATACCGGACCCGGGTGCTGGGCGTCTTTACGCTGGGCAGCGCCCTGGCCAACATGCTGGGCTCGCTGGTCGGCGGCTTGCTGCTGACCCTGAACGGCACGCTCGGGCTGGCCGGCTGGCAGTGGGTGTTCATTGCGACCGGCGCGCCGGCGGTGCTGCTGACGCTGGTGGTGATGGTGTATCTGCCGGGCTCCATCGATGAATCCAGATTCCTGTCGGCCGCGCAGAAAGCCAAGCTGAACGACATGATGCAACGCGATACGCCGGCCAACGCCACCCGCGGCAATCCGCTGGCGGCGCTGTGGGACCTGCGCGTGCTGCTGTTTGCCGCCACCTACATGCTGATGTCGACTTCGCTGTATGGCGTCACATACTGGCTGCCGACCTTGGTGAAGGGTTTCGGCGTCAGCTCCACCATCAACGGCTTGCTGAACATGATGCCTTGGGGGCTGGCGGTGCTGCTGTTGCTGTGGCTGCCGGGCAAGCTGCGCCATGACCGGGTGGTGTTCAAGGCGATCGCCGCCATCGGCCTGCTGGGTTTGCTGTGCTTTGCATCGAGCGCACTGCTCGACTCCAACACGCTGCGTTTCGGCGCCCTGGTCATAGGCGGCGCCTGCATCACCTTGCTGTATCCCTGTTTCTGGTCCTTGCCGCCGAAGTACTTCCAGGGCGCGCGGGCCGCGGCCAGTATCGCGGCGATCAATTCGATCGGCAACCTGGGTGGATTTTTCGGACAGAACCTGATGCCTTACGTGGGCAAGCTCACGCACAGCAATGTCACGCCGATGCTGGTTCCCGCGGCTTGCCTGGCGGTGCTGGGCGTGGGCGGTCTGGTTGCGGTGAACTGGCAGCGCAGGCGCGACCTGGCCGACGACGGCGCGCGCGAGCGCCAGGTGGCGATCCAGGAAGACGGCAGCGAAGATCCCGGCGCCGGCATCGACCAGCTGCTGGACCGGCATCCCGACCACCTGCACATGCCGCATCCAAAACCGACGCAGCCCGATTAAATTTCAGTGAAAGTCGCGGCTGCTGGTATACAGCTTGCCCAGCATGGGCGACAGGTCGATCAGGTGCTGGGCCACCAGGTGCCTGACGCCCTCCTGAGACTGCCAGGTGCCGTTGACGCCCATCAGCTTCGCGCTCCGCAATTCCTTGCGCTGGCGGTCCGCCAGGTCGGGCCAGACGATGACGTTGACAGTGCCGGTTTCATCTTCCAGCGTGACGAACACCACACCCTTGGCCGTGCCGGGGCGCTGGCGCACCGTGACGATGCCGCAGGCGCGCGCCAGCTGGCCGCTGCGGAAAGTATTGAGCACCTCGGCTGACCTGAAGCGCTGGGCATTGAGCCGCGAGCGCAGCAGCGCCAGCGGATGGCGGCCCAGGGTCAGGCCCAGCGCATCGTAATCGTTGAGCAGGTTTTCTCCTTCCGTCGGCGCCGCCAGCAGCAATGTTTCTTCCGCCACCTGGGCCGGCCTGAGCAAACCTTTGTCCGGTGCGCTGACCAGCGCCTGCCATAAGGCCTGGCGGCGGTTGCCGACCAGCGGCGCGAGCGAATTGGCGGCGGCCAGCGCCTGCAGCTGGTCGCGCTGCAGGCCGCTGCGCAAGGCCATGTCCTTGAGGTCGGTGAACGGCCGCACCGCGCGCGCTGCCTCGATCTCGTCGACATCGCGGGAACTCAGCCCGCGCACCAGGTTGAAGCCCAGCCTGACTGCCGGCCTGGCCGCCGAGGTCGATTCCAGGGCGGCTTCCCAGTTGCTGACATTGATATCGACCGGCAGCACTTCCACGCCATGCCGTCGGGCGTCCTGCACCAGCTGCGACGGCGAATAGAATCCCATCGGCTGGCTGTTCAGCAGCGCCGCCAGGAACGCTTCCGGTTCATGGCATTTGAGCCAGGAGCTGGCGTAGGCGAGCAGGGCGAAACTGGCGGCGTGGCTTTCCGGGAAGCCGTATTCGCCGAAACCCTGGATCTGGCTGTAGATGGCTTTGGCAAAACTTTCTTTATAGTTGTTCTTGACCATGCCGTCGATCAGCTTGCGTTCGAATTTATCAAGGCCGCCTTTGCGTTTCCAGGCCGCCATCGACCGGCGCAGGCTGTCGGCTTCGCCCTCGGTAAAACCCGCCGCGATCACGGCGATCTGCATTACTTGTTCCTGGAAAATCGGGATGCCGAGGGTTCGTTCTAGCGCCTTTTTCAATTTTTCGCTGGGGTAGGCGATGTCGTTGCGATCTTTTTTCCTGTTCTGCAGATAGGGATGGACCATGCCGCCCTGGATCGGCCCCGGCCGGACGATCGCGACCTGAATTACCAGGTCATAGAATTCACGCGGCCTGAGGCGCGGCAGCATGCTCATCTGGGCCCGGCTTTCGATCTGGAACACGCCTATGGTGTCGGCCTTGCAGATCATGTCGTAAGTCGCCGGATCTTCGCGCGGGATGTCTTTCAATTCGAACGTTTCGCCGCGCTGCATCGCCACCATCGCCAGCGCTCGCCGCAGCATCGACAGCATGCCCAGCGCCAGCACGTCGACCTTGAGTATGCGCAGGGCGTCCAGGTCGTCCTTGTCCCATTGCACCACGCTGCGCTCCTTCATCGCCGCGTTTTCGATAGGCACCAGGCGCGACAGCTTGCCGCGTGAAATCACGAAGCCGCCCGGGTGCTGCGACAGGTGGCGCGGGAATCCCATCAGGGTATGCGACAGCTCGGCCCATTGCTCGGCAATCGCAGTATCGGCAGCCATGCCGAGTTCGCCGAAGTTCTGCTGCAGCTGCTGCTTGTCGTCCCACCAGCGCTGCGATTTGGCGACCTGGTCGACCAGGCCGGGATCGACGCCCAGCGCCTTGCCGACATCGCGCAACACGCTGCGCGGCCGGTAGCTGATCACGACCGCGGTCAGCGCGGCCCGCCGCCGGCCGTATTTTTGGTAGATGTACTGGATCACTTCTTCGCGCCGCTGGTGCTCGAAATCGACGTCGATGTCGGGCGGTTCATTGCGCTCGCGGCTGATGAAGCGGCCGAACAGCAAGGTGCTCTGGGCCGGGTCGACTTCGGTGATGCCGAGGCAGTAGCAGACCGCCGAGTTGGCCGCCGAGCCGCGGCCCTGGCACAAGATGCCCTGGCTGCGGGCGAACTGGACGATATCGTAGACCGTCAGGAAATAAGCTTCATATTCCAGTTCCTGGATCAGCTCCAGCTCGTCTTCCAGCTGCCGCTGCACCGCGGCCGGGATTTCGTCGCAGAAGCGGCTGCGCGCGCCGATATAGGTTTGCTGGCGCAGATAGCTGGCTGGCGTATGCCCCGGCGGCACGATTTCATCCGGGTATTCATACCTCAGCTCATCCAGCGAGAAGCTGCACTTGCCGGCGATCCTTACCGTTTCTGCCAGGGCCGCCGCCGGATACAGGTTGGCCAGCCGCAGCCTGGCGCGCAGGTGCTGCTCGGCATTCGGCGCCAGCGCATAACCGCAAGCGGCGACAGGCTTGCCGAGCCGGATCGCGGCCAGCGTGTCCTGCAGCGGCTTGCGCGAGCGGCGGTGCATGCAGACATCGCCGGTGGCGGCTACCGGCAAGCCGAGCGCCTGCGCGGCCTGCTCGATCACGGCGCGCTGCCGTTCGTCGCCGGCCTGGTGCAGCATGGTCATGCCGATCCAGGCGCGGTCGGGGAAGGTGTTGCGCAGCCATGTCGCCTGGCGGTTCAGCGTTGCGCTGTCGATGCCATGAGCCGGCAACAGGATCAGCAGGCAGTCGGGCAGCTGGCGCAAGTGGGCGTTGGCGCTGTCCGGCGCGTCGAGGTCTTGCGGCCGGAGCAGGTAATGGCCTTTGCCGGCGCGGCTGCGCGCCAGCGTGATCAGTTCCGAAAGATTGCCGTAACCTTCGCGGTTTTGCGCCAGCGCGATGAGGGAAAACGCCGGGCTGCCGTCGGCCTCGTGCAGCTGGAACTGGCTGCCGATCAGCAGCGGCAGTTTGTGCTTTTTGGCTTCGACATGGGCGCGCACCACGCCGGCCAGCGAGCATTCGTCGGTCATCGCCAACGCCGCGTAACCGAGCTGGACCGCGCGTTCCACCAGTTCCTCAGGATGGGAAGCGCCGCGCAGGAAACTGAAATTCGAGACGCACTGCAGTTCGGCATATTCCGGCAATACGATCGACGGCGGCGCCAGCGAAGGATTTTCGTCCATGGGCAATCAGGCAAACAAGCCGTGCAGGAACCAGCGGATGTCATCGCCGTCGCGCTCGCGATAGATCCAGTAGCAAGCGGCTTCTTCGCCTTCCGCCACGAAGTAGTCGCGCACGGTCGGCGGACCATCCCACCAGCCGCATTCGATCCGCTCCGGCCCTGACAGCAGGCGCAGCGGCGAACCATAAAACGGCCGGTGCTTGCGCAGCATCAAGGCCAGCGGCTGCTGCAGCAGCCAGAATGGCCGCTGCGGCTGGAGGCGGGGCAAGGCATCGCCTGGCGTTTGGCGGTGCTGGCCGTCGCCGGCTGCCTGCCAGGCGTTGGCGATTTCCGGCCGGTGGTCGGCCAGCGCCGCCGGCCGCAAGACGTTTTCACTGCCGAGCCGTGCGCTCAGCAGCTCCAGCAGGCGGGCATAGGCGCCGGGCGTGCCGCCCGGCTCGGGAAACAGGGAGGCGGTCGGCGGCAGCATCGGTGCTACCTGGGTTGCCTGCAAGCGCAAGGCGATCACCGGCGCATCGAGTTGCAGCCGGCCCAGCCTTTCTTTCAGCAGGCGCAGCAAGTGTTCTTCATGCCAGGCCGGCTCGCCCAGTGCGATTTCCAGCGGCGTCGGGTCGATTGCCTGGCGCCCGCGCTCGTGTTCCAGCGACAGCAGGAACCGCGATACCGCCAGCTGCTGCGCTACCAGCCAGCCGATCATTTGCAAGACCAGGCGGCGCGCCGCAAACAGCACCGCCTCGGCATGTTCGATGCGGTCCGGCAGTTCCAGCCAGGCGCTGAACGCCTGCGGCGGCTGCACCCATTCAAAGATTTCCGGCGCGCTGCCGTAGGCGCGGTCGAGGGCATCCAGGATGTGCCTGTCGCTGCGCCGCTGCAGTCCGGCGCGCGGCAGCTTGCGCAAGTCGGCCAGGGTCTGGCAGCCGATGCCGGCCAGCCACTCCTGGTGGGGGCGCGCCGCCGGCAGGATCGCGAACGGCAATCCATCCAGCCGCCGCTGCAGGCTGGCCAGGCGCAGGCTGCGGCGCGGCATGCGGCGGCGGTGGCGGGCCAGCAGCCATGCGCCCTGGGCGGTCGGCGCCATGCTGAGCTGCGGCGTGAAGCCCAGCGCCTGGATACTGTCGCGGATGCGGCGGCACAGCGCCAGCCGGCCGCCGAAAGCGCTCAGGCTGGCGCTGATGTCGAGCAGCAGCGAATTTTCCTCGGCATGCGCGACTTCCGGCGTGTATTGCAGCAGGGCCAGCGCGATATCGTCGCGCGCGCCTTGTTCGCGCGCCGCGTCGCGTTCGCATAACAAAGCCTGCGGCGCCAGCGCCAGCACGCCGCCGCGGCGCATGCCCGGGCGCACGCCGCTGGCCGCCGCGGCGGACGTCATGGCCAGCACCTGGTCGTGCTCCAGCACCGCCAGCATGCAGGGCTCAGACCAGCGCGGGCGCAATGTTTCCAGCGCCAGCAGCGGCAGGTGTATGCCTATCCAGAGTGTCATGGTCGGGTACGGCAAAAGAAGGGGGCGGAACGGCTGGGGCGATGGCCGGGGCGACGGTTGCCGCCAGCGGCAGGTAAAACGCTTGTTCGTGCTGCGGTCCTTTGCGTTTGAGTAGCTGGATTTCGACGCCGTTGCGCGCCGGCCGCAATGTCAGCCGCAAAGGCGAGGGCGAGGATTCGTGGGCGGCGCTCAGCGGCCGCAGCAGCCACAGCAGGGTGTCGCTGGCCTGGGCCGCCAGGTGCAAGCGGCGCAAAGCCTCGCCGCGGACATGGGATTGCCATAGCAGCAGCGCGCCGCAGCTGCCGTTGCGCAATACCTGTTCCGCCGCCCACAGCGCATCGGCGCTGCGCGCCGCCTTGATCCACAGCAGCTGCCCGCTGTCCAGGCCGGCGCCGTCCCAGGCCGCGACCTGCGGCAGATGCGGCGGCTGCAGCAAGACGATCCGGCGCTGGCTGGCGATGCACGCCAGCGCCGGCTGCAGCAGGCGTATTTCGCCGCAGCCGGCCTGTTGCAGCAGCAGTTCTATCAACGCCGAATGCGGCCAGCCGCCGTTCGGCAATTCACGGTCGAGGGATGGATGGCCGGAGGCGGTGACCACGCCCTGGTAGGAGCCCATCTGGTCTGCGCGCCACAAGGCGTGCGGCAAGGCAGCCACGACCGATTGGGCGGCGGCGGAAATGCTTGATTGGGCGCTGGCGGGCATGGGCATGACTAAATGACATTGAGGTAAAAGCGTAAGCGGAGAAATATTATACTGTATGTATGTACAGTATAAATTCGATTCAGGTTTAGTCAATCGATTCATGTCTCGGCGCAAGTCCGCAGCGGCAGCCGTTCCGTACGATTATCTATATTTGGGTATAATTTATGCTGTCTATCTTTACCAAGGTCCCTGCGCCGGGTCAGTTCAGCGAAAAAGATATGGCCGCACTAAAAAAGGAGTAAGAATTTGAAGACGACTCTAGCTGGCATCGAGATCGAACAAGGCAGCGCTAATCCCTATGCCGATCTCGGTTTCCCCGATGCCGATGAAATGCTGGTCAAGGCCAAGCTGGCGCATGAGATCGCCCAGATCATCAGGAGCCGGCACCTGACCCAGCAAGTTGCTGCCGACCTGCTGGGCATGCCTCAGCCCAAACTGTCAGAGATGTTGCGCGGAAAATTCAGGGGCATCAGCCAGGCCAAGATGATCGAATGCCTGAACCGCCTCGGGCGTGACGTGGACATCGTGGTGAAAAAAGCCAGCCGCTCGGCCCCGGGCCACACTCAGGTGGTGGTGGCTTGAAAATGCGCCGCCACCCGGCCCGCAAACAAGCCCAGTCCCGCACACAGCAAAAAATAGATCAAGCCGATGAACATGAAGATCTCGGCCGGATAAATCATCACCCGGCTGTTGACCTGCGACGCCACGAACGACAGTTCGCCGACGCCGACGATATAGGCCAGTGAACTGTCCTTGACCAGGGTGACCCATTGGTTGACGAAAGAGGGCAGCATCATCTGCAGCGCCTGCGGCAGCACGATGTGGCGCAGCACCGCGATGCGTGTCATGCCGAGCGACAGGCCGGCATCCCATTGCCCGGCCTTGATGCCGCTGATGCCGGCATGCACCGAATGCGCCAGGTAGGCGCCGCCGATCAGCGCCAGGGCGCACATCACCGACAGCACGCCCGGCACGTCGATATGAAAAACGATGGGCAGCAGGAAATAAGTCCAGAAGATCAGCATCAGCACCGGGATCGCCCGGAAGAAGCCGAGCACCATGGTCAGCAGCAGCTGCGGCCAGCCGCGCGCCAGCGCCAGGGCGATGCCCAGCACCAGTCCCAGCAATGCCGAGGCCAGCGCCGAGCCGGCGCTGAGCAGCACGGTCAGGGCTGCGCCGCCCAGCGGGCCGTCGGGATACGCGCCCCAGAGCAGGTAGGGCAGGTTGTCTGTCAATACGCTGAGCTGCATGCTCATCGCTGCGCGCCGCCGGCGAGTCTTTGCCGGCGCTGGAGCAGCAGGCCGGCGGTTTCGATCAGCGCGATGGCGGCGATGTAAAACAAGGTCGCCATGCCGAAAGCCTGGAACGTCTTGAAAGTTTGCGCTTCCACCTGGCGCGATGTGTAAGACAGTTCAGCCAGGCCGATGGCCATGGTCAATGAAGTGTTCTTGACGATGTTCATGTACTGGCCAAGCAAGGGCGGCAGCGCGATGCGTATCGCTTGCGGCAGGATCACGTAACGCAATCCCTGCCAGCGGCTCAGGCCAAGGGCGGCCGCCGCCAGCCTTTGCGTTTCGGCGACGCCGCGCATGCCGGCGCGGATTTCCTCGCTGACATAAGCGGCGGAATACAGGCTCAGGCCGAAGACCGCACACAGCAGCTCGAACGATGGCCATGTCAATTTCAGGTATGGTCCCAGCGCCACGCTGTGCACCGCATTGAGCCATTCCACCGAACCCTCCGGCAGCAGGCTGGAAACGCCGAAATACCAGAAGAACAGCTGCACCAGCAGCGGCGTATTGCGAAAGACAGAAAGGAAGCTGCCGGCCGGCAGCGAAAGCCAGAATTGCCGGCTGGAGCGCGCCGCTGCGACGAGGATGCCGAGCAAGGTGGAAAACACGGCAACCACGGCGGACAGCTGCAGCGTCATCCACAGGCCGTCGACCAGCCAGCCGAGGTATTTGGGGGCCAGCATTTGCCCCAGGACAGCTTGGAACTCAATCATTCTCTACTTTGCGGCTACTCAACAAAAAAACACCGGCAGGCCCTAAGGTCCGCCGGTGCAAGACAGATGCACTCAGAAGCCGGTCAGTTCTGGCTCAGCTTGGTGTCGCCGATCTTGAACAGGCGCGGCAGCGGCGATTTGCTGCCGGGGCCGAACCACTTGTCGTAGATCTTGAGGGCGGTGCCGTTCTTTTCAAATTCGCGCAGGGTGTCGTTGAGCGCATTGACCAGGCGGGTCTCGCCCTTGGGCACGCCGACGCCTTCGTATTCCTCGGAAATGGCAAACGCCGGGATTTCATATTTTTCCTTGTCCGGGATATTCGCCAGCAGCGCGATCAGTTTCGAGCCGTCCTGGGTGATCGCCTGGACATTGCCGTTGCGCAGGGCGGCCAGGGCGAACGGAGTGTCGTCGTACAGGACGACCTTGGCGGCCGGATATTTCTCGCGCAAGGTAGTTTCCATGGTGGTGCCTTTATCGGTGCCGATGCGCAGCTCAGGAATCTGCGCAGCGTTCTTCAGCACGCCTTTTTTCGCCAGGAACTGCTGGCCAGAAGCGAAATAAGGAATGCTGAAATCGATCACCTGGGCGCGCTCGGCGTTGATGGTGAAATTGGCGAACACCACGTCGACCTTGCCGGATGTCAGCAAGGGAATCCGGTTGGCCGGGTTGGTCGGCACCAGCTCCACCTTGACGCCGAGTTTTTTGGCGACTTCGTTGGCGTAGTCGACATCGAGGCCGATGATCTTGTTGGTCTTCTGGTCGACAAAACCGAACGGCGGATTACCGTCGAATGTCGCGACCCTCAGCACGCCGGCTTTCTTGATGTCGTCGAGCTTGTCTGCGTGGGCCAGGCCCGACAGCAGCGTCAGGCCGGTAAACAGGATGGCAAATGATTTCATTGTTGTTGTAGTCCCTGGGTTGATGTATCGGTGCGGCTGATCGGAAAAACGATCGCCATGCGGGGCAGATTAACAAAACAAAATCATGCAGTGAACGATCAATGTCGCATTTGAATATTACAAGTTTGCAAGCGTTCTCCATGCGGCCCCGGCCGGATGCCGAAACACCGTTAAAATGCAGGAAATCACAGGCAAGGAGCACACCCAATGGCAACAACGAAAAAAGTCGCGCTGGTTACCGGCGCAGGTTCAGGCATCGGCAGGCATATCGCCTTGGCCCTGCTGCGCAACGGTTACAGCGTGGTGCTGGCGGGCCGGCGCGTTGCCGCGCTGGAGGAAACGATCGCCGCCGCCGGGGCGTCGGGCGCGGACGCCTTGGCGGTGCCGGCCGACGTCAGCGATCCGGCGTCGGTCAAGGTTTTGTTCGAGAAAATCAAGGAGCGCTTCGGCCGGCTGGACCTGCTGTTCAACAATGCCGGCATCTTTACCAAGTCGGCCTCGCTGGAAGATGTCGACTTTGCGCAATGGAAGGCGTCGGTCGATGTCAACCTGAGCGGCGCTTTCCTGTGCACGCAGGAAGCGTTCCGCATCATGAAGGCGCAAACGCCGGGCGGCGGCCGCATCATCAACAACGGTTCGATCGCGGCCCACGTGCCGCGGCCGAACTCGGTCGCGTATACGGCGACCAAGCACGCCATCACCGGCCTCACCAAATCGACTTCGCTGGACGGCCGCAAATACAATATCGCCTGCGGCCAGATCGATATCGGCAACGCCGCCACCGACATGACCGAACGGATGGAGCAGGGCATCCTGCAAGCCAACGGCCAGGTTGCCGTGGAACCGACCATGTCGGTGGAAAACGTCGCCAACGCGGTGCTGTACATGGCGAGCCTGCCGCTGGATGCGAACGTTCAGTTCATGACGGTGATGGCGACCAACATGCCGTTCATCGGGCGCGGCTGACCCCTCGGGCCGGCAGGAAATTGAATCCTCGTTACGGTTTCAGTTCGACGTTGAATGCTTCGCCGGTGGCAAAGAAGGCGCCGCCGGACAGGTAGTGCAGCGAGCGCTGGTCGTCCGCCGGGAAGTGCCAGCGGCCTGCCGAGAACGCCGCCGAATCGGCCCAGGCGGCGACCACTTCGGCGATGAACAGGTCGTAGCGCTGCTGGTTGTGCGGCTCGGGGATCACCTTGCATTCGAGCCAGGCCAGGCAGCCCGCCATCAGCGGCGCGGCAATTTTTTCCGATGGGAATGTGGCGATATCGAGCGCGGCGAACTTGTCGCCTTCGCGTCCCGAGCTGGATCCCACCGCCAGCGTGGTTTCGGCCAGCGCCCGGGTCGGGATGTTCAGGGCGAATTCGCCCGAGGCTTCCACCAGTTCGCGGGTCAGGGTGCTGCGGTCGATCACCAGCAAGACCTTGGGCGGATCGAAATCGAGCGGCATCGCCCATGCCGCCGCCATCACGTTGCTGACGCCGCCATGGGCGCTGGTGACGATGGTGGTGGGGCCGTGGTTGAGCAGGCGATAGGCCTTGGCTAGTTCTACTGCTTGAATATCCTGCATGATGATCCCGATAAGGCCGCTGTCGTAGCTGCTTATTCTATCCGGGTTCGAGCCCTCAGGCGCGGTCAGCAGGGTAGCGCACGCCGATTTGCGCGCGTATCGTATCGAGCACGGCCATCTGCGCCAGCGTCTCGTCATGCGTCATGAAAGGGCTTTCAACCAGGCCGGCACGCATGCAGCGCATCACCTCGATCGCTTCGTGGGCATAACCGTTGCCGATGAACGGACATTGCTGGCTGCGCGTGCTGCCGTCCGCCAGCGTTATGGCCAGGCTGGCGCCCAGGTGGAAACTGGTTTGCAGGCGCAGGTAGCCAAGCTCGCCGGAGATGGTCATTTCGACCGGGCCGGCGACACGGGTGCTGCAGACGCAGGAAGACAGGCCGCCGCCGCGATGGCGCATGGAAAACGCGGTTTGCTCATCGACGCCGGTGGCGCCGATTTCGGCAACCGACTGCACGGCGTCGACCGGACCGAGGAAAAAAGTCGAGATCGATAAAGGGTAAATGCCGATATCGAGCAGTGCGCCGCCGCCGAGTCCGGGGTTGTACAGCCGGTGTTCCGGAGCGAAATCGCCGACGAAACTGAAATCCGACTGCACCTGGCGCACCTTGCCGATTTCGCCGCTGGTGACGATGCGCCTGGCTTCGCTCATGCCGGGCAAGAAGCGCGACCACATCGCTTCCAGCAGGAAGCGTTTGTTGCTGCGCGCCAGTGCGATCACCTGTTCCGCTTCGCGCCGGTTCATGGTGAACGGTTTTTCGCAGAGCACGTGTTTGCCGGCCGCCAGGCACATGAGGGCATTTTCGGCATGCATGGAGTGCGGCGTGGCGATGTAGATCACGTCGACTTGCGGATCGTCGGCCAGCGCCTGGTATGAGGCGTGGCGGCGCTCTATATTGAATTCGCGGCCGAAGGTGTCGGCGCTGCCGCTGCTGCGCGACGCCACCGCCTGCAGGATGGCGTCCGGGACGTCGCGCAGGCCGGCGGCAAAAGCCCGGGCAATTTTTCCGGTGCCGAGAATGCCCCAGCGGACAGGTTGTTGCATGGGTTTCGCTTATTCGGTCTTGGTCACTTTGCTCAGGTGCCGCGGCTGGTCGGGATCCATGCCGCGCGCCACCGCCAGTTGCGCCGCCATCACGTAAAACGCCTGGATCGCCACGATCGGATCGAGGTCCGGCGTTGCCGCTACCGGCAAGGTCAGGTCGCGCGCCGCCACGTCGTCGGGCGCCGCCAGCAACACCTTGGCGCCGCGGCCGCGCATTTCCTCGGCCAGCTTGAGCAGGCCGGCCTGGGTCGGTCCGCGCGTGGCGAAGATCAGGAGCGGATAACCTTCATCGATCAAGGCCATCGGGCCGTGCTTGATTTCAGCGCCGCTGAAGGCTTCAGCCTGGATCGCCGAGGTCTCCTTGAATTTCAGCGCCGACTCCAGCGCCAGCGGCAAGCTGATGCCGCGGCCGACCACCATGATGCGCGAGGAAGGCGCCAGGACCTCGATGGCGGGCGCCCAGTCAAGCTGGGTCGCCGCGGTGAGCGCTTGCGGCAAGGCGTCGATGGCGGCCAGGAAGGCGGCGTCGTCTTGCCAGTGCCCGGCCAGCCTGGCGGCCGCCACCAGGCTGGCGATAAAGCTCTTGGTGGCCGCCACGCTGAGTTCGGCGCCTGCATGCAAGGGCAGGGTCCATTCGGCGCTGCCGGCCAGCGGCGACGCCGCATCGTTCACCAGCGCCACCGTGGTGGCGCCGCTGTCGCGGAAGTAGCGGATCGGTTCGATCACGTCAGGGCTCTGGCCCGACTGCGAAATGGCGATGGCGAGCGCGTCGCGCGCGATCAGCGGCGCCTTGTTGAGGGTCACCAGCGACAGCGGCAGCGAAGCGACGATGCGGCCCAGGCGCGCCATGATCAGGTAGGCGCAGTAGTTGGCGGCGTGGTCGGAACTGCCGCGCGCGACCGTCAGGATGGTCGACGGCGGCGCGGCCCGCAGGCGTTGCCCCAGTTCCGCGTAGCGGTCGCGGTCCTGGCTGAGCTGCAAGGCGACGTGTTCTGCCGCCGAGCGGGCTTCTTTAAGCATCAACGAGGTCAATTCTTTCTCCTTCTACATAAACGGCTTTGAGTTTGAGCTGGCGGTCCAGCACCAGGATGTCGGCGAAGCAGCCTTCCTTGAGGCGGCCGCGCTCCTGCATGCCGAGGTAGTCGGCAGGGTAGGTCGAGACCCGCAGCGAGGCCTCGGCCAGGTCGAGGCCGAGCGACACCAGGTTGCGCAAGGCCTGGTCCATGGTCAGGGTGCTGCCGGCCAGGGTGCCGTCGCCCAGGCGCACGCCGCCCAGGCATTTATGGACTACCTGGCGGCCCAGCATGTATTCGCCGTCCGGCATGCCGGACGCCGCGGTGGAGTCGGTGACGCAGTACAGGCGCGGAATCGCCCGCAGCGCGGTCTTGATGGCGCCCGGATGGACATGCAGCAGGTCCGGGATCAGTTCGGCGTATTCGGCATGGGCCAGGGCGGCGCCGGCCATGCCCGGCTGCCGGTGATGGAAGGAACTCATGGCGTTGAACAGGTGGGTAAACCCGGCCGCGCCGTTTTTCAGGGCGGCCACGCCGTCTTCATAGGTGCCCAGGGTATGGCCGATCTGCACCCGCATGCCGAGCTGGGACAAGGTCTTCACCAGCGCCATGTGGCCATTGATCTCGGGCGCGATGGTGATCAGCTTCAAGGGGGCGAAGCTGCGCAGCCAGTCGACTTGCTCCAAGGTGGCGGCAATCGCAAAATCGGGCTGCGCGCCGAGCTTGCCGGGATTGATGTAAGGACCTTCCAGGTGCGCCCCCAGCACCCGTGCGCTGCCGGCGCGGCGGCCGCGGCAGGCGCGGCCGATTGCGCCCAGCGCCGCTTCCAGTTCTTCCGCCGGCGCGGTCATGGTGGTGGCCAGCATGCTGGTCGTGCCGTGCTGGGCGTGCAGGCGCGAGACCACGTGCACGGCGTCGCCGGCTTCCATGATGTCCTTGCCGCCGCCGCCATGCACGTGCAGGTCGATAAAACCGGGCAAGATGTAATCGCCGCTGGCCGGCGCCTGTTCCTGCGCGTCGCCCTTGATCTCGGTGATCATGTCGCTGAAGCCGATGCTGCCGGACACCCAGCCATCGCTGGTCAGGATATTGCCATGCAGTTGCGTTGCGTTGCCGTTCATACTGTTTCTCCTGCTGATTCTGCTGCGAGCTGCCGGCGCAGCAGCAGCAATGCGCCGGTCGCGGCGCCGGCGCGCGGCGCGGCCGCGCGCGATTTCAACGGTTCCGGCAAATAGGCTTGCAATGGGGCGGCCAGGCCGCCGCACAGGGCGATCGGCAATTGCTGGGATGGGTCGAGCGCGTTGGCGATCTGGGCGATTTCCTGGCCTGCCTTGTGCAAGATGGCGAGCGCCGCCTCATCCTGCCCGGCATGCGCCACCACCAGCGGCGCCAGCTGCGCAAAAATGCTTTGGTTGGCGCTGTTGACCCAGGCGATCATGCGTTCCCGGTTTTCGCTGCTGCCGAAGTCGTCATCGCCGCCGCAAAAACGCACGATGGCCCGGGCCAGCGAACCCGGCGCGACGCGGCCGTCCAGGGCCCGTTCGACATGGTTGGCGGCGCGCAGGCCGATCCAGCCGCCGCTGGCTTCGTCGCCGGTCTGGAAACCCCAGCCGCCGACTTCCCGGCGGCTGCCGTCGGCCAGCAAGACTTCGCCGACGCTGCCGGTGCCGATGGCGACCACGACGCCGGCCTGGCCCAGGTGCGCGCCCAGCAGGGTAGTGAAAGCATCGGTGCCGGTGGCGAGGGCGCCGAAACCGGGGTTCTGGGCGCGGAACTGCGCCGCCCATTGCGGATTGTTGATGCCCGACAAACCGCAGCCGGCAGCGATCGACTGGTAGGGAGGCCGGGCGATGCCGGCGCTCTGGAATGCGCTGTCGAGCGCCGTGACGATGGCGCACCAGGCCTTGCTGGTGCCGTGCATCAGCGCCGACGGTCCGCTGCTGCCGTCGGCGACATGGCTGCCGTCCGGGCGCTCGACCCGGATATGGGTCTTGGTGCCGCCGCCGTCGACGCCGATCAGATATTCGTACGCTGTTTTCAACTCAACCCCCACGCCTTTTTGAAGGCGCATATTGTATCTATTATTGTTTGGATGAAATCATGTTTCCAGGTTTTAACCTCGCCAGCGCCAGGCCCTTGGCGTCGAACACGTGGAAGGCGCTGCTTGGCGCCGACAGGGTGACGGTATCGCCGATATGCACCGGATTGTTGCCGTCGCCGCGCACCAGCAGGTCCTGGCCGTCCTGCAGCGTCACATAAATGAAGTTGGCTTCGCCCAGGTGTTCGACGATGCTGACCTTGCCGCTGAATACTTCACCACTATGCGCGTTTTCCAGGATATGTTCAGGCCGCAGCCCAACCGTGACAGCGTCCCCGGCCTTGGCCGCGCCGGCGGCGACATCGGCGCGGATTACCTGGCCGCTGCCGAGCCTGATTGTCAGGTGGTCGGCTTCGGTCGCCGTAATCGTGCCGTTGAACAGGTTCATCTTGGGCGAACCGATAAAGGTCGCCACGAACAGGTTTTGCGGCCGCTGGTACAGCTCCAGCGGCGATCCCGCCTGCTGGATGTAGCCGTCGTTCATCACCACGATCTTGTCGCCCAGGGTCATGGCTTCGACCTGGTCGTGGGTGACGTAGACGATGGTGGCTTCCAGCTGCTTGTGCAGCTTGGCGATCTCGAGCCGGGTCTGGACCCGCAGCGCGGCGTCGAGATTGGACAGCGGTTCGTCGAACAGGAACAGTTTCGGCTTGCGCACGATGGCGCGGCCGATCGCCACGCGCTGGCGCTGGCCGCCGGACAGTTCGCGCGGCAGGCGCTCCAGCAGGTGGTCGATCTTGAGGATGCCGGCGGCATGGCGGATGCGCTGGTCGATGGCGGCCTTGTCGGCGCCGGCGATCTTCAGGCCGAACGCCATGTTCTTGTACACGCTCATGTGCGGATACAGGGCGTAGCTCTGGAACACCATGGCGATGCCGCGTTCGGCCGGCGGCAGGTGGTTGACGACCTGGTCGCCGATCGACAGTTCGCCGCTGGTGATCGACTCCAGCCCGCACAGCATGCGCAGCAGGGTCGATTTGCCGCAGCCCGAGGGTCCGACCAGGACCACGAATTCGCCATTCTTGATTTCCAGGTTGAGGTCGGCCAGCACGTTCTGCTTGCCGTCATACGATTTGGTGAGTTGTTTTACGCTTACGTTTGCCATGGAATGTCTCGTTTTCTGTATTACTTGACGGCGCCGGATGTCAGGCCGCGGATCAATTGCCGGGAGAAGATGACGTACATGACCAGGATCGGGATCACGGCCAGCGACAGCGCCGCCAGCACTGAATTCCAGTCGGTCACGTACTGGCCGATGAACTGCTGCACGCCGAGGGTGACGGTCTTGGTTTCATCCGACGGCGCCAGGATCAGCGGGAACCACAGGTCGTTCCAGGCCGGGATCATGGTGAACACCGCTACCGTGGCGATCGCCGGACGGATCAGCGGCAGGATGATCTGGAAGAAGATCTTGAATTCGCCGACGCCGTCGCAGCGCGCCGCATCTTTCAGTTCCTTGGGGATCTGGCGGATGAATTCGGACAGGATCATCACCGCCAGCGGCAAGCCTTGCGCGGTATACACCAGGATCAGCGCGGTGCGGGTGTTGATCAGGTCGAGGCTGACCACCAGCTGCAGGATGGAGACCGTGCCGAGGCGGATCGGGATCATGATGCCCAGCGCCAGGTACAGCGCCATCAGGCGGTTGCCGCGGAACTTGTATTCCGACAGGGCCCAGCCGGCCATGGCGCCGAACAGCACGATCAGCAGCAGCGAACCGAGCGTGACCACCAGGCTGTTGCCGAAGTACAGCATGAAGTTGGTGTTGTGCAGCACCTTTTCAAAGCCGATCAGCGAAAACGTTTCCGGTGTCGGGAACGCCAGCGGGTTGTCGAAGATGGCGTCGCGCGACTTGATCGAGTTGATCATGATCAGCGCGATCGGGAACAACGCAATGACGGCGTAGGCGCACAGCACCAGGTGGACCCAGATGCGGCCCAGGTTGGCGAAGCGGCTTTGGCGCAGCACCGGCGCCGAGGCGGCGGCAGCGCTTGAAGAGAGCGAGGAAATCGGTGTCATGTGCTGTCCTCGTTACAGTTCGTAGCGTGTCAGCTTGCGCTGCACGAAGTAAAAATAGCTGGCGACGCCAAGCAGGATCACCAGGAACATCAGGGTCGCCACCGCCGCGCCCATGGTCGGGCTGCCGATCTGCGCCTGGTAACCGAAGAAGGTACGGTAGAAGAAGGTGCCCAGGATGTCGGTGCTGTAGTTCGGGCCGGCCAGCGCGCCCTTGACCGAATAGATCAGGTCGAAGGCGTTGAAGTTGGCGACGAAGGTCAGGATGGTCACCAGCCCCAGCGTCGGCAGGATCAGCGGCAGCTTGATCTGCCAGAAGATGCGGAACGAGCTGGCGCCTTCGGCGTAGGCCGCCTCCAGCACTTCTTCCGGCACCGCCAGCAGGGCGGCGTAGATCAGCATCATCGGGATGCCGACGTATTGCCAGACCGAGACCAGGCCGAGCGTCAGCAACGCGGTGCTTTCCTGGCCCAGCCACGGCGCGAAATAGTCGCCCAGACCGACATGCGTCATCAAGCCTTCGCCGACGCCCCACAATGGCGACAGGATCAGCTGCCAGATGAAGCCGATGATCACCACCGACAGCAGGGTCGGCAGGAAAATCAAGGTGCGGTAGGTGCGCGCGCCGCGCAGGCCCTTGAGGCTGAACAGGGTGGCCAGCAGCAGGCCGATCGGATTTTGCAGCAGCATGTGGATCGCGAAGAATTTCACGTTGTTCAGCATGGCGTTCCAGAACGCCTTGGACCAGTCCGAATCGAACAGGATGGTGTGGTAATTGGCGAGGCCGACGAAGCTGTGGGCGCCGGCGTCGTTGCTGGTGTAGAAGCCCAGGCGCAGGGTGTCCAGCAAAGGCAGGGCGCTGAACATGGAATAGATGATGACCGCTGGCGCCAGGAATACCACGATGTGCCAAGGGAATTTCTTGTTTTGAAGATTCATTCGGGTTTTCGGTGATGGCAAAAAAATGCGTAGGTCGCCGCAGGCGCGGATGCAACACGGGGGAGATCGTGTTTCATCCGCGCCCGGCTTGGCCGACCATGGAATACAGGCGTGATCACGGCTTGTGCGGCTTATGTTTTGACTTCCGTGCCGTGCTTCACGGGCTTACCCGGCGGCAAGCCTTGGCTGCTGCGTGGCTTGCCGGCCGGGGCAGAGTCAATCTTAAACTCTTCCCCGGCCGGCGAACAGCAGTGCTTATTGTTGCGGTTTATACCATTTGGCAAAACCGGCCTGGATCTGGGCCGCAGCTTCCTTGGGCGCCAGTTTGCCGTTGAGGACCTGGGCATTCACGTTCCACAGCTGGTTCTCCATGCTCGGCTCGCCGCGGTTGAGGATTTGCGCATTGAGGCGGATGGTCGACGAGCAGGATTTGCGCCAGTCGATCATCTGCTTGGCGACCGGGTCCTTGACCGAGATCAGGTGGTCCGACAGCGAGAAGAAGCCGGTGACCTTGTTGGTATAGATGTCGGCGAACTCTTGCGAACCGAGCCAGGCCAGGAACTTGTAGGCATCTTCCTTGTTCTTGGATTTCTTGTTCACGCCCATGCCGATATCGTTGTGGTCGGAGATATAGCATTTGTCGCCGGCTTTAGGCACTGGCGGCGGGAAGGCGCCCATCTCGAATTTGGCGTTGGTGTTGAAATAAGCGATGTCCCAGGAGCCGGTAGGATAGATTGCAGCCTTGCCGAGCGCAAACAGGTTCTGGCTGTCGCCGTAGGTTTGCGAGCTGGCGCCCTTGGACAGGTATTTGCCCAGTTTCGCTTCGTATTCAAAGGTGTTGACGAAATTGGGATCGGTGAATTTTTCCTTGCCGGCGATCAGCGCCTTGCGGCCTTCTTCACCCTTCCAGTAGTTGGGGCCGACGCCGGTGAAGATCACCTGGCTGGATTCCCACTGGTCCGCGGTGCCCAGCGCCAGCGGCGCGTATTTGCCGTTGCTCTTGATGGTGTCGAGCACCTTGAAGAATTCCGCTTCGGTTTTTGGCGGCTGCAGGTTCAGTTCCTTGAAGATTTTCTGGTTGTACAGGAAGCCGTGCATCACCGAGGCCACCGGCATGCAGAACGTGTCCTTGCCGTCATCTGTCTGCCATGCGGTCTTGGAGGAAGCCGGGAAGTGTTCCATGCCTGGCTTGCCGTCCAGTTTTTCCAGGTTGCCCTTCTTGTACAGGGACAGCGAGACATCGAAAGGACGGCAGGCGATCAGGTCGCCCGCGGTGCCGCCGGCCAGGCGCGCGGTGAGGCTGGAGTCATACTCGGTAGGAGCGGTCGGCGCGAACTTGACTTCGATGCCGGGATTCTTTTTCTGGAAAGCCGGGATCAGCACGGTTTCCCACAAAGTCTTGTCGTCGACGCGCCAGCTTTCAATGGTCAAGGTGCCGGCTTGTGCCGTGCCGGCTGCCGCCAGGGCGATCAGCACTGCATTGCGGATGGTACGAATTCGGTTGATGGTTTGCATCAAAGTCTCCTCTTGGGTTTTACCGCTTGGATTTATCGCTATCGTTTGGGGTTTTATTAGTGCGGCGCTTTCCAGGGGATGAAACCCGTGAAACCGCCGCGCACAGACATTAGCACCATAAAAATTGTGTCGCCATCTTAGTTGGAAAGCGTCTATGCAAATTACATAAGGTTTTGATTTTATTCAGGAAAATTAAAATCGGCGATTTGCGTGGATTACATATCTTTACAGTGTTGCCGGCCAAGCGCGGCGGTTTCATCCGGCAATAACGTCAAATCGCGGTCATGCCCTTCTTAGGGCAGTATAGATAAAATTACGAATACTTACGTTTCTTTACAAAACAAGAAGACTGCTAACGTTGTGAACCCGACTTGCGCTATAGTCACACGCGATGTTGGGGGGAGGCAGGACAAGTTTTTATAAAAAAATCAATAAGGCGCTCGATGATTGACAAGCGATACGCTAATAAAAGGGGAGGCGCGAAAACCTGGTCCGCAGGATCGTGCAAATGGTTAGTGTCATGGGTAGCCAACTGCCTGTTCATATGCTCGGCGGGCATGGCCGGTGCGGTCGCGGCGACGCCGGCTGCCGGCGCCGGCCAGCCGGCAGCCTCGCTGCAGGTGGTGCACTGGTGGACTTCAGCCGGGGAGCGCAAGTCGGTTGACGTGCTGGCAGGCCGGCTCGCCGAAGAAAATATCCAATGGCGCGACCTGGCCATTCCCGGCGGCGCCGGCCTGGGCGCCAGCAAGGTGCTCAAGAGCATGGTGTTGGCCGGCAAGGCGCCCGAGGCGACCCAGCTCAACGGCATTGTCTTCGGCGAATGGGCCGACCTCGGCCTGCTGCTGGAGCTGGACGATGTCGCCACCCCGGGCGGCTGGCAGAAGCTGCTGTTCCCGACGGTATGGTCGCTGGTGCATAACCGCGGCCACGTAGTGGCGGCGCCGCTCGGCATCCATCGCATCAATAACCTGTTCTACAACAAGAAGGTTTTCGACCGGCTCGGCCTGGCGGCGCCCAGGACCTGGCCCGAATTCGAGCGGGTCGCGGAAAAACTCAAGCAGGCCGGGGTCACGCCGCTGGCGCAAAGCAGCGAAGCCTGGCAGGTCGCCACCCTGTTTGAAACGCTGGTGCTGGCGGAAAGCGGCCCGGCCTATTACCGCTCCCTGTTTGTCGACCTCAACCCGGCCGCATTCGGCGATGCGCGCATGACCCATGCCTTGAAGCGCTTGCGCTCGCTCAAGCAGTGGATGCCGCAGCCGCTCCGGGAACGACCGTGGCCGGAGGCGACGCGCCAGCTGGCGGACGGCGACGCCGCCATGTTCGTGATGGGCGACTGGGCCAAAGGGGAGCTGCTGGCCTGGGGCTTGAACACCGACCAGGATTTTTCTTGTGCGGCGGTGCCGGGCACGGCAGACTACCATCTATATAGCGTCGACACCCTGGCCATGTTCGCCGGCGACTATTCGCACCAGCCGGCGCAGGAAAAGCTGGCGCAGCTGATCATGTCGCAGCCGGTGCAAAGCGCTTACAATCAGGTCAAGGGCGCGATCCCGGTATGGCGTGCGCCGGATCTGTCGAAAATGGATAGCTGCGCGCGCGCCTCGTGGAGCGCGTTCAGCAAAGGCAGCGCGTTCCAGGCGCCGAGCCTGGTGCACCGCATGGCCGCCGACGAAACCGCGAAAGACGCCATCGTGGCCGAGGTGCACCGTTATTTTGTGGATGACAAGATGAGCGAGAGCGATATCCAGCGCAGGCTGGCCAGCATTGCCCGCTCTGTGTCGAAAACCGGAAAGCAGGAATAGGAACAGGAATGCGCAAGATATTGATCGTCGACGACGACCAGAAAACCCGGACGCTGCTGAAAGCCTACCTGGAAAAGAACCAGTACGAAGTGCGCCTGGCGCATAACGGCGAGGCGTTCCTGGCCGAGTTCCAGCGCTACGCGGAAGAACTGTCGCTGGTGATCCTGGACGTGATGCTGCCGGATACGGACGGCTTCGCCTTGTGCAAGACGGTCCGGCGCAAGTCCAACGTTCCCATCATCATGCTCACCGCCAGCTCCGACGAGACCGACCGCGTGGTCGGCCTGGAGCTGGGCGCCGACGACTATATCGCCAAGCCCTACAGCCCGCGCGAACTGCTGGCGCGGATCAAGGCCATCCATCGCCGCACCGGCATAGACAGCGCCGTGGCGCCACGCTATTACCGCTTTGTCGGCTTCACGCTGGATACGGTGGAACGCACCCTGAGCGATCCGGACGGCCAGCCGGTGGCGCTGACCGGACTCGATTACCAGTTGCTGAAATACTTTGTCGAACACCCGGGCGACGTGCTCGACCGCGGTGTCCTGTGCGAGGAAACCCGCGGCCGCGATGTCGGCCCGCTGGACCGGTCGCTGGACGTGCAGATCAGCAAGCTGCGGCTGCGCCTGAACGACGGCGGCAAGGACCCGCACCTGATCAAGACCGTGCGCGGCGCCGGCTACGTATTCTCCGCCGATGTGGCCGCTGCGCAGATCTGAGGCGGCGCCCAGGCGTAACTGGTCGGCCTGGTACAACCAGCTGCTGTCCTGGCTGCTGCCGCATACGCTGCTGGGCCGCCTTTCGGTGGTGATGGTGTTCGGCGTGCTGGTGACGCAGCTGGCGGGCGGCCTGATCTGGTCGGCGCAGCTGCGCAGCAAGGCGGAAGTCGAGACCAGGACCGCGGCGCAGCACCTGGCGCACACCGCGGCCAGTGCGATCCGCTTCTTCATGAGCCTGCCGGCGAATTACCGGCCGATCCTGATCCAGCAGCTGCGCGAAATGGGCGGCACCCGTTTTTTCGTGAACACCAACGACGGCCCGGTAACCATCCACAAGATCGCCGACAACACCCTGGCCAACATGGCGCTGGCCGAGATCGGCGCCACCATGAAAACCGACTTGCCGTTCCTGCCGGGTTTCCGCCTGGCGTTTGCCTGGCCCGACGACCTGGCGGTGTCGCCGCAAGGCCTGCAAGTGGCTGACCTGCCGGACAGCTGGGTCCAGCACACGCTGCTGATCAAGCCGAATCCGGCGCCGGTGCTGGTGATCCAGACCGAACTCGAACCTGGCAACTGGCTGTACCTGGCGGCGCTTATGCCGAATCCTTATTTCCTCGATAGCGATAACCCGTTGTCGCCGGAGCGTCTGCTGTTGCAAGGCTTGTCGCTGGCCACCGTGCTGCTGCTGTCGATCCTGGTGGTGCGCTGGACCACGCGGCCGCTGGCGGCGCTGTCGGACGCCGCCGAAGCATTCGGCAAAGGCGAGGCCGCACCTGAATTGCCGGAAACCGGCAGCCGCGAATTCATCAAGACCGCGCGCGCCTTCAGGTCCATGCGGGAACGCATCAAGCGCTACCTGGACGATCGCGAACGCCTGTTCGTTTCGATCTCGCACGATTTGCGCACGCCGATCACGCGCCTGAAACTGCGCACCGAGCTGCTCGACGATGAACATCTGCGCAGCGAATTCCACGAAGACCTGGATGAGCTTGACATGATGGTCAAGGGCGCCTTGCAATCGGTCAAGGATAGCGATATCCATGAGAACCGCACCGAGGTAAAGCTCGACGCGCTGATCTTGCGCATGATACGCGACGCCCGCATGGCGGGGCACGAAGTCGCGTTTGCCGAATCGGGCCTGACGGTGATGGCCAAGCCGCTGGCGCTCAAGCGCGCCATCGGCAACCTGTTCGACAATGCGCTGCACTATGGCGGGAAGGTGGAAATTTCGGTCGCCGGCCTGATCAATGAATCCGGCAACAATATCCAGATCCAGATCCGCGACCATGGTCCCGGCGTGCCGGAAGAAGCCTTGCACAGCCTGTTCGAACCCTACACCCGGCTGGAGCACGGGCGCGACCAGAATGCCGGCGGCATGGGGCTCGGCCTGGGCATCGCGCGCAATATCGTGCAGGCGCATGGCGGCGAGCTGCAGCTGCACAATCACGCCGACGGCGGCCTGGTGGCGACCATCGTGCTGCCTGCGGATTAGGAATGAAGGAAGGCGTCAGCCGTTTTTCGGCGCAAGCCTGTCGATGGTTTGCCTGTGGCCGGGATTCTTGCCGCGGAATGCAGCCAGGTCTTCTGGCCCGGCAATCTTGAATTTTGCGAACTCGAACGGACCTTGGCATCTGCAAGTGACGAGTCCGTATTCTCCTGCCGGGTAGGCGCCGAACCAGTCGCCGAAGCCTTCGTGCTTTTCTATGACGACGTCATTTTCATACGTGACGTCTGCTGCCGATTTCCATAGCCCGCCGGCATCGATTTTCGGGATGCATAGAGCGTCTCCCGAGATCAGCTTGAATGTCTCTTGCGTGTCTTCCAGGCTGTGCCAGCTGGAAATGGCTTGCTCGGGCAGCAGGTAGAAAATCACGGTGCAGGCGCCGGTGCGTATGAATTCGCGATAGAAGCCGCCCTCGGGATGTGGCTCCAGCGCGAGTCCCAGTTCGATATGTTTTGCAGTCAGGCGCTGGTCCGGAGGAAGCGTTGCGAGTTTTCCTGCGTATGCTTCTATATTTGCTTTTTCTATAAGCAAGCGGTTTTTTTCTTCGTCGGCGGTTCCTGCCGAAACCAGGTCTTTCAATTCGTCGATGTAGGCGCTTAAATTTTCAATCAGTCTTTCTGGCGAATACATCCTGGATCCCCTTACAGGTCGAAAGAATAGTTCTTTGCCACATGCAGCGCGGCTTCGCGCAGGTCGTGCGCGAGTTCCGAGCGGATGCCGCCGCTCGGGTAGGCCAGCACGTATTTGTAATTGATGTCGGCCTTGAACGGCCGCGTGACGACGCCGTGAGGGCGCCAGATCTTGGCGGCGAACGGTTCCACGATGGCCACGCCGAAACCGTTGGCGACCATGGCGTAGCGGGTGTGCGAGGTATGCGTCTGGATGGTGTAGTTGGGGCGGATCGCGGCCGACTTCAGTGTCGTCAATTCACGGTCGTAGGATTGGGCGCTGTTGGGCATCCAGCCGATCACGTTTTCGCCGTCCAGGTCTTCCGGCAGGATGATTTCCTTTTGCGCCAGGGGATGGGTGGCCAGCATTGCGCACAGCACGGAGGCTTCCATGATCGGTTCGACTTCGATGCCGGCAAACGGCGGAAACGCCAGGCTCAGAGCCATGTCAACCTTCAGGTCTTGCAGGTTGACCAGGATTTCGGGCACGGTGCAGCTGTCGATCTTGACCGAGACGTCGGGATGCTGCATGAAGAAGCGCTGCAGCACTTCCGGCAGCAAGGTGGTGGACAGCACCGGCAGGCAGGCGATGGTCAGGCCTTCCGGCGCTTCATGGCGGATGTTGCCCGCCACTTGCATCAGCCGCTCCAGGCCCAGGAAATTTTCTTCCACCGCCTTGTAAAAACGCACGCCGGCATTGGTTGGCTCCAGGCGGCCCTTGGCCCGGTTGAACAGGCGAAAACCGAGGTCGGCCTCTAGATCGGCGATCAGGCGGCTGATCGCCGGCTGGGTGACGTGCAGGCGCCGCGCCGCCGAGACGCTGGTGCCGGAAATCATCAGTGAACGGAAAGCCTCGATTTGTCTGAAACGGATCATGGTTTTATGCCAATGCAGGATGTGAATGTAACGCTCTATAACAAACTGCTATGGCGCATACGAATTTGTGAGTGGACATGATATTCCATTCTTGTGACACTGTCTGCATTGGAGATGTTGTTATTGGCATGGTCGGCAATGACGAATAATCCACACCGAATTTTACATTGAACGACATTCAATGAACGCACGGCAAAACTGTTCTGCCGGTTGCCTGCAACGATTTCTGGTTATGTTCCAGATCTGCCCACAAGGCGCCCTGTTTTAAGAGATTTCGAGGCCCTCACGAGGTGGCTTTCGGATCCTGGGGCAAAGCCAGGCCACCAAGCCGCGATCCTGCCAGCCGGCATTCCTGCTTCCTTCCCGCCACATCCTCCGCACTACGTTTCGTTTGCCGCCGTCAGCGGATGAAATAGCCCGATACTTTCCAGCTGCCGTCTTTTTCGCGCATGGGCGTGACGGTTTCGGTCGCCGATTTTTTGTTTTCGAACTGCGTTTCGTACTGGATCACTACATATTCGCCGTCCGGCGCGCCGGGCAGGGTGGTCGCATATTCCGTGCTTTTCAGCTCGCGCGCCTTGACCGGGCCGAGCGGCGCCCGCAATGAACGGACTCCGGTTTCCCAGGTGTTTTTTGCGATGCCGGTCTTGAAGAACGTGCCTGCGCGTTCCCAGCTTTCACCGTACTTGCCGGCGTCGGTCAGCGCCATCCAGGCCTTGGCCGCGGTTTCTGCCTGCTGGATGAGTTCGGCTTGCGGGTCGGCAGCGAAGGAGGGCGTAGCAGCGCTCAGCAGCGCAACGGTGACCAGCGTCAATATGGTTTTCATTTTCCTCGCCTCCGGATGAACTGCTGCCATAGTGGAAAGTACGTTCAAATCATAGGGGTTGTCGCGGGCATACGCAATGCCAGCGACAATATAGAATTGGGGCAATACCATCAGGACGCCTCCATGTATCGTTTGCCGACTACCGCTACCGCACCGTTTTGTCCTTCCGAAGTTGCCGGCACCGTCGCCGTCCCGAGCAGCGGCCCGTTCTGGAAAAAAATCCTCAGGTTCGTCGGTCCCGGCTTGCTGGTCTCGGTCGGCTACATGGATCCCGGCAACTGGGCCACCTCGATCCAGGCCGGATCGCAGTTCGGCTACCAACTGCTGTTCGTGGTGCTGCTGTCCAGCCTGGCGGCAATTGTCTTGCAATGCCTTAGCATGCGCCTGGGCATCGCTACCGGCAAGGACCTGGCGGTCCATTCGCGCGAAAACTACAGTCCGCGCGTCAGCAAGGGCATGTGGTTTTTCGCGGAGATTTCCATCGTTGCCTGCGACCTGGCGGAGGTGCTGGGATGTGCGCTGGCGTTCAAGCTGCTGCTCGGCGTCTCGCTGCCGGCAGGTGTGCTGCTGACCGCGTTCGATACGCTGCTGGTGCTGGGATTGAAAGGCAAAGGATTCCGCCAGATCGAGGCGATCATCCTCGGCCTGGTGACGACCATCGCGGCCTGCCTGTTTGTCGAGCTGGTGTTCCTCAAGCCGGACTGGCATGCGGTAGCCGCCGGCATGCTGCCGTCCTTGAGCGCGTTGTCGAGCCGGGAGCCGCTGTACCTGGCGATCGGCATCCTCGGCGCTACCGTGATGCCGCACAACCTCTACCTGCATTCGTCGATAGTGCAAACGCGGGTGGTGGCAAAGAATGACCGCAGTCGCGGGCAGGCGATACAGCTGTCGCGGCTCGACACCATCGTCTCGCTGCTGCTGGCGCTGCTGGTCAACGGCGCCATCCTGGTGCTGGCGGCGAGCGCGTTCCATGCCACCGGAAATACCGCGGTGATCGAGATCGACCAGGCGTACCGTTTGCTCGACCCGATCACCGGCAGCGCCGCGGCCGGCATCCTGTTCGGCCTGGCGCTGCTGGCGTCGGGACAGAGTTCGACATTTACCGGGACGATCGCGGGCCAGGTCATCATGGAGGGTTTCCTCAAGTTCAGTATCCCGTGCTGGCAGCGGCGCCTGCTGACGCGCGGACTGGCGCTGGCGCCGGCCTTGGTCGGCGTGCTGGCCTGGGGCGAGCATTCGGTGGGACGCCTGCTGGTGCTGAGCCAGGTGGTGCTGAGCCTGCAGCTGCCGTTCGCCATGTATCCGCTGATCCGCCTCACCAGCCGGAGCGACGTGATGGGCGTGTTCGCCAACTCGCGGCTGACGGCCAGCGTGTCGTGGCTGCTGTTCGTGCTGATTTCAGGCGCGAATATCTGGCTGGTGCTGCAGGTGTTCGGCCTCGGCTAGTTGGCGAATGCCGGGATGCCGGTCTGTGCCCGGCCCAGGATCAGCGCGTGCACGTCATGCGTTCCTTCGTAGGTATTCACCACTTCCAGGTTGACCAGGTGGCGGATCACGCCGAACTCGTCGGAAATGCCGTTGCCGCCCAACATGTCGCGCGCAACGCGGGCGATGTCGAGGGCCTTGCCGCAGGAATTGCGTTTCATGATGGAAGTGATTTCGACCGAGGCGCTGCCTTCGTCTTTCATGCGGCCCAGCCGCAGGCAACCTTGCAGCGCCATGGTGATCTCGGTCTGCATGTTCACCAGCTTCACCTGCACCAGTTGGTTGGCGGCCAGCGGCCGGCCGAACTGCTTGCGGTCCATGGTGTACCGGCGCGCCGCATGCCAGCAGAATTCGGCGGCGCCGAGCGCGCCCCAGGCGATGCCGAAGCGGGCCGAGTTGAGGCAGGTAAACGGACCTTTCAGGCCGCGCACTTCGGGGAAGGCGTTTTCTTCGGGGCAGAACACCTGGTCCATGACGATCTCGCCGGTGATCGAGGTGCGCAGGCCGACCTTGCCGTGGATGGCCGGCGTCGATAATCCTTTCCAGCCTTTTTCGAGGACGAAACCGCGGATCGCGCCTTCGTCGTCCTTGGCCCAGACTACAAATACGTCGGCGATCGGGCTGTTGGTGATCCACATCTTGTTGCCGGAAAGCTGGTAGCCGCCGTCGACCTTGCGTGCGCGCGCGGCCATGCTGCCGGGGTCGGAGCCGTGGTCAGGTTCGGTCAGGCCGAAGCAGCCGATCAGTTCGCCGGCGGCTAGCCGCGGCAGGTATTTTTGCCTGGTGGCTTCGCTGCCGAATTCGAAAATCGGCAGCATCACGAGCGAGCTTTGCACGCTCATCATGGAGCGGTAGCCGGAGTCGACGCGTTCGATTTCGCGGGCGATCAGGCCGTAGCTGACGTAGTTCAGGCCGGCGCCGCCGTATTCTTCGGGAAGGGTGGCGCCTAGCAGGCCGAGCGCGCCCATTTCGCGGAAGATGCCGGGGTCGGTTTGCTCGTTGCGGAACGATGCCAGTACTCGTGGCGCTAGCTTGTCGCGGGCGTAGGCGGCTGTGCTGTCGCGGATCAGGCGTTCTTCGCTGCTGAGCTGCTGTTCTAGCAGGAGCGGGTCGTCCCAATGGAAGCTGGCGGGTGACGTAGGCATGCGTTTTCTCCAAAAATCTGTTGTGTGCTGGTTGCCCGTCTCGCGGCAGGCACCTGCGTCGCTATCGTACTAAAGTACCTGTCATATTACTTGATACTTTCCGCTCGCAATGCTTCAAATTCCAACCGCGCAGTTAAATGGGGTCAGAGTTTTTTTTCGCGTCCTTTGCGAAAATTACTCTGACCCCATTTAACGGCCCACGGAGTGCGTTCGGCGGTATGCGACGGTCTTCGTTCGTCGTTACCTAAAACGTTTGCCACTCCGTGGGTACAAGCCGGGAGCGGCCCGGCAGCCGCTCACTTTCTTTTGCTTCGCCTTACGCGGCCCGGCCAAAAGAAAGTAAGCAAAGAAAAGGCGACCGCAAAGCCGTTGCCCTCCCTTCGGTCGGGTCCCCAAATGAGGCAGCGGTCAGCCGGGTGGGAAGACAAACTCGCTTCGCTCAAACATGTCTTCCCACAATTCCCGGCTGACCGCTGTCTCATTTGGCAACGTCCCAATGCGGAATTCAAAAGCAACGGCAACGGCAACGTCAAAAGCAACTTCAACAGCAACGTCAAAAGCCACAGCCCTGCATTTTTTTGCCGTGTTTAATAATTTCAAGACGAAAAAAATCCCGCTCGCCAGAATATTCCAGTGCGCAAGCGGGATTGGAGAAGACGTTGTTTTGTTTATGCTTCGGTCAGCGCCGGGTAGTCGGTGTAGCCGTGTTCGCCTACGCCGCCGTACAGCGGTGCGTCTTCGAACGGCACGTTCAGCGGCAGGTTGTGCTGCAGGCGATGGACCAGGTCTGGGTTGGTGATGAAGGAACGGCCGAAGGCGACCAGGTCGGCGTGGCCGCTGGCGATGGCTTGGCGCGCCATCATGCGGTCGTAGCCGTTGTTCACCAGCCAGGCGCCGTCGAAGCGCTGGTGCAGTGCTTCGTAGTCGAACGGTGCGTTGTCGCGCGGGCCGCCGGTGTGGCCTTCTACCACGTGCAGGTAGGCCAGGCCGAACTGGTTGAGCTGTTCGACCAGGTAGTTGAACAGCGGCTGCGGCTGGCTTTCGCTGGAATCGTTGACCGGCGATACCGGCGAGAGGCGCACGCCGACCCGGCCGCCGCCGATTTCGGCGGTGGTTGCGGCTACCACTTCCAGCAGCAGGCGGCTGCGGTTTTCGATGCTGCCGCCGTAGATATCGCTGCGGTGGTTGGAGCCGTCGCGCAGGAAGCTGTCGAGCAGGTAGCCGTGCGCGCCGTGGATTTCAATGCCGTCGAAACCGGCATCCATCGCGCGCCTTGCGGTCTGGCGGAAATCGTCCACCACGCCTGGGATTTCTTCCAGCGTCAGTTCGCGCGGCACCGACGTATCGACAAAACCTTCGCCGACCACAAAGGTCTTGGCGTCGGCGCGGATCGCCGACGGCGCCACTGGCGCCTTGCGGCCAGGCTGGAAGGAGACATGCGACATGCGGCCGGTGTGCCAGATCTGCACCACGATGCGGCCGCCTTTTGCATGCACGGCGTCAGTGATTTTTTTCCAGGCGGCGACCTGTTCCGGCGTATGCAGGCCAGGCGTATTGGCGTAACCCTGGGCCTGGGCCGACACCTGGGTCGCTTCGGTGACGATCAGGCCGGCGCCTGCGCGCTGGGCGTAATATTTCAGGTTCAACTCATTCGGCACGTTGCCTTCGCCGGCGCGGTTGCGGGTCAGCGGCGCCATCACGATACGGTTCGATACTTCGATGTCGCCGATGCGGGCGGGCTGGAACAGGCTGTCTTCGGTACGGGTTTCTGGTGTGCGGCTCATGTACATTCCTTCGTGGATAAATCGCTATCGGGCGATTGGTGGTTTGACTTGCTGCTGAAAAAAAACTGCAATACAGGTTGATAAGTGACCGGTCGTCTTGGATCTGGCTTAAAAAATCGATTCAATTCCTTCTTTGGTGTTACGGCAGGAAAAAATGATCGAACATCAGGTCCACGCAGGCGTGCACCGGCGCTGTCGAACGTTCGATTTTCATGCGCAGCATGGCGCCTTCCCAAGCGTTCCAGAAAAAATCGGTGAGTTGTTCCGCACTCAGGTCGGTGCGCACCGAGCCATCGGCCTGGGCTTTGCGCAGATAGCTGGCGAAGCGCTTGCGCCAGCCGGCCACGACTTCCTGCAAGGTAAGGCGGCAGAGCTCGCTGGACTCCGACATTTCGGCGGCAAAATTACCCAGCAGACAGCCGGCTTTCACTGTGCACTGTTCGTGGTAGCCGATGATGCGCTCGTAGGTATAACGCAGCGCGGCCAGCGGCTGTTGCGGGCCCTCGGCAAAATAGCCGGACCATTTGTCGGCGAAGCCGTCGGCATAGAACGAGATGACCTCGGCGCCGAAATCTTCCTTGCTCTTGAAGTAGTTATAGAACGAACCCTTGGGCACGCCGGCCGCATCGACGATTTCCTTGATGCCGGTGCCGTTGTAGCCTTGTTCCGCGAACAGGTCGAGCCCGGTTTCGAGCAGGGTGGCGCGGGTGTCGTTGAGGGCGTGGACTTTGTTCATGCCGTCATTATATGACCAGTCGTCTCAAATTGCTAGGCTTTGAATATAAATGACTTTCTGATAATTTTTCCGCTGTCGAAAGACGCGGCAAAAAGACGCAGAAATGATCCCGCGCCACATCCGTTTCACCTATGGGCGCGCGGCATATTTAATTTCTGCATATGGATAAAAGCGGACGGCATTACTGCTATCATTTGTTCAATGTTCCCACCAGGAACAATATGCACCGCGCTTGCTTACCCAGTGTTGCCGCCTTCAAAGAGTTGCCATCATTTTTACTGCATTCCGTCTATTTTTCATGCGCAAGCTGTCGGCCGACCCGATGCTGCGCCACCACGACTTTCGCCGCTTCTGGCTGAGCACGGTCCTGGCCAGCTTCGGCGAACAGATCAGCAGCCTGGCGATTCCGCTCACCGCGGTGCTGCTGCTGCAAGCCACCCCGGCCCAGATGGGCACGCTGATCGCACTGCAGACCTTGCCGTTCGCGCTGTTTTCGCTGCCGGTCGGGGTCTGGCTGGACCGGCGCAGCAAATATCCGGTGCTGCTGTGGTCGGAATTCCTGTTCGGCATCGTGCTGGCGGTGATCCCGCTGAGCTACTGGCTAGGCTTGCTGAACATGCATGTGCTGTACGCGGTGGGTTTCCTGATGGGGATCGGTTTTGTCATAGGCGGCAGCGCTTCCCAGGTGTTTCTGGCGCAGCTGGTGGGGCGCGAGCACCTGCTGGATGCGCAAAGCAAGTTCGCCGCAACCGATTCGATGGCGCGCCTGGTCGGTCCCGGCATCGCCGGCATGCTGGTGCAGCTGCTGACGGCGCCGGTGGCGGTGCTGGTCGATGCGCTCGGTTTTGTCGGCTCCTGGTGGAACCTGCGCTACCTGCGCAAGCGCGACAGTTATCCGGCGCCGTCCGACCGCCATCCCTTCCGCGAGATGGTGGACGGCATCAAGATGGTCTGGAACCACGAAGTGCTGTGGGCGCTGGCCTGGGGCACCGCCTTGTGGCAAGTGCTGTTCAATGGCTACCTGGCCTTGCAGATCCTGTTCGCCACCCATCAGCTCGGCATGTCGCCAGGGGTGCTGGGCGCGGCGCAAACCTTGGGCGGGCTGGGGGTGCTGGTCAGCTCCATGCTGCTCAAGCCCTTGTCGCGCAGGTTCGGCAGCGGCCGCACCATCCTGATCGGCCTCGGCGGCACCGGCGCGGCATGGCTGCTGCTGGCGATGATTCCGGCCAGCCTGTTTGGTTCGCCGCTGCTGAGCGCGCTGGCGTATGGCGTGGTGGTGTTCATCTTCGATTGCAGCGCCATGCTGTATTTCATGCCTTACCTGGCGTTGCGGCTGAAGCTGACGCCGGATGCCTACCACGGCCGCATGGTGTCGACCATGCGTTTCATGACGGTGGCGGCGGCGCCGCTGGGCGCCTTGTCGGCCGGCTGGATTGCCGAACACCTGGGGGTGCGCAGCGGACTGATCGCCATCGCCGCCGGCGGCAGCCTGCTGACTTTCGGCTTGCTGAAGACTTCGCCGCTGCGCGATATCCGGGACTAAAGCCGGATTAGGTCCGGAACGGCGAGGCCATCCCGTTCGTCTTCCCACGCAAGCGAGGCCAGTTTCCAGCCGTCGTCCATGCGGATCAGCTGCAAAGTCTTGACGCCGCGGACATGAAATGCCTGGCCGTCAAGGATTCCCGATTTCTCATAAATACAATAACGCTGCGCAATGCCGCCGAAGATGTCGGTGCGGGCCGACACTTCCTGTTCCTGGAAATCGGCCAGCTTGCCGCTGCTCAGCAGCAGCCGGCGTGGTTCGATGAATTCCCGCAGCGTGTAGATTTCCCGCTCGGCGCCGCTGCACTTGATGATCAAGCCTTGCGGAATGAACATGTGGTGGATGGCGTCGAGATCCGGCTTGACGCCGTTCTTGTTGGTGAATACGGAAAAAAAAGCCCGCGTCAGCGCGTCGATTTCGTTTTCGGCTGAGGCAGGCTGGAGAGAAGCGTTATGTGCTTGCATGGCGGGCAGGGGGAGTTGGCGGTGCTGAAAGATTAAGCCCTCGCCAAATGCCCGGCAAGCAGTATCTTTGAAGATGGCGGTGCGGCCCGGGCAGCACCGCCATTTTTCTTTACCTGGCCGAAGCCAAGGCGCTGTTGCCGGCTGCGGGCGGCTCCCAGCCGCCGCCCAGCGCCCGGATCAAGCCGACCGAGGCCACCGCCCGCTGACCCACGCTCTGGCTTTTCGCACGCTGCGCGGAGAGGCTGGAACGTTGCGCATCGATCACTTCAAAGTAGCTGGTGGAACCGTTCCGGTAGCGCGAATCCGCGAGGCGGGCGGCCAGCTGCGCCGACTTCACCGCATCTTCCTGGAAGCGGATCTGGTTATCCAGGGTGCGCAGGGCGCTCAGGTTGTCTTCCACGTCCTGGAAGCCGACCAGCACCTGCTGCCGGTAGTTGGCCACCACCGATTCATAGCTGGCATCGGCGCGCGCCAGGTTGGCCTTGTTGCGGCCGCCGTCCAGCAAAGGCAGGTTGAGCATGGTGCCTACCAGCGGCCCCAGCAGCCAGCTGCGGCTCGACCACTGGAACAGGTTGTGCAGCGCATCCGAGCCGTAGCCGCCGGATGCGGTCAGCACCAGGCTCGGAAAGAACGCCGCCTTGGCGACGCCGATGCGGGCGCTGGCGGCGGCCAGTTGACGCTGCGCCTGGGCGATGTCGGGCCGGCGCTGCAGCAGGTCGGAAGGCAGGCCGGGCGGCACCGCGACCGTCACCGGCTGCAGCGGTTCGGGCGCCAGCGTGAACTGCGCCGGCGCCTTGCCCAGCAGGATCGCCAGCGCATGGTCGCGCTGGGCGCGGCTGCGGCTGACGCCTTCCTGTTCGGCCTGGGTCACCGACAGTTCGGTATTGGCTTGCGCCACATCGAGTTCGCTGGTGTCGCCGGCGTCGTAGCGATGCTGCACCAGGCGCAGGTTTTCCTGGCGCAGCTTGACGGTTTGCTGGAGCACGTCGAGTTCCGAATCGAGCGAACGAATTGCAAAATACTGCTGGGCGACGTCGGCCTGCAAGGCCAGCAGCACCGAGCGGTACGCCGCTTCCTGTCCTTCCGCATCGAGGCGGGCGGCGCGGCTGCTGTCCGACAGCCGGCCGAACAGGTCGACTTCATAAGATGCATTGAGCTGCGCGCGCCACTGCGTCGAAGCGCCGCTGGCGTCGCCCTGACGGGTCGGGCCGAAACCGGCGCCGAGCTGGAAGGCGCGGTCGGCATCGGCCAGGCCGGCGGTGGCGCGTGCATCCTTGACGCGCGCCATGGCCATCACCAGGGTCGGGCTGGATGCGGTGGCGTCGCTAATCAGCTTGCTGAGCTGGGCATCGCCGTACACCGACCACCAGGCGCCGCGGTCGGCGCCGTCGGCCGGCTGGGCGACTTGCCATTTGCCGTCCAGCGTCGCCGCTTCGCGGTACTGGCCGGGCAGGTCGACCGCGACCTGTTCCGGCGGCTTGGTGGTGGAGCAGCCGGCCAGCACCAGTGCGGCCGCCAGCGTGCTGAGTGTGAGATTGAATGTTTTCATGTTCAGATTCCTTCGATGTGCGCCACAGAGGCAATCGCTGGCGCGGCCGGACCATGGCTGGTCGGCGCCGGGCCCGCATGCGGTCCTGCTTCCGGCTTGGCGCTGGTAAAGCGCGATGCCAGGGTGCGCAGCAGTACATAAAAGATCGGCGTCAGGAACAGCCCGAATGCGGTCACGCCGATCATGCCGGAGAACACCGCTACCCCCATTGCGTGGCGCATTTCAGCGCCGGCGCCGGTCGACAGGATCAGCGGGATGACGCCGGCGATGAAGGCGATCGAGGTCATCAGGATAGGGCGCAGGCGCAGGTGGGCGGCTTCGATCGCGGCGGCGTAGATGGAACGTCCCTGCAATTCCAGCTCATGCGCAAACTCCACGATCAGGATCGCGTTCTTGCACGCCAGCCCCACCAGCACGATCAGGCTGATCTGGGTAAAGATGTTGTCGTCGCCGCGCGTCAGCCAGACGCCGAAGATCGCCGACAGGATGCCCATGGGCACGATCAGCAGCACCGCCAGCGGCAAGGTCAGGCTCTCGTATTGCGCCGCCAGCACGAAGAACACCAGCAGGATCGACAGCGGCAGGATGATGAACAGCGTATCGCCGGCGATCTTGTCCTGGTAAGTGATTTCGGTCCATTCGTAGCTGATGCCGCGCGGCAGGGTTTCGGCTGCGATGCGTTCGACCGCGGCCTGGGCCTGGCCTGTGCTGTAGCCGGGCGCCGGACCGCCATTGACGTCGGCTGACGGGAAGGCGTTATAGCGTATCGCCTGGTCGGGGCCGTAGCTTTGCGTCATTTTCAACAGGGACGACAGCGGCACCATCTCGCCGCGGTCATTGCGCGCTTTCAGCAAGCCGATGTCTTCGGCATGGGCGCGGAACGGCGCATCCGCCTGGACCCGGACCTGGAAGGTGCGGCCGAACTTGTTGAAATCGTTCACGTAGAGCGAGCCGAGATAGATCTGCAAGGTGTCGAACACCGCCGGGATCGACACGCCCAGCTGCTGGGCGCGGACGCGGTCGACGTCGGCGTACAGCTGCGGCACGTTGATCTGGAAGCTGGAGAACATGCCAGCCAGCTCCGGCGCTTTCTGCGCTTTCGCCATGAAGGCTTGCAAGCCGTCGTTCAAGGCCTGGTTGCCGAGTGCGGCACGGTCTTCGATCTGCAGCTTGAAGCCGCCGATAGTGCCCAGCCCTTGCACCGGCGGCGGCGGGAACACGGCGATGAACGCGCCCTGGATCGCGGCGAATTTCTGGTTCAGCTGCTGGGCGATGGCGATGCCGCTCTGGTCGGCGCCGCGCCGCTCGTCAAACGGCTTGAGGGTGGTGAACACGATGCCGGAGTTGGGGCTGTTGACGAAGCCGTTGATCGACAGGCCGGGGAAGGCCACGGCCGATTCCACGCCAGGCTGTTTCAGCGCGATTTCCGACATCTTGCGCATCACGTCTTCGGTGCGGTCCAGCGACGAAGCGTCGGGCAGCTGCGCAAAACCGACCAGGTACTGCTTGTCCTGGGCCGGGATAAAGCCGTTCGGCACGGTATGGAACAGCAGCACGGTGATGCCGATCAGCACCGCATACACGGCCAGCGCTGCGCTCTTGCGTTTGAGGATGCCGGTCACGCCGCCGCTGTAGGAATCGGAGGCGCGGTGGAAGACCCGGTTGAACACAGTAAAAAAGCCGCCGAAGAAACGGTCGATCAGGCGCTGGAAAGCGTCCTTCTTGGCGCCGTGGCCCTTCAGCAGCAAAGCTGCCAGCGCTGGCGACAAGGTCAGCGAATTGAATGCCGAGATCACGGTCGAAATCGCGATGGTCAGGGCGAACTGCTTGAAGAACTGGCCGGTCAGGCCGCTGACGAACGCCAGCGGGATGAACACCGCGCACAGGGTCAGGGCGATCGCAATGATCGGCCCGGACACTTCACGCATGGCCTTGTAGGTGGCTTCCTTGGCCGACAGCCCGTTCTCGATATTGCGTTCGACGTTCTCCACCACCACGATGGCGTCATCGACCACGATCCCGATCGCCAGCACCAGCCCGAACAGGCTCAAGGCGTTGATCGAAAAACCGAGGCCGATCATCACCGCAAAGGTGCCGATCACCGATACCGGCACCGCCAGCAAGGGAATGATCGAAGCGCGCCAGGTCTGCAGGAAGATGATCACCACGATCACTACCAGCAGGATCGCTTCCAGCAGGGTATGGACCACGGCCTCGATGGAGGAACGGACGAACTGGGTCGGGTCATAGACGATCTTGTAGTCGACGCCTTCCGGCATGTCTTGCTTCAGCTCGGCCATGGTGCGGCGGACGTTGTCGGAAATTTCCAGAGCGTTGGAGCCGGGCGCCTGGAAGATCGGGATCGCTACCGCCTGTTTGTTGTCGAGCAGCGAGCGCAGCGCGTATTCGCTGGCGCCGAGTTCGATCCGGGCCACGTCTTTGAGGTAAGTGACGACGCCGTCGGGCGAGGTGCGGATCACGATGTTGCCGAATTCTTCTTCATTGGCCAGGCGGCCGCGGGCATTCACCGAGATCTGGTAGTTGACGCCAGGGACCGACGGCGAAGCGCCGATCACGCCGGCGGCGACGTTGACGTTTTGCTGGCGGATGGCGTTGACCACATCGGAAGCGGCCAGGCCGCGTTCAGCCACCTTGCGCGGATCGAGCCAGACGCGCATCGAATAGTCGCCGGAGCCGAACAGCTGCACCGAGCCGATGCCGGGCAGGCGCGCCAGGCGGTCCTTGACGTTCAGCACGGCGTAGTTGCGCAGGTAAGCCATGTCGTAGCGGTCGTTAGGCGACAGCAAGTGCACCACCATGGTCAGGTTGGGCGAACTCTTGACCGTGGTCACGCCGAGCCGCTGGACTACGTCCGGCAAGCGCGGCAAGGCCTGGTTGACGCGGTTCTGCACCAGCTGCTGGGCCTGGTCCGGCGAAGTGCCGAGCTTGAAGGTGATGGTCAAGGTCATCAAGCCGTCCGAAGTGGCTTGCGAAGACATGTACAGCATGTCTTCGACGCCGTTGATCTGTTCCTCGATCGGCGTCGCCACGGTCTCGGCGATGGTTTGCGGGTTGGCGCCCGGATACTGCGCCTTGACGATGACCGACGGCGGAATCACTTCCGGATATTCGGAAATCGGCAGGCTGAGCATGGAAATCAGGCCGCCGATCAGGATGATCGCAGATAACACGCCCGCAAAGATCGGGCGGTCGATAAAGAATTTTGAAATATTCATGATGTTGGGCTCTGCTGGGTTTTTGGCGTTGATGCGATAGTGAGAATCGTCATTGCCTTTGTTATTTAGCGCTGGCCACCGTCACCGCAGCTTTGGCGGGAGAACTGTTTTCTCCGTCCATGCTTACCGTGACCGGCGTGACCAGGTCATTCGGGCGTATCCGTTGCAAGCCGTTGACGACGATCCGCTCGTCTTTCTTGAGGCCGGAGCGGACCACGCGCAAGCCGTCGACGATAGGGCCGAGCTTGACCGCGCGATAGGTGACCTTGTTGTCGGCGCCCAGCACCATGACGAATTTCTTGTCCTGGTCGTTGCCGACAGCCCGGTCGTCGATCAGCACCGCGGTTTCCGCCGCCGAGCCGCCGGTGCGCACCCGGGCGTACATGCCGGGGGTGAGGGCGCCGTTCTGGTTGTCGAACACGGCGCGCACGCGCATGGTGCCGGAGGCGGTGTCAAGCCGGTTGTCGAAAGCCTTGATCTGGCCCTGGTGCGGATAACCTTCTTCGCTTGCCAGCCCGATGGAAACCGGCAGGCGGCTCACGCCCGAATTGCCGACGGCGCCGTTGGCGGCGTAGCGGATATAGGTTTGTTCATCCACCTCGAAGCTGACATACACCGGCGACACCGACACCACGGTAGTCAATGCCGGCGAAGCAACGCCGGCCCCGACCAAGTTGCCCACCGTGATCTCGGCGCGCGACACGCGGCCGCTGACCGGCGCCGCGATCGACGTGTATTGCAGGTTCAGGCGCGCGGTCTGCACCGCTGCGTCGGCCGCCTTGAGGCTGGCGTCGGCTTCCAGCAAGGCGTTGTTGCGCTGGTCCAGCTCGCGCTGGGCCACCGCATGTTCTTCGATCAGGCGGCTGGTGCGGGCCAGCTCGGTTTTTGCCAGCGCCAGCCCGGCCTGGGCGCCGGCCTGGGTTGCCACTGCGCGTGCCAGTTCGGCTTGATAAGGGCGGGGATCGATGGTGAACAGCAGGTCGCCTTTCTTGACCAGCTGGCCTTCCTGGAAATGCACGGCGTCGATGGTGCCCGATACGCGCGGGCGGATTTCAACCCGTTCGATGGCTTCCACGCGGCCCGAAAAATCATCCCATTCAGTAACCGATTTTTCCAGGGCGGCAGCGACCGAGACCGATGCTGCCGGCGGCGGCGCGGCAACCGCCTTGGCCTGGCGGCTGGTCAGGGTGAAGGTGCCGGCAGCGGCGAGGATGAGGATGCCTACCGCAATCGCAATCGCTTTGCGAGAAAATAATGGTGTCGAAGTTTGCATGTGAGACCCCTGGAAATATGTGTGGAAACGGAAATGGATAACTGCGTAATCGGAAACAATCGCTTGAGCGCGCGGCCGTCCGGGTGAAATTTCAGCTTGGTCTGGCGACCGACAACGGTGTCCTTGGTTGGCTCGGATTGCTTCAAATCATGATTAGCAATATATGACTGACTGCCTGCCAGCCGATAGCCGCTTACTGGACGCTTCTTGTCTGATCCTCCAGATGTGCTGGTTTTTCCCTTGTCTGAAAGCAAAAAAACACGCTCGGAAAACATCAAATTTAATTCTGTGAGACACTGATGTTTCCATTTGGCCACATCCGGCATCTTCACGATTTCTATTTAATAGCGATCACTACGATTTAGAGTGCGACTCTAGCGGGGTTGTTTTACGCTGTCAAGTAGTTTAATATCGATCACTATGGAAATGACACAAGACAAGCCGCGCAAGAAGGCCGGCCGTCCTTTATCGTTCGATAGGGAACTTGCGCTGGAGCGCGCGATGCTGGTTTTCTGGCGTTACGGGTACGAGGCGACTTCGCTCAACGACCTGACCGGCGCCATGGGAATCACGCCGCCCAGCCTGTACACGGCATTCGGCGACAAGGAACGCCTGTTCCTGGAAGCGGTGGAATATTACCTGGCGAAAAAACCGTGTTTTTTCGAGTCGATCGTGGCCGAGCCGCTGACGGCCAAGGAAAGCATCCGCAGCTACCTCGAGGTGATCGCCATCTCGCAAACCGATCCCAACCAGCCGCCCGGCTGCATGGTCGTCACTTCAGCCACCAATTGCACCGCCGCCTCTTCGCATGTGCAGGAAGTGCTGGCGGACTACCGCGGGCAGATGGAGGCCGGCATCAAGGATCGCCTGGACCGCGGCGTGCGCGAGGGCGAGCTGGCTGCCGATACCGATACGGCGGCGCTGGCGAGTTTTTTCGTGACGGTCATCCACGGCATGTCGACCCAGGCGCGCGACAAAGCCGGCCGCGAGAAACTGCTGGCGATAGGCGCCCAGGCGATGCGCGCCTGGCCGGATCCGCTGTAAGGCGGTTCGAGGGCCGCGATGGCCTTTCAATTTCAGACGTTTCTTATATTTTCTGACGGACCCCGTGGCTAGAATGTCAAGCCAGTACCTCGGTTCAGTGCCATGGGCAACTGAAGCGGGCAATGCAACGACATTCTTTCTGGAGGCCGTCACGATGAGTCAAGCGCAGAAGCAGGAAATAAAGCTTCGGGATGAACAATGGCAAAAGCTGGAGCCGCTCCTGACCGGCAAGCAGAGCGATCCCGGCGCCAATGCAAAAAACAACCGCCTGTTTATCGAGGCCGTGCTGTGGGTAGCCATGAACAATAGCTTGTGGCGCCATTTGCCCCAGCGATTCGGCAGTTCAAGCACGGCGTACATGCGTTTCCGGCGCTGGACCGAATGCGATTTCTGGCGCCAGCTGGCGCACAGCCTGGCCGGAGACGTGGAATTGACGCAGATGCTGAAGCGCATTGTTGATTACGCAGACTCGTATACCCAGCGCATCGAACAGCGCCTGCTGAGGAAAACCCGCAAGGCCAGCTACTTGTCGGCCAAGGATGCCGCCAAGGTCTCGCCGCTGGCCAGGCAGTCTGGTGTCGCGACCGAGGAATCAACCTTGCACTGGGTGGGTCTGGTCACGGCGTGACACGATCCGCCGGTGCTTGCGGGAAGGCGGAAACAACGGCTGATATTGAAACGGATAGAAATTCTTACGAAGAACTAGCAAAAATAATAAACAGCGGCTATAATTCGTCCCCTGTTGGGGCGTTAGCTCAGCTGGTAGAGCAGCGGACTCTTAATCCGTAGGTCGTGTGTTCGAATCACACACGCCCCACCAACAGATACAAGGCCTCCCGAGTAATCGGGGGGCTTTTTCAATTCTGCTAAATAGACACTTTATTAGACAGTGTCTAATATCCAGTAGTCCATACAGTGCTTTTTTTACCCTGCAGTTGATCCCATTTGCACCTGGTTCGCCAGTACGGTGCCGCGCCAGCGGCATTTCACGTAGATCTCAGTAGTGGTCACCGATTCATGCCCACAGAGCACCTGTATTTGTTCCAGCGGCACGCCGGACAACCACATGTCGGTCGCACCTTTACCCTTGATGTCATAGAAACCAAACGTTTCCTCCAGCTTGACCCTGGCACGATCCCGGTTCAGCATCGACGTCAGCCCGCTATAGACGTAGCCTTTGCCTTTTCTGGTGTGGATTAAGGGCATCCCGACAAATGGCAATCCTGATGGCCCCCAAATCTCCTTTAAGATCACGTCAATTTCTGGGCTAATTTCAATATCCACAATGGCGCCGGTCTTGTTCTGTTTGACTCGAAGAATCCGCTTGGTGATCCCTTTTTCTTTTTTTGAAATCAGATTTTTCGGTGTCCAGGTAATAATGTCCTCTGGCCGTTGGAGCGTACGATAGACCAAGGCCATCAGCATACGAACTGATTTCGATGTCTCGTTGTACACCGCCTCATATTCCCAATCCTCGACATATCTCTCTCGCTTCGATTCCGGATTGCGCTTCACCCCGGCGCACGGATTCAGCTTGATGCCAGCATCTGGTTGCCGAAGCATCCAGGTGAAAGCCGCTGACAAGCAGGATTTCTCTCGGTTTGCGCGTACAGGGCGCTCTTGAATTGCGCCAAGATCGAGATAATTTCCAATGTGGTGCGGCTCGACCTGGGAAGGCAGCATGGCACCGAAGAACAACTTCAACGGTTCCACGTTTTCCTTGTAGTCATCATAGGTACGCTTGGCGAGCCCGCGCTGAGCCTTCGACAGCCCGACGCGCTTCTCGCAACTCAAAATGAACTCGTCCAACCAATAGGCCATGGTGCCGAACCGGCCACCAGCGTCATTGTAGTGCTCGGCTTTGCTCTTGGCTTCGCGCAGGTCGGTGCCCAAGCGCTCCCAGCCGCGATCATCCTTATGGATATAGTAGAACGCGCCATGCTTTAGTGTCAGCCTGGCGTGCTTCTTCGGATCTAGCCCGAGCGTGTCATTTTTCCGTTTTCGGCCCATAGTGGCCATAATTTACACCTTTTTATTTTACGACTCGGATTTTTGCCTTGTTGCCGTACTTGGCGTTGAAGCCATCGATATTGGGCTGGGCGCTTGGTTCTTTGCTGGCGGCGGCCGGCGCGGGCGCATCAAATCGGGTGCGAGGCACCAGCGGCAGACCGTTCGGCCGCGGTTTCAGATCGGCGAAACCGTTTTTCCTGAACCAGCGCATGATTGCCGCGGGCTGGACAAGTGGGCGCACGATCTGAAGAATTTCGTCATCCGTCAGGAACGGGGGAACGGTACTCACGATGTGATACTCCGAAATTCCACCACCCACACCCAAGGGTTTGCATCCCAGCTGCCGGCGCCGTAGAGGGATTCCCAGATGCGGCGATAATTTGCCAACTCTGGTGCCACCTTGTAGTCGAAGTCATAGCACTCATACAGGTGCGTCTCCGCGCCTTCCGCGCGGGCATCGGCGCAGCTGATGTCATTCAGGCGCTCGACGCGCACTGCGGTGACCTCCAGCAGGATGCGGCTAGCGGCACGCGGCATGTGGATGGACGGGTGCCATGCGGAACGAGGCTCGCCGCCACCGTCATCGTCGCCCGCCCATGTGAAAGAGCCATCAGCTGCAAAGATCGCGTGGCCGGAGTAGTAGCCTTGACCAAAGCGCATTTCGCGAATCGCCTTGGCCGGCCGGTCTGGCGCCCAGTCGGCCATTTCCCCGCCTCCATCCCAAGTATTGCTGACGACACCCCAGGTCTCGCGTACCCAGAGCCGGTCACCCGGCTGGCCGTATGGGCAAAAATGAGCGGTTGAGCTGCCGTGGGCGTGCCGAAGCGAAGATCTCCAGCCTTGCGAATCGCGATTTGGAAACGTTGCCGGAGCAATGTCATCAGCTGGTTGTGGCTTCGTGATCCTGCGCGTTTGAGTTTTGTCGCCGGCCAGCAGGGCGCGCACCATGGCTCCAGTAAATAGGATTGGACGTTCTTTCATGGCCGAACCTCGGTAAGGGAGTCATAAACGACACCAGTCAAGAGGGCTTCGGATCTGGTTGCTACCATTGCCGATTCCTCATAACCCCAGATGTTGGATGCGTCGAAGCGCTCGGGTCCGATCCAATCAATGGATAATTTATCGCCAGTACGTATGTAGCCAGCGATCGCCTTGACTAGATTGCGCAAAGTACCGCCGTGAGAAAATCCGCGCCAGCGCCCGTTATCGGCGACGTATATTCGTTTTGCGCTGTAATCGTCAATGAAGAATATATGTCCGCCAAAGCCGATCTCGAATTGTGCGATACGCTGATGTTCTTTGTTATAGAAGAAGCGACGGCCATGCTTCGAAATTGCCGCTACCAAAGCATTTGCCTCAACGAGTCGAGATTGTTTGTCGGTCATGGCGTCACCTTGGCGAGTAGGGCGCGGGCCGCATCCAGTAACTGAGATTCAGAAATGCGAATCTGCTGCACTGACCCGTCATGCCACTGATGCTCCCAATACCTTGAGAAATGAGAGAGCAAATCCTCATCACTCAGCACCGGAGCTGCTGGCGGTGGCGGAATTCCGGCATCGGGAGTTTGCACCATGGCGAGTAAGGCGCGGGCAAAAGCAAGCTCATCAAATTTATAACCATCGCTTCCGCTCAGATATGCCGCGCGGTGCCAGTGTTTTTGCGATTCTTTTTTAATATCCTCATCACTAAGCAGCACCGGCAACATCTCCAGTGCTGCGAGTGCATTTAGCTTTCCTTCGGCGAGGCATGCCCTACTTTCTTCGTCGTATTGATCTTGCGTGTACATATGCTGACCTGTAACTCTGTCATGCCAAAGCCCATGGTCAAGAAAAAATCTATCCTGCTGCGGCGCGGCCAGTACGGCGCGAGTATTCCAAGTTTTTACAATTCGACCATGAGACGAAAAATCAAAAACGATAGGGCCAATGATTTGGCAACGATGTACCAAACTATAAACATCATCTTTGAAATGTTTTGTAATTTCTGACTTTCCTCCACAAAATGGACACGGCAGCAGTTCAATATCTTTGCTCATCATTCCTCCGAATCAGTTGTTTTTGTCCGTGCGATCAGCTCTTCCTTGACCGTACACAGTGCCTTGGGAAACATGCCTAATAGCCCATCGCGTAGTGCCACTTGGTAGGCCGCCACCGCAGCGTCCCATTCCTTCTGTGGGACTGCTATTGCGCGAATTTCCGATAGGTCCAT